>BNJU01000186.1_pt1 | contig 93852 bp, 110 predicted proteins | sample 8539281 | NCBI WGS metagenome assembly BNJU01 (sample SAMD00202456, study PRJDB9452) | human saliva metagenome | isolation source: human saliva | place: Japan
CCGCCGGCGCCGAGGTCATCGTCATCAACGCCTCCCCGGATGGCCTTCAGCATCGACGTGACAACTGCAGCTCCACCCACTCAGAGCAGCTGCAGGACTACGTCAAACGCGGTCGGGGCGGACATGGAGTGTGGGCTGACGACGGCGACGCCGACCGCTGCCTGGCCGTGGACGCCATGCAAAGCCGCTCGACGGCGACCAGGATCATGGCATGCTCGCCATCGGTATGAAGGCCGACGGCACCCTCGGTTCCGACACGCTCGTTTGCCAGACCCGTCAGCGAGCAACCCTCGGCCTCAGCTCTGGCTGTGCGTGAGCACGGCATCCGCACTGCGTCCAGACCGGCGTGGGCGACCGCTGCGATGCTTCCGGACGAGCGGATGCTCCAGGCGGCGGCTACCCTGGGCGGCGAGCAGTCGCATCGCCATCGACACCGTCCGACGCCACCACCGGTGACGGCGTCCCTACCCTCCCCTGCACGTGGCCGCGCGGGTCAGCGCTACTCGGCAAGACGCTGGCCGAGCTGGCCAGTCGTCGCGCCTGCAGAGATCTCGTCAACGTCAAGGAACGTCGACGCGGGCGCCGCCCGCACCAGCAAGGCCGCACGGGACGCCGTGGCCTCCGCGGGAGAAGCGCTGCGCGAGACCGGCCGGGTCCTGCTGCAGCCCCCGGGCTCCGAGCCGCTCCGTGCGCGTCATGGTCGAGGCCGCCAGCAGGAGGCCGACCGGGTGGCCCGCTCCCTGGCCGACACCGTCAAGAACAACCTCAGCCTGTGAGCGACGGCGGCTTCTCCCAGGGGCCGGTCGCGGCTGCGCCACCAGAACAGTGGCCGGCGTCGCGACCGGCGCATGCGGAACCGCCTCAGGGAGATGGGTGAGAATAGGCCCGTGACCTCCCCTGTACCGCCTGGCTCTCTGACGGAGCCTCCACGACTGCAAGGCCGGCCTGAGCGGAGGAGCCTTGACCCGCTCGCCGTGGCACTGGCAGCCACGACGCCGGGTGAGCGACGCCACCGTCTCATTAGGTTCATGCTCGACGACGCCCCGGCCCGGCCGCTGCGGGCGCTCACGTCGTCGCTCCTCGGCTGCGCACCGTCGTGGGGAGGGCGTCGTCGAGCGCAGTGGCGACGTACCGACTGGAGCTGGCGGAGGCGGAGGTCGACATCCGGGACCTGGCGGGCAGGGCGCACAGAGCCAGGGGCCTGCGCCGCCGCCGAGTGGGGCGGGTCCTCGATCTCACCGACCGACTGCCCGGGTGCCCGTTTCCCGACAGGGCCGACGACAGTGTTGGCGCAGGAGCCGCCCGTGGCCCTCTTGCGAGAGCGGGCTGCAGCCCCTGACCGAGGGGTGCCCGCTGCGACAGGGCTCGCCCTGGAGGCCACCGGTGAGCACGAGCGGGCCGGGGATCTGCTGCGTGAGGCTCCCCAGCGCGACGGCGGCGACGAGACCGTCCTGGGCCGCCCTCATGCGCGCGCCGAGTCCTGGGTGCGCTCTCGGCTGCGGCCCTGAGATCGGCTGAGCAGCACCGCTGTCGCCTGCGTGAGCCGGGAGCCGTGCCCGGTCCGGCCATGCGCGCCGCCCACGAGGCCGTCCTGGCTGCTGGAGAGCCCGTGCGCCGACGGCCTGGAGCCCGAGCGAGCACTTCCTGGGGCGCGGGCGGACGTGACCGGTGTTCTCAAAGGGCCCTCGAGCACCCACCGTCCAGTGACGCTCACCGGCCCCGGCAGTCAGCGAAACCACCCTGTGGCTCAGGGCGGTGGCGGCCCGCAGCCGCCCGCCCGTCTACGTCGTCGTCCTCGCCGAGGGTGTCACCCGCCGATCTACGGCCGTGCTCGACGCAATCGGGCTCCGCGGTCGTCAACGGTGACCCGCACCCGCGATCACAGCCGCCGCCCTCGCCAGCCAGAACCGTCCTGGTGCTGGACAACCAGAACACCTGGCGGGAGGGCGGCCGACCCGTCGGGCGCTCCTGGTGGCCTGCCCGACCTGCGCGTCCTGGCGACCTCGCGCCCCTCGACCTGGCAGCGGGCGTCCACCGCCTCGACGCCCTCGATGCACCTCCTCCCGCCCGAGCTCTTCCGCGTGCGCGCCTTGGCGCTTTGCGCCCGGCCAGGTCATCGACGATGACGACCTGGCCGAGCTCCTGAACGGTTGGAGGGCATTCCTCAGCCATTGAGCTGGCCGCCGCGCGCTCTCCGCAGCCTGTCGGTCGGCCAGATCGCCGAAGCGCCCGCGGCAGACCCGATCTGCTCACGCTGCCCGCGACGCCCCAGCCGTCAGCGCACCCTGACAGCGGTCGTCGAGTGGTCCTGGAACCTGCTCGACGCCGCCGAGCGTCGCGCCCTGGCCCGGCTGGCCCTAAGCTCGCGGACGCTCGCCTCCCGCTGCGGGCGCTCATCGGTGCGCGACGGGCGCCCGACCTCCCTCGACGCCCCTGGTCTCCCACTCCCTACCACTCGTGGTGCGTGACCACAGCCTGCCCCATTTCCACATGCTCGTCACCGTCCGCGACTTCGCTCTGACGCAGCCACTGTCGCCTCCGGCGACGAGGCCGAGGCCCGCGCGGCCCCTGCACCGTGGGCGGGTGGACCTGTGCTCCCAGATCCGTTTTCCCGCGAAGCCGGCGACTTCGGCGACGCCCGTCACCGAGGCGCGCCCGCCGACCGTCTCTTCCGGCAGGTCGCCCCACGATGAGGCCGTCATCCTCAACAGCTCGACCGGCTCTAGCGCGGGCCGACGGCCACGGCTCAGATCGCCTGCCGTCGGATCGCGCGACGCGATCTCGCGCTCCATCGGTGCCGCCCTCATGCGCCTGTGGGCGTCACCTGGAGCTATGAGCGTATCGCCGACTACGGTGCGCGCCATCGCTCCCTGCTGTCAACCCTGCCCGGGACTCGCGCGGCAATGGGGCAGGCCTGAGCGTCTGGCCTGTGCGTCACCCTCTTCGGGCCTGACACGTACGTGCCTAGGTCCGCTCTCTGCTGCCGGCCTCCTTCAGCAGTGAGGGCCGTTCAGGCGGGTCGGGCGCTGCGTGCGGGCGACGAGCAGTGGCCCGGAGCTGACAGGCGACGCCGACCCTGGAATCGCCTGGGCGGCGACCCGCTGCCGCCGCCCAGCAGGAGGACGACGGCGATCCTCAGGCCCTCCCTGGAGACCATCGAGCCCTCCTGGGACGGCTCCATGGCACGACCCGCTGGCATTCACCTGCTCGACTGCATCTCCACCGGCTGCAGGTGCTGTGTCCTGAGGGCGCTACAGCCAGGTTGTTGACGCCTGCTGCCGCGCGCCCAGGTGCTCCTGGAGCGGGTCCTGCCCAGCTGGGGTGAGTTCTTCCACGACACTGCACATGGAGGCCCTACGCGGTCCCTCGAGCCGCGCCCGCGAGACGGCGGGCAGGCTGTCTGGAGCCTGGAACCGGTCGACCTGCGGGAACCATGCGCTTCATCGCCGCTCGTGCGCGGCGGAGCTGGAGCTCACCCACGGGAACGTCCGCACCGCCGCCCTCATCCAGCGTGTGAGCCTGCGCTACGCCGGGAACTGGCGCTCCATCCTGATCAGGGCTCGGTGGGAGCTCTACATCCTGAGCATGTGTCTGGTCACCGACGTCGAGCTCCGGCCCTGACGACGCCGTGAGAGCCGATGCGGAGCCATCGCGCGCTGACCTGTTCCCGCTGCGTGAGATCCAGTCTCAGATCGGCTCCCAGCGCTCGACATTCCCACGCTGGCAGCTTTCTGGCAGCCGTCGGCCTGTCCGCCGTGGCTGCTGAGACGCGGGTCCCGACCGGCGGGCGGTAGAATGAGCTGGGTCGCCCACTAGCGGCCCGTAGGCACAACCAGACCGCCGCCTGCTCTCCCCGACTACCTGCGCAGCCGACCGAGGCGGACGCCCTGGCGCTGGGCACTGGGCCCAGAGGATTGATCCGGACCGCGGCGGGCTCGTGGTTCACGCAGCCGACCTCGCCGGCCGTCTGGCGGGCGAGGTCGCTGAGTCGAACTGCGCTCAGGCGTTGCGCCGCTGGTAGCGCACGACCGTCAGGGAGCCGACGGCAGGATCTGGAGGCTCGATGATCGCGGCCCGCGTCCAGCTGAGCCGCTGTCCGTCACAGCAGGTGCCGCCGCCGTCGACGATGTGCGAGACCGGGTTGGCCACGAGGCCTTGAGCCATCCTGCAGCGTCGAGGTGGGTACCGCTGTTGGACAGAAGGTCAGCGGTGGGACGTCATCACCGTGAAGGTGACCGCCTGGGCGGGAAAGACCGTCAGGGAAGAGGAAGATCCAGGCAGCTGGCGGGCGCGGCTCGCCAGAGCGATGGCGCCCAGCGCTGACCAGCCGTTGACGGGCCGGTAGCCCAGGACGTAGCCGGTGAGTACGGTCAGTGAGTGCAGATGGTGGCGCAGCATCGGAGACCATGGGCCCCAGGACCGGCGCGATACGGGACATCGGCATGGTGGAAGCGGTCAAAGACGCCCCTTGTCCATGTCTCCGCGCAGGTCCACGCCCGCTCGGCTCGTGGGTCAAAGGCATTATGATGATGAGCGGGACGATCGTGAGGGTAGGTGTAGCGACGTCGCCGGCGATGGCGCCTCGAAAGAGCTCGCCGAACAGGGACGGTGAACATCACCGGCTGTGGATGGAGGAGCGCTTTAAACCTCCGGGGTTGCCCATGGTGATGGTGACGCCAGGCCATGGTCATGGTGTCCGGGACGAGCAGGCCTCGCTGAAACGCCAGACGCCGGGAGAGGGAGGTACTGGTTGGTGCGAATGCGGTGGTGGGGACGGTCATGACTGCTCCTGAGAGTCTGTGGGACGGGGAGGACGAGAAGCGGGTGATGGCGCTGACGGTGCGCGGCATCGGGCGAGGCCGCGTCATCGTGCTTCGTGGGCTGCCCGATCAAATGACCGATCCAGCCTAGGGCGGTCCACCAGACGGTTCTGGGCGACGACCGGCGTCGCGGAGGCCACGAGCACCTCGGTGGCCACCGAGCCTCGCTCAGCGGTGCCTGCGGGTAGGGTGCCCTGGTCGACGGTCGCCGGGGCGTGACCGGTGCCCGCTCGATGATGCGCAGTGGCCTCCCGGTCCTCGGGAGTCGCCGGTGTCAGCGCAGGCTGCTGCCCACCGCTGGTCCCCCGAGCTCATCAGGTGCCCTCGGTGATGAGCCGTCCGGCGTCGATGATGCTGACGCGGTGAGCCAGGCGGTCGGCCTCCTCCAGGTACTGAGTGGTCAGCGGGATCGTCCGGGCCGCCCACCAGGGGCGGATGACGTCCCACATCTGCGTCACGCGCGGGTCCAGGCCGATGGTGGGCTCGTCGAGGAAGATGAGCGGAGGACGGGAGATGAGCGAGACCGCCGGATCCGGTCGCCGCCGCATCCACCGGGTATCCGCTCACCCGCTTGCCGCCTGCCTCGGTGGTAGCTGAAGGCGGCCAGCAGCCTCGGCCGCTCATGTGCCCGACGTCGACCAAGGCAGGGAGGCGCCCGAGAGCCACCAGGTTCTCCGAGCCGGTGAGCGTCCATCGACGCTGGCGTACTGTCCCGTCACGATTGAGGGCGCACTGCGATCTGCGGACGACGTCGTGCCCCAGGACTTTCATCGCCCGGCACCCGGGTGAGGGCCCGGCAGGCGTGTCATCATGCGCGCGCCGTCGACTTTACCGGCACCGTTGGGGCCGAGCAGGCCGTGAACGATGCCGGTGGGGATCTCGAGGTCAGGCGGTCGACGGCGGTGAAGGGCCGAGGTGCGGGTCAGACCATCGGTGCTGATGGCGGGTGTCTCGCCCGGTGAGCGATTCGTTTGCTGTTCGTGTTGCTGCCGCCAAGGCTGGACGGCGGTTTCTGGCGGCTTCACCGCGACGCCACTCGGTTTCACGCCGTTTCGTTCCGCCCACGGACCATGCCAGTGGTAGAGATTGCTGATCGTGGCGGGTGGCGCTGTCACGGGCCGCCTCGTGGCTCCTGTAGAAGATGGGCGCAGAGACTCCGTTGGTCCGGCCCTGCTCGTAGACGGTCCGGCACACGAACAACAGGTCAGCAGTGTTGCCATGCAGCGTCATGATTCGTCGGGTGAGGAGATTCCGGCGAACATCCGCTTCATGAGGGTGCGGACACGGCGGTCGGCAGCCGGTAGACGAGCATCCTCGCTGCGGTAGCGCCCTCAGTCAACACCGCGTGAGGCCACGATCCTCGATGCTTCCCGGATCGCCTTGACCACGCGGGTGAGCATCCTGGTAGAGCCCATGAGCTGCTCGGCGGCGCGCGTCATGTCCTCGACGTCGCCGTACATGCTGCCACGGCTCGACACCGGCGTTGATCGCCATATGCAGCCAGATCCACTCGAGGCATTTCATGGGGTGCTCGAGGCTGATGCCGCAGGAGCCGAACAGCGCCTCCACCCCTCGTAGCCCGGGAAAGCGGGGCTTTGTCGTGCCGCTCCAGCACGACGTGGTCGAAGACGCAGCAGGTGAGCCGTTCTCCCCGCGATGCTCCCGCCCGCCACCGGATACAGGAGGACATCGCGGCCGGCCATCAAACGGTCGAGCTCGCCGCGTTCTCCCCAGAACCCGCAGAACAGAAGCACAGGTCCTCAGATCCCACCCGCATGGAGGCGGCCATTGCCTCGGCGATCCTGCCCCTGCGGCACCGAGACCACGATGAGGTCGTAGCTCGTGTGTCCCCGGTGGTGAACGGTGTACTGGTCCTGGGACAGCGAGCCTTTCGGGTCACGCCTGCCATCGAGATCTCGACCTCGAGCGAGCTGACTGGAGGCCCTCTGTACTGCTTTGCCGCACCAGGTGCTCGACGGGTGACCGGCCTTCTGAAAAAGGTATCCGTAGGTTGTCCCGATGACTCCGAGGGCCGACGACGAGGATGCTCATCGGAGCCGTGCGTGTTTCCTGTGCTGTCATGACCGTGAGTCTGCTGCCCTCCGGTTTCAGACCGCCCTTCACGGTGGCTTCAGGAGGGCGCTCAGGACTCTGCGCAGCAGGACCCGGCTCATGCGGTGCTCGGCGTCCTTGGTCCAGGACCAGGGTGGCCCGCCCTCAGGTGGGGCGATGTTCTCGCGCAGGTTGACCAGGTTGACGCTCTCCCAGATCTCATTCGCTCCAGCCAGGGCCACGTCGTCGGGATCTCGGCGAAGCGGCGGAAGTAGGAGCCCGGCTGGGTGAAGGCCGTATGCTTGAGGGTGAGGAACCGGTCCAGATACCAGCGGCGGATGTCGTCGGGGTCGGCGTCGACGTAGATCGAGAGTCGATGAAGTCGCTCACCGCCAGCGCAGAGGCCCCGGCCGCGACCCCGCGGGGCGGGCTGGAGCACGTTGAGCCCTCCAGCACGAGGATGTCGGGGCGCTCCACAGTCGCGTGCCGGTCCGGGACGATGTCGTGAGACCGTGTGGGAGTAGACGGGCGCCTGGACGCGCTCGCTGCCGGACTTTCACCGCCGCGACGAACTCCAGCAGGGCGCGACGGTCGTGGGACTCGAAACCCCTTGCGGGCCGTGAGCCCGCGCTCCTCAAGAACCCGGTTGGGCAGCAGGGAAGCCGTCGGTGGTCACCAGATCCACCCGGGGCGTGTCCGGGAAGCGGGCGAGCAGGTGGGCGATGAGAGCGCCGTCGTCGACTTGCCCACGGCGACCGACCCGGCCACCGCGACGATGAAGGGCGTGGGCGGCTCGCTCACCCCCAGGAAGGCGCCGGTGCGGTGCGCCCGCTCGCGCGGGTGGCGATGTAGTCCTCCAGCAGAGCGGTCAGGGGCCGGTAGACGGCGTCGACCTCCGGCCAGGTCGATGGGGTCGCCCTAGTCCCCCGCAGCTTCTCGACATCGGCCTGGGTCAGCGGCAGCGGCGCCGAGGACGCCAGGGCGGACCACTGGTCCCGGTCCAGCTCGATGTGAGGGCGAGGCGTCCGAATCGCAGGTCACTCAGGTCGCTCAGCTCGGATGTCACCGACACGGTGTCGCAAATGAAGGTGCCAGCGGACAATCTCCGAGGGTGAATGGGACTCGTCGAGGCGGCGGTGGAGCTCCGGCGGGAATCAGGATCACTGAGATCACACCGAGATCACATCGACGTGTCCCGGCGCTCGTTGTCAACGCCGCGCCAGCATGATTCGATCGAGCATGTGGAATTGTCGGCCACGTCGGCCCTCCGGTGAAACTGGTTCCTCCGTTCCCGACCGTTCTCATGGATGGCCTCGGCCGTCTGGAGTACCGCGGCTACGACTCTGCGGGCGTCGCGCTGGTGGGGCCCCTCCGGCCTGGATGTCATCAAGGGAGGCTGGCAAGCTCTCGGGCTGCGCGCCATCCCGAGGCCACCCGCCGGCTCCCGCCACCCGCGGGCATCGGGCACACCCGCTGGGCCACCACGGCGGCCCGACGACGGCCAACGCCCACCCCACCGCGCCAGCCACCTCGCCGTGGTCTGAGCGGCATCATTGAGAACTTCCGCCCGCTGCGCGAGGGAGGTCGAGGCCGCTGGGCGCGAGCTCCTCTCCGACACCGACACCGAGGTCGTCGCCCATGTCCTGGACATCGACTTCACCTCCGTCTGCGCCAGGACCCGGCCGCCGCCTCCGACCCGGCCCGGGTCGCCGACCTCCTGGTCGCCTCGATGCAGGCCGTCACCGCCCGCCTCGAGGGCGCCTTCGCGCTGCTGGCCGTCACCGACCTGGCCCCCGCGGCGATCGTCGCCGCCCGCCGCTCCAGCCCCTGGTCATCGGCCTGGGCGAGGAGAGAACTTCCTGGCAGCGACGTCGCCGCCTTCGTCGCCTTCACCAAGAAGGCCGCCGAGGTCGACGACGACCAGGTCCTCCTGCTGACCGCCGACGCCGTCCACGTCTGGGACAAGGACGGTAACGCCGTCGAGCCCAAGACCTGGGAGGTCTCCTGGGACGCCTCCGCAGCCGTCAAGGGCGGCTACGACACCTTCATGGACAAGGAGATCCACGAGCAGCCCGCCGCCGTGGCCGACACCCTGCGCGGCCGCGTCGACGAGCGCGGTGAGCTCCAGCTCGACGAGATGCGCATCGACCCCGCCGTCCTGCGCAGCGTCGACAAGATCATCGTCATCGCCTGCGGCACCGCCGCTCACGCCGGGCACGTCGCCAAGTACGCCATCGAGCACTGGTGCCGCATCCCCTCGTGGAGGTCGAGCTCGCCCACGAGTTCCCGCTACCGCGACCCGGTCGTCAGCGAGAAGACCCTGACCGTGGCCATCTCCCAGTCCGGCGAGACCATGGACACCATCCAGGCCGTGCGCCACGCCCGTGAGCAGGGCAGCAAGGTCCTGGCCATCGTCAACACCTACGGCTCGACCATCGCCCGCGAGGCCGACGCCGTGCTCTACACCCACGCCGGCCCGGAGGTCGCCGTCGCCTCCACCAAGGCCTTCCTCGCCCAGATCACCGCCTGCTACCCTGCTGGGGCTCTACCTGGCCCAGCTGCGCGGCAACAAGTGGCCCGACGAGGTCGCCGAGTACCTGGACAACCTCGCCGCCATGCCGGACCGCATCCAACAGGTCCTGGACAACCAGGGAGGCCCGCGTGCGTGAGCTGGGCACTAAGCTGGCGGACAAGTCCTCGCTTCCTGTTCCTGGGCCGCCACGTCGGCTTCCCGGTGGCGCTGGAGGGAGCGCTCAGCTCAAGGAGCTCGCCCTACGTCCACGCGGAGGGCTTCGCCGCCGGCGAGCTCAAGCACGGACCGATCGCGCTCATCGAGGAGGGGCTGCCGGTCTTCGTCATCGTGCCCACCCCGCGCCGCCCCGTCCTGCACGACAAGGTCATCTCCAGCATCCAGGAGATCCGGGCCCGTGGCGCCTGCACCATCGTCATCGCGGAGGAGGGGATACCGACGTCGAGGCCCTTCGCCGACCACATCATCCGGTGCCCGCCACCCCACGATCCTGTGGCCGCTGCTGACCGTGGTGCCGCTGCAGATCTTCGCCGCGAGCCTGGCCGGGGCCAGGGTCTGGACATCGACCAGCCGCGCAACCTGGCCAAGTCCGTCACCGTCGAGTAGGGCAGGGACTGAGCCGTCGACTCGACCTCAACGGTGCCGAGCCCGCATCCCGGGCTCGGCACCGCCGTCTAGAGGGCCGGGCGCAGGGACCGGATCTGCTGCTTCGTACGGGCCTGTGAGCGCTGAGAGGACAGGAGTCAGGTCGTCGTCGTTGTCGACGTGATCGGCCTGAGCGACGACGAAGGCCTGGGCCATACCGCCGTCGTGGGCCAAAGAGAGATGCCAGTGGCCGATGCCGGCCTGGCGGGCGGCCATCGCGGCCGCCCCGGTCAGGCGCAGGCGCGGTGGGGTGCCGGGCGTGGAGGTCACCTCGATGTCCTGGTACTCCCAGCCCTGGGGCGCGTCCAGCCCGAGCTCGGCGTAGGCCGACCCCAGGGCCTTGAGAACCGCCTCCTTGGCCGCCAGGCGCGCCCCGAGGGAGGCGGCCCGCTTCTGGCAGGCGGCCAGCTCGGCGGGGGTGAAGAGCCGCTCACGCAGGCCGGGTACCCGGTCCATGTAGCCTTCGAGGCGGGGGATATCAACCAGGTCGGTCCCTACAGCGCGGATCACTCGGCCATTGTGCCGGGTGAGCGGGAAGCGCGAGGGGTGAACGCGCCACCCAATTCTGGAAGAGACAACTTCTTGGTGCCTAGCCGCTGAGGGGCAATGCAGTCCGGCGGCCACCCATGAGGTCTTGCTCTGTGAAACTGCCCGTCTCAAAGCCGTGTTGGAGGGGCGAGGAGAGCGGAGCGGAGGACAATGGGACGGATGAGTGACCTCAATGACCTCCCGCGTTCCCACGACGTCACCGACCCCACCACCTGCGCCTGGCCCGCCCAGGAGATCGCGGCCGCGGAGGCCCCCGTCACCGCGGGCACCGACCGCTACATGAGAGCCGCCGCCCACGCGGTGGCCCGGGCGGCGCTGCGCGAGCTGCGCCAAGGAGCCGGCACTGCGGGCACCGCGGTGGCCCCCGCCCGGCAGGTTCCGGCGCCGTTGACCTCGATGAGCCCGATGGGGTCGGCCGCCACCCCGCCTCACCGCTGTCCCCGGCGATGCCGCTGGGAGGAGCAGGTGAGGCGGCGGGACGCAGACCGGCCCGGATGGATCTCCGGGGCCCCGGTACTCCTCTTAGTCGGCGGCAGCCACAGCAGGTGCCGACACCCTCCCTGGCCGGAGGTCTGCTCGCCCACAGCGGCTGCGCGGTCAGCGCCGTGCTCGCCACCGAGACACCCCATCCCGTCGCCCTGGAGGCCCGCAGCCACGGCGTCACCATTCACGGCGCCGGATACCGCAGCGACGACGCAACCGGCCCAGACGCCGCCGAGGCCATGGCCGCTATCGACGCCTTCCTCGTCCACGGCGGACTCGTCCTGGACGGGCTCACCGGCATCGGCGCCACCGGGGCGCTGCGACCCGACGCCGCCGCCCTCATCGCCCCGCTCATCGCCGCCGGGGAGCCGGGGCGTCGCCCACTGCGCGTCATCGCCGTCGACCTGCCCAGCGGAACCGGCGTCGACGACGGCACGGTGAGTGGCCCGGTCCTGGCCGCCGACCGTACCGTCACCTTCACCTGCCTCAAGGGATGCCAGTGCCTGCCCCGGCCCGGCACCTGTGCGGCGTCGTTGAGGTCGTCCCCTCGGGCTGCCCGCGCCCTACGAGCGGCCCCTGGCCCGCCGCCCCGTCGACGGTGCCCTGGGCGACTACCTGACGCGCGCCGTTGGCGAGCCCGGCCCCGATGACCACAAGTACACCCGCGGCGTGGTCGGCCTGTGGGCCGGCAGCGAGTCCTATCCTGGCGCCGCCGTCCTGGCCGCCAACGGCGCGGTACGCGCCGGCGCCGGCATGGTGCGCCTGTCCGCCCCCAGACGCGTGGAGGACCTCGTCCTGGCCGCTCGCCCCGAGGTCGTCCCCGCCGCCGGACGCGTTCAGGCGCTCGTCCTGGGGCCGGGCATCGACCCGCTGATACCGCCAGGGCCGATGAGGTCCGAGCCGTGCTCACCTCCACCCTGGCTCCCTCAGGCAAGGACCGGCAGTGCCCCACCAGAGTCCCCACCGTCGTCGACGCCGGTGCCCTGAGCATCCTGCCCGAGCTCCTCACCGAGGACCTGGGATGCACGCCACTGCACGTGCTGACCCCGCACGCCGGAGAGGCCGCCGCGCTGCTGATCGCGCTGGAGGATAAGGAGACACCGGCGCAGGAGACCCGTCGCTGGAGCCGCGAGCGCGTCGAGGCCCACCCGGGGCTCGCCGCCCGCGAGATCTGCCGCCGCACCGGCGCCACCGTCCTGCTCAAGGGGGCCACCACCCTCATCGCCGCGCCGCAGCGCCCCCTGGTCAGTGTGGACGGAGGACCCGGTTGGATGGCGAGCGCCGGGAGCGGGGACGTGCTGGCCGGGATCCTCGGAGCCGTCCTGGCCGGCGCGGCCGCCCGCTGGGAGCAGGGCGCGCCGGACGCCTCGGGGCCGGCCCCGGTCCTGGACACGCTGGTCGACTCGGTGGCCGCCGGCGTCAGACTGCACGCGCTCGCGGGGGCCTATGCCGCAGCAAGCGCCCGCAGGGCGCCGAGAGCGGGGACCGGCGGGCACCCGATCGCCGCCCTGGACATCGCCGCTGCCTCGGCCCGGCCCGCCTCGAGCTCAACTGGCTCCAGGCGGTGCCCCATGCCCTGAGACGCATCAGCCACGCGGTATCCGTCAGGCCTTCTGACCGGAGGCGTGCGCCAGGAAACAGCGGTGCTACAGGCCCCAGTGCGACAATCGCGCCGTGACCACCTCCCCGGACTCAGCCGCAATGCCCCCGTCCACCGCTCCGCGCCCCGCAGCCGCCCAGTGCGCGCGACCGCCGGCAGCCACTACCTCGCGGGCCGTCATCGACCTGGCGGCCGTGGCTCACAACGGGCGGCGCCTGGCACAGGTGGCGGGCGTGCCGTGGATGGCCGTGGTCAAGGCCGACGCCTACGGTCACGGGCTGGGGCCGGTCGCCCTGACAGCCCTGTCAGCGGGAGCCTCCTGGCTGGGGGTGGCCCAGCTCGCCGAGGCCCTGACCCTGCGCGCCCGTCTGGATGAGGCGGGCGTGAGCCGCCCGGCGGGGGAGCCCTCCGCGCAGGCCCCCCGGCTCCTCACCTGGCTCCTGCCCGTCATGGAGACTGATCGGGCGGCCGCCGAGGACTCGCCCTTGCGTGCCGCCCTGGCGGCCGACCTGGACCTGTCGGTCTCCACCCTGCCCCAGCTCGAGGCCCTGTCGGCGGCGGCCCGGGCGCAGGGAAGGGCGGCGCGTGTCCACCTCAAGGTCGACACCGGCATGTCGCGCGGCGGTGCCACCGCCGAGGAGCTGCCCGCCCTGGCCGCCGCGTTGAGGCGGGCCGCGGATGAGGGAACGGTCGACGTCGTCGGCCTGTGGTCGCACCTGTCGCGCGCCGATGAGCCGGCCAGCGGCTCCACTGAGGAGCACCTGGAGCGCTACCGGCAGGCCGAGCAGGTCGTGCGAGCCGCCGGCCTCAACCCGCCCACTCACCACCTCGCCGCCACCGGAGGACTCCTGTGGCACCCGCAGGCCCGCATGGACCTGGTGCGTGTGGGGATAGGCCTGTACGGGCTGAGTCCCGACCCCTCCGTGGCCACCGGCGCCGAGCTCGGGCTGCGCCCCGCCATGCGCCTGGAGTCCCCGCTGCTGCAGGTCAAGCGCATCGAGGCCGGACAGGCCGTTTCCTACGGGGGGACCTGGAGCGCCCCCACTGATCGCTGGGTGGGACTCGTGCCCCTGGGCTACTCCGACGGCATCCCGCGCGCCGCCAGCTCCACCGGCCCCGTGGGAGTCGGCAACCTCATGACCTCCATCGTGGGGCGGGTGTGCATGGACCAGGTGGTCATCGACCTCGGCCCGGCCGTGGACGAGACCGGCGCGCCCCTGCCGGCACCGGCCCGGGTCGGGGAGACCGCCGTGCTCTGGGGAGCCCCCGAGGTATCAGACCAGGAGGCCGTCCCCACCGCGGACGACTGGGCGCAGGCCTGCGGCACCATCAACTACGAGATCGTGACCCGGTTGGGAGCTCGTGTCCCGCGCTGCTACGTCGGGGAACCCGGCACCGGCGACTACTCTCGACCCTAGACGGCAGACGTCAGATATCGCCGGGCCCCACCGGGGCGACCGGCTCCACCATCGGATCCATGCACGGACGAGGAGGGAATATGAGCCCAGCGCCGCACACACCGCAGACCGCCCCCGGGATCACCGTTACCACGGGCGACGCCGACGAGACCCGGGCACTGGGGGCCCGCCTGGCCCGCCTGCTGCGCGCCGGTGACCTTGTCATGCTCTCCGGCGGCCTGGGGGCCGGCAAGACCACGCTCGCCCAGGGCATCGGCGCGGCCCTTCAGGTGCGCGGCCGGGTCTCCTCACCCACCTTCATTATCGCCCGCGTGCACCCCGCCCCTGTCCGACGGCCCCGACCTCATCCACGTCGATGCCTACCGGATCACCACCCTGGAGGAGATCGACGCACTCGACCTGGACTCCTCCCTGGAGCGGGCCGTCACCCTGGTCGAGTGGGGCGAGGAGAAGGTCGAGGCCTTGAGCCCCGACCGCCTGGAGATCCAGGTACTGCGTCCCCACTGGAGCCGTGCGCCCGAGCTCCCGCAACCCGAGAACGCCCCCGGCCGGGTGGATTCTCCCGCCGGCTCACTGACCGGGGAGCCGGTCGTGGACCTCGGCGAGGTCGACGACGGCAACCGGACGATCATCGTCGCGCCGTCGGTCCGCGCTGGGCCGACGTCGACCTGAGCCCACTGGGCGCAGACGCCTCCTGCCAGCCTGGAGCGCCGCTGTGAACACTCTCGCCACCGTGGCACCGGTCCGCAACGCCACCCCATCCGGCCCGCCTGACGCCCCCAGCGTTCCCGGCGCCTGATCCTGCCGGCTGCGGCGGCGACGCTCCTGGGTGTCTGCCTCCTGACCCCGGGGCCGGCCCGAGCCGTTGCCGACACCGGCCCCGCCCCGCGCCGATCACGTCGGCCGGCGGCGTGGCGGGTGTCGCGGCCGACGCCGACTCGCGCGACGAGGCCAAGGCGCTCATGGAGAGCGAGTGCGTGGCACAGGTGCGTCAGAGCACCGGCGAGCAGGGCGAGATCACGGTGGGCGACCCGCGCAGCGTCTACACTTGGGCATCCGGCTTCCTCGACGGCTCCCAGCCTTCCGCGCAACCCGTCGACACCGGTGACTGGGCCGCGACCGTCTCCTCGGGCGGCAAGCCGGTCGGTCTTCTCGAGGTGGTCCATGACAAGGGGCACGCCACCTGCACCCCCGTCTTCGACGACGACCTGGCCACCGACGTCGACCAGATGGGCGAGGCTCACCTCGTCCACGACCGCAACGCCAACGCCTGGTACTCGCTGAGCGGCACCACGGTGACGGCGATGGGGGAGGCCGCCACGCGGCGCCTGGCCGGCCCCATCGAGCTGCGCGACTACGGAGAGATCCTGCGTGAGCGCGCCGGGTCCAAGCCCAAGACCTCCGCCGCTCAGGGCGAGGAGCGCTCGACCACGGGGGGCTGGGCGATCTGGGGCCGGTCCCTGGCGGTCGTCGTCGTCGGGATCCTCACCGTCATCATCACGGTCCGTCACGAGCGCAAGGTGACCGCCCCGCTGCGCCAGGCCCGCAACCGCGCCGACATGGCCGAGCGCGCCGACCGGCTCAGCCGGACGAGTCCGACACCCAGGGCGCCGCAGTACGCCGGGGCATCCCCCGCGCCGCCATCGACCTGTCCCTCCTGGGGGACGGGGCCGACGACGATGCCGATGCGACCGCCGGCGAGACCCTGGGGGACACGATCCCCGAGAGCCGCGTCAACCTGCCACGAGACCCGAGGGCATAGGCTGGTCCGGTGCGAATCCTCTCCATCGACTCCTCCCTGGGGACTCAGCTCGCGGTCGTCGACGCCGCCCCCTCCGCCGCCGGCGCACGCGCCCTGCAGGTGCTGAGCCAGGACGAACAGGCCGATACCCGCCGTCACGCCGAGTCCCTCGGACAGATGCTCTCCCGGGCCCTGTCGGCTCCCCGAGGCGGCCGAGCGCCCGCTGGACGCCGTGGTCGCCGCCACCGGGCCGGCCCCCTTCACCGGACTGCGTGCGGGTCTGGTGACGGCCGGGGTCGTCGGGCGCACCCGGAGCGTCCCCGTCCACGGGGTCTCCAGCCTCGACGCCGTCGCCCGCCGCGCCCTGGACGAGCTCGGGTCCCACGAGGCACAGACGGGGCCGGTCGTCCTGGTCGCCACCGACGCCCGCAGGCGCGAGGTCTATACGGCACTCTTCCGCGCCAACGGTCCCGACGACGTCACCCGCCTGACCGAGATCATCGTCTGCCCCCCGGCCCAGGTCGCCCAGCGCCTCGCCGAGCAGGCGCCGGGACCGGGCAGGGGAGTGGAGGCATCGACGTCGTGGCCGGCTCCGGCGCCTCCCTCTACCCCGAGCTGGCGGAGATGGCCTCCTGCCAGAAGGCCCTGGCCCCCGTCTCCGGCGACGCCCTGACCCAGGTGCGCATCGCCCTGGCCCGCCTCGAGCGCGGCGAGGAGCTGAGCACACAGCCGCTCTACCTGCGCCACGCCGACGTGCAGATGCCCGCCGCCCGCAAGCGCGTGCGCTGACCCCGGGGCGAGAAGGACACTGAGGTGCCCGAGGCGACGAGAGCGGGCCGGGCCGCCGGGCTGCGGGAGATGGCGGCGGGGGATCTGGAGGCCGTCGCCCGCCTCGAGAGCGAGCTCTTCGGGGCCGAGGCCTGGAGCCGCGACCTGCTGGCCGCAGAGCTGGCGGCCTCCCACGGGCCGATGGCGGACCGCCGCTACGTCGTCGTTGATTCCCAAGAGACTGATGGCGATGGTGGCGCCGATGAAGCCGCGGATCGTGCCGCCGGGGCCGGGCCGCACGGGCCACAGCTCCTGGGCTACGCCGGGCTCTACCACGCCGGCGGCCTGACCAGCGCCGACCTGCTGACCATCGCCACCGTCCCGGCGGCGCGCGGGCGAGGGATCGCCTCCCTCATGCTCGCCGAGCTCGTCTCCACCGCCCGGGAGGTGGGCTGCCCCGATGTCCTGCTGGAGGTGCGCCAGTCCAACGAGGTCGCCCAGCGGCTCTACGCCAGGCACGGGTTCGTCCCCATTGGCCGGCGCCGCCGCTACTACCAGGCGCCCCCGGAGGACGCCGTGGTCATGCGGCTGACTCTGCGCCCGCGCCCGGGGCCGGTCGGTGCCGAGGTCGGTGATCCGGGCGAGGCCTGAGCCCGCGGGGCGACTCACCGGGAGCAATCCCTGGTGTCCGACTGGACGGATTGCGCTGGAGCCGTAGAGGCAGATAGGCGCCACAACAGTCGGAGATAAACACGGACCGTGGGGAGAGAAGCGGTAAGTGTCAGCCACTTCACAGATTTGGCTGACGCCCCCGTGACGAAAAGGAGGCCTCAGACGTCGGCGTCAGCATATTCCGCGGCGTTGAATGACGAATCGAGACCCGTTGAGATCCCCATGATTCCGCGGATCGTCTCCCCAACATCGCTGGTGGAGCGCAGATCGCGCCTACGGGAGCCGGTGCCCGGCTAGCCTTTTGCCGTGGCCAAAACATCTGCTCCTTCCTTGAAGAGGCGGACCGCCTTCTCCACGACCGTCTTCATGAAGCGCATGATGGCGATCTCGGGACTGGTGTTCCTGTTCTTCGTCCTCTTCCACGCCTACGGCAACCTGCACTACTTCGAGGGTGAGGTCGCCTACGATCACTACGCCGTGTTCCTGCGAGCACTGCTGGTACCGATCATGCCCTACGGCGGTGTCCTGTGGATCCTCCGTCTGGCTCTCATGGCCTGCCTCCTGGCTCACGCCGGCAGCGCCTTCCACCTGTGGGCGCGCAACAAGCGGGCCCGCGGCAACGACAAGTACGCCGTCAAGAAGCCCGGCGCCGAGTACTTCGCCTCCCGCTACGCCATGCGCACCATGCGCTGGGGCGGCGTCATCCTCCTGCTGTTCATCATCTGGCACCTCCTGCAGTACACCACCCTGTCACTGACGCCGGGGGGACACTACGTGCACGGACGGGCCTACCTGAACATGTACTACGGCTTCCAACTGTGGTGGGTGTGGCTCATCTACGCGATCGCGCTGGCCGCCCTGTGCCTGCACGTGTGGCACGGCGTGTGGTCCGCCCTGCAGACACTGGGCGCGGTGCGCGGAAACACCATCCCCTTCATCCGGCTGATCGCCTTCGTGCTGGCCTTCGCGCTGTTCGCCGCCTTCATGGCGGTTCCGACGGCGATCCTCTTCGGCTATGTCGATGCCCCCATGGCCACTGGCGACTACTACCCGCAGTTCTGTGACGCGATCGGCTCCTCCGCCGAGCACTTCGCCGAATGTGCTACGGCGACCCACTGAGAGTGAACGACTATGACTGAACTCATCGACGGCCTGTACTACGAGGGCGAGAAGATCGCCGACACCAAGGCCCCCCACTCCGTCCCGATCGACCGGCGCTGGGAGCAGCGCAAGTTCGAGGCCAAGCTGGTCAACCCCGCCAACCGCCGCAAGCTGGACATCATCGTCGTCGGCTCCGGCCTGGCCGGCGGCGCCGCGGCCGCCTCCCTGGGCGAGCAGGGCTACAACGTCAAGGTCTTCTTCTACCAGGACTCGGCTCGCCGGGCGCACTCCATCGCCGCCCAGGGCGGTATCAACGCCGCGAAGAACTACCGCAATGACGGCGACTCCGTCTACCGGCTCTTCTACGACACGGTCAAGGGCGGTGACTACCGCGCCCGCGAGGACAACGTCTACCGCCTGGCGGAGGTCAGCGCCAACATCATCGACCAGTGCGTGGCCCAGGGCGTCCCCTTCGCCCGCGAGTACGGCGGTCTGCTGGACAACCGCTCCTTCGGCGGCGTGCAGGTCTCCCGTACCTTCTACGCCCGCGGCCAGACCGGCCAGCAGCTCCTCATCGGCGCCTACCAGGCCCTCGAGCGTCAGGTGCACGCCGGCACGGTCAAGGAGTTCCGCCGCCACGAGATGGTCGAGCTCATCATTGTCGACGGTCGCGCCCGTGGCATCGTCACCCGCGACATGGTCTCCGGGAAGATCGAGACCCACCTGGCCGACGCCGTCGTGCTGGCCAGTGGCGGCTACGGCAACGTGTTCTTCCTGTCCACCAACGCGATGGGTTGCAACGCCACCGCCGTGTGGCGCGCGCACCGCAAGGGCGCCTACTTCGCCAACCCCTGCTACACGCAGATCCACCCCACCTGCATCCCGCAGTCCGGCGACTTCCAGTCCAAGCTCACCCTCATGAGTGAGTCCCTGCGCAACGACGGACGCATCTGGGTGCCCAAGAAGGCTGAGGACTGCGACAAGGACCCGCGCGACATCCCCGAGGAGGCGCGCGACTACTACCTCGAGCGCATCTACCCGGCCTTCGGCAACCTCGTGCCGCGTGACATCGCCTCCCGCCAGGCCAAGAACATGTGCGACGAGGGCCGCGGCGTGGGACCGGCCATCAAGGAGCGCGACGCCAACGGCAACGAGCGGATGATGCGTCGCGGCGTCTACCTGGACTTCTCCGAGGCCATCAACCGCCTGGGCAAGGACGCCGTCTCGGCCCGCTACGGCAACCTGTTCGAGATGTACCAGCGCATCACCGGGGACGACCCCTACGAGGTCCCCATGCGCATCTACCCCGCCGTGCACTACACGATGGGTGGCCTGTGGGTGGACTACGACCTGGAGTCCAACGTCCCGGGCCTCTACATCGCCGGAGAGGCCAACTTCTCCGACCACGGCGCCAACCGCCTGGGTGCCTCCGCCCTCATGCAGGGGCTGGCCGACGGCTACTTCGTCTGCCCGACACCATGAACGACTACCTGGCGGACATGCTGCGCCTGGGCAAGGTCGACCCCAACGCCCCGGAGATCGCCGAGGCCCAACGCTCCGTCGAGGAGCGCGTCGCCCGCCTCATGGCCCTGCGCGGCACCCGCAGCGTGGACGACTTCCACATGGCCCTGGGCCGCATTATGTGGGAGTACTGCGGCATGGAACGGCGCGACGCCGGGCTGCGCGACGCCATCGGGCAGATCCGGGCCCTCAAGGAGGAGTTCTGGCGCGACGCCCGTATCACGGGTCAGGCCGACGAGCTCAACCAGGCCCTGGAGAAGGCCGGCCGACTGCTGGACTTCTTCGAGCTGGCCGAGCTCATGTGCATCGACGCCCTGCACCGGCGGGAGTCCTGCGGCGGCCACTTCCGGGCGGAGTCCCAGACTCCCGAGGGTGAGGCCCTGCGGCACGACGACGAGTTCCTCTACGTCGCCGCCTGGGAGTGGGGCGGGGAGAACCAGCCGCCGATCCTCCACAAGGAGGACCTCGTCTACAAGGACATCGAGCTCAAGCAGCGGAGTTACAAGTGAACATCAAGCTCAAGATCTGGCGCCAGAAGAACAAGGACTCGAAGGGCCACTTCGAGGAGTACGCCATGAGCGGGATCGAGGAGCACATGAGCTTCCTCGAGGTCCTCGACCTGCTCAACGAGCAGCTCTTCGCCGAGGGCAAGGAGCCGGTGGCCTTCGACTCCGACTGCCGCGAGGGCATCTGCGGTCAGTGCGGTGTGGTCATCAACGGGCAGGCCCACGGGCCCATCCGCTCGACCACCTGCCAGCTGCACATGCGCCACCTGGCGGAGGACCCCTCCTTCAAGGACGGTTCCACCATCACGATCGAACCGTGGCGCTCCACCGGCTTCCCGGTGCTGCGCGACCTCATCGTGGACCGCTCCGCCCTGGACCGCATCGTCCAGGCCGGTGGCTACATCTCGGTCAACACCGGTGGGGCCCCGGGAGGCCCACTCGGTGCCCGTGCAGAAGGAGAAGGCCGACGCCGCCTTCGAGGCGGCCGCCTGCATCGGCTGCGGTGCGTGTGTGGCGGCGTGCCCCAACGCCTCGGCCATGCTGTTCACCGGTGCGAAGATCTCGCACCTGGGTCTGCTGCCGCAGGGCCAGCCCGAGCGCCTGGCTCGCGTGGTGAGCATGCTCAACCAGCACGACGCCGAGGGCTTCGGCGGCTGCACGAACATCGGCGAGTGCGCGGCCGTGTGCCCCAAGTCGGTTCCGCTCGAGGTCATCTCGCGCCTCAACCGGGATCTCGGCCACGCCCTGTGGAAGGGCCAGCACGCCCACTGATCCATCCGCCTCACTTCATACCGAGCCGGGCACGTCTCGCGTTGCCCCACAGACATTCTGTTGGGGGTCGCGAGACGTGCCCGGCTCGGCGTTAATGGGTGGTGAAGGTGATCCCGGTGAAGTCCGCGATGCGGGGGACGTGGGAGTCAGCCTCGGGGACGCCGTCGCCCACGAGGAGGACCTGTGCGCCCGCGCGCCGGGCGGAGGTATAGCCCGAGGGAGCATCCTCCAGCACCAGGCAGGAGGAGATCGGCACCCCCAGGAGCTCGGCGGCCTTGAGGTAGGGATCGGGATCGGGCTTACCGCGCTCGACGTCGCCGGCGGAGACGACCACCGGGGGAATGGGGACACCGGCCTCCTCCATGCGCACCCGCATGAGCTCGATCGGCGCGGAGGTCACCAGGGCCAGCGGAATGCCGGCATCGATCAGGGTCGTCATGAAGGCTGCGGCGCCGGGAATCTCCGCCATCCGCCCTGCGGTCTGCGTGATCTCCTCACGAGCGAAGCGCTGGTAGATGGCGTCCTGCTCCTCGCCCGTCAGCTCCGGCAGGAACCGCCGGATCGTGTCGAGCCCGGTGCGTCCGGGGGAGTAGGCCATGATCTCGTCGAAGCGCTCACTCATGCCGTGGTCGCGGGCGAAGGAGGCCCACATCGACTCCACGACCGCCGAGGAGTCAACGAGCGTGCCGTCCATATCGCACAGGACCGCCTCGGCACTGCTCAGGGGCGCCTGCCCCTCGGTGGCCCTTCCCGATGACGACCACAGCTGAACGGACATGACGCCTCCTGGGGCGGAATCGACGTGAGCGACGATGTCAGCCTAACGAAGCGGGCATGAACCTGCGCCGCGATGCGGTGCTCAGTGAGCCCCGAGGCCTCGATGGGCGCCTGTTCGGCGTCCGTCTCTCCAGGCGATAGTCTGGCCCCGTGAGCGACCCCCTCATTCTCGGCATCGAGTCCACCTGCGACGAGACCGGCGTGGCCCTCGTGCGCGGCCGCGAGCTCCTCGCCGATGTCACCGCCACCTCCATGGACCAGTACGCGCGCTTCGGCGGCATCATCCCCGAGATCGCCTCACGCGCCCACCTGGAGTCCTTCCTGCCGACCCTCGACGCCGCGCTGGAGAAGGCCGGTGTCGACCTCAGTGAGGTCGACGCCGTCGCCGTGTGCGCCGGCCCCGGACTCATCGGCTCCCTGACCGTCGGCATCTCCGCCGCCAAGGCCCTGGCCGCGAGCCTGAACCGGCCGATCTACGGCGTCAACCACGTCATCGGCCACCTGGCGGTCGATGAGCTGGTCGACGGCCCTCTGCCGGAGCGTTTCGTCGGACTCATCGTCTCCGGCGGCCACTCGAACCTCCTGAGCATCCGTAACATCGCCACCGACGTCGTCGAGCTCGGCGGCACTCTCGACGACGCCGCCGGTGAGGCCTTCGACAAGGTCGGCCGCCTCCTGGGCCTGCCCTACCCCGGTGGCCCGCACGTGGACCGGCTCTCCCAGGAGGGTGACCGCAGTGCCATCCGTTTCCCTCGGGGGCTGGCCGCGGGCAAGGACAAGGAGCGTCACCGCTACGACTTCTCCTTCTCCGGCCTCAAGACCGCCGTGGCCCGCTATGTGGAGTCCCTGGAGGACTCCGACCAGGAGGTGCCCAGTGCTGATGTCTGCGCCGCCTTCTCCGAGGCCGTCAACGACTCCCTGACGGCCAAGGCGGTCCAGGCCTGCCTGGACACCGGCTGCGGCACGCTCGTCGTCGGGGGAGGGTACTCGGCCAACTCCCGCCTGCGCTCCCTGGCGGCCGAGCGCTGCGAGGAGGCCGGCATCACCCTGCGCCTGCCACCACTGCGCTTCTGCACCGACAACGGCGCCCAGATCGCAGCCCTGGGGTCAGCGGCCGTGCGGGCCGGTGTCGCCCCCAGCCCCATGGACTTCGCCCCGGACTCGGGGATGCCGCTGGACGTCAGCGTCGCCCACTGACGTCGCCCCCTGACGCCGACTTCCCTCCCGTATCCGTTGCGCTCGGGGGCAGGCCCGCGGCCACTCCCCGGATGATGATCTCGATCTTGCGGTCCAGGCCGCCGCGCTCCAGCCAGCTCTCGTTGGGCCTCAGCGCCTCGGGCAGGGGAGGGTTCCCGGCGGCGGCCGCGAACCGGCTGGTCTCCTCCAGTCCCGTGGGGCCGGCCTGCCCCGAGGAGGCCACGGGGGAGCGCATGACCTCGATCTGCGCGTGCGTGGAGATGACGGTGTCGCCGACGAAGTCCAGGACCACCCCGGCCTCCTCGACCCCCAGGCCGCCGTCGACCAGGACCTGGCACGCCTGAGCCACGGGGGCGGCGAAGAGCTGGTGGGCCCACGGCACCCCCATGATGACTCCCGGCCAGGCCGGGGTAGCGCTCCAGCATCGCCCAGATGGCCTCGGCGTGGGCCCGCACCGCATCGGGCCAGCGCCTCCCGGCGCCCGGGACGTCCACCTCGGCGGCGATCCTCTCCAGGCAGGCGGCCAGCAGATCCTCGCGCGAGGAGATCGTGCGGTACAGCCCGGAGACCGCCACCCCCAGGTGCTTGGCCACCGCTGTGAGCGTGAAGTCCGCGATGCCGATCCCGAGGGCGGCATCGACGACGTCGTCGCGCGAGAATCCCGGTCTCGGTCCGGTCGGTCGGCCCAGTCGCGCAGGTCGTGTCATGGCAGCACCGTAATGGTCCGCGGGGGGCTGTTGCTCGAGGTTCAGCGGTGAGAGTAAGGTGGACCTCACTAAGTTCTGAAAGCCATTCAGAATTAGGGTCGACGGAAGGTTGGGACACCTGATGAGCACGCGGACACAGTCATCAGCTCCGGAGGCCTCGTCGCACTCATCGCCCGCGCCGTCGTCTCCGCCCTCAGCCGGCGCGGCAGGGCCTGACGACGCCGCTGAGGCGACCCCTCAGGACAACGCCCGGCGCTCGCGCGAGGGGCAGGCCGCCATCGCCCGCCTCGGCGCCCCCGTGCGCACCCGCCTGCGGATCGGTCAGGTCCTCGTCCTGCTCTCCGCGGTCCTGGCGGTGGCCCCCTACATCGCACTGGTCCAGCTCGGCGACATCCTGTTGCGCGCCCACCGGGCGGGCCTGAGCCCGGATCCTCAGCAGGTGTCAGGCGTGGTCATGGTGCTCGTGAGCGCCTACTCCACCCGCCTGCTGCTGTACTTCCTGGCGCTGCTCATCACCCACCTGGCCGACCTGTCCCTGCGCGACCGCCTGCGCCGCGACATCGTTGCGCGCATCTCCCACGCCCCGCTGTCCTGGTTCACCGCCTCCACCTCCGGGCGCCTGCGCAAGGCCGTCCAGGACGACACGACCCTCGTCCACACCGTCATCGCTCACGGCCCCGTCGAGCGCCTCAACGCCATCGTCACTCCGCTGGCCCTGCTGGGGTGCGCCTTCTGGATCGACTGGCGCCTGGCCCTGCTGGCCGTCTCCACACTCGTCCTCTACGTGCTCACCTACTCGGCGTCCATGCGCGGCATGAACGAGAAGACCGTGGAGATGGACCGCAAGCTGGCCGCCATCTCCTCGGCCATGGTCGAGTTCGTCTCCGGGATCGGCGTGGTCAAGGCCTTCGGACGCGTGGGACGAGCGCACTCGGCCTACCTCACCGCCGCGGACGAGTTCTCCGCCTTCTACCGCGCCTGGGCGATGCCCCTGGTGACTGTCACCTGCCTGTCCTTCACCTGGGTCTCCATCCCCGTGCTGCTCCTGGTCAACCTCGGCGGCGGGGCGCTGCTCATCCACGCCGGGGCCGTCACCCTGCCCCAGGTCCTGGCCACGACCCTCGTCGCCCTGGTCCTTCCCGCTGCTCTCATCACCATCGCCTCGATCTCCTGGTCCTACCAGCTGGCCGGCGCGGCGGCCCTGCGGCTGTGCGAGGTCCTCGACACCCCTGTCCTGCCCGCCGCTGACCGGCCCGGACGGCCCTGCGAGGTGCGCGTCGAGATCGACCACGTCTCCTTCTCCTATGGGGAGGTTCTCGCCGTCGACGACGCCTGCCTGACCCTGGAGCCGGGAACCGTGACCGCGCTGCTGGGCCCCTCCGGCTCGGGCAAGTCGACACTGGCCACCCTCATCGCCCGCTTCGCCGACCCCGACGCCGGCGCCGTCCGTATCGGCGGGGTGGACCTGCGGGACATGGACGAGTCCACCCTGTACTCCACCGTCTCCTTCGTCCTCCAGGACGCCCAGCTGCTCGCCACCACCGTGCGCGAGAACATCGCCCTCGGGCACCCCCGAGGCCGACCTGGCGCAGGTGCGCGCCGCCGCCCGCGTGGCCCGCATCCACGACGAGATCATGGCGCTGCCGCAGGGCTACGACACCGTCCTGGGGCAGGACACGGCACTGTCCGGTGGACAGGAGCAGCGCATCGCCATCGCCCGCGCCATCCTGCTGAACACCCCCGTCATCGTGCTCGACGAGGCCACCGCCATGGCCGACCCCGAGTCCGAGGCCGAGATCCAGCAGGCACTGAGCGCCCTGGTCAGGGACCGCTCCGTCCTGGTCATCGCCCACCGGCCGGCCGCCGTGCGCGGCGCCGACCGCATCGCCGTCATGGACGGTGGACGCATCGTCGCCGCCGGCACCCATGATGACCTGGCCGATGAGCCCCACTACCGGGCCCTGCTGCGCCAGGCCGGCGAGCTCGAGAGCGCCACGGGATCGAACGTCCACGAGACCGCCACCGGGAAGGAGGGCCCTTCACTCGCCGACGGTGCGACTGACAGCCCGGATGACGGTGTGGCTGACAGTGCGGCTGACGGCAGGGTCCTGGCGACGTCGCCCTCCCGCGTCGATGACCGGGATGGGCGGACGGGGGCCACGCGTCCGGTGCCCTCCATTCCCGGCGAGTCCTCCCGGCCGGTGGACTCCCTGCTGTCCCGCTTCCGCCGGCTCATGACCGACTCCTCCTGGAGACAGACCCGAGGGTGCATCGCCCTGGCGGGAGTCAACGGAGTCCTGTCGGGACTGGCGCTGCTGGTGCTGCTGCCCGCCTCTGTGGCTCTGGCGACCGGTGCGCCCCGATGGGGGCTGTCCTTCGGCGGCTGGCTCATCGTGCTGGTCGTTCTCGGTCTCGGCGCGGCCGTCTGCGACTTCCAGGGGCGGCGCATGGGCATGTCGGGGGCGCTGGGCTTCATGCACGACGTCCATCACGCAGTGGGCGACCGGATCGCGCGCCTGCCCCTGCGCTGGTTCACCGCCGACTCCGCCGGCACCCTGTCGCGGGCCGTGAGCCAAGAGATGGTGGCCCTGGGGGAGTCCGCCGCCCACTTCATGTACCTGCTCACCTCCACCGCTGCCGCATGCGTGGTCGTCGGGGTCGGCTCCTGGGCCTGGGACTGGCGCCTGGGGCTCCTGCTGACGCTGGCCGCGCCCCTGTTCGCCGGACTCGTGGGCCTCTCGCGCCGTCTGCTGGACCGAGGCAAGTCCATCTCCGAGCCCGCCGAGCGCGAGCTCGCCACCCGCATCGTCGAGATCGCCCGCTGCCAGGGGGCTCTGCGCTCCTGCCGGGCCGCCTCGGGCTACAACCGCCTGACCGCCGCCTTCGACGACGGGGTCCGTGCCTCCAGGCGCGCCCTGTGGTGGGAGTCCGCCGGCAACCTCGTCAACGGCGTGCTGAGCCAGATCGTCGTCGTCGCCATGATCGTCCTGACCTCCTCACTGGCCGCCTCCGGCGCCATGGAGCCTCTGGTGGCCATTGCCGTCATCGGCATGTGCCTGCGTTTCACCACCATGCTCGACGACATCGGAGCAGCCGTGATGGGCATGGAGGAGCGGCGCCAGATGATGAACCACCTCGACGCCGTCATGGACGCCGAGCTCATGGCCGAGCCGCAGGATCCCAGTGCGCTGCCCGAGCCGGGCGCCGTCGAGCTCGACGACGTCGTCTTCGGCTACCGCCCCAACGCGCCCGTCCTGACCGGGGTGTCGATGAGCGTGCCCGCACGCACCATGTGCGCCATCGTGGGCCCCTCAGGCAGCGGCAAGACGACCATCGCCCGCCTCGTCGCCCGCTTCTGGGACGTGGGCTCGGGGAGCCGTGCGAGTCGGCGGCGCCGACGTGCGCGACATGCCGACCTCCCAGCTCATGGAGCAGCTCTCCATGGTCTTCCAGGACGTCTACCTCTTCGACGACACCCTGGCCGCCAACATCCGCATCGGCAATCCCGCGGCCGACGACGCCCAGGTGCGCTGGGCCGCGGGGCTCGCCGGCGTCACGGAGATCGTCGACCGCCTTCCCCATGGCTGGGACACGCGCGTGGGTGAGGGCGGACGGGCCCTGTCCGGTGGGGAGCGCCAGCGTGTCTCCATCGCCCGTGCCCTGCTCAAGCGAGCCCCGATCGTCCTGCTCGATGAGGCCACCAGTGCACTGGACGCCGAGAACGAGGCCAATATCATCGCCGCGATGCAGGAGCTGCGCCGCACCTCGACCCTCATCGTCATCGCCCACAAGCTCGAGACGATCGCCGCCGCTGACCAGGTCGTCGTCCTCGACGACGCCGGGCGCATCGCCCAGCGGGGACACCACGATGAGCTCGTGTCCGTCGAGGGGGCATACCGCAGCTTCTGGGAGCAGCGCACTCGGGCCCGCGGATGGGAGCTCGTATCGAGGCAGGAATGATCGCCCCGGGAATCATCGATCGCCGGGCGATACTCGGGACCGTGCCGGCTCGCAATAGAAGTGGGACACGGGTCCGGATGTCAGGCCGACTTCTCAGTTATCGGCGGACTTAGCGGCTCAGGGGACCCACGAGGCTGTCAGAGGAGGACCGAGAGGGAAATGAGGGCGAGAGTGCGAATGTGGGGTGCGCTTTATTGAAGCACAATGTTTTGGAGAATTATGGCGGCAATGGCGTGATGACTTGGAAGGTAGGTGCTACGGCGGGGAGGAAAATGCTCTGATGTGCCCCCGGGCATTTAGCTCCGTGTTCTGTGACGACGTCAGCGCATGTTTTTCTCTCCTGCATTCTCCATTGTTCGTTCCACAGGAGGATAAGGATAGTTCGTGTCCACCTCCTCCGCTGCAGCGCACGTCGATCCCTCCGCCTGGGTCCTCACCGCCTCCTCAGCGAGTCCTTCGAGCACAGCTCGGAGCACTGGTCGGAGCACTGGTCGTGTTCGTGGTCGCCTGGATCGTGAGCATGTGCCTGTGGACGAGGTATCCGGTTGACCTCATGTCGCAGCACCGCAGGCTGGAGAGGAGCGTCTCCTACGGTCACACGACGATCCCGCTTCCCGCTTTGCTGAGGATCCCCGTCACCCGCATGACCAGCCTTCTGCGTGAGGAGATGAAGCGGCGGACGGGGCTTTCCTGAGTCGGAGCCCCGACGCCACCGACCACAGGTGGGGCGCCGGCGCGCGGCTCAGGACTTGGCCGCCAGCGAGAGCACCTCGGTGGGACGCAGGGGCCTGCCCGCCCGGGCCTCGGCCAGCAGCAGCCTGACGGCCGCCTCCCGCTGCCCTCCGTAGGCCCCGACGGCGGCGATCTGACGCTGGTAGGAGGCCCCCGTCTCCAACGTGGTGCGCACGGAGTCCAGCTCGGCGGCGCAACCGAGATCCTCTGCGACAGGGGCGAGCTCGGTGAGCATCCGCTCAACCGTGTCTCCCACCAGCTCCTCCTCACCGGCGGAGTTGACGATGAGGATCGCGTCCATGCCGTAGCGGGCTGAGCGCCACTTGTTCTCGGCGACGTACCAGTCCGGCAGCGCATCGAGCTCCTCACCCCGGTCCAGGGTGCGGGAGAAGGACTCCACGAGGCACTGGGTCAGCGCCGCCATGCCGGCCAGCTCGGTCAGGTTCGTGGCGGCGTCGCAGGCGCGCACCTCGATGGTTCCCAGGCGCGGCGAGGGGCGCACGTCCCAACGGATCTCGGTGAAGTCCTCGATGACGCCGGTGTGGACCAGGTCCCCGGTGTAGCTCTCCAGCTGCTCCCAGGTGCTGAACTGCTCGGGGGCGCCGGCGGTGGGCAGCTGCTGGAACATCATGGCGCGGTTGTCCGCGTAGCCCGTGTCCGCTCCCGCCCAGAAGGGCGAGGAGGCGCTCAGGCACTGCAGGTGGGCGGTACGCGTGAGCAGGGCCTTGAGGATCGGCAGGACCTTGCTCCGGTCCTCGACGCCGACGTGCACGTGGGTGCCGAAGATGAGCATCTGGTGGCCCCACAGCCGGGTGCGGTCCACCAGGCGTGCGTAGCGCTCGGCGTTGGTCACCTTCTGCACCAGCGGGTCGGCGAAGGGGTGGGTCCCGGCCGAGGCCAGGTCCACGCGCAGCGGGTCGGTGACTGGAAGGACCCGGTCGAAGGCGAAGGCGATGTCCTCCATGCACTCGGCCACGGTCCTGCGCGCCCCGGAGACCAGCTCGATGGTGTTGAGCATCATCTCGCCGTGCACGTGCGGGTCCGGGCCCACCTTCTGGAGGATCTCCTCGGCGCACTGGCGCAGGTCGAGGCTGTCGCGGTCGATGAGGGCCAGCTCCCACTCCACCCCCAACGTGGAGCGGGCCGAGCCGGCGAAGTCAAGGGACTGGGGGCGGCGGGCCGGCGGCAGCTGAGCGTCGGCGGACGCGGCGTTCGGGCTCGTCGTGTCAGTCGTGTCCTGCATGTCCTGGCCTCCTCAGGGTTCCCTCGGGGTTCCCTCGCGGGTGCTGACCGGGGTCTGTTGTCGCGGGAATAATGGGGGTCTGTTACGTCGGTGAGTGAGCTGATGAGGCGCCGGTGATCGGTTCGACGACGAGGACGGCGCCCTTCGCCTTGTCCCCCACCCGGGTCAGGATCCAGGTCTCCGACTCCTGGCCGCTGAGCCTCAATGAGGCGCGCAGGGCGTCGGGGGAGACGTCGACTCCGCGCTTGAGGATCTCCAGGCGCCCGATGCCCAGTTCGCGGCTACGGGAGCGCAGGGTCTTGAGCCGTAGCGGCAGGACCTCGGTGAGTCGGAAGGAGCGTATGAAGGGGCAGTCGCCTCATCGGGGAGGCGTTCTCCCGTGAGGTAGCCGATCCGAGGTCCCACTGGCCTGGCGTCCAGGGTCTCGCACAGGTGGGCGATGAGTCCGGCGCGTACGGCGGCGCCGTCGGGAACGTGGATGATGCTGCCCAGGTCGTCGGGCGAGCCGATCGGATCGACTTGGGCCGGCGGCTGCGAGGGGTCGGTGGTGCTGGGATCGACCAGTGTGCAGGCGGTTGTGCCCTGTGCCCCCGAGCGCAGGATCAGCGCGGAGCGCCCGGGCCCCTCCGGCGCCAGCGGTCCGCACCAGATGGCCGCCTCGACGACGTCGCCGTCCACGCTCACCCACTGGGTGTGGGCATCGGCCGGCAGTGCGGCATGGTCGATGCCGGGGGCGACCTTGACGCCCAGGGCGGGCACGGTCTCGCGCAGTGCGAGCACCTGCGACAGGGCCGGGGACCACTGCTCCGGGTCGGTGATGCGACGTCCCTCGGCGCGGCGGGCGGGGTCGGCGAAGACGGCGTCCACCCCTCGCTCGACCAGGTCGATCTCCAGGGCGTCGGCGCACTCGACGCTCGCGTGGGGGAAGGGCATGAGGTTGATGGTGGCCAGGGCGGCTGCGGCCTCATCTCGGTCCACGGCGAGTACCGGCAGGTCGAGCCCGGCCAGGGCGACGGCGTCGCCCCCGATCCCGCAACCCAGGTCCGCGACCTTCGTCACGCCCGCGGCCGCGTAACGGGCCGCATGGTGGGCCGAGACCGTCAGCCGGGTGGCCTGCTCCAGGCCGTCGGCGGTGAAGAGCATCTGCTGGGCGAAGGGGCCGAACTTCGCCGCGGCCCGCTCGCGCAGGCGCTGCTGCGTCAGCGCAGCCGCCACCAGGGCAGGGGAGTGGCCCTCCTCGCGCAGAGAGCGGCCCCAGGGACAGGGCCTCGGAGGGGTCGTAGGGGGCAGGGAGGACAGAAGCTCCCAGCCCTCGGGGGTCAGCAGGAGCGCGACGTGGTTCTCAGCCATCACCCCGATCATTCCCATGCAGAACCTGCCAGTGGGCGTGATGTTCACTGGGTGGAGCGGGAAGGGGCCCAGGCAGGGAGGCCGGGAGGGGGCTGAGGAGGCCCTGAGGACCCTGCCCTGGCAGGCGGTGAGTAGGGTTGTGTGCCGAGGCGCCCGTGCACCGGCAGGGGCCGAAAGGCGCTGGACGGGAAGGACGGGTGGGGGACTGATGGCTGAGGAGGAGCCCCGGGCGGTGCCAGTCAGGGCGACGGTGCCGCCGCAGGGTGCGAGGGCGACGGCGTGAGCACAGCCCCAGCCCAGGGGCCTGACGCTGCGGGACGCCTCCGGTCGTTTCTGCGTCCACTGGTGCGGATATCTGTGGCAGTCATGGGAACCGTGGCCCTTCTGGCGGCCGGGGCCAGTATCTGGGCCTGGACCGTCAGCGCCGGGCACATCGAGACCGCCGGTGAGAGCCGCGGTGACGGCGAGGGGGCCAGGGCGCCGGTGGCGATCGTCCTGGGGGCGGCCGTTGACGCCGACGGACGGCCCTCGCCCTGGCTGGCCCACCGCCTCGACACCGCCGCCGAGCTCTACACCAGCGGCCGCGTCGAGGCGATCCTGGTCTCCGGGGACAACCGGCGCGCCGGCTACGACGAGCCAACTGTCATGCGCAGCTACCTCCTCTCCCGGGGGCTCCCCGAGCAGGCGATCGCCTTGGACTACGCGGGTTTCGACACCTACGACACCTGCGTGCGGGCACGCAGGATCTTCGGGATCGAACGGGCCCTGCTCGTGACCCAGGACTTCCACGAGCCGCGCGCGGTCGCCATCTGCCGCTCAGTCGGCCTCGACGTCGACGGTGTCGGAGACTCGCGGGCCCGCAGCGACCGCATCGGGTGGACGGTCAGCTGGACGCGCGAGCGAGCGGCGGCGATCAAGGCCGTCGTCGATGTCGTCTCCCGACGAGACCCGACCCTGGGGCGCCAGGAGACGAGCGTCAAGGAGGCCGTCGCCTGGACCCGGGAGCACCGGCGCTGACGAGGGCTGACGCCCACGGCGAAACCGCCGCCACGCTTTGGCACTCGCGTTGACTGAGTGCTAACGCCGTCGTAGATTCTCCGTCAGGCGCAGCGGAGTGCTCTCCCGGTCCTGGGACACGGGGTGGGCACCTTCTGCGACTCGCACTCCTGCATCGTGCCGGACCGACCCCCGCGACGGCGGCCGGGCACGCCTGGGGAGGGCGAACAAGCCGTTTCTACTGCACGTTGAAGAGAAGGAGGAGGTCTCCAATGTCGATCTCCATCAAGCCGCTCGAGGACCGTATCGTCGTCCAGACCGCTGAGGCCGAGCAGACCACCGCATCCGGCCTGGTCATCCCCGACACCGCCAAGGAGAAGCCCCAGGAGGGCAAGGTCGTGGCCGTGGGCCCGGGTCGCATCGACGACTCCGGCAACCGCGTGCCCGTCGACGTCGCCGAGGGTGACGTCGTCATCTACTCCAAGTACGGGGGCACCGAGGTCAGCTACGCCGGTGAGGACTACCTCATCCTGTCGGCGCGCGACGTCCTGGCGGTCGTCACCAAGTGAGCCGTTGAGGTCGTGTGCGCCGCCCGGCGCCACGGCATGGTGAAGGGGGAGGCACCTCGGGGTGCCTCCCCCTTCACCATGCGTGCACGGAGCCTGCTCCATGGAGGCGCCGTGTCTGGATGATTGTCTCGAGATGGGAATGTCCGTGCTGTCGATTCCCTGGAGCGGGGCGGAGCGTCAGGCCGGCTCGTCGGTGAAGCGGCGTGCCTGCCGCTCGTAGTATGCGCGCCGCTCCTCCTCACTCATGCCTCCCCAGACGCCGTAGGGCTCGCGGGTGCTCAGGGCGTGGTCCCGGCACTCGTCCAGGACGGGGCAGTCCTGACAAATGGCCTTTGCTCGTTCGTCCCGCCGTCGACGGGAACCGCCTCTCTCTCCTTCGGGATGGAAGAAAACCGAGGAGTCCATGCCGAGGCAGGCCCCCCGGTACTGCCACTCCCAGAGGGTGGAGATCGGGCCGGGCAGACGCGATGAGTCGTGCATTGCCTCCCTCCCCTCCTTTGGATATGGCGGTCGGGCACATCGAACGTGATGCGCTATATCTAACGATAAGATCGCGCGGTGCGTTAATCAAGAAGAATCATTCTATCTCACAACGAAACTTTCTCCAGATTTGCTGGATGGTGACGTTCTGGGTGTCTGAAAACGTGCGCCAGAATATGGCGCTCGAATAGCAGAAACGTTTTGTGAATGATGTATGTCTGAGGAGCATCTTTTTTCTGAAACGTTCCGCATTCATTGTCGCTTTATTTCTGGGACGCCCGTCACCTCAGTGCGGTGGTCTCGCCGTCGAGTCGGCTGCCGTGCCGGGTGTCGGGTCGAGTGCTCCGCCCTGCCCTCGGGGCGCTTCGGTGTCGAGCGGCTCGATGGGGCGGCTGTGCGGATGCCGGTGGGGCAGCGGGCGGACAGGCCGGTGCCGGCGGGGATATGCACAGGGTGGTCAGGACGTCCTACGATGGCCCCGTGAGCGACTCGATCACCAGCCCTGACGTCTTTGCCCCCACCGGACTCACTTACGACGACGTTCTCCTGCTGCCCAGGCTGACCGACGTCATCCCCTCCGAGGTCGATACGACCTCCAGACTGACCCCGAGGATCAGCCTGGCCACCCCGCTGCTCTCGGCCGCGATGGACACGGTCACCGAGTCGGACATGGCTATTGCCATGGCTCGTCAGGTGGTATCGGCATCCTCCACCGCAACCTGTCCATCGAGGACCAGGCCCAGCAGGTGCGACGCGTCAAGCGCTCGGAGTCCGGGATGGTCACCGACCCGGTGACCGTCGGGCCGGACGCCACCATCGCCCAGCTCGACGAGCTCTGCGGCCACTACAAGGTCTCCGGCCTGCCGGTCGTCGACGCGGGAGGCAACCTTCAGGGGATCATCACCAACCGCGACCTGCGCTTCGTCCCCCCGGAGCGCTGGGCGAGCCTGACCGTGCGCGAGTGCATGACACCGCGTGATCGCCTCATCACCGGCGAGACCGGCATCTCCCGGGAGGACGCCAAGGCGCTCCTGGCCGAGCACCGCATCGAGAAGCTGCCCCTGGTCGATGCCGAGGGGCGCCTCACCGGTCTCATCACCGTCAAGGACTTCGTCAAGACCGAGCAGTACCCCCACGCCACCAAGGACGCCGAGGGGCGCCTCGTGGTGGGGGCCGCCGTCGGCTACTGGGGAGACACGTGGGAGCGTGCCGGGGCCCTGGCCGAGGCCGGTGTGGACGTCCTCATCGTCGACACCGCCAACGGCGGCGCCAAGCTGGCGCTGGAGATGATCTCCCGTCTCAAGTCCGATTCCGCCTTCGGCGGCATCGAGGTCATCGGCGGCAACGTCGCCACCCGGGAGGGTGCCCAGGCGCTCATCGACGCCGGGGCCGACGCCGTCAAGGTCGGGGTGGGGCCGGGCTCCATCTGCACCACGCGCGTCGTCGCCGGCGTGGGTGTGCCCCAGGTGACGGCCATCTACGAGGCGGCCCGGGCCTGCAAGCCCGCCGGGGTGACCCCTCATCGCCGACGGCGGCCTGCAGTACTCCGGTGACATCGCCAAGGCCCTCGTGGCCGGCGCGGAGACGGTCATGCTCGGCTCCCTGCTGGCGGGCTGCACGGAGTCGTCCGGCGACCTCGTCTTCGTCAACGGCAAGCAGTGGAAGCGCTACCGCGGCATGGGGTCGCTGGGCGCCATGAGCTCGCGCGGGCGCACCTCCTACTCCAAGGACCGCTACTTCCAGGCCGACGTCTCCTCGGACTCCAAGATCGTCCCCGAGGGCATCGAGGGGCAGGTCCCCTACTCCGGGGCGCTGGGCGACGTCGTCTACCAGCTCATGGGCGGGCTGCACCAGTCCATGTTCTACGTGGGTGCGCGCACGATCCCCGAGCTCAAGGAGCGCGGTCAGTTCGTGCGGATCACGAGCGCCGGCCTCAAGGAGTCCCACCCCCACGACGTCAAGATGACCGTCGAGGCCCCCAACTACACCGGGCGCGACGGGGTCTGAGGCGCCAGCAGCGCCGGCTGACCAGACAGGCTCAGCGGAACACTGCCGCTCAGGGAGCCGGCCGGAGTGATCCGGCCGGCTCCCTGTGTGCGGGCGTACCTCGCCGGTTGTGCGGCGGGGCGCTCGGAGGGACTCAGTGCGTGGGGGAGTCGGGCAGCGGCCAGGCGGTCTGGGCCGGTGTGCGTGAGGGGTTCTTGCGCGCCAGCCACTCGTTGAAGGACTCCGCCCAGGTGCGGTGGGCTCGGGCCTGGAAGGCCACGAGCTCATCGGGGCCGAGCTCTGAGAGCTGCGGGTGGGCCGCAGCCAGGGCCTCGAGCACATCGAGTGTGGCGGCCACATCCACCTCCGCGGTGTGCAGGGCCTCATCGACGCGCACGCCGTAGACCTCGCAGAGGTCGCCCAGGCGGCGCTTGCCGCGGCGGTAGCGGTCCACGGCCCGGTCCAGGACCAGCGGGTCGGCGATGGGCCCCAGCTCGCGGCCAAGGCGCGAGCGCATCGTGGGCAGCCCGTGGCGAGCGAGCTCGGCCTCCATGAGTGTCAGGTCGTAGGAGGCGTTGAAGGCGACGACCGGGGTGCCGGCCGCCATCGCCGCCACCAGGTGCTCACTGACCTCTGCCAGCACCTCGGTCACCGGCCGACCCTCGGCGCGGGCCCGCTCGGTGGTCACGCCGTGGACCGCGGCGGCGGCCTCGGGGATCTCCACGCCGGGATCGGCGAGCCACGTGGTCACCGACTGCGGCCGGACGCCGTCGGCCCGAGGAGCCGCCCGCCAGACGAGCGCCGCCGTGACCAGACGGTCGCCGGAAGGGTCCACTCCGGTGGTCTCGGTGTCGAAGCCGAGCAGGGGGCCCAGGGGCCAGGCGGAGGGAGCGGTGGCGGCGTCGGACATGGAGGAGGAGTGCGGGGTGCTCATGGGGCCCAGCATGCCACCGGGCTGCGACATCAATGCGCCGGTGCCAGTGCGCCTCGCCCGGCTGCCGGCGCCCCCGTGCACGTGGCCGCCCCGCCGGTCGCTCCGGTGGATACCGGACCGGCCCCACTAGGATCGGGCCATGAGCACAGAGGTCGAGATCGGACGCTCCAAGCGTGCCCTGCGCGCCTACTCCTTCGACGACATCGCCCTGGTGCCGGCGCGCCGCACCCGGGACACCTCCGAGGTGCGCGTGGGCTGGCAGATCGACGCCTACCACGTGGATCTGCCGGTCATGGCCTCCCCATGGACTCGGTGATGAGCCCCGAGACCGCCATCATGGTGGGGCGCCTGGGCGGCATCGGCGTGCTGGACCTGGAGGGGTTGTGGACCCGCTACGAGGACCCCACCGAGGCGCTCGAGCGCATCCGCCGGGCGGATCCGTCCCGGGCCACCAGCGTCCTGCAGGAGGTCTACCGCGCTCCCGGTCAGGCCCGAGCTCATCACTGAGCGGCTCACCCAGATCCGTGCCTCCGGCGTCGTCGTGGCAGGGCGACTCAGCCCCGCCCAGACACAGCGTCACTGGCGCACCGTGGTCGAGGCGGGCGTGGACCCTCATGGTCATCCGCGGCTCCTTCGTGTCGGCCGAGCACGTCTCCGGATCCGTCGAGCCCCTCAACCTCAAGCGCTTCATCTACGAGCTCGACGTGCCCGTGGTGGTCGGCGGGGTGACCACCTACACCGCCGCCCTCCACCTCATGCGCACCGGCGCGGCCGGGAGTCCTCGTCGGGGCAGGGCGGCGGCGCTCCTCCTCCGTGCGCCAGGTCCTGGGGCTGCACATGCCCATGGCCACCGCCGTGGCCGACGTCGCCGGGGCCCGGCGCGACTATCTCGACGAGTCCGGGGGTCGCTACGTCCACGTCATCGCCGACGGCTCGGTGGGCAACTCCGGCGACGTCGTCAAGGCCATCGCCTGCGGCGCGGACGCCGTCATGCTCGGGGCCGCCCTGGCCCGGGCCGAGGAGGCTCCCGGCGGCGGTTACCACTGGGGCGCCGAGGCCCGCCATGAGCGCCTGCCGCGGGGCTTCCGCAGCCACGTGGGCACAGTGGGCACCATGGCCGAGATCCTCAACGGCCCCTCCGACCGCGCTGACGGCACGCTCAACCTCATGGGCGCCCTGCGCCGCACCCTGGCCACCACCGGCTATGCGGACGTCAAGGAGCTCCAGCGGGTCGAGGTCGTCCTGGCGCCATACACCGGTTCTTGAGGAGGCCTCCTCGACGAACCGTGATTTTGAAGGGAGGAACAGTGCAACAGAGCCGTGATCTCGGGTAGTCTCGGCCGGGACAGCAGCCGCTGCGCTGCTCAGATCGGTGTGGGGGCATGATCCGCTTCCCACACTGTTAGCCCCCACATGTCACAAGGAGCTTCACATGGCCCAGGTCACCGCCACCATCGCTTCCAAGGTCGGTCTGCACGCCCGTCCTGCTGCCACCTTCGTCAAGGCCGTCGCCGAGAAGGGCGTCCCGGTCACCATCGCCAAAGGAGGGCGGCGCTGCGGTTGACGCCTCCTCCATCCTCGGTGTGATGACCCTGGGCGCCGGCTTCGGCGACGTCGTCACCCTGGCCTCCGATGCCGACGGCGCCGAGGCGGCCCTCGAGGACCTCAAGGCCCTCCTGGAGACCGACCTGGACGCCTGAGAACATGCCCAGCCGGACGGGGCGCGCTCCACTGCGGGGCGCGCCCCGTCCGCGTTGAGACGCAGACAAGTACCCGTGTCGAAGAGCGTTGCGGACCCGCCATGAGCATTGCCATCGCCCTCGTGCCCTCCCTGCTGTTCGGGGCACTGTCCCTTCTTCTCGGAGCCTTCCCCACCGACATCCGCCGCCAGAACACCGCGGTCATGGTGGGAGCGGGAGCCGTCTCGCTCGGATGCGCCGCCATGCTCGGCTCGCCCTGGTCCCTGAGCGCCACCGTGTGGGGCGTGGCCTGCGGACTCATGTGGACCGGTGGGCAGGTCTTCGTCCTGTGGGCCTTCCGCGCCTGGGGCGTCAGTCGCACCATGCCTCTGACCACCGCCCTCCAGCTCCTGCTCAACGCCACCCTGGGCGTGAGCCTCTTCGGTGAGTGGCGCGCTCCCGGGGCCCTGATCCTGGGGATGGTGGCGCTCGCGCTCATCATGCTCGGCGCCGCCGCCTGCTCCTGGCAGGAGCGCACCGGCCCCGGTCCCACTCCCGCGCAGCGACGTGCCGGTCTGCTGGCCACCGCCGCCTCAGCCGTCCTCTACGGCTCCTACCCCTCGCTGCTGCGCGCCGTCGAGGTACCCCCGGCCCACGCCGTCGGACCCATGGGGCTGGGACTGCTGGCCGGTGCCGGACTGTGCGCCCTCATCCTGCCGCGGCGCGCGCCCCTACGAGGCCCGAGGATCGTTCCGGCCGCGCTCGCCGGGGGCCTGTGGGCGGTCGGTAACGCCCTCATGCTGCGCTCGACGGCGGCCGTTGGGGTGGCCTCCGGCTTCACCCTCTCCCAGCTCGGCTTCGTCCTGGCCACCCTCGGTGGACTGACCATCCTGGGGGAGGAGCGCACCGGGCGGGAACGCACGGCGGTGGCCGCCGGCGTCGCGGCAGCCGTCGTCGGTCTGGTCCTCATGGGCCTGGCGACCAGCATGGACACCGGCGCGTCCCCCTCACAGTAGCCGGTGCTCTGGAGGCGGATCTTCTGACCTGAGTTGCACAGTTTTTAGTGCCCTGTTGGGATGCTCAGGGCGGTGAGGATTTCTTCGGCTTCGGGGGTCAGGGGGTCGGCGGCGGTGAGGTGGTGGCCGTTGAGGTTGATGGTGATCTCCTGGAGGGGCTTGAGGGCACGGATGATGCGTTTGATGCTGATCCCGGTGGTGTCCTGGAGGTGTCGGGCGATGGCCAGGGAGGCCATGACCACGGTCAGGTGAGCCTCGATGGCATCGCGGGTGTGGTGGAACACGGGGCGGGCTCTCAGGTCGTGCTTGCTCATCGGCGAAGGACTGCCCGGGCGTGCCACAGCTCGTGATACGAGGAGACCACCTCACCGGCGCCCATCAGGCGGGACGGAACGAAAGGTGGCGTAGCCCTTGAGTCCCACCAGGGAACGGGCCCTGGCCAGGGAGGCCTCGTCCAGGGTGGTGTCACCGGCGTGGGTGGTGACAAAACGCGTGCCCTTGGGGCGCTTCTCGCCGGCGACGGATGGCCCGGGCGCGGTTGGCCTGGGCGGTCAGGGTCTGGTTGTCCCTGGCGGCGCGCTTCTTGGAGTAGGCCCAGATGGCCCTCCATGAGCCCGGGTGGGTGTGCGGGTCCCACACCGGCTCAGCCCTGACAGCCTTGTCCCGCTCGCTCCTGGAGCCCCGCTTGGGGGTGATGGTGTCGATGACCTGGCCGTCGGTGAAGGCGTCACCTTCCCAGTGGAAGTGGGCCTCCAGGTCGCCTGGGGCCCGGGTGGTGCGGGCCCCGACAATGAACCGCAACCGGGCGTCGTCCAGGGTCGTCAGGTTGGCGGCCGAGAGCATGCCGGCGTCGGCGACGATGATGAGGTCCTCGATGCCGTGGGCGGCCTGGAAGGCCTCCACGACCGGGATGATCGTGGTGGTCTCGGCCTTGTTTCCCTCCCAGCAGCCGACCTGGAGGGGGAAACCACGGCGGTCGACCAGCAGGCCGACGATGATCTGGGGGTCGACCCTCCGCTCTTTGGAGTAGCCGACCCGCCGCAGGTCGTCCTCACGCTCGGCCTCGAAGTAGAGCGTGGTCACGCCGTGCAGGCACAGGGCCAGACCGGAGGTGTTGGTGACGTGCTCGAACAGGGCCTGAGAGATCGCCTGGCGGTAGCCCCGCTCGACGCAGCGGCCCAGGGACGCGTACAAGGTGTTGCGGTGAGCCGGGAACGACCACCCCACCCCACAATCCCAACGAAAAACCCCACCCTGAAACACAAACCACCCCAACCTGTGCAACTCAGGTCTGAAGCCCGTGCGCGGTCACGACGACGGCGTCGTCGCAGCGCAAGGCTGCGGCGGCACCGTCGATCGGAGGGTAGGTGATGGGCGAACGGCCCTCACTGGTACGGGCTCAGCAAGGCCCGATCAGTCTCAGCCCTGCTCGCCCCCGGAGGGATTCGGCTTGATCCACCACCACAGGCCCATGCCCGCGGCGATGGCCAACAGACCCAGACCTGACCACAGGTTGGCGTTGATGCCGCCGGTCTTGCTCATCTCCTCGGCGCTGTTGAACAGGACCGAGCACACCACCAGGTAGAGGCCGATGAGCCCCAGAGCCCCGGTGATGACCGCCCGGATGTCCGTGAGTGAACGATTGCTCATGAGTGTTCTCCTTCGTGTGTCCGGGCGGGACTAGTGGAAGATGCTGTTGAGGGCGATGACCAGGACCCCGGCGATGATCCCCAGCGGGATCGGACGGCGGTACCAGGGCAGCTCGTGCAGGTGCGGGTCGGTGCGCTCGCTCTTGGGGGTCAGGGCGTAGACGAAGCCCTTGAGCTCGGAGTCGGGCTTCGGCTTCGTGGCCATGGAGACCAGCACCGTGATGACGACGTCGACCGTGAAGGCCACGCCCGCCGCCAGGAAGGCGCCGCCCTGTCCCGGCATGACCAGGTGCTTGGTCCAGATGAGGATGTTGACCCCCAGGGCGCCCAGGGTTCCGCTGATGAGGCCGATCCAACCGGCGTGCGGGGTGGCCCGCTTCCAGAACATCCCGATGATGAAGGTCGCGAACAGCGGCGCGTTGAACATCGAGAACAGCGTCTGGAGGTAGTCCATGAGGTTGGAGTAGCTCGACGCGATGATCGCGGTGAGGATCGCGACCACGGAGGCCGTCAGGGTCGAGAGCTTGCCGACCATGAGGTAGTGGGCGTCGTCGGCGTTCTTCTTGATGTAGTGCTGGTAGATGTCCACGCCCCACACGGTGTTGAAGGCGGAGATGTTCGCCGCCATGCCCGCCATGAAGGAGGCCAGTAGACCCGTGATCGCCAGCCCCAGCAGACCGTTGGGCAGCAGGTCGCGCATGAGGTAGAGGACCGCGTCGTTGAACTGGTATCCAGCTTGGAATCTGCCTTGAGCTGTTGGATCTCCGAGACCATGACGCCGGCGACCATGCCCGGGACGATGACGAGGAAGGGCACGAACATCTTGACGAAGGTGCCGATGATCGGGGTCGACTGGGCCGAGGAGATCGAGTCCGAGGCCATGGCCCGCTGCACCTCGACGAAGTTCGTCGTCCAGTATCCGAAGGACAGCACGAAGCCCAGGCCGAAGACCAGGCCGACGACGGACAGCAGGTTGGAGTCGAAGCCGGAGATCGAGTTGCCGGGCCAGGAGTGCAGCTGCTGAGCCGCGACCTTGGCTGCCTCGCCGGCGTCGTCGGGGTGGGCGGCCGTGGCAGCGGCAGTGATCTTGCTGGTCAGGCCGTGCCAGCCGCCCACGCGGTGCAGGCCGATGAGGGTCAGGGGCAGCAGGGCCGCCACGATGACGAAGAACTGGAGGACCTCGTTGTAGATCGCCGCGGAGAGCCCACCCATGGTGATGTAGGAGAAGACGATGACGGCGGCCACGATGAGCCCCACCCACAGGGGCCAGCCCAGCAGCCAGTTCATGATCTTGCCCAGCAGGTACAGGTTGATACCGGCGATGAGCAGCTGGGCCAGGGCGAAGCTGAGCGCGTTGACCAGGTGTGCGGCGGTGCCGTAGCGCTTGAGCATGAACTCGGGCACCGAGCGCACCTTGGAGCCGTAGTAGAAGGGCATCATGACCAGACCCAGGAAGATCATGGCCGGGACCGCGCCGATCCAGAAGTAGTGGAAGGTCGGCATGCCGTACTCGGCGCCGTTGGCCGACATTCCCATGATCTCGACGGCGCCGAGGTTTGCCGAGACGAAGGCGATACCGGTCACCCAGGCCGGCAGGGAGCGGCCCGAGGTGAGGAAGCCATCGGCCGTGGCCGCCTTGGCGCGGGCGATGAGCCCGACGCCGATGACGAAGGCGAAGTAGATCGCGATGGGGATGTAGTCGTACCAGCGTGCGGCGATGAGTGTGCCGGGTGACGCTGACGAGGCTGATAAAGCGTTCAGCGTGGAGGACATCGGTGTACCTCTCAAGGGATAAGTGTTCACATGGGCAGGGTCGTTCATGCCCGCCCGGCAGGCTAACACAGTCCGTCCTGAGCAGGGCTTTTGCGGCTGGCTGCACGCCAGGGAAGATCGTGCGAGTTCGCTGAGTGGGGTGCGTGTCCAGCCAGGCGCACCGGGACGTGAGCACGGCGGACGAGGACGGGTGACCGGCTGGTGGGCCCGCGGTGGGTAGAGTGCCCTCCATGACGCTGACTGCTGCTGCCGACGGCTCCTCCCTGGGCAACCCGGGACCGGCCGGCTGGGCCTGGTACGTGGACGATGACTGCTGGGCCGCTGGAGGCTGGGAGAGCTCGACCAACAACCGCGGCGAGCTCACCGCCGTCCTGGAGCTCCTGCGGGCCACCGAGGCCGCCGGGCTCGCCGGCGAGGAGCTTCTCATCCAGTGCGACTCCCAGTACGTCATCAACTCCCCTGACCAAGTGGCGCCACGGCTGGAAGAAGCGCGGCTGGCGCAAGGCCGACGGCAAGCCCGTCCTCAACGCCGACCTCGTCAAGGACCTCGACGCCGCGCTCGCGGGCCGCACCGTGCGCTTCGAGTGGGTGCGCGGGCACGTCGGCCACCCCATGAACGAGGCCGCCGACTCCCGGGCCCGCGGCGCTGCCACCGCCTTCCAGCAGGGCCGCCCGGTGCCCGAGGGCCGGGCTGGACCCGGGGCGGTCGGGCACCGGGGAATCGGGAGGCGCAGCAGGCGCCTGGTGCGACGTCGTCGAGCGCCCCCGCCGCGCCGCAGACCGACGCCCTGTTCTGACGGCGGAGGAACGGGGCCCACAGCCCGCAGGGCCCGGTGACCGCCTCTCACAGAAACGGCACAGGTCCGTCAAACACGTGGCATAAGGCCTCCCGCGAGGCTTACTGCCATGACGACGACGAGCCCCGCCCTCCCCGCTTCCCGCCCGACGATCCTGAGCCGCCTGGCCGGCCTGCGCCGCCGCATCCCCACGGTCGTCCTCTTCGCCGCCGTGTCCTTCACCGGCTGGAGCGTCGACTACGCGCTGGTCCTCATCCTCAACTCGCTGACCGACTCGGTCCTCTACGCCGTCGTCGGAGCGCGGATCGTCTCCCTGCACCCTGGGCTTCCTGCTCAACCGGCGCCTGTTCGGGGGCCGGCCCGGAGACCTTCTGGCGCTCGGCCGGCGGCTACGCGGCGGTCAGGGCGGGGTCGCGGCGACCTCCTACGCCGGCATCTCAGTCCTTACCGGCGCCGGCGCGCCCCTGTGGCTGGCCAAGGTGCTGGTGGACTCCACGCTCTTCATCGTCAACTACCTGGCCCAGTCCCGCCTCGTCTACCGGGCCCCGGCGCAGCAGCCGGTCCCGGCCCCGGCCCTGGCCACTGCGGCCTGAGGGGACGGGGCGGAGGCTCAGGACTGGGCGTCGCGCATGAGGATGACGAGCTGGACCCGGTCGCGCAGGTCCAGCTTGGTCAGGATCCGGGTGACGTTCTTCTTGACCGAGTCCGGGGCCAGGACGAGGCGCTGAGCGATCTCCGCGTTCGTCAGCCCCTGGGCCACCAGGTCCGCCACCTCGCGCTCGCGGGGGCTGAGATCGTCGAGGCGCTGGCGTGCCGCGCGCTGACGGGGTGAGGCCACGGGGCTGAGCATGTGCCGGTTGAGCAGCTCGCGGGTGATGCGCGGAGTGAGGATCGCGTCCCCGGAGCTGACCGCCCGCAGCGCCTGGTGGAGGTCGGCCGTGCGGGTGTCCTTGAGCAGGAACCCTGAGGCGCCGGCCGACAGCGCCCCGAAGGCGAACTCGTCCTGGTCGTAGGTGGTCAGCACCAGGACCCGGATCGAGGGGTAGAGCTGGGAGATGCGGGCCGTGGCATCGATCCCGTTGAGCACCGGCATGCGCACGTCCATGAGGACGACGTCGGGAAGCGGCCGGCGCTCCTCAAGCAGGGCGGCGAGCTGGTCGAGGGCGTCCTGACCGTGGACGGCCTCGGCCGTGACCTGCAGGTCGTCGGCCCGGTTGATGATGAGGGACAGGCCCATGCGGGTGGCTCGCTGGTCATCGACGATCATCACCGTGATCGGCCTGAGGTCGCTCGATGAGCTCGCGGTGCCTGACCCGGAGGGGGCGGATGGACTCACCGTGATACACCTTCCGGGAAGGGGACGAGGGCGCGCAGCACCCAGCCGGATGCACCCTCATCGGCTGTGGGGCCGGCGGACAGCGTGCCGCCGTGCTCACCGACCGCGGCGGCCAGGTTCGCCAGTCCGTGGCCGGTCGCCGCCGGTGCCTGAGACGAGCCCGGGGAGCCGTCTGCGCTGCCGGGCTGAGCGGCGCGACCGTCGTCGGACACGGTGACCCGGGTGACGGCCCGGTCATGGTCCAGGGAGACGACGACGCGTGTGGCGCCCTCGGCGTGGCGCATGACGTTGGTCAGGGCCTCCCGGACGACGACATAGACGACTCTCCCGAGGGTCTGACTGCTTGATGCGTCGAGGGGGCGCCTGCCGGTCTCGGTGAGAGCCGCACTGATACCGGTGGCTCTCACCGTGGTCAGCAGATCATTGAGCCGGTCCCAGCCGGCTGCGCCCGAGGGGGACTGCAGGCTTTCAGCGACCCGGCCGGTGAGGGGCACGGTGGCGTCAGCGGCGTCGTCGGGGGAGGGGCCTGGTGCCGCCTGGAGCGAGGCGACGGCGCGCCTGGTGTCCGCCAGACCCTCCCGGGCCAGGGCGTTCATCATGTCAATGGCCTCATCTGTCTGCGGGCTTCCGCAGGCCCCCTGCATCCCCTCGGACAGGGCGATGATCGCGGTCAGGGCATGGCCCACGGAGTCGTGGAGCTCGGCCGCCACCCGGGCCTGGTGGCGGGCGGCATCGCGCTGAGCGACCAGCCGCTGCTCGGCGGACTGCGCCGCGAGCTGGGCGTCCCCGTGCTCCAGGGCCTCCCGGCGGGAGCGGGAGATCGAGGCCATCGCGAGCACGAGCAGCAGAGCGAGGAAATCAGGGCTCAACGCGCTCACCTGCGGCCACTTGGCCAGCGCCGTGGGGACGAGGGTGCACAGCGCGCAGATGCCGAAACCGATGAGTCGGTCACGGGTGGGGGCGGCCACGAGCAGGGCGTAGAGAGCCAGCATGGACAGCAGGTTGAGTCCACCGCGCGGCCCCCACAGGTCGACGGCGGCCGAGGCCAGGCTCGTGGCGGTGACAACAGCCAGGGGCCAGCGGCGTCGGGCCAGCAGCGATCCGGCGAGCAGCAGGGAGACGATGACCCAGCCCCGCATAGGCAGGTGCGGGTAGGTGTACGAGGCCACGTTCAGCACCATCAGCTGGAAGAGGCCCGCGGCCCCGCCCACCGCCCACAGGGTCAGGGTGCTGGTGCGCCACCACTGAGCCACCCGGTCCAGGAGGGTCCGCGGGACCCGGGAGACGTGTGCCGGGGCGGGCGCTGCGGGACCGTGGCTCATGACCGGCGCCTCACTGCGCGGCGCAGAGCCAGGGTCAGCAGGACCACCCACACCAGGCAGATGACGCCCTCGAATGCTGCGGCGCCCAGTGAGGTCACGTAGCCCGGGCTCAGAGCCGACGTGGTTCGGGTCAGTGAGGCTGCGGGGTTGAGGACGCTCAGCGGTCGGGCCCGACGAAGCATCGCCATCCCCGCGATGGTGCTCAGCAGCACCGTGGTCATCGTGGTGGCGAAGGACCTCATGATCGTACCCAGCCAGGTGACGAAGGTGAGGATGACCCACATTCCCAGCGTGACAACGGCGAAGCGCGGCAGGTAGGCGACCAGGCCTATCGGGCTGAAACCCGAGGCGAGGCCCGCCACCGTGATGGTCAGGACCAGGACCGCGGTGGTGAGGACCGCGACCTGGAGGCCGTGCAGCAGCTTGCCCGCAACCATGGTGGTCTCCAGGCCGGTGGCGCTCATCCTCTGCCAGTTCCTTCCCTGGTGCTCACTGCTGGCGATCTGTGCGGCGAAGGCGCCCAGCGCGAGCGGCAGGAACAGCATTGAGAGCAGGAGCGTGGACTGGGACCACGTGATCTCCCAGGTGACGCCCTGGGCCTCGAACTGGCTGCGGTAGGTGCGGTATTGCAGGTAGCCGGACAGGGAGCCCAGGGAGCACAGGATGGTGACGGCGATCCAGTACCACCGGTTGGGGGACTTGCGGTTCTCCCAGTACCAGGCGGCTCGCACCGACGGGCGGGACTGGGGGGCGGGCGGAGCAGACCGGCTCAGGCCGGCCGGCTGCGGCGTCGTGGACGTGCCGGAGGGACCGGGGAGCGTTGACGGGTGCTGAGCGGGCCGGAGAGGCCGGCCTGCAGTGGGGCGTGTGACTGGTGCAGTGGTGCTCATCGGTGATTCTCCTGGTGGACGATAACGAGGTGGGCGGCGACGGTCCACCCGACCGCGACCAGCGCGGCGAGCGCCGCCAGGGTCCACGGCTGGGACACGAGCGTCATGTCGCCGCTTTCCCGCATGGACGTGCGGGAGGCGACCGTGTCAATGGGGGTGGCGGCGGGAACAATGCCCCAGGGCAGCAGCCATGAGAACTTCCCGAGGTAGGCGTAGGGCAGGCTCTCGGCGATGAGGCCGCCGATGGCTGCCGCACCCAGGCTGACGCCCTGCTTGTCGAAGCAGGTGGACAGCGTCAGCTGGACCGCGGAGATGGCCAGCGTTGAGGACGCCGCCACCGCGAGGGCGGGAGGCAGTGTGCTCCAGTAGGAGCCGGTGACGGTCAGCCCGATCGGGCCGGCCAGCACGGTGACAAGTGCGAAGAGGGTCATCTCCATGCACAGGACCGTGAGGATCACGACCACCAGCTTGCCCTCGGTAGCGGGTCAGGGGGCTCTGCCCCAGCGCCGTCATCAGCTGGCCCATGCGCTCCTCGGTGTCCACGGTGACGATGCGTGAGGCCAGGATCGCGGTGATGAGGGGCATGAGGAAGGCGATGATCTGGATGAACTCATCCAGGGCAAGCGTGGCGTGGCGTGCGGCAACCGGGCCGCTCGCCCGCTGGGTGATGAGCATGCTGGACCATGCCAGGCACACGGCGGTGGCGCTGGCGGCGATGAGCCAGTAGCGCTTGCGGCGCAGCTTGCCCAGTTCGAGGGTCAGGGTGGTCCACGCCCGGCGGAGCGGGGAGAGGGGAGTGTGCGCGGCTCCGCCGGTCGCGTCGGGGGCTGTGTCAGGTGCTGTGTCGGTGGTGTTGGCTGCGCGATCATGGTGGCCGCCGGTCCCGCTGTGCTCACTGGGGTGCTCATCGGTTCATCTCCTGAGAGGCGAGGGGAGGTTGGGCGGCCAGGACCGGCTCGGTCAGCTCAGGAAGGCCTGCTCGAGGGTCTTGCGCACGGTCTGGACCCGGTAGATGGTCGTCCCGGAGGAGACGATGCGGGTGATGAGCTCGCCGACGACGTCGTCGGGCATCATGGGGGTGCGCACGGCGCCGTCCCGCACCTCGTGGGCCACCCGAGGGAGGCCAGGAGCGCGGCGACGGCCGTGGGCGAGGAGACGAGCAGCTCGATGACCCCCTCGTCGCGCAGTCCGGCCAGGGCGCCCTGATAGCGCAGGCGTCCGGCGCAGATGATGCCGACGGTGTCGGCCATCTGCTCGATCTCGGACAGGATGTGGGAGGAGACGATGATCGTCACGCCCTCCTGGCGGGCCAGGGTGACGATGAGCTGGCGGATCTCGGCCACCCCGGCGGGGTCGAGCCCGTTGGTCGGCTCGTCCAGGAGCATGAGGGCCGGGTTCGACAGCAGCGCCATGGCCAGTCCCAGGCGCTGCTTCATGCCCATGGAGTAGTGCTTGACCTGCTTGTTCTCCTGCCCGACGAGGTTGACGGTGGCCAGGGCGTGCTGGACGCGGTTGGAGGCCAGCCCCAGGTAGGAGGCCACCATGGCCAGGTTCTCCTTGCCGGTCAGGCTCGGGTAGTAGGAGGGGCCCTCGATGAGGGAGCCGATGGTTCCCGGCGGCAGGGGGTGGCGCTGGCTGACCGGGCGTCCCAGGACACTCATGCTGCCCGACGTCGGACGGGTCAGCCCAGCAGGAGCTTCATCGTGGTGGACTTGCCCGGCGCCGTTGGGGCCCAGGAAGCCGTAGATGCCGCCGGCGAGCACTGGACAGAGTTCAAGCCGTCGACGGCGTTGACACCGTTGTAGGTGCGGGTCAGTCCCTCAGTGACCGACGAGGCCCCTCGGAGGGGAGGGTGCGGCTGGGGCGGGCACGGCGCCGTGCACGCTGGGGCGGGCACGGCGCCGGGCGCTGCTGGGGCGGGAATGAAGGGCGCGGCCGGTTGCGGAGTCGGTGCGGGGGCCGGCGCGCCCCCGTTCATGGCTGCGGTCTGGGGCAGGGGTGCTGTTGGAGGGCGGGGGCCTTGGTGTGCTGGTGACAGGTGCGTTTCTCATGACTCCATGGAGCCCCGGGAGCCTCGCGCGCGCACCGCCGTCGGCTGGTTTGTCCCCCCTGGGGGACGACGACGGTGCCGCAGCCTCCCCTGGTGGGGCGGCTGCGGCACCGCGGTGATGTCCGGGCCCGGCAGGGCTCGACGTCAGATCCTTGAGCGCGCTGCCGGAAGCGGCTCAGATGAGGGTGAGCGCCTGGCGCGCGATGGCGAGCTCCTCGTTGGTGGGCACCACGAGCACGGTGACCTTCGAGTCCGGGGTGGAGATGACGCGCGGCTCGTCGGGCGGGTCTCGTTGACCTCCTGGTCGATCGTGACGCCCATGAAGCCCAGGCGCTCGCCGAGCTCACGGCGCAGGTTCGCGTCGTTCTCGCCGATACCGGCGGTGAAGGTCAGGGCGTCCAGGCCGCCCATGACGGCGGTGTAGGCGCCCACGTACTTCACGAGCCGGTGCAGGTAGATGTCCATGGCCTCGCGGGCCTCCTGCTCACCGGCGCCGATGCGCTTCCACACCTCGCGCATGTCGTTGTCCCCGGCCAGGCCCTTCATGCCCGAGCCGCGGTTGAACAGGTGGTCGATCTCGTCGATGGACATGCCGGCCACGCGTGCCAGGTGGAAGACGGCGGCCGGGTCGATGTCGCCGGTGCGCCCGCCCATGACCAGGCCCTCCAGCGGGGTCAGGCCCATGGAGGTGTCCACGGCGTGCCCGGCCACGACCGCCGAGGCCGAGGCCCCGTTGCCCAGGTGCAGGACGACCTGCTTGAGGTCGTCGCGCCCCAGGAACTCGGAGACCGCCCCGGAGACGAACTGGTGGCTGGTGCCGTGAGCGCCCGTAGCGGCGGATGGAGTAGGTGTCGGCGACCTCGCGGTCCAGGGCGTAGCGGGCGGCCTCCTCGGGCAGGTCCTGGAAGAAGGCGGTGTCGAAGACGGCCACGTGCGGCACGTCGGACAGGAGGCGGCGCCCCACCTCGATGCCCTTGAGGTGGGCGGGGTTGTGCAGCGGGCCCAGCGGCACGAGCTGCTCGATCCGGGCCACGACGTCGTCGTCGATGAGGGCCGGGCCGGAAGTAGCGCCCGCCCTGGACGACCCGGTGGCCCACGGCCACGATGTGGGCGTCGGCCAGCGAGGGGCCCTGCTCCTCGAACAGGCGCAGCACCTCGGACAGGCCGTAGCCGTGGTCGGGGACCGGCTCGGTGATCTCGGTGCGCTCCTCGCCGTGCTTGTGGGTGATGGCGCCGGTCTCCTCACCGATGCGCTCCACCAGGCCCGAGGCGAGGCGAGGCGCCCGAGTCAGGGGTCGACCAGCTGGTACTTGATGGAGGAGGGCCGGGTTAATAACGAGGACGGTGCGCTGGTCACGGGGTGCCTTTCAAGAACGGTCGGGGATGAACGCGGGGATGACTGGATGACTGACGAGGGCCCCGGGTGGGCCTCAGCGGCGTGGGGCCGGGTCGGCCCCACGCCGCTGAAGACTCAGCCCTGGGCCTGGACGGCGGTGATGGCGACGGTGTTGATGATGTCCTCCACCAGGGCGCCGCGCGAGGGGTCGTTGACCGGCTTGTTGAGGCCCTGGAGGACCGGGCCGATGGCGATGGCGCCCGAGGGCGCTGGACCGCCTGTAGCCGATGTTGCCGCTGGACAGGGTCCGGGAAGATGAAGACGTTGGCCCGCCCGGCCACGAGCGAGTCCGGGGCCTTCTTGGCGGCCACGGTCGGGTCGATGGCGGCGTCGTACTGGATGGGGCCCTCGACGGCGAGGTCGGGCTCCTTGGCCCGCACCAGCTCGGTGGCCTCACGGACCTTGTCCACGTCCGCGCCCTTGCCGGAGGTCCCGGTGGAGAAGGACAGCATCGCCACACGCGGCTCAACGCCGAACTGGCGGGCCGTGGCGGCCGAGGAGATGGCGATGTCAGCCAGCTCGGCGGCGTTGGGCTCGGGGTTGACCGCGCAGTCGCCGTAGACGAGCACCCGGTCCTGCAGGAGCATGAGGAAGACCGAGGAGACGATGGAGGTCCCCGGCTTGGTCTTGATGATCTGGAAGGAGGGGACGATCGTGTGGGCGGTGGTGTGGGCGGCGCCCGAGACCATGCCGTCGGCGTCTCCCATGTGGACCATCATCGTGCCGAAGTAGGACACGTCCTGGACCTTCTCGCGGGCCTGCTCGAGGGTGACGCCCTTCTTGGCGCGCAGGCGGGCGAACTCCTCGGCGTACTTCTCCAGCAGCTCGGGGTCGTCCGTGGCGACGACTCGGGCGGCGGCGATGTCCAGGCCCAGCTCGGTGGCGCGGGCCCGCACCGTGGTCTCGTCACCCAGCAGCACCAGGTCGGCGATGCCACGGCGCAGGATGGCGTCGGCGGCCCGCAGGACCCGGTCGTCGTCGGGCTCGGGCAGGACGATCGTCTTGCGGTTGGTGCGCGAGCGCTCCACCAGCTCGGCCTGGAACATGATGGGGGTGACGACCTCGGAGGGCTCGACCTCCAGGGCCGACAGGAGGGCCTCGACGTCGGCCTCCTGCTCGAAAGGTGGTCACGGCGACGTCGATCTTGCGCTCGGGCCGTGGGCGAGCAGGCCCTGCAGGGAGCCGGCCGCGGAGGCGGCTTCGAAGGTGTCCAGCGGGGAGGTGATGACCGGGATGTTGACGTCTAGCCCCTCCAGGAGGCGCAGCGCGTGGGGCGCCACCTCGAAGCCGCCGTTGAGGATGAGGCCCGACAGGATCGGGAAGCTCGAGGCCTGGGCCGCCATGAGGGGAGATGAGCATGGCGGAGCGGTCGGCCGGGACGATGGCGAGTTGTCCCGCCGTCAGGCGCTCCAGGACATGGGAGACGTCCATGGCGCACACGAGGACGGACTCGGCCTCGCGGTCGAGCAGCGTCTCGTCACCGGCGATGAGGTGCCCTCGACGGCGTCGAGCACCTCGCGCACCACCGGGGCCGCCAGCAGCGGCACCTCGGGCAGCGTGGTGGAGGTGATGCCCTCGATGGCGGTCAGTGCCTCGCCGACGGCCTGGCGGGTCTCGGGCAGGCACTTGTTGGCCACGACTGCGACGGTGCGGGCGTGGTTGTCGGCGATCTCGGCCATGGAGACCTCCACGGAGGCGACGACGTCTTCCACGTCATTCTGTCCGGAGACCACCAGCAGCACCGGGACGCCGATGTTGGCGGCCACCCGGGCGTTGAGGGCCAGCTCGGGGTTGCCGGCGACGTCGGTGAAGTCGAGCCGTCGATGATGACGACATCGTGCTCGCGCGCCATGGCCCGGTAGGCGTCGACGATGCGTGCCAGGGCCTCCTCGGGGTCGGCGTGGAACTCGTCCCAGGTCGCGCCGACGCACTGCTCGGGGGGCGTGGTGGAGCCGGCACGGTTCAGCAGGAGGCTGAGGAAGGCATCGCCCTCACGGCTCTCCACGAAGGGGCGGAAGACGCCGACCTTGGCGACCACCTTGGTCAGACAGGAGACCAGCCCGAGGGCCACCGTTGACTTCCCAGTTTCCGGCGTTGGGTGAGGCGATGTAGATACTGCGCGCCACGTTAGGTCCTTCTCGCGTTGTCTTGGAGTCAGGGGCGCCGGCTCATTCCGGTGCCGTACGGGTCCGATTGTGCCCCCACCCGAGGGTCGTCTGCGACCAAAGGCCCGATCTCCGCCTGTCTTGTGATGTGGGAACGGGCACATACTCAGGGGCCGGCACAGGTGTCATAGGCGCTAGTCCGCCCGCGTGGTCGGCCGGTGGCCGGGCGTGGAGGGGAGCGTTGTCCGCCCGGTTCCGGGGTCGACATTCACTGCGATGCTCACCGCGACGTCGTCGGGGGACTGCCCGGGGTGAGCCGTTCTCCGTGAGCGACCCAGACCGTGTACGTCGACGACGGGTCGCTCGGCTGAGGCAGGAACAGGGCGACCGCCTGTCCGCCGCCGGCCTCCTGAGCGGCGGCGACGGCGCGATGAGGCCCGATGTCCTGGGCCGGGCCCGTGCTGGTTGATCCTGCCGGGGACTGGCGAGCGGTCATGGAGACCGGTGCGGCCGGTTGGGTGGGGCGGATGCTGAACGCGCTGGCGTAGTAGCCCCACAGGAACAGCAGGGGGAAGAGAACCAGTCCGGCCGCCTTGAGCAGGTCGGTGTCCCGGGAGAGGCGCTGTGTGCGCCGGCGGTCGGACAGGGCGGTGCGTCGATGGCGCTGCAGCGGCCACCACGTGCGCAGCCCACTGACGGTCAGGACCGCGAGGACCACTCCCAGGGTGGCGACGACCAGCCCCCCGACGGTCAGTCCCCGGTGACCGTGACGCCAACCGGTGTGGGGGATCTCCTGGGACATCCAACTCACGTGGCCGGGCCCCCGGCAGGACAGCAGACACCGGTGCAGGTTGTCCAGGACTGAGACCCAGACCGGGATTGCCGAGGCCCTACTGGTCTCGTGCCCGGTGGGGGGTTGACCGTGTAGGTGGCCTGCTCGGTCCGCACCTCGACGACGTCGGTGTCCCACCTCGCCGACAAGACGGGCTCGTCGGGATGGGCGTTCTTGATCGTCTCGACCGCCTGAGGCAAGGAGTCCTGGCCGGAGCCGGCGTCGCGGGTGGAGACGGTCGGGTTCAATGCGCGCAGGATCTCCCCCTGGTGGGGCAGGAGCATGCCGCTGACAGTGACGATGAGCATCCCGAGGCCGGCCGCCGCCGACAGCCAGCGGCGCACGAGGCCATCGCCCGGCGGGTGCGGGAGGGCGGGGAGGGAGGGGTGTAACCGTGGGATCCATGGCGGTGCTTATCGGCGCGGGTTAGGACCCGGCGGGGGTCAGCAGAGCGGCCACGGCACACAGACAGGTCAGGGCCGCAATGAGGGCGTAGACGAAGTAGCCGCGCTCGCGCCGCCGCCACAGGGAGAAGGCGCCACTGACGCTGATCGCGGTGCCGGCGACCTGGATGACCAGGGCGGCGCCGATGGCCAGGGGGCCGGCGGTGCCGATGACGGGAGCCAGGGCGTAGACGATGACGCACCTCAGGCCCGAGGCCCACAGTCCCAGCATGACGGCATGGATATCGGCGCTGACCAGGAAGGGGGCTGCCGCCTCGTCCTGCGGGACCGGGGAGGTGGCCGGGGGCGTGACAGCGTCGACGTCGTCGCCGGCGTCCCTGCCAGACGAAACGTCAAGATAATCAATACTGGCCGAACTCTTCATACTGATGAATACGGTAACGGTCAGGATAAATCGCGTCAACGCTCCGCCATGAGCTGGCGATGTGATGTCAGACAGGCGTGTTTGAGGGAAATAACCGCTGGTAGGGGCCTGTTTTGTCGGCCGGAGAAATAGGGGTTGCGCAGCTGTGTGCCGGACGCGGCCTGGCAGTCGGACCGCGCTAGCGCAGCAGGGGCAGTGCGGAGACGACGGTCAGGACGACGATAATCGGCTCGAAGACCCGCTGATCCATGTGCTCGGCGAGGCGTCGACCGGCCAGGGCCGAGGCGATGACGACCGGAGCGGCGACCGCCGCCAGCGACAGGGTCGTGGGATTGACCAGGCCGGCCGAGACGGAGAAGGGCAGCTTGACCAGGTTGACCAGGAAGAAGAACCAGGCCGTCGTCCCCAGGAAGGCCTTGACCGGATAGCGGCAGGCCAGGAAGTACATGGAGGTCACCGGTCCGCCGGCGTTGGCGACCATCGTGGTGAAGCCGGCCAGGCTGCCGTAGACAAGTCGGGCCGGGCGGCTGCCGGCCGGGGGTGGGACGGCGGCCTCGGGCACGTCGTCGGACCTGTTCCTGGTGGCTGAGCGGCGCTGGTACAGCGTGATGGCGACCAGGATCAGCAGGATGGCGCCGATGAGGCGGCGGGTGGAGTCGTTGGAGGCCAGGTGCAGGAACAGGGCGCCGGCACCGACGCCGGCCAGGACCGCCGGGACGAGCCTGCGCAGCATGCGGAAGTCCGCATCGCCGCGATAGCTCCACACGGCCAGCAGGTCGCCGGTCATGAGCATGAGCAGGATGGCACCGGTGGACTCCTTGGCGGGCAGGGCCGCGGTGCACAGGGCCACGGCGATGGTGGCAGTCCCGGGAAGGGCGGTCTTGGCGATGCCGCACAGGGCCGCCACGACCGCGAGCAGGATCCAGGCGGTGGTGGTCAAGGTGGGGAGCACGGGACCTCTCAGCGGTGAGAAGAGTCGAGGGTGTGGGTTGAACTTTGTCCAGACTAATGCATAGTCGTCGACGGCGAGGATCGATGGGGACCTCGCCGTCGACGGTGGCCTGCGTGAGCGCTGCCGGGGCTGCGTCAACGGGGCGCCGCAGCGGTGCGCAGCAGCGTGGCGATCCCGGAGACGCCCAGGAAGATGAGTGCCGTCGCGGGCAGGGTTGCGCTGAGCAGGTGGTCCCAAAGAGCAGTGGGCTGGGTCGTCAGTCCGATCCCGTGAAGCAGGCCGAGAGGCTGCTCCTGCGCCGATCGAGAGGATCGAGACCGCGGCTCGCAGCGTCCGTCTGGCAGCCGGCCAAGGGGTGATGAGCTGCAGCGGGGGCAGGGCCGCCCAGGCCGTGATCCCGGTGATGCCGTAGACAAGTGCGCTCGAGGCGGGTGAGGAGTCATGGAGGAGGTGGTCAATCATCCCCTGGACCGCGACGAACCAGAAAAGGGCGCAGTAGGCGACCAGCAGGCCGTCGCTCCAGGTGAGGCGGTGATCCGTGCGCTCCCAGCGGCGGACATCGGAGAAGAACCCACTCACTGTGCCTGGAACCTGTGTCGAGGACATGACCTTTCCTCCTGTGCGTCATCGCGGTCAAGAGTGCCCTTTCCAGAATAAACCCGCCGGTGTGCCTGAGCGAAGGGTGAGTGAAGGGTGATCGTCGTCGGGCCCCAGCGGGGAGGGCGACTCGCCCCGGCGTGCTCCTCAACGGCCCGGGAACGACGACGCTCCCAACCATCACTGGTCGGGAGCGTCGAGGTGAGGCGTCAGCCGGTGGGATCCGCTCGGAGGGGGAGTCCGCGCGAACCCTGCGACGTCTCAGGCCTTGAAGAGGGTTCCCTCAAGGTAGGCGCGTGCCTTGCGGGCGTACTCCAGGGGGTTGGCGATGGCCGGGTCCTGCTCGGCCTCCACCAGAATCCACTCGGAGTAGCCGTGGTCCACGAGGAACTTGTAGGGGACGGTGAAGTCGATCGTGCCGTCGCCGGGGACGGTGAACATGCCGGCCAGGAAGGAGTCGAGGAAGGAGCGCTCGGCAGCCTTGGACTCCTCCATCTTCTCGGGACGCACGTCCTTGAAGTGGACGTGCTTGACGCGGTCGATGGTGGCCTCCAGCAGGCCCATGACGTCGCCGTCACCCACGTAGGCGTGGCCGGTGTCGAACAGGAGGGAGACCTTGGCCGGGTCGGTCAGCTCCATGAGGCGGATGGTCTCCTCCTTGGTCTGGATGACCGTGCCCAGGTGGTGGTGGTAGACGAGCTCCAGGCCGTGGGCGTGGGCGACGTCGCCCAGGCGGTTCAGGCCCTCGGCCAGCACCGGCCACTGCTCCTCGGTGAGCACCGGCTTGTTGGTGAAGATGCAGACGTCGCGGATGCCCTGGACCGAGCCGGTCTGCTCGGAGACGACGACGCGGGTGGCGCCCAGGTACTCCAGGTAGGCGCAGGTGGCCTCGAAGTCGGGGATGACGGCCTCGACGCCGTCGCGCAGGATGAAGGAGGAGAACCACTGGGCGACGATCTTGATGCCGCGGGCCTCGGCGGCGGCCTTGACCTCCTCCTTGGGCGGGAAGAAGCCGGCGCACTCAGTGCCCGCGTAGCCGGTGTCGGCCAGGTCCAGGAGCATGTCCTCCAGGGTGTTGAAGGCGCCGACCTCGGGGATGTCGTCATTGCGCCAGGTGATCGGGTGCATGCCCCAGGAGATGCCGTGGGGGTCGGAGATGGCGGTTGCGGGGTCGAGGGTGAAGGACATCGTTGCTCCGTGTTCTCGCTCGGGTGGTGATGGGCGGTGGTCAGTGGGTGCGTGCGCTGAGGTGGCGGTGAGGCGCGGGCGGCTGCTGCGCCGTCGGCTCGGGGCCGCCAGTGGTGCGCTCCCGGGAGGAGGGTGCCGGCGTCGGTGCCGGGCGGTGGGCCCGTGCCTCGAACCTAGCAACAGGACTTTGTCCTGACAAGCCCTTTTCGGGTCCTCCCGGGAGCGCGTGTGCTGGGGGTGGGTCAGGAGTAGAGGCTTCTCCATCTCGACCTCGATCTCCTCCAGGGACTTGTCCTTGGTCTCCGGCATGATCTTGAACAGGACGACGGCGACGACCAGGTTGAGCACGCCGTAGATGGTGTAGGGTGATGCCGCCGCAGGGGTCTCCATCATGGGCGGGAAGGTCAGATGATGATGGCGTTGGCGGTCCACATGCAGAAGATCGCCGTGCCGTTCATGATGCCGCGAACGTTGGCCGGGAAGATCTCACCCATCATCGTCCACACGATCGTGCCGTTGGAGGACTGCACGATGAGCATGAAGACGGACATGAGCCCCAGGATGAGGTAGGCGGCCCAGGTGGGCGGAGTGGTGTGGTTGGCCATGTGCGGGGCGATGAAGAACTGGAAGGTCGCCGCGATGCCCAGCAGGGTGATGCCCACGCCGATGACGTCGCCGATGAGGACCTGGCGGCGCCGGAACTTCAGGATGAGCCAGATACCGATGGCGGAGCCGATGACCGACATGACGCCGTTGGCCACCTGCGCGGTGATGGAGGCCGAGGTGGACATGCCGGCGTACTCCAGCACCTTGGGGGCGTAGTACATGACGGTGTTGACGCCGGTGGTCTGGTTGACCACGGCCAGGAAGATGCCGACCAGCAGCAGCTTGCGCAGCCAGGGCGTGGCCATGACGTGGCTGAAGCCCTTGCGCTGGGTCTCCTCGTCCTTCTCGTGCTGGCGGGCCTCGACCATCTCCATGATCTCGTCCTCGATGGAGCCGTCCTTCTCCGGGACGCGCACGCGCGAGAGGCGCCGATGGCGTCGTAGAGGCGCTCCCTTGGCCAGGTACCAGCGCGAGGACTCGGGCATGAGGCGGATGCCGATCCACAGAGCCACGGCAGGGGATGGAGCACAGGGACCAGCATGTAGCGCCAGGCCTCGCCGTTACCGGCGCTGATGCTGAGCTGGTCGAGGAAGGCGTGGTACTGCTCGGCGTTCATCGGGCCGCCCTTGGAGGACTGGAGCTTGGCGATCTCGTCGAAGACGTACTGGCCCGGGGCGAAGTGCCCGCTGGGGTCCTCGGCGATGGTGATCCTCGGGCCGCCCTGGAGGGAGTTGATGATGGCGTTCATCGAGAAGGCGAGCAGCTGGCCGGTGACGATCATGAGCTGGTCGATGGCCACGATGGAGCCACGGATGCGTTTGGGTGCCGTCTCCGCCAGGTAGACGGGGACCGTCGCGGAGGCGGCGCCGACGGCGAAGCCAGGACGACGCGGAAGGGTACACTGACCCAGACGTTGGGGGCGATGGTGGTGCCGATCGCGCCGATGAAGAACAGGAAGGCCAGGAAGGTGATGTTGTGGCGCCGGCCCCATCGGTCCGACATGAGGCCGCCCAGCAGTGCGCCCAGCGCTGCGCCGACCAGCAGGGTGCCGCCGATGGCGCCCTCCTCGAAGGAGGTCAGCTGGAGGCCCTTGGCGTCGAAGGGCATGTACATGTACGGCAGGGCGCCGGAGATGACGCCGGTGTCGTAGCCGAAGAGCAGTGAGCCGAGCGTGGCCACGGCGGCGATGGCGATGACGCCGCGGTGCTTGCCCGAAGGCGGCGTCTCGGCCACCGCCTTGTTGAGCTCTTCCCCTGGTGAGTCCACGCAGGGACGTCGTGACTCCCTGAGACATAGGGGGTCTCCTCTCAGTCCTGTGGCGGCGATGCCACAGGGGTTGTTGTGATGGGTGGGTGGTGGAGTGAAGAGAAAGGTACGGATCGGCGCGGCTCAGGCGTCGAAGGTGGTGCGTCCCTCGACACGGGGGACCTCGTGCCACTGGCCGTCGGCCGCCGAGGCGACAACGGCCTCGTCGACCTCCGCGGCGCACCAGGCGTCGGCGGCCGAGGGGGCCACCTGCTTGCCGGTGAGGATGGACTCGATGAACTGCGCGGCCTCAATGGCCTTCATGTCGTCAAAGCCCATGGAGGTGCCGATGGCGGGCTGGAAGCGCTGCCACTGACCCCACTGGGGTCCGGCCATGGCGCGGGTGTAGCCGTGGGAGGCGCCGCCGTCGAGCACGGGGCAGATCTCCAGCTCGTTGAGGCGCTCGAAGTTCCAGCGGGCCGAGCCCTTCGTGCCGTAGACCTCGACGACGTACTCGGCGCGTGGTCCCACGCTGACGCGGGAGGACTCCATGGTGCCCACGGTGCCGTTCTCGAAGCGCACCAGCATGGAGACGTAGTCCTCGTTCTCCACCGGGCCCACCTCGTCGCCGATCTCGAAGCCCGAGTGGCCGATGCCCATCTTGGTGGGGATGGGACGCTCGGTGATGAAGGTGTCGGTGATCGCGGTGACCGAGGCGATGCGACCCACGATGTACTGGGCCAGGTCCGCCCCGTGGCTCATGAGGTCGGGCACGACGCCCGCTGGCCTTCTCCTTCGAGGCCCGCCAGGTCAGGGGGCCCATGGGGGAGGAGTTGTAGTCGGCGATGAACCACACGCGCACATTCGTGATCCGGCCCAGCTCGCCGCCGCGCACCAGGGAGCGCAGGTACTCGATGGCCGGGGTGTGGCGGTAGTTGAAGCCGACGGCGGTCATCAGCCCCGCCTTCTCGGCGGCCTGGGCGATCTGCCGGGACTGCTCGGCACTGACCCCCATGGGCTTCTCGATCCAGAAGGGCTTGCCGGCCTCGACGGCCGCCAGGGCCATCTCGTGGTGGAGGAAGTTGGGGGCGCAGATGGAGACGGCCTCCACCTCAGGATCTGCCAGCAGGTCGCGGTAGTCGGCGTAGGCGCGCTCGAAGCCCAGGTTGTCCACCGCCTCCTGACGCACCTCGTCCACGGGGTCCGCGGCGGCGACCAGCCGTGGGGTCACCCCCAGCTCGGGGAAGCGCTCGGCGATGGCGCGGTAGCTGCGGGAGTGAAGCCGTCCCATCCAGCCCAGGGAGATGACTCCGATGCCCAGTGTTGACTTGTTGGTCATGAGGGTCCTTTCCGACAACGCTGTCGGCTGCTGCGTGTGGAGGTGTGTCCGGAAGCCCCAGGAGACACCCGTCGTTAATGACGTCACAGGAAGATATCAGAGCAACTTTGTCCTGACAAGAGGGAAGTATGAGGTCTGATGACCTGCTCTGAGCAGGGCCTCGTGCTCACTGGTGTTGTCGGATAAGATGTGCTCAATCGGTGTCCAAGGATGGACCCCGGCTCCCGCGGACCGTGCCGGTCCGTGAGGCACAACGGCGTGGAAAGGGAGACGTCTGCCGTGGAAGGACCTCGAGGACGAGGTGGACGGGTCACGATCAGGACCGTCGCCGAGCGCGCCGGCCGCTCCATCTCCACCGTCTCGGCGGCTCTCAACGGCTCCGACGGCGTTTCCGAGAAGACCCGTGGCGAGATCCTGCGTATCGCCGCCGAGCTCGGCTACCAGGCGGACCCGCGCGCCCAGTTCCTGCGCCGCAGCCACACCGGGCTCATCGGCGCCAGCTTCGCCGTCGGGCAGGCCTATCAGGGACTCATCGTGGACGGGCTCTTCCAGGCGGCCTCCGCTCTGGAGCACGCACTGGTGCTGGCCACCTCCACCCCGCACCGCGATGTGGCCGACGGGCTGCGCTCGCTGCTGCTCCAGCGTTGCGAGGGCCTCATCCTGGTCGACCCCGACCTCTCCGTGGACGCCCTGGCCGGCATCGTGGACCGGACCCCGACGGTCCTCATCGGCACCAGTGCCGAGCTGGAGGATGTTGACGAGGTCCACTCCCGCGACGACGTCGGCATCCAGCTGCTCGTCGATCACCTGGTCGACACCGGGAGGCGGCGCATCACCCATGTGGACGGCGGGCAGGAGACCGCCGCGGGGCGACGTATCCAGAGATTCGGTCAGGCCGTGGAGAGCCGGGGCCTGGGGCGAGGCCGCACGGGTGGTGCCCGGGGGAGGCGATGAGGACAGCGGCGCCAGGGCGGTCCACCACCTCATCGAGGCCGGCGAGCTGCCCGAGGCGCTCCTGTGCTTCAACGACCACTGCGCCGTCGGGGCTCTCATGGAGCTGCGTCGTCAAGGGGTGCGGGTGCCGCAGGACCTGGCCGTCACCGGCTACGACGGCATCCCGGTCACAGCGGCCTCGGCCTTCTCCCTGACCACGGTGCGCCAGGACGCCCGCCTCATCGCCGAGGTGGCGGTACGGGCGCTGCTGGCCCGGATGCACCCGGGCCAGGACGGCCGGATCCCGGCGGAAGTGGCCGGTGAGGACCGGCCTCTGGGCGGCCGCCTCTACCGGGTGGTCCCCGAGCTCGTTATCCGCGACACGACGGCCCTGCCGTGCGAGCGTCGGGACGAGGCCTGTGCCTGATGCGGCACGCGGCTACGGTAAACCTCACCGAGGAAGCCACCACCGAGGGGCGCACGCCCCGCACACTGGGACAGGAACCATGATTAACGGAGAACTCATCGACCTGGTCGCCGGCGACTACGAGGCGCGTATCGCCTCATCGGGCGCCATGCTCGTCCACCTGCGCCGCCAGGGGCGCGACCTCATCATGCCCTTCGACGCCGAGGCCACGCTGCCCGCCGGCTGGCAGGGCAAGACCCTGTTGCCGTGGGCCAACCGCATCGCCGGGTCCCGCTACGACTACGCGGGCACCGAGTTCCTCGTGGGCTGCAACGGGCCGGCCAGCGGCTCTGCCCTCCACAGCCTGGCCCGGCTGGATGGACTGGCGGGTCGCCGACGACGACCCCTCCGGCCCCGATGACGGCGCCCCCGCAGCCGCGTCGTCCTGGAGCTGAGCCTGCTGGCCTCCTACGGCTACCCCTGGAGCCTGGAGGCCAGTGCCTGCTTCGAGCTCGACGCCGAGCGCGGACTGAGCGTGACCGTGACCGCCACCAACGTCGGTGCGGCCCGTCCCTCTCCGCCGGTCCCCGGCGCGCCGGAGGTCGAGGTGAGCCGCCCCGCTCCCTACGGCGTGTCCTGCCACCCCTACCTGACGCGCTCGGTGCCCCTGGACGACTGCGTCCTGACGATCCCGGCTGCCGAGGTCCTCGACGTTGATGAGCACATGGCCCCCACGCACCGGCGTGGCGTGGAGGGCACCGACTGGGACTGGCGGGGCGGCCGGCTCGTCGGGGCCACCCACACGGACAACGCCTACACCGCCCTGCCCGAGGGCACCTGGGAGGTGAGCCTGCGCGGCGGGCAGGGGAACCGTGCCGTCGTCATGAGCTCGGACGTCCCCTGGGTGCAGGCCTACACCGCCGACGAGCTCTCCCGGCCCGGCGTGGCCATTGAGCCCATGACCTGCCCGCCCAACGCCTTCAACAGCGGGGAGGACCTCATCTCCCTGAAGGTGGGGCAGACCCACTCCTTCACCTACCGCCTCCACGAGGAGGACTGAGCGCGCACGCGGCTTTGGCTGAGCCCGCAACGGCCCCGCAGGCGCTGAGAACGCGCGGTGGGCGTCGTCGAGACGAGGCTCGACGACGCCCACCGCGCGTCAGAGAGGCGGTGCTCAGCTCAGACGCACCCGGCTGCCCGGGTGAGCCGACTCCGTGGCGGCCTCGGCCAGGCGCAGGGCGGCGATGGCATCCTCGATGCCGGTGGGAGGCGTGGTGCCGGCCTCGACGGCCTCGATGAAGCGCTCAGCTCGATGCGGTGAGGCATCGGCGTAGCGCTCAGGAAGAAGTCGAGGTAGGGCTCCTGGGCGTCGGTGACCTCGCCGTTGGACAGGCGCACCGTGGTGGCGCGGATATTCTCGGCGAACAGGGCGCCCTCGCGGCCCGAGGCCTCGAGGCGCTGGTCGTAGCCGGAGGAGCAGTGGCGGTTGTTGATGATCGTGGCCACAGCGCCCGAGGCGGCCTTGAGGGTGACGACGGCGGCGTCGAAGTCGCCGGTGTCCTTCAGTGCCGGGTCGAGGTTCTGACCGGCGGCATAGACCTCCTCGATCTCGCCCAGGAAGAAGCGGGCGGTGTCGAAGTCGTGGATGGTCATGTCGCGGAAGATGCCGCCGGAGACCTTGATGTACTCCGCCGGCGGGGCGGCCGGGTCGCGGCTGATGATGGTCAGCTGCTCGATGTCGCCGATCCTGCCGGCCTCGACCGCGGCGCGCGCGGCGGCGAAGCTGGGGTCGAAGCGGCGGTTGAAGCCGAACATGACGGGGACCGTGACGGCGTCGAGCTCGGCCTGGGCGGCCTCGACGTCCTTCATGTCCAGGGCGATCGGCTTCTCGCACAGCACCGCCTTGCCCGCCTTGGCGGCGGCCAGCAGGTGGGGGATGTGCAGCGGCGTGGGGGAGCCGACGATGACGGCGTCGATCTCGGGGTCGGCGAAGACCTCCTCGGCGTCCTTGCAGGACCGGGCCCCGTAGGTGGCGGCGAGCTTCTCGGCCGCGTCCTCGAAGGGGTCGCAGACCAGGGCGAGCTCGGCCTGGGGGTGGGCGGCGATGGTCTTGGCGTGGACGTGGCCGATGCGGCCGGCACCGATGACGGCGATGGAGAGCATCCTTGCTCCTTCTGCGTGTGAGTGGGTGTGTGGGTGAGTGGCTGAACTGCGGAACGTGGTGGGGTGGGCGCATCGACGGCGCGGAACGTGCGGACGTGTCCGAACATGCCGTGGACCCGCCCGGTGCGGCGGGTACTGCTGCGGTCGTCCGGGCCCCCACCGGGACCCGGACGACCCCGGCTGGAGCCGATCAGGGCTGGGGCATGATGACGTCGCGCACCAGGGCGTCCAGGTCGGCGTCGGCCTGGAGGAAGCCGCGCAGGGTGCGGCGGGTCGCGCCGAAGGTGTCGAACTCCTCGGGCGTCATGCCGTCGGGCTCGTAGGCGCGCACGAACTCGGGGATCGACAGGAGCGTCTCCCATGATCTCGGGGGCCACGGGCTCGTCGATGCGCTCGACGACCTTGTAGTCGGAGTCGTTGATGAGCTTCTGCCAGGCGAAGGGCGGGGAGACGACCAGGTCGCCGCCGACTAGCTCGGACCACTGCAGCACATTGCGGAAGGCGGCCGACAGCACGCGGGCGCGCAGGCCACGGGCCTGGAACTCCTGGTAGGCGCGCTTGAGGGCGGCCACGCCGCCCCACTCCAGGTGGCCGGGGTCGATGAAGAGCTTGTCCCGCTTGGCCACGATCTTGAGCCAGTCGTCCAGGCGACCGCCCATGAGGGTGACGACCGGGCCCATGGTGGAGACGTCCTTACCCTCGGCCTCGCGGCGCTTGAGGCCGCGCTCGATAGCCTCACCGGTGGCCACGGCCTGGGGCACGGAGAGGGACGGTGACGTTGACCGACACGCCCCGGTAGGTGGCGTCCTCAATGGCCTTGACGCCCACAGAGGTGGCGGGGATCTTGACGATGATGTTCTTGGCCAGGTTGGAGAACTCCTCGGCCTGGTCGGCCAGGGCCTTGGCGCTGCGGGCCAGGCGCGGGTCGGTCTGCATCGACAGGCGGCCGTTGCGGCCCTGTGCTCCTCGAAAATGGGCTCGAGCAGCGTGGCGGCCTCGATGCTCATCTCGCGCGACCTGCCAGCCGATCTCGGACTCGGTGGCCTCAGGCATCTCCTCGGCCAGCTCGGCGATGCGGGGAGCCACACGTCCTTGCGCTGGTTGATGCAGGTGTGAGGCGATGGTGGGGTTGCAGGTGGCACCGACGCCACCGAAGGAGATGGACTGGCGCAGCTCGTCAGGGGTCAGCCGAGTCGTTCCACAGGGCGGTGGGCGTGTTGCGGGCGGCGTCGAGAAGGGGTCCGGGGGTGTAGTCGATGCTCATCGGTTCTGTGCTCTCTTTCGGGTTCATCCCGCGCAGGCGTCCTTGCAGCCGCGGTCCGGTAGCCCCTATTGAAGTGTGCTCGACGGTATCTGTCAATAAAATGTCAGGACAAAAGATTCCTGGGAGTGGTGGTGACTCCTGTGTTGGGGTAAGAGCTAGCTGGAGAACAGCGAGGTCTCGAAGGTGTAGCGCGAGGCCCGATAGATGTGCTGCCCGTACTCGATGATGCGGCCCGACTGGTCGTAGGTGATGCGGGTGGCGGTCATGAGGGCGGCGCGGCGTCGCTCGTGGAGGAGGTCGGCCTCGCGGGCGGTGGCGTTGCGGGCCCCGATGATCTGCTTGGCCGTGGTGGGGATGACGTCCTGGGCGCGCAGCAGGTCGTAGAGGCCTCCGGCCTCCAGCTCCTCGCGGGTGGGGGCGATGGCCGCCGGCATGAGATTGGACAGCACCGCGATCGGCTCGCCGTCGGCGCAGCGGATGCGGGTGCAGGTCACGACGGCGGTGCCCTCCTCGACCTCGAGGTGCTCGGCGGCCTCGGCGTCGGCCTCGTGCTCGACGTAGTCCAGCACGCTCGTGGAGGTCGTGTGGCCGGCAGCGGACAGGTCTGACAGCAGGCTCGTCAGCTGCATGGGGCGGTGGACGTGCATGGGGGAGACGATCGTGCCCACGCCCCGACGACGCTTGACCAGGCCGCGGTCCACCAGGTGCTGAAGGGCCTGACGTGCCGTGGGGCGGGAGACCTTCAGCCGCTTGGCCATCGAGAGCTCGTCCTCCAGACGGCTGCCGGCCGGCAGCGTGCCGTCAAGGATGAGTGCGGCCAAGGGCTCAGAAATTTGTGTGTGCAGCGGCGTCTTGGACTCGCGATCGATCGTGATGTCGAGGGCGAAAGGGGATGTTGAATCGGGCATGAGATGAGCCTGTGTCAGACGTGATAATGCCTCGAGCATACGGATGCTGTGTGCTGATGTCACGCACTGTCGTCATCCTGCGGCCACAGCTCGGGGCGGTGAGCCCTCAAATGTTCTGACAAATGCTTGACCTGGAACGGTCCAGTGGGGCAGGCTTCGCAGTGACGCCCGACGCAGCCCTCCGTTCCGCAGGTCTGCAGGCCCCAAGGATGTGGAGACGCGATCACCGTGACGACAGCAACGACGGCAACGACCCAGGTGACCGAGGCGGTCGCGCCCGAGAGCTCGCCCGCAGGTGCCGGAGGCCCCGACCGGCTCGACGTGCTCACCATTGGGCGCTGCGGCATCGACATCTACCCCCTCCAGGTCGGCGTCGGGCTGGAGGACGTGGAGAGCTTCGGCAAGTTCCTGGGCGGGAGCCCCACCAACGTGGCGGTGGCCGCCGCCCGCTACGGGCACCGCTCCGCCGTCGTCACCGGCGTGGGAAACGACCCCTTCGGGCGCTTCGTGCGCACCGAGATGCGCCGTCTGGGGGTCGAGGACCGCCACGTCGTCACCAAGGCCGCCTACAACACCCCGGTCACCTTCTGCGAGATCTTCCCACCGGATGACTTCCCCCTCTACTTCTACCGCGAGCCCTCGGCCCCCGACCTGGAGCTGACCTGGGAGGACCTGCCACTGGAGGCCATTCGCGACGCCTCGATCTTCTGGATCTCGGTGACCGGCCTGAGCAAGGAGCCCTCGCGCTCGGCCCACCACGCTGCCCTGGGCACGCGCGACCGGCGGCGCTTCACGATCGCCGACCTCGACTACCGCCCCATGTTCTGGAAGGACAAGGAGACGGCCCACCGGGAGGTCTCCCGGATCCTTCCCAAGGTCACCGTCGCCATCGGCAACCGGGAGGAGTGCGAGGTCGCCGTCGGCGAGCGCGACCCCGAGCAGGGCGGCCGACGCCCTCTTGGAGGCCGGCGTCGAGCTGGCCATCGTCAAGCAGGGCCTGGAGGGGACACTGGCCAAGACCCGCACCGAGCGGGTGGAGATGCCCGTGACCTCGGTGGAGACGAAGAACGGCCTGGGAGCCGGCGACGCCTTCGGAGGGGCCATCTGCCACGGGCTGCTCTCGGGCTGGTCCCTGGAGAAGACCATCTTCGCCGCCTCCACCGCAGGAGCGATCGTCTCCTCGCGCCTGGAGTGCTCCACCGCCATGCCCACCGAGCCCGAGCTGCTCGAGCTCATGCGCGCCCGCCGCGACGAGGTCGCCCCGGGGCTGACGGACCTGTGAGGAGTCCCCGATGAACGCATCACCCGCGCCTGCCGCCTCCGCCTCGGGGCCGCGGCCGCTGACCGACGCCGTTACCGAGATCCGGGCCACCGACCCCGGCCGCATCGGCCGGGCCCTGACCAACGCCCCCGTGCCGACCTGGCCGGGGCCGGGCGCCTCATGGTCATCGCCTGCGACCACCCCGGCCCGCGGGGCCCTGGGAGCCGGCGAGCGGCCCCTGGCGATGGCCGACCGTGAGGACCTCCTGCGGCGCTGCATGACGGCCCTGTCCCGCCCCGGCGTCAACGGGTTCCTGGGAACCGCCGAGATCATTGAGGACCTGACCCTCCTGGGCGCCCTGGACGGCAAGCTCGTGTGGGGCTCGATGAACCGGGTCGGCCTCCAAGGGGCCTCCTTCGAGATGGACGACCGCTTCGGCGCCTACGACGCCGACGGCATCGAGGCATCCCACCTCGACGGCGGCAAGATGCTCACCCGCATCAACGACGCCGACCCCGCCAGCGCCGCGACCCTCGAGGCCAGCGCCAAGGCCATCGACTCCCTGTCCGAGCGCGGCCTGAACGCCATGATCGAGCCCTTCATCTCGCGGTGGGAGGACGGCCGGATCGTCAACGACCTCAGCGAGGAGGCCGTCATCCGCTCGATCTGCATCGCCCAGGCGCTGGGACGCAGCTCGGCGCACACCTGGCTCAAGCTGCCCTGCGTCAGCGATCCAGACTCGATGCGACGCGTCATGGCCTCCACCTCCCTGCCCAGCCTCATCCTGGGCGGCGAGGTCTCCACCGACCCCGAGGCCACCCGCGCCTCCTGGGCGGCGGCCCTGGAGCTGCCCAATGTCAGAGGGCTGGTCGTGGGCCGCTCCCTGCTCTACCCGGGCAATGACGACGTCGAGGCCGCCGTCGACGCCGCCGTCGCCCTGCTATGAGCACCTGACACGTCCCGCCACCGGACCCACCGCCCCGGTCCGTACCGCAACCGCCGCAACCACCGTCAATCGGCCCCGGCCGGGCCACCCCATACGAGACAATCCCCACGAGTACCCCCAGGAGCTGAAGGAGCACCACCATGGGCCACACCGACCGCACCGCCCAGTCCGAGACGTCGGACCAGTCCCGCTACGTCATCCGCGCCGGCGAGCTCGCCCACGACAGCTACGAGCTGGACCTCACCCCGGAGCGGGCCGGCTGGGAGTGGTCCTCCCTGCGCGTGGTGGCGCTCGCCCCCGGTGTGAGCCTGACCGTGCCCGCAGGTGAGCACGAGTACCTCGTCCTGCCCCTGTCGGGGGGCTGCACCGTCCAGGCCGGCGGCGAGAGCCTCGAGGTGGCCGGGCGCGAGTCGGTCTTCACCGACATCACCGACTACGTCTACGTCCCCCGCCGCACCGAGGTGACCCTCACCAGCGCCGACGGCGCCCGCATCGCCCTGCCCGGCTCCAAGGCCACCACCGACAAGCCGCTGCGCTACTGCCCGCGCTCCGAGGTCGGCACCGGCCTGCGGGGGGCCGGCCCCTCCTCGCGCCAGGTCAACAACTACGCCCTGGGCAACGACGTCGAGACCTCCCACCTGCTGGCCTGCGAGGTCCTGACCCCCGAGGCAACTGGTCCTCCTACCCGCCCCCACGAGCGACGAGGCACACCGAGGTCGAGCGGGTCCTGGAGAGATCTACTACTACCAGGTCCGCGCCGGAGAGGGCGACGCAGAGGGCTTCGCGCTTCAGCGCATCTACCCCTCGCCCGGCCATGACATCGACGTGTGCACCGAGGTGCGCGGCGGCGACGTCGTCGTCATGCCCTACGGCTACCACGGCCCCTCCGTGGCCGCCCCCGGCTACGACCTCTACTACCTCAACGTCATGGCCGGCCCCGCCGAGGACTCCGTGTGGCTCATGACCGACGACCCCCACCACACCTGGGTGCGCCAGACCTGGGAGGGCCAGGAGGTCGACCCGCGCCTGCCCATGACCCCCATGAACGACTAGCGATCCGCCTTTCGACCGCCCCACCACCTGAGAAGAGCAGAGAAGAACCACGATGAGCAACGAAGCCTACGCCGGCACGATCCGCCTGACGGTCGCCCAGGCCACCATCCGTTTCCTGTCCAACCAGTACTCCGAGCGCGACGGCGTCGAGCAGCGCCTCATCGCCGGGGCCTTCGGCATCTTCGGCCACGGCAACGTGGCCGGCATCGGCCAGGCCCTCCTGCAGAACGAGATCGCCCGCGCCGACGGCGAGCAGGAGATGCCCTACATCATGCCCCGCAACGAGCAGGGGCAGGTGCACGCGGCCGCCGCCTTCGCCAAGACCACCAACCGCCTCCAGACCTACATGTGCACGGCCTCCATCGGCCCGGGCTCCCTCAACATGGTCACCGGGGCCGCCCTGGCCACCACCAACCGCCTACCGGTACTGCTCTTCCCCTCAGACCAGTTCGCCACCCGCGTCCCCGACCCCGTGCTCCAGCAGCTGGAGGACCCCACCAGCCTGGATGTCTCGGTCAACGACGCCTTCCGCCCCGTCTCGCGCTTCTTCGACCGCATCAACCGGCCCGAGCAGCTCATCCCCTCGCTGCTCAACGCCATGCGCGTGCTCACCGACCCCGCCGAGACCGGCGCGGTCACCATCGCCATGCCCCAGGACGTCCAGGCCGAGGTCTTCGACTGGCCCGTGGAGCTGTTCCGCAAGCGCGTGTGGCACGTGCGCCGCCCGGTGCCCGAGCCCGCCGCCCTGGAGCGTGCCGTCGCCCTCATCAAGGCCGCCAAGCGGCCCCTCATCATCGCCGGCGGCGGCACCATCTACGCCGGAGCCAGCGAGGAGCTGCGCGCCCTGGCCACCGCCACCGGCATCCCGGTGGGCGACACCCAGGCCGGCAAGGGTGCCATCAACTTCGACCACCCCAGCGCCGTGGGTGGCGTGGGCTCCACCGGCTGCGACTCCGGCAACCACATCGCCGACAAGGCCGACCTCATCATCGGCGTGGGCACCCGCTACTCCGACTTCACCACGGCCTCCAAGACCCAGTTCAAGAACCCCGACGTGAAGTTCGTGAACATCAACGTCACCCCCTTCGACGCCGCCAAGGAGAGCGCCGAGATGGTGGTGGCCGACGCCCGCGAGGCCCTGGCGGCCCTGAAAGAGGCGCTCGCGGACTACCACGTCGAGGCGGCCTACTCCGAGGAGATCACCGCGGAGAAGGAGGCCTGGATCAAGGCCACCGAGCGCTGCTACCACCTGGACCACGGGCCCCTGCCCGCCCAGACCGAGGTCTTCGGCGCCCTCAACGAGCTCATGGGGGAGGAGGACGTGGTCATCAACGCCGCCGGCTCCATGCCCGGCGACCTCCAGGCCCTGTGGCAGGCCCGCAGCCCGCTGCAGTACCACGTGGAGTACGCCTTCTCCTGCATGGGCTACGAGGTGCCCGCCGCCATGGGCGTCAAGCTCGCCCGCCCCGAGGCCGAGGTGGTCGCCATCGTGGGCGACGGCACCTACCAGATGCTCCCCATGGAGCTGGCCACCGTGGTCCAGGAGAACATCAAGGTCATCTACGTCCTGCTGCAGAACTACGGCTTCTGCTCCATCGGCGCTCTGTCGGAGTCCCGCGGCTCCCAGCGCTTCGGCACCAAGTACCGCCGCCGCGGCGAGGGCAGCCACCTGGCCGACGAGCAGGTCATCGACGGCGTCGACATCGCCGCCAACGCCCGATCCTGGGGCCTGGACGTCCTCGAGGTCCACACCATCGCGGAGTTCAAGGAGGCCTACCGCAAGGCCGAGGGCCTCCGACCGTCCCACGATGATCCACATCGAGACCGACCTCTACGGTCCCAACCCGCCCGGCTCGAGCTGGTGGGACGTGCCGGTCTCGGGGGTCTCCGAGCTGGAGTCCACGCAGCGCGCCTACGAGGAGTACCTGCGTGACCGCAAGCCTCAGCGCCACTACCTGTAAGACCACTACCTGAAGGGATCGCAGGTAGGACGCGGATGACGGCGCGCCTCTGCGCCGGCCGCGACGGCGGGGGCCCACGGCCGATGGTGCCGTGGGCCCCCGCCGTGGGCGTACTCCCTCCCGGGGAGGGGGTCCCTCGACCGTCGCGTCGGTGGGCCTCTCAGATCACGATGTGGTCAACGCCCCGATTATGTTCTGACAAAACGACGCCATTCGCCGTCTAGGACGTTAGGCTGGGGGCACATGCAAGGCGCTGGGCGCCCGGCCGGTCCGCCAGTGAGACCTTGGTCTGAGTCCGGCCCTACCCACCCCATAGGCGGGGTGGATCCGCGAAACCGACAATCAGGAGTCGATAACGATGAGAACCATTGCGCACTGGGTTGACGGACAGTACTACGAGGGAAACCCGACCGGGCGCTTCGCCGTCGAGAACCCGGGAACCGGTGAGGTCGAGGCCGAGCTGCTCCAGGCCTCCGACGCCGACCTCGATCACACTGTCGAGGTGGCCCGCCGCGCCCAGAAGGAGTGGGCGAAGGTCTCGCTGGCCAAGCGCACCGCCATCATGTTCCGCATGCGCCAGTTGGTCCTGGACCACCAGGACGAGATGGCCAAGATGATCGTGGCCGAGCACGGCAAGAACTACTCCGACGCCGTCGGCGAGATCCAGCGAGGGCGTGAGACCCTCGACTTCGCGACCGCCATCAACCTGGCCCTCAAGGGCGAGCACTCCTTCGACATCTCCACCGGCGTGGACATCCACACCCTGCGTCAGCCGGTCGGCGTCGTCGCCGGCATCTGCCCCTTCAACTTCCCGGCCATGGTGCCCATGTGGATGCACCCCATCGCCATCGCCACCGGTAACGCCTTCATCCTCAAGCCGGCCTCGACCACACCCTCGGCGGCCCTGCTGACGGCCGAGCTCTATAAGGAGGCCGGCCTGCCCGACGGCGTCTTCAACGTCGTCTCCGGCGACCGCACCTTGGTCTCCAAGGTCCTCGAGCACCCCGGCATCGACGCGATCTCCTTCGTGGGCTCCACCCCGGTGGCCCACATCGTTCAGAACGCCGGCGTCACCCACGGCAAGCGCGTCCAGGCCCTGGGCGGGGCGAACAACCACGCCATCGTCATGCCCGACTCCGACCTGGACTTCGCCGCCCAGCACATCTCCGCCGCCGCCTTCGGGGCCGCCGGCGAGCGCTGCATGGCCCTGCCCGTCGTCGTGGCCGTGGGTGGCTGCGGCCCGGACCTGGCCCGCCGCGTCAAGGCCCACGCCGAGAAGATCAAGGTCGGCTACGGCATGGATGAGGGGCGTCGAGATGGGCCCGGTCATCGACGCCAAGTCAAGGAGTTCATCACCGGTCTCATCGACGACGCCGAGGCCAAGGGCGCCGAGGTCGTGCTCGACGGCCGCCCCCTGGTTATCCCCGGACACGAGAAGGGCCACTTCCTCGGCCCGACCATCGTCGACAACGTCCCCCTGGAGTCCTCGCTCTACAGCGAGGAGGTCTTCGGGCCGGTGCTCGCGATCGTCCACGCCGACACCTACGAGGAGGCCATCAAGCAGGTCAACTCCTCGCCCTTCGGCAACGGCGCGGCCATCTTCACCAACGACGGCGGCGTGGCCCGCCGCTTCGAGCTCGACGTCGAGGCAGGCATGGTGGGCATCAACGTGCCGATCCCGACGCCGGTGGCCTACTACTCCTTCGGCGGCTGGAAGGAGTCGCTCCTGGGCGACACCCACATCCACGGCCCCGAGGGCGTGCGGTTCTACACCCGTGCCAAGGCCGTGACCACCCGCTGGCCCTCGGAGAAGACCTACGCCGCGACCATGTCCTTCCAGCGCGAGGAGTAGGCCCGGTCCGCCACCCAGCACCGCGGACGCACCATCGACCTCACGGACTGACCCTTCAGGGTGAGTCCGCGGGCCCTATGGTGCGTCCGCGCCTTGCTGGGACCTCAGGTGACGTGCGCTCATCCCGCATCTCACTCCGTCAGCACCACCAGCCAGGCAAGCCCTGCAGGAATTGCCGCCGCACTCAGAGATATAACCCATGAACCCGCATCCGCCGCGCAGCGCGCCGCCCGCTCCGCTCCGCCTCCGCCTGTACGCCTGGGCGGCAGGCCTGTTCCTCGGCGCTCTGGAAGGGGCGCTGGCCATCGAGGTCGCCGGCGCGCACGGTGCCGCTCTGCCCCTGCTCGGTGCCGTCGCTGCGGCGATGGTGCTGGGTACCTTGGCCGGTCGCCCCCTTGCCCGGTACCTGGGGCGACGGCAAATGGGCCTGCTCATGGGCGCTCTGGCAGTGCTGGGCGCCGGGGTCGCAGCCGGGCTCGGTGGCGTTGTCGGCCTGGTCGGGGCGGGCCTGGTGGGTCTTGCCACGGGCGGGGTGCTCGTCGTGGCGCCACTGGTGTGCCACGAGCTCTCCCTGCGCGGGCACAAGCGGCTCATGCCGCAGGCCATGGCTCTTGGTCCGGCGGCGGCCGGTGTTGTGGTCCTGGCAGCATGGTGGAGTCCCCCGCGGCTCGTCATCACCTGGGCGATGGTCGCCGTCGCCGCACTGGCGTACCTGGCCTGCACCCTGGTCCTGCCCGAGAGCCCGGTCTGGCTGGTGCGGCAGGGGCGTGACGTCGAGGCCTTCGAGGCGCTGCGCCGCCTGCACGGGACCCTGGAGGCCGCCGTGGCCATCGACTGGACGCGGCTGGACGCGGAGATGATGGCTGAGCAGCAGGCCCTGTCTCCCGCTGAGCTGCGAGTGCCCGAGGTGCGTGCCGCCGTGCTCACCGGCGCAGTCCTCATCGTCGCCCAGGAGGCGCCCCTGGGGGCGGCGGCCCTGGTCCTGGCCCCGCTGATCGCCACCGAGCTCGGCCTCGCATCCGCTGCGATCGCCGTGAGCGCCGCGACCTGGTTCGGGCTGGCGCTCCTCGCCCTGGCGCTGGTGACCAGGGTCGAGCGGCTGCGCTTCCTGCGGGTGGTGCTGGGGACGGTCGTCGCCGTCCTGGGGGCCACTTTCCTGGTGACCGGCATGACCGTGGGGGGCGTGGGTGGCGCTTGGACGATCATTATCTCCCTGACGATCCTGGTCGCCAGCCAGTCCGTGCTGGTCCTGCCCGCCTGCCAGGGGGCGATCGACCCGCGGATCCCGCCCTGGCTGGTTGAGGCGCAGCGGCGCGCCTCGGCGACTGGGGGAGTCCTGGCGCGTGCCGGAGTCCTCCTGGCTTCACTGCTCATCGTGAGCCACTTCGGGACGCACGCCCTGTTCTGGGCGGCCTTCACGCTGTCGGTGCTCAGTGTCGCCGTCGTGCTCCTGCGCCTGCCGCGCGAGCTCAAGGTCTAGGGGAGCGGAGCGCGGGGTGTCTCTGAGGGCAGCGCCTCAAGCATCCGACTTCAGACCTATGATTTGTCAGGACAAACATCGTATGGTGGGGGCGTGGCCGCAAGGAGCCACTCGGCGGCCCGACGTCGTCGACACCTGACAGAGAGGCACCTGAGCATGACGAGCAACGAGGCAGTCCAGGCCTCAGAGACGACCGCGTCCATCCCCGAGACCATTCCCGAGACCATGAAGGCCGCGGTCCTGCGGGACCACGAGGTCGGCCTGCAGATCGAGACCCTGCGCACGCCCCGACCCAAGGCCGGCGAGGTTCTCATCAAGGTGGCCGCCTGCGGACTGTGCCACTCCGACCTCCACGTCATCGGTGGTGCCATCGCCTTCCCGCTGCCGGCGGTGCTCGGCCACGAGGTCTCCGGCACCATCGTGGAGCTCGGCCCCGGCAACGAGCACACCGGCCTGACGGTCGGGCAGAAGGTGGCCGGCGGCTTCCTCATGCCCTGCGGCCAGTGCGATGCCTGCGCCTCGGGGCGCGACGAGTTGTGCGGCCCCTTCTTCGACCTCAACCGCCTCAAGGGTGTCCTCTACGACGGCACGACTCGCCTGGCGACTCTCGATGGCGAGCCGGTGGCCATGTACTCCATGGGCGGCCTGGCCGAGTACGCGGTCGTTCCCTCCACCGCGGTGGCCCCCGTGCCGGACACCATCGACATGGTGCCGGCGGCCATCCTGGGCTGCGCGGCCATGACCGGTTATGGGGCCGTGCGCCGCGGTGCCGACCTGCGCTACGGGGAGACCGTCGCCGTGGTCGCCACCGGAGGTGTGGGCACCAACATCGTCCAGATCGCCCGGGCCTTCGGCGCCAGCCAGGTCATCGCCATCGACGTTGATGACGAGAAGCTGGCCCCCATGCTCGACTACGGGGCCACGGCCGTGGTCAACTCCGTCACCCAGGACGCCCGCGAGGAGGTCTTCCGGCTCACCGGCGGCAAGGGCGTTGACGTCTCCTTCGAGGCCTTGGGTATTCCCGCCACCTGGACCACCGCTCTGGACGTGCTGGCCGATGGTGGCCGCATGGTGCCGATCGGCCTGGGGGCCGGCGTGCAGACCGCGGGGGTGGAGATCAATCGCACCGTGCGCCGCTCGCAGTCGATCCTCGGCTCCTACGGGGCGCGCACTCGCCAGGACCTGCCGGCTGTTGTCGACCTGGCCGACAAGGGCATCATCAACTACCGCGATGTCGTCTCGCGCCGCCTGCCGCTGGAGGAGGCCGGCGCCGGCTACACCGCGCTGCGCAACCGCGAGATCCAGGGGCGCGCCGTCGTCGACATGTCGCTGTGATCCCAGGCGGTCAAGCTCCGGTCGCCGGGCTTGACCGTGTGCCTCATCCTCGCGCCTCCTCCGTGGGCCTGCAGGCCCGAGCAGGAGGCGCGAGGCGCGATCCGAGACCGAGGCGGAGGGTACTTGGTGTCCACATCGGTGACAAAGGAGCCCGTGGCCCGAACGGACCGTTGATGAAACCGCGGAATCATGCGGTTTCTTATCGGCGGCATGAGCCCGGATTCCGCCTTTGTATCCGATGTGGACATCTCGGGTGTCGCGGCGGTGTGCCGTCGGCTGCGGAGGGCCTCTGACTGACTATCGTGACCATTGCTAAGCGGAGGAGTCCCGTATGTCCACTGATCTGGAGCGCAACAAGGAGAACGTCAAGGCCTTCTACGACCTCATGTTCAACCAGTGCCGGCCGAGGGAGGCGCTGGAGCGATACGCCGGTGAGGAGTACCGGCAGCACAACACTCATGTGGCCGACGGCAAGGAGGCCTTCGTCGAGTACTTCGAGCGGATGGCCCGTGACTACCCCGGCAAGAGCGTGGAGTTCGTGCGCGCATTCGCCGAGGGGGACTACGTCATCCTGCACTGCCACCAGCAGTGGCCGGGGTCGGATGACTATGCGGGCATCGACATCTTCCGCCTCGATGAGCGCGGCCGGATCGTCGAGCACTGGGACGTGCTCCAGGTGATCCCGGAGACCTCTGCCAACGACAACGGCATGTTCTGACTCCGGCGCGGGCGCCGGAGTGTCGGTCCGGTGCTGCTCTGTTTTCCGCGCCTGATGCTGAAGTGGGCATGAGAAGAGGGGCGCCGCCTGTGCGGTGCCCCTCGGGTTGCCATGGCTGCGCGGGCTTCCTTTGGCCGCGCAGCCTCGTTGTTCTGTGCCCTTGTCGGGCTGGGTCCGGGTCCTGCGTTGCTTGTGGTGCGTGGTCCGGATCCGATGGAGCTCCAGTGAGCTCGTTGGAGTTGCCTACGCTCAGCGGGCCTGGAGGAGGTTGACGCCGGCGTAGATGCCCACGCCCATGGTGATCGCAGCCAGGACGGAGGAGGCGAACATGAGGGTCGGGATACCGGTGACGGCGCCGACAACAGCCATGACCGTGACGGCGACCATGACGGCAATCATGGCGACGGCGAAGGTGAGGCGGTTGGCGTCGGTCTGCGTGTCGGTGGTCGCCTGGGTGGCGGTGGCGGCAGCGGTGGTCTCGACGCTCTGGGTGGGGCGCTCGGTGATGGTGGCGGTCATGTGAGTGTTCCTCTCGGTGTATGTCGAGCAGGTCCGCCTGACCATGAGTCGTGCGTCCCTGCACGACTGTGTGCAGCCCGTGGGCCGGACGGAGGTTTCTCCGTCACGGAGAACTCTAGGAACGCTCCATGCGATTGTCTAGACAAAGGATCGTGACGTGTGTTGCGTCGGTGGATCGTCGATCACAGGGGTCGCTGGGAGGGCGGCTCGCCCTCACAGGTGCGTGTCCGATCGCGGCGGCATCGCGGGGATTTCTGGTCCTGGTGGGGCTTTGAGGGGGCTGATGTTGCGGTGGTTTTGATACGGGAGCGTGACCTGCGAGGCGGGACTGCGACGTCAGTCACTGGTCTAGTCATCCTGTGGTGCTGGGCAACGCCAAGGGTCGTCGCCGTGGCCGGCCGGCAGGGCGGAAGGCGGCCGGTTGCCGCCCCGGCTATTCTGTCCCGGTGACGACCAGCCAGACTTCTTCCAGCGCCGTCGGCCCCGTCCTCGTGGTGGACTTCGGCGCCCAGTACGCCCAGCTCATCGCCCGCCGCGTGCGCGAAGCCGGTGTCTACTCCGAGATCGTGCCCCACTCCATGGATGCCGCCGCCATGCTGGACAAGCAGCCGTCCGCCATCATCCTCTCCGGTGGCCCGTCCTCGGTCTACGCCGACGGCGCCCCCTCCGTTGACCCGGCCCTCTTCGATGCCGGAGTGCCGGTCCTGGGGATCTGCTACGGATTCCAGGCCATGGCCCAGGCCCTGGGCGGAACGGTCGGACGCACCGGCACCCGCGAGTACGGGCACACCCCCGCCCGCGTGGAGGAGGGCTCCTGCCTGTTCGACGGTACCCCGGACGACCAGGTGGTGTGGATGAGTCACGGTGACGCGGTCCAGGCCGCCCCCGAGGGCTTTACCGTCACCGCCTCCACCTCCCAGACGCCGGTGGCCGCCTTCGAGAACCCGGGCCGCCGCCTCTACGGGCTGCAGTGGCACCCCGAGGTCCTCCACTCCGAGCACGGACAGGCCGCCCTGGTCAACTTCCTGCACAAGGAGGCGGGGCTGGCGGCCACTTGGACGCCGGACAACATCATCGACGAGCAGGCGGCCCGTATCCGCGAGCAGGTGGGCGACGCCCACGTCATCTGCGGTCTGAGCGGGGGAGTGGACTCCTCCGTGGCTGCCGCCCTCGTCCACCGTGCCATCGGCGACCAGCTCACCTGCATCTTCGTCGACCACGGCCTGTTGCGCGCCGGCGAGCGCGAGCAGGTCGAGCACGACTACGCCGAGGGCATGGGCATCCGTGTCATCACAGTCGACGAGACCGAGCGCTTCCTGAACGCCCTGGCCGGCGTCACCGAGCCGGAGGCCAAGCGCAAGATCATCGGCCGGGAGTTCATCCGCTCCTTCGAGGCCGCCCAGCGCCGGGTCATCGAGACCGTCGGCGCCGAGGGCGGCGAGATCCGCTTCCTGGTCCAGGGGACTCTGTATCCCGACGTCGTCGAGTCCGGCGGGGGAGAAGGTGCTGCCAACATCAAGAGCCACCACAACGTGGGTGGCCTGCCCGAGGACCTCGACTTCGAGCTCATCGAGCCGCTGCGCGAGCTGTTCAAGGATGAGGTGCGCGCCATCGGCCGCGAGCTGGGCGTGCCGGAGAAGATCGTCGCCCGTCAGCCCTTCCCCGGGCCAGGGCTGGGCATCCGTGTCATCGGCGAGGTGACGGCCGAGAATCTGCGTGTGCTGCGGGCCGCCGACGCCATCGCCCGCGAGAGCTCACCGCCGCCGGGCTCGACGAGGAGATCTGGCAGTGCCCGGTGGTGCTGCTGGCCGACGTGCGCTCCGTAGGGGTGCAGGGCGACGGGCGCACCTACGGCCACCCCATCGTTCTGCGGCCGGTCAGCAGTGAGGACGCCATGACCGCGGACTGGACCCGCCTGCCCTACGACGTCCTGGCACGTATCTCCAACCGGATCACCAACTCCGTGCCGGAGGTCAACCGGGTGGTGCTCGACTGCACGAGCAAGCCCCCGGGCACCATCGAGTGGGAGTGACGGGCGAGTCGGAGCGATAGCCCGCTGCCCTGCAAGGCCCCGCCGATGCAATGCGCCGGCGGGGCCTCGCTGTACTTGCTGGTGAGCCTGATTCGGCGTATTTGCCGGTCCTGGTCGGTTCGGGGCCGACTGCCGGGCGGGGCGGTGGGCCGGACTGTCCGTCGAGGACTGCGATTCCCGCCGAGGACGTACATGTCCTCCAGATCACTGGGATTTCCCTGCAGTGGTCTGGAGGAAAAGTCAGTCCTCGTACAGGAGGTACGTTCCCGATCCTGTGAGGCACCGCGCAACGTGACGTTGGGGCCGGCCACCACCTGGTGACCGGCCCCAACCTCGTGTTGGCGGGGGCTCCGCGCGCTGGCGTCTTACAGGGCCGACCGGGCCCGGGCGCGCCCCACGGCCACGGCGACGGAGAAGACCGCGACGGCGAGCAGGGCGCAGATCCCGCAGTCCACCAGCAGGGGGCCGATGACGGCGGCGGACATGGAGGTCGCCTCGTACGCCCCGGAGATCGCCCGGTCCGCCCAGTATCCGGGCGTGAGCCTCGCGGCCCGGGCGAGCGAGTCGGGCAGCCACTCGATGGGCACCCACGCTCCGCCCAGGAAGGACAGGGCCATGCCGCCGATGTTGGCGACCGCGTTGGCCGCGTGCTGTCCCAGGCCGATCTGCCCCATGAGGAATCCGATCGAGACCGCCACGAGCGTGTAGCTGCCCACGGCCGCAGCGACCACCCCCAGAAGCGGAGCCGACGTCGCCATACTGCCCAAGCCGAAGGCCGCCACTCCCAGCCCGAAGACCCACAGCCACCCGGCGAGCCCCACCACGAGGCACGCGCCCAGCAGCCCAAGGCTGCGGGAAGTGCCGCTGACCGGGGTGGCCTCGAGGCGTGCGCGCACCGCCCGGCGCCCCAGCGCCGCCATCAGCGTGGAGATCGTGACGACCGCGAAGGCCAAGAGCGGATAGAAGGAGAACCTGGCGTAGGTGACGAAGCTGTGGGACAGAGGCGTGGCGTCCGGGGTGATCCGTTTCGCGGGGGCGGAGTGGTTCATCGTCTCCTTGGCAAGTGCCACGGCCCGGGCCGGGTCGTCCGTGGTGGTCGACAGGTAGTCGCTGACCTGTCCCACGTAGGAGTCGGTGCGCACATTCATAAGCGCGCCGGACGCCGACTCGTACCCGATGACCGTGTCCATACGAGGCGGCTCGGTGCCCTCGCGAGCCGCCTGCTGCAGCCTCTGCCCGTAACCGGCAGGAATGATGAGGATGTAGCTGATGCGGTTCTGCGCGGTGGCGTCCTGGAGGGCCTGCCTGGAGTCCTCAAGCGGCTGAGCCTCGCCGACGGACTCGACATAGCCCTTGACCCCGCGGGAGATCGTGGAGCCGTCGCGGTCGATGACGGCCACACTCGCCGTGGCGGCCGTGACCTCATCAGAGCTGTCCTCGGACTTGGCCATCCCGGTGAACAGACCGAACAGGCTCAGCACCACCAGGTAGATGAGGATGTACAGCCGGTGAGCGGCCACAACTCTCACACATGTCTTAAAGGTGCTCATGGGTCATCCTCCTGGCCCGGATCAGGGCGATAGTCAGGAACAGGCACGTCATGCCCAGCAGGACTGCGCAGCTGCGGGCGAAGGGCGCCAGAGAGTCGTAGTACAGGAGCCCGTAGAAGCAGTGGGCCGTCTGCCACAGGGGATTAGCCTGCGCCAGCAGCGGTGCGTGCTGCTCAATGGAGCTGGCCAGGGACTGGGATGCGGGCCCGTACAGGCCGGTGAACAAGGACAGCAGGGTCGTGAAGCCGGAGATCATCCCGATCTCCAGGCGGGCCAGCGTCCCCAGGGCGGCGCCCACCGCACTCGCCATGAGGCTGCAGACCCCGATCGCCACGAGGCACAGCAGCACATGGGGCCCGAAGTCCACACCCACGACCAAGGCCATGAAGGTGAAGGCGACGAGCAGGCAGACGAACACGCACACCCAGGAGGCCGCGAGCGTGGCCGTCAGGACCTTCCAGCGGGGCAGGCCCGCCAGGGTCTGGCGCGCGCCCACCGGTGAGACGGCCATGATTCCCTTCACGGCCACCATTGCCACGGTCGTCCCCATGCCGCAGGCGAAGGCCAGCAGCGCGAAGTAGTAGTGGGTCTGCGGCTTGACCGGGGAGGGCGTCACCGAGATCGAGTGGGTGAAGGCCTGGTCGGTCTCCAGCGCCGCCAGCTTCTCGGGAGCCGCCCCCGCCTTGAACAGGGCCTCGTACTCGGCCCGCCTCTGGGTGTAGGAGTCCATGACCACTCGCAGCACCCGAGTCGTCTCGGCCTCGTTGCCCTGCTGAGTCACGTGCAGCACGGGCTCGCTGCCCTCGACGGCGAGGTACCCGTTGGTCTCTCCCCGCTTCGCGGCGGTCTCGGCCTGCGCGACCGTGGAGTGGGTGACCTTCGTGATGAGGTGATGATCGGCGTCGTCGGCGGAGATGCGCTCCACGACGGCGTCCAGCCCCGGAGCGGTCCGGTAGGCCTCGTTCTGGACGACGCCGAAGCTCATGGGGGTGGCCTCGTAGACCTTGTCCAGGTTGGAGAACATCGCCATGAAGATGAGGGACAGGACGATGGGGAAGCCGAGCGTCCACACGAGCAGGACCCGGTCTCGCAGGAGCCTAAGTACTTGATACAGGAAGACGGTCAGCATCTCAGGCCGCCTCGTCTCGCAGGGCCCGCCCGGTGATCTCCAGGAAGACGTCGTTGAGGGTCGGGGGGTTCGGAGGTCACTCGGCCGCAGGTCGCCCCCGCGGCATCCAGTGCCCTCATGACATCGGTGAGGTTGTGAGCCCCGGGGGAGCACTCGATGAGCACCTCACCGTCCTGGTAGGCGGCCGTGCGCACATGCTCCAGGCGGCGCAGGCCCTCCAGGGCCTCCTCGCCCAGCGGGGCGGGGTCGACGACCTCCACCCGGATGCGCTCACCGGTGCCGATCATGGCCTTGAGCTCGTCGGAGGTGCCGGAGGCCACCTGACGGCCGCGGTCCATAATGACGATCCGGTCGCACAGCTGCTCCACCTCCTCCATGTAGTGGCTCGTATAGATGACGGTGGCACCGCGCTCGTTGAGACGCTTGATGCCGTCGAGGATGGCGCCCCGGCTCTGCGGGTCGACGGCGACCGTGGGCTCATCGAGGACAATGAGGTCGGGGCCGTGGGCGATGCCGCAGGCGATGTTGAGGCGTCGCAGCAGGCCGCCGGAGAGCTTCTTGGGCTTGAACCTCACGAACTTCTCCAGGCCGACGAAGGCGATCGCCTCGGCCACCAGGCGGCGCCTCTCGGCGCGGTCACGCACGTAGAGGGCGCAGAAGGCATTGACGTTCTCCGCCACCGTGAGCTCATCGAAGACGGCGACATCCTGAGGCACCACGCCGATGCGACGCTTGAGGCCGTAGGAGGTGGGCGTCATCGGCTCACCGAACACGCGGATCGAGCCCTTGTCGTAGGTGAGCAGCTGAAGGATGCAGCTGATCGTCGTCGTCTTGCCCGAGCCGTTGGGACCGAGCAGCCCCATCACCTGACCGCGCGGGATCGTCAGGGACAGGCCGTCCACCGCGACCAGCTCCCCATAGCGCTTGACCAGGGAGTCGACCTCCACCGCCAGGCCCGCCTCGTGGTTCTCATCCTCGCCGTCCATCTCGGCTCCTTCCTTCGCCGCCTTCGCTGCGCCGGTGGTCCCCGGCTCATGACATCCATGGTCCCGGGGCGCGGGGGCGGCCAGAAGTGCCTGGAGTCATGGCTGCGGCCGGGCCCCATGACTTCTGTCATGAGAAGCCGCAACGAGTCCCGCCGACGGCATGCCGGGCCCACGCTCATCGGCCATCGACCGATAATCGAGGGGTGAAGGTTCTGGTCGACAAAGGCGTGTTGCTGTGCGGCTGCCTCCTGCTGGCCCTACTCGTGGGGCGGGCGGGGACGGCCGCCGTGATCTGGCTGATCGCGGCCGTGACCATCGCAGGCCTGAGCATGAGCGTCGACCGGCGACGGTGGGGGATCGCCGCGCCGGCCGCCTACCTCCTGGCGGGAGCCCTCTCAACGGACTCCGTGACCGGGGCGCCGCTGGTCGTCTACGTCCTGGCCCGTCTCGGTGCGCTCACGACCCGGCGTGCGCGAATGGCGGCGGTAGCCGCCTGCGTCCCCTTCGTGGCCGTCATGGCCACCCGGGTTCAGGACACGCCCGTGCTGGCCCTGGCCCTGGCGGTCTGCGCGCTCGCGGCCCTCCTCGCACTGCGCACCGTCCAGGAGGAGGCGGCGCGAAGGAGCCTGCACGCGGTGCGCGACGACCTGCGCGAGAAGGTCCTCACCCTGCAGGACACGAACGCCCAACTGCTCCAGGCCCAGGACTACGAGCTGCGCGCCGCCGCCCTGGCCGAGCGCACCCGCATCGCCCGCGAGATCCACGACGGCGTCGGCCACCTCCTCACCCGCCTCCTGCTGCAGGTCAAGGCCCTCCAGGTCGTCCACCGCGAGGAGCCCGGCGTCGTCGCCGACCTCACCACCCTGGACAGCGGCCTCGACGAGGCCCTGGACTCCATGCGCCGCTCCGTCCACGCCCTGTCCGACGACGGCGAGGAACTGGCCACCTCCCTCAACCTGCTGGGCTCGCGCTGCGGCATCGACTCGGTGAGCGTCGACTGCTCCACCGAGGCCGAGCCGCCGGCAGCGGTGGCGCGCTGCGTCGTCGCCGTGGTGCGCGAGGCCCTGACCAACGCCGCCCGCCACGGTGGGGCCCGCGCGGCCCGCGTGGCCGTCACCGACTACCCTGCGTTCTGGCAGGTCACGGTCGACAATGACGGCGTCGTCCCCGTCGAGGACGAGCCGGTCGTGGACGGCCACGAGGGCGCGGGTCTGGGGCTGCGCTCCATGACTGAACGGGTCGAGGCCCTGGGCGGCCGGGTGCAGATCACCCCGCGACCCCGGTTCACGGTCTTCGCCACGATCCCCAAGAACGGACAGGGGAAAGAAGGAGCATTATGAGAGTCCTCATCGTCGACGACGACGCGCTCGTCGCCCAGTCCTTGTCCACGATCCTGTCGGTCGAGGACGACGTCGACGTCGTCGGCATGGGCAGCTCGGGTCCCGAGGCCATCGAGCGCTACCGGGAGCTGGCCCCAGATATCCTCCTCATGGACATCCAGATGCCCGGCGGGGACGGACTCAGTGCGGCCGAGCGCATCCTGGCCGAGGACGCAGGAGCGCGCATCGTCTTCCTGACCACCTTCTCCGACGACGAGTACATTGTGCGTGCCCTCAAGATGGGCTCGCGCGGCTACCTCATCAAGCAGGACGTCGCCCAGGTCGCCCCGGCGCTGCGCTCCGTCATGGCCGGCGTGTGCGTCCTGGAGGGGGAGGTGCTCGAGCGCAGCACCACCATGGGGCTCGGCGGGCGTACCGGAGGGCGGGAGCAGGCCGAGGCGGGCCCGGGACCGACCGCCAGGACCTGCGGAGCACTGGCTTTGCGGCCCCTGACCGACCGCGAGTACGAGGTCGTCGAGGCCGTGGCCGAGGGACTGGACAACGCTGAGGCTGCGGCGCGGCTGTTCATGAGTGAGGGCACGGTGCGCAACCACATCAGCGCGATTCTGGCCAAGCTCGGCCTGCGCAACCGCACCCAGGTCGCGGTCATGTACTACCGCTGCGCGCAGGCTGGGTGATCCTGGCGCAGCCGTACCCCAGCGTGACACATCGTGTTACCCTCGATGGGAGACGAGGAGGAAGCGATGTCGACCGCTATGGAGAATCTCAACGTCAAGATCGATGCCGAGGACAAGCGTCTGTTCGTTGAGCTTGCTCGCCAGATGGGAACGACTCCGTCCAATGCTGTACGCATGTTCGTCCGTGCGTTCAATGACTTCAAGGGTTTCCCTTTCGACACCTCACGTCCCTATGGCATGACTGCCGAGGCACGACGGGCTTACGAGGAGGCCGATGCGGCGATCGCCGCAGGAACGGCCAAGCGTTACCGGACCGTGGCTGACTTGCGTAACGACCTGGGCCTGTGATGCTCCAGATCGTCATCTCGAACAAGTGCAAGAAGGACCTCAAGCGGGCTAAGAAGCGCGGTCTCGACCTGGATGAGTTCTTCGCCGTCGTCGATATGCTTCAGCGTCAAGAGGCGTTGCCCGCTCGCTACCGCGACCATGCGCTCACGGCGGACCGAGCAGGTTTGAGGGACTGCCACATCCGGCCCGACTGGGTGCTGATCTATGAGGTTCGAGAGGTGGAGCTCGTGTTGCTCCTGGTGGAAACCGGCAGTCATTCCGATCTTCGGATGTGAATGGTATGAGCAATCAATCGTGGCCAAGTGAGTGTTTGTGAAATCATGCGCAGACTGATCTGCTCCAGCTGAGAGCGGTGCCCGCCACTCGGGTGCACACCGCGTCTGACGACTTCAGACGCCTTCGCTGACTCTGTTTGAGTGTGTTTGATGGTGGTAGTATCAATACGAGCGGTCGGTGTGGTTGCAATCTGCGAAAGTAGGAATCTGTGGGAGCGCTTGCTTTAATCATCTTCTTCATGTTTCTCGTTCCCATGCTTCTGTGGGGTGCCATAGACCCTCGCGGTATGTGGGAAGCGACGTCAGCCTGGCAGTTCCGTGACCCTGAGGCCAATGAGCCGTCCGATGGTGCCTTCGCTTTTCAACGGCTTGCTGCCATTGTCGCTCTTCTGATGATGGTGGGGGGGCGTATTCTTCGTCATGTCGGCGTCGCACAGGAATGCGAGTGATCGCGCAACGGATGATGCCACTCCCTCATGTGTACCCAAACATTTATTCGTCGAGTGGCGCTGAGGATAGTGACGGATATGCCGAGACGACCGTGACTCCGTCTCCGGTTGATCCTTTCCCGTCATCTTCGATGACTGCCGTGGGATCTGGTGATCCGGTTGTCCTTTTCAAGCCGGTTCTCGAGGGTGCGGCTGGTGGGCAGAAATCGGACTCCTCGGTCAGCATCGGCATCGACGCCTTCTATTACTCGTGGCTGCCCGGTGACCATCCGAGTGCCTTCGCCGCGGCAAGCGTCGTCGACTCAAGGTCGCCTTGGGGACGCTCGATCCTGCCCAAGCGACCACGGCCAGTGGTGGAGAATCGGCACTGGGTGAGGGGGCTGCGATTATTGTCCGGATGACAAAGGCGGTGTGCGCCGTCACGTCGGTATCGGTCGAAGAGTATGAGAAGGGCATTCAGATCGCTGTCTATGGGGTCGCCGATCCGGCCCGCTGCGGGCAGACAACCGAGGGTGCTTACGTCGCCATCCCGCTCACCGATGAGCAGGTGGCGAAGGCGCGCAGCTACGAGGCTCCCGCCTACCATCCTCTGGACGACTCCGAGCTGAAGTACGGGTGGCAGAGTTCCCCCGAGGGGAAGTGCAGCCCGACCATCTTCCAGGCTCGTAGCCGTGCCGAGCTCTCCGAGGTATGGCAGTCGGAGGAGACAGACCGTCAGCTGACGCCTCATGTGCTTCTGCCTCGCAGTGCCGGTTAAGGAATGCCGGCTAAGGAGTGCCGGCTGGTCAGGCGAGCTCCCCGGTGACGAGGCGGACGAGGTCGCGGCGTGCCCGGCGGCCCTCGGGAGTGGGGAACATCGGATAGGCGTGGTTGAGGTTCTCGCCGACGTGCAGCGTCGAGTCAACGCCCGCCTCCAGGAGCTTGGCATGGAAGAGCGCATTGTCCGGAAGGAAGATCTCCCGGGTCCCCACGAAGGTCGTCACCTTCTTCAGGCCCGACAGGTCGCCGTAGATGGGTGAGAGGTGCCAATCGGTCAATGGGGTATCGCCTGCCCAGGAGCGACCGATCTCGGCGAGAGGCTCGGGAACCATGAGCGGGTCGGCGTCGACGTAGTCGGCGATATCCGGGTTGGTGTTGGTGATGTCGACCCAGGGCGAGATGAGAACGAGCTCGTCGGGCTGGGTGTCGCCGGCCTCGGCCAGGGACAGGGCGATGACCGCCGCCAGGCCCCCGCCCGCGCTGTCCCCCATGAGGATGATCCGCTTACCCGGGTTCTCCGCGACCGTGCGCCGATAGAGGTCCAGCACCAGCCGGTGCGCCTCCTGCCAGGTGTGATGGGGCGCCAGCGGGTAGAGCGGCATGACGACGTCGGCCCCCGTCCTGCGGGCCAGATGGTCGAGCAGCCAGGCGTGCGCCGAGACCGCCGTCGCGATGTAGCCGCCGCCGTGAAGATGGACGATGACGGTATTCGACGGCGTCCGCGGGCGGACGTGATAGACCGGCATGCCGGAGTCCTCGCGCCGCTCCAGGTCGTAGAAGAAGCGCCCCCAGGCCGGGAAGGTGACGGTGCGGGCAGGCTCGGGGCGGTCGGCCAGACGCGCGATCCGCTCGGTCATCGGAATGCGGGCCGCCAGCGCCTTGGCCGGCCGGGTGCCGTACTCCACCAGGCTCGCCGCGGCTGAGCGGCCATAGCGCTTGTGGGAGTACAGGCTGAAGGCCCCCACCGTCAGGCCGACGCTGGCCACGCCGACGGCGATCCTGCTTCCGCTGAGTCTTTTGGGTGCCTTCATGATTCCTCCACTCCGCAGGGCCCCGAGTGCTCTCCGACAACATCTCCGGATCCGTGTCTGCTCCGTTATCGTAGGCATCAGAACGCCGCGATGATGGGGTGAATCCAGATCGTTCACTCAGTGCGGAGGCCGGCACGTGGCGCTGCCGTCGGCATGACAAGAGGAGATTGCGATATGGAAGCCTACGAGACCGACCACCTGGCCGCCGTCCGCGCTCTCGCCCCCGAGTGCATGGTGCTGCTGCGCTCCAACGGCGCCTTCCCCCTGGCTGAGCCGGGCGAGATCGCCCTGTTCGGCTCCGGTGCGCGGCACACCGTCAAGGGCGGAACCGGCAGCGGAGACGTCAACTCCCGCCACGTCACCACCATCGAGGAGGGCCTGGAAGCAGCCGGCTTCACCATCGTCACCCGGCCCTGGCTGGAGGCCTACGACCGTATCCGTCTGCGGGCCCATGAGGACTTCATCGCCGACATCAGGGCCGAGGCCGCCGAGCGCGGCCTCCCCGCCATCATGGTCGGCATGGGCTCGGTCATGCCCGAGCCGGAGTACACGATCCCCCTCGATATCCCGGCCGGTACCGACCCGCACGCGGCCGTCTACATTCTGTCCCGAACCTCCGGGGAAGGCAGCGACCGCACCCCCGAGGCCGGAGACCTCAGTCTCACCAACACAGAGATCCGTGACATCCTCGCCCTCAACGAGCGCTTCGAGCGCTTCCTTCTCGTGCTCAACGTGGGCGGCGTCGTCGACCTCAGCCCGCTCGATGACGTCGCCAACATCCTCCTGCTCTCCCAGCTCGGCGCGACCGTCGGCGACGCCTTCACCGACGTCCTCCTGGGCAGGGCCTACCCCTCCGGGAAGCTCGCCACCACCTGGGCCGCCTGGGACGAGGACGACCAGATCGGCGACTTCGGCGACCCGGACGACACCCGCTACCGCGAGGGCGTCTACGTCGGCTACCGCTTCTACGACTCGACCGGCAAGGAACCGCTCCTCCCCTTCGGATTCGGGATGGGCTACACGACCTTCGACGTCCAGACCCGCCAGGCGAGCCTCGACGGCGCCCGCGTGAGCATCGACGTCGACGTCACCAACACCGGCGGCTACCCGGGCAAGGAGACCATTCAGGTCTACGCCAGCGTGCCGGCCGGACGCCTCGACCAGCCCCTCCAGGCGCTGGCCGGCTTCACCAAGACCGACGAGATCGCCCCCGGCGCCACGGCACGGATCACCGTCGACGTCGACCTGACCGACCTGGCCTCCTACGACGAGGCTTCCCATGCCACGATCCTGGAGGCCGGCCGCTACCTGTTGCGGGCGGGGACCTCCAGCCGGCAGCTGAGCCCCGTCGCCGTCGTCGAGCTCGCCCAGGATGCAACCGTGCGACATCTGGCCGGCGACCTGGGGGAGCCCGGCTTCACCGACTGGAAGCCCGAGGTGCCGGCAGTCCTCGACATTCCGGCAGGCCTGCCGGTGCTCACTGTCGACCCGGCCGACCTGCGTCTGCCGGATCATGCCGAGCCCGATGAGCAGTCCGCGCTGGAGGGCTTCAGCGAGGCCCTCAGCCTGGCCCGGGGGCTTCGCGACGACGAGCTCGTCCACATCGTCCTGGGCGACTACCGCCGCGGCGAGGAGTCCGGCTCCATCGTCGGGGCCGCGTCCACCACCGTCGTCGGCGCGGCGGGCCAGACCACCACCCGGATCCCCGGCCTGCCCAGCATCATCATGGCCGACGGGCCCGCCGGCCTGCGCCTGGCCCCCACCTACGGCGTCGACGCCGAGGGCCCCTCTCCTGGGCGACTCCAGCCTGCCCGCCACCTTCCTCGAGCTCATGGACGACGCCGGACGTGAGGGCCCTCGGCATCGCCGATGAGCCACAGCCCCGCGAACCCACCGAGATCCGCGAGCAGTACACCAGCCATCCCCATCGGCACCGCGCTCGCCCAGTCCTGGAACCCTGTGCTGGCCGAGCGGCTCGGCGACGTCGTCGGGGCCGAGATGGAGCGCTTCGGCATCCACCTCTGGCTCGCCCCCGCCTTCAACCTGCACCGCAGCGTCCTGTGCGGACGCAACTTCGAGTACCTTTCCGAGGACCCACTGCTGGCCGGACGCCTCGCCGCCGCCATCACCCGCGGGGTCCAGACCCACCCGGGACGGGGCGTGACCATCAAGCACCTGGCCTGCAACAACCAGGAGACCAACCGCCTCAACTCCAACAGCCGGGTCAGCCCCAGAGCCCTGCGCGACCTCTACCTGCGCGCCTTCGAGATCTGCGTGCGCCAGGCCCGCCCCGCCGCCGTCATGACCTCCTACAACCTCATCAACGGCGTCCACACCTCGGAGTCGACCCAGCTGCTCGAGGTCATCCTGCGCCGGGAGTGGGGCTTCGACGGACTGGTCATGACCGACTGGGTCGTCGACGGCATGACCCACAGCGACATGAAGCACCCGCGCGCCACCGCGGCCGCCACCATCAAGGCAGGCAACGAGCTCTTCATGCCCGGAGGCGAGACGGACCGGGAGGACCTCCTGGCGGCCCTGGAACGGGGGAGTGCAGGCCATGGGGCAAGTGGACGCACCGAGCCGGAAGACGAAGACGCCGCCCTGACTCGGGGCGAGTTCGAGAAGCAGGCCGCCCGCGTCATCCGCTCGGCCTGGAGACTCGCAGGCTCCGAGCAGTGACTGCTCGCGGAGGTTGAGGCCGGCCGGCGCTCCGGCGAGGAGCCGGGCGGGATCGGTGCAGTCGGCATCCGCGGGCACGGTGCATGGAAAGCCGATGGGGGTGAGTGAAAGAACCTATCGTTCGGGCGGTGGACGTGACATGCTCGGGGCGAGCCGCCCGCACTGAGTAACCCGCACTGAATAATGAATAAGGAGCCCCTCCATGGCGCTGACACCTCAAGCACGTGAGACCTTCACCAGGCTGTTCGGGGTGGAGCCCCAACCCCACCCCACGGATCCCGAGCTGTTCGACATCCTCCAGAACGGGATCTTCGACGAGGCCTTCTCCACGGGCGTCCTCACCGACGTCGAGCGCGAGCTGCTCACCATCACCGCCCTGACCGCCATGCAGACCCTCCCGCAGCTGCGGGCCCACGTGGGTGCCGCCCTCAACATCGGAGCCAGCCCGCTCCAGCTGCGCGAGACCATCTACCAGTGCGCCCCCTACATCGGCTTCCCCAAGACCCTCAACGCCATCGATATCGCCAACGGGGTCTTCGAGGCCAACGGCATCTCCCTGCCCCTGGAGAACGCCGGCACCGTCGACGCCACCGACCCCAGCGCCCGCGAGCAGGCCGGCGCTGCCATCCAGGCCCCGCTGTACGGTAACGAAGTCAAGGAGGTCTTCTCCGCCCTGCCCGAGCCTTTCGACGAGTTCGTACCCCATCTGCTGACCTCCTCCGCCTTCGGCGACTTCGCCACCCGCGGCGGCCTCGATGTCGCCCAGCGCGAGCTCATCAGCCTCGTCGCCATCGCCGCCATCGGCGCCTCCACCCAGCTGCGCCCGCATGTGGCCGGGGCGATCCGGGCCGGCTCCTCCCGCCAGAAGGTGGCCGCCGCCCTGGTGCAGGTCATGCCCTATATCGGTGGCCCCTACGCGCTGTCCGGCCTGGTGCTTGTGGCCCGCTACGACGAGAGCGCCTCCGCAGAGGCCTACCGCTGACGCTGCGCGTCCTCACCGGCCCCGCGGTCCGTCTACGATGGCCGCCGGGCCGGTTCTCGTTGCCGGCCCCGCACAGCAAGGAGAACACGTGACGACGACCCAGCCCTACCTCTCACGGCAGGTCACCCTCACTGTCCAGGGGCAGAGGCTCGGGGGACTGGCCTACGTCCCGCGCACGGCGTCGTCGACCCCGCGCCCCTGGTCATCTGCTGCCACGGCATGGAGGGCTCCCACACCCGCGTCGCCCCCATGGCCCGGCGCTTCGCCGCGGCCGGGGCCGTGGCCATCTGCTTCGACTTCCGCGGGGGCGGCGGCAGCGCAAGCCAGGGCGAGACCACCGCGATGTCGGCCCTCACCGAGTTGGCCGACCTCGAAGCCGTCCTCACTGCCGCCTGCGCCTGGCCGGAGGTCGACGCCTCCCGGGTCGCCCTGTTCGGGCTGAGCTTGGGTGGGGCGGTCGCAGCGCTCGCGGCCGCCCGTCACCCGCAGCGGATCACCGCCCTGGCCCTGTGGTACCCGGCTCTGCGGCTGGGGGAGAACCTGCGCACCGCCTTCCGCACGCCGGCGGCCGTGCCCGAGGAGTTCGACTGGGCGGGCATCCGCCTGGGGCGCGCCTACGCCGTCGACGGCTGGAACCTGGAGGTCGGAGCCGAGCTGGCCACCTACCGCCGCCCCGTCCTCATCGTCCACGGGGACCAGGACCGCGCCGTGCCCATCGAGGTCTCCCGGGCCGCCGCGAGCGCCACCCCCGACGCAGAGCTCGTCACCATCCCCGGCGCCGCCCACGGCTTCGGCGACGCCAACTGGGAGGAGGCCAGCGCCGCACCATCGGCTTCCTGGCCTGGAACGGGGTCCTCGAGGAGGACTGAGAGGACTGAGCCGCGCGGCGGACAGCGGGAACGGGCGGCGCAGTCCGTTTTTCTGACAGGGATGGTTCCTTGAGCCGCGGGCGTCGCAGAATTGACCGCGTGAGCGCACACGAGACAGCAGACCTGACCAGTGTCAGCAAGACGATGCTGCTGACCCTCCACGCCAGGGCGGAGCACACGCTCTCCGAGCGGCCGCGCTTCACCGACCCGCCGCCGTCGAGCTCGTCTCCCGGCTCGACTACGACTTCACCATGGCCAAGCAGGACCGGCTCATGGCCGACGGCGTCGTGCTGCGCACCCTCACACTCGATCCGCTCGTGGCCGGGTACCTGGACACCCACCCCGGCTGCACGGTGGTCAACATCGCCTGTGGGCTTGATACCCGCTTCCAGCGCCTCGACGATGGGCGCGTCACCTGGTACGACCTCGACCTGCCCGACGTCATCGCGCTGCGACGCCGGCTGCTCGAGGACGGCGAGCGTCACCGCACCATTGCCGCCTCCGCCCTCGAACCCTCCTGGCCCGACCAGCTGGGGGAGATGAACCGCCACGTGCTCGTCATCATCGAGGGACTGAGCATGTACCTCGAGCAGGAGGAGGTGCGCACGCTGCTGGACATCATCGCTGGGCGCCTGCCCGGGGCGACCGTCCTCATCGAGGTCATGCCCCGCCTGTTCCAGAAGTACGGCCGGGAGCGCTCAGTGGAGGACGCGGGGGCGCGCTACACCTACGGCTGCTCCAGCGCCGCCGAGTTCCGCCGCACGGTGGCCCCCGGCTACACGCTGCTCCACGACGTCCCCTTCACCCGCACCATCGCGCGCTACCATCCCCTGCTCGTGCCTCTGACGCGGCTGCCGCTGGTGGGCAGACTCTCCGAGCGCATCGTGGTACTGCGGGCGCCGGCCTGAGCGCCGGATGGACGCTGGTCCGGTACCGAGCCGGGCGTTGGGTCAGGGCCGGGCCCGGTGCCAGCCTGGCACTGCTCGACACTGTCCCGGTGCTGGCTTGGCACTGTTCGGCACTGGACCGACATGAGGGCTGGGCGGCCGATCTCGACGGGGACTTTCTGCGCGTGGGGGTGCGTTCTCTCCCGGTCGGGGACACCCTGCGCGTTGGGGGACAGGATTCCGGTCCCCGACGGCGTCGAATGCCCCCGGCCGGAAGGTCACGCACCCGGCCGCGTGGAATGTCCCCCGACGGCGATGAAACTCCCCGGCTGTCGCCGTGCGTGTCCAAGCTGAGAGGCCGACGCCGTGTCCCGCCGTGCTGCTCTATTCCGAGCCACGGTCGTGCCATTGAGACAGAGCCGCAGTGATCTCCTTGAGTGAGAGCTTCTCAGCGGCGACGTCCATCACCAGCCGGTAGGCGTCGTCGTCGGGGGCCTCGACCCAGTGACCGTTGATGTCCAGGAAGACCAGCGTGGCCAACCACCCCAGGCGCTTGTTGCCATCCACCAGTGGATGATTGCGGACCAGGGAATCGAGCAGAGCCGCCGCCTTCTCGTCGATCGTGGCGTAAGCGTCGCGCCCCCAGAGCATGGTCGCAGGTCGGTGCAGCGCCGAGTCGAGCAGGCCGAGATCCCGGACCGGTCCCACAGCGAGGTCCTCAATGAGGGACAGTGCGTCCTCGAGCGTCAGGTACTCGACCATCTCTGCTCGATCAGCGGCCGAGGCGTTCCAGGACTTCGGCGTACCGGTTGCGGATGCGGGCGGAGGCGTCTGCCACTCGCTGCTCATGTCCGCGGCGCGCGGCCACCTCGTGGATCGCCCGGATCGTCGCCTCCTGGCGGCTGACCCCGTCCTCCTGTGCAAGGAGCGCGAGTAACCGCTCATCCTCTTTGCTCAAGCGCAATGTCATCGCCATACCTCCACAGTAGCAGGTGGTACCAGACTGGTATCAGATGGGGCATTGGGTCAGGGCCTGGCTGGTGCTGGTCTGGCACTGCTCGGCACTGGCCCGGTGCTGGCTTAGCACTGGTCGGCACTGGACCGACACGAGGCCTGGGCGGGCGATCTCGACGGGGACTTTCTGCGCGTGGGGGTGCGTTCTCTCCCGGTCGGGGACACCCTGCGCGTTGGGGGACAGGAATCCGGTCCCCGACGGCGTCGAACGCCCCCGGCCGCACGGAAATGTCCCCGGCCGGCCGGAAATGTTCCCGACAGCGCCGGATGTCCAGGCCCGGCGGGCCGCGTACCCGGCTGGTAGCGATAGGGGCGAGCCGGCACTACTATTCCCT
>BNJU01001083.1_pt1 | contig 93711 bp, 110 predicted proteins | sample 8539281 | NCBI WGS metagenome assembly BNJU01 (sample SAMD00202456, study PRJDB9452) | human saliva metagenome | isolation source: human saliva | place: Japan
CGCTTCCTCGTCGAAGGTCCCCAGGGCGTGCGCGAGCCGTCCCAGCACGCCCCAGGCCGCGTGCTCGACGTCTACCTCACCGAGGCGGCCCTCGAGCGCCACGGCGCGATCTGGGATGAGGCCGTGGCAGTGGGGTCTCTACGTGCACGTCACGACTCAACAGGTCATGGACGCCATGAGTCCCGACGCGCAGGGTCTCCTGGCCGTCGTGGCCACCGAGGAGGTCACTGGCTCCGAGGCACTGACCACCGCCCTGGAAGGGGCCAGGCTCGTCGCCGTCCTCGCCCAGGCCCAGGATCCTCGAAATGCCGGCACCATCATCCGGGCCGCCGATGCCGCCGGCGCCGACGCCGTCGTCCTCGTACGCGGCAGCGTGGACCCCACCGCGCCGAAGGTCGTGCGCTCCACCGCCGGAAGCCTCTTCCATCTGCCCGTGGTCACCGGCGTGGCCCTCGACGACGCCGTCACCGCGCTTCACAGTGCCGGACTCACCGTCCTCGCCGCCGACGGACGTGGGGACCTCGACCTCTTCGAGGCTGAGTCCCTCCTGGAGGCCCCCAGTGCCTGGCTGCTCGGTAACGAGGCCCACGGACTGCCCTCAGAGGCGTTGAGCCGAGCCGACGCCGTCGTCTCCATCCCCATCTACGGCAAGGCGGAGTCCCTCAATGTCGCCGCTGCCGCGGCCGTCTGCCTCTACGCCAGCGCCAGGGCGCAGGCTTAGGGCGCAGGCCCAGGACCCGGGCCGCCGCAGACTCACAGCAGCTCGCAGATCGCCTCGGCAGCCCGGCCCGGTCCGTCCAGCCCCTCCATGAGCCGCGCCATCCGCCGAGCGCGCGAACGCATGCCGTCGTCGGCCAGGGCCTGGCGCACCAGCGCGGCCCAGTCGGTCCTGCGAGCCTCCTTCTGCGATACGAGTTTGGCCGAGCCGAAGGCCACGCAGCGCTGAATGTTGAATCGCTGCTCGAACTGCAACGGAATCCCGATGAAGGGCCACCCCTGGACGCAGCTGGTCTGCACCGTTCCCTCCCCGCCGTGAGTGATGGCCAGGTCGACGGCGTCGCCCAGCTGGTGCGCCGGGATCCAGTCAGTGACGTGGACGTTGAGCGGAAGAGTCTCCAGGTCCTCCTCGTGAAGGTGGGAGCGCACCGGCGCCAGTACCTGGCAGTCCGCCCGGCCCAGGCCTGCGAGGACGTCAAGGACGAGGTCACGGTTCCCCGATGAGCCCATGGCGAAGTACACCAGGGGCTGGGGGCCGGCAGCCAGGTCGGCGAGGAGCTCGGGAGTCTCCCCGGGCAGACGGGCGTAGACCGGTCCCACCACCCGGTGCCCCTCCGGCATCCTCAGCCATCGAGGCAGCAGGTGCGGAGCGCTGGCGATGAGATTGAGTCGGCAGTGAGCCCGGCGAGCACTCCCTGGGGCAGCGAGACGCCATTGGCCTTGGCCACCTGATGGAAGGATCGAGGCAGGGGGACCCGAGTTCCCAGCGCATGGAGCGCGTGGGCGGCCACGTTGTCGAGGAGGCACTCCTCGGGGGATGTGCGCGGCAGGAAACCGGTGGCCCCGGTGGTGCGCGCCGCCTCCAGATGCGCCAGGGAGTAGGCGAAGGGCCGTACGAAAACCAGTGGCACGCACTCCGCCCGCGCAGAAATAAACTGGCTGGGAGTTACTCCGATGACAACGGCGTCCGGGCGTAGGGCGCGCAACAGCACCCGCTCACTTGTCACCCGCTGAGCGAGCATCTGCGCCGTGAACGGGTGGTGCAGGCTGCGACCCTGGTCGAAGTCCAGCGCCAGCCTTCCCTCCTCCTCGCTGAGGTAGGGGGTCAGCAGACGGAACTCGAAGCCCGCGGCCTTGATGTACTCGGAGTTGCGTCGCGAGAAGCCGGCAAAGACGCACTCAACGTGCGAAGGCATCCGGCGGGCCACCTCGATCGCGCGGGTTACCTCGGCGAAGTTGAAGGTCTCCGGAGCGAAGAGGACGCGCGATATCCTGTGGTGTACAGCCACCACACCTCCAGTGGTGCCATCAGGCATGATTGGCTCTCCTTCTGAGAGCGAGGGGCACCATCATGTGGGGATCCCTCATCGTCGTTATATTGTACGTCTTGTACAACTGAGGGAGAGGTTAGCACGCCCGAGTCTATGTGAATGTCTTTTTTTACGTCAGGTTTGGAGTGCTGGAAAAAGTGTGTGGTGGGGGCTCGGCTGAGGCCTGATCCTCAGTGCGGTTCGGCGGCCGCCCTCAGTGGTCGCCCGCCAGGTCGTGGGCGGGTGCTCGGCGCTGAGGCCTGCTCGGAGGTGTGCTCAGCGCCTTGCCGAGCCTGGGACACCAGGCTCCGTAGCGTCTGGGCCGACATGTTCGTGATGGTCTCCTGGCTGATCTCGGGGTGATCCAGCCAGGCCAGGCACAGGGTGATCATGGTGCTGATCCACACCTCAGCGGCGAACATGGCCTGCTCATCGGGCTCTGCGATACCCAGGAGCATGAGCACGAGACGTTCGTAACGCTCGAAGCTGGTGGCCAGTGCGGCCGCGATCTCAGGGTCCTGGTCAAGACCTCCGGTGTGAAGTGCTCGAAGGCTGTCGGGCCTGGCCTTCACGTAGCCTGCGAAGGTGGAGATCGCCCCTTCCAGGGTCAGTGCCGTCTGCTGCTCGACCAGGCTGTGAAGATGAAGGATCTCGTACTCCACGATGGCTCGGGCGAAGGCGATCTTGGAGGGGGAAGTAGTGATAGAAGAGTGTGCGTGACACACCGGCCCGCTTGATGATCTCGTTGACGTGAGTGCGGTCGAGCGTTCCTTCCGCGAAGAGCTCAACGCCGACTCTCACCAGCTCCTCCCGACGCTGCTCGGGCTGGAGACGGCGACGCGGATCGGTGGTGCTCGCGGGGCTCATGCGCATGAGACTACGACCGGATGGTCGACTCGCGCGGTTAGGCGCTCTGCTCGGTGTGTGAGCATCATCCCAGGGTCATGGGCGCTCAGGATTGGTTGACGCCCCGGTTGCCGACGGTGCTACTCTTCCTGACGAGAGGTCGGAGCTTTCTCAAACGTGCAGGCTGACATGACGCAAGGAGGAATGCAGTGCGCATGTGGATGTGTTGCTGTTGCTGTCGATGAGACAGATGACGCTCCCATACCCATGTTGAGACGAGGTACTCGTGACCGTATCCGCACCCTCTCCTGATCAGGCAGCCGCAGACCAGAACGATGACGTCCTGGTGCGGATCAGCCACGTCACCAAGTACTACGGCCGCTTCAAGGCTCTCGATGACGTCTCGCTCGACATCCGCCGTGGCGAGGTCGTGGCCGTCATCGGCGCCTCCGGATCGGGTAAGTCGACCCTGTGTCGTACTGTCAACCGTCTGGAGCCGATCCAGAAGGGGCGGATCGAGATCGACGGAACCCCACTGCCTCAGGAGGGTCGGGCTCTGGCACGGCTGCGCGCTGAGGTGGGCATGGTCTTCCAGTCCTTCAACCTCTTCCCGCACCGTACAGTGCTGGACAACATCACCCTGGCGCCCATCAAGGTGCGTGGTGTCCCTCGGGGCCGGGCTGAGGAGCGTGCCCGGGAGCTACTGGCCCGAGTCGGTCTGGAGGACCAGGCCGGGAAAGCGTCCCTCCCAGCTCTCCGGAGGGCAGCAGCAGCGCGTCGCCATCGCCCGCGCGCTGGCCATGGACCCCAAGCTCATGCTCTTCGATGAGCCCACCAGCGCCCTGGATCCGGAGATGATCAACGAGGTCCTCGACGTCATCAAGGACCTGGCGACCTCGGGCATGACCATGCTCGTCGTCACCCACGAGATGGGCTTCGCCCGCTCGGTCGCCGATCGGGTCGTCTTCATGGACGGTGGCCAGATCGTTGAGTCTGGCCAACCCGCCGAGTTCTTCTCCTCCCCGCGCACCGAGCGCGCCCGCGACTTCCTCTCCAAGGTGCTCAGCCACTGAACCCTGAACCGCACCTCCTCCCGAGTGCGGCGACCACCGCAGGCCCAGCGCCTGGGACGGCCCCTCCCCGTCCGAACGAAAGGAACACCATGACCATCCTCTCCCGCCGCGGACTCCTGGCCACGACCGGTGCCGTCTCCCTGGCCGGCGTCCTGGCTGCCTGCGCCGACACGGGTGCCGACGGTAAGGCCGTTGCCTCGTCGACGGCCTCTGAGGCCGCCTACGACAAGGCCATCAACTCCGGTCCGGTGGCTCCCGCCGACGTCGTGGCCGCCTCCCCCTGGGCCGCCGCCGTGAAGCAGGCGAACAAGCTCGTCACCGGTGGGACCAAGACCTCGGAGGTCTTCTCCTGGGAGGACTCCAAGACGAAGAAGATCTCCGGCTTCGATGCGGCCATCGCCCAGGCGCTGGCCCGCTACATCATCGGCGGCGACGACGCCCGCTCCCTCCTTGAGGTCCAGCAGGTCACCGCCGACACTCGCGAGACCGTCCTGACTAACGGCACGGTCAAGGCCGTCATCGCCACCTACACGATCACCCCGGAGCGGGCCAAGAAGATCGACTTCGCCGGTCCGTACTACGCCTCCAGCCAGGCCATCCTGGTCAAGGCCGACAACCAGGACATCACCGGCGTCGACACCCTCACCGGGGACGTCGCGGTCCAGTCCAACTCCTCGTCGGCCGCTGCGTTGAAGAAGCACGCCCCCAAGGCCAACGCCAAGCCCGTTCGACACCCAGGCCAAGTGCGTCGCCGCCGTCGAGAGCGGGCAGGTCAAGGCCTACGTCGTGGACCAGTCCCTGCTCAAGAGCGAGGTCCTGTCCAATGACAAGGTCAAGATCGTCGGTGAGACCTTCGCCGAGGACCCCTACGGCATCGGACTTCCCAAGGACTCCGGCGCGCAGGTCTTCGTCAACACCTTCCTGAAGACGATCGAGGCCGACGGCACCTGGAAGAGGATCTGGGACGCAACGATCGGCACGTCCCTGGGCGGCACCGCCCCTCAGCCTCCGGCCATCGGGTCGGTCCCCGGGTCCTCGACGGCCGGTGCTGACGGCGCTCAGCAGACTGCCGCGCCGGAGGGCGGCTCAGCGCCGGCCTCCGAGCAGGCCGGTGATAAGACTCCGCAGAACTCCTGAACGACTTCGTTGCCTGTCAGGCTTGCCGTGTCCTCGGTCCGAGTGGACCCGCCGCAGGGCCGACGGCGCGGCGGCCGGCAGCACTCTCGTCATAGTGACGACCCGCATCTTTCAAGGAGACGACCGTGAGTGCCATTACCGACAATCTCGCCGATATCGGCTGGGGACTGCTGGTCACCCTGGTGATCTCCGCCCTGTCCTACCTGGGCGGGCTGCTCCTGGGATCGCTCATGGCCGTCTTCCGGGTCGGTCCCATCCCTCCGCTGCGCGCGCTGGGCGCGGCGTGGGTGACGGTGGCCTGCAACATTCCGAATCTGTGCCTCATGGTGCTCATCGGTCTGGCACTACCCCATGTCGGTATCACGATCCCGCTTTTCTGGTCGGTGGTCGTCGCGCTGATCTTCTCCTCATCCGGATTCGTGTGCGAGACGGTCCGCAGCGGGATCAACTCGGTGCCGAAGGGACAGATCGAGGCCGCTCGCGCGCTGGGCATGCCCTTCGGGCTCATCATTCGTGGAATCGTTCTGCCCCAGGCGCTGGCCCGCACGATCCAGCCGCTGGTCAACATCTTCATCGCCTGCCTCATCGGCTCCTCGCTCGCCGCGGCTATCGGCGTCGTCGAGCTGACGGCGGTCACGCAGAAAATCAACCAGGACCGAGCTGCGGGAGAGTCATCACCTTCCTCACCTCGGGACTGACCTACCTGGCGATCGCCTTCGCCGCCACGAAGCTCGGCGGCCTTCTTGAGAGGCGCCTCGAGTTCATGGGGAAGGAGCGAGCATGAGCGAAGAGATCATGCCGATGACAGATCCCCGTCCCGTCAAGCAGCGGGGTCAAGGTTCTGGGGCAACGGATGCGGCGCTGCTCTTCGATGAGCCGGGGCCGCGGGGGCGCATCCTGATCGCCGTCGGATCAGTCTTCGCGGTTCTCGGAATCGCGGCGCTGGTAGGTGCGGTCCTCTATCGACTGGATCTTGCAGGGCAGCTCGACTACCCCGAGTGGCGCTACTTCCTGGGGCACTCGGTCGTCAGCCAGCTCCTGGAGGCAGCCGGTACCACGTTGAGCCTGGGGGCCGTTGCTGCCGTCCTCACCTTCCCTCTGGGAATCGCCCTGGGGTGGCTCCGCCTGCTGGACAACCGTCCCGTGAGGTGGCTGGTGGGCCTGTGGATCGATGCCATGAGGGCGGTACCGATGCTGCTGCTCGTCTACTTCTTCCTCCTGGTGGTTCCGCGCTTTGCGACGGTCTCGGACTTCTGGAAGCTGGCACTGCCCATCGTCATGTGCACCTCGGCGACGACGGCGGAGGTCTTCCGCTCCGGTGTCCGGGCGCTGGACCGGGGCCAGACGGAGGCCGCTTGGGCGCTGGGGATGAGTTCATCGCTCACGATGCGCCTCATCCTGGCGCCACAGGCCCTGCGCCTCATGCTCCCGACTCTTGTGACCCAGCTGGTGACCATCATCAAGGGGACGACGCTGGCGTACGTGCTTGCCTACCCCGAGCTCATGTATCGCGGTTCGACCATAATTGGGCAAGCGAAGATCGACGCTCGTTTGTCGGTCTTCTTCCAGACCTACGTCATCATCGCCGCGCTCTACATCATCGTGAACTGGTCCTGGGGGCACTGGCCAGGTACATCGAGTCGCGTACCCGTTGAGGGCGGGGCGGGCGACAAACATCGCTGCACCCTCACAGGCGGAGTCAGCCGGCTAGGAGGCTGGTCCACTTGTGTCGGTCGAGTGCGACTCCGACGTAGAGGCCGAAGTGCTTCGTGATGTTCTCATGGTTGTTGTCGGGCCATTTGCTCCACGTGTTGTTGAACGCGACATTCGGGGCTGAGCTGTAGAAGGCCAGTCCCTTCTTCGCGTTCCCAAGGGCGTCATACTCTTTGGATGAATCCTGTTTTCCGGTGACCCAGTTCAGTGAGAACTTGCTTCGATCCTGGGGGGAGAATGAGATTCCAGTCTGGTCATTCGGGGCATCGCCTCCACCGAAGACAATGAATCCTCCACCTTTCATGCTTTCGGCATACTCGGGGAAGAAGCTTTGGGTGATGAACTCGGATCCTCCGGAGTAGCCGATGAGCCACACTTGGTCCATGGTGCACCGGTGCTTGGTGCTTTCCCTCTGGATTGTGTCCGCCAAATACTTGACATTGTCTCCGCTCCACCACTTGCCGTCCGCGCTGGGGGTGCGAACGGATAGGACGTCATGGCCCCGGCTCGTTGCGGCACCAACGATTCCGTCCGTTCCAGCAAGGCCGCCGGGGATAGAGGACGTGTTGTTGCTGTCGCTGTCATACAGCTCCTGGCCGTCGCCGTCGAGGTAGACGACCAGTCCTTTTCTGCCGTTCCGACCCGCGTAGAATCGTGTTGCAGGAACGGAAGCATCGTTGCTGTTTGTTGAGGTGGCCGCTGCTGCTCCTGTGCTATGTCCGATGTAGGCGCTCGCTGCGAGAGCAAGCGGCAGACCAAGAGTATGACGCCGGGAAATGAGCCTTGCCATCAGTGATTCTCCTCGTGTGATGGTGTTGCTGTCTGCGTCGGGGTAATGGGACGCTAGCACGAGCAATCGCGACAGTAAAGCGGGGCGGGAGAGCGTTCAGTCATTATGGTGCAGTTTGCAAGGCGCCGCTGGGTAGAGGGCCGGAGGCGGGCTGTGTGATGGCATTCAGGAGGGCAGGTCGCGGCGGGTGTAGGCGACCAGTCCGATCATGATGCCGGTGAGTCCCACCGCCGTCTGGACGGCCAAGGGTTTCCAGTCAGGTGAGCCGACGACGTCGAGATGGTGTCCGAGCACACTGAGGTCCTTGGCCCAGTCCTCGAGCTCCACGAGTCCGCCGAAGAACTGGGCGAAGCCGCTCCAGGCGATGACCGCCCAGGACATGCCGATCAGTCTCGGCGCCAGTCCCACCAGGGCCGCCGCGATCCCGATGGCCGCCACCATACCGGGCAGCTGGCTCACCGTGAACACGAAGGACCGCGCCACGGCATGGTCGTCCGTGAGCTGGGTCGCCGTCGTCGCCGCAAAGGACGGTCGCCGAGGCGAGCAGCAGGACCATCGACTCGATCAGTGCGTACAGAACCTGGGAGAGGAACACGCGTCCACGACTGACTCCAGCAGCGAACTCGATCTCCATCAGGCCCGCGCGCTCCAGACCTGCCAACCAGTTCACCCGCCGTAACGCCGCTACAGTCACGAGCAGCACCGTCACCACTGTCATGAGGGACATGAACTGCTCCACCGGGGAACCCACGGCGACCTTGCCTACCCAGGACGCCGTCGGCGAACCGGGGGCCAGCAGATCCTTGACGCTGCCCGAGACGGATCCGTATAGGAGCGCAAGACCCGTTGAGGCCAGGACCCAGCCGACGAGACCGCGCCACGACAGGCGCCCGAGCAGATCCATTTGGCCCCGCACCCGCCACCGACGCCGAGACGAGCCGAGGTCGGGCAGATAGCCGTCCAGGTACTCACGGCGCATTGCGAGCACCATGGCACCGAGCGCCAGCGCGACCGCAACGGCGCAGCACATCGAGAGCACTGCGAACCGATCGTCGGAGTACGGGCGCACGAGGTCGCGCCAGCCCAGAGGAGTCAGCCACCTGAGCCAGTCCGAGCCGCCGGCGTCAGAGATCTGGTCAGCACTCACCCGCATCACGAAGGCGAGTGCGAGCGCGACCATCGACAGGCCCCTGGCCTGGCCCAGGTGGCGTCCCAGCTGGCAGGCCACCGCAGCAGCACCCGTGAACGCCCAACCGCTCACGCAGATCGTTCCGGCCAGCGCCCAGGCCCCGGAGACCGTCAGCTCCGCAATGCTCCTGGTCTGCCAGTCAGAATGCCTCCGACTCCTGCAGACAGGCCGCCGACAGCCGTCCAGACCACCATCACCGGGACCGCATGCGGAACCACCCTGCCGGCACCGATGGACCGCAGGACCTCGATGAGCCCCTCATCCTCGTCCCCCCGCAGCATCCGGCAGGTCAGCATGATCGCCATGAGCGCGGTGCACACGAGCAGAAAGGTCCCGGTCTCCCACTGCAGGAGCTGCCCGAGCCGGCCAGGAGTCGGGACGTATCCGTAGAGCAGACGCGTCCCCGGAGACTTGCGCATCTGGTCGATGAGTACCGTCCGGGACTCCAGTGAGGGGTAGACGCTCTCGTAGCTCGGTGCGGTGACACCGACCAGGAGCCACAGGGGCAGGACCCAGGCCACGATCCGAACCCGGAAACGCCTGAACGCGATCCGCAGGTACACGACCCATCCGGACAGGGCGCCACCACCGTCCGCACCATGCCTGCCGGGCACGGGGCCGCCTGCACCACCTGTCGGTGCCGACGCCGCTGTGCTGACACTCATCAGGCCTCCTCGTAGTGACGCAGGAAGAGATCCTCCAGACTGGCCGGCTCACAGGTAACGTCCTGAATCCGGTGCTCACCCACAAAGGCTCAGCACCGTTGGCACCTGCTCCGCCGGCACCTCAATGCTGAGACGGCCACCGTCCTCGACGACATCGAGCCCCATGGCCTCCAGCGCCTGCGAGACGGCCCCGACCTCAGCGGTCGGAGCACTCATCTCAATGTGCGTGAGCGACAGCCGCCGCAGCGTTCCCAGGTCGCCGTGCTCGACCACGCGGCCGCCCTTGATGATCGTCACCGCGCTGCACAGGCCCTGGACCTCGGCCAGGATGTGGCTGGAGAGCAGAACTGTACGGCCCTCGCCGGCGGCTCTGGTGATCTCCTCGGTGAAGACCCGCTCCATGAGCGGATCCAGACCGCTGGTGGGCTCGTCGAGCACGAGCAGACTCGTCGGTGCCGCCAGGGCGGCCACGAGCGCCACCTTCTGCCGGTTCCCCTTGGAGTAGGTCCGTACCCGCTTGGTCGGGTCGAGATCGAAGCGCTCGATGAGCTCGGCCTCCCGATCGGTGTCGCGCGCTCCGCGCAGTCCTGCCAGGGCGTCAAGCACCTGGCCGCCGGTCAGGGGCGGCCACAGCGCCACATCACCGGGAACATAGGAGACCTGCCGGTTGATGACCGCGGCCTGTCGCCACGGCTCGTGGCCCAGCACTCTCACGCTTCCGTCGTCGGGCCGGTAGAGCCCCAGCAGGATACGGATCGTTGTGGACTTACCCGCCCCGTTGGGACCGAGGAAGCCGTGGACGCTGCCCGCCTCCACCTCCAGGTCCAGGCCATCGAGCGCCCTGAAGTGCCTGAAGTGCTTGACCAGACCGCGCACGAGCACCGGTGCCTCAGCCCTGCCTCCGAGATCACGGACCGCGGCGGGAGGAGAGGCCGTCGTGGGTTGATCCGAGCCCGCGCCAGATGCTGCTGACGTGCCCGGTGCCTTCTTTGCCTCGCCTCTCATAGCGCTGGCTCCTCTCCCGCCGAGCGGCGGATCGTTGCGGCGAAGTCCGGATCAGCGAGCATCAGCTCCATGAGCTCAGCCACGAAGGCCTGCTGAGCCGGATGGGGTAGCTGGAGGTGGCCAGCACGTGGGTGAGCCGCCACATGGCGCGCCCCAGAGCGCCCGAGGGCAGGTCGTTCAGGACGGCCAGGGCGTGCTTCTTGTGGCGGGACGCGAGCCCCCAGCTGTTCTGCGCCAGCCGGTGAGCCTCGGCGAGGCCCTCGTTCTCGCTCAGCGTGGCCAGACGGGTGAAGTCCATGACCTGCTGAGCGGACAGCTCGCGATCATCCTCGTCCAGCCCTTCGATGAAGGGGATCGCACTGTCGGGCACCATGCCCAGAGAGGCGAGCACCACCATCATCTGGCGCTCGGCCCTCAGCACTCGCACACTGCCGCCCAGCCGGGCGATCCGAGCCTCGATGTCGTCATAGAAACGCGTCAGGGCACTGGGAGCGGGGGGACAGGCCCTCACCGCGCTCCACCCGGGCGATGAGCTCATCGACCCGGGAGGCCTGCTCGGCCAGGCTGCGCTGCTGCGCCTCGATCGTGCCCCGAGTGGCCCGCAGATCGCGCAGCACCGCCTCGCGGCGGGAGTCCTGATCGGTGCCGATCGTGTCCGAGGCGAGCATCTCAGCCACCTGTGTCAGCGACAGTCCACCGTCGGCCAACCATCGGATCCGCATCAGACGGGCCACGTGCTCGACGCCGTACTCGCGCCGCCCTCGCACCGTGGGCGGAATCTCCAACAGACCCAGGTGGTGGTAGTGACGCACCGCCCTCGGCGTGGTCCCGGCGATCCGGGCAAGCTCCTTGACGTGCATAAACCCATCTCAGCAGGTGACGTAACGTCACCGTCAAGTCCCACCGGTCCACGGCGTACCCCAGACCTCAACCGGGCGGAAGGAGGACCTCGCCCCCGCCGGCGAGACGATTTACGCCCTCGCGACGGCGCGGACTACCCTTAAGGGCGGACAACCCCGGATACACCTGGTGGAAGGCACCGCATATGACTGACGCTCCCGGCGCGCTCTCGCCCCTGGACGAGGCCGGCATCAACGCCGCCGTCGAAGAGGCCCTGGCCGCCTTCGCCACAGCCGGCACCCTCGCCGAGCTCAAGGAGGCCCGCCTGGCCCACACCGGCGATACCTCACCACTGACCCTGGCCAACCGACTCATCGGCACCCTGGACAAGGCGGACAAGCCCACCGCCGGAAAGCTCCTGGGGGGCGCTCGCGGGCGCATCGCCAAGGCGCTGACTGCCAGGCAGGAGACGCTCGAGGCCGCCGCTGAGGAGGAGATGCTGCGCACCGAGGCGGTCGACGTCACCATCCCCACCTCGCGGACGCAGACGGGCGCCCGGCATCCTCTCGACGTCCTCGTCGACGAGGTCTGCGACTTCTTCACCTCCATGGGGTGGTCCATCGCCGAGGGGCCGGAGGTGGAGCACGAGTGGTTCGACTTCGACGCCCTCAACTTCGACGCCGACCACCCCGCCCGCCAGATGCAGGACACCTTCTACATCGACGGTGCCAGCGTCGGGGCGGACGAGGGGCAGGCGGCCAACCTCGTGCTGCGTACCCACACCTCACCTGTCCAGGCCCGCGTCATGCTCGATCAGCAGCCCCCGATATACGTGGCCTGCCCCGGCAAGGTCTTCCGCTCCGACGAGCTCGACGCCACCCACACCCCCGTCTTCCACCAGGTCGAGGGCCTCGCCGTGGACAAGGGCCTGACCATGGCGCACCTCAAGGGCGTCCTCGACCACTTCGCCAAGGCCATGTTCGGCCCCGAGGCGCGCACCCGCCTGCGCCCCTCCTTCTTCCCCTTCACCGAGCCCAGCGCCGAGATGGACCTGTGGTTCCCCCAGAAGAAGGGGGGCGCCGGCTGGATCGAGTGGGGAGGCTGCGGCATGGTCAACCCCAACGTGCTCACCGCCTGTGGCATCGATCCCGAGGTCTACACGGGCTTCGCCTTCGGCATGGGGCTGGAACGCACCCTCATGCTGCGCCACGGAATCGCCGACATGCATGACATCGTCGAGGGCGATATCCGCTTCTCCCAGCAGTTCGGCACCACCGGAAGGGGAAACTGACATGCCCTACGTCCCTATTGAATGGCTGCGCGAGCACGTCGACGTCCCCGCCGGCCTGAGTGCCGAGCAGCTCGCCGCCGACCTCGTCCGCGTGGGCCTGGAGGAGGAGCGCATCGTTCCCCCGGCCGTCACCGGCCCCCTCGTCGTCGGCAAGGTCCTCACCCGCGAGGCCAGGGAGCAGTCCAACGGCAAGGTCATCAACTACTGCCGCGTCGACGTCGGCCCCGAGCACAACGACGCCCCCGGCACCGGTAAGGAGCCCTCCGACCTGCCCAGTCGCGGCATCGTCTGCGGCGCCCACAACTTCGACGTCGGGGACTACGTCGTGGTCTGCCTGCCCGGCGCCGTCCTGCCCGGCGACTTCCGCATCGCCGCGCGCAAGACCTACGGTCACGTCTCCGACGGCATGATCTGCTCAGCTCGCGAGCTCGGCATCGGCGAGGATCACTCCGGCATCATCGTGCTCCAGCAGTGGCTGGCCGAGCACGGCCACGAGGGCGAGGAGCCACCCGCTCCCGGGACCGACGCCATCGGCATCCTCGGCCTGGGGGAAGAGGTCCTCGAGATCAACGTGACCCCGGACCGCGGCTACTGCTTCTCCATACGCGGTGTGGCCCGCGAGTACTCCCACTCCACCGGCGCCCGCTTCACCGACCCCGCCGACGCCACCAATACGGGGCTGTACCCCAACGGCGTGGCCTCCGCCGGCGAAGGCGGTTTCGACGTCGTCGTCCCCGAGGACCCCCGCCCCATCCACGGACGCCCCGGATGCGACCGCTACGTCGCCCGCCTCGTGCGCGGCATCGACCCGAACGCACCATCGCCGGCCTGGATGCAGGGACCGTCTCACAGCTGCAGGTATGCGGCCCATCTCCCTGGCCGTCGACGTCACCAACTACGTCATGCTGGACCTGGGCCAGCCGCTGCACGCCTTCGACGCAGGCAAGCTCACCGCCCCCATCGTCGTGCGCCGGGCGAAGGACGGTGAGCGCCTCACCTTCCTCGACGACGTCACCCGCACCCTCGACCCCGAGGACCTGGTCATCGCCGACTCCCCGGAGGGCGAGGGCTCACGGGCCCTGGTTCTGGCCGGTGTCTTCGGTGGCGCCCTCAGCGAGGTCGACGCCGACACCCGTGACGTCCTCATCGAGGCCGCCCACTTCGACCCTGTTTCCGTTGCCCGCTCCTCCCGACGCCACAAAGCTGCCCACCGAGTCCTCCAAGCGCAACGAGCGCGGCGTGGACACCGAGCTGGCGCCCATCGCCGCCCAGCGGGCCGTCGACCTGCTCGTCGAGTACGGCGGCGGCACCGCCGAGCCCGTCGCCACCGACATCAACCGTACCCAGGCCCCCGAGCCCTATCACCATGCGTGCCGACGCCGCCGAACGACTGACCGGTGTCGCCTACGGAACCGAGCGCGTCACCGAGCTGCTCACCACCATCGGATGCACCGTGGAGCGCAGCGGCTCCGCCGATGACGGAACCGTTCTGCTGACCGTCACCCCGCCGACCTGGCGACCGGACCTGGTGGGACCCGCCCACCTGGCTGAGGAGATCGCCCGCCTTGACGGATACGACGCCATCCCGGTCATCGTGCCCGCGGCCCCCGCCGGCACGGGACTGAGCGCTGACCAGAGGGCCCGCCGTGACGTCGTGCGCGCCCTGGCCGACGCCGGACTCACTCAGGTCCTGTCCTACCCGTTCATCAGGGGACATCCACGACCTGCTCGAGATCCCGACGGACGACGTTCGCCGCCAGACGGTCCGGCTGGCCAACCCCTGGCCGAGGACGCCCCTATCTGCGCACGAGCGTGCTCGACTCCCTGGTCGATGTCGCCCGGCGCAATGTCTCGCGCGGCCTGACCGACGTCGCCGTCTTCGAGGTCGGCTCAGTCACCCACCCGGCCGGCACCGTTCCCGCCCCGATCCCCGGAACCGCGGGGCGCCCCACCGACTCGAGGAGACGGCCCTGGAGGCAGGTATCCCGCCCAGCCCACCCACGTCGGCGCCGTCATGACCGGTGAGCGTGAGCGCGGCGGAGTCCTGGGGGCCGGTCGCCCCTGGGACTGGGCCGACGCCGTCGATGTCGTTCGCACCGTGGCGAGCACGCTCGGGGTGGAGATCGAGGTCTCGCTCCGGAGCGCCCATGCGCTCCCTGGCACCCCGGCCGCACCGCGGAGATCCGCCTGACCGGTCGGCGCCGGGGCAAGGAGATCGAGCCCGGCAGGCTCGTCGCCCACGCCGGTGAGCTCCACCCACGGGTGGTCCGCACCCTCGCACTTCCGGAGCGGGCCTGCGCCGTCGAGATCGACCTCGACCCGTTGCTGGAGACTGTCCGCAGCACCGGGGCGCTCCAGGTCAGGACCATCTCCACCTTCCCGGCCGCCAAGGAGGACATCGCCCTCGTCGTCGACGAGTCCACCACCGCCGCCGAGGTCGAGGCCCTGGTCAGGCAGGCTGCAGGGGACCTGGCCGAGGAGGTACGTCTCTTCGACGTGTTCCGAGGTCCCCAGCTCGGCGAGGGCAAGAAGTCGCTGGCGGTCTCCCTGGTGCTGCGAGCCCCTGACCGCACACTGACCGCCGAGGAGACCGCCGCAGTGCGCAAGCGCGTGGTCAAACGGGCCGCCAAGGTCCTGGGGGGCCGAGCTGCGCAGCTGAGCTACGCACGTAACTACCAGCGTTAATGGCCATGGTGTGACGCACATCATGGCCATTAACGCTTCTTCAGTGCTGTTGTCGAGTAGGGGATCCCAGACAGCGAGTGTGGTCTCGGTAATACTAGGCGGCATGAAGATCCTGCTGACCTCTTCCTCCAAGCACGGGTCCACCGATGAGGTGGCTGCGGTGATTGCCGAGCGGCTCCGGGCTGCCCAGATCGATGTGGAGACCAAGCGTCCCGAGGATGTTGACAACGTCGAGGAGTATGACGCCTTCATCCTGGGCAGCGCGGTCTACATGACCACGTGGATGCCGGAGGCCGTCGACTTCACCACGCGCTTCCGTGACGTCCTCAGGGCCAGGCCCGTTTGGGCCTTCTCCGTGGGACTCTCCGGCCTGCCCAAAGGTAAGGTCTCCGACCCCACGCGCATCGGCCCGGTGCTCCTGGACATCGACCCGGAGGATCACGTGACCTTCGCCGGGCGCTTCGACCCCTCCAGGCTCAGCCTGCGCGAGCGTTCCATCGCCAGGCTCGGGGGAGCGAGCGAGGGGGACTACCGCGACTGGGACGAGGTGCGCCAGTGGGCCGACGCCATCGCCACCTCCCTGTATGACGACACGCTCACCGGTCGCCACGATCGCTCCTAGCTCTCGACAGTGAGGCGAGGAAGGAGAAGAATCACAGCAACCAACGATGAATGCATTTCTATGCAGGCGGATGTATGGTTGCTGCATGACTTGGACAGTTGCTGTTGCTGGAGCCACCGGGTACGCAGGCGGTGAGGTTCTGCGCCTGCTCACGGTCCACCCGGAGGTGGAGGTCGGTGCACTCACCGCGGCCTCGTCCGCCGGCAGTCGACTCGGCGACCACCACCCGCACCTGCTGTCCCTGGCGGACCGAATCGTCCAGCCCACCGAGGCGGAGATCCTCGCCGAGCACGACGTCGTCGTCCTGGCCCTGCCGCACGGGGCCTCCGCAACAATCACGGCAGCCCTCGAGGACCTCGCGTCGGGCGGGGACGCCCCCTTGCTCGTCGACTGCGGGGCGGACCACCGCTTGACCAGCCAGCAGGCATGGGAGGCCTTCTACGGCTCGGACCACGCCGGAGCCTGGACCTATGGCATGCCCGAGCTCCTGCACCACGGCGAGACGCGAGCCCGCGCCCAGCGCGAGGAGCTGGCGGCCTCCAGGCGCATCGCCGTCCCCGGCTGCAACGTCACCGCCGTCACCCTGGCGGTCCAGCCCGGCATCGCCGCCGGACTTCTCGACCCCTCCCGACTGACCGCCGTGCTGGCCGTCGGATACTCCGGCGCCGGTAAGGCGCTCAAGCCTCACCTCACCGCGGCCGAGGCCCTGGGCTCGGCCCAGCCCTACGCCGTCGGCGGCACTCACCGGCACATTCCCGAGATCATCCAGAACCTGGAGGTGGCCGGTGCTGCCGCCGGCTCTGTGCACCTGTCCTTCACGCCGGTCCTGGTCCCCATGAGCCGCGGCATCCTCGCCACCGTCACCGCCCCCATGACTCCGGCTCTGCGTGAGGCCCCCGACCCTGAAGCGGCCCTGCTGAGCCGCCTGGGATGACGTCTACGGAGCCGCCGGCAGCGGTGAGAGCCTCATCCAGCTGCTGCCCGAGGGCGTCTGGCCCACCACCGGCACCGTCCTGGGAAGCGGAACCGCCACTGTTCAGGTCGCTATCGACCGCGGCGCGGACGTCGTCGTCGCCATGTGCGCCATCGATAACCTCGGTAAGGGCACCGCCAGTGCCGCCGTGCAGTCCCTCAACCTCGCCCTCGGTCTGGAGGAGACCACCGCCATCAGCACCCAAGGAGTCGCACCGTGAGCGTGACCGCAGCCCAGGGATTCCGCGCCGCCGGCGTGCGCGCCGGTCTCAAGGCCTCCGGCAAGCCCGACCTCGCCCTCGTCGTCAATGACGGACCGCTCGACACCGCGGCCGGAGTATTCACCACCAACCGGGTCGTCGCCGCCCCCGTGGTCTGGTCACGCCGGCTCCTGGCCGGTGAGGAAGGTGGGCAGCCGGGCCGCGCCCGCGCCGTCGTCCTCAACTCCGGCAGCGCCAACGCCTGCACCGGCACGCAGGGCATGCACGACACCGAGGCCACCGCCGCCCGCACCGCAGGCCTGCTGGGAGCCGAACCGGGCCAGGTCCTGGTCTGCTCCACGGGCGTCATCGGAGAGCGCATCGATATGCCTGTCCTGCTGGAGGGAGTTGACGTCGCCGCCCTCGCCCTGGCCGACACGTCCCAGGCCGGCACCGATGCGGCCACCGCCATCATGACGACCGACACCGTCTCCAAGGAGGATGCCCTCACGGTCGGTGCCGGCGATCAGGGCTGGACCATTGGCGGCATGATCAAGGGAGTGGGCATGCTGGCCCCCGGCATGGCCACCATGCTTGCCGTCATCACCACCGACGCCGCCCTCACCCCTCAGCAGGCGCAGGACGCCCTGGCGTCCGCCACGGCACAAACCGTCAACCGGATCAACTCCGACGGCTGCATGTCCACCAATGACACGGTTCTCCTGCTGGCCTCCGGAGCCTCCGGCACCACCCCCTCTCGGGCCGAGCTCGACGAGGCGCTCACGGAGGTGATGAGCAGGCTCGGCCGGCGCCTCGTGGCCGATGCCGAGGGCGCCACCCACGACATCGCCATCACCGTCTCCGGAGCCGTCAGCGAGGAGGCCGCTGAGGCCGCGGCCCGCACCGTCAGCTCCTCCAACCTCCTCAAGTGCGCCGTCGCCGGAGCCGACCCCAACTGGGGGCGTATCCTCTCCCAGCTCGGGACCGTGCCCGAGGACGCCTGCCCCTTCAACCCCGACGAGGTCGACGTCGCCATCAACGGCATCACGATCTTCAGCCACGGCGCCCCCCAACTCAACCGGGACGCGGTGGACATGAGCCCGCGCGAGACCCGCATCGACATCGAGCTGTCGGCGGGCCGGGCCGAGGCCACCGTGTGGACCAACGACCTCACCCACGGATACGTCACCATCAACGCGGACTACACGACATGAAACGGACCCCTCTCGACCCACAGACCAAGGCATCCGTCCTGCTGGAGGCCGTGCCGTGGCTGCGCACCTACAAGGGCGCCACCATGGTCATCAAGTACGGCGGCAACGCCATGGTCAACGATGACCTCAAGCGCGCCTTCGCCCAGGACATCCTCTTCCTCCACCAGGTCGGGGTGCGCCCCGTCGTCGTCCACGGCGGCGGGCCCCAGATCAACGCGATGCTCAAACGGCTGGGCATCGCCTCGGAGTTCCGCGGAGGTCTGCGCGTGACCACTCCCCGAGGTCATGGACGTGGTCCGCATGGTCCTCACCGGCTCCGTGCAGCGAGAGCTCGTCTCCCTGCTCAACACCGACGGCTCCGCCGCCGTCGGTATCAGCGGTGAGGACGGGGGACTCCTGCGAGCCCGGCAGCGACTGGCCACGGTGGACGGGAACAAGGTCGACGTCGGCCTGGTCGGTGACGTCGTCGACGTCAGCCCGCAGCCCATCATCGACCTGCTCGACCAGGGCCGTATCCCGGTCATCTCCTCCGTCGCCCCGCTGACGACGGACTCCGAGACCGTCCTCAACGTCAACGCCGACACGGCCGCCGCCGCGATCGCTGTAGCCCTCAAGGCCCGCACCCTGCTCATGCTCACCGACGTCGAGGGGCTCTACTCCGCCTGGCCCGACCGCAGCACACTGGTGCCCTTCATCAGTGCCGCCGCGCTGGAGGAGCTCCTGCCCACGCTCGAGGCCGGGATGATCCCCAAGATGGAGGCCTGCCTGCGGGCCGTCTACGGCGGAGTCGCACAGGCGCACGTCGTTGACGGGCGCCAGGCCCACAGCATGCTGCTCGAGATTGTCACCGACCAGGGCGTCGGCACTGTCATCCACCCTGGAGACGCCCCGGTACCACCGCTGAACGGAGGCAAGAGCCTATGATCCCCTCCTCACAAGAGCCGGCTCCCACCACCGAGTCGACCGGGACCAGCACTGACAACACCGGATGGCTGACCCGTTACACCGATGCCGTCATGAACACCTTCGGCACCCCCGGCCGGGTCCTGGTCCGCGGACGGGGCGCCCACGTCTGGGACGCCGACGGCCAGGAGTACATCGACCTGCTGGCAGGTATCGCCGTCAACTGCCTGGGCCACGCACACCCCGCGATCATCCGGGCCGTCACCGACCAGCTCGCTGAACTGGGTCACGTCTCGAACTTCTTCACCACCCCCCGCCCAGGTCAACCTCGCCGAGGAGCTCGTCCGGCTCACCTTCCCCAGCCGTCCCGCTCACGACTCGCGCGTCTTCCTGGCCAACTCCGGCACCGAGGCCAATGAGGCCGCCTTCAAGATCGCCCGTCGCCACGGCGGTAGCCGGCGCCCCCGGGTCCTGGCCCTCCAGGACGCCTTCCACGGCAGGGACCATGGGCGCCCTGGCCCTGACCCACAAGGCCGCCTACCGTGAGCCCTTCGAGCCGCTGCCCGGCGGTGTCGAGTTCATCCCCGCCGGCGACATCGAGGCACTGCGCGCCGCACTGGGGCCGGACGTGGCAGCACTCGTCGTCGAACCCATTCAGGGTGAGCCGGGGTGCGAGAGCTTCCGGCCAGATACCTGGAGGTGGCCCGCGAGCTGACCGAGGCCGCCGGCGCCCTGCTCATCATCGACGAGGTCCAGACCGGTATGGGACGCACCGGTGCCTGGATGGCCCACCACCTGCTGGCGCCGGGCGTCGTTCCCGACGTCGTCACCCTGGCCAAGGGACTGGGCGGAGGCATCCCCATCGGTGCGGTCGTCGCCACCGGCCAGGCTGCCACTCTCCTCGCACCGGGGCAGCACGGCACCACCTTCGGCGGCAACCCCGTGGCCTGCGCGGCTGCGCTCGCCGTCATCGAGACCATCCGCAGCCACGCCCTGCTCGACCGGGTTCAGCAGCTCGGCTCGGCCTGGTCCCGGGAGCTGGCGGCCGTCGACGGAGTCGACCAGGTGCGCGGCAGGGGCCTGCTGCTCGGTGTCGGACTGGAGGGCGGGTCCCCGCCCGCTGCTGAGCTCGCCGCCGCTCTGGCGACCTGCGGCTTCATCACTAACGCGCCGCGTCCCGACACGATCCGCCTGGCTCCGCCCTTCATCCTGCCCGATGACGACGCCAGAGCCTTCACCACCACGCTGTCCGAGGTCCTTGCTCGGGCACTGTCAGAGAAAGCCGGTTCATGAGCGCCACCATCGAGGTCTCTCAGCGCGACCTGGCGGCAACGGCCCCACTGGTACCAGGGACCAAGACCGCCAGGCACGCCAGTATTGTCCAGATCCTCTCGCGTGAACGCATCCGCTCCCAGGCCCAGCTGCGCAAGGCCCTGGCACAGCGAGGCATCAGCACCACCCAGGCAACGCTCTCGCGGGATCTGGTGGAGCTGCGGGCCACGAAGATCCGCGCCCCGGGTGGAGAGCTCATCTACTCCATGCCTGAGGCCGGCGCCCCCGGCCAGGTCCATGCCGACACCCTCTCCGAGGCGGAGGAGACCGACGACTCATTGCGCGCTCACACCACCCCCCGCCTGGCCCGGTGGTGCGCCGAGCTGCTCGTCACCGCCGAGTGGGCCGGTCCCCAGGTGGTCCTGCGAACTCCGGCCGGAGCCGCCCAGCTGCTCGCCGGGGCCGTCGATGACGCCATGATGCCCGGCGTCATGGGGTGCATCGCCGGAGACGACACCGTCCTGGTCATCACCCGTGGCGCCCAGGTCGCAGCCGATGTGGCCCGGCACCTGCTCGCCCTGGCCGACCCCTCTGCCCGAGCCTGAACTTCTCCCCGCCGCCCTTGACATCTCAAGTCACCTCAGCGCCGCTCCGCCGGCGTCATCACGAAGAGAAGAGTGATCCCATGAGTATCCATAAGGACCGTGTCGTCCTGGCCTACTCCGGAGGCCTGGACACGTCTGTCGCCATCGGTTGGATCGGCGAGGCCACCGGTCGAGAGGTCGTGGCCGTTGCCGTCGACGTCGGCCAGGGTGGCGAGGACCTTGAGGTGATCCGTCAGCGAGCCCTCGACTGCGGCGCCGTCGAGGCCTATGTCACCGACGCCCGCGATGAGTTCGCCAACGACTACTGCATGCCCGCTCTCAAGGCCAACGCCCTCTACGAGGGGACCTACCCGCTCGTCTCGGCCCTCTCCCGTCCCGTCATCGCCCGCCACCTGGTCAAGGCCGCCCGCGAGTTCGGCGCGCACACCGTGGCGCACGGTTGCACCGGCAAGGGCAACGATCAGGTCCGCTTCGAGGTCTCCATCACCTCGATGGCCCCTGACATGGACTGCATCTCCCCGGTGCGCGACCTGGCGCTGACCCGTGACGTCGCCATCGACTACGCCGAGAAGCACAACCTGCCGATCGAGACCACCAAGCACAACCCCTTCTCCATCGACCAGAACGTCTGGGGGCGCGCCATTGAGACCGGGTTCCTCGAGGATCTGTGGAACGCCCCCACCAAGGACGTCTACGTCTACACCGATGACCCCGCCTACCCGCCCCCTGCCCGACGAGGTGATCCTCACTTTCAAGGAGGGCATCCCCGTGGCGATCGACGGTCGTGACGTCAGCCCCCTGCAGGCGATTCAGGAGCTCAACCGCAGGGCCGGCGCCCAGGGCGTGGGGACGTATCGACATGGTCGAGGACCGGCTCGTGGGGATCAAGTCCCGCGAGATCTACGAGGCCCCGGCGCCGTGGCCCTAATCGAGGCGCACCGGGCGCTCGAGGCCGTCACCCTGGAGCGCATGCAGCTCCGCTACAAGCGGGGCATGGAGCAGACCTGGGCCGATCTCGTCTACGAGGCCCAGTGGTACTCCCCGCTCAAGCGCTCCATGGACGCCTTTATCGAGGATACGCAGCGCTACGTCAACGGTGATATTCGCATGGTCCTGCACGGCGGTCGGGCGACCGTCAACGGGCGCCGCTCCGAGACGGGCCTGTACGACTTCAACCTGGCTACCTACGAGAGCGGGGACACCTTCGACCAGTCCTCCTCGCGGGGATTCATCGAGATCTACGGGATGCAGTCCAAGCTCGCCGCCGCCCGCGACGTGCGCGCCGGCAACGGTCGGGGATTCTGACTGAGCCGCACCACCGGTCCCACCAGCTCCGAAGCACTCGGCTACGTGGCCGCCTGCGCCTCGTTGTGGTGGGGCTGGCGGCGCAGCCAGCGGGAGTCGTCATTGGCGTAGGCGTAGTAGCCGCCGATCAGCAGACCTCCGCCCACGAAGTTGCCCAGCAGGGGCCACAGCCACGTTCCCCAGCGCCGGCAGGGACATCGATTCCCGTGCGTCAGGCCGACGACGGTGAACAGGACCGTGTTGGCCACTGAGTGCTCAAGGCCGAGGAAGGCGAAGACGAACACTGAGATGAGCATCGCGAAGATCTTGGACCAGTCCTCGCGGATGAATCCGTTGTAGATGAGGAGCATCGCCAGGTTGATCATGAAGTTGCACAGGATCGCCCGCACAAAGAGGTCCCCGATCCCCGAGGCCGATGACAGGTAGTGGAGCTTGACGGCCACAGGTGCGTAGCCTGCTCGCCGGTTGCCGCCCTCCACGAGGGTGGAGAAGCGGTACATGGCTGCGAAGACCAGCCCTCCGGCGAAGTTGCCGGCCAGGCACATGACCAGCACCCTCAGGGCCCGCCACGTCGAGATCCGCTTGTAGTAGTGGCCGATGGCCACCACCATCATGTTGCTGGTGAGCAGCTCGGACTTCGTGTAGTAGATGAAAACGAGGCGGGGCCGAAGGACAGAGCCCCGAACATCTTCCGATCCCCGCCAGTGAGGTGTCCCCGAGGCGCAGGCCGTCGAAGACGCCGACGATGGCGTAGTTCACGATGTAGAAGACCGCCACGATCATGCCGGCCATGGCCGCGCGCATGAGATAGCGGTGGGCGATCACCCCGGTCATCCGGGTCTTGGTCTCGAGCGCCTCGAGCACGGTGGAGATGAACTGCTTGCCTGGGAAAAGTGCGTCTTGTTCGGCGGGCATTGGCTCATCATGGCATTGTCGGTGCCAGCCGAGATGCAGGCCTTTCTTCCTTCCCGTTGGTCGGGGTCGCTGTTCCGCACCCGCTTCCGTATCTTCCTCAAGATTGCGTGGGTCGTTTTGTCTACGAGCCACGACAGGGCCTGTCTAGACTGATCGTTGAGGAACCTGTGCGGGGAGATGAGTCATGATGGGGCCATGAGCCAGTTCTCCAGCCACCCCGCTAAGCCATCCGCTGTCCAGGTCGTTGCCTCAGATGCTCAGCAGGACCCGGCACCCGCCGGCGTCAGCCTGTGGGGCGGTCGATTCTCCGGAGGACCCGCCGACGCACTGGCCGCCCTGTCGGTGAGCACCCACTTCGACTGGCGCCTGGCCCGCTACGACATCGCCGGCTCCCGGGCCCATGCCCGTGCCCTGGCGCAGGCAGGCCTGCTGGACGCGGGGCAGCTCCACGCCATGCTGGAAGCCCTGGACCGCCTCGAGGCTGATGTCGTCGCCGGCATCTTCGTCCCGGAGGCCACCGACGAGGACGTCCACACCGCCCTGGAGCGCGGCCTCATCGAACGCGCCGGTGACAACCTGGGGGGCCGTCTGCGCGCCGGCCGCAGCCGCAACGACCAGATCGCCACCCTCATCCGTATGTACCTGCGTGATCAGGCCCGCCACGTGGCCGGACTCGTTCTCGACATCGTCGACGCCCTCATCGACCAGGCCGCCCAGGCCTCGGACGCCATCATGCCCGGACGCACCCACATGCAGCACGCCCAGCCGGTGCTCGTCGCCCACCAGCTGCTGGCTCACGCCTGGCCGCTCATGCGTGACGTCGAGCGCCTGGAGGACTGGGACTCCCGTGCCGCCGTGAGCCCCTACGGCTCCGGCGCGCTGGCGGGCAACACGCTCGGCATGGACCCCGATGCCGTGGCCGCCGACCTCGGCTTCGAGGCGGCCGTGGAGAACTCCATCGACGGCACGGCCGCCCGCGACGTCGTCGCCGAGCTGAGCTTCGTCCTCGCGATGGTCGCGGTGGACGTCTCGCGCCTGAGCGAGGAGGTCATCGTCTGGAACACCAAGGAGTTCGACTTCGTCACCCTGGACGACTCCTACTCCACGGGCTCGTCCATCATGCCGCAGAAGAAGAACCCGGACGTGGCCGAGCTCGCCCGCGGCAAGGCCGGGCGCCTCATCGGCGACCTGACCGGGCTGCTCGCCACCCTCAAGGCCCTGCCCCTGGCCTACAACCGGGACCTGCAGGAGGACAAGGAACCGGTCTTCGACGCCGTCGACACCCTGGCCGTCCTCCTGCCGGCCGTCAGCGGCATGGTGAGCACGATGACCCTCCACTACGAGCGCATGGCGGAGCTCGCCCCCAGGGGTTCTCCCTGGCCACCGATATCGCGGAGTGGCTGGTTAAGAACGGTGTGCCATTCCGCAGCGCCCACGAGATCTCCGGTGCCTGCGTGCGCGAGTGCGAGAAGCGCGGCATTGAGCTGTGGGACATGACCGATGCCGACTTCGCCGCCATTGATGTGCGGCTCACCCCGGGGGTGCGGGAGGTCCTCTCAGCCGAGGGGTCGGTGGCCGCCCGCACCGGGCACGGCGGCACCGCACCGGTGCGAGTGGTGGAGCAGCTCGCCCGCGCCATCGCCCGTAGCGCCGAACTGCGAGTCTTTGCCTGGGAGGGCTCCCTGCTGGACGGCCCCGCCGGTCCCCAGTGGCCCGAACCCAGTGAGACCGATGAGGAGTGGGGCGAGGAGGACCAGGACTGAGCCGGGGTGGCAGGACGATGCCGGGTGATGGTGTGAGAGAGACGGCGACCGAGCTGAGCGCCGAGGTCGCCCCACTGCTCAGATGCGACAGCCTGGAGGCGGCCCCGGCGCTGCTGGGCGCCGTCATCACCGTTGCCGACTCGGCCGGGCGCGTCGCGATCCGCCTGACCGAGGTGGAGGCCTACCGCGGCGAGAAGGACCCGGGCTCCCACGCCTTCCGGGGACGCACGGCGCGCAACGCCTCCATGTTCGAGGCCGGCGGGTGCATCTACGTCTACTTCACTTACGGCATGCACCACTGCCTCAACATCGTCACCGGACCTGCCGGCGTCTCACGCGCGGTGCTGCTGCGCGGGGGAGAGGTCGTCGAAGGGCTCGAGCAGGCCAGGGGACGCCGCCCCGCAGCCCGCACTGACCGCGACCTGGCCCGTGGCCCGGCCAGACTGTGCGCCGCACTGGGACTGGACCGCTCCGACGACGGCGCGCTGCTGGGCGGGCCGGGATCACGCATCAGCCTGACGCTGCCGCAGCAGGCACCGGATGCCGGACGCATCCGCCGTGGGCCACGCACCGGGGTGGCCGGCCCCGGGGGAGACGGAGAAGCCTTCCCGTGGCGCTTCTGGCTGGACGGAGAGCCCACCGTCTCGCCATACCGGCCGGCCGTCACCAGGCGACGCTCACAGGGCTGAACCTCGCCGAGCCCAACTCCGATGGGTCTCCACTTGCCCACGCCACTCCTGTCCGCTAATAATGGGTACACAGATTATCGCTGCAAAGACTATTTGTGGTGCGGAACCGCCGAGCGCGGAGGACGAGGAAGGGGACGGCCATGTGGTCGACTGAGTGCCAACGGACAGTGGATCTCCCGGCGGAGGTCCTGTGGGAGACCTGGATCAAGGTGCTCTCCGGTGAGATTGAGCTCCCCCAGGGAGATCGCTACGAGCCGCGCGAGCCCGTGGGACCCGGCGCCTCGATCACGATGACTCCGGAGGGGCAGGACAGTATCGAGATCACGGTGATCCGCTGGGAACCCCCTCATGTCCAGGCGGACCGGGTCTCCTACGGGGGGAGTGGAGCTGACCTTCACCCACTCCTTCATGCCCGCGCAGACACAAGGGAAGAGCGTTGTGACCACCCGCCTCGACATCGACGGCCCCGGTTCCGACGATGTAGGCCCGACGATCGGTCCGGGAATCGCCGAGGACTTTCCGCAGGCCATCGACTCGCTCGTTGAGGCTGCTAGGGTCGATATGTGAAGACAAGGTTCCAGGGTCCTGAGGCGAGCCCCGGCTTCCTCATGTGGAGGGCCGCGCTGGCCTGGCAGCGAGACATCGCTGCCGCCCTGGAGCCAGTTGGACTGACACACTCCCAGTTCGTCCTCCTGGCCTGCACGCAGTGGCTCGAGGAGCACGGGGACGGGGCCAGCCAGGTGATGGTCGCGACCCAGGCGGGAATGGACGTGAAGACCACCAGCCAGGTGCTGCGCCGGCTGGAGCGGGCCGGTCTGGTGTCGCGGCAGCCGGATCCCAAAGGACGCCCGTGCCCGGATCGTGACCATGACAGCGGCAGGGAGAGATGTCGGGGCCCGGGCAACGCGTTTGGTGGAGGACGCCGATGAGGCGTACTTCGCAGCAGTGCCCCACCTGCGCGAGGCACTGCTGCGTGAAGCCGGCGTCGTAGCGCGCGGATCAGCGACGCAGCCCAACGAGGAGACCGCTGCGTCTACCGACCGGGCTGAGAGCCCCAAGACCTCGAGCGACACAGCTGGTCCGACCACGGCGGCTGCTCCACCAGGCTCCCGCAGTGGCCAGTGACTACTGGAACCACAACGTCGCCTTTCACCGGCGCATCGTGCGGGACGCGGCGCTGCGCGGTGGAAGCGCGCTCGATGTCGGATGCGGTGACGGGCTCCTGCTCGCACGCCTGGCGGCGGTGTGCCGGCGCGCCGTCGGACTTGAAACCGACGGGCAGGCAGTTGCTCGAGCGCGCAGACGTCTCGAACGGACTCCGCAGGCCGAGGTGCTGCTCGACGACGTCATGGATCTGGACCTTCCTCAGCGCATCGGCACCTTTGAGACGGTCACCTGCGTGGCCACGCTGCACCACCTCCCACTGGAACCTGCCCTGGTGAGGCTGAGTCAGCTGGTGGCACCCGGTGGGCGTCTGATCGTCGTCGGCTTGGCCGCCAACAAGAGCCTGTGGGACTGGACGCTGTCCGCACTGGCTGTCCTGCCTCTGCACGTGGTCGGCGCCCTGCGACGGGAGAGCTCAGGCATCGGTGTGGTCACTCGTGTTCCACGAGAGTCCCTGGCCGAGATTCGTCGGGCGGCAGTCCGGCTGCTTCCCGGGGCCAGGACTCGACGGCGCTTCTACTACCGATACACCCTCATATGGGATCGCCCGACTGAGGGCTCGTGAAGGCTCCCCGTATCCGGCTCACGGCTCCGTGGCCCGGCCTCTTCGTGGAAGCCGAGCCGGAGCATGGCAGACTATCTGCGCCGGAGGTATCAGCCGGACCCGAGCGTGACGCGCCGGGATCATGCGTGCGGCAAGCACGACAACCCACGGAAGGCGACTGGACAGTGACGGACATCCTGGACGAACTGCAGTGGCGCGGGCTCATCGCCCAGCACACCGACATTGACGCGCTGCGAGCGGCGCTCAGCGACGGGGCCGTCACCTTCTATTGCGGGTTCGACCCCACGGCGCCGAGCCTTCACCACGGGCACCTCGTAGCCGTCAAGGTCATGCGCCATCTTCAGCTGGCCGGGCACCGTCCGCTGGCGCTGGTGGGTGGGGCGACCGGCCTCATCGGCGACCCGCGCGCCAAGGGGGAGCGCAGCCTCAACACCAAGGACGTCGTTGCCGGCTGGGCGGCCAGCCTGCAGGAACAGCTCGAGAACCTTCTCGACTTCAGCGGGGACAACCCGGCGCAGATTGTCAACAACCTGGACTGGACCCAGGCGATGAGCGCCATTGACTTCCTGCGGGACCTGGGCAAGCACTTCCGCATGGGCACCATGCTCTCCAAGGACATCGTCGCCCGGCGCCTGGCCAGCGAGGAGGGCATCTCCTACACCGAGTTCAGCTACCAGGTCCTCCAGGCCAACGACTACCTCGAGCTCTACCGACGCTACGGATGCACCCTGGAGATCGGCGGCAACGACCAGTGGGGGCAACCTCGTGGGCGGGATGGACCTCATCCACAAGGTCGAGGGCGCCTCGGTCCACGTCATGACCAACCCCTCATCACCAAGGCCGACGGCACCAAGTTCGGTAAGTCCGAGGGCGGGGCGATCTGGCTCAACCCCGAGATGCTCAGCCCCTACGCCTTCTACCAGTTCTGGCTCCAGGTCGACGACGCCGACGTCGTGCGCTTCCTCAAGGTCTTCACCTTCCTGGAACGCGAGGAGATTGAGCGCCTGGAGGCGGTGACGGCCGAGAACCCGAAGGCACGTGAGGCGCAGCGGGTTCTGGCGCACGAAGTCTGCACGTGGGTCCACGGAGCCGACGCGACTGCCCAGGCCGAAGCGGCGACCTCCGCACTGTGGGGCCGCGGCGACCTCGCCGACATCGATGAGGCGACGATCCTGGCGGCCACGGCTGATCTCGCCTCCGGTGACGTGACAGTCGGACAGACCACGATCGTGGACCTGCTCGTGGGCACGGGGCTGGAGCGCGGGCGCAATGCGGCCCGCAAGACCATTGCCGGAGGCGGGGCCTACATCAACAACGTCAAGGTGGCCGACGAGACCGCGGTCATCGGTCCCGAGCACCTGCTCGCCGGGGGAGTGGTCCTGGTGCGCAAGGGGCGGCGGAACCTGGCCGTCGGACGCACGGTTTAGGTTCCCTCCTAGGAAAAGCTGGATCTCCGAACACAGTTGCTGAGCGGTGACGGCGCCTTGTGGGCACCGTCACCGCTCTGCAGTTTGACGGCTTGGTGGCCGGTGCGTAATGTTCTCTCCGGCCCGAAACGGGGAGGATGAATTTCCTCAGACCGGCCGGGAACTGAGAACTGAAGAGAGCCGAATGAGAGACGAGGGTCACCAGCCATTCGTTTGACTCATAAAAAGCGGCTCGCTAAAGTTTCCCAGACGCTTCTGAGAGCGAAGCGAAAGGCGAATTGCCTTCCGAATAGTTCTCGGTGGGTGTGTTGTTTGAGAACTCGATAGTGTGTCATGTTTTTTATGCCATGGTCCCTTGGGGCTGCGCATGGTTGTGTGTGGTTTTTTGGGGCTTGTTTTGTTTTGGTTTGCCTGGCCTTGCTTTGTTGTGGGGTTGGGTTGGGCCTGGTCTGGTTTTCTGGACTGTGTGCTAACGTTCTTTGGGGTTCTGGCTGGCTGTTTTGGTTGGTTGGGGTCTCTTGTTTGTTGGTTTTGTTTGGAGAGTTTGATCCTGGCTCAGGACGAACGCTGGCGGCGTGCTTAACACATGCAAGTCGAACGGTGAAGCGCTTTCCTTTTTGGTTGGTGTGGATGAGTGGCGAACGGGTGAGTAACACGTGAGTAACCTGCCCCCTTCTTCTGGATAACCGCATGAAAGTGTGGCTAATACGGGATATTCTGCGCCTGCTGCATGGTGGGTGTGGGAAAGATTGTGCCTTTGGGTGTTTTCGGTGGGGGATGGGCTCGCGGCCTATCAGCTTGTTGGTGGGGTGATGGCCTACCAAGGCGGTGACGGGTAGCCGGCCTGAGAGGGTGGACGGTCACACTGGGACTGAGACACGGCCCAGACTCCTACGGGAGGCAGCAGTGGGGAATATTGCACAATGGGCGCAAGCCTGATGCAGCGACGCCGCGTGAGGGATGGAGGCCTTCGGGTTGTGAACCTCTTTCGCCAGTGAAGCAGGCCTGCTCCTGTGTGGGTGGGTTGACGGTAGCTGGATAAGAAGCGCCGGCTAACTACGTGCCAGCAGCCGCGGTAATACGTAGGGCGCGAGCGTTGTCCGGAATTATTGGGCGTAAAGAGCTCGTAGGCGGCTGGTCGCGTCTGTCGTGAAATCCTCTGGCTTAACTGGGGGCTTGCGGTGGGTACGGGCCGGCTTGAGTGCGGTAGGGGAGACTGGAACTCCTGGTGTAGCGGTGGAATGCGCAGATATCAGGAAGAACACCGGTGGCGAAGGCGGGTCTCTGGGCCGTTACTGACGCTGAGGAGCGAAAGCGTGGGGAGCGAACAGGATTAGATACCCTGGTAGTCCACGCCGTAAACGTTGGGCACTAGGTGTGGGGGGCCTTTTCCGGGTCTTCCGCGCCGTAGCTAACGCATTAAGTGCCCCGCCTGGGGAGTACGGCCGCAAGGCTAAAACTCAAAGGAATTGACGGGGGCCCGCACAAGCGGCGGAGCATGCGGATTAATTCGATGCAACGCGAAGAACCTTACCAAGGCTTGACATGTGCCGGTCGGCTCCGGAGACGGGGTTTCCTCCTTGTGGGGCCGGTTCACAGGTGGTGCATGGTTGTCGTCAGCTCGTGTCGTGAGATGTTGGGTTAAGTCCCGCAACGAGCGCAACCCTTGTCCCGTGTTGCCAGCACGTTGTGGTGGGGACTCGCGGGAGACTGCCGGGGTCAACTCGGAGGAAGGTGGGGATGACGTCAAATCATCATGCCCCTTATGTCTTGGGCTTCACGCATGCTACAATGGCCGGTACAGAGGGCTGCGATACCGTGAGGTGGAGCGAATCCCTTAAAGCCGGTCTCAGTTCGGATCGGTGTCTGCAACTCGACACCGTGAAGTTGGAGTCGCTAGTAATCGCAGATCAGCAACGCTGCGGTGAATACGTTCTCGGGCCTTGTACACACCGCCCGTCACGTCATGAAAGTCGGCAACACCCGAAGCCCGTGGCCCTACGGGGAGCGGTCGAAGGTGGGGCTGGTGATTGGGACGAAGTCGTAACAAGGTAGCCGTACCGGAAGGTGCGGCTGGATCACCTCCTTTCTAAGGATAGGTTATGTGTGGGGGGTGGCTGTCTCTGGTTGCTTGTTTGTCTGGGCCGTTGATGGGTCTGGGCCGGCCGGAGGGCTGCTCTCTGCGGAAGGGCGGCTGGCTGTTGCTTCTGCTCTCGCTTTGTGTGCGGGGGGTGGGGTGTGGTTGGCTTGTCCGTGTTGGTGTAGGAAACACGCCTGCTGCTGCTCTGCTGTTTGGTGGTGGTGGGTGCGTGCTTGCGTGCTTGGTGCGTGTGGGGGTGGCATGCTGTCGGGGTTCTGGGGCAGTGCGCCCTGGGTTGCCCGGCCCGTCCAGGGTTCCATTTCTTGGGGGTTTTGGGTGGGTGTGGGTGGGTTGGTTGTGAACTGTATAGTGGACGCGAGCATCTTACTGTAAGATTTCTGCGACAATTTTCTTGATTTTGTCGTGTGTTTTGTTGTTTGTTTTTTTGAGCGTTCGGTGGATGCCTTGGCATCAGGGGCCGATGAAGGACGTGGTGGCCTGCGATATTCCTCGGGGAGCCGGCTGGCGGGCTGTGATCCGAGGGTTTCCGAATGGGGGGACCCGGCACGAGTTATGTCGTGTCACCTGCATCTGAATTGTATAGGGTGTGGGGGGTGACGCGGGGAAGTGAAACATCTCAGTACCCGTAGGAGAAGATATTCCGTGAGTAGTGGCGAGCGAAAGCGGATGATGGTTAAACCGTGTGCGTGTGATACTCGGCAGGGGTTGCGTGTGCGGGGTTGTGGGGCTGTCCTGTTTCTCTTCTGCCGGAGAGGGGGCGCGTGTGCTGATCTGTAGCTGAATCGTCTGGGAAGGCGTGGCGTAGTGGGTGATACCCCCGTAGGCGGAACTGGTTGGTGCGTGTCTGGGACGGTGTTGCCCGAGTAGCACGGGGCTCGTGGAATCCTGTGTGAATCTGCCAAGACCACTTGGCTGCCTGAATACCTCCTGATGACCGATAGTGGATAGTACCGTGAGGGAATGGTGAAAAGTACCCCGGGAAGGGAGTGAAATAGTACCTGAAACCGGGCGCTTACAAGCCGTCAGAGCCTCCCGTATGCTTTTTGTGTGTGTGGGGGTGGTGGCGTGCCTTTTGAAGAATGAGCCTGCGAGTCAGTGGCGTGTCGCGAGGTTAACCCGTGTGGGGTAGCCGTAGCGAGAGCGAGTCCGAACAGGGCGATTGTGTAGTGGCGCGTTCTGGACCCGAAGCGGGGTGATCTACCCATGGCCAGGTTGAAGCACGTGTAAGAGCGTGTGGAGGACCGAACCCACCTAGGTTGAAAACTGGGGGGATGAGCTGTGGGTAGGGGTGAAAGGCCAATCAAACTCCGTGATAGCTGGTTCTCCCCGAAATGCATTTAGGTGCAGCGTCGCGTGTTGCCCGGCGGAGGTAGAGCTACTGGGTGGCTGATGGGCCCCACAGGGTTACTGACGTCAACCAAACTCCGAATGCCGTTCGGGTTGTAGCGTGGCAGTGAGACTGCGGGGGGATAAGCTCCGTGGTCGAGAGGGAAACAGCCCAGATCGCCGGCTAAGGCCCCTAAGCGTGTGCTAAGTGGGAAAGGATGTGCGGTCGCGCAGACAACCAGGAGGTTGGCTTAGAAGCAGCCATCCTTGAAAGAGTGCGTAATAGCTCACTGGTCAAGTGATCGTGCGCCGACAATGTAGCGGGGCTCAAGCACACCGCCGAAGCCGCGGACCCATGGCAGTGTTCCTTTCGCCGTCCGGCTTGCCCGGGTGGTGGCAGGGGTTGTGGGTGGTAGGGGAGCGTCCTGCACCGGGGGAAGCCTGTGGGTGACTGCTGGTGGACGGTGCGGGAGTGAGAATGCAGGCATGAGTAGCGATACTAGGGTGAGAAGCCCTAGCGCCGAATGACCAAGGGTTCCAGGGCCAGGCTAGTCCGCCCTGGGTGAGTCGGGACCTAAGGCGAGGCCGACAGGCGTAGTCGATGGATGACGGGTTGATATTCCCGTACCGGCGAAGCACCGCCCATGCTGACGCGCGGGTGCTAACCCACGCCCGGCCGCCATAGTGGCCGCGCCTGTCAGGTTCGCCTGACGGTGTGGTTGTGGTGGTGGGGTCTGGGGACCCTCCGTGCAGGTAGGCAAGCGTGTTAACAGGGGTGACGCACAGTGGTAGCCCGGCGGACCTGATGGCTTGGTCCGTTCAAGCGCGCAGCCCGTCCTCCAGGTAAATCCGGGGTGACTGTCTTTGATGACGGGGGTGAGGCGTGATGGTGACCCCACGCTGGTGGGGGATAACAGGGTGATCCTGGGGTGCCGAGAAAAGCCTCGACGCGATGGTGCCAGCCGCCCGTACCCTAAACCGACACAGGTGGTCGGGCAGAGTATGCCTAGGCGCACGAGTGAATCATGGTTAAGGAACTCGGCAAAATGCCCCCGTAACTTCGGGAGAAGGGGGGCCTGATCCCTGAAACAGCTGGCCTGTTAGGGGGGAGGGTCGCAGAGGCCAGGGGGGAAGCGACTGTTTACTAAAAACACAGGTCCGTGCGAAGCCGTAAGGCGATGTATACGGACTGACGCCTGCCCGGTGCTGGAAGGTTAAGAGGAACCATCAACCCCTCGGGGTGAAGTGGTGAATTTAAGCCCCAGTAAACGGCGGTGGTAACTATAACCATCCTAAGGTAGCGAAATTCCTTGTCGGGTAAGTTCCGACCTGCACGAATGGCGTAACGACTTCCCCGCTGTCTCAACCATGAGCTCGGCGAAATTGCAGTACGAGTAAAGATGCTCGTTTCGCGCAGAAGGACGGAAAGACCCCGGGACCTTTACTACAGCTTGGTATTGGCGCCCGCTATAGCTTGTGCAGGATAGGTGGGAGACTGTGAAGCCGCCACGCCAGTGGTGGTGGAGTCGTCCTTGAAATACCACTCTGGTTATGGCGTGCGCCTGAACCTGGGCCCGTGATCCGGGTTAGGGACAGTGCCTGGTGGGTAGTTTAACTGGGGCGGTTGCCTCCTAAAGTGTAACGGAGGCGCTCAAAGGTTCCCTCAGCCTGGTCGGCAACCAGGTGTTGAGTGCAAGTGCACAAGGGAGCTTGACTGTGAGACCGACGGGTCGAGCAGGTACGAAAGTAGGAACTAGTGATCCGGCGATCCCGTGTGGGTGGGTCGTCGCTCAACGGATAAAAGGTACCCCGGGGATAACAGGCTGATCCTGCCCAAGAGTCCATATCGACGGCATGGTTTGGCACCTCGATGTCGGCTCGTCGCATCCTGGGGCTGGAGCAGGTCCCAAGGGTTGGGCTGTTCGCCCATTAAAGCGGTACGCGAGCTGGGTTTAGAACGTCGTGAGACAGTTCGGTCCCTATCCTCTGCGCGCGCAGGAGACTTGAGAAGGCCTGTCCCTAGTACGAGAGGACCGGGACGGACGAACCTCTGGTGTGCCAGTTGTCCCGCCCGGGGCACGGCTGGTTGGCTACGTTCGGGAAGGGTAACCGCTGAAAGCATCTAAGCGGGAAACCATCTTCAAGATAAGGTCTCCGCAAGAAGGACTTGTCCTTCTTGGTAGGCCCCCAGCAGACTACTGGGTTGATAGGCCAGGAGTGGAAGACCGGCAACGGTTGAAAGAGCTGACTGGTACTAATAGGCCAACACAAACAACAACACCCCACCACACCCACGCAGCTAGTGGGTGAGTGAAGGAGGGTGAGCACTCCAGTTAAGCGCAAGGCGTCCACTATACGGTCCACACCCAACCCAACCACACACAAGCACACACACGCAGCGTGGGTGCTTGTGAGAATGCAGCGGGCAGCCCAGACAACCAGACAATCGAATAACCGTCACCACAATCAAGACGGCCCATGCACTGCCCGTACAGTCGTCTCGGTGGTCACAGCGACAGGGAAACGCCCGGCATTCCATCCCGAACCCGGAAGCTAAGCCTGACAGCGCCGATGGTACTGCACCCGCCAGGGTGCGGGAGAGTAGGACACCACCGAGCACACACCACACAGCTGGCCCGGGAACCGCCAACAACAGCGGCCCCGGGCCAACTGCTCTACACACCCACCAACAAAACCACCACCCACAAACAACAGTACGCAGTACAGCCAGCGCGCGCCACGCTGCGTGTTGCTGGGGCTCGTTACGCCTCCGAGCCTCGGTACAGGTAGGCTCCTCCCAGGTATTCAAGGACAGCGGGGGAACTGACGGCAGTCCCGGAGTGAAAGAAGGACTATGGCGTATCAGGACCGTCGGCACGGGGCGGACCACGGCGACGCAGGTCGGCGTCGCCGCAACGGTGAGCGTCACGGCTTCGGCGCACGCAGCCGTTTCTCAGAGGAGGACGGTCGCTTTCGCCGTGGCGATCATGCGGGACGGGACGACGGCTCCTACGGCTCCCGCGGACATTCCCATCGGTCGAGCCGAGGCGAACACACCTCTCGCAACGATCGTCGGCACCGTGACGACTGGCGCGATGAACGGCGCCGCGACGGGGACAGCGGTGACGGGCGCAGCGACCGCAGTGATAGGAGGGCAGGCCGTTCCAAGGACCGCTCGGGGCGGAAGGACTCGCGGGACGAGCGTCGAGGTCGGCCGCCGCAGCGTCAGCGTGTCCCCGAGCCCAAGGTCCCGGACGACGTCGAGCCAACAGACCTTGAGCGTGGTGCGCGGGGCGATCTGCGCGCTCTGGGACGTGCCAACGCTGAGAACGTCGCCCGGCACCTGGTTATGGTTCAGCGCTTCCTCAACGACGATCCCCAGGCGGCCTACGAGCACGCGCGCTACGCCTCCTCCCACGCGGGCCGCGTCGCCGTCGTCCGGGAGACGACTGGAATCGCCGCTTATCTCGCCGGCCACTACAGCGAGGCGCTTCGAGAGATTCGTGCCGCCAGACGACTGTCCGGCCTCGATCTCCACCGAGCCATCGAGGTCGACTGCGAGCGGGCACTGGGCCACATCGACAAGGCCCTTCAAGCCGCTCAAGCGGCCGATCCGCGTCAGCTGGATGAGATCGAGCGGGCCGAGCTGGCCATGGTCGTCTCCAGTCTTCGCCATGACATGGGCCAGACTGATCTCGGTCTGCTCATCATTGAGGACGCCATCAGAGCGCGCCCTTCGGACAGTGACACCCTCAGGCGCCTGCACTCGGTGCGTGCCGACCGGCTCGAGGAGCTCGGGCGCCACCAGGAGGCCGAGGCCATCCGCCACCGTATCGGCCCCGAGCCGGTGGAGGAGGATGAGGTCGAGGTCTTCGATATTGAGGACGACTACGACTCCGAGGCTCAGGAGCAGGACAGCCCGGAGAGATCCGGTACTCAGCCCACCAGCGGCTCCGATGGCGACAGGGATGATGAGGGCCGTGAGCGAGACGACCGTGGCCCCAGAGGCTCTGGCTGAGACGCTTCCGGACCAGACCTCAGCAGACGTCGATCTTCGTGATGAGCCCGTGGGCCAGGACGAGGATGCTCAGTGGTCGCAGTCCTTCGCCGAGCGCGTCGAGGCCGAGATGGCCGAGCTGCTCCAGGACGCCCAGGAGTCCCCGACGTCTTCCACCAACGCTTCTGAGGAGTCCCGATGACCATGCCCCAGGCCACTGCCGCCGCTGCTCCCGCCACCCTTCTGGGCAGCGAACAGGCCCTGTGCGCCGCCTACGACGTCGCTCTGCTGGACCTCGACGGCGTGTGCTTCGCAGGCGAGGCCCGAGTGCCCCACGCCGCCGACAACGTCAACGCCGCCCGAAGGGCAGGAATGCACCTGTCCTTCGTCACCAACAACGCCTCACGGGCCCCTCAGACGGTTGTGGACAAGCTGGCGGCCAACGGCATCACTGCCGAGGCGTCGGAGGTCTTCAGCGCCGCCATGGACGCGGCCGCCATGCTCACCGAGCACATCGAGCCAGGCTCCACGGTGCTCGTCGTCGGTGGCGACGGCGTCCGCCAGGCCCTCCTCGACGAGGGCTTCCAGGTGACCAGCAGCGCGCAGGACGAACCGGTCGCCGTCGTCCAGGGCTGGGACCCGGCGGTTGACTGGGCGCTGCTGTCCGAAGGCGTCTACGCCATCAATGCCGGGGCCCTCCACGTGGCCACCAACCTTGACGCGACCCTGCCCACCGAGCGGGGCTTCGCCCTGGGCAACGGCAGCCTCGTGGCCGCTGTGGTCCACGCCTCCGGCAAGGAGCCTCTGGCCGGGGGCAAGCCCTTCCCCGGTATCTACACGCGCGCCCTCAAGCGGGCCGGCGGAACCAGGCCCCTGGCTGTCGGGGACCGGCTCAACACCGACCACGTCGGGGCCCGGGCCGCCGGGATCCCCGGGCTCCACGTTCTCACCGGTGTCTCAGATGCCCGGGACGTCATCGCAGCACCGGCCACCGAGCGTCCCAGCTTCCTTCACACCGACCTGCGTGGCCTGACTGAGCCCCACCCCGAGCCAGTGCGAACCGAGCAGGATGGTCAGGTGTGGTGGAGGGTCGGCAACCGTAGTGCCCGCGCCCTCGGCTCTGGTCTCGAGCTCCAGGATGCCGGCGCCGTGTCCTCCCCGGACGGCACTCCGGTGCGTATCGACCTGGACTCCTACCGGGCACTGGCCGTGGCCGCCTGGGACTGGGCCGACGCCCAGGGCCGCAGCGGCGAGGCCGCAGCGCTGGAGCTGCCCGAGATCGAGGTGATCGAGCCCTGAGAACCCGGTCGGGGCTGGAGAGGCTCCTTCCGGAGGAGAAGAGGAAAACACAGCGGCAGCAGGAACGATGGCGATGGGAGGCAGGAATGAGCCGCAACGAGTCGAGGACCGACGTCGGAGAGGAGACGCCGGCGATGGTGGACTCCGCGCACCGGCCGGTTCCTCGGCCGCCGGTGCCCGCGCCCCCGCGAGCCGACGCCGCCCTGACGGCGGCCCAAGGGCTCAACGACCATACCGACGAGCTCACCGAGATCGCTCAGATGCCCCTGGAGGAGCGGGCAGCCGCCCTGTCCGCCATCCACGAGGACCTCGCCTCCGTCCTGCACAAGGCGGAAGGCTGATATGGCCCGGCTCATCCGCATCGACTCAGAGCTCGTGCGTCGTGGGCTGGCCCGCTCCCGCACCCACGCCGCCACCCTCATCACCGACGGTCACGTCACCCTCGACGGGCAGGTCGTCACCAAGCCCGCCCGTCAGGTCGACCCGGCCCAGGCCATCGAGATCCTGGTGCCCTCCAGCGACGACTACGTCTCCCGCGGCGCCCACAAGCTCGCCGGCGCGTTGGACGCGCTGGGCCGACGCGGTCTGGCACCCCGCATCGAGGGCCGACGCTGCCTGGACGCCGGCGCCTCGACCGGGGGCTTCACCGACGTCCTCCTGCGACGCGGTGCCGAGCACGTCGTGGCCGTCGACGTCGGCTACGGCCAGCTGGCCTGGTCGCTGCGCTCCGACCCCCGTGTCACCGCGCTGGACCGCACCAACATCCGCACGCTGGATCCCGAGGCCGTCGCCCCCGCGCCGGAGCTGGTCGTGGGCGACCTGTCCTTCATCTCCCTGACCCTGGTCCTTGAGCCGCTGCTGCGTGCCGTGGCCGACGACGCCGACCTTCTGCTCATGGTCAAGCCCCAGTTCGAGGTGGGCAAGGACCGGATTGGGCACGGGGGAGTGGTACGTGATCCGGAGCTCCACGTGGAGACCGTCATGACGGTGGCTGAGCGAGCGCACGCCCTGGGTGTGGGAGTGGATGCCGTGACCGCCTCCCCGTTGCCCGGTCCCGCTGGTAACGTCGAGTACTTCCTGAACATGCACGCCTCCCGCGCCGGGAGCCCTGAGGACCTGCGCGGAGACGAGCTGCGCTCCAGCATCCAGGATGCCGTCGCCACCGGACCCGCGGCGCTCGGCCCGCGACGACGCAGAACAAGGACCCACCCATGAGCAAGCTGAGCCCTTCAGACACCAGCGGTGCAACGCGGCCGGCTGAGTCGGCCGGCCTCCATCAGACCTCGGAGCAGCCGGCAACGGAGCAGCCTTGCCGGAGGATCTCGCGCGTCATGCTGCTGCAGCGCGAGCTCAACGACAAGCCCGGCCCCGTCCCCAGGCCCAGTGCTCCGACGGCCACCGCCGTGGCCCGGGCCTCGGCGGCACTGCGTGCCCACGGTGTAGAGCCGGTCGGCCCGGACTGCACTGACCACGTCGACCTCGTCCTGGTGCTCGGTGGCGACGGTACGATCCTGCGCGCCTTCGAGATCGCCCGTGAGCGGGACATCCCCCTGGTGGGTATCAATACCGGCCACGTCGGTTTCCTGGCCGAGGCCGACCCCGACGGCATCGAGCAGGTCGTCGCGGATCTGGTCGCCGGCCGCTACACGGTCGAGACCCGCACCACCTTGAACGTGGAGGTCATCTGTCCTGACGGCACGGTTACGCGCGACTGGGCTCTCAACGAGGCGGCCCTGGAGAAGCGCGACCGCGCCCGCATGATCGAGGTCGCCATCGGCGTCGACGGCCAGGCCGTGTCCTCCTTCGGCTGCGACGGCCTCATCATGGCCACGCCCACCGGCTCGACCGCCTACGCGTTCTCCTGCGGCGGCCCCGTCATCTGGCCCGAGGTCGAGGCGCTCCTCCTGGTGCCCGTGGCCGCGCACGCCCTGTTCACCCGCCCCTGGTCCTGGGGCCCGACTCCTGCATGGAGGTCGTCGTCCAACGAGCGGGCTTCGGAGGCGCCGAGATCTGGTGCGACGGCAGACGCAGCCTGGACGTGCCGGTCAGCGCCAGGATCCGCGTCACCCGGGAGGAGCGTCCGGTGCGCCTGGCACGTTTCAACGAGGCCCCCTTCGCCAGCCGCCTGGTGCGCAAGTTCGACCTGCCCGTGGAGGGGTGGCGGGCCTCCAGCAGCGCCGACGAGGCCTACTCGGCTGAGGGCGACGTGCTGACCCAACCGATGGTCACCATCGCCGGTCATTGCACCGACGGCGGGGTCCGGCCGGACTCCTCGGGAGGGACGGCGTGATCGAGTCCTTGCACATCGAGGACCTCGGTGTCATCGAGGAGGCCGATCTCCCTCTCAGTCGCGGCCTGACCGCCCTGACCGGTGAGACCGGCGCCGGTAAGACGATGGTGCTCACCTCCCTCGGGCTGCTGCTGGGGCAGCGGGCCGAGACCACCATCGTGCGCACCGGCGCCGAGCGCAGCCTGGTTGAGGGGGGCCTTCCTGGTCGACCCGGACTCGCGCGTTGCCGCCCGCGTCGTCGAGGCCGGGGGCGATCTCGACGACGATCTCCTCCTGGCCTCACGCACGGTCCCCGCCTCCGGACGCTCCCGAGCCTATCTGGGAGGGCGCTCAGTTCCGGCCTCGGTCCTCAGCGAGGTCGGTGGCCGATTGGTCTCCGTCCATGGTCAGGCCGATCAGCTGCGGCTGCGCTCGACCGCGGCCCAACGCGCTGCGCTGGACTCACTGGGCGGTCAGGACCACGCCGCCCTGTGCCGCCGCTACGCCAAGGCCTATCAGGCGCGCCGCCGGGCCGACCAGGAGCTCCAGGAGTGGCAGGCATCCGCTCAGGCCCGAGCCGTCGAGGTGGCTCAGCTGCGCACCTGGCTCGAGGCCCTGGAGGAGATCGACCCCCGCAGCGGTGAGGACCGGGAGCTGACGGCGGAGGCGGAGAGACTCGACCACGCTGAGGACCTGCGCAGGGCCGCCACCGGGGCCCGCGGCGCGCTCAGCGGGGAGGAGTCCGCCACCGGGCAGGCGCCCGACATCGTCTCCCTCATCGCCCACGCGCACCGCAGCCTGGCTGCCGAGTCCGACCGTGACCCCGCCCTGGCCGAGCTGGCCACGCGCACCCAGCGACTGGGCATCGACGCAGCCGATATCGCCGCCGAGCTGAGCGGGTACCTGTCCTCGCTGAGCGCCGACCCGGCTCGCCTCGCCCAGGTCCAGGACCGCCGCGGGGAGCTCGCTCGCGCCTGCAGGGAGATCGGCGGGCCTCAGGAGCAGCTCGACGACGTCGATGCCCTCCTGGCCTGGGGCGAGCGCGCAGCCGCTCGCCCCTGGCCGAGCTCGACGGCCCCCAGGACACCGCCACCGTCCTGGCCGAGCGCCTGGCCGCCGCCGATGAGGAGCTGGCCGGTGCCGGTGACGAGCTGAGCCGGGCCCGTCGGCGGCTCGGTGAGCGTCTGGAGCAGGCCGTCACCGCAGAGCTGGAGGGCCTGGAGATGAAGGGAGCCCGGCTCGTCGTCGAGCTGGAGCGACTCGACGAGCCCGGGCCCACCGGCCTTGAGAGTGTCGCTCTCACCCTCGTCTCACACCCCGGCGCGCCCGCCCTGCCCCTGGGGAAGGGGAGCATCGGGAGGCGAGCTGTCCCGCATCATGCTCGCCCTGGAGGTGGTGCTCGCGGACGCCGCGGCCTCCGCGCGCGCTTCGACCCATACCCGCACTCTTGTCTTCGACGAGATCGACGCCGGCGTGGGAGGCCGGGCCGCCCGGGAGATCGGCAGGCGCCTGGCGCGCCTGGCGCGACATCACCAGGTCATCGTGGTCACCCACCTGGCCCAGGTGGCGGCCTGGGCCGGCACCCACCTCGTGGTGCACAAGGAGACAGTCACCGAACCCGCATCCGGTCCCGGCCTCGCAGAGGCGTCCGAAAGGAATGTGAGAAAGTCCCAGCCGGGACGCACCCGCACACAGGTCCTCGTCGTTGAAGGCCAGGAGAGAGAACGAGAGCTGGCCAGGATGCTCTCCGGGCACGAGGACTCACAGGCCGCGCTCCGGCACGCCGCTGAGCTTCTCCAGGAAACTGTCGTGGGACAATCCGAGCCGTGAGGAATCCCTTCCGCAGGAAGCCTGCGTCCGTCTCCGAGCATCCCAGCGGTGTCGTGCGTGTCGACGCGCGCACGAAGAAGCTCACCAAGCGTCTCCAGCCCGGGGAGATCGCCATCATCGACCACACCGACCTCGATCGGGTGGCCGCGGAGGCGCTGGTGGAGTGCGGTGCCTCAGCGGTCCTCAACGCCTCCCCGTCCATCTCCGGGCGCTACCCGAACCTCGGCCCCGGCATCCTTCTCGACGCGGGGATCCCCCTCGTGGACGATCTGGGCCCCGACATCATGCGCCTGCACGACGGCCAGCGCATCACCGTCGAGGACGGCTCGGTGCGGATCGAGGGCAAGGAGCAGGTCATCGCCGAGGGCTCGGTCCAGACCAGGCAGACCGTCGCCGTGTCCATGGAGGAGGCTCAGAAGGGCCTGGCTGTTCAGCTGGAGGCCTTCGCCGCCAACACCATGGAGTACATGCGCGGGGAGTGGGACCTGCTCCTCAACGGTGTCGGCATGCCCTCGCTGACCACGCGGATGAGCGGCAAGCACGTCCTGGTGGTCGTGCGCGGCTACTCCTACAAGGAGGACCTTCAGGCGCTCAAGCCCTACATCCGCGAGTACAAGCCCGTCATCATCGGCGTTGACGGAGGTGCCGACGCCGTCCTGGAGGCCGGCTTCAAACCGGCCATGATCGTGGGCGACATGGACTCCGTGTCCGACAAGGCACTCACCTGCGGTGCCGAGATCGTCGTTCACGCCTACCGCGACGGGCGCGCCCCGGGCCTGGCCCATGTCGAGGAGCTCGGGGTCGAGCATCATGTCTTCGCCGCCACCGGTACCAGTGAGGACATCGCTATGCTCATGGCCGATGAGGCCGGCGCCGAGATCATCGTGGCCCTGGGGACGCACGCCACCCTGCTGGAGTTCCTCGACAAGGGACGTGCCGGCATGTCCTCGACCTTCCTGACCCGGCTCAAGGTCGGCGGCCGCCTCATCGACGCCAAGGGCGTCTCCCAGCTCTACCGCACCCGCATCTCGGGGTGGTGGCTGCTGTTCCTCGCCCTGGCGGGCACCTTCGCCCTGGCCATGGCCCTGATGTCCACGCCCGGTGGACAGACCTTCCTGGGACTGTCCGGTGCCGTGTGGGACGACATCGTCAACTTCTTCCGCACACTGCTGGGCCTGGCCCCGAACTCACCCACCGTCTAACGACCCCCGCCCATCTGAGAGGCAGTCCCTCTCACGGTCATCTTCAAGGTCTTCAACCATGATCGACTTCCGCTATCACCTGGTATCGCTCATCTCCGTGTTCCTGGCTCTCGCCGTCGGGGTCGTCCTGGGGGCCGGTCCGCTGCAGAACTCCCTGGGAACCGCGCTCAACGACCAGGTCACCGCCCTGCGTGAGAACCGCAACGCCACCCAGGCCAAGCTCGAGCAGACTGAGACGGCCGTCAACGAGCGGGACTCCTACATCACTCAGGCCGCCAGCAGTCTCCTGCCCGGAACCCTGGCCTCCAAGAGTGTCGCCATGGTGCTCCTGCCCGACGCCAAGGCCGAGGACGCCGACGCCATCACCACCCAGCTCAAGAGCGCAGGCGCCACCGTCACCGGCCGGGTGAGCATGACCAGCACCTGGGTGGACGTGTCTCGGGAGAACTACCGCTCCAACCTCTCCGGACAGGTCCAGGGGCACCTGGGCAGTGCCAGCTCCCAGGACGCCAACGGCATCCTGGGGGAGGCACTGGCCAAGGCCCTCACCGCCAATGACGACTCCTCCCGAGTGCTCATGGACATGCTGTCGGTGGACAAGGCCGGCACGCCCTTCGTCACCGTGGACTCCACGCCCACCGGGCCGGCGGAGATGATCGTCGTCGTCGGGCCCCGCCCGCAGGCATCCTCCGGCAAGGGGGCGACAGTCGAGGCCTCGCCGGGCCAGGATCCCAAGGCCTGGGCCAAGGCACTGGCGGGTACGGCCGGCCGGGCGCCGACAGTCGTCGTCGGTTCCGCCGACGGCGACGACAACGTCGTCAGCATCATCCGATCCGAGGGCGCGAAAGTGACTACCATCGACTCCGTCGGCCAGGTCGCCGCCTCGGTCTCCACGCCCCTGGCCCTGGCCCTGGTCTCTACCCGGGCAGAACCATCGGCCACTACGGCTTCGACAAGGGGGCAGACGCCGTCATGCCGCCAGTGACCAAGTAGCCCCTGTCCTCAGGTGCTCCGGCCCCATCATGGGTGCTGAGGCCGCGGTCCGTCCTCGCCCTGCCTTAGGCTGAGCCCATGGCTGGCACGATCACGCGAGTAAGCTCCTGCGCCCGAGGCCTGGCGCAGGTGGGCATCAAGGCGGCGGGCGTCACCCTGTCCTGGTCCGCCGCCCTGGCGTCCATCGCCCAGGGCCTGGAGCGTACCAACTTCCATGGCCGCACAGTGAGCCTGCGCGGAGGCGTCGGAGCCGCAGCCGGAGCCGTGATGGCCGGGATCGAGGCCGGCAGACTCATGCGGGGCAGGACGGCATCGCCCTCACGGGCAGGGCTCGCCGCCACCCTCGCGGCAGCGGCCGGCGGGTGCGCCGGCCTGGCCGACGACCTCGATGCCGGTGCCCACGACGGCGACACCCCCGCCAAGGGGCTCAAGGGCCACCTGACCGCCCTCGCCCACGGGCGCGTCACCACCGGAGCCCTCAAGATCGCCGTCATCGGCTCAGGGGCGCTTGTCGGTGGCGTCCTCCTGACTCGCCACCGCAGCTCGGGCACCGGCGGACGTCCGCCGATGGAGAGCTTCGCCGATGCCGCCTCCAGCGCCGTGGTCATCGCGGCCTGGGCGAACCTCCTCAACCTGCTCGATCTGCGCCCCGGACGGGCGCTCAAGAGCGCCTGCATCGTGAGCACCCCGCTGCTGGCCACCCCCGGACGCGACGGCGAGCCCACTCGTCTGCTGGCCGCAGGAACCCTGGGAGTCAGTCTCATGGCCCTGCCGGAGGACCTCCTGGAGAACACGATGCTGGGTGACACCGGAGCCAACGCCGTCGGCGCCCTGCTGGGAACCGCCCTGGCGTGCCACCCCCACGCCGCGGTGCGCGCCGGGGCCGCCCTGAGTGGGGTGAGCCTCGTCCTGGCCAGCGAGAAGGTCTCCTTCTCCAGCGTCATCACCGACACCCCGGTGCTGGCCGCACTCGACGGGCTGGGGCGCCGTCCCTGATGACATCCCAGCAACGCCGTGGCGGCCTGCTCTCAGCGGCCGGGTCCGTCGCCGGCCTGACCCTCGTCTCCCGCGTCCTGGGATTCCTGCGCTGGCTCGTCCAGGCCGCCACCGTCGGCACGGGCACGGTGGCGGGTGCCTACACCACGGCCAACCAGCTGCCCAACACCCTCTACGAGGTCGTCGTCGGTGGCGTGCTGGCGGCCACCGTCGTTCCGCTTCTGGCCGCCCCGATCACCGCGGGCAGGCGCGAGGAGGTCACCGCCACCGCCTCAGGGCTGCTCGGCCTGGTCCTGGCGGTCCTGACCCCGCTGTCCCTGGGGCTCATCGTCCTGGCCGCCCCGATCGCGGCCCTGTTCCCCACCTCCCAGGGCGTGGACCCGACGCTCCAGCACGAGCTCGTCGCCTCCTTCCTGCGCATGTTCGCCCTGCAGGTGCCCATGTACGGAGTTGCGGTCGTCCTCACCGGGGTCCTCCAGGCTCACAACCGCTTCACCTGGCCGGCTCTGACACCGATGCTCTCCAGCCTCGTGGTCATGGCGACCTACGGCCTCTACGGGGTGCTGGCCGGCGGTGACGACGCGACCGCCTCCAGCCCCGCCCTCCAGGTGCTCGGCTGGGGGACGACCCTCGGGGTGGCCGCGCTCAGCCTCCCGCTGCTGTGGCCGGTCCATCGGCTGGGACTGGGGCTGCGTCCCACCCTGAGACTAGGCGGCTCCCAGGCCCGGCGGGCGCTGCGGCTCGGCGGCGCCGGGGTGTGGACGATCCTGGCTCAGCAGCTGAGCGTCCTGGTAGTGCTGGCCATGGCCCGCTGGGGCGGGCAGACCGGAACAGCGGCGGTCTACCAGTACACGCAGGCCGTCTACGTCCTTCCTTACGCGGTGCTGGCCGTTCCGATGGCCACCGTCCTCTACCCCCGCCTGACTGCCGCCTTCGAGGCCCGCACGCACCTGTCGGAGAGCTCTGGCAGCACTGGTGCGGATGAGGACGTCTCGCGTCTGGTCGCCACTTCCACGGCCCTGGTCACCGCCGTCGCCGTCGCCGGAACCGCCATGCTCCTGGCCGCCAGCGCCGCCGCCGAGCGCTTCTTCTCCTTCAAGCAGGTCGACGGGATGGGCCAGGCGCTGGCCGTCCTGGCCCCGGGGCTGATCGGCTACGCCCTCATCTACCAGGTCACCCGGGTCCTGTTCGCCGCCGACCGCTCTCGACCCGCCGCTCACGCCACCGCGGCCGGCTGGCTGACCGTGGCCGTGGCCTGCGCCGCCTGCGTGCGCCTCATGGCGCCCTCGGGCGGAAACGGGCGCGCCACCCTCGTAGCACTGGGGCGGGCACGACCATCGGGATGACGGTGGCGGGGGTGAGCCTGTTGGCCGTCCTGGCCCGGGTCATGGGAGGCCGGGTGCTGCGTGCGACCCTGACCGCGCTCGTCGCGGGGCTGCCCGTGGCCCTCGCCCTCGGGCTGGCTGTCCGTGCGGCGACCACCCGCGTGACCTTCCTGCCGCTGGCCGTCATCACCGCCGTGATCGGTGCCGCCGCGGCCGCAGCCCTCGTCCTGGCGGCCATCCACCTGGCTGACCGCAGCCTCCTGGCATCGATACGTGGCGGGAGGCCAACGGTGACGACGGAGGATGACAAGGAGAGACCATGAGCCCCAACGGCGTCGACAGCAAGAACGAGCCCGGTGCCCCGCAGAGCCCGCACGCAGTGCGCCGGCGGATCCTCCAGGTGTGCGGATCGGCCGCCGGAGGGGTGCGGGCCCACCTGGCCGACTGCGCCCGGCTCCTGGCCGCCGACGGCCACGACGTCATCGTCGAGGCGCCGGCCGCGGTCCTAGACGGACTGGATGTCGATCCAGCCCGCGCCGAGGCGCTCGAGATCGGTCCCCGCCCCAGCCCCAACGACGCTCTGGCCGTGGCCAGGCTGCGTCGGCTGGGCCGGCGCGCCGACGTCGTTCACTCCCACGGCCTACGAGCCGGGGCCCTGGCCGCCCTTGCCCTGGGACGACGCCGCCGTGGACGCACCCGGCTGGTCGTCACCCTCCACAACCTCACCGTCGGTGGACGCCTGACCACCCTGGTGGGGGAGGGACTCGAACGGCTCATCGCCCGGCGCGCCGACCTCATCCTGGCGGTCAGCCCCGACCTGGCCGAACGGGCGCGGGAGCTCAGTGCCCCGCATGTCGAGCTCGCCATCATTCCTGCAGCACCCCCGCCGCAGGCCTCCGAACTGAGCCCCCCCGACTCAGTGGTACCGGAGGATGCCTGGCCGCAGGGCGGCGCGCGCCTCCTGACCGTTGCCCGCCTGGCTCCCCAGAAGGGCCTGCCGCTGCTGCTCGACGCCGCCGCGATCCTCTCCAGCGAGGTCGACGCCGGCCGGCTCGAGGCCTTCACCTGGGCGCTCGCCGGAGAGGGGCCCGGCCGTCAGGAGGCCGCCGAGCGCATTGCCGCCGAACAGCTCCCAGTCACCCTCCTGGGGCGGCGATCCGATGCGCCTGCTCTCATGGAGGCCGCTGACATCGTCATCCAGACCAGTCTGTGGGAGGGCCAGCCCCTCACCATCCAGGAGGCCCTGCGTGCCGGCGCCGCGATCGTGGCCACCGACGTCGGCGGTACCGCCGTCACAGCCAGGGGAGGAGCCATCCTCGTGGTCCCTCAGGCCCAGGCCATCGCCGAGGCGCTCGAAACACTCCTGAGTGACCCCGAGTCCCGCTCCCGCGCCGTTCAACGCGCGCGAGGCGGCACAGCGCCTTCCCGGGCTCGAGGACCTCTGCGCCCAGCTGCGTCAAGCGATTCGAGCCCGCGACTGATCCGGCCATCGTGACGGCCGGCGGTAGCATCATGGGTGCGCAGGCGCGTATCAACCACAGCGCAGGCAGTAGGTGAAGGAGGCGACCATGGACCAGCCGGTGACCGGGGTCGGTCAGAGCAACGGATACGCAGGCCGTGAGGTCATCCTCAACGATGAACGTGACCCGGGGCGTGAGCGCCTGTCCAGCCAGAGGGTCTGGAGCGGGCCGATCTTCGCCGTCGACGCCGACCACGTGCTCCTCGCCCCCGGTCAGGACCCGGTGGCTCGTCAGGTCGTCGTCCACCACGACGCCGTCGCCGTCGTGGCCCTGCGTGAGGGTGAGGAATCCTCTCAGACCGACGGCGCCGCGGAGATCCTCATGATTCGCCAGTACCGCCACCCCGTGCGCGCCTGCCTGTGGGAGATCCCCGCGGGACTGCTCGACGTGGCGGGGGAGGCCCCCGCCGTCGCCGCCGCCCGCGAGCTCGCTGAGGAGACCGACTACGCGGCGGCCACCTGGAACACGCTGGCCGAGTTCTACGCCTCGCCCGGCTTCACCACCGAGGGGCGCGGATCTTCCTCGCCCAGGACCTGAGCCTGCTGCCCCAGGACCAGCGCACCGCCCGCGAGGACGAGGAGGCCGAGTTCGTGCCCACCTGGGTCCGACTGGACGAGGCACTCGACGCCGTCATGGACGGCCGCCTGCACAACCCCTCCACCGTGCTCGGAGTCCTGGCCACGGCCCAGGCCCGCGCCCGTGGTTGGGCTGGGCTGCGTCCGGCTGACGCCCCCTGGCTGCGCAGCCCGGAGAGCCTGTAGGTGCCTGCATCGGGCCAGCGGCAGCGCGACTAGCGGGGCGCCGTCATAGCGGCAACCCACTGGTTAGGTATTCCTAGGTAAGGCTTGCCTTTCATTAGGTGACGTGTTCAATCCCACCCCGCGACGCTCCGTCGTGAACTTGCCAGTGTTGAATTCGGCAAGCAAGATCTTGGTTAAACTCGTGGCACGACGACCAGCGACGCCTCGCAGGTCGATCCTGGAACCGGTCGGCGGACTGGCTGGCCGGCTTGGCCGGCAAGGAAGCGGTCGAACCGGCCGCAACGGGGACAGGCCGTGAGGTGTCGTCAGCGACTAGGGGAGGAGAGCAGTCATGGCGCAGAGCGACGAGGACTCTACCCGGGCACGCGTTCTCGACCTCATCGCTGAGAAGGGGCCCGTGTCGGCGGCTCAGCTCGCCAAGGTCCTGAGCCTGACGCCGGCCGCCGTGCGCAGGCACATCACGGCGCTTGAGGACGCTGAGCAGATCGAGGTTCACACGCCGGCCCTGACGGGCAAGCGTGGCCGCGGTCGCCCCGGCCCGGCACTACGTCCTGACGCCCAAGGCCCGTACCTCCTTCGCGGAGGGCTACTCCGACCTGGCCAACCGCGCCCTGCACTACCTGTCCCAGGTGGCCGGGGACAAGGCGGTCGACTCCTTCGCCGCGGCCAGGGGCCGTGACCTCGAGCGCCGCTACGCCGCCGTCGTCGAGGCGGCCGGCAGGGACCCCTCGGAGCGGGCCCGCGCCCTGGCGGACGCCCTGACTCTCGACGGTTACGCGGCCTCGGTGCGCGACGTCGGAGACGGGTCCTTCGCCGTCCAGCTGTGCCAGGGCAACTGCCCGGTGCGTGACGTCGCCGGGGAGTTCCACGAGCTGTGCGACGCCGAGACGCAGGCCATCTCCCGGCTCGTCGGCGTCCCGGTCCAGCGTCTGGCCACCCTGGCCGGAGGCGAGCACGTCTGTACCACCCACATTCCGATCGCCATGCCCGCGCTGCGCAAACGCGCGGTCCGGGCGGCGGCTAAGACGCGAGGCCTTGAGACCAAGCGAATGGAAGGAACCCGATGACACTGCCGACAACCGAGACCACGCGTAGCACCGATGACGAGATCATCGACTCGATCTCAACGAGCTACGACTTCGGCTGGCACGACTCCGACGAGGCCGGCGAGAAGGCCAGGCGAGGCCTTGATGAGCAGGTGGTCCGCGAGATCTCCGCCATCAAGGGCGAGCCGGAGTGGATGCTGGCCAAGCGTCTCAAGGCCTACTCCACCTTCGAGCGCAAGCCCATGCCCACCTGGGGCGTGGACCTCTCCCAGCTCGACATGGACGCCGTCAAGTACTACGTGCGCTCCACGGACCGGCCGGCCAACTCCTGGGACGACCTGCCCGAGGACATCAAGAACACCTACGACCGCATCGGCATCCCCGAGGCCGAGCGTGAGCGCCTGGTGGCGGGGGTGGCTGCCCAGTACGAGTCGGAGGTCGTCTACCACCAGATCCGCGGCGACCTGGAGGAGCAGGGTGTCATCTTCGTCGACACCGACACGGCCGTGCGCGAGTACCCCGAGCTCGTCAAGGAGTACTTCGGGACCGTGGTGCCTGCCGGCGACAACAAGTTCGCCGCCCTCAACACGGCCGTGTGGTCCGGGGGCTCCTTCATCTACGTCCCCAAGGGCGTCCATGTCGAGATCCCGCTCCAGGCATACTTCCGCATCAACACGGAGAACATGGGCCAGTTCGAGCGCACGCTCATCATCGCCGACGAGGACTCCTACGTCCACTACGTCGAGGGCTGCACCGCCCCATCTACTCCACCGACTCCCTGCACTCGGCGATCGTGGAGATCGTGGTCAAGAAGAACGCCCGCGTGCGCTACACGACCATCCAGAACTGGTCCAACAACGTCTACAACCTGGTGACCCAGCGCGCTACCTGCGAGGAGGGCGCCACCATGGAGTGGATCGACGGCAACATCGGCTCCAAGCGGAACATGAAGTACCCGGCCGTCTTCCTCATGGGGCCCCACGCCCGTGGCGAGGCCCTGTCCATCGCCTTCGCCGGCGAGGACCAGCACCAGGACACCGGCGCCAAGATGGTCCACATGGCGCCCCACACCTCCAGCCACATCGTCTCCAAGTCGATCGCCCGCCACGGTGGCCGCAGCGCCTACCGCGGACTGGTGCAGATCATGAAGAACGCCCGGCACTCCAAGTCCAACGTGCTGTGCGACGCGCTCCTGGTCGACGAGATCTCCCGGTCGGACACCTACCCCTACGTCGACGTGCGCACCGACGACGTCGAGATGGGGCACGAGGCCACCGTCTCCAAGGTGAGTGCCGACCAGCTCTTCTACCTCATGCAGCGCGGGCTGACCGAGACCGAGGCCATGGCCACGATCGTGCGCGGCTTCGTCGAGCCCATCGCCCGGGAGCTGCCCATGGAGTACGCCCTCGAGCTCAACCGGCTCATCGAGCTGCAGATGGAGAACTCGGTGGGTTGACCCACCGCAGCAGATCCTCCCACTTTCAGCCCACTCAGCCTACGACCCACACCTCATTACACCGGCTGGCTGCCGGCCAAGGAGCACCTCCACATGCCTGAACTCTCCACCGACCACTCGAGCGCCACGCTCGACGGCGCCCACTCCCACGGCGGGCCGCGCTACGTCTCCTCGCGCGCCGACCGCCCCACCTCCTTCGACCCCGCCGACATCCCGGTGCCGCGAGGCCGCGAGGAGGAGTGGCGCTTCACGCCGATGAAGCGCTTCGCCCCACTGTTCGACCTCGACGCCATCCGCGCTGCCGCCGGCGCTGCCCAGACCGATGCCGGCGCCGTCCGTGTCGAGGCCGACCTCCCCGATGGTGTGAGCCTTGAGACCGTCCCACGCAGCGACGCCCGCATCGGCACCGTCGGCGCCCCGGTCGACCGCACCGGCGTCACCGCCTGGAACGGCACCGAGACCGCCACCGTGCTGACCCTGGAGCCCGGCGCCCAGCTGGAGCGGGCCGCACGACTGAACATCATCGGCCAGGACGCGCAGCTCGCCCGCCCCACCGCCCAGCACATCCTCGTCGCCGCCGAGTCCGGCTCCAGGGGAACCGTCGTCCTCGACCACACCGGTACCGCCGCCCTGACCCAGGGCGTCGAGGTGACGGTCGCCGACGGCGCCGAGCTCACCCTGGTGACTGTCCAGGGCTGGGAGGACGAGGCCGTCCACGCCTCCAACCACCGGGTCAAGGTCTGTGGCCGCGGCGTCCTCAAGCACGTCGTCGTCAGTCTCGGTGGAGACGTGCGCATCTGCCCCGACCTGGGCTTCTCCGGCGAGGGCGGGCACATCGACGCCTACGGCGTCTACTTCACCGATTCCGGCCAGCACCAGGAGCACCGCCCCTACGTGGCTCATACCGAGCCGCACTGCTACTCGCGCGTCACCTACAAGGGCGCCCTTCAGGGCGAGGGCGCGCACGCGGTGTGGGTGGGGGACTGCCTCATCGGTCAGGCCGCCCGCGGCACCGACACCTACGAGCTCAACCGCAACCTGGTCCTGACCGAGGGGGCCAAGGCCGACTCCGTGCCGAACCTGGAGATCGAGAACGGCAACATCGAGGGCGCCGGCCACGCCAGCGCCACCGGCCGCTTCGACGACCAGCAGCTGTTCTACCTGCGTGCCCGCGGTATCCCCGAGACCGAGGCCCGTCGCCTCGTCGTCCTGGGCTTCTTCAACGAGATCGTCGCCGAGATCGGTGTCGATGAGGTCGAGGAGCGCCTCATGGCCGCCATCGAGAAGGAGCTCGAGCTCACTGGACTCATCGCCGCCCGCACCGACCAGGACCCCGCCGCCCTGCCGGCAGCCGAGTGACAGGCCGGACCCGCACGACAGTCCGCCCACCCGCAACCAGACCACAACCCAGCTGAAAGAAACGTCGCATGAGCACTCTGCAGATCAAGAACCTCCACGTCCAGGTGGCCACCAATGACGGCCCCAAGCCCATCCTCAAGGGTGTCGACCTGACCATCGACTCCAACCAGGTCCACGCCATCATGGGCCCCAACGGCTCGGGCAAGTCCACCCTGGCCTACTCCATCGCCGGTCACCCCGACTACGAGGTCACCGATGGTGAGGTCCTCCTCGACGGCGTCGACCTGCTTGAGATGAGCGTGGACGAGCGCGCCCGCGCCGGCCTCTTCCTGGCCATGCAGTACCCCGTCGAGGTCCCCGGCGTCACCGTGGCCAACTTCCTGCGCACGGCCAAGACCGCCATCGACGGCGAGGCCCCCAAGGTGCGCCAGTGGGTCGGCGAGGTCAACCAGGCCATGAAGAACCTGCGGATGGACCCCGCCTTCTCCCAGCGCGACGTCAACGCCGGCTTCTCCGGCGGCGAGAAGAAGCGCTTCGAGATCCTCCAGATGGAGCTGCTCCGGCCCCGCTTCGCCGTCCTGGACGAGACCGACTCCGGCCTGGACGTCGACGCCCTGCGCATCGTCTCCGAGGGCGTCAACCGCCTCCACGACGAGACCGACGCCGGCTTCCTCCTCATCACCCACTACACGCGCATCCTGCGCTACATCAAGCCCGACCACGTCCACGTCTTCGTCGACGGGCGCGTGGCCGAGGCCGGCGGCCCCGACCTGGCCGACCGCCTCGAGGAAGAGGGCTACGACCGCTACCTCGCCTGACGGTCCTCACTGTGCCGGGGCCGACGACAGCGCGCCGCGCAACATGGCGTCGTCGCCGGCCCCGGCACTGATGAAGGGGGACTAAGGTTCCTCGTGACCTCAGCCCCCGCCGTCGGCGATCAAGCCCGGTACCGCTCGCACCGAATCGGAAAGGCACGTCATGACCCAGTCCACGGCCCCGCTCACCGGGGCGCCTTCGGCCAGCGCGCTCAACGCGGAGGAGGTCGCCGCGATCCGCGCCGACTTCCCCTACCTGGAGCGGCCCGCCCGCAACGGTAAGGCACTGGCTTACCTGGACTGGGCGGCCACGAGCCAGAAGCCCGCCGGCGTCATCACCACGGAGGCCGACTTCTACCGCATGTCCAACGGTGCGGCCGGGCGATCGACCTACCAGCTCGCCGACGAGGCCACTGCCACCTTCGAGGACGCCCGCGACGCCGTCGCCGCCTTCGTCGGCGCGCGCGGCAGCGAGCTCGTCTTCACCAAGAACGCCACCGAGGCCATCAATCTCGTCGCCCTTGCCATCGGGCACGCCAGCCTGGGACGGTCGGCGGCCCGCGGTGGCGGACCCGCGGCGACTGATGACCCGTCTCGGCGCCTCATCATCGGACAGGGCGACGAGGTGGTTGTCACCCGCGCCGAGCACCACGCCAACCTCGTGCCCTGGCAGGAGCTGTGCGCCCGCACCGGCGCCACCCTGCGCTGGCTGGACCTGACCGAGGACGGGCGCATCGATACCTCCACCCTGGACGTCATCACCGAGCGCACCCGCGTCCTGGCCCTGACCCACGCCTCCAACGTCACCGGCGCGATCAGCCCGCTCGACCTCATCCTCCCGCGCGCCCAGCAGGTCGGCGCGCTCGTCATCCTGGACACCTGCCAGTCCGCCGCCCACCTCCCGCTGGACTTCGGCGCACTGAAGACCGCCGGTGTGGACGCCATGGTGCTCTCCAGCCACAAGATGCTCGGCCCCACCGGCATCGGCGCGCTCGTGGCCACCGAGGAGCTCCTGGCGGCGATGCCGCCCGGTGCTGACCGGCGGCTCCATGATCGAGGTCGTCACCATGGAGTCGTCGACCTTCATGAGCGGCCCGCCCCGTTTCGAGGCCGGCAGCCAGCCGCTGGCGCAGGCCGCGGGATGGCGCACCGCCGTGGAGTACCTGGCGGGGATCGGCCTGGACCGGCTGCACGCCACCGAGCAGGTCCTCACCCGGCAGGTGCTTGAGGGGCTCGCCCAGGTCCCCGGGCTGCGGCTGGTCGGCCCGACCGACACCACCGACCGCCTGGGCGTGGTCGCCTTCTCCATCGAGGGAGTCCACCCCCACGACGTCGGTCAGGTCCTCGACGCCGCCGGCGTCGCCGTGCGTACCGGCCACCACTGCGCCCAGCCGATCCACCAGCACTTCGGCATCCACGCCTCCTCGCGCCTGTCCTTCGGGGCCTGTTCCACGCCCGAGGAGGTGGACCGCTTCCTGTCCGCCATCGCCGACGTCCGGCGCTACTTCCAGAGGTGAGCATGAACGAACTCGACCAGCTCTACCAGCAAGTCATCCTCGACCACTCCCGTGAGCGCCACGGCTCCGGCGCCCTCGACGCCCCGGACGCCACCAGCCACCAGGTCAACCCCACCTGCGGAGACGATGTGACTCTGGGTGTGCGCGTCAAGGACGGAAAGATCGAGGCCGTCGGCTGGGAGGGGGACGGATGCTCCATCTCCCAGGCCTCCATCTCCGTCATGCACGACCTCGTCAACGGCGCCGACCTGGCCACCGTCGCCCGCCTCGAGGCGGACTTCGATGCCCTCATGCACTCACGTGGCAAAGGCGTTGATGACGCCGTCCTGGACGAGCTGGAGGACGGGGCCGCCTTCGAGGGCGTCTCGAAGTACCCCAACCGTGTCAAGTGCGCCCTGCTGGGCTGGATGGCCCTCAAGGACGCCCTGGCCAAGTCCGGCGTCGCCCTGCCCGCCGTCGAGCCGAACGACCCTGAGTAGCCCGACCGTCCCTCCCACCACCGTCCGACCTGCGAGGAAGAAGGAAGAAGCCATGAGCGAGAACCCCAGCGGGATGCCGGCAGCCGCCGACAACCCCATGGCCGCCCAGCAGCCGCCGGCCCCCGTCGCCAGCACCGAGGGCGTTGACGTCGCCGCCGTTGAGGAGGCCCTGCGCGATGTCATCGACCCCGAGCTCGGTATCAACGTCGTCGACCTCGGGCTGCTCTACGGGGTGTCGATCGAGCCCGACGGAACCGTCGTGCTCGATATGACCTTGACCACCGCCGCCTGTCCGCTCACCGACGTCATCGAGGAGCAGGCCCAGCAGGCACTGTCCCTCATCGCCGACAAGGTCCGCATCCAGTGGGTGTGGCTGCCGCCGTGGGGACCGGACAAGATCACCCCTGAGGGTCGCGAACAGCTCCGCGCCCTGGGATTCAACGTCTGAGACCCTCACCGTCGGCGCTGTGACGCGCCCTCTTGAGCGCTGCATGCCTCAGGCCGTCATGAGCCACACTGCTGATCCGATATGGACCACCACGGCGAGCAATGGCGGTGCCGCTTCACGTGGGTTACGGCTTGCCACAACCATCGCATCCAGCAGCTCAACGGCTCCGGCCGCCAGGAGCCAGATCACCGCCTGACTCGGCAGCAGGATGCACACGGCTGCCGTGGCGATCCCGAACGGGACGGCCCTGGCGGCATACATGCGTGCGAAGTAGGTCGTCGCCTCGCTCGGTTGCGTCATCTGAGAGTCGGGGGAGGCCAGTGGCCGTCCTGGCATCGCCTGTGGCCTGAACAACGCGACGAGGCCGAAGAACATGGACCCCAGCGCGACAGCGGCGTTGAGTGCCATCAACCAGGTCATGGGTGGAATCTCCTGTTCTTGGGAGAGGTCGTTCGGGGCCAGGGCGTCGCAGTGCCATCGATTGCGGAGTTCATGTCAGGTCCTCCTCGACACCGAGAATCGCCTCGCGCAAGACGCGCGCGTGGCAGTGGACGTGGTCGTGGCCGGCGAACAGGAGCGTTACGCATCCTGTGAGGGCCTCGTGACGCAGGTGCTCGACGGCAGCAACCGCCTCGGGCCGTTCGGTGAGCTCGGCACGATAGGTCTCGACGAACTGGGGCCAGGGCAGGTCCCCGCTATGGAAGGCCCGCCGCAGCTCGGTGGTGGGGGTGGCGTCCTTGGCCCACTCGTCCAGGGCGGCGCGCTCCTTGGAGATGCCACGGGGCCAGAGACGGTCCACCAGGACCCGCGCTCCGTCCTCGGCACTGGGCTCCTCGCGGATGCCTTTGAGGACCACGCTGTCTGAAGAGGGAAGATTCTGACTCATACCGTCGACGCTACTCGTCTCTGCTTCCGGTGTGACCCCATCGGCTCGCAGTGAACCGAGTCTGCTCGTGTCGCTTACTCGCTCGAGCGCCATCGGGCGATCGCGGTGAGGAACTCCCGTTCCAAGGCCTGGGTGTGTCGTGCATCGGGGTAACCGGTTGCGGCGATGAGGTCGAAGAGCCCCCGCACCGACTCGGTGTCGACGCTGCCGGCCAGGGCCGCAAGGCGCTCAGGCGGCAGCTGGGCCTCCATCCGGGAGACGATGAGCCGGGCACGCTGCTCGATCTGCGTGTCTGACAGCTCGGCCGGATCCTGGGAATAGAGAGCCAGTGACTCGGCGTCGTAGTGAGGATCGGGGTCGACGAACAGGGACTCCGCCTCCGGCGGCATCTGACCGCGGTAGCAGGCCAGGTCGGTCAGGTCCCGCTCCTTGCGCACAGCGCTGCGCGTGGCCTTATCGGGAGCGGCCTGCTCCAGCCGGTCGAAGAAGGCCGCCATGCGCGGGGACATCGGTGAGACAGCTGAACCGGTTCTGGCCCGCTCCAGCAGGCCGGCAAGCATGTCTCTCTGTCTGGTCACCTCGGCCAGGTGATCCTCCACGGCAGCCAGGGCCCCGGCCAGGTCCTCGACAACGCTTCCGGCCGCCGAGCGCGCTTCAGCCGCGGGTGCATCGTCGATCCGCTCGACGCCGGTCGCCTCAGGCTCGTCAAGGACGCGCTTGATGGTCTCCAACGACACTCCGGCCTGCACCAGCCAACGGATCCGGGAGAGTCGGGCCACGTGGCTCAGGTCGTAGTCGCGCCAGCCGCCACGCTCACCGGGAATCGGAAGCAGCCCCAGCGAGTGGTAGTAGCGCACCGTGCGCACGGTTGTCCCGGTCAGCTCGGCGATCTCTGCAACGCGCATGGGGACAGTCTCACACGGCACCTGGCCCCTGAATTCTTCCACCGGTGCCCATGAGTCAGGCCGGATTCAGGACCACGCGTATCCGCCTGGTGGGTGCGGGCCATGGGGAGCGCGAACCGTTTGCCGGGGCATGCCCATGTTGCTACTGTGCCCGCGTGATGACAGGCGGATCAGGTATCGACGGTGGCAGTATTGCCCCGTCGGCTCCTCCGCAGACGGGAGGATCCTGGTGAACGGCACGCGAGCCAACCTGCAGGTCGGCGACCTGCTTCAGGGAAGTGCGGGTGCCCTGTCGGTCAGGGGATGCCTGCTCTTCAAGGAGTGGGACACCCAGGACCACTGCTTCTACTACTGGGAGGAGTGGCAGCTCATCGGTGCCGGTGACGCCGATACCTGGGTCGAGCTCGACCACGATCCCGGCGAAGTCCTCTTCTACGAGCCCGTTCGCCTCGAGGAGACGATCGAGCCGTGGGCCCTGAGCGTTGGCCAGAGGATGCAGCTGACGATCAACGGCGCTCTTCACCGGGGCCTCGTTGAGGAGGTGACCACCGGCACGCTCGAGAACGTCATCGGCTCTCCGGTGTGCCCGCTGAATATCGGCGAGACCATGACCTACGTCGAGGTGCGGCTGACGGACCCGGCCGGTGTGACCAGCCGACTGACCATCGACAGCCACCGTTTCCGTGACCTCCTGGCCTACCGCAAAGACCTCCTTATCCACTGCTCAGCAGAAGCAGCTCTTCGGGCGAGTTCTTTGCAACAGCCGACCTGTTGCCGGCAGAACTGGCCGGAACGTCGGATGCGCCATCGTCGCGGCCTTCATCAGCATCGTGCTCGCCGTCGGACTGTTCTCCGCGTGCTCCAGCAGCAGCCGCTCCAGCGGCAGTGCCGACTCCACCAGCACCTCGGACTCGAGCTCCTCACGGACCTATCGCCACCGCCCGGTGTATGGGGGCGGTGGGGGTGGAGTCGGTAAATAGCCCTGAAGCCCCGTCGACGACGGTATGCCGGCCATGTGTTACCGGCGCGGGGAGAGCATGAATGGGGAGCTCGCCCCGTTTGTCGGGTGCCGGCCATGTTGCTACCGTGCTCGCGTGAGTGCGGTGAGCCTGTGTTCTGTCAGCTACAAGATCAGTGGAGCCGAGCCGAACGCACTCAACAATCTTTCCACCATTGAGTCTATTCTGCGCGACGCCGCCCAGACTGCGGGACTGACAGCCGTATCCAGTGCGCACCACCAGTTCGAGCCCCAGGGCCTGAGTGCCGTCATCATTCTGTCCGAGTCGCATATCGCCGCCCACACCTGGCCCGAGTTCGGCAACGGCTACGTGACGCTCACCAGTTGCCGCACACTGGCCCCCGCGCAGATCGAGGCGGTGGGGGAGATGGTGCGTCGGCGGCTTCAGGCGCTGCATGTGATCAGCTCCGAGGTCACGCTGTGAGAGTGCGTTCGGCTCTGAGGGTTGGAGATGAGCTTCAAGGATCCTGGTGGGGAGTGCCCCGTACCTTCACTGTTCTAGGTGGAATGTTCCTGAGGCGTTGTGGCGGTGGAGAGAATAGTTCACGTCGTTACGATCAGTGGCGATTGGTCAACGAAGTCGACACTGAGTTCTGGGTGGAGATTGATCGGAACACCAGCAAGGTGTTCTTCTGTGAGACTGTGAGTCTGGCGGGGAATATTGATCCCCGGCAAGTAGGCGTTGGCCAGGTCTTTCTGGTGGAGGTCGAGGGTTCCAAGTGCTCCGCTGCAGTGGTTGAGGTGGGGGAGGCGATGCTTGAGGATGTCATTGGGACTCTTGGCAGCACACTGGGTGCTGGTGCGAGAACGTCTTGGGCTGAGCTGGAGGTCAAGGATGCTGCGGGTAACGTCAGTGTGGTGGTCGTTGATGAACACCGCCGTCGATCTCAGCAAACCCTTCGTAAAATGGAGCTCTCTCCGTCTCAACAGAAACAGGTGCTTGGAAGAAAGATGTATCGGAAGTGGTGGGGGTCTCCGCCGGGTTTGAATCGCAAGGCTTTTATCGGCTTCCTTAAGGTTGTCTTGATAGTTCTTGTATTTGTTGCGCTCGTTGTGCTTGAGTATGTCACCGATAGTGACGACGATTTTGATATCGGAGGATCCTCCTACCGGAACCGCTCGGTCTACGGCGGCGGGGGCGGCGGCGTCGGAAAATAGCGTGGAGCTCAATCACTCAACCCTGTCGACAGTCACACATGAAGGAGAAGACATGTCGCTCATGACCATCGCTCACCACTCATCGGTCGACCTCAACTGGCAGTCACTGCTCAGCACCGTCGTCTACGCGGTGCTCGGAGTAGTCCTGCTCATGGTGTTCGCACTGCTGGTCAACCGCATCTTCCGCCTCGACCTCAGACGCGAGCTCATCGAGGACCAGAACATCGGCCTGGGGCTCGCCTTCGCCGGTACGGCGCTCGCCATCGCCATCATCATCGCGGCCACCATCCTGAGCTGAGCCGCACACCACGACCCACGGCCGGATCGGGCGACGGGAGAACGTCGCCCTGTTCACCGCGGCCCTGCTCGCCGCGATCGGCGGCCTCATCTATGAGCTCATCCTGGGCACGGCCGCCTCCTACCTCCTGGGCGACTCCGTCCTCAGCTTCAGCCTGGCCACTGGTATCACCCTCTTCGGCATGGGAATCGGCTCGCTGCTGGTCAACCGCTTCCGCACCGCACCGGCAGTCGTCTTCGGTGTCAGCGAGGTGCTCCTGGGCCTCATCGGCGGCAACTCCGTCCTCCTGCTGTACCTGGCCTTCGGACGCACCCGCCTGCACTGGGTCGTCTTCGGCGGCATCAGCCTGACCATCGGCATCCTCATCGGCCTGGAGATCCCGCTGCTGGTGCGGACCTTCGCCGCCTTCGGACGCCGCTCGACCAGTGAGCTGCTCGGCAAGGTCGCGGCCATCGACTACTTCGGCTCACTGGTGGCCTCCCTGGTCTTCCCCCTGGTGCTCCTCCCACAGCTCGGGCTCATGCGCGGGGCCTACCTGGTCGGGGCGCTCAACGTCCTGGTCGCGGTGCTCGTCCTGCTCCAGGTGCGCACACCTCGCAAGATCCTGTGGGCGGCCACCGCCGCCGTCGTGGCGCTGGTCGGCATGTTCGCAGCCGCCAACCGCATCGAGCGCAGCGTGGAGGCACTGACCTACAACGACCCGATCGTCTACTACCAGCAGACCGCCTACCAGAAGGTCGTCCTCACCGACTACCAGGACGACCTGCGCCTGTACCTCAACGGACAGCTCCAGTTCTCCAGCCTGGACGAGGCCAGGTACCACGAGACCCTGTCCGCCAGTGCCATGACATCGGTGAAGGACCCCGCCCACGTCCTCGTGCTCGGTGGCGGTGACGGCCTGCTGGCCCGGGAGATCCTGCGCTACCCCAGCGTCAAGGACGTCACCATCGTGGATATCGACCCCGGCGTCACCGAGCTGGCGCGTAGCAACCGCCTACTCAAGGACCTCAACCAGGCCTCCCTGTCCGACCCCAGAGTGAAGGTCGTCAACGACGACGCCTTCACCCACGTCCGAGACTCCAAGGCGACCTACGACGTCGTTCTCGTCGACCTGGTCGACCCCTCCAACGAGAAGCTCGCCAAGCTCTACTCCACCGAGTTCTATCGGAACGTCGAGGCGCGGCTGGCCTCCGAGGGCGTCATGGTCACCCAGGCCACCTCCACGTTCTTCTCACCCCATGCCTTCTCCACGGTTGCCAGCACCGTTGCCGCCGCCCAGCCGGATCGGAAGATTCTGCCCTTTTCGACCAACATCCCCTCCTTCGGGGAGTGGGGCTTCGTGCTGTCCACCAAGACACCGCAGAACCTCATCAGCCAGCCGCTGCCCAAAGGCCTGACCTACCAGGACCGGGAGACCCTGGAGTTCATCATGCGAACCAAGCCGGCCCGCACCGAGACCATGGAGCCCTCCACGCTCCTGCATCCGCGGATCGTCGAGGTCTATAACCGAGACATGCGGCAGTGGCGCTACTACTGAACCACTCAGGAAGAGGCAGCGAAATCGGCTCGGTCTGAAGAATTCCGGAGGCGACTTCGCCGCTGCGCTCTTACCGCACCGAGTCGGCCGCCTTACCTCCTCTCAGAATCCTGATGGTCAGCCAGGCCGCGATTCCGGCGATCACCACGCAGCTCATCATGGATACGATGACCGCCATGCCGATGATGAACAGATAGAGCATCGACGTCAGCGTTGCCAGCCAGATGAGTGCGACACGAGCAGCGCGAGGAAAGGGCTGTCGCCAGGCATGCCCCTGCTGCGACGGTCACCAGCCCGCTGACGGCGAAGCTCATGAAGCCGGGGTCAGTGACGCTGACCGACTCGAGCGTCCCTCCCCAGATGATGACGAGGAGACCGCAGACGGCCAGGCATGCTCCGGCGATGTTTCGTCCGCTCAGCTGCAGCCGGGGTGACTTGTCATGGTTCGTTGCTGTCATGTTGTTGTTTTCCTTCCGATGATGGGATGCGCAGTTGTCGCCAAGACGTCTGTCGTTATCTGGTGTTCGCCGAATCCGCGAGCTCGCGTCCCCAGCTGCGGGCGTCGGTCTTCTCGCCAGCGGCCAGCGGACCCTTGCTCGCCGTGACCACGAAGCTCCTGACTGACGCCGTCCTCCTGCCCTGATGACGCTGCAGCGCCTTGGCGATCGCCTTGGCCGCTGAACCGCTGAGCCAGCCCTTGGAGATGACCGTGTCGAAGGCGGCAGCGCTGGTGGATGCCGGGATCACCGTGGTCTCCAGCCACCCACCGATCCCGTGGGACGCCATGCCTGATCCCGCCTGCGCACAGGCCTTGGCCCGCGTTGCCGCAGTCGGCAGCCCCCGGTTGTGGGTGGGGGCTCCCAGCACGAGCAGATCCAGGTCTGCGGGCAGGGCGCTTGGAGCCTGGGAGACGTCGATGATCTGAGCGTCGACGCCGCCCTCGATCAGCCCGGTGGAGACGGCCTCGGCGATGGCACGGGTATTGCCGAAGTAGGACTCAACAATGATGAGTGCCCTGGTCATGGTGTCCTCCTGAAGGCTAGTACCGGCGATGTCACTGGCGACGTGTGCGTCATGAACCCACTGTCGGGTGTGACGCCACGTCGTACGCAAACGGGGTCCGCCGCTCTCAAAGCGGCGGACCCCGTCAGACCGAGGAGATCGGTGGAGGAGACGAATCAGAGGGCGAATGACGTCGCCGCGTTCGTCTCAGAGCTGGGAGGCGTCGACGGCGAAGGTGTTGCAGGCCTGTACCGAGCCGGAGTTCATCCCGGTGGTGAACCAGCGCACGCGCTGCTCGGAGGAACCGTGGGTCCACGTGTCGGAGTCGACGTGCCCCTTGGCCCGCTCCTGGATGTGGTCGTCGCCCACGGCCTCGGCGGCACCCAGCGCACCTGTGATCTCCTCACTGCTGGGGCGGTTGAGGAAGGGCTTGCCGGTGTCCGGGTCGGGGGTGGAGGAGGCATGGTTGACCCAGATCCCCGCGTAGCAGTCCGCCTGGAGCTCCAGGCGCACCGAGTCGGAGGTCGCGCCGCTGCCCGAGCGGTCGGCCTTGGCCATCTGCCCGGTCAGGTGCTGGATGTGGTGGCCGAACTCATGGGCCACGATGTACTCCTCCGCCAGGGGCGTGTCAGTGGCCCCCAGGGACCTCTCCATCTCGGAGAAGAAGCTCATGTCCAGGTAGACGGTCCGGTCCCCTGAGCAGTAGAAGGGGCCCACCGCCGAGGAGGCGCTACCGCAGGCCGAGGAGATCTGGGTGCCGTCCCACAGGACGAACTCGGGCTTGGCGTACTTGAGCCCCGCCTGGGAGGACAGCTGCTCGGTCCACACCGCGTCGAGGGACTCTGCGGTGGCCACCATGCGGCACTGGGTGTACTTGTTGGCGCTGTCCCCGCTGGTGCACACGGAGGTGTCGATCGATGAGGCAGTCGACGTCGTCGTCCCGCTCTGCTGCTGCGCCCCCAGCATGGAGGACAGGTCCACCCCCGTGAGCTGGGAGATGAGGACCACGGCGATGACGGTCAGGATGGAGCCACCACCGATCATGGCGCCCCGGCCTCCGCCGGAACGGGTCTGGACCCGATTGGGGTCGAGCTGGATATCACGATTGAAGGACACTGGCCACCTCTGAGAACACGCCTGCAATGAGGCTCGGACGAAGCCCACGCTACCGTGACACCGCCACAAGAGCGAAGTAGGAATACCGAGGAGAATAAGGGTGGGATCCTGCGCGGTTCCTGTAAGACCAGGTCGGGGTAGCCTGAGGCCGTGCTCTACGACCTGCTGTACAAGACCGTCCTGACCCGTATCGACCCCGAGCTGATCCACGACGTGTGCCTGGACGCGATCGAGGTCACCAGCAAGGTTCCCCTCGTCAGAGACGCGGTGCGCCAGATGTGGGGGCGCAGACCGGCCTTCCCCGTGCCCTCGGCCAACCAGGGCGGCCCCTTCGCCCGGCCCGTGCCCGGCATCCTGGGACTCGCCGCCGGGATGGACAAAGGAGGGGCAGGCCGTTGAGGGCCTGGACATGCTCGGTTTCGGTTTCATCGAGGTCGGCACGTTCACCGCACACCCCCAGAGCGGCAACGACAAGCCCCGCATGTGGCGCTACCCGCAGATGCGCGCGGTCCGCAATCGCATGGGCTTCAACAACTCCGGGGCGGATGAGGCCGCCAAGCGGCTGCGCGCCCTGCGCCGTACCCCGCGAGGCCGCTCCATCGTCGTTGGCGCGAACATCGGCAAGACCAAGGTGACTCCGCTTGACGAGGCGGTGGAGGACTACCGCTACTCGGCCGCGGCAGTGGCCCGCTGGGTCGACTACCTCGTCGTCAACGTCTCCAGCCCCAACACCCCCGGGCTGCGCAGCCTGCAGAGCGTTGAGACGTTGCGACCGATCCTCGAGGCGGTGCGCGAGGCAGCCGATCGCGTCGCGAGGCGGCACGTCCCGCTCCTGGTCAAGATAGCCCCGGACCTGGCTGACGAGGACATCGACGCCGTTGCGCAGATGGTCCTGGACACGGGGCTCGACGGGGTGGTGGCCACCAACACGACCATCGACCACGACCTGGGGGAGGGCGGCCTGTCCGGTGCACCTCTTCTGCCTCGTGCCCTGGAGGTCGTGCGCCGTCTGCGCCACGGGCTGGGCCAGGAACCCACGATCATCGGTGTCGTGGCATCTCCTCCATCATGGACGCCGAGCTCATGCTCGACGCGGGAGCGGACCTGCTTCAGGCCTACACGGCCTTCATCTACAACGGTCCCGCCTGGCCGGGGCGGATGAACCGGGCCCTGGCCACTGGGTCCCCCGCCCGGGTCACTGGTTGATCCCCGAAGCGACTGGGGCGACGGCACCGGGGCGGACTGGAACGGAAACGGCTCAGGAGGGGTACTGGCCCCGCTTGACCAGGGTGGCGGGACGGCGCCAGCGCCGCAGCATGAAGCAGCGCGACATGACGTAGAAGAAGATCGTTCCCTCGTCCTTGACCCGCTCCTCGCCGAACTTCTCGGTGAGGCGGCGGCGCAAGCGCGCCCAGCACCACACGGCGTCGGCGATCGCCAGCAGCAGGTAGCCGTTCATAGCCAGCACGGTGTAGAAGCTGACAAGCGGGTAGTGGGGCAGGATGCGGCTGAACCCGAAGGAGACGATGAGCAGGACGAAGATGAGGGGCATGAAGAACTCGCCCAGGCTGATGCGCGCGTCGACGTAGTCACGGATGTAGCGCTTGACCGGCCCCTTCTCCCGGGACGGGAGGTACTTCTCGTCACCGGTGACCATGGCCTCGTTCTGGCGCTTCCAGGCGGCGTCGCGGGCTGCTCGTGCCTCTCGCTTGGCGGCCTGACGGTCCTTGGGGACCACCGGGTGCAGGTTCTTGGCCTGCTGGTCCTTGCGCCGGGGCGTGGGGCGCCCTGCCGACGGGCTTGGGGGAGGGCTCGGCCACGGGCTCCGGCTCAGGGGTCTGGCTGCGCTTCTTGAACAGGCTCACGGTGCACAGACTAGCGGCAGCGGCGCGATACCCTGCAAACCATGATCACCGTTGATGCCGTGCGCACCGCCGTGCACACCTCCATGCCCACCATTGTCTCCGACCTGACGGATCTGGTCGCGATCCCCTCGGTCTCCGCCTCCAGCCACGATCAGTCCCAGGTCCAGCGCTCCGCCGAGGCCGTGGCTGCGCTCCTGCGTGACAGCGGCCTGGACGCCGAGATCCTCTCGAGTGCCCCGCCCCGACGGTACCCCCGGCAGGCCCGCCGTCCTGGCCCACAAGGCCGGCCCCCAGGGCAGCCCGCACGTCCTGCTCTACTCCCACCACGACGTCCAGCCCGTCGGTGACCCGACCGGCTGGGACCAGGCCGACCCCTTCACCGCCGAGCGGCGCGGTGAACGGCTGTTCGGACGCGGAACCGCTGACGACAAGGCCGGCGTCATCACTCACGCCCACGCCCTGCGCATCCTGGCGTCCCTGGCCGAGGGCGAGCTGCCCTGCTCCGTGACGGTCTTCATCGAGGGTGAGGAGGAGGTCGGCAGCCCCTCCTTCGAGAGCTTCCTGACCACTCACCGCGCCCGGCTCGCCTCCGACGTCATCGTCGTGGCCGACTCCTCCAACTGGAAGGTCGGCATCCCGTCACTGACCACCCTGCTGCGCGGCGTCGTCCAGGTCGACGTCCGCCTCGACATGCTCGACCACGCGCTTCACTCCGGTCAGTACGGTGGCCCCGTGCTGGACGCCGCCACCGCCATGTGCCGTCTGATCGCCTCCTGCCACGACGACGCCGGCGACGTCGCCGTGGCCGGGCTGGTCAGCCGGTCCCAGGCCGATGCCGACTTCCCCGACTACTCGGAGGCCGACTTCCGTGCCGACGCGGGAGTCCTTGACGGCGTCGAGCTGTCCGGCACCGGCGACCTCACCGCCCGGCTGTGGACCAAGCCCTCCCTGACGCTCATCGGCATGGACGTCACGCCCCTGGACCTGGCCGGCAACGTGCTGACCCCCTCGTGCACGGCACGACTCTCGTTGCGCATCGCTCCCGGGCAGGACCCGGCCGCGGCCCAGGAGGCCCTGGTCTCCCACCTGGAGAAGCACGTTCCCCTCGGTGGCCGTGTGACCGTCACCGGCCGTGAAGCCGGACCCGCCTTCGACGGATCCGAGGTCACCCCCGCCTCCGAGGCCGCCCACTGGGCCCTGTCAACCGCCTGGGACACCGAGGCCGTCAACATTGGACAGGGCGGCTCCATCCCCTTCATCGCCACCCTCAAGGACACCTTCCCCGACGCCCAGGTGCTCGTCACCGGGATCGAGGACCCCGACACCCGGGCCCACAGTGAGAACGAGTCCATGCACCTGGGCGAGCTCGAGCGCATCGTGGTCGCAGAGGCGCTCCTCCTGGCCCGGCTCGGCGAAGCCATCGGCTCATGACGGCCAGCGCTCACCGGGATCGCCACCGGAGCATGAGCACGTGAAGGTTCTTCTCGCCCCCGGTGGAATGTGGCCCGAGCCCAATGGAGTGCCTCTGGCGGGCTCGGGGCACGGCCTTGCCCCGAGCCGCGTCGCCTCCTGCCTGGCGCGCGGTTGGCGGGCGACGCGTCCCCATGACGCCTTGACCCTGCTCCCCATGGCGGACGGCGGACCGGGCTCGGCCCAGGTGATCGCCCCTGAGCGGGTCGCCTCCCGGGAGGCCATTCAGGACAGGGACCGCTCGGGCAGGTCAGAGAGGTCGACCTGGTGCGTCTGACTCCCAGCTCGTCACGATCCGGAAACCGGCACCGCACTGAGGCACGCACCTGGTTCCTGGACGCCGCCCGTCTCCTGGCACTTCCGGCTGATCCCGAAGAAGCGGCTCAGGAGGCCCTTGAGGGCAGCACCTACGGCTAGGAGGAGTCATCGGCACCGCCCTGAGCCGTACCGGCCCCTCTGACACGCTCCTGGTCGGGATGGCGCGCTCCGCCGTTCACGATGGGGGCCTCGGAGCGATGGATGCGCTCGGGGGCCTGCGAGCGGCCAAGGACCTGTTGGCGCACCGCAGCCTCGGACTCGTCCTGGCCGACGACATCGCCCTGGGAGGCATGAACGGTGCCGGGGCGGCTCTTGCGAGCGTCACCTCCATCAGCCCTGAGCGGGCCCAGGAGCTGGACCGTCGCGCCTGTGCCCGGGCGATGGAAGGCGTCAGTGCGGCCGAGGACCTCGGTCCCGGTGCCGCTGGCGCACGCAGGTCCCTGCCTGTCGTCTCCTCATTCGACGACGTCGGGCCGCCCTCCGCCTTCGCGCACGCGGCGGACTCCACAGGGGACTGCTCGTCTGAGAGTGTCGACCTGGGGAACCGGGGCGGGCGGGGCAGCGCACTGGTGCTGCGGGCCCTGGGAGCGTGGGCGCGACCAGGGGCACGTGTCATGGCGGAGCTCGTCGGTCTGGGCGATGCTGTACGCGGTCAGGACCTGGTGGTCGCGGCCTGGGGAGAGCTCTACGACGTTCTGGTCGACGGCGTTGTGGGCGTCGTCGGACAGCAGGCCGCCTCTCAGGCGCTGCCGTGCGTCATGGTGTGCGGGCGCTGCGCCGTGACTCGCGGTGAGCTGGCCGCTGCCGGCGTCACCAACGCCTACGGGCTGCGGGAGCCCCGTGCCGCAGACCCCTGGGACGCCGCCGGAACTCACGAGCTGGAGTCACAGCTGACAGACATCGGCTCCCGACTGGCCCGTACGTGGTCGCGCTGACCGGACGGTTCACGTCAGGACGTCGCTGCGTGCTGCCTTGCGCCTCAGTCGATGGGTGCTGCGGCGGTCGAGTCACGCACGATGAGGTCGGGGGCGAAGAGCATCTCGGTGTCGGCCGGCCGCTCCCCGTTGAGCTGTGCGAGCAGTGTGGAGACGGCCGCCCGGCAGATGGCGTCCACGGGCTGGCGCACCGTGGTCAGCGGCGGGTCGGTCATGGGGATGAGCGGTGAGTCGTCGTAGCCGATGACGGAGACGTCGTGAGGCACTGACCTGCCCGTCTGACGCACCCCGTGGACCACGCCCAGCGCCATGACGTCCGATGAGCACACGATGCCGGTGCAGCCCTGCTCCAGCAGGTGAAGCGCCGCGCTGACACCGCCCTCGTAGGTGTAGAGCGTCTCCACGATCCGCAGCGGCTCCTCGGGCAGTCCCTCGTTCATGGCGTCCTCGTAGCCGGAGCGCTTGCGCTGAGCCGGCACCATGCGCATCGGCCCCATGGCCAGACCGATGCGCTGGTGCCCCAGCGCGATGAGGTGATCCACTGCCACCCGGGTCGCCCGGCGATCATCGGTGGCGAAGCCCGGGGCCTTGATGGTCGGTGCGTTGCCGTTGACCGTCACCAGCGGCACGCCGCGCTCACGCAGGCGCTGGTAGCGGGTGACGTCACCGGTGGTGTCCGCGTGACGTCCGGAGACGAAGATGATGCCGGCGACACCGCGGTCCACGAGCATCTCGATGTACTCGTCCTCGCTGATACCACCGGGGGTCTGGGTGCACAGCAGGGGAGTGTGCCCGGAGGGCGCCAGGAGCTGCTCGATCTGCTGGGCGAACAGAGGGAAGATCGGATTGCTCAGCTCGGGCACGATCAGCCCCATGAGACCGCGGGAGGTCTGGTGCACCGACTCGGGCCGCTCATAGCCCAGGATGTCGAGTGCCGCGAGCACCTGCCGACGGGTCGAGTCCGCCACGTTGGACTTTCCATTGAGCACACGCGAGACGGTGGCGGTGGAGACACCTGCCTGGTCGGCGATGTCGGTGAGAGTGAGTCTCTGTGGCATGAGTGAATCCTATGAGGATCGGTGAAGGTCCAGGGGCCAGTTCACGCGAACCGACCGTGGTTCGTCGTCCAGCCCCAGGCCGCAATCATCGCAGATCAGACGCTGTTCTCGTCAATCATGAACCGACGTCTTGAACATGCTTCGACGCGTGGCACCCGGCTACACTCGTGAGCCGTCCCTTCGAGGCGACCGTGCTGGATGGGGATGTGGGGCAGACCCGCCACCGCTCCGTCCTCCTCAGAGGACAGGGTGGTTAGGCAACAGTCGTGGCCTCCAGCCATGTCGTCGTTGTCGGAGGCACGAGTGGGCGTCCCTCCTCCTGACGCAGGGGCTGGGAGGAAAGAAGAACCTTGGCCTCAGCCGGCAGAGTGACGGGCGAGTCGGAGGTATTGACCACGACCAGGACGCCCCGCACCAGGAAGGCGAGGGTCTGGGGCGGGCACCACTCCCAGGCCGGTGACGAAGGCCAGGGGCGCGCAGGCCAGGTTGTACTCGAGACGCACATGCGCCGCGTGCCGCACGGTCGCGGCCGGAGAGCCGAACTGGGAGGACTGCACCTGCGCGTGCTCAGCCACCATGTCGGCCAGCTCCAGGGGAGCGGTTGGCTTGTCGGAGTCGGACAGGGCGATCTCATCGCCCTGACGCAGGTAGAGCGAGCCGGGGAGGGCCAGCATCATGGCCTGGAGCGCCAGCCCCCGACGCAGGCGTTCGTCGTGGTCAACGGAGTACCAGCGCTGTCCGTCACCCGGATCCAGGTGCTCGGAGAGAATGTGGGGAGGCAGGAAGCGCCAGGTGGGGGGAGCGCCGAAGCGGTCGTGCTCATCGAGCGACCGGGTCAGGTGGGACGTGAGCGACTCGGCGTTCCACCGTGTCAGCGTCAGACAGTCGTCGCGCAGGTGGTGCACCCAGTCGTCCTGGAGGTGATGGCGGAGCGACTCCGGGATAGTCGGCGGTCACGTCGGCGCCGATGATGCCCTCATCGACGTACTCGGCCAGCTGGCCGTGCAGCATGGCGCAGTAGGCGCTGAGTCGATCCAAACGGATCCCGCTGGTGATCTGAGGGGGCACGATGGTGCCCAGGTCGATCCCGGCCGCACCGGCCCGCAGGTAGGCCTTCGAACGGCGCAGCAGGTCGTCGGCGGATCCTTCGAGACCGGTGACGAAGCCGGTGGTCTGCTTGGCGTAGGGGCCCGTGATCGGACCGAGTGCGCCGGAGATGCGCACGATGGTGCGCAGCCCTTGCTCGCCGGCCTTGTCGATGAACCGACGAATCGAGTCCATCTCGGTGTCGACGTCGAGCAGGCTCGGACGGATGAGCACCGCATCCATGCCCAGGTAGAGGGCGTGCTCAATGATGGGGGCGGTGCGGTCCAGCTCGGCGGCTCCCAGGGTCGGCGAGGGGATCTCGTAGACCAGCGCGTGGCGCCACCACTCTTCCGGACCGTCGTAGGGCCGGTGAACGAGGGTAGTGGTGGTGGTCACGGCAGGTGTCTCCCTTCCGCCGGGCGCGCGCCCAGGGGCTTCACGCCCAAGAGGTGATTCATCGATGTGAGGAGGGTGCGTGGCGACCGCATGGTGGAAGGATCGGGTACCGGTGCTCCCCTGGGACGGTGTCGGAGGTGTCGGAATGGTGACGTCCATGGTAACCCGCTTCTGCGCTACCTTGTGACTATGTCAGCGCAGCATTCTGGATCCGAGCCTGTGCGTATCGACGGACACGATGCCCTTGGTCTGTCCGGGTACCGGGTGGAGGACGTGGAGCGCTTTGTTCACGAGCAGGCGAAGAATCCCCAACGCACCCCTTTTGAGCGCGACCGGGCACGGGTCCTCCACTCCTCGGCGCTGCGACGTCTGGGGGCCAAGACCCAGGTGCTGGGGCCGGCGGCCGATGACTTCGTGCGTACCCGGCTCACCCACTCCCTGGAAGTGGCGCAGGTGGGGCGCGCCCTGGGGCAGGCGCTGGGATGTGACCCTGATGTCGTCGATACCGCCTGCCTGTCCCACGACCTGGGCCATCCTCCTTACGGACACAACGGTGAGAAGGCGCTCGACGTCGTGGCCCGCCAGATCGGAGGCTTCGAGGGCAATGCCCAGACCTTCCGGATCCTCACCCGGCTGGAGCCTAAGACCCTTGATGAGGCTGGGCGGCCGGTCGGTGTCAATCTCACGCGGGCCAGCCTCGACGCTGCCGCGAAGTACCCCTGGCTCAAGGGGAAGGGACCGGGTGGCCCGAGTGGACGTAGCGCGCGCAAGTACTCCGCCTACGATAGCGACGTCGAGATCTTCGCCTGGATGCGTCAGGGGGCTCCGGAGGGCAGGCGCTGCATCGAGGCGCAGATCATGGACCTGTCCGACGACGTCGGCTACTCCGTCCACGATGTCGAGGACGCGATCGCCCTGGGACGCGTGGACCCGGCCTGCCTGACCGACCCGAACGAGGTCGATGAGCTCCTCGAGGCCACGCTGGCCTGGTACGGCACCGACCTGAGCGCCGACGCCCTCGGAGCGGCTTTCGAGAGGTTGTCCGACCAGCCCTACTGGATCCGCTCCTACAACGGTTCAGTGGCCGACGCCGCACGCCTGAAGAACCTCACCAGCGAGATCATCGGCCGCTTCGTCTCAGCGGTCGCCGCCGCCACCCGCCAGACCTACGGCAATGGCCCCCTGCCCCGCTACGAGGCCGAGCTCGTCATCCCCGAGGAGACGGCTGCGGAGATCCTCCTCCTCAAGGGCATCGCCGTGCGCTACGTCATGGAGCCCCGGGAGCATGAGCCGGTCTACATGCGCCAACGCACCCTCATCTTCGACCTCGCCGATGCCCTCATGACCGGCGGTGGGTAGGGGATCGACCCGGTTCTGCTCGACGTCTGGAACCGGGCCGAGAGCGATGATGAGCGCCTGCGGGTGGTCGTCGACCAGATCGCCTCCCTGACGGATACCTCTGCGCGGGCCTGGCACGCCCGGCTGTGCGGCATGTTCTCCGAGGTCTAACCGGCGCTCAGTGAAAACCCTGGCGCCGGATGTCGGAGCCCTCGCCTACGATGGCCCTGTGGCGGGACTGATCAGGCGTGAGGACATCGAGGCGGTGCGCGAGCGCGCCAGGCTCGAGGACGTCGTCGGTGAGCACGTGACTCTCAAGAGCGCCGGTGTCGGTTCGCTCAAGGGTCTGTGCCCCTTCCACGACGAACGCACCCCTTCCTTCCACGTCCGCCCTCAGCTCGGCTACTGGCACTGCTTCGGCTGCGGTGAGGGCGGTGACGTCATCACCTTCATCGAGAAGATCAATCACCTCGGTTTCGCCGAGGCAGTCGAGTACCTCGCCGACCGTACCGGGGTCCAGCTGCGCTACGAGGAGGGCGGCGCGGTGCGGCGTGGGGTGGAGCCGGGCACTCGTCAGCGCCTCATGGACGCCAACCGTCTGGCCGAGGCCTGGTTCCGCGAGCAGCTCGCCACCCCGGAGGCCCAGCCGGGGCGGGACTTCCTCACGGCCCGGGGCTTCGACCGCCAGGCCGCCGCGCACTTCGGCGTCGGCTACGCGCCGGCCGGATGGGACCATCTCGCCCGGTATCTGCGCAGTGCCGGCTACACCGAGGCCGAGCTGGTTGACTCCGGCCTGTGCAGCCGGGGCGGGCAGGACGGGCGACGCGTCTATGACCGGTTTCGCGGCCGCCTCATCTGGCCCATTCGAGACGTCACCGGAGCCACTGTCGGCTTCGGGGCGCGCAAGCTCTCGGAGGAGGACCAGGGTCCCAAGTACCTCAACACGCCCGAAACCCCCGTCTTCCACAAGAGCCAGGTCCTCTACAGGGCTGGACCTGGCCAAGCGGGAAGTGGCCCGCTCGCACCGGATCGTCGTCGTCGAGGGCTACACCGACGTCATGGCTGCCCACCTGTCCGGGGTGACCACGGCCGTGGCCACGTGCGGGACCGCCTTCGGCGCGGACCACGTGCGGGTGGTACGCCGTCTCCTAGGAGACGTGGACGACCCCGCAGCGGGAGTCGTCACCGGCCAGGGACGCGAGGCCCGAGGCGGCGAGGTCATCTTCACCTTCGACGGGGACGCAGCCGGCCAGAAGGCCGCGCTGCGCGCCTATGCCGAGGACCAGCGCTTCGCCACCCAGACCTTCGTGGCCGTCGACCCCGGCGGGCTGGACCCCTGCGACCTGCGCATGAAGGAGGGGGACACGGGCATCCCGCGCCTGCTGTCCCGACGGGTGCCGCTGTTCGAGTTCGTCATTCGCACCTCCCTGTCCCACCTGGACCTGGACACCTCCGAAGGGCGGGTCCGGGGCCTGCGCTCGGCGGCACCGGTGGTGGCCGGCATCCGAGACCGGGCGCTCAAGCGCGAGTACGCCCTGACGGCTCGCCGGATGGCTGGGACTACCCGATGCTGAGGTCCACGCCGCAGTCCAGGCCGCAGGGAGGCGAGGGGCACAGCCCAGCGCTGCACGGGGCGGTCAGTGGCCCACCGACGAGACCGCCGGCCCCTGATGCTGCGGCCCCGTGCGGGGGCTGCCGCCGGTGACCGACCCCGTCGAGCAGCTCGAGCGTGAGGCCCTGGCCGTCATCATCCAGTTCCCGGTGGCAGCCCACCACGCCGGTGCTGACGAGATGGGAGCCGACTCCTTCGGCCAGCTCACCCACCGGGCCGTTTACGAGGCCGTCGCCGCCGCCGGAGGTACTGCGGAGGTGTTAGGGCTGGTCCAGCAGGCGGTGTCCGCAGGCACGGGGGAGCAGGAGGCGCAGCGCCGGGCCACGCTGCGTTGGCTCCAGCAGGTGCGCGACGGCGCCATCGACCTGGTCGAGGCCGCCATCACCGAGCTCGCCGTGGCGCCCCTGCCACTTCCCACGATCCGGGGACGCGGCACCGAGGTGGACGCCTCCGGGCTGGAACGCTACGCCAAGGGCGTGCTCGGCTCCCTCGCCGTCATGGGTATCAACCGGCGGCTCGTCGAGATGCGCTCACGCCACCGGCGGATGTCGCCGCAGGAGGAGGGCTACCGCGAGCTGTTCTCCCAGATCGCTGCCCTTGAGCAGCGCCGCATGCAGATCAGGCAGGGAGCCTGAGGCGGGACCGGTGGCACACCAGGTGAGCAGGTGCGGGTAGCCTGACGGTCATGTCGATCCTGCGACGTCGTCAAGGTTCATCCACCCGCTCCACCGCCGCACTTCCGCTGGAGATGCGTGAGCAGCTGCGCGAGCCCGCCCTGGGAGCCGTCCCCCTCAATGCGGATGGCTCGGCGTGGGCGGTGGCCACGACCGGATCCCTCGTGGTCTTCAACGGGTGCAGCAGGCCCAAGACCCATTCCTGGGACGAGGTGGAGCAGGGTACCTGGGACGGGCAGGAGCGCGTCTTCATCCTGAGGTGGTCGCAGCAGGATCGCGAGGACCTCGTTCTGAAGGTCCCGGCAGGAGTCCGTAACGGGGATGCCTACGCCTCCGCTGATGCGGCCGCCTTCGCCAAGGCCCTGCGCCAGCGGGTGGAGGCCGCCATCGTCCACAGCGCCGTGACAACGCTTCCCAGCGGCGCCACGGCCACAGCGAGTGTGCGTCGAGGCAGTGACGGTGAGCTCTACTCCGTCACCCGGCCACTGATCTCACAGGTCGATGAGGTGGAGGATTGCCAGGCGCTTCAGGAGCTGGAGGACCGCGTCCGCGAGGGTGTGGGCCTTCCCACACGGTAGGATGTTGTTGGAATAGCAGCGTTTCCTTCGATTCGCCGGATTCGACGTTGCCGCGGGATGTTGCTAAGTTCACTGCGCGTCAAACGCATTCCTGCGTAGCTCAATGGCAGAGCATCCGACTGTTAATCGGACGGTTGCTGGTTCGAGTCCAGCCGCAGGAGCCACCAGGGAAGTCCTCAGCTGATCGGGCTGGGGACTTTTCTTTTTCGTCTGTGTTTGGAGTCCATCCGGTCTTCGACGGGTGTCGTCGGTGGTGTGCGAATACCTGATCGCGAGATGGGCCGGACATGACCTCGTCGCTTCGGTCATGGGAGGATGCCGCCATGGCATACCGCGACATCCGCATCATTGGCGACCCGGTCCTGCGCACCGAGTGCGACTGGATCACTGATATCGACGACTCCGTCAAGGCCCTGGTTGAGGACCTGCTCGAGACGGTCGACGAGGACGGTCGGGCCGGCCTGGCCGCCAATCAGATCGGGATCGGTCTGCGCGCCTTCTCCTGGAACATCGACGGCGAGATCGGCTACATCCTCAACCCCAGGATCGTCGAGGTGTCCAAGGACGAGTACCAGGACGGGGACGAGGGCTGCTTGTCAGTGCCGGGCCTGTGGTTCCCCACGGAGCGGGCGTGGTACGCCCGGGCCGAGGGTGTGGACCTGGACGGCAGGGAGGTCGTCGTCGAGGGGGAGGAGCTCATGGCCCGCTGCATCCAGCACGAGTGCGACCACCTGGAGGGCCACCTCTTACCTCGATCGCCTCGACCGGAAGAACCGGGCCAAGGCGATGAAGGAGCTGCGAGCGCAGGGGCTGTAACGCCCCAAGGATGTGGACCGGGTGGGGCAACAGGTGATGAAACCTGTTGCCCCACCCGGTTCTCAGGAGGCGATGCGGCGAGCTCCGCGGGGTGTGCTCCTAGCCGACGCGGTGCAGCCAACGCACGGGTGCACCGGCTCCGGCGTAGCGGAAGGGCTCGAGCTCGTCGTCCCAGGCCTGTCCCAGAGCCAGGTCGAGCTCGCGGCGCATCCTCTCAGGTTCAGCCGCGTAGACGAGCGCAGCCCGGATCCGGTCCTCGGGGACGACGACGTTGCCGTGAACATCCGTCTGGGCGTGGAAGATGCCCAGATCGGGGGTGTGGGACCAGCGGCCGCCGTCGGTGCCGACGCTCGCCTCCTCAGTCACCTCGTAGCGCAGGTTCGCCCAGCCGCGCAGGGCCGACGCAAGACTGGCTCCCGTTCCAGCGGGTCCCACCCAGCTGGTCTCGGCCCGCATCATGCCCCGTGCCGCAGGCTGCTCGGTCCAGTCCAGGTGGACACGTGAACCGAGCACCTCGGCCGCTGCCCACTCGATGTGGGGGCAGAGCGCCCGAGGTGCTGAATGCACGAAAAGTACACCGCGGGTGTAGGCACCGATCATGAGTATCGCCTCCTGGTTGGTTTCGAGATTCGCCTTCCCCAACGGTCTCGACCCACAACCGGGCTCATGTCATGACGTACGCGGCATGCACGGCTTATTGTGCCTGACCGCACCGGCCGGGTCCAGCGCGGTGGGTCACAGGCGAGGTCTCACGGCACCGCCCGCCCGAGCACGACTACTGGCGGGTGAGGAGCAGAGCGACGTTGTGCCCACCGAAGCCGAAGGAGGTGCTGGCCGCCGCCTCCAGCTGGGGCAGGGCGCGGCCCTGCGGCCCAACGACGTCCAGACCGAGCCGGGCCAGCTCCGGATCCACTCCGGCTGGCAGCAGCGTGGGCGGGGCCCAACGCTCCTGCAGCGCCATGACGGTCAGCACCGCCTCCAGGCCCCCGGCCCCGCCCAGGAGGTGACCGGTGGCGGACTTCGTGGCGCTGACGGCCGCACTCGGAACCGTCCTGGCCAGGACACCGGCCTCGACGACGTCGCCGGCGGGTGTCGAGGTGGCGTGGGCGTTGACGTGCCCGACGGCGCCGGCATCAAGGCCCGCGCGATCCAGAGCCAGCCGCAGGGCTCGTTCCTGCTCCGCACCCGATGGCTCGGGGCGTGCGACGTCGTAGGCGTCGGCAGTGACCCCGGAGCCCGCCAGCACGGCCAGGACCTGTGCGCCACGGGCCGTGGCGTGCGCGGCTCGCTCCAGGACGAGGAGCCCGGCCCCTTCGCCCAGGACGAAGCCGTCGCGGTCCGGTGCGAAGGGGCGAGAGGCGGTCTGCGGGTCGTCGTTGCGCGTCGACAGGGCCCTCATGGCGCCGAAGGCGGCCACGGTCATCGGGTGAAGGGCCGAATCCGTGCCCCCGGCCACGACGACGTCGGCCCGTCCCAGAGCGATGAGGTCCGCACCGTATGCGATGGCCTCAGCCCCCGAGGCGCAGGCCGAGACCGGAGCGTGGATACCGCCGTGCGCCCCCAGCTCGATCCCGACGGCCGCCGCCGGGGCGTTGGGCATGAGCGCGGGGACCGCTGTCGGCAGCACGCGCCGGGGCCCCTTGTCCCTCAGGGTGTCCCACGCCTCCATGACCGACAGGACCGGGCCCATTCCCGGGGACACGGACACGGCCAGACGCTGCGGGGCGACCTGTGGAGCCTCGGCCTGCTCCCAGGCCTGGCGGGCGGCCAGCAGCGCGCACTGGCTGGCGCGGTCAAGACGGCGCATCTGGCGGGGCGGGAGCATCTCGGCGGGATCGACCGCCAGGGGAGCGCCGATCCGCACGGGCAGCTCATGGTGCTCGACCCACTCGTGCTCAAGGGTGCGAACCGCGCAGGTGCCCTGGTGCAGGGCGCTCCAGGTGGTCTCAACGTCTGCACCCAGAGGGTTGACGGTCCCCAGGCCGGTGACGACGACGTCGTCAGGGCGGCACTCGGCTTCCGGGCTCATGTCTGTGGTCAGGCCTTCTTGGAGGTCACCAGGTCAACCAGCGCTCCGACGGTGGGCAGGGTCGGGATGAGGGAGTCGTCAAGGGCCACGCCGAAGCGTTCCTCGACCTGGGTGGCGATGGTCAGCAGACCCAGGGAGTCGACGTCGAGATCCTGGGCGAAGGTGGTCTCCCGGGTGATGTCCTTGGCGGCGACGCCGGACTCCTCGCTGACGATCTGGGTGATGACGGACTGGACGTCGTCGTTGCTCTGCTCAGCCATGGTGGCTCCTTCTGACGCCGCGACGGAGCATCTAGGATCCGTTACGGCACGGTGGCTCGATGATGGTTGTGGTTCGCCCGCGGCGGCGCCGCAGGTCGGACCATTGTCCCAGATGAGAAGGGATGCTCCGGAATAGGTGCGTTACCGGGGAGCGAGTCGTGACCGACGTGTTGTCATAGCGCAGCGACCGGACCAGTCCGAATGGGACGGACGGTCCGGTCGCCTAGGAGGGGGACACGGATGCTCACCACGTCCGCGGCGCCTCAAGCCTCTCGGCTGACAGCCAGTCGGCCCACGATGATCGCCATGTGCAGCATGAGGCCGTCACGGGCGTTTGTTGCGTCCCAACCGACTTGTTCACTGACCCGGCCCAGACGGTAGCGCACCGTGTTGGCGTGCACGAACAGGTTTCGGGCGGTGGCTTCCAGGCTCCCGCCCAGGGCCAGGTAGGTGGCCACTGTGCTCTCGAAGGGGTCGCCCATCTCGTGGAGGGTGCGTGCACCAGATTGAGGATCTGCTCGCCGGCGAGCTCGTCGCCGGCCAGGAGCCGCTCGGGCAGGAGGTCATCGGCGTGAACCGGGTTGGGCGCCTCGGCCCACCCGGGTAGGGCCCGCAGCCCGGCCAGGGCGGAGCGCAGTGAGCGGCCGGCGTGCGAGATTCCCGAGACCACGGGGCCGACGACGGCCGACCCTCCCAGGCCGCCGGCCACCTGCATGGCCGCCTGGTCCACCAGCTGCTCAGCAGTGGCGTCCCGGGAGGAGTGCTTGGATGCCGAACCGGGGGCGGCCGAGCTGTCGCCCAGGACGATGAGGACGGAGTCACCACGTACCGATACCAGGCAGTCACTGGCCAGGTTGCGGCACTCGTGGCGCAACCTGGAGACCCCGAGCGCATCCAGGGTGGTCTTGGCAGCGATGGCCACCACCGGTCCGGTTCCGTTCCAGCCGGCAGTTCCGGCCCGGGTCGCGGCGTCCTCGGGGGCGTCGTGGAGCATCGCGTCGACCGCTACAGACTCCAACCGGGCGTCCCAAGCGCCTCGTGCCTCTGCTGCCCGGGCATACACCTCAGCCGCAGCGAAGCCGACGTCGCGCCCGAAGGTCAGGACGAGGATGCGGACAGTGTCATGATCCTCCTCCGGCACGGCGCGAGGAGCCTCGTCAACAACAACGTCGAGGACGGTGCGCACCAGAGCCAGGGTCTGCTCCAGCGTGATCACGCCGGTCAGGGCGGCAGGGGCCACGGAGAAGATCTGAGAGGGGGCCAACGGGGTCGACGGGTTCTCCGCCGAGTCGACGAACATAGTGACGCCCAGGCGGGCCACCGCTGCGATCTGGTCGCGCGATCCTTCCGGCAGGGTTCGGTAGAAATCATGGGCCGAACTGATGCGGTCCAGTGAGTGTTCAATAATTGTGTCCTGCGCCTGTCGCAGTGCAGACACTCCCGGAGCGCTCAACTCATCCATGCTGTGGATGCTACCGACTGGAATATCGTGGGGACAGTAGGTTCCCGATTGGCGCGGCGTGTGATCCGACACGGGTTTGTCTTGAAAAATACGGGGATAACTAAGGATGGTGTGTCGTGCAGGCGGAGTGGATTACACAGGTTACAATAGCGTAACCATTGTGGAAGCCCATGGTATGTGAATCTGCAATGACCTGAGTGTGCGCACTGTGCCCAGCATAGATGTGCGCACGTAGGCGCCTGGCTAGACAACTCGGAGGCTTAAGATGACGCAGGCAACCCGTACGGAGGAAGATCTTCTTGGTGCACGGGAGGTTCCACTGGAAGCCTATTGGGGAATCCACACGCTACGCGCGATGGAGAACTTCCGGATCTCTGGATCGGTGGTCGGTGATGAAGAGGCCTTTGTTCGTGGCATGGTGCAGGTGAAGAAGGCCTCGGCGTTAGCGAACAGTGATCTGGGAGCTCTTGACCCGGAGGTTGCTGGTGCGATTGTGTGGGCGTGCGACCAGGTGCTGGTTGCTGAGCGCTGCCTTGATCAGTTTCCGGTCGACCAGTTCCAGGGAGGTGCCGGAACCAGCGTCAATATGAATACCAATGAGGTGATTGCCAACCTCGCTCTGGAGTTCCTGGGATATGCCAAGGGTCGCTATGACATCGTCAACCCCAACGACCATGTCAACAAGTCCCAGTCGACGAACGATGCCTACCCGACTGGATTCCGTTTGGGGCTGTTCACTCTTGTCGGCTCGCTCATCGAGGAGCTTGAGCGACTCATCGCCTCCATGCGTGCCAAGGGGGTGGAGCTCATCAATGTTCTGAAGATGGGGCGTACGCAGCTTCAGGACGCTGTTCCTATGAGCCTGGGGCAGGAGTTCGAGGCCTTCGCCGTTCTGTTGGGAGGAGGAGGTCAGTCGGCTTCACAACAACGCCGCTCTGCTTCTGGAGGTGAACCTCGGAGCCACGGCGATCGGCACGGGGCTCAACACCCCGCCGGACTATCAGAGCACTGTCGTCGGGCATCTGCGGGAGATCACCGGTCTGGATGTTCGAGGAGCGCATGATCTGCTGGAAGCCACGAGTGACACAGGTGCCTACGTCTCGATGCATGCGGCGATCAAGCGTCTGGCGGTGAAGCTGTCCAAGATCTGCAACGATCTGCGACTGCTGTCCTCCGGGCCTCGTGCGGGGCTGGGGGAGATCAGGCTGCCTGAGCGTCAGGCTGGTTCCTCCATCATGCCGGCCAAGGTCAATCCGGTGATTCCGGAGGTGGTGAACCAGGTCTGTTTCAAGGTTATTGGAAATGACGTCGCGCTGACCTTCGCCGCTGAGGCCGGACAGCTCCAGCTCAACGTCATGGAACCGGTGATCGCCCAGGCCATCTTTGAGTCCATCAATCTTCTCACCCGTGGGATGTCGACCCTGCGGGAGCTGTGCATCGTGGGGATCGAAGCCAATGAGGAGGTATGCCGTCGCAATGTGCTGGACTCGATCGGAATCGTTACCTACCTCAACCCGGTAATCGGCCATCACAATGGCGACATGGTGGGGCGAGAGTGTGCCCGTTCAGGACGCAGCGTGCGAGAGGTGGTTCTGGAGATGGGGCTGCTCGAAGAATCTGTTCTTGACGAGATTCTCAGCCCGGAGAACCTTCTTCGTCCCCATTTCCGTGACTTGAACGTCTACTCAGGGATCCGATCCCTCAACTCCGCCGGTTGTGACGACGGTGACCGACTCGGAGGAATAAGGCGATGGGGCCTTCCCCGGGTGTCGGCGGGCGGTCAGCCGCACGTCTGACCGCCCGCCGACACTCGGAAAGGCCTGGTTCGGCTCTGTCGCGAACGGTGTCATGAGAAGGAGCGGCAGGAGCGGATGACAGGGGCGTTGACATCCTTGCCGATCATGTTGACGCCTTGTGGATCCACCTTCGCCTGCGGAGGCCTGGAGCGCCAGAAGACGTAATTGAGGTTGTCTCCGTCGTTCGGGCCGAATGTGACTTTATTGGATGCATCGATCCAGATCGTGTTGTCAAAGCCGTGGACGGTGAGTGACTCGATCTCTCCCTCAATGACGACCACGAGATTTTGTGCAGTGATTGTTACGTCTCGTGCCCCGGCCGAGACCTTGACCACCTGATCGGTGGAGAGCTCGTTGGCGGTGACATTGACCTGGTCGGAGGCGGGCACCACCTTGGTGACCTCGGCCTCTGCCTGGGCTCGGGTGTCCTCCGCGTCGTTGTTGGTCAGGTCGTCATCGTAGTCGCGTATCTCGGAGGACGTGCAGTTCCCGTACTCCAATGGATCAACGGGACCGGTGTCCTCCAGTTTTCCAGTGGGTTCCTCCTCGGCCTCCTCGGCGGCGGCATCATGAGCCTGGTTCGACGGAGACGAGGACGCCCCCGTGGTACCGGTCCAGCCGACTGAGCAGCCAGACAGGGTCAGCAGGCACGCGGCCATGAAGGAGGCGGAGCGCAGGAGCAGGGAACGGGACAACGGAGGACCTCATTCGGCAGACATGGTGGTGCCGGTGGAACGCGGAAGACCGCGTTCCACCGGCACCACAATTGGTCAGTGCGTCCAACTATAGCCGCACGGGGCGGGTCAGGACTCCCCGCCCTGGGAGCCGGAGGTGCCTGCGTTGACGTTGGTCAAGTCGTAGCGGGCAATGGCTTGGGCCAGCACGGAGTGGTCGAGGCGTCCCTGCTCCACCAGCGCCTGGAGGGCGCGAACCACTACTGACTGGGCGTCGATGAGGTAGTGGCGCCTGGCGGCGGCACGAGTGTCGGAGAATCCGAAGCCGTCAGCACCCAGGGTGTAGTAGTCACCGGGCACCCAGGCTCGGATCTGGTCAGGGACAAGATGGTCGTAGTCGCTGGTGGCGATGAAGGGACCAGTGCTCTCGGAGAGCTTCTGCGTCAGGTAGGGGACCTGCCGCTGGGCATCGGGAGCCAGGAAGTTGGCCTTCTCCACCTCCAGGGCCTGGCGCCGCAGCTCGTTCCAGCTGGTGACGGACCACGTGGTGGCACGTACGTCCCAGTCCTCGGCCAGGATGCGGCGGGCCTCCTCGATCCAGGGCACTCCGACGCCGGAGGCCAGGAGCTGGACCTCGGGTCCCCGCCGTCGGGAGCCGTGCTGATGCGGTGAATACCGTGCAGGATTCCCTCGACGTCGACGTCGTCGGGTTCAGCGGGCTGGTGGATCGGCTCGTTGTAGACGGTCAGGTAGTACATGACGTCCCGGTTGCGGCCCGAGTCCGGTCCGTACCAGCGCTCCAGGGCGTCGCGCACGATGTGCCGTATCTCGTAGGCGTAGGCCGGGTCGTAGCTGATGACGGCGTCGTTGGTGGCCGCGATGATGGGGGAGTGGCCGTCCATGTGCTGGGTGCCCTCACCGGTCAGGGTGGTTCGCCCGGCGGTGGCTCCGATGATGAAGCCGCGGGTCAGCTGGTCGCCTGCGGCCCAGAACTGGTCGCCGGTGCGCTGGAAGCCGAACATCGAGTAGAAGATGTAGACCGGGATCATCGGCTCGCCGTGGGTGGCGTAGCTCGTGCCGGCCACCTGGAACAGGGAGACCGAACCGGCCTCATTGATTCCCGTGTGCATGAGCTGACCGGAGGTGGACTCCCGGTAGGACAGCATCATGTCGGCGTCGACTGGAGTGTAGTTCTGGCCCTGGGTGTTGAAGATCTTCTTGGTGGGGAAGAGCGACTCCAGCCCGAAGGTGCGCGACTCGTCCGGAATGATCGGGACGATGCGCCGGCCGATGCCCTTGTCCTTGATGAGCTCCTTGAGCAGGCGGACGAAGGCCATCGTGGAGGCGACCTCCTGCTTGCCCGAGCCGCCCTTGAGGATGTCGTAGGTCTTGTCTCTCGGCAGCTCGAGCTCGACGCCGGCATCGCGGCGCTCGGGGACGAAGCCTCCGAGCTGACGGCGGCGGTCCAGCATGTAGAGCAGCGAGGGTCGTCGTCGGCCCGGCCGGTAGTACGGCGGCATCTTTCGGGTTGGCCTCGAGCTGCTCATCGGTGATCGGGATGTGAAGCCGGTCGCGCAGGGCCTGAGGTCGTCCAGCGTCAGCTTCTTCATCTGGTGGGTGGCGTTACGGCCGGCGAAGTGGTCGCCCAGGAGATAGCCCTGACCGTGTGCGCAGGATGACGGTGGGCTGGCCTGTGCTCCGTGGCCGCCTTGTAGGCGGCGTACATCTTGCGGTAGTCGTTGCCGCCGCGCTGCAGTGCCCAGATCTCGTCGTCGGTCCAGTCCTTGACGAGCTCGGCGGTGCGCGGGTCGCGGCCGAAGAAGTGCTCGCGGATGTAGGCGCCGTCGTTGGCCTTGAAGGTCTGGTAGTCGCCGTCGAGCGTCTCCATCATGAGATGCTCGAGCGCGTGGTCCTTGTCCGCGGCGAGGAGCTGGTCCCAGCCACGGCCCCTAGATCACCTTGATGACGTTCCAGCCCGCGCCCTTGAAGAAGGCCTCGAGCTCCTGGATGATTTTTTTCCGTTTCCGCGCACCGGGCCGTCGAGGCGCTGCAGGTTGCAGTTGATGACGAAGGTGAGGTTGTCCAGCTGCTGGCTGGCCGCCAGCTGCAGCATGCCGCGTGACTCGGGCTCGTCCATCTCACCGTCGCCCAGGAAGGCCCAGGTGTGCTGCTGAGAGGTGTCCTGATGCGGCGCCCTGAAGGTACTTGTCGAACCAGGCCTGGTAGATCGCCTCGGACGGGCCAAGCCCCATGGAGACAGTGGGGTACTCCCAGAAGTCCTCCATGCGGCGCGGTGTGGGTAGGAGGGCAAGCCGCGGCCGCCTGCCGGGTGGGACTCCTCCTGGCGGGAAGCCGTCCAGGTCCGCTCATTGAGGCGGCCCTCGATGAAGGCGCGCGAGCGTGTGCCCGGTGAGGCGTGGCCCTGGAAGAAGACGTGGTCGCCGCCGCCGGGGTGGTCCTTGCCGCGGAAGAAGTGGTTGAAGCCGACCTCGTAGAGGGTGGCCGTCGAGGCGTAGGAGGAGATGTGGCCGCCTACTCCCACGCCAGGTCGCTGGGCGCGGGTGACCATGACGGCGGCGTTCCAGCGCAGCCAGCGCCGGTAGGTGCGCTCGGCGCTCTCGTCACCTGGGAAGTAGGGCTCGTTGGCGACGTCGATGGTGTTGATGTACGGCGTCGTCATCTCGGTGGGAACCGTGACGTTCTTCTGCCGGGCCTGAGCCAGCATACTGAGCAGGATGTAGCGCGCGCGCTTGGCGCCCTTGTCCGCGATGAGGGCATCGAGGGACTCGTGCCACTCCTTGGTCTCCTCTGGGTCGTTGTCGGTCACCTTCGTCAGGAGGCCGTCAATGAGCGGCGTGGAGTCACTGGTGGGGCTCACGGAATCCTCTTTCCTCGCGTCTGTGCGGTCAGTCCGAGCCTCATTGCGTGCCGTGGCGCCGATGGAGCGTCGGCGTACGCCTGAAGTCAGACCGCTGTGGATGACGGCCCTAATCTACGACCTGCGACGGTGTGAACGCTGCACACGGCGGGAGGAAAGTCCCACCTCACGTATGGTGTGACTCACATGGTAACGGGTTGGTCTCGGTGTCGAGGGCTGAGGAGGCGTGGGGCCTGAAGCCGGTGGCCGCTGGAGCCGATCTTCAAAGGAAAGTCCAAGGTAATCTGACATGCGTGTTCACTTGCGCCGCTGGTACCGGGTGCGGTGGGCTAGTGCCCATCGCCCAGCAGCGGGCGAGCGATAGACGGGCGCAGCCCAGAAGGACGGTGTAAGGACGTGGCGAGTACAGCGGGTGGGGCTTTCGGCTTCGCCTCCGGTCTCATCATTCAGGAGTTCGGCTACGACGACGACGTCGACGAGACCTTGCGGCAGGCCGTTGAGGCGGAGACCGGAACCACTCTGGTGGACGAGGACTATGAGGACGTGGCCGACTCGGCCATCGTGTGGTGGCGTGACGACGACGGCGACGTTGACGACCTCACCGACCTCCTCATGGACGCCCAGGCCAACCTCGACGGCGCAGGGCTCATCTGGGTGCTGACGCCCAAGGCGCGTACCACTGGCGCCGTCCAGGCCGCCGAGGTGGAGGAGGCTGCTGCGACAGCCGGCATGCACGCGACCTCCGCCGCCTCCATGGGGCAGCACTGGAGCGGTATCAGGGTCTCCAGCCGAGGGCGCTGAGTCGCTCCAGTGGCCGACCTGCGTACTGTGCCGCCGGAGGCGGAGATGATTGGTGGCTTTCCCGGCGGAGGCGGTAAAGTCTCCTCCGGCTGAGGCGGCTTGCGCCGTCAGTCGCATGTGCGGGCACCGGTAGCCTGGGGGATGTCTGCACCTGGACCTGTAGCTCAGTTGGCAGAGCAACGCGTTTACACCGCGTCGGTCGTCGGTTCGAGTCCGGCCGGGTCCACCAAGGCGTGACCTCTGTTGCCCGCGCGCCCGCAGCGGCCTCAGGTCCCACCTCGTGAGTGGAGACGCCGAGCCAGGCCGGCGACGGCGTCGACGAGATCCGTGACTCCGGGGTCTTCGACTGGGAAATGGCCGCACTCGCGCAGCACCACCAGCTCGGCCGGACCTGCGGCACGCGACAGTACTCGGGCGCTGAGCTCGATCGGCGTCCACGCGTCCCGACCGGGGTGCAGCAGCGTCACCGGCGTGCGATTGCGTTCGGGCGGGGTGTGCGCGAACCGCAGGTAAGAGGCGAGGAACCCCAGGGGGACCCTGGCGGCGCCCCCACGCGGGTCGATGGCGCACAGGCGAGACAGTGCGCGGTCGCGGCTCATCCGCCGCAGGTTCGCCACTGCGTTCATCGGCACCATGGTGCGCTCCAGTCCTCCGCGTGCGAGTGCCGACAACGGCCCGCCCAGGACGCCCAGTGCTGCCGCACGCGTCATGTGTGTCCGGGCGCGCCAGTCACCCGGGTCGAGCAGACACGTGGCGGCCACCGCCGCCACGTGCGGCGAGCGGGCCGCCACCTCGTAGGCGAGAAGGCCGCCGATGCTGGCGCCCAGAAGCACCAGCGGACGGTGGTCGTGCTCGGCCTCGACGAGGTCAACGAGGAGGTCGATCCAGGTGTCGTAGCGCACGGCCGTGGGATCCGGTGACGTCGTGCGTCCGTACAGAGGCAGGTCGACGGCGCTGACGTCGATGCCGCGTGAGGCCACCAGTGCGGCAATCGGCCACAGCGCTCCACTGTGCCCACCAGCTCCGTGGACGAGCAGCACCCGGGCCGGCGCCCCGGGGTCGGGGGCACGTGCGATGTGCGTACGGTGGCCGTGCCACCGCCACCACGTCGACTCGGGTACCAGGGAGGCCGCGCGCCGGTGGTGCTGAGGCAGGAAGGATACGTACGGATTGGCCGGCATACGTTGATGCTAACCGCGGTGCCCGCGCTTCACCGCAATGAGTTCACGAAGCCGTCCCAGCCCTCCTGCCTTGCATCACCCTGAAGCGGGCGCATGAGGAACCTGGCACGCTGCTGGTCGAGGATGATCACGTCCTCCTTCTGTGCTGGCTTGAGGCAGCTGTGATGCTGTTGGAGGCATCGAGGTGGGGGAGTGGCTATGGTGGTCATGGCAACGGAGGAAAAGAGGGCCGCCACAAGCGCCCTATTCGATTCTTTATCCGTGTGGTACTTCTGTCAATCAGCCAGAGGAGACGCAATGAGTGACGAGCAGGCAGGAATCCCGATAGAGCTGTCCGATGCGCTGTCGGAGAATAAGGCGGCGGAGAGGATATTCGCAGCTCTGCCCCCATCGCACCGGAACGAGTACCTGCGCTGGATCAGTGAGGCGAAACGCGCCGAGACTCGCCGTCGTCGGGCCATCAAAGCAGCAGAGATGATGGTTGATAAGCACGGTAGACCTGGTCCTGGATGAGTTCCTAGCCGGCTCTTATTTAAGGTGATGGGCCGACGGAGCCCGCTGCCTCGTGGCGGATCGTCTTGACGTGATGCCTCAGGCGCGCTTGGTGAACCGGTGGTGCTGCTCGGCGTGGATGCTGAAGTGCTGAGGGCGATGCTGCCCGCGGAGAATGGCCTGATCGTCGACCCAGCGCTCCCACTGCGTGGCGTGCTTCCGCTCGCCGGCACCCAGTGGTTTAGCCATGCCGGTTTCGAGCAGATCATCGAGGATCAGGAACGAGGGCTCGGGGGTGGCTACCTTCCAGTCGACGATCCCCCCATGGACCGTCTGGGCTGAGGAGAACCAGTGAGCGGTTGAGATCGTGCAGGTCGTTGAAGTGCTCGTCCTTGCCGCTCTCGGAGCTCCAGTACCAGCGTGCCAGCCGGAATGACTCCGACACCTGCGTCCAGCTCCGGTAGTGCTCTCGCAACGCACGATCCAGGACCGCGAGCGTGTCCCAGGTCTCGTCCTCAGTCAGCCAGCCCATCGCGAATCCGCAGCGTGTCAGCATGGCGGCACGGACCAGGTCCCAGGCGGCGAAGTCCACGTTTCGGATGTCCCGGTCGTTGTTGAGCATGCGCTCGAGGCGCCACAACGTTTTTGCTGCGTCCGAGGACGAGTCGGCAGTATCCCACAGCTCGTGGCGCTCGGCCTCCGCCAGGGAGGTGCTGACCCAGCGAGCACGCTCCGCATCGAAGCCGGTGCGGTGGCCTGAGGTGATAAGCCAGTAGATCCGAGCGAGGAGATCGGTGCGGGAGCATACTCCCCAGTCGAGGGAGAGCATGGTGCGGGTGCCATCGAGATCGGAGCAGATGAGACGGTCCCACGGGTCCCGGCTGCACAGGGAGTACGGCGCACAGATCGCCAGGAGCCGTTCATGCGGGCCGGTGGTGAACTCATCGGGCTTGGACTCTCTGACAGGTCGATGGTGCTCAGTGAGCTCATTCCATGTGGACTCCTCACCCCGATGCGGGGCGGAGGAGGCCCTGTCGCGGCGCAGACGTATTCTCTGATGGATTGATCTGAAGATCTCGGTGGTAGCGATTACTCCAAAAACTACTAGCGCGACGGAAAGGAGCAGAGTCTGCAAGGGCATAAAGAGAATTGTGCAGCATGTGAACAGATGAGCGCCAAATTGTTGCACAGAGGTGATGCGGATTCATTGAGTTGAATGCCTGTATATTTACAGGCGGTTGATCAGTTTTTCGAGGCGCTTCATTCCTTCATGCAGCTCGTCACGGGAGGCCGCGTAGGACAGCCGTACGTGGGAGCGAGCCGTGGTCGTGGAGAAGTCCTGTCCCGGAGTGAGGGCCACATGCGCCTCCTCCAGGGCACGGTGGCAGAAGGTCTGGGCGTCGAGCCCCGTGGAGGAGACGTCGAAGTAGACGTAGAAGGCGCCGTCGGGCAGGACCGGAACAGGTAGGCCGATGCGTTGCAGCCCGTTGAGCACAATGCTCCTGCGGGCAAGCAGCTCCTGCCGGCGACCCTCGCATACTGAGATGGATTCGGGGGAGAAGACCGCCAGCGCAGCTTGCTGAATAGGCGTCGAAGCGCACAGGAAGTAGTTGACAGCCAGGTTCTCTGCGGGTTGCACCAGCTCCTCGGGAAGGATCGCCCAGCCCAGGCGCCAGCCCGTCATCCCGAAGTACTTGGAGAAGGAGTTGATGACGATTGCCTCGGGATCGGTCTCCAGGACGCTGTGCGCCGGCGTGCCGTCATCATCTGGATCGGCCAGACCCAGGTAGATCTCGTCGACGATCCGCCAGGCGCTGCGTTCACGGGCCAGCGCGCAGATCGATGCCAGCTCCTCGAAGGGGATCGATGTGCCCGTGGGGTTGGATGGTGTCGCCAGCATCACCGCGCTCGTCTGCGGAGTCCACGCCGCCTCGGCTGAGGCTCGGTCCATCTGGTAACGGCTGGCAGGACTGGTGGGCGTCAGAATGATCCGACCGCCATAGGTTTCCACGAGCTGCCGGTTGCAGGGGTAGGACGGATCTGCGATGACGACGTCGTCGCCGGGCTGTGTGGTGGCGGCAGCCACTAGCAGGAGTGCTGACGACGCGCCGGTGGTCACGACGATCCGGGCTGGATCGACCTCGACTCCGTGCCTGTCCCGGTAGAAGCCCGCAATGGCCTCGCGCAGTGCGAGCAGGCCCAGGGCGGGGGAGTAGGGAAGTGGTCGGCCATCCATGACACGGCACATCTCCTCGCGGACAGCGGGAGGGGCGCCGAAGTCGGGCTCACCCAGGCTGAGCTTGGAGATCGAGTGGCCCTCCGCCTGGAGGATTCCAGCGCGTTCGCCAATGCTCATCGCGTGGAAGGGCTGAGCGGCTTTGGCCCGGTTGGCGATCTTCATGACGGCTCCTTGACTCGGGGGGGGCGGACAGAACTAGTGTCCACCTTCCCACAGTGGGAGGGCAAAGGTCTCGTGAAGGAACAGCGACGTTTCGGAAACTGGTAGTGAGGGTTTGTATAGCGATGCTGTGGTGCCTCCGGCGGGACTCGAACCCGCACGCCCGTAGGCAGCGACTTTTAAGGTCGCGGTGTCTACCGATTCCACCACGGAGGCGAGACGCGGCCCAATGTTTGAATAACTGGGGCGTCAGTACAGCTCCGCACCATTGACCCTAACAACCTGATGGTGCTGCTGGACTTCCGAAGGAAGCTGGCCGCCGGTGAGGGCGGCCAAGTGTGTACCGGCCCCAATGTAGCGCATCTGCCGGCTACTGACGGGTCGGATGGTGCGGTGGGCGATGCGGACGAGCCCATGCCGTCTCACGGGGCAGATGCGGTAGAGCCAGGAAGTGAGTCCCTGCAACAACGATGCACCGCACCGGCCACCAACGTGGGGGAGCGGTCGAACGGTGAGAGTGATGCGCCCGACACAGTGTCACGGTCGCCGCGCGTGGTCGGCCGCATCAAGCAGACGAAGTTCCGTCCCCTTACACCTGAGCAGCGCCAGCAGGTGGTCGACCTGTACCGTGCCGGTGTCCCCGTCAAAGAGATCGTTCGGCAGACGGGCGTCAACCGCTCGACGGTCTACCGGCTGCGCGGGCAGGCAGGGCTGGAACGCCACCACCGCTTCACCGACGAAGACTGTGCCCAGGCGATCCTCTTCCGCCAGCAGGGCCTGACCATCGCTGAGATCGCCAAGCGGCTGGGGCTTCAGTGGCATGACTATCGGGCGCTACCCTGGCGGCTGCTCGCGAGGAGTGACGGCAGTGGTGGTGAGAGCGGTGCCTCCGTCGTCGAAGAGCGCCCAGAGCCATCTGGAGTGCTGATAGGTTTTTGCCATCGACTGGATCAAAGTCGCTATGCGGCGACTTGACACCCCACGCTGGCGGGGCCCCTCAAGCCCTCTAGAAACGGCAATAGCGGCCGTTATGGCACGTTGCCGAATTACTAGCCTGACGTGAGTTGTATGCCTCGGCCTCGCCATTTTGCCAAAAATACATACAACTATTGACATTTACGACGAACAGCATATAATCATAATCAGACACAGTTGATCACCGTGTCACCCGAAATCTCCGGCAGGTGGTTTCTAGGCTGCACCGCGGGAGATTTTTATTTTAGACTGATTTAGTGCGGCTTCCTGTCGAAGACAGACATGAAGTCTTTGCGCTTTGTTCGTATGTCTTCCTTGACTTGAATGCAGAAATAGCTGCCGTCTTTCGTTACACCATAGAACCGATAGAGCAGCATCCGCTGATCTTCGGTGCTAGCGATCGTATCTGGATTGATCTGAGAATTGCGAAGCAGGTCAAGCGCCGCCTTATAGAAGCGAAGTCGCTTGGTGCGATCCTTCTGATTCTTATCCATCAAATGTGTCCAAAACACGGCGAGAAATACTTTCTCGCCGCTGAAGTACTTCGACTTGACGTACGGCTGTCGCTTGGTTGAGTGTGCGATGACGTTGTATTCCTGGCGAGCACGCTTTAGTACTTCGTTGTATGACGATCCTGAGAGTTGTGGGTATTTTGTATTATATGCATTCATTACTCCAATCAGTATACAATGATTGCAATACTATGATAAGGCTCGAAACGGTGTTACAGTGCAGGTTTGGTGCCGACACGGACTGCTAATGGCATGCTTGCATCCAAGCGCGACAGGTTCTTGTATAGCGCATCAAGCCTATCAATCTAACTTGTGTGACAATTCTTCTCCAAAGTATCGCGCTCGAGAAGATTTGAGAAGCATTGCAGGAGTCCAGTGAGGAGCGTTTCTAGCGGGCGGGGTCGGGGTTTTAAAAAATTCGGCTTCTCCGCTCATCGCATTGCGCAGCAAATTCTTCTGTGAGGGAGCGTCTTGCCTCTAGATTGCCGGCACAGTCGTAGTCGTAGGTATCGATCTCGGCTAATACAAACACCATAAACATGCGAAGGCGTTCATCGAATTTGCGTTCTGCATAGAATGGAGACTTTCCCCATTCAGAGACTTCTGGGTCGATAGTCAGTCGGGGGTTGACACTAACTCCTTCAGCGGATTCTGAATCAGGGAAAGTTAGTCGAGCTAAGTCGCAATATCCGGACTCAAGCATCCTCTCTCCCCATTCCCATCTAGGTTCTACTCCGCTTGGAATATGGGCGATCGGATCTGCTTTAACGATTCGAGCCGCCCAAATAGTTAATCGGCGGTGGCGATCTATACGAGCTAGCCTATTGATCCAACCTAGATAGTTAGCATCAACGTCAGAGGCGAATGGCTGCATGGTTCGCAGCAATTCCAGTTGGTGCTGCGGGAGTACTGACAACTTTTGGGAGGTGCGTTTCCAGGAATTTTGGCTATCGCAAATTGGGTACTGGAGGCGATCTTCGTGTGGAGGGGGTAGTCTACCCGAAGAATAGGCTGCAGCTGCCCAAATAATGTAATCGAGAGCCGACCTAAGATTATACAGCCACTCTCCAAACAGCGCAGGAAGTTCCTGGGGAAATTCTTCATGCTGCTCCACTGTGAGGATATATTCCGTGGCGTTGGTGCGCGTTAAGTGCGCAGCAAAGGGGTGTGGCTCAAAAACTCATTCCAACACTCGATCATCTCTCTGGAATGAACTTTTCGCTCTTTTCAACTCGGTGGCGTGCTGGCTTAAATAAATTCACTTCATTCTTTCCGTAGGTGCGTACGGTCGCGTCCTGAGCTTCTCCGCAAAGGGTTATCGCCGTCGCTAGCCAGCCCGGCGTCATCGCATCCGTCTGGTTTCGTACCGCGACTTCTTCATCGTACGTCGGCAGCTTACCTGTAGATATTATCGTCATCTACAATTTAATTTTTATCTACGAAATATAATTCAACTCGACAATTCCATTATTTGTTATCGTGTTGATTAATTTCAATTTATGTTCCACATCATTTTGGCTAAATAATTTTATACCATTCCCTAAAATTGTCGGAATAATGGATATAAGATACTCATCAATCACATCTGAAGAAATGGCTTGTTGAACTAAGTCTGCTCCTCCACATATCCAAATATCTTTTCCTTCAACCCATTTTAATTTCTTGATCAATTCCTCCAAATTATCACTTGTAAAAATGATCTTATCGGAATCTTGTTTGTTCTCGATGAGTGAAAACATAAGTCAATAAATTGTCATAAACCCAATTATCAGGGGATAACTCAGTTATTATCTGATTGTAAGTATTCCAACCCATCAGAACTGTGTCTATATTTTTTATAAACTCAGAATAGGTACTTTCGTTTTCTAAACAATCTTCATGACCTTGCAGAAAAGCGACACCCCCATTTTTATCAGCAATATAGCCATCTACACTCATAGCTATAAACAGTTTTACTTTTTCTCATATCTTAACCTCAACTTCTAATTTTTCTCTAAATATTTTTAGGATATTATACCATTTTTCAGAGCGTCTGTTTTCTTTATTCTTTCCGCTGGGCTTGCACTATCTTTAACAGCTTATCTTGAAAGGTATCTTTGCTCTTTTTATCAAAATATATCTTGGTTACAAAGGTCTTTCCGTTCATCTTTTTTGTTAGAACACCATCAGGCTTGCCTCTACCCTGCGCCTTTGCTGTACTCGCAGATCGCAGTCTGGTAACGGGGTTGCGTACCCCTGCCATCGCTGGCAAACCCTCGAAGGGATCGAGCTCTTCTCCTACACCTCCAACCCGCTCACCAGCCCACCGGCGTCGGTGTCGAGGGCGTGGGCGATGCGGAGGATGTTGTGGAGGCTGAGGTTGCGTTGGCCGCGTTCGACCTGGCCGATGTACGACCAGTGCAGGGTGGTGCGCTCGGCCAGCTTCTCCTGCGACAGGCCCAGCTGTTCGCGGCGGGCGCGCACACGCCGGCCAAACTCACCGGTGGCTGGTGAGATCGGCGGCTTGCGGTCGGTGGGCACAGCTCCATCTAAACCGGCCGAAGACTCCCAATCCAGAGACTATGTATCTCA
>BNJU01004037.1_pt1 | contig 93658 bp, 133 predicted proteins | sample 8539281 | NCBI WGS metagenome assembly BNJU01 (sample SAMD00202456, study PRJDB9452) | human saliva metagenome | isolation source: human saliva | place: Japan
TATTTATTATTGATGTTTCTGTTATTTATTCCAAAAATGTTTTTGCCTTCTTATACACGCCAATGATAACCGATAAAATAATATCTTTTAGAGAGTAACTAGCTTCCCAACTCAAGATATTTTTAGCTTTTTGAGGCATCTGCAAGGACGCCAGCTGGATCCCCAGCACGGCGAGCAACACTTTCGTGTGGATCTTTGATTAAGTAATTCTTCAGCAGTTTTAAAGATTTCTTTGACGGTATAACCTTTTTCAGTTCCTAAGTTAAGATTTGAGAAGAACTAGTTTCTGGAATAGGTAATCATCCCTTTAACATGGGCTTGTGCAAGATCTAAAACATGGATGCTAATCTCGAATACATGAACCATCGCGTATCGTAGTCATCTCCAAATATTTTCAGGCTATCATTTTGTCCCAATGCAGTCTTGTTGATGATTTGGAATGATGTGAGTTGGATTTTTACACGGAGACCATTTGAAGCATCCATTTCTGCACCAGCTTCATTGAAATAGCGGAAAATGACATATTTCAATCATAGCGATTAGCCATCCAGTAAATCATTCGTTCGCCCATCAATTTTTGTTTCTGCATAAGGATTGACAGGGTCGAGCAAGGTATCTTCAGTCGCTGGCTTGTCACTACAGTTATTACCATAGAGGAAGCAGTTGAAGAGAACATGATTTTTGAATGCAATCTCAGATAAGACTTTAAGAACTTGGTTCATGCCAGCAACATTGGCAGTGAAGTATTTGTTGGGTTTTCAATGCTTTCGCTAACAACACTTCACCTGCACAATGCAGAACTGCATCAATTTTTATTTTTCTTCCAAGTAGGCTAAGGCACCAGCATCATAAACGTCAAGTTGTTTAGTGTGCACGATTATCTACAGCTGAACGGTGTCCTGTAGAAAGGTTATCTAGGACATGAACCTGATATCCAGCATTTAAAAAGAGCTTTTGACAGTATGTGAGCCAATGTAGCCAGCTCCTCCTGTAACAAGAATTGTTTGAGTCATGATTTTTCCTTTTTCTAATTTTTGTTCTATTTTTAAATGTAGAAGAAAAAGTCAAATATTTTTATAGTTTCATAAAAGTAAAGACGTTGGATTATAATAGACCTTCCTCATATACAAGGGAATACCGTTTTTCTACTTAGAAAATAAGATATGATTTGTAGAAAGCAGAATAAGATACAAATTTAGAAAACCACCTTCCACTACCTTTCTCCTATAAAAAGTGGTAAAATGGTTGAAAGAAAGAAGGGATAGAAATGACAACATTATTTTTCTAAAATCAAAAGAAGTAACAGAACTTTCCGCTATCTCAGGTCATGAAGCACCTGTTCGCGCTTATCTTCGTGAAAAATTAACACCTCACGTGGATGAAGTGGTGACTGATGGCTTGGGTGGTATTTTTGGGGTTAAACACTCAGAAGTTGACAAATGCACCTCGCGTTTTAGTAGCATCTCACATGGATGAAGTTGGTTTTTATGGTTAGCGAAATCAAACCAGATGGAACCTTCCGAGTAGTTGAAATCGGTGGTTGGAACCCGATGGTTGTCAGCAGCCAACGTTTTAAACTCTTCACTGCCAAGGTCGTGAGATTCCAGTAATTTCAGGTTCAGTTCCTCCACATTTGACTCTGTGGCACAGGTGGACCAACCATGCCAGCTATTTCAGATATCGTTTTTGACGGTGGTTTTTGCAGATAAGGCTGAGGCTGAAAGTTTTTGGTATCCGTCCTGGAGATACAATCGTTCCAGATAGTAGCGCAATCCTAACTGCTAATGAAAAATATCATCTCAAAAGCATGGGATAACCGTTACGGTGTGCTCATGGTTAGCGAGTTGGCTGAAAACTTGTCAGGGCCAAAAACTAGGAAATGAACTTTATCTTGGTGCTAACGTCCAAGAAGAGTTGGACTTCGTGGTGCCCATGCATCTACAACAAAATTTGATCCAGAAGTATTTCTTGCAGTGGATTGCTCACCAGCAGGTGATGTTTATAGTGGTCAAGGTAAGATTGGTGATGGAACCTTGATTCGTTTCTATGATCCAGGTCACTTGCTCCTCCCAGGCATGAAAGATTTTCTTTTGACAACTGCTGAAGAAGCTGGAATCAAATACCAATACTATTGTGGAAAAGGTGGCACAGATGCAGGAGCAGCTCATTTGAAAAATGGTGGTGTTCCATCTACAACAATCGGTGTCTGCGCTCGTTATATCCACTCACACCAAACACTTTATGCCATGGATGACTTCTTAGAAGCTCAAGCTTTCCTACAAGCCTTGGTTAAAAAATTAGATCGCTCTACTGTAGATTTGATCAAAAATTATTAAACTGAAAAGATGGAGGTGATAGGTATGGAAGAACCAAACCTAGAAACCTTGATACGGGACCTTTACAATCATGCCCGTCAAAACTTGAGTGAAGATTTAGTGGCTGCACTCCTAGAGACTGCTAAGCAGTTGCCCAGCACCAATGAACGCTTGCTTGCAGTCCGACTTTCAGGGCTAGTCACACTTGAACTTCTCAAGAATCCCAAGACTCCTGCGCCAGAGTTAGTCAATCTGGCCAGCTATATCCAAAAGGAAGAAGCTAGGTACAAGGGCGCAGCTGCCTCTTCCATTATGATTGGAGAACTATTTAAAATGCTTTGATTCGTTCGAATCAAAGCATTTTTATCTATATTTTTCGAAAATCACTCAAACCACGTCAGCTTCACCTTGCCGCACTTTCAAGTACAAGCTGCGGCTAGCTTCCTAGTTTGCTCTTTGATTTTTCATTGAGTATTAAATTTGTTCAGCCAAAACTTTTTCAGCAAGGTTCATAGCGTGGTCTGACACGCGAGTGTAGTGTGAAATAATGTCGATAAAGTTGACACCAGCTTGGGTAGAACATTCGCCGTTGTTGAGACGTTTGATGTGAGTCTTACGAAGGACGCGTTCCATCTTGTTGATGGCTTCATGGCGTTCAATAAGAGATTGAGCTTTTTCAAGGTCATTGTTTTCAACACTCAAGAGCATCTTTAACGAAATCGCTTGTTTTGACGGTAAATATCTTCCAACTCTTCTAGGGCTGAGTTAGAGAATTGAACATTCTTGCGTTGCAAGTAGTCGTTAAGATTAATCAAAGCTTCAGCGTGGTCACCGATACGTTCCAAGTCTCGAGAAGAGTCAAGGATGTTGGTTAAGACTTCACTCTTTTTGACTCAATGCTTCACTAGAAAGACTAATGAGGTAACGAGTTAATTTCTCGTCGATTGTGTTGATAGCTTCTTCAGTCTTTGTGTCCTTTTTCAGCTACTTTTCTCGTCAGAATTGATGATGTAGTCGTAAGAAAGGTCAAATGCTTTTAACCGCATAGTTTCCTAAGTGCAAGAGTTCTTTCTTGGCATTTCCTAGGGCGATAGAAGGAGCTTGCTTGATGAGTTGTTCATCCAAGTAAAGAGGTTCGTATTTAACAACTTCGTCTTCACCAGGGATTAACTTAGTTACAAAGTAAGCCAAAGCACCGATGAATGGGAATTGTACGATGGTGTTACTTACGTTAAAGGCACCGTGTGAGAAGGCAATTGTCATCTCAGGTGAGAGGTGAAGTAAATGCCTGGAAGTACTCAGATCATCGAAGTGAATGTGCCCTAACAAGATTAAGCAGAGGATGGTTCCTAAAACGTTAAAGGTAACGTGTGTTGCTGCAACCCGTTTAGCAGAAACGTTTGCTCCGGCTGCTGCGATAATAACCGTTAAGGTTGTACCGATATTATCTCCGAATAGGACTGGTAGTGCCCCTTTGAGGTCGAGGAATCCACCTGCATAGAGACCTTGTAGAATCCCGATGGTTGCAGAAGATGCCTGAATCAGAACGGTAATGACAGCACCAGCCACAACTCCCAAGATAGGATTTTGCCCCAAGGTAACCATGTATTCCTTGAACTGAGGCAAGTCTTTAAGAGGGCTCATCCCAGCACTAATGAGGTTGAGGGCGTAGAAGATACCACCCACACCAAAAAGGATACGTCCAATATTATTTGCAGTACGGTTTTTGTAAAGAATAAGAACATGGTTCCAAGGAAAAATCAAGGAAGGGCATACTCGCCAAGTTTGAAACCGATGATGAAGGACGTTACGGTCGTTCCAATATTGGCTCCCATGATAATCCCTGATGACTCTGTCTAAGGGTGAGAAGACTAGCACTGACCAGTCCAACTGTAATAACCGTTACACCTGTACTTGACTGGATGAGGGCAGTGACGACAATCCCCACTAAGACCCCTAAGAAGGGATTACTTGTGTATTTGTCAATGTAATAACGAAGGCGGTCTCCAGCAGCTTGTTGCAAAACCGTCTCCCATGGTCTTGATACTATACAAAACAGTCCCAGACCACCTAAAAAGTGAAAAATAATTTCCTGCCAATTAATGGACATTTTCTTTTTCCTCCGAAAAATAATCGCGGAATTTCTCCCATTCTATTTTAAAGGATAAAAGTAAATCTAACAAGTAGTAAATACAGTTTTTTGAGAAAAAAATGTTGATTTTAATTCGAAAAAATGGCAGATGATTGTCTAATTTATATCATTTCATTCACTTCTTTATAGTTCTTGAAAGGACTGAGTGTTGACTCTTTCTTTCTAAATATCGTAAAAATAAAAATGACCTGTTCTGTTTATTTTTTGGAACAGCTACTTTTTAAATTCAAAAATAAAGCGCTTACTTTTCATGGGGAAGTCAAAGGAGAAAAAGATGAAGAATCCATTTTTTTGAGAAAACATTGTCGCTATAGTATTCGAAAAATTGTCAGTGGGTGCCTGCTCATTGATGATTGGTTCAGTTCTATTTGCAGGTCCAGCTTTGGCAGAAGAGTCTGTCGTTCCAGCAAAATGGGACAACAACTACAGCAGTAGCTTCAGAGCAAGCTCGTCAACCACTACTCCAGCAGAAGCAACTACACCAGCACCAGAAGTATTGAAAGAGCTGGAAGCAGGGAAGACAAGGCAAGTGAGCAACCAGTTTCAGAAGAAAAACCAACCTTGGACCAGTTGACTGCAGCTGATAAGGAAGCAACTAGTCCAGCTGCTGAAAACTCCTAAGGCTGAAGCGCCTGCTACTACAGAAAAATATGCAGAAGAAAAAGCAACTGTCTCTGACGTTCCTAAAAAAGAAGAAAAAAGTCTTCGACCAAAAGAAATTAAGTTTGACACCTGGGAAGATTTGTTGAAATGGGAACCAGGGGCCCGCGAAGACGATGCTATTAACCGCTCTTCAGTAGACTTAGCCAAACGCTATCGTGGACATGTAGTCAACGAAAAAGCCAATAAGGACGCCAAGGTTGAAGCTCTTGCCAATACCAACTCTAAGGCTAAAGACCACGCTTCTGTAGGTGGTGAAGAGTTTAAAGCCCTATGCTTTTGACTACTGGCAATACTTGAATTCCATGGTCTTCTGGGAAGGGCTCGTTCCAACTCCAGACGTGATTGATGCTGGTCACCGTAATGGTGTCCCAGTATTGGGTACTCTCTTCTTCAACTGGTCTAATAGTATTGCAGACCAAGAAAAAAATTTGCTGCAGCCCTTCAACAAGATGAAGACGGAACATTTCCCTATCGCTCGTAAAGTTGGTTGATTTGGCTAAATACTATGGCTTTTGATGGCTACTTTTATCAACCAAGAAACAACAGGGTGATATCGTAACGCCTCTTGGTAAGAAAAATGCGTGACTTCATGCTTTATACCAAGGAATATGCAGCCAAAGTCAACCATCCTGTCAAGTATTCTTGGTATGATGCCATGACCTATGAATATGGTCGTTATCACGAGGATGGACTTGGTGAGTACAACTATCCATTCATGCAAAAAGAAGGCGACAAGGTTCCTGCAGATCACTTCTTTTGCAAACTTTTAACTGGACTAAAGAGAAAAATGATTACTCTGTAGCGATGGCAAAAATGGCTAGGGACGCAGTCAGTATGATGTCTTTTGCAGGTTTGGAATTGCAACAAGGTGGTTCTTACAAGACAAAAAGTGAAATGGGATGCCCTTTTTGATGAGAATAGGCAAAGCTTCGCTTATCACTTGGACTTTTTGCCCCTAGATACTATCACGAGTCTTGGGAAAGACAGGTGAAGACTATCATAAGAATGAAAATATCTTCTTCACAGGTTACCAAGGAGATCCAACTGGCCAAAAACCAGATGACAAGGACTGGTACGGGATTGCCAACCTCGTAGCTGACCGCACACCAGCAGTAGGACGTAGCTTTACAACATCCTTTAACACAGGACATGGTAAAAAATGGTTTGTAGACGGTAAAGTTTCTAAGGATTCTGAATGGAACTATCGTTCTGTATCAGGTATCTTGCCTACATGGCGTTGGTGGCAAACATCTTCAGCTGCTAAACTCCAAGCTGACTATGACTTTGAAGATGCCTACAATGGCGGAAATTCACTCAAAGTTTGCGGGTGATTTAGCTGAAAATACCAACCAAGATGTTCGTCTCTACTCTACAAAACTGGAAGTAACAGATAAAACAAAACTTCGTGTTGCCCATAAAGGTGGTAAGGGAAGCAAGGTCTATGTAGAGTTTGCGACTCAGAAAAACTATACCTATGGTGGCGAGAATGCTCGTAAGGAACTGACTCTATCTGACGATTGGACAAAAGATGAATTTGACTTGAGTGCCTTGGCTGGTCAGACCATTTACGGTATCAAACTTACTTTTCGAAAATACTGCTGCTCTTAAGGATTATCAATTTAACTTGGGTGAGTTGACTGTGTCAGATAATCAAGAGGCTCCTCAAGCACCAACAGCTCTTAAAGTAGCCAAACAATCTCTCAAAAATGCCCAAGAAGCGGAAGCTATTGTCCAATTTACAGGTAACAAAGATGCTGATTTCTATGAAGTTTATGAGAAGGATGGCGATGCTTGGCGTCTATTGACAGGATCATCAGCAACTACTATCTACCTACCAAAAGTTAGCCGTTCAGCTAGTGCAACTGGCACTAGTCAAGAATTGAAGGTTGTCGCAGTTGGGAAGAATGGCCTTCGCTCTGAAGCTGCAACCACAAACTTCGAATGGGGCATGACGGTTCAAGATACAAGTCTCCCAAGACCATTAGCAGAAAATATCGTTCCAGGAGCGACTGTTATTGGAAGTACCTTCCCAAATACAGAAGGCGGAGAAGGCATCGAAGGTATGTTGAATGGTACAATCACCAGCCTATCTGACAAATGGTCTTCTGCTCAGTTGAGTGGTAGCGTTGATATCCGTTTGACACAACCACGCCGTGTCGTTAGATGGGTCATGGACCATGCCGGTGCTGGTGGAGAATCTGTCAATGACGGCTGATGAACACGAAGGACTTCGACCTCTACTACAAGGATGAAGCTGGAGAATGGAAACTAGCTAAAGCAGTTCGTGGAAATAAAGCCCATGTTTCAGATATCACCCTTGATAGCCCAATTACAGCCCAAGACTGGCGCTTGAATGTTATCACATCTGACAATGGAACACCATGGAAAGCCATCCGTATCTACAACTGGAAGATGTATGAAACTCTTGATACGGAGAGTCAGAACATTCCAATGGCTAAAGTGGCAGCGCGTGTTCTAACGGACAATAAGATTCAGCTTGGATTCTCAGAAGTTCCTGCTGGGGCAACCATCACAGTTTATGACAAGGCAGATTCACAAACTCCAATCGCTACCTTAAATACAGCAGTTGGAGGAGATTTGGCGACAGATCCATTGAGCTTTGAAAAACGTCCGAGCCTTCTTTACTATCGTACACAATTGCCAGGTAAAGAAATCAGTAATACTCTTGCTGTAACGATTCCTCAGGATGAGAGAAAGATTAAGGCTGTCAGTCTAGAAGTGGCACCTAAAAAGACAAGTTACCAAGATGGTGAGGACTTGAATCTCAAAGGTGGTCTTCTTCGTGTTAAATATGAGGGTGAAGAAGCAGACGAAGTCATCAACCTTAGTCATGCAGGTGTAGTTGTTAACGGCTACGATGCTCACCATCATGGTGAACAAGAGTTGACAGTAGCCTATCTTGGTCTTCCAGTTGCAGGCAGCTTCAAGGTTCAAGTGACTGGTGAAGAAGCTGGTCCAAAAGAAGTCGCAGCCTTGTATATTAGCAAGCAACCGAAAATTGATTACTTTGTAGGCGATACTCTTGACTTATCAGAAGGACGTTTCAAGGTCTTGTATGATGATGAAACTGAGACAGAACATAGCTTTACAGACCAAGGAGTCGAAATTACAGGCTATGATGCTCAAAAAACAGGCCGTCAAAAACTTCAGTTACACTATCAAGGACAAACTGTCGACTTTGATGTCCTCGTATCACCTAAGGCAGCCATTAACGACGAATACCTGAAACAAGAAATCACATCTGCTCAAGGACGCAAAGAAACATTAGCTTATATATTTGCGGATGCAGCAAAACAAGCAGCTCTTGTTGAGAAGATTGATGCAGCAAAAGCTATCTTAGAAAACCACGATGCTAGTCAAGAAGCAGTCAACCAAGCTTTGAATGACTTGAAACAAGCTAGTGCAGACTTGGATGGCAATCAACGTTATCAAACTGCTAGAGAAGAATTGGAAAGCTTGCTCGAATCCGTCCTTGAAAAAGATCCTCAATCTGAGTTGATTGCGCAAGCTGAGGCTTTATTATCTTCACAAACGCCAACTCCAGCAGCCTTTGCGGACATGAAAGAAAAGCTGAATAAGAAACTAGCTCCTGCAGAAGAAAGCCATCATGTGGGTAGCTTAGAAGAAGGCGAAACTGCTCCAACAGTTGAAGCACTACCTGAATTAGTGGTTGAGACAGAAACTCAAGCCTTCGAGCGTCAAGAACGTCCGTCAGGAGACCTCTTGTTGGGTGAACGACGTCTTGTTCAAGCGGGTGTAGAAGGTCAAATCCGTCACTTGATTGAAGTGGATGCCAAAGGTAACCGTACTCTTCTTTAAAAACAGAAGTAGTCAAGGAAGCAGTTGCAGAAATCACTGAAGTTGGTACTAAGGTAGAAAGCCGTGTTCAACCATTGGACGGTTCTGGAAATCTTGTTCTCGAAAAACTAGAATTGGAAGTGAAAGAAGAAGCCGTAGCCTTCAAACACCAAGAGCGTCCGACAGGAGAGCTTTTACTAGGTGAACGCCGTCTGGTTCAAGCAGGTGAGGCTGGTCAAATCCGTCACTTGATTGAGGTAGATTCTAAAGGCAGTCGTACACTTCTTAAGACAGAAGTCGTCAAGGAAGCAGTGACTGAGATTATTGAAGTTGGTACCAAAGTAGAAAGCCGTGTTCAGCCACTAGAAGGACCAAAAGTCTTGGAAGTTAAGAAACCAAGCCTGGTAGTTGAAGAAGAAGTTCTTGCATTTGGACGTGAAGAAAGAGAAAACTCAAACCTTTTAGCAGGTGAACATCGTCTAGTTCAAGCTGGAGTGGAAGGACTTCGTAGAAATCTTATAGAAGTTGATGCTGAAGGCAAACGCAGTCTTAAGGGTACAGAACTTGTCAAAGAAACTGTAACTGAGATTGTTGAGATTGGACCAAAAGTGGATGCCCAAGCTGACAAACCTCTTGCCCCTGCTCCAGTAGTACAAGCAGCTAAGCAGGAAGCATCAAAAGCAGAAGCCCAAGCTGAAAAACCTGAAGGAAAACAACTTCCAAGTACAGGTGAAGGAGTAGATGCAAATCTAGTAGCTCTTGGATTGGTTGGAGTTCTTGGTGGTTTTGGACTTCTCGCACAAAAGAAAAAAGAAGAGTAAGTTGAACTTCTAAATTACTGTCTGACAAGATAATAGTATTAAAAGGCAAGAGCCATTTTTGGCTCCTGCCTTTTTGCATTTATGTGACTTTCAGTCCGTCTCGCTCCGTTAGGTGCGAGACAAATAAACCACCCGCTATGCGGGTGCGCGTCGAAGGTTATACAAAAAAACTCCAAACGCGATACAATAAAGGTGTTCAAGCCAATTGTAAAGCGAAAGGAGAAAAATATGGCACAAAAGGCACATAGTTTATCACACACAAAGTGGATGTGTAAATATCACATTGTGTTCACCCTTAAGTATAGACGAAAAATCATTTATAATCAATATCGAAGTAGTTTGGGAGAAATATTCCACCGATTATGTAGTTATAAAGGTGTTGAGATTATCGAAGGACACTTAATGCCTGATCATGTACATGTGTTAGTAAGTATTCCACCAAGGATAAGTGTTTCAAGTTTCATGGGTTATTTAAAAGGCAAAAGTGCACTCATGATGTTTGACAAACACGCAAATCTCAGTACAAGTTTGGGAATCGGCATTTTAAGCAGAAGGTTATTATGTGAGTACGGTTGGACTCAATGAAGCCACAATTAAGAAATATATCCAAGAACAGGAAAAACATGATATAGCACTAGATAAATTAAGTGTGAAAGAATATGAGGATCCCTTTAGGGACAGTAGTAAGTAATACTCACGCCTCTTTAAGAAGTCAAGAGCAATGAGGCTTGAATACGTGAAAGCCAGCGTCTTTAGGCGCTGGCTGGTACTCTGGGCTTATAGCTTGAGTACAAAACCACCCGTTTGACGGGTGGTTATGATTCTTAGAATGATTATGTTAAGATTTTTATTATTTCATAAGGATTGTTGTAGTGAGATATCTGCATGTTTTGCTTTGAAGATTGATTATGTATATTGAGTTTTAAAAGCTATTTATCGTTAATCCCATCAAGAATTGGTTTGGGGATAAGAAAGGAAAAAGAAGATGAAATTGTTAAAAGTAGTCATTGCTGTAATCATTGTAGTAGTGAGCCTTGGCTTAGTAGTATTTATAGGAGCGAGTATGTATGCTGTTACTACGATTAATTTGTTATCTAACTCAGTTTATTATGCTCAACGGATACCTCATAAAGAGGGGACAGAGCCTGACTTAGTCATGTTGATTGAAAAACATGGGGGAGATTTATACTCCGAAAATTGAAGGTATTCGCTATGATGATGATGGAGCGAATTTTATCGAAAATTCTATCGATTCAAGTGGTTATCCTACAAGTTTTGGAGAGTCTGTTGGAGGTTATAGTTACAGTGATAAAAACGATGTGTCCTATAAGTTTGATAAGAATTTTTGAGCTTGAGTGTACTCGATAAAGAGTATAAAAGAAATTGATCTTGCAACAATTGATGAAAAAGATAAAAAGGAGAGATTAGAGAGACCCTTAAACCCATACTTGATGTACAATCTAAGCCCGTGGTCAATCTTCAGTGGCTGTTTAATATGAAGTATCAGGATAGGTTTAATTAGAGATGCAGATAGGTCTTTAATTTGAAATTAAACTGAACAAAAGTGATTGAACTCTTTGACATGCGATGCTGATATTTCTGAGAGTTTTTCTATCGCAATGCAAAACTTTCAAAATAGATTTTTAAAAATTGAACGGTTTCTGAAGAGTTAGTTCAAAAATAAAGACACAACTCCAGACATTAGCTCTTTCTCTATAAATGAGCAACATACCATAGATGAAGATAAAAACAGTGAGGGATTTCCTCAGAGAGTAAAGAGTAAGTCTGATTTACTAGAGAGAGTTGTTTCAGGATAAAAGTTTAAGGTTTTGCTATCTCTTTTATTGATTTTGTGATATAATTAACACGTAAAAAAATTAAGGAGTCTTTCCAAATGGCAAAATTGACTGTTAAAGACGTTGAGTTGAAAAGGGAAAAAGTTCTCGTTCGTGTTGACTTCAACGTACCTGTAAAAAGATGGCGTGATTACTAATGACAACCGTATCACTGCAGCTCTTCCAACTATCAAGTACATCCTTGAACAAGGTGGACGTGCGATTCTTTTCTCTCACCTTGGACGTGTAAAAGAAGAAGCAGACAAAGCTGGTAAATCACTTGCTCCTGTAGCTGCTGACTTGGCTGCTAAATTGGGTCAAGAAGTTACATTTCTTCCAGGTGTAACTCGTGGTGCTGAATTGGAAGCAGCTATCAACGCTCTTGAAGATGGACAAGTTCTTTTGGTTGAAAAACACTCGTTTTGAAGATGTTGACGGCAAGAAAAGAATCTAAAAACGATCCTGAACTTGGTAAATACTGGGCATCACTTGGAGATGGTATCTTCGTAAACGATGCATTCGGTACAGCTCACCGTGCACACGCATCTAACGTTGGTATCTCAGCAAACGTTGAAAAAGCAGTTGCTGGATTCCTTCTTGAAAACGAAATTGCTTACATCCAAGAAGCTGTTGAAGCTCCAGAACGTCCATTCGTAGCTATCCTTGGTGGTTCAAAAAGTTTCAGACAAGATCGGTGTTATCGAAAAACTTGCTTGAAAAAAAGCTGATAAAGTTCTTATCGGTGGTGGTATGACTTACACATTCTACAAAGCACAAGGTATCGAAATCGGTAACTCACTTGTAGAAGAAGACAAATTGGATGTTGCGAAAGCTCTTCTTGAAAAAGCAAACGGCAAATTGATCTTGCCAGTTGACTCAAAAGAAGCTAATGCATTTGCTGACTACACTGAAGTGAAAGACACTGAAGGTGAAGCAGTAGACCCAGGATTCCTTGGTTTGGATATCGGTCCAAAATCTATCGCTAAATTTGATGAAGCATTGACTGGTGCGAAAACAGTTGTATGGAACGGACCTATGGGTGTATTTGAAAACCCTGACTTCCAAGCTGGTACAATCGGTGTGATGGACGCTATCGTGAAACAACCAGGCGTTAAATCAATCATCGGTGGTGGTGACTCAGCTGCCGCAGCTATCAACCTTGGTCGTGCAGACAAGTTCTCATGGATCTCTACTGGTGGTGGAGCATCAATGGAGCTTCTTGAAGGAAAAGTTCTTCCAGGACTTGCAGCATTGACTGAAAAATAAGAATATAAAAAAAGGAGAACTCAGCTCAATGTCATTAAGTTAGTAATCTAACTATTTGAATAGGAGATAGGATTGAGATCATCAAAGTGATTCTCTATCCTATCTTCTATTTTTTTGCATAACAAATAAAGGTTTTTTTCACCCTATTTTTTTGAGATTTATGTTACTCTATAGATGAAATCAACTACCGATTGTACTTTATTTTTTTCTTGGATATTTTTCGATTCGGTCGAATAATAGATAACTGTTTCTTGAGGTAGTTTTTTTCAACTGAGAGAAGAAAGGAACCGTTAAAAACAAACGGCAGGCATAAGCCGCATCTGAGAAACACACTTTATATCTTTGTTTTTTTGTGACTACTGTCGATGGCAACTTGCGAGGTTAACCAACGACAAAAAGTTAAAATTTGTAAATCGGGCAAAGATTTCTTGGAGAATCCTTCCTTCTTTTTGGCATGAAAATTGACCAAGCCAATACTGTATTTCAGATCACGAAAACTAGTCTCTATGCCCCATCTGCTGGCGTAGAGATTTTTTTAATTGTTGGACTGAATAGTCTGTATTTGTCACTAAAGTTTCGTATTTTTCCTTCTTCCACTTCTAAACGCACCATACGAAAAGGAAGTTGGTATAGTTCAACAGGGTCATGTTTTTCGACTTATTTCTGGAAGAAAATCAAAAAGTAGAATTGTGTGGAATAAAATGATAGTCATTGGGGAAATCACGATAAAGTTTTTTTGAGCTGATTGGTTTGCTTTTCGTGATAATTTTTAGAGAAAAGTTTTTGATCAAAACACTCTGTATTTGGCAAGTTGAAGGAGGAACGCATGGATTGTTTTTCCATCTCGAATTCGGATGATATAAAGCCATCCTTTTTTTCTTGAAAAATGAGCCATGAGATTGTAACTTTCATAGCCTCTATCCATGATAACAAGAGCTTTCTCGAAAGGGAGAAGCCTCCATCATCTGAATCAGAGCTAAGCGCTCATGTTGCGTATGTTTGTCTTGAATAGAAACATCTCTATACACTCCAGTCTTCAAGTCGTATAGGGCATTTATGTGTATGAGATTATAGGATTTAACATCCGTTTGGGTTTGGATAGAGGTTTCTGTATCCATGGGATTTCGAGGAATACAGATATCACTCCCATCTGCAGCTAATATCGGAAGATTGGTGTTAAGTGGAATAGGTGCTGTAAAATTCTTTAAATAAGGTATGAAAGCCTCAGGTTTTTATCTGATAGCGTCTTTGAACAAAGGCTGAATTTGAAACTGTCAGTCTAGCATCTAGTAATTCTTTTGACAGTGATTTTCCTCCCATTCCCAGAATGGTACGAATCATGGTTTCTAGTGATAACCTTCTTTTACGAGTAAAAGTACTGTTCATCTTGTTTGACGAGCTCAACTTTTTGACTAAGGATACTCTGAATACTCTTATTCAAGTGGGCTTTTTATCTGTTTTATCATGGGAAGTACCTCCTTAACTATCAGTTTAGCACATAAAAAAAGAAACCCAAATACAGAATTGTATTTGAATTTCTTAACTTAATGACATTGGAACTCAGCTTCTCCTTTTTTTGCGCTCTTTTGTAGTCTTAATGATATTAAGGAACTGAAAGATAATTGGACAGAATCCAAAAAAAACAGTAAAATAGAGAGATACCAATCTAAATGAAAATTGAGAGACTAGTGTGATAAAAAGAGAGAATCTTAGAAAAACATCTATTTGTGGAATTATCAATGTCACCCCTAGATTCTTTTTCAGATGGGGGCCAGTTTTTGGCTGTTGAGGAAGCTTTGAAGCAGGCTCGAAAATTGATAGCTGAAGGTGCCACCATCTTAGATATCGGTGGAGAATCTACTCGACCTGGAAGTAGCTATGTTGAGATTGAAGAGGAAATCCAACGTGTGGTTCCAGTGATTCAGGCTATCCGTCAAGAAAGTGATGTGCTGATTTCGGTCGATACTTGGAAGAGTCAGGTGGCAGAAGCAGCTTTAAAAGCTGGAGCCCATATAGTCAATGACATTACAGGCCTCATGGGTGATGAGAAGATGGCAGAGGTGGTTGCCAGGGCTGGAGCTCAGGTGGTCATCATGTTTAATCCAGTCATGGCACGCCCTCAGCACCCTAGTTCACTCATATTTCCTCATTTTTGGATTTGGAGAGACTTTTACAAAGGAAGACTTAGCAGACTTTGAACAACTATCAGTAGAAGAATTGATGACAGCCTTCTTTGATCGTGCTCTAGTAAGAGCGGAAAAAGCAGGGATTTCGAAAGAAAACATCATGCTGGATCCAGGTATTGGCTTTGGCTTGACCAAAAAGGAAAAATCTAATCCTCCTACGTGACCTATCGATAAACTGCACGAAATGGGCTATCCTATCTTTTTAGGGAGTCTCTCGCAAGCGCTTTGTCATCAATATCCTCGAAGAAAATGGATTGAAGTCAATCCAGATACAGAAGCTGGCTTCCGCAATCGTGATATTGCTTCGGCTCATGTGACCAGCATTGCTGCTAGACAAGGTGTGAAGTGGTGCGCGTGCATGATGTAACCAGTCACAAGATGGCAATCGAAATTGCATCAGCCATCCGTCTGGCAGACCATGCGGAAAAATTTAGATTTGAAACAATATAAATAACATGAATAAAAACGAAACGAACCAGTGGATAGCAAACTACCGGACAGACCAACCGCATTTTGGCTTGGAGACGAATGGTGGAACTATTAGCCTTTACGTGGTAATCCCCATCTTAAAGCTTAAGGTTATCCACATCGGTGGAACCAATGGTAAAGGGCTCTACTATAGCTTTTTTGAAGAATCTGTTGGAAAAGATGGGACTAAGAGTTGGTGTCTTTAGCTCTCCCTATCTGATTCATTATACCGATCAGATTGTCATTAATGGGGAATCTATCCCAGAAGCGAGATTAGAGTCCTTGATGGTAGATTATCGTTCACTACTTGAGGGGGAGCATGCTCTAGCCATACAAGGAACGACAGAATTTCGAGATTATCACTACTATAGCCTATGATTATTTTGCTTCTGAGCAAGTCGATGTGGCGATTATGGAAGTTGGTATGGGCGGACTTTTGGATAGTACCAATGTCTGTCAACCTATCCTAACAGGCATCACGACTATCGGATTAGACCATGTAGCGCTTTTAGGGGATAGCTTGGAAGCCATAGCAGAGCAGAAAGCAGGGATTATCAAGCAAGGAGTTCCTCTAGTGACAGGACACATTGTCCCAGAAGCCTTGTCGGTTATCGACCAGATTGCGAAAGCGAAACAAGCTTCTAGGCTTGCTTATGGGGAAGATTATCAAGTTAGCCATCATGAGAGTGTGGAGACGGGCGAAATCTTTGATTATTCAAGCTCAGTCAGACAAGGTCGTTTCCAAACAGGATTGCTTGGTTTGCACCAGATAGAGAATGCAGGGATGGCGCTGGCCTTGTTAGATAGCTATTGCAAAGAGACTGGTCAAAAATTACCAGATAATGCTTTAGTGGCTCAAGCTTTGGAAGAAACAAGCTGGCCTGGACGCTTGGAAGTTATTTATAGGGAACCCTTGATGATTTTAGATGGGGCCCACAATCCCCATGCCATCAAGGCCTTGTTGGCTACCTTGAAAGAACGCTTTACGGACTATCAGAAGGAAATCCCTTTACTTGTATCAAAAACCAAGGCCTTGGAGGATATGTTGGACTTGCTAGAAACCTTTGTCCAATACTAAGATTACACTAACTCATTTTGAGGATAGTCGGGCGACGAATGAAAAAGTCTTGAAAGAGATGGCTGATTCTAGAAATCTCAACTACCAAGGTTGGCAGGAATTTCTAGACAAAAATTATCAGAAAATGAAGAGAAAAAAACAGTTAGGATTATCACGGGCTCATTATACTTTTTAGCCCAAGTGAGAACCTACCTAATGGAGAGGAAAAAAATTAGAATGGATACACAAAAGATTGAAGAAGCTGTAAAAATGATTATCGAGGCAGTTGGTGAGGATGCAAATCGTGAAGGCTTTGCAGGAAACACCATGCCCGTGTTGCTCAGTATGTACCAAGAGATTTTTCAGGTCTTGGGCAAACTGCTGAAGAGCACCTGTCAAAAATCCTTTGAGATTATTGATGACAATATGGTAGTGGAAAAGGATATTTTTTTCCATACCATGTGCGAACATCACTTCTTGCCATTTTATGGTCGAGCCCATACTGCCTATATCCCAGATGGGCGTGTAGCAGGTTTGTCATAAAATTAGCTCGTACTGTTGAAGTCTCACTCTAGAAAAGCCACAAATTCAAGAGCGTTTGAATATCGAAGTGGCTGATGCCTTGATGGAGTATTTGGGAGCCAAGGGAGCCTTTGTTGTCATTGAAGCAGAACATATGTGTATGAGTATGCGCGGTGTTCGAAAACCAGGAACTGCAACCTTGACAACAGTGGCTCGTGGTCTATTTGAGACAGATAAGGATCTTCGTGATCAGGCTTATCGTTTAATGGGACTATAATACCTTTCGAAAATCAAATTCAAACCACGTCAGCTTCACCTTGCCGTACTCAAGTACAGCCTGCGGCTAGCTTCCTAGTTTGCACTTTGATTTTCATTGAGTATAAAAAGAATCCGCTTTGGGCGGATTTTTCTAGAAAGGACTAGTTATGGATCAACTGCAGATTAAGGATTTGGAAATTTTTGCTTATCATGGTCTTTTTCCTAGTGAGAAAGGAATTGGGGCAGAAGTTTGTCGTTTCAGCCATCCCTATCCTATGATATGACCAAGGCGGCTACAGACTTGGATTTAACAGCCTCTGTCCATTACGGAGAACTTTGCCAGCAATGGACGACATGGTTTCAGGAAAAATACTGAAGACTTTGATTGAAACAGTAGCCTACAAACTAGTAGAGCGTACTTTTGAGACCCTACCCTCTCGTTCAAGAGATTGAGCTGGAACTAAAAACCTTGGGCACCTATCCATCTACCGCTGGATACTTGTTCAGTAACCATCCACCGTCGCAAACAGCGTGCCTTTATCGCTTTAGGAAGCAATATGGGGATAAGACGACTAATCTCCAGCAAGCGATTGACAAAATGCAAGCTCGTGGCATCCACATTCTCAAAGAATCTAGTGTGATTACGACCGAGCCTTGGGGTGGTGTGGAGCAGGATAGCTTTGCCAATCAAGTCATTGAAGTGGAAACCTGGTTGCCAGCTCCAATCTTGTTAGAAACCTTGTTAGAGTATTGAGCAGAAATGGGACAGGTTAGAGAGGTTCATTGGGGACCGCGCTTGATTGACCTGGATTTGCTTTTTGTAGAGGACCAGGTCATCTATACAGACGACCTCATCTTTGCCTCATCCTTATATTGCTGAGCGCCTCTTTGTCCTAGAATCACTCAAGAAATAGCCCCCATTTTATCCACCCAACACTGAAACAACTGATTTGGCACTTGTACCATGGGATTGAAATAAGAAAACTCTAGTTTCAAGTAGATAGAGGAGACTAGAGTTTTTAAAATAGGTCATTTTCTTCAGGGGAGGAGAATAGTTTCCTTGCCATCCATATCTCAGCACCAGAACTTTTGGTGGGTAGAGTGGATCAAAGGGGTGATTAAAATCAAAGTCAATCGTAGTCGAAAAGGTGTTGACTTGAAAAACGGAAGGTGATGGAACCATCATTGTTCAAAAGTCGAAATTCGAAATTCATCTTCTAGCTCAAAAACATGCTTTTAAAAATGATCGATTATATACCAGATTGAATCGATAACATCGTCAGGTAAATTGGTCACTACACCGAAACTGGCACATCGTCTATGAGAATCTGTAAAAAGCCATCCCTATCTCCTAATTGATTTTTTTATTATCATACTGCAAACTGCTAGAAAAAAATCAAGAAAAGTCAACTACCTTTTAAAAAAAGATGAGAATGATTTTTGAAAATTTTTTTCAACGAATCTTCATCAAATGCTTGAAAAATGCTTACAATTAGTGGTAAAATGAAACAGTGGAATCATGAAAACAAAATTTTCAAAGTAGAAAGGAAACGGAATGAACACAGATGATACAGTAACAATTTATGACGTTGCCCGAGAAGCGGGAGTGTCAATGGCGACTGTCAGTCGTGTTGTCAATGGCAATAAGAACGTCAAAGAAAACACCCGTAAAGAAAAGTCCTAGAGGTCATTGATCGTCTTGACTACCGCCCCTAATGCAGTAGCTCGTGGTCTAGCAAGTAAGAAAACTACAACAGTTGGAGTTGTTATTCCAGATATCACAAACACTTATTTCTCTACCCTTGCTAAAGGGATTGATGATATCGCGGAGATGTACAAATACAATATCGTCCTTGCCAATAGCGACGAGGATGATGAAAAGGAAGTATCTGTGGTCAATACTCTCTTTTCTAAACAGGTGGATGGCGTTATCTTCATGGGTTATCATTTAACTGAGAAGATTCGCTCAGAGTTTTCACGTTCACGCACACCTGTGGTTCTTGCAGGAACAGTGGATGTGGAGCACCAGCTTCCAAGTGTCAATATTGACTATAAACATGCTACTGTTGATGCAGTCCGTCATCTTTTGAAGCGAAACAAAAAAATTGCCTTCGTTAGTGGACCATTAGTGGATGATATTAATGGTAAGATTCGCTTAGCTGGTTACAAAGATGCTTTGAAAGAAGCGGAAATTAACTACAGTGAAGGTCTTGTTTTTGAATCAAAAATACCGTTATGATGATGGTTATGCCTTGGCAGAACGCTTGATTTCTTCTAAAGCAACAGCAGCGATTGTAACAGGTGATGAATTAGCGGCAGGTGTTTTGAACGGACTTGCTGACAAGGGAGTTTCTGTACCGGAAGACTTTGAAATTATCACCAGTGATGATTCACAAATCGCGCGTTACACTCGTCCAAACCTAACCACCATTGCGCAACCTTTGTATGACCTTGGTGCTATTAGTATGCGTATGTTGACGAAGATTATGCATAAGGAAGAGTTAGAAGAGCGTGAAGTTCTTTTTGCCACATGGTTTGGTAGAACGTCATTCAACTCGTAAAGATTATCAAGAAGAGGTCGGGATAAAAATCCCTGACCTCGCTTTTTAGTAGTAAAAACTTTTTGGTCAATAGTTCAAGCATCAAGTTGATGGTTGAAGGCTTTGCAGGGGTGACTAGAAAACAAGACTTGATCTAGTAATTTCTATCTCACCGACTTTTTGATACTCAATGAAAAATCAAAGAGCAAACTAGGAAACTAGCCTGCAGGCTGTAGCTTGACGAGTACTGCAGCAAGGCGACGTTGACGAGGTTTGAATTTGATTTTCGAAGAGTATTATCCTTCCATATAGGCTCGTAATTCCTCCTCTGAGGCCAGCATTAATAGCAATGAGGAGTTTGAGACGAGCTTTTTTTGAGCATTGAGCTCTTTGACAAAGAAGACACCAGCCTTTTTGTAGACAAACGCCACCGCCTTCATAGGCATAAACAGGTTCAGCAATCCCGTTAAAACAACGAGAAACCAAGGCGATTGGGGAGTCCTTCTTGGATAAGGGCGTTCAATTTTTGTGATGTTTCCTGGGGACATTTCCAGCACCAAAGCCTGGATAATAAGACCATCTAGCTGGTCAACAGGAAGCAAATCAAGGAGTTCTTCTGTCATGCCAGCATAGACTGGAATAATTGGAACCAAGCCATGGATCCTATCAAGGTCAAAACGAACACGGGGTTCAGCTGTTTTTGAAGTAGAGAATCTCGTGTTTCATGATGAGCCCAAGAGGGACCGTGGGTCGGCGTTTGAAAGGTACTAACATTTGTCGTATGCGTCTTGGTCACATACTTAGCAGCGTGGATTTCATCATTCATCACGACCAAGACACCCTTATCAGCAGCCTTATCGTCACTCGCTACGCGTAGGGCACTGAGATAATTGTAGACACCATCGCTTCCGAGTTCGTTGGAACTACGCATGGCTCCCTGTTAGTACGATCGGTTTGTGAGGAACCTCCATGGTATCGAGGAAATAGGCAGTTTCCTCCAAGGTATCTGTCCCATGTGTAACCACGAAACCGTCATAATGATCAGACTCCTCTTTGATTTTTTGATAGAGGGCCAGCATATGCTTGGGTTTAATATGGGGACTTGGCAGATTAAAAAAGTCGAGGCGTGGACTTCAACTCTTCAAGTGGATTGGATACATGATTCATAGGGTTTTCTTGACTAGTTACAACAGCGCCAGAGTCATCAGCTTGCATGGAAAATAGTACCACCCGTATGTAAAACAAGGATTTTTCTTAGGCATGATTTACTCACTCTTTCTGAAATGTGGTATAATCATTGTATCACAAAAGGGAGAATGAGGTAGGGATGGAAGTCAAAGCTGTTTTTTTGATATCGATGGAACACTAGTCAACGATCGCAAGAGTGTTTTTGAAATCCACTAAGGATGCGATTAAGATTGTGAAGGAACAGGGGTGCTTGTTGGAGTAGCGACAGGGCGAGGACCTTTTTGTTAAGGATTTAATGGAAGATTTAGATCTGGATTTTTGCCATAACCTATAACGTGCCAATATATCTTTAATAAAGACAGAGTCTTGTTTACAAGTCCTCTTTCCAAGTCTCATTTACGGCAGTTGATCACCTATGCCAAAAAAGAGGGCAAGGAGATTGCTCTTGGGACCAAGGATGCCATGCTGGGTTCGAAAATCATGTCTTTTGGCCTAGGTTCTTTTTCTCAAAGGGTGAGTCGTTTTGTCCCCTCTATGTTGACTCGTACAGTTAGTCATTCCTTTAATCGAATGGTGAGTAAGGTTGTTCCTCAGAAGGAAGAAGACTTGCTTCAGTTGATGAATCAGCCCATTTATCAAGTTTTGATGCTAATGACGCCAGAAGAATCTGAGAAAGCAGCAGCTGATTTTAAAGACTTGAAATTAACTCGTAGTAATCCTTTTGCAGCCGATGTCATCAACCAAGGAAATTCCAAGTTAGAAGGCATTCGCCGAGTCGGAAAAGAGTATGGTTTTGATCTCAATCAAGTCATGGCCTTTGGTGATTCGGATAATGACCTAGAAATGTTGGCGGGTGTTGGGATGTCAGTTGCTATGGGCAATGGTAGTAGCAGTGTCAAGGAAGTGGCGAAGCATATCACAACCAGCAACCAGCAAGATGGGATTCACAAGGCCTTGGAACACTTTGGTGTTTTGGCTTCAGAGAAAGTCTTTGTCAGCCGTGACTATCATTTCAATAAGGTCAAGACCTTCCACCACATGATGGATGAACGAACTCAGGAAGAGCCAAAGGCTTGGGATTTAGAAGGTGCCACCCATAGAGCAGGATTTAAGATAGAAGAACTGGTCGAGTTTGTTCGAGCTGCTAGCTCTTCTGAAGAAGACTTCGAACGGGCAGTTGGACAGTTACACCAAGCGTTGGATAAAGCAGCAGAGAAAGTTGCCAAGAAAACACCTGCTAAGCAAGATTTGGTAGGGCAAGTAGATGCCTTAATTGATACCCTTGTATTTCACCCTATGGTAGCTTTGTTTTGATGGGAGTGGATCCAGAAACGGATTTTTGATATTGTCCATCAAGCCAATATGGGTAAAATGTTTCCCGATGGAAAAGCTCATTTTGATCCAGTGACTCACAAAGATCCTAAAAACCAGATGACTGGGAGGAAAAGATACGCTCCAGAACCAGCTATTAAAAAGGAGATTGAGCGTCAGATAAAAGGCCTATGAGCGCCACAAGGAAAGAGCAGATAAGAAAATAGGCGATAGAAAGAGGAAGCCTGGAATGATGTTTTGAGTTTCCTAGCTTTCAACTACTGCATCAATAATTTATGAAAAATGAGGTTAGGAGAAACAAATCCCAACCTCATTTCTGTTTTTTATTACAAAGTTTTGTCCTTATCTCTAACGACGAGAAGGTCAACGCTGGTATGGCGTAGGGATATATTCTGATGAAGAACCAACTAGCAGGCGCTCGAAAAGCATTGAGTCCCTGTTGCTCCCAACCAAAAATCAAATCAACCTTTTTCTTTGTCTGGAATTGTTTTTAGCTAAGAGAGTTTTAGGGTTACCCATCTCAATAACAACTTTTAATGTCTGTGAGACCCAGCATCTCTTGCACGCTTTTTCGTATTCTGCCATCAAATCGTTGGCCTCTACTTGCAATTCTTCGTAAACTTCAGCATCAAATGTTGAGATGCTTTGAAGAGCACGTGTGTCAATGACATGAGCAATCGTTAGTTTTTGCTTGGTTACGTAGTGCTGAATGAACCCTTTGATGAAAGCCAAGTCAGCTTCCTAGAACCGTCAACTGCTACCATGATATTTTCATAACGTTGTGTCATAGCAAAAACCTCCTCATTCTTATTACCTTCATTGTATTCCTTTTTCACTAAAAAGTAAAGTAAAAAAACGATAGGAAAGATAGGTGCTTTTTGACTTTGACTTGGAGTTTGTTATAATAAAAATAGAAAAGCTAAGAGGAAAGAGATATGACAAAAAAATCGCAGTATTATCGGATATACATGGCAATACAACAGCCTTTAGAGGCTGTTCTGGTAGATGCTCAGAAGTCGGAGGTTGATGAGTATTGGCTCTGGGAGATATCCTCATGCCTGGAACAGGACGAAAAAATATTCTCCAGAGATTGGACACTTTACCCATTACTCTTAGAGTTCTGGGAAATTGGGAAGAGAGTCTTTGGCGAGCCTGTCATCGTAAGTTAGATGAAAGCAGACCGAGTCATCGTTATCTCTTGCGCCAGTGTCAGTATATTATGGAAGAAACTTAGTAGCCAAGAGATTGAGGCACTGCAGGACTATCCTTTGCAAGTGCATCGCCAGTTTGGAGATCTGAAGCTAGGGATTAGCCATCACTTGCCTGATAAAAACTGGGGACGAGAGCTGATTCATCTTGGGAAGCAAGAGGACTTTGACCGTCTTGTCACCAATCCTGACTGCGATATTGCCATTTATGGTCATATCCATCAGCAGTTTCTTCGTTATGGTAGTGGTGGTCAGCTCATCCTGAATCCAGGTTCCATTGGGCAACCCTTCTTTTTTTATCTGGAAATTTACGCAAAGACTTGCGTACCCAATACATGATCTTAGAATTTGATGAAAAAGGTTTGAAAAGATGCTGATTTTCGTCGTGTCGATTATGATATTGAGGCAGAATTACAGCTAGCTAAAAGACTTACAATTACCCTACTACCAAGTTTATTATGAAAGCTTAGTTAATGGGATTCACCATACCCATAATCAAGAACTTACTCATGAAATTGCTCAAGAACAAGGACATGATGCTGAGTTGGATGACTGGCTTAGTGGTAACTCTTGACATTACAACTACAAGAGATATAATAAATATAAGAAAAAGAACGAACTAGTCTACTAAAAAAAGGAGGAGAAGATGCAAATTTCAAGTCGATTTACCATCGCGACTCACATGTTGATTATTATTGCCCTAAAAGGGAAAGAAAGCAAGGTGACTAGTGATTTTTCTAGCTAGTAGTGTTGGAGTCAATCCTGTCATTATCCGTAAGACCTTATCTCAACTGAAAAAAAGCTGAGTTGATCTCAGTTGCGCGTGGAACTGGTGGAGCAGAGATTATCAAAGACCTAGAGGATATCAGTCTTATTAGATGTTTACCAAGCAGTTGAATGTCTTGGAAAGACTGGTCAACTCTTTAGTTTTCATGATAATCCCAATCCAGCCTGTCCAGTTGGAGCCAATATCCATGGGGTTTTAGATGAGAAATTACAAAGATTGAGCAAATAGCCATGGGAGCAGAAATGAGATGCAGCTCGCCTGAGCAGAGCCCAGCCTTGCCCAAGTAGTGGCAGATGCAGAGAGTAGGGATCAAAGGATGAGAGGACACTTTAGTTCCTCTTTTTCTATGTGGATAATTATGATAAAATAGAATCATTACGGAGGAAGTGATGTATCTTTGTTACAGGAATATTGTACTAGCATTTGTATTTTCGTTTTGGAGAGATAATCGAAGCCTGTGGAATCCAGCTTTGTTTTTATTATCCCTCATCTTTAGTCTACTTTTCAGTAGCCAATCTTTATCTATCAAAGTGGTTATGAAGATCTTCACTTTACTAGTTATGGTGATTCCCTTTGTCTTGCTTCCAGTCTCGCTTTTTCTAGGGTGGCATCTTTTGATCTATAATGGAGTCATCCTGCTGAAAGCGAGAGGGACGTTCAAAAGGCAATTATCTCTCCATGCTCCTTGGAATAGTCATTCTAGTATTTTTGGCCTTGATTTCATTTCGAATGGGAGGTCGAAATGAATTATTTTACACCAATCACTTTCTAAATATTTTATTTGTATTTATTTGTCTACTCTTATTTTATTTTTGGCTTTTGCTTTTTGCGGGCTTTTCATGTTGTACTCTATCTTGTACCTCTTTATTCCTAAGAAGAAGCTTATGATTTTATAATCATTCACGGGGCAGGTTTGCTAGGTTGAGAAAGGTAACACCCTGCTGAAAGCAGGAAGAATTGATAAGGCAGTGGAAGCTTACCACCAGTCTAAAATCCTCATGTCAAAAGATCATTGCCAGTGGTGGACAAGGAGCGGATGAAAAAGATATCTGAGGCTCAGGCGATTGCAAAATATGTTGCTTACAGAGACAGATGTTCCCCGAGATGCGATTATCCTGGAGGATCAATCAAGGACACCTATGAGAACTCTTCTTTATTCAAAGAGATTGGTGAGAAACTGATAGCCAAATCCTCAATTTCTCTTTGTGACAAATGATTATCATGTCTTTTAGGAACTAGCACCCTATGCTCGTAAGCTGAGCATGAAAGGTGATGGTCTAGGTTGTCGGACAGCAGGCTGCTATATTCCCATCTGCCTTTATCCGTGAATATGTAGCTCTTGTGTCAAATTGAAATGGCTCTTTATGTTCTTCTACGGATTATTATTCCTTGCTCTTCTTTTTATCTTATAAGGAATCCTTTGGTAGGATAAAAGCTAAAATAAAAAGCTAGTTTTCTGATGATAAGAAATCTAGCTTTTTGTTTTTAGTATAGTTAAGATGAAAGGCTATATAGAAATAAAATTGTGATGATCGGTCTTTCAAAAGAGGGTATCTTTAAAAAGTCACCTATCGAAATGGTGTTAAGTTCGTTAATAACTTTGAAGATTAGTCATTCGACTGATATTAATTAGTTTAGGATGTTCTAATCCATCAATATCAAAGTTGGTCAGAATGGCATCATATCCAGCCTCCATAATCTCATCAACATTCAATGTAGCCTTGTCCCATGTTTCAAACTGGATATTTTTTTAGAAGTGTAGTATTTATAGAGGGAGATGAGAGCGTGAGGATGAGCAAAGTCAAATTCACTCAAAATAAGGACACGAACCTTATTCTGAGATTCTAACAGTTGTTCCATCAAATCTGAAGCGTGAGTCAAGAGAGTGTAAACCAGATGGACGACAGCGTGCGCTAGTTCTTTTTGTCCCAAGCTAGACTTATAACGCATCATTTCGAAAACAGCTGCTTCGTAAAATTCAGGGAAGAAATTCTTGATTTTTTTGAGCGTATAGGATTTATTATGAGAAATGATGGATTCTGAGTTGATTTCTTGACGTTCAAGAAGAGCGGTATTGTGTAGGTGCCAGACTAGCTCGTCTGTATTTGTAAAGTGAATTCCAAATTCACGAGTCAAATTATCGAGGACATCTCGAGCAGCGTGGTAAGAGTGGTCAACTTCCTTATCATCCGAACGGGCGGCTAGAAAATCTTCAACAGTAAAGAAGATTCCTTTTTGAGTATAAGAATCAAAGATTTGTTCTAAAGTATGACGGTTAACCTCGATATTCAGACGCTTAGCCAATGGTTCGAGTTGATCTTGGAACTCTGGCAGTTGATTATATAAAGGAAGATCATTTGTAGAATCGCTCGTTGTTTGGATGGTAGCACTCGATTTTTAAATCGGTGCAAATTAACAGCTATTTGTGTTTCTAGCTGCAAACAAGTTGGCATAATTGGCAGGAAATCCTGTCATTTTAAGAAAGAAAGCAACAAATTCTTCAATGTCTTTCTTAGAATCAGTAAATGGCCATTTGAAGTAACCATAGGCTTCATGGAAAGTACTGGGCAAAAAGAAACGGATGTCCTTTTTCGTCTCCAATGATAGAGATTGGAGTGACCTTGAGTTTGAAGCGGTATTTATTTTGCAAGGTATGATTAATCTCAGCGACTTTTTTGCGAAGTGCAGGAAGCGAAACATCAAGAGTTTGAGCTAGATGTTCATAGGTAAATGGTTCTTCTAATAAAAAGAATGCTCTCAAAACTTGGAAGTTAGAAGAATCTTGTAAAATGTGGCGGTAAATTCGTTCAACGCCTAAATTGTTATTATTGGCGAGTCTGATACCAGCTGTTGAAGATTGGATTTCGAAGCAAGAGAGAACTTCGCGCATCTCCTTGATATCACTTTTGATAATACGAGTGTTGATATCTAGAGCTTCTGCCAGAGGATCTAGGTGGATCCAGTCTGAATTTTCAAATAAATATTCTAAAATTCTTAATTGTCTTTGTTCTTTTTGAGTTAATAGAGCTCTCATAAATTATTCCTCCTGTAATAAAAATCGACTATAACAAACAAAAATCATATTTTTTAGAGATGTTAGTTATTATATCACAAGTAAATCAAAAACAAAGAATATGCCTGCATTTATTATATTGTATTTTAAAAGAAAGATTGTCATTTTTAGAATTTTTTTGTACAAAAAGGATTTTTTAAATATATAGTTTAAAATGATTGACTAAAATGAAGCTATGTTTTGTAATTTAATTCATATGTTAAAGATATACTATATTTCTAAAATTAACTGAGGATATGATTTATGTTTCACTGAAACTGTCAGAAATGCGTTAGAACTTCAGCTGTCAAAGTAGGGTTAAACCCCTCATCGTACAGATGCAGAAAAGTAAAGTAGACAGACTCAAAGTTAAAGTTAACGCAACAACAGACATCAAGGTTAGTAGTGATGGTCCAAGTAGTTGTAACATTTGAAGATGTATCAGGAACTTATTGATGACACGATGAGATTCAACAGTACATCAGGAGAGTTCCCCTAAAGGAAAATAGGGATGCTGAAAACTATTTCCCGAGTGTAAATGAAGAACAGCTATGGCTATTCAGCTGAGAATTGGACCAACTGTTACAGCCTTTTCCATCGATGCACATAGCATCATGGGCTGGACTCTGCCCAGGGGTCTTATATGAAAGTGCCGGCATTAAAAGATCTCGCTACATCGAAACCTTGAAGGGAAATCGCTTCATATCAAACAGGCTTTGACCATGTCAGGGTTGTAATTTGCAGCACATTCTAAGGATCCATCTCTTCTTTTTACAATCGAATTTCAAAGAGAAAGTAAGACGAAAGCCGTCATTGCGTCATTGCTTGCCATAAGATTCTCAGAATCATTTACAAACTACTCTCCACAAGCAGACTTATCAAACAGAAAGGCGCTAGGACTGAGGAAACAATTCTAACGCTTAAATTAAAAATTTTTCAATTACAGTATAGCACAAGAAGTGATTTTTGCGCTTTTATATTTAAGGTTAGACTTTTTCCTAGACTCTTTTGAGTTCAATTGCTCGTATAAATTAAATTTTTCCTAATAACGACATCTCGGAAAAATTGCAGAATGTAGATTAGTCAACATTTTTATTAATACTAGTTGTATAGTTCTATCAGAAACAATCAAGAGCGCTAAATTAAATCTGAGTAAGAAATAGTACAGGAAACTAATACTAAACCTCAGATAACCTCACGGAGGAATATGGTGTGCTATATGCTATAATAGAAAATCTATAACATTTATAAAATGACAAAAATTAAGCATGAGAATGACATACGAACTGTTTCATTATTGTAAATAATAAGGGGAATCAAAAAAATAAATGATGAGTATAATCTAAACTAAAAATTGGGAATACTAAAGATTAGCACCAAATCTAATGATAAACACGTCTCTATTAATTAGAGGTAAGTTAGATATAGTTTCTGATTTGAGTGAGAATATTTAACGAAATTATGAAAAAAATAAATGGATTACTTGAACGACTGAACATAATGTAAAAATAACAAGTAAAAAAATAGAACTATTACACTTAAAATATCACTAGTTTGATTCGTATAGAGAGCCAGTAATGAAATCATCAATCGCGGTTCATCATTCTATACTAGGTTGGTAAAAACTTTAAATAAAAAAACTAAAATATGGTAAAATAACGATTGTATAACATTTTGAGGAGACAGTTATGAAGACAAAAACACTTGCACAAGTTGATGGAATTATTGGAATCATTGCAGGAGCAGTTTTAGCAATCTTACCAGTCATTATAGTTATGATTGCAGCTATTTCTGAAAATGAAGATTTTGCTGGATTTGTTTTGGGAATTGTTTTCCTTGTTTTTACTTTTAGTAAAAATTGCAACTCTTATCCTAGGAATTCTCACTCTTGTCTCATTATAAGGATGACAAACGTATCTCACTTGCGCCGTCTATCTTGCTAATCGTTGGATCGGGAGTAGCATTGATTCCATTCTTGGGATGGATCGGTGGAATAATCCTCATCATTGGTGGAGCGCTATACTTGTCGAGCTTAAAACATTTCCAAATTGAAGGATAGTTCTATACATAAAGGGAAGAGTCAAGAAGTCTCTTCTCTTTTTTGATTGATTTTGACTAGCTTTTTTGTGAAAAATTGTGTAAAATAGAATAGATAAACGAGGGAAACCTCGGAAAATAAAAAGGAGTATCATCAAATGGTAAAATTGGTTTTTTTGCTCGCCACGGTGAGTCTGAATGGAACAAAGCTAACCTTTTCACTGGTTGGGCTGATGTTGATTTGTCTGAAAAAGGAACACAACAAGCGATTGACGCTGGTAAATTGATCAAAGAAGCTGGTATCGAATTTGACCAAGCTTATACTTCAGTATTGAAACGTGCAATCAAAACAACTAACTTGGCTCTTGAAGCATCTGACCAATTGTGGGTTCCAGTTGAAAAATCATGGCGCTTGAACGAACGTCACTACGGTGGTTTGACTGGTAAAAACAAAGCTGAAGCAGCTGAACAATTTGGTGATGAACAAGTTCACATCTGGCGTCGTTCATACGATGTATTGCCTCCAGCAATGGATCGCGATGATGAGCACTCAGCTCACACAGACCGTCGTTATGCTTCACTTGACGACTCAGTTATCCCAGATGCTGAAAACTTGAAAGTGACTTTGGAACGTGCCCTTCCATTCTGGGAAGATAAAATCGCTCCAGCTCTTAAAGATGGTAAAAACGTATTCGTAGGAGCACACGGTAACTCAATCCGTGCTCTTGTAAAACACATCAAACAATTGTCAGACGACGAAATCATGGACGTAGAAATCCCTAACTTCCCACCATTGGTATTCGAATTTGACGAAAAATTGAACGTAGTTTCTGAATACTACCTTGGAAAATAAACATCATAAACCCTAGGATGATTCCTAGGTTTTTGATTTTCGAAACATACAGTCTGAGGTTGAAGAAAACTTGAGCTGAGATTTTTGAAGGCTGAGTTCCCAAACTAAGTTTTACCGTTAGTACAAGTGGAAGTTGCTTTGAGAAGTTACCGTTCAAGATTTAAGAATTCAAAAACAATTAAGCTTGTCAAAGCAGAGGATTCTTGTTATAATAGGTAAGATGGAGGCGTTATGGCACTTAAAAAAGCAAGTCTAGCCTGTGCGGTTTGTGGTTCTAGAAACTATTCGATTAAGATTAGTGGAAATCCAAAACCAACACGCTTAGAAGTAAATAAATTTTGTAAACACTGTGGCAAGTACACCACACACCGAGAAACGAGATAGGAGAAAACGATGCGTTTTATTAAGGACATTTTTAAACTTCTAAAGAAACAACTTGGCCGACTCGCAAGGAAAGTTGGTTAGATTTTAAATCTATCATGGAATACACTGCTTTCTTTGTAGTGATGATTTATATTTTTGACCAATTGATTGTTAGCGGATTGATTCGTTTTATTAATATTTTTTTAAAAATAAGCTAAGAAAAAGATCTAGTCGCTGAAATTCTTCAGTTAGGAAAAGGAAAAAAACATGGATAGTTTTTGATAAAGGATGGTTTGTGCTACAAACTTATTCTGGCTACGAAAATAAAGTAAAAGAAAATCTATTGCAGCGTGCACAAACATACAATATGCTAGAAAATATTCTACGTGTTGAGATTCCTACACAAACAGTGCAAGTGGAAAAAAATGGAAAGAAAAAAGAAATCGAAGAAAATCGCTTTCCAGGATATGTTCTTGTAGAAATGGTTATGACCGACGAAGCATGGTTTGTTGTGCGTAACACACCAAACGTAACAGGATTTGTAGGCTCACACGGAAATAGATCAAAACCAACTCCACTTTTGGAACAAGAAATTCGCGATATTTTAGTTTCTATGGGTCAAACTGTCCAAGAATTTGATATTGATGTCAAAGTTGGTCAAACTGTTCGTATTATTGACGGTGCTTTCGCAGATTACACAGGTAAGATTACAGAAATTGATAACAATAAAGTCAAGATGATTATCTCTATGTTTGGTAATGATACAGTAGCGGAAGTAAATCTTAATCAGATTGCAGAACTTTAATCAAAAAATTATCAATATAAAATCACAAACAAAGACAATTGCAAAAGAGACAGTTGTCTTTTTTTTATTCTCACTTGTCAGTATTCATACTTCCTGATGCACCTTGGATCTGAAAAACACAAGACAGAAATCAAAGTCCCTTCTTTTCCCCTTTTCTGCTATACTACAAGCAGAGAAAAGGGGAAAGCAAATGCTTGAAAAAGTATTATGAGAAAGTAAAAGGAATTGTCCATAGATGCCGAAAAGATTATTATCTCCACCTGTGGGAAAAAGAGGATTGGGATCAAGAAGGACTGATCTGTCTCTATGAACTTCTCGAGGCCCAACCAGACTTAGTGGAAGAGGAAAAGAAACTCTACGTCTACTTCAAAACAAAATTCCGCAATCGAATCCTAGATAGCGTCAGAAAACAAGAGAGTCAAAAACGTCGCCTGGACCGTATGGCTTTATGAAGAAGTAGGCGAGATTAGCCATCGCCTACCAGAAGGAGGATTGTGGCTGGATGATTACTACGCCCTTCATGAATTGTTGGATAGTTATAGAAGAAAATTACCACAAGATAAGCAAGAAGCCTATGAACGCCTCTGGGCAGACGAACGATTTAAAGGCCGCAAAGCCATGTTGAAAGAGTTAAAGGAAGTAATTCAGTAGAATTGAAAAAAAGTTAAAAAAAGGTGTTGACAAAGTTAGAAAAAGTCGGTATAATAGTAAGAGTTGAAAATAACAACTCTGGTCCGTTGGTCAAGGGAGTTAAGACACCGCCTTTTCACGGCGGTAACACGGGTTCGAATCCCTGTACGGACTATGGTATGTTACAGATGAAACACTAGATGAAAAAAATTAAAAAAAGTTTCAAAAAAGTGTTGACAAGCGAAAGCGGCTGTGATATACTAATATAGTTGTCACTTGAGAGAAGCGAGTGACAAAGACCTTTGAAAACTGAACAAGACGAACCATCGTGCAGGGCACTACAACTGAAGTTGTAGTACTGAACAATGAAAAACAATAAATCTGTCAGTGACAGAAATGAGTGAGAACTCAAACTTTTAATGAGAGTTTGATCCTGGCTCAGGACGAACGCTGGCGGCGTGCCTAATACATGCAAGTAGAACGCTGAAGGAGGAGCTTGCTTCTCCGGATGAGTTGCGAACGGGTGAGTAACGCGTAGGTAACCCTGCCTGGTAGCGGGGGATAACTATTGGAAACGATAGCTAATACCGCATAACAGTAGATATTGCATGATATCTGCTTGAAAAGGTGCAATTGCATCACTACCAGATGGACCTGCGTTGTATTAGCTAGTTGGTGAGGTAACGGCTCACCAAGGCGACGATACATAGCCGACCTGAGAGGGTGATCGGCCACACTGGGACTGAGACACGGCCCAGACTCCTACGGGAGGCAGCAGTAGGGAATCTTCGGCAATGGACGGAAGTCTGACCGAGCAACGCCGCGTGAGTGAAGAAGGTTTTTCGGATCGTAAAGCTCTGTTGTAAGAGAAGAACGAGTGTGAGAGTGGAAAGTTCACACTGTGACGGTATCTTACCAGAAAGGGACGGCTAACTACGTGCCAGCAGCCGCGGTAATACGTAGGTCCCGAGCGTTGTCCGGATTTATTGGGCGTAAAGCGAGCGCAGGCGGTTAGATAAGTCTGAAGTTAAAGGCTGTGGCTTAACCATAGTACGCTTTGGAAACTGTTTAACTTGAGTGCAAGAGGGAGAGTGGAATTCCAGTGTAGCGGTGAAATGCGTAGATATATGGAGGAACACCGGTGGCGAAAGCGGCTCTCTGGCTTTGTAACTGACGCTGAGGCTCGAAAGCGTGGGGAGCAAACAGGATTAGATACCCTGGTAGTCCACGCCGTAAACGATGAGTGCTAGGTGTTAGACCCTTTCCGGGGTTTAGTGCCGTAGCTAACGCATTAAGCACTCCGCCTGGGGAGTACGACCGCAAGGTTGAAACTCAAAGGAATTGACGGGGGCCCGCACAAGCGGTGGAGCATGTGGTTTAATTCGAAGCAACGCGAAGAACCTTACCAGGTCTTGACATCCCTCTGACCGCTCTAGAGATAGAGTTTTCCTTCGGGACAGAGGTGACAGGTGGTGCATGGTTGTCGTCAGCTCGTGTCGTGAGATGTTGGGTTAAGTCCCGCAACGAGCGCAACCCCTATTGTTAGTTGCCATCATTTCAGTTGGGCACTCTAGCGAGACTGCCGGTAATAAACCGGAGGAAGGTGGGGATGACGTCAAATCATCATGCCCCTTATGACCTGGGCTACACACGTGCTACAATGGCTGGTACAACGAGTCGCAAGTCGGTGACGGCAAGCTAATCTCTAAAAGCCAGTCTCAGTTCGGATTGTAGGCTGCAACTCGCCCTACATGAAGTCGGAATCGCTAGTAATCGCGGATCAGCACGCCGCGGTGAATACGTTCCCGGGCCTTGTACACACCGCCCGTCACACCACGAGAGTTTGTAACACCCGAAGTCGGTGAGGTAACCTTTTAGGAGCCAGCCGCCTAAGGTGGGATAGATGATTGGGGTGAAGTCGTAACAAGGTAGCCGTATCGGAAGGTGCGGCTGGATCACCTCCTTTCTAAGGATAAGGAATGCACATTGGTCTTGTTTAGTCTTGAGAGGTCTTAGGGGCCTTAGCTCAGCTGGGAGAGCGCCTGCTTTGCACGCAGGAGGTCAGCGGTTCGATCCCTGCTAGGGCTCCATTGGTGAGAGATCACCAAGTAATGCACATTGAAAAATTGAATATCTATATCAAATAGTAACAAGAAAAATAAAACCGAAAACGCTGTAGTATTAATAAAGAGTTTATGACTGAAAGGTCAAAAAAATAAGGTTAAGTTAATAAGGGCGCACGGTGGATGCCTTGGCACTAGGAGCCGAAGAAGGACGTGACAAACGACGATATGCCTTGGGTAGCTGTAGGGTAAGCGATGATCCAGGGATTTCGAATGGGGAACCCAACAGGTACTACCTGTTACCCATATCTGTTAAGGATATGAGGAGGAAGACGCAGTGAACTGAAACATCTAAGTAGCTGCAGGAAGAGAAAGCAAAAGCGATTGCCTTAGTAGCGGCGAGCGAAACGGCAGAGAGGGCAAACCGAAGAGTTTACTCTTCGGGGTTGTAGGACTGCAATGTGGACTCAAAGACTATAGAAGAATGATTTGGGAAGATCAGCCAAAGAGAGTGATAGCCTCGTATTTAAAATAGTCTTTGTACCTAGCAGTATCCTGAGTACGGCGGGACACGTGAAATCCCTGTCGGAATCTGGGAGGACCATCTCCCAACCCCTAAATACTCCCTAGTGACCGATAGTGAACCAGTACCGTGAGGGAAAGGTGAAAAGCACCCCGGGAGGGGAGGAAATAGAACCTGAAACCATGTGCCTACAACAAGTTCGAGCCCGTTAATGGGTGAGAGCGTGCCTTTTGTAGAATGAACCGGCGAGTTACGATATGATGCGAGGTTGTTGAAGAGACGGAGCCGTAGGGAAACCGAGTCTGAATAGGGCGCTTTAGTATTATGTCGTAGACCCTGAAACCATGTGACCCTACCCATGAGCAGGTTGAAGGTGCGGTAAGACGCACTGGAGGACTCGAACCAGGGCACGTTGAAAAAGTGCTTGGATGACTTGTGGGTAGCGGAGAAATTCCAAACGAACTTGGAGATAGCTGGTTCTTCCGAAATAGCTTTAGGGCTAGCGTCGACATTAGAGATTCTTGGAGGTAGAGCACTGTTTGGGTGAGGGGTCCATCCCGGATTACCAATCTCAGATAAACTCCGAATGCCAAAGAATTATGGTCGGCAGTCAGACTGCGAGTGCTAAGATCCGTAGTCGAAAGGGAAACAGCCCAGACCACCAGCTAAGGTCCCAAAAATAATTGTTAAGTGGAAAAGGATGTGGGGTTGCACAGACAACTAGGATGTTAGCTTAGAAGCAGCTATTCATTCAAAGAGTGCGTAATAGCTCACTAGTCGAGTGACCCTGCGCCGAAAAATGTACCGGGGCTAAAACAATTTACTGAAGCTGTGGATACCTTTTATAGGTATGGTAGGAGAGCGTTCTATGTGTGAAGAAGGTGTACCGTGAGGAGTGCTGGAACGCATAGAAGTGAGAATGCCGGTATGAGTAGCGAAAGACAGGTGAGAATCCTGTCCACCGTAAGACTAAGGTTTCCAGGGGAAGGCTCGTCCGCCCCTGGGTTAGTCGGGACCCTAAGGAGAGACCGAAAGGTGTATCCGATGGACAACAGGTTGATATTCCTGTACTAGAGTATGTAGTGATGGAGGGACGCAGTAGGCTAACCAAAGCAGACGATTGGAAGTGTCTGTCTAAGCAGTGAGGTGTGAATTGAGTTAAATGCTTAGTTCTATAACATTGAGCTGTGATGGGGAGCGAAGTTTAGTAGCGAAGTTAGTGACGTCACACTGCCAAGAAAAAGCTTCTAGCGTTTAAACATACTCTACCCGTACCGCAAACCGACACAGGTAGTCGAGGCGAGTAGCCCTCAGGTGAGCGAGAGAACTCTCGTTAAGGAACTCGGCAAAATGACCCCGTAACTTCGGGAGAAGGGGTGCTGACTTTAGGTCAGCCGCAGTGAATAGGCCCAAGCAACTGTTTATCAAAAAAACACAGCTCTCTGCTAAATCGTAAGATGATGTATAGGGGGTGACGCCTGCCCGGTGCTGGAAGGTTAAGAGGAGTGCTTAGCGTAAGCGAAGGTATGAATTGAAGCCCCAGTAAACGGCGGCCGTAACTATAACGGTCCTAAGGTAGCGAAATTCCTTGTCGGGTAAGTTCCGACCCGCACGAAAGGCGTAATGATTTGGGCACTGTCTCAACGAGAGACTCGGTGAAATTTTTAGTACCTGTGAAGATGCAGGTTACCCGCGACAGGACGGAAAGACCCCATGGAGCTTTACTGCAGTTTGATATTGAGTGTCTGTACCACATGTACAGGATAGGTAGGAGTCTAAGAGATCGGGACGCCAGTTTCGAAGGAGACGTTGTTGGGATACTACCCTTGTGTTATGGCCACTCTAACCCAGATAGGTGATCCCTATCGGAGACAGTGTCTGACGGGCAGTTTGACTGGGGCGGTCGCCTCCTAAAAAGGTAACGGAGGCGCCCAAAGGTTCCCTCAGAATGGTTGGAAATCATTCGCAGAGTGTAAAGGTATAAGGGAGCTTGACTGCGAGAGCTACAACTCGAGCAGGGACGAAAAGTCGGGCTTAGTGATCCGGTGGTTCCGTATGGAAGGGCCATCGCTCAACGGATAAAAGCTACCCTGGGGATAACAGGCTTATCTCCCCCAAGAGTTCACATCGACGGGGAGGTTTGGCACCTCGATGTCGGCTCGTCGCATCCTGGGGCTGTAGTCGGTCCCAAGGGTTGGGCTGTTCGCCCATTAAAGCGGCACGCGAGCTGGGTTCAGAACGTCGTGAGACAGTTCGGTCCCTATCCGTCGCGGGCGTAGGAAATTTGAGAGGATCTGCTCCTAGTACGAGAGGACCAGAGTGGACTTACCGCTGGTGTACCAGTTGTCTTGCCAAAGGCATCGCTGGGTAGCTATGTAGGGAAGGGATAAACGCTGAAAGCATCTAAGTGTGAAACCCACCTCAAGATGAGATTTCCCATGATTTTATATCAGTAAGAGCCCTGAGAGATGATCAGGTAGATAGGTTAGAAGTGGAAGTGTGGCGACACATGTAGCGGACTAATACTAATAGCTCGAGGACTTATCCAAAGTAACTGAGAATACGAAGTGTTAAGGTTTTCTTGAAATTTGATAGATATTCAATTTTGAGTATGTATTACTCAAAGTTAAGTGACGATAGCCTAGGAGATACACCTGTACCCATGCCGAACACAGAAGTTAAGCCCTAGAACGCCGGAAGTAGTTGGGGGTTGCCCCCTGTGAGATAAGGAAGTCGCTTAGCTAAAGGGAGTTTAGCTCAGCTGGGAGAGCATCTGCCTTACAAGCAGAGGGTCAGCGGTTCGATCCCGTTAACTCCCATAGGTCCCGTAGTGTAGCGGTTATCACGTCGCCCTGTCACGGCGAAGATCGCGGGTTCGATTCCCGTCGGGACCGTTTAAGATAACGGAAGTTATTTTAGACTCGTTAGCTCAGTTGGTAGAGCAATTGACTTTTAATCAATGGGTCACTGGTTCGAGCCCAGTACGGGTCATCATTGCGGGTTTGGCGGAATTGGCAGACGCACCAGATTTAGGATCTGGCGCTTAACGGCGTGGGGTTCAAGTCCCTTAACCCGCATAAAAGAAATAAGCCGGCTTAGCTCAGTTGGTAGAGCATCTGATTTGTAATCAGAGGGTCGCGTGTTCAAGTCATGTAGCCGGCATTTTTTTAATATAACCAAGAGGTCGATGCGAACGTAGTTCAGTGGTAGAACACCACCTTGCCAAGGTGGGGGTCGCGGGTTCGAATCCCGTCGTTCGCTTAGAGAGGCCGGGGTGGCGGAACTGGCAGACGCACAGGACTTAAAATCCTGCGATTGGTAACGATCGTACCGGTTCGATCCCGGTCCTCGGCATATAAAGAGCACCCTTAGCTCAACTGGATAGAGTACCTGACTACGAATCAGGCGGTTAGAGGTTCGACTCCTCTAGGGTGCATTTTCTATTTAACTCGGGAAGTAGCTCAGCTTGGTAGAGTACTTGGTTTGGGACCAAGGTGTCGCAGGTTCGAATCCTGTCTTCCCGATTGATGGCGGTGTAGCTCAGCTGGCTAGAGCGTCCGGTTCATACCCGGGAGGTCGGGGGTTCGATCCCCTTCGCCGCTATAATGATCTTGTTGGACCTTTAGCTCAGCTGGTTAGAGCTCTCGGCTCATAACCGAGTGGTCGTAGGTTCAAGTCCTACAAGGTCCATTAAATACTATGGAGGATTACCCAAGTCCGGCTGAAGGGAACGGTCTTGAAAACCGTCAGGCGTGTAAAAGCGTGCGTGGGTTCGAATCCCACATCCTCCTTTATTATTAACGCGGGATGGAGCAGCTCGGTAGCTCGTCGGGCTCATAACCCGAAGGTCGTAGGTTCAAATCCTGCTCCCGCACAAGGCTCGGTAGCTCAGTTGGTAGAGCAATGGATTGAAGCTCCATGTGTCGGCGGTTCGATTCCGTCTCGCGCCATATTTATTTTTATGCGGGTGTAGTTTAGTGGTAAAACTACAGCCTTCCAAGCTGTTGTCGCGAGTTCGATTCTCGTCACCCGCTTTGAACATATAGTTCATTTACCAAGTTATTTAACTTGGGCGCGTAGCTCAGGTGGTTAGAGCGCACGCCTGATAAGCGTGAGGTCGGTGGTTCGAGTCCACTCGTGCCCATTAATAGGAGAATTACTCAAGAGGCTGAAGAGGACGGTTTGCTAAATCGTTAGGTCGGGTAACTGGCGCAAGGGTTCGAATCCCTTATTCTCCGTAATTAGAGCTTCTTAGCTCTTTTTTTGTGTTTTTGACTGTAAAATTTAGGCTTTTTGATAACTATGGTAGGGCGATGAATTGTTTCACTCTTAGGAAGTTTCTAGGTTTAATGTTATTAAACTAACCGAATATTTAAGTTTTTAGTGACTTTGTAGTCTTTTTCCCTAGATTCTATCTGCATTTCTATTTTAGTCTTTCGATGTGTTAATCTTCTTTTTAATTTCCTGTAAGTTTCTAATATAAAATAATTATATTAGAAATTACCTTTAAATAATGGTTTAATCTCTTTTTGTTATAGCTCCTATTGGCTTTTTCCTACATTATGTTTAGATCTATAGTATTTATCGAAGGTGTATCTAATATAAGAATTATAGAACTTATTTACTTAGTATTTGTATATATAAGTTTTTTTATTTTTACCGAAACTCTAAAAATATTTGATATAATGTAGGCAAAAGCTATTGTTACCATTCATTTCAAGAGGAGATTTTTATGGGTAATAGAAGTATAGTAGGAAGTCTGTTTATTCTTATATTTAGTTTCTTAACAGTTGGTTGTAGTAATCAAAAATTCTGATGTTTCTAGTGATGATACTAGTTTATCTGCTACAACTAGTCAGTCAACTACTAGTAACGAGATAAAGTCTGGAGAGTCTAAGAAAGATTACAAAGATTTATACAAGCCAGTTTTTTTGAGGATTACAAAAAAATCCTATCTACACCGAAAGATCTTAATGTAATCGCTAATCTCTATAAGAGTTTACAAGGCACTGAACGCCCTATCAATAGTTGGTCAGTTGAAAATGCGGTTTTTCAATCAGATAAGATTAGCTATGCCTATGCGGATCTTAATAAAGATAGTGTAGAGGAATTGCTAATTGGTGTTGAGCAATCTAGTGGCGGTTATTTTTATTTCGGGACTTTATTATTTAGTAAATGAGAAACCGGTACTTTTTGGCAGAGGGTTTTTGTTGCAGGCCATGGTGGTGCTAGAAATTCTATGAATATCTATAAGGGTGGTGATATTCTAGAATTAGGTTGGTCCTCTGGAACAGGTCAAGGTAGAGGAGTACTTTATCATCTGAATTCAAACCAGCAAGCTGCAAGTAAACTACAAGAACAGGATGTTCTAGTTCCTGGTAATAAAAGTTTGCATGCAGATTTTGGAAAAACAGAAGCAGAAATGCTAGATTTCAATCAACTTGATTGGCAGAAATTTGAAACTTCTAGTAGTAGTAAGTCTATTTCGGGTGAAGACCAAAAAGCTCCTTGGAATGCTAGGAAATCTGCTAAATTAGAAGAGTTCATAAAAGGGTGGGGTGAAAGACTTGGTCAACCTAATTACGAAAAGGGAATATCAGGAGGGGATGTTGGTGCAGATAATCTCTATACCTTTGGAGATGGACCAAGCGAAAAATGAATGCCGAATACACGGATACAGGTTTAGGAACTGCTAGTACCGTATTGTGGAACGCTATAGTAACTGGGATAAATACCCGGACGTGCATAGCTACTTTTTTGCGATAACTGATACTGGGGAAGCGATTGTTTTTCATTCTCCAACAACAAATGGTGGGGTTATGTACTTAAAACCGACAGAGAATACAGAGATCCAAGCAGAGTTTAAACGCTTTAGTTGAGGAAGAGTAGAAAAATGAAGAGTTTGGTCAAGGCCAAGCTCTATTTTTTTAAAATCTCTTCTTTCATTTTTTATATTCTTTGAGTATTTAATGGTATACTAGTGTTATATAAGAACGTAAAGCATTATTTGATGATGATTCTATAATCCAGGAGAATAATTTCTATGCCAAAAAAAGTGTGAAGTTTCATAGTATTTATTATAGATTTGTTCTATTTATAGTTATTTTTATATTTTTTGGGTGTTCATCAAATTGTTGGGCGAGGAATTCAAACAGTTACTATCTTTTGAATACGCCTTCAACTTTCATCAAACACAGTTAGGGTATTCCCTTCTTTTATTGCTTTTACTTGGTATCGGCATACATTTTCTTTTTTTCCTTGGAAATTTTTATATTACTCAGGATGGGATATACATTAGAAGGTTAGATTTATTTGTTCCTTGGAGTGATATTAGTGGAGTTTCCCATGTTTGGATTAACAAAAGCGAGTAATTTTTAGCAGAGGGCTTGTTTTTTTATAACAATAAATGTTTAGTTTTTCTATCGTAATAATAATAAACCGATTTGTATCTATAACACTTCTTTATTAGCCTTGTTTCTTGTCAAACTCTTTAATTCTCAGATCAAGACGAATATCATATCAGCTGGTTTTGCTACTGGGATTTAATATTCTATTGAATACATCAATTGTCTGTTATCTTTACTTTCTTGATTTAAAAAAACTCTTAGTTTTAGTTATTTTTTTACTTTTTTGCTTACTCTACTTTTATAAAAATTTTTATCATTCCTTTATGCTTGGTTTCTAGTCAAAATTCTAAGTATGGTCCTTATCTGGTCCATAGTAGTTTATTTAAGAGAAATGCTTCAGATGTGATTCATGTTTAATTTTATAAAAAAATGGTGACTTTCTACTTTTTGGGTAGGGAAGTTTTTTTATTATTTCTATATCGAAATAGTAGACATATGTAATAAAAAGAGTTACAATAAATTCAGAAAGTTAGATATAGAAGTAAAGGAGACAAAATGGACAAGATGTTAGGGGGCTACCAAGCTCTACAGATTCGATTGTTGAATGGGCGTATCTTTCAAAAAAACTCTTGAGCAAGGAACCAGATGCCCAATACAGAAGTGAGCAGGGAAAAATTTTAACAATCTTGTGGAAGCAAGAGTTGGGTTGTGCTACCGCAACTGATATTGCTCTTGCGACAGGTCTGGCAAACAATACGCTGACCAGTATGGTTAAGAAATTAGAAGAACAGGGTTTGGTTACGATTAAGCCTTGTACACAGGATAAAAAGAAAAATATATATCTTTGACAGATCTCGGTTGGGCGCAAAAGAAATTGGAGACCGTGTCAGTAAAGAGTTAGGTGAAATTTTTCTACCAAGGATTTTTCGGATCAAGAAATTCAGGAATTTGAAGCTTATCAAGAGCGTATTATCACTAATTTAAAGAAAAAGAAAAACGAGGAATAAATCATGTCCATTCAAGCACAAAATGCACAAAATCTATATATTCGTGCTATTCAAGATGGCCGTGTAGCAGAAGCGCAAGCAAGCTCAGTAGGATACCTATATCCAACACTCGACAGGGGTGCCGGATGGGAAAGAAGGATTCGCTACTTTTTTGCAGATTTTATCAAGCGCCATCCAGAACGTGAAATCAAGATTGTTTGTACCATTGAAGATGGCAATCTGGTTTTTGTTCATGTGCACCAGTACCTAAACGGTGGAGAAGCCCAATGGGTGACGACAGATACTTTCCGTGCAGATGAAAATGCTCGTATCGTTGAGCATTGGGATGTTATTGACTACTATCGTACACCTGAAAATGAGCAACTTGATCAGATTTTTGGAGATTTTGAAATCAAGGACTTGGACAAGTCAGCGGAAAATAAAAAGCTGGTCCGTCGTTTCTTGACAGAAATTTTCCAAAACAAGGAGCTCGATCAATGGGAAGACTTTGTGGCAGAGGATGTGATTCAGCATAATCATGAGATTGGGCAAGAGAGTCAAGCTTATAAGGATTACGTACGCGAGCACCATGTGGCCTATGACTTTGTTTTCCAACTCTTGGCTCAAGGTAATTTTGCAGTGAGTTATGGTCAGGTATTGATTGATGGCGTTGCCTATGCTCAATACGATATCTTCCGTTTAGAAAATGGGAAAATTGTTGAACATTGGGATAATAAGGAAGTTATGCCTAAGGTAGAAGACTTGACCAATAGAGGGAAATTTTAAAAAGGAATACATTATGAAAGCAGTTGTTGTAAGCACTCCAGGTGGACCGGAGGTATTAGAAGTTGTCGAACGACCAAAACCAGTCCTGAAGGCAGGTTGGACCCTGGTGAAAATCCAAGGATTTGGCATCAATCATAGTGAAATTTTTACCCGTAAGGGACAATCACCATCTGTGAAATTTCCTCGTGTATTAGGGATTGAGTGTGTCGGTCTTGTGGAAGAAACGACACGAGCGGATTTGAAGATTGGTCAACAAATCATTTCCATTATGGGAGAGATGGGGCGAGCCTTTGATGGAGGTTATGCAGAGTATACACTTCTTCCAAATGAACAAATTTATCCAATCAAGACAGAACTTGATTTGGAAAGCTTGATCGCACTACCTGAAACCTATTACACGGCATTTGGCTCTTTTGTCAATCTTAAGATTGAGGAGAAAGATAGCGTGTTAGTTCGAGGAGCAACCAGTGGTGTAGGCATTGCTTTTGCTAAACTGCTTAAAGGAAAATTTCCTAAGATTCACCTGGCAGGAACTAGCCGAAATTTAGCTAAGGAACAGCAATTGAAGGCGGTCGGATTTGATCAGGTGATTTTGGACAAGGATGGTGTCTTGCAAAAGCAAGAGCAGTTTAATAAGGTCTTAGATCTTGTCGGTCCAAGCGCTATTCTCGATACTTTTGCGCGGACAGCAGAAGGTGGGATTATCTGTTCTTGTGGCCTACTGGGTGGTCAGTGGACTGTTCCAGACTTTGATCCAATCGAGATGCTCTCTCGCAATCTCTACTTGACGACCTTTGCTTCTGCCAATGTGTCTCAAGACAAGCTTCAGGAATTGGTAGACTTTGTCGAGCGTTACCATGTGGATGTAGGGCCTGAAAAAGTTTATAAGATTGACCAAATTCAGGATGCGCATGCTTATCTGGAAGGAAGCTATTCTTTTGGCAAAGTTATTGTGAAAAATGAGGAAGACTAAATGATTGAATACAAAAATGTAGTGCTGCGCTATACGGATACAGACATTTTAAAAGATGTCAATCTCCGCATTGAAAATGGGGAATTCATGGTGCTAGTGGGTCCTTCAGGATCTGGAAAGACCACCATGATCAAGATGATCAATCGTCTCTTGGAGCCGACAGATGGCAATATTTATATGGATGGGAAACGCATCAAGGACTATGATGAACGGGAGTTACGTCTCAGTACCGGCTATGTCCTTCAGGCCATTGCTCTCTTTCCAAATCTAACTGTCGCTGAGAATATTGCACTGATTCCTGAGATGAAGGGGTGGAGCAAGGAGCAAATCACTTCGAAAACAGAAGAACTCTTGGACAAAGGTGGGTCTGCCTGCTGCAGAGTATGCAGAGCGCATGCCTAGTGAGTTATCGGGTGGGGAGCAACAGCGGATTGGGATTGTGCGGGCTATCATTGGGGAACCAAAAATCTTGCTGATGGATGAGCCCTTCTCTGCTCTCGATGCTATCTCCCGCAAGCAGTTGCAGGCTCTGACTAAAAAATTGCACAAAGAGTTTGGTATGACCACTATCTTCGTGACTCATGATACGGACGAGGCCTTAAAATTAGGGGATCGAATTGCTGTTTTACAGGATGGAGAAATTCGCCAGGTCGCAGAACCTGAAACAATTTTACAAGCGCCTGCGACAGACTTTGTAGCAAACTTGTTTGGAGGTAGCCTTCATGTCTAATTTCATTTTAACCTTTCAGGAGCGTTTTAGTGAATGGTTAACTGCTCTGGGGCAACACTTACAATTATCTCTTTTGACCTTATTGGTCGCTATTTTTTTCTGACCATCCCACTTGCGGTTTATCTAAATGGTCACAAAAAAGCAGCGAATTGGGTGCTGCAAGTTGCGGGTATCTTCCAGACCATTCCTTCAATGGCCTTGTTGGGGCTCTTTATTCCTTTCATGGGGATTGGAACCTTACCAGCCCTCACAGCCCTTGTCATTTACGCTATTTTCCCGATTTTAGAAAACACAATCACAGCTCTGAATGGCATTGATCCTAGTCTTGAGGAGGCAGGGATAGCTTTTGGGATGACCAAGTGGGAGCGACTCAAGAAGTTTGAAATTCCACTGGCCATGCCTGTCATTGTATCGGGGGTTCGAACAGCGACCGTTATGATCATTGGGACAGCGACTCTAGCAGCTCTTGTGGGAGCTGGTGGATTGGGCTCCTTTATCCTTTTGGGAATTGATCGTCGGAATGCTAGTCTCATTTTAATCGGAGCAATCTCATCAGCCGTCTTGGCCATTCTCTTTAATGTCATTCTCAAATGGTTGGAAAAGGCAAAGCTACGTACGATTGTTTCGACCTTTGCTGTCATGGTCCTTGGTTTGGGAGTTAGTTATGCTCCAAGCATCATTCCACATAATGAGAAAGACAATCTCGTCATTGCTGGGAAGTTAGGACCTGAACCTGAGATTCTCATGAATATGTATAAACTTCTCATCGAGGAAAATACGGATATGACGGTGACGGTCAAACCCAATTTTGGGAAGACAGATTTCCTTTACCAAGCGCTGAAAAAAGGGGATATTGATATTTATCCAGAATTTTCTGGAACAGTGACGGAGAGTCTCCTCCAATCATCTCCACAAATTGGGCATGACCCAGAAAAGGTTTACGAGGTGGCTCGTGATGGTATTGCCAAACAGGATCAACTAGCCTTTCTTAAACCCATGGCTTATCAAAATACTTATGCTATAGCAGTTCCTAAAAAAATTGCGCAAGAATATGGGCTTAAGACGATTTCAGACTTGAAAAAAGTAGAAGGACAGCTCAAGGCGGGATTCACTCTGGAGTTTAATGACCGTGAGGATGGAAACAAGGGCTTGCAGTCTGTTTATGGATTGAATCTCAATGTGGCAACCATGGAGCCAGCTCTTCGCTACCAAGCCATCCAGTCAGGGGACATTCAAATTACAGATGCTTACTCAACAGATGCTGAAATTGCTCGCTATGATTTAGTGGTTTTGGAGGATGATAAACAACTCTTCCCTCCATACCAAGGCGCTCCACTCATGAAAGCTAAATTACTCGAAAAACATCCGGAGTTGGAAGCTGTTCTTAATAAGCTAGCTGGTAAAATCACTGAGAGCCAGATGAGTCAGATGAACTATCAGGTTGGTATTGATGGTAAGGATGCTTATACTATTGCACATGATTTCTTGGTGGAACAGGGATTATTGAATAAATGATGAGGCAAGAAGAAATACAAGAGACTCTTTTGCGACTCTGTAAGCACTATGGAGAACAAAATTGGTGGCAATCGGATAACAAGCTTGAAGATCTGGTATCGACTATTCTTATCCAGCGAACATCTGAGAAAAATGCTAAGTTGGCTTTAGCTGGTCTTATGGATGTCATGACAGTAGAGGGTATCCTAGGGTTATCGCTAGAAGATTTACAGGAACGTATTCGACCTGCTGGATTTTTTAAGCAAAAGTCTCAAACGATTAGGGAACTTCTAATCTGGTTAAGAGAAAATGGTGGTTTTGAGGTTCTTGCTAGGATTGGAACAGAAGATTTACGGAAGCAACTTTTGGAGTTAAAAGGGATTGGACCAGAGACTACAGATGCACTTTTTACTATATCTTTTTGATCGTTCAGTTTTTATTTCGGACGAATATGCTAGAAGACTTTTTCGACGATTAGGATTTGGAAATTTTGATACCTATAATGAAATGCATGCTGTTTATTGTAATGTATTGGAAGGACTCACTCTCAAACAATGCCAAGAGATTCATGCTGTTATTGATGAACATGGGAAAGCTTTTTAGCAAAAAGTAAAGGCCAGTTAGACGAAAGTTGAGTTACGATAAAAAAATTCTAAGGCTTCTTGCCTTAGAATTTTTTAGTTAATGTACTTAGCTTAAAAATCATAGTTTGATCAGATTACTAAATAGAAAGTAGAGGCAAAATATTCATGGTGAATGGAATATTTGAATGATAGAATGTTGACAGGTATTTTTCTTTTGAGTGGATATGAAATCTATAGTTGTGTTTGCTACTTCATCCCCATGACGTCTAAGTAAAATCTCACTACTTGATCCTCCGTGTAAGATTTCCCCTTTTTCAGCCACCAGGTCAATGTTTCGATAAAGTTAGTTACAACATAGTGTTTGAGATAAGAAGCAGGAATATTAGGATAGGAAACTTGCAAGTCCTCTGCGACCATAGGATAAACATGGTGTTCCAATTCTTTCTGCAATTGACGGAGGAAGTAGTCGTTTTTAGAGAAAAGAAGACTGGTGACGTGGTCCTGATTTTTCTTAAAATGTGAAAAGATATGAGCCAAATAAGCTTCTGTAGATATATTTTCCTCACGTTCAAAAAGATGATGAAAGAGATAACGGCAGAGCTCGTCTAGAAGCAGTTCCTTACTTTCATAGTGACTGTAAAAGGTGGAGCGACCGACATCTGCTAGGTCAATAATCTCCTGAACAGTGATGGATTCAAAATTTTTTTGATTTAGTAATTGTAAAAAAGCAGTATAGATAGCTTTTCGTGTCTTGGTAATGCGACGGTCTTGACTAGTCATATGGACACTTTGAACAAATCGTTCAGTAACTTACAAAGAGAACAGTTTGCCCTCTATCCTTTCTTTTTCGGAGTAAGAGATAATACTAGTAAAGGGAATATTTATACTACTATTATACCAAAGGAGGACGGAAAAATGACAACGAAAAGGTGCGGTTTGGCTAGCTTTTTTTCTTAAATTTGAGTTATGCCATTGTCGAGTTTATCGCTGGTGGAGTATTTGGTTCTAGTGCTGTTCTTGCTGACTCTGTCCATGATTTGGGAGATGCAATCGCAATTGGGCTATCAGCATTTCTAGAAACAATCTCCAATCGTGAAGAAGATAGTCATTACACCTTGGGGTACAAACGTTTTTAGTCTCTTAGGTGCCTTGGTAACGGCTGTGATTCTCATGACAGGATCTGCTTTAGTCATTTTTGGAGAATATAACGAAACTCTTTCATCCACAAGCGGTCAATGATGAGGGTATCCTCTGGCTAGGAATCATTGCTGTTAGCATTAATGTGCTGGCGAGTCTAGTAGTTCGCAAGGGAAAAACAAAAAACGAATCCATTCTTAGCCTGCATTTTCTGGAAGATACTCTGGGTTGGCTGGCTGTTATCCTAATGGCCATTGTTCTGCGATTTACTGATTGGTATATTCTGGATCCGCTCTTATCTCTTGTCATTTCGATCTTTATTCTGTCAAAAGCTATTCCACGTTTTTGGTCTACACTCAAGATTTTCCTCGATGCTGTGCCAGAAGGTGTGGATATCAAGCAAGTAAAAGAGTGATTTGGAACGGTTGGAGTATGTGGCTAGTATCAATCAGCTTAACCTATGGACCATGGATGGTTTGGAGAAAAAAATGCCATTGTCCATGTTTGTCTAAAAGAAATTGAACAGATGGAGCTCTGCAAGGAATCGATTCGAAGCATACTCAAAGATTGTGGTTTTCAAAATATCACCATTGAGATTGATGCAGACCTAGAAACTCACCAAGCCCATAAGCGAAAGGTCGAGGAGTTGGAAGTAGATAAAAGTCATGAACATCATCATTAATGAGATGTAGTATAAGTGAGCGAAAGCTTCATAAAAAGTGTATACTTGAAATAAGTTAGATACAGAGAGGTAAATGTTTATGAAATCAGCAGTCTATAAAAAAGCAGGTCAGGTTGGTATTGAAGAGGTTAAACGTCCAAGTATTCAAGAAGCGGATGATGTCATTATCCGTGTGGTTCGTGCTTGCGTTTGTGGTTCAGACCTATGGAGTTACCGAAATCCAGATATTAAAGCGGGACATAAAAATAGTGGACACGAAGCGATTGGAATCGTTGAAGAAACTGGAGAAGCCATTACAACGGTCAAGCCTGGTGATTTTGTGATTGTGCCATTTACTCATGGTTGTGGGGAATGTGATGCCTGTCGTGCTGGATTTGATGGTTCCTGTGATAATCATATCGGAAATAACCTAGGAGGGAATTTCCAAGCTGAATATCTCCGCTTCCACTATGCCAATTGGGCACTTGTAAAAATTCCTGGACAACCGTCTGACTACACAGAAGGTATGCTTAAGTCTCTCTTGACTCTGGCTGATGTCATGCCAACAGGCTATCATGCAGCGCGTGTAGCAGATGTAAAACCAGGTGATAAGGTTGTCGTTATTGGGGATGGAGCTGTTGGGCAATGTGCTGTCATCGCAGCTAAAATGCGTGGTGCTTCACAAATTATCCTTATGAGTCGTCACGAAGATCGTCAAAAGATGGCCTTGGAATCAGGAGCGACAGCTGTTGTAGCTGAGCGAGGAGAAGAGGGCATTGCCAAGGTGCGTGAAATTCTTGGCGGTGGAGCAGATGTAGCACTTGAGTGTGTTGGTACTGAGGCGGCTGTTGAGCAAGCACTGGGTGTCCTTCATAATGGCGGTCGTATGGGATTTGTAGGAGTTCCACATTATAAGAATCGTGCTCTTGGTTCAACCTTTATGCAAAATATCTCTGTTGCAGGTGGAGCAGCTTCTGCAACAACATACGATAAGCAATTCTTGCTCAAAGCTGTTCTTGATGGTGATATCAATCCAGGTCGTGTCTTTACTTCAAGTTACAAACTAGAAGATATTGACAAAGCATATAAGGCCATGGATGAACGCAAGACCATTAAATCTATGATTGTGATGGATTAAAAAAAGAAAATCCTAATAGAGAACTGAAAAGTTCTTATTAGGATTTTTTTATATTCAAGTGTTGTACTTAATGCAAGGTGCTTTCTCTAATGTCAGTTTGGTTCCAAGCATAGTGAGGCTTTGGAATTTTACGCCCATGAAGGACTTCTCTATTCAAAATATCCATTCCTGTGCGTCCCATTTCTTCGGTGTAGACAGTAATACTAGAAAGTGGTGGGAACACTTGCTTGGTTAGGATAGTATCATTAAAGGAAATAATGCTGACGCGCTCTGGTATGCTGATGCTGGCTTCTTGAAGAGCGCGAAGAGCACCGATTGCCAAACTATCACTAGCTGCAAAAAGGCCTGTGGAAGCTTATCTCCTAATTTTTTTCGATAGCCTCTTTCATCAAGTCGTATCCAGATTGGGCAGTAAATAGCCCTTGGAAAATGAATTTTCGTTATAAATTCCTTTTTTTCTTGTGTATAGGATTTAAAGTAATCTAAGCGTTTATCTGAGATAACTTCTTCATGGTCAGTAGTAGTTTCAAGACCGGATAGGATACCAACCTTTTTAAGCCCATGATCTGTAAAGTAATCAACCACCTGTCTAACCGCATTATAGAAATCCGTAATGACACAGGTATGACCAAGGGCAATCGTATCACTGTCAAGGAAAACTAGAGGTTTGTGATATTCTTCAAACGAGGCAATCTGTGCTTGGCTAAATTTCCCGATACAAAGAATCCCAATGACTTCTTCGCTAAGCGTAAAAGGCTGGTCATTAAAATAGCGCAAGATGTCGTAATCTAATTCTTGAGCTCTATTTTCAATTCCTAGGCGAATCTGGTAGTAGTAGAGATCTTCTAACTCTCCCTGTTCACTGACCCACTGGATGATAGCGATTTTCTGTTTGAGTTTATGTGATTCACCTGTTTTGAGATGTTTGGTGTAGCCTAGTTCTTCGGCAACGGTTAAAATACGATGTCTGGTTTCTTCTGTCACAGATAGACTCTGATCGCGATTGAGGACACGGGATACAGTTGCGATCGAGACAGAGGCTAGCTGAGCAACATCTTTGAGTGTAGCCATAATTCCCCTCCTTTTTAGGTTATTATAGCATATTTTTTTCTTCCTTTTTTTACTCATAGTTTAGTAAAATATCGGTAAAAATGTTGACCTAAGCAAAAACCCTTTGGGTACAATAGAAGAAAACGATTACAGGATAAACTTTTTTACCTAATATTTCGTCAAAGGAGAATTCATATGACACAACATCTTACTGCTGAAGCACTTCGCAAAGCTTTTTCTTGCTGTTTTTGGTCAAGAAGCGGATCAAACCTTCTTCTCACCAGGGCGCATCAACTTGATTGGGGAACATACTGACTATAACGGTGGGCATGTTTTCCCAGCAGCTATTTCATTAGGAACTTACGGAGCTGCACGCAAGCGCGATGACCAAGTATTGCGTTTCTACTCCGCGAACTTTGAGGACAAAGGCATCATTGAAGTGCCTCTAGCTGACCTTAAGTTTGAGAAAGAGCACAACTGGACCAACTATCCAAAAGGTGTCCTTCATTTCTTGCAAGAAGCTGGTCATGTGATTGATAAAGGTTTTGATTTCTATGTATTTGGAAATATCCCAAATGGTGCTGGTTTGTCATCTTCTGCATCCTTGGAGCTTTTGACTGGTGTCGTGGCAGAATACCTTTTTGACCTAAAATTGGACCGTTTAGATTTAGTAAAAATCGGAAAATTGACAGAGAATAACTTTATCGGTGTTAACTCTGGTATCATGGACCAATTTGCTATCGGTATGGGGGCAGACCAACGTGCTATATACCTAGATACTAATACTCTAGAATACGACTTGGTTCCCCTTGATTTGAAGGACAATGTTGTTGTTATCATGAACACTAACAAACGCCGTGAACTTGCGGATTCTAAATACAATGAACGCCGCGCTGAGTGTGAAAAAGCAGTAGAAGAACTCCAAGTGGCCTTGGACATTCAAACCTTGGGTGAATTGGATGAGTGGGCTTTTGACGAGTATAGCTATCTCATCAAAGACGAAAATCGCTTGAAACGTGCGCGTCATGCAGTTCTTGAAAACCAACGTACACTTAAAGCGCAAGCCGCTCTTCAAGCAGGAGATTTGGAAAAAAATTTGGTCGTTTGATGAATGCATCTCATGTTTCGCTTGAGCACGATTACGAAGTGACTGGATTGGAATTAGACACCCTTGTTCATACAGCTTGGGCTCAAGAAGGTGTTCTTGGTGCTCGTATGACAGGAGCAGGTTTTGGAGGTTGTGCGATTGCCTTGGTGCAAAAAGATGCGGTTGAGTCCTTTAAAGAAACTGTAGGCAAGCACTATGAAGAAATCGTTGGTTACGCTCCAAGTTTCTATATCGCTGAAGTGGCAGGTGGAACTCGCGTTCTTGATTAGTCAGAAGGAGGTTTTCTAGTGACCTTAGTAGAAAATTTTGTGACCAAAGTTATTGCAGAAAGTAGCTTTGAAGAGTTGGATCGGATTTATCTGGCCAATCGTGTTTTAGCACTGGTGGGAGATGGAGTTTTTGAAGTGGAGACTGACCAAGATGATTTGATTGAACTAAAAGATCAGCTTGTCGAGGAAGCAGTTCGATTGGAAACGATTGAAGATAGTCAGGCTGCGCGTGAGATTCTCGGTGCTGACCTCATGGACTTGGTAACCCCTTGTCCAAGTCAGGTTAATCGTGATTTTTGGGATACCTATGCCCAGTCACCAGAGCAGGCAATTGCAGATTTCTACCAACTCAGTCAGAAGAATGACTACATCAAACTGAAGGCCATCGCAAAGAATATTGCTTATCGTGTACCATCTGACTACGGTGAACTGGAGATTACCATCAATCTCTCTAAGCCTGAAAAGGATCCAAAAGAGATTGCGGCAGCTAAGTTGGTTAAATCCAGTAACTATCCTCAATGTCAGCTTTGTATGGAAAACGAAGGCTACCATGACGTGTTAATCATCCAGCTAGAAGCAATCACCGAATTATTCGTTTTGATATTTCTGGTCAGGAGTGGGGCTTCCAATATTCGCCTTACGCTTACTTTAATGAGCACTGTATTTTCCTAGATAGCAAGCATCGTCCTATGGCTATTAGTCGCCAAAGTTTTGAACGTTTGTTAGCAATTGTGGAGCAGTTCCCAGGCTACTTTGCTGGTTCGAATGCTGATTTGCCAATCGTAGGTGGCTCCATCCTGACGCACGATCATTATCAAGGTGGGCGCCATGTATTCCCAATGGAAGTAGCGCCATTACAGAAGAGTTTTACCTTTGCAGGTTTTGAAACTGTCAAAGCAGGGATTGTTCAGTGGCCTATGTCAGTCATTCGATTGACTTCGGATTCGAAAGAAGACTTGACAAACCTTGCTGAGAAAATCTTACTGGCTTGGCGTCAATACTCAGATCCAAGTGTACAGGTCTTGGCAGAAAGTAATGGAACACCGCATCACACTATCACACCGATAGCCCGTAAGCGAGATGGGCAGTTTGAGTTGGATTTGGTCTTGCGGGACAATCAAACATCTCCAGAGCATCCAGATGGTATCTATCATCCCCACAAGGATGTTCAACATATCAAGAAGGAAAATATCGGCTTGATTGAGGTCATGGGCTTGGCAATCTTGCCACCACGCTTGAAGGAAGAAGTGGAGCAAGTAGCAGCTTATCTAGTCGGAGAGGATGTTTCAGTAGCAGATTATCACCAAGAATGGGCAGATGAGTTGAAAGAATCCCATCCTGGATTGACTGACAAAGACCAAGCTCTTAATATCGTCCAAGAATCTGTTGGTAAAATCTTCGCTCGAGTTTTGGAAGATGCAGGAGTTTACAAGCAAACAGAAGAAGGACAAGCAGCCTTTATGCGCTTTGTGGAGCAGGTTGGTATTTTGCCCGAATAAGTGCTTCTCTCTTGCGTAGAGTCTTGAAAAGTAGTATCATAGTGTCGTTTGAAATATCAGGAGGAACGTATGAAAGATTTTCACTTTGACGCTATATCTGCCTTTGAAAATTACGAAATTGAAAAAATGAGAGATGGTCACGTTGTGGTGACGACAAAAGTAGTGGACTCCTCACTCAACTACTATGGGAATGCACATGGAGGCTATCTATTTACCCTTTGTGACCAAATCAGTGGACTTGTGGTGATTTCGCTAGGATTAGACGGGGTGACACTCCAGTCTTCCATCAACTATCTGAAAGCTGGAAATCTAGGGGATGTTCTCACTATCAAAGGAGAATGTGTCCATCAAGGACGTACCACTTGTGTCGTCGATGTTGACATCATCAACCAAGATGGCCGAAATGTCTGCAAGGCAACCTTCACCATGTTTGTCACAGGACAACGATCTGAAGATAGACAGGTGAGGATATAAATAAAAATGAGTAGATAGTTACGCCCTAAAAACCCAGAGTGTGTTCACTATCCACAACTCTATAAATTTTAATACATTTAAAAAGCGAGGTCTGATGACTTCGCTTTTATTTGATAGTGAAGAAAGTAAGTAAGAGCCAATAAAATAGCAGAGCAATAGCGCCAATTCCAAGGCCAAATAGAATGGGAAGGATGATTCTTTGGTAGGGAGCTTTGCCCCTTTCTTCCGCTTCTTCAATCTCGCTCAGACTGCGTCCTTGTTCATAGGCGACAATCTGGCGATAAGTACGAAGATTATGCTTTTTCTTGAATTTTTCAATGCGTAGGGCGTAGAATATAGCGACAGCAAGAATCAAGCAACTAATAGCGATGCCGTATCCATCCAAATAAAGAATGAGGGGAGTGCTGATGATAGGACTGCCAATTAGCAGTAAGCTAAAGACCACTTCATCTTTTTGATAGCGCATAAACTCTTGGTCGTGAATAATTTGTTTCATGGTTTCCAAATCTCCTTTGACTAGTTTGTCCAATGACACTTCAAAGACCTTGCTTAGTAAGAGCAGGTTTTGAATATCAGGGTAGGTCGCGCCACGCTCCCAGTTGGAAATGGATTGGCGACTGACAAAAATTATTTCAGCTAAATCATCTTGAGATAAATTTTTCTTTTTACGATAGTGCTGGATTTGTTTTCCGACTTGCATAAAATTTCCTCGCTTTCTGATTTCATTCTACTCAATTATACAAAAAACGGCTATCAAAGTTCTTTGACATGTTGATTTCATAGGCTTTAGCAAAGGTTTTGGTCACTGGATTTACAGGTCTGTCAATTCATGTTTACCTACTGAAAAAGAGGCTATCAGCCTCCTTTTTCTTATTCACTAAATCTTAAAAAATAGCCATCTGGGTCTAAAACTGCAAATTCATGAGGATAGATATAATGGTCGCCAACCAGAAATTCTCTTTTGGTCAAAGGACGATGAATAGGATAGTTAGACTCGATTACTTTCTGATAGAGTCGAGGAACATCCTTTATGCCAAAGGAGATATTGACTCCACGACCAAATGGGTAGGTCAGTTCAACTAATTCATCCTTTGTTCCCTCCTCTAACATTAGCTGGCAATCCTCAAGAGAAAGGAAGAGGAATTTTTCTTCTGGGCGCTCGTATTCGATGGTAAAACCCAGTAAATCACAGTAGAAGGAACGAGATTGTTCTATATTTGATACCATAAATTCGGGAATAACTGCATTGTAGTCCATAAAGAAAATCCTTACAATTCAATCTCCAAGACAATCGGTGTATGGTCTTGACGTGCGCCTGAGTCAATCATGTCTGACTTGGTAACCTTGTCTGCTACACGGTCACTTGTGAGCCAGTAGTCGATTCTCCAGCCTGTGTTGTTGATTTTTGAAGTCTTGCTGCGTTGTGCCCACCAAGTATAGCGTTCTGGCACATCGCCATGGATATGGCGGAAGGTATCTGTAAATCCTTTGGCTAAAAGGTTTGTAAATCCTTCACGTTCTTCGTCTGTAAATCCTGGTGAACGGCGGTTGCTGGCCGGGTTAGCAAGGTCAATTTCCTTGTGGGCAACATTGTAGTCTCCGGTTGCTAGGACAGGTTTTTGCTTGTCTAGTTGAGCCAAGTATTCAGCATATTTGACATCCCAGACTTGACGTTCTTCCAAGCGTTTGAGTCCATCACCAGCGTTTGGTGTGTAAACTTGAGTCACGAAAAATGTATCAAATTCTAAAGTGATGATACGTCCTTCCAAGTCCATGGTAGAAGGTGCACCGATTTCTGGGAAGCTAATACTTGGAGTTAGTTCTTTCTTATAGAGGAACATGGTTCCAGCATAGCCTTTACGTGCAGGTTCTTGAGAGGAACGCCAGGTGTTTTCGTAGCCTGGGAAGAGTTCTTCCAGTACCTCAAGGTGTTTTTTAGTAGGACCTTTAGCTGAAAGCTTGGTTTCCTGGATAGCGATGATATCAGCATCTTCGGCTACCAAGGTTTGTAGGACATCTTGTGATAATTTCGCACGCGCAGAATCACTTGTCAACGCTGCATTGAGGGAATCAATGTTCCATGAGATTAGTTTCATAGTGTGTACCTTTTCTAGATGTATTTCTTATATTTTATCAAAAAAAGTAAAAGCCAGCGAGTTTCTAGTTTGTAAACTAAGTCTTTAGAGATTATTCTTAGAAAACAAAAATTCTCAAAAACTATTTTTGAAAAAAATCTAAATAGTTCTTGTATTTAGAATAGAAAGGGGTATAATATTATTTAGAAAAAAACATCTAAATAGAAAGTGAAGTTACAAATATGTCAAATAAGAGAACAATCCTTCTTTTTGTAGTCTTGGCTTATGGCTTTGCTTGGATAATATGGTTGGCACTATGGCTAAGTGGTGTTGGTCTAAATTCTCCATGGATTCAGCTTGCTAGTATTGTGGCCATGTGGATGCCTGCGCTTGCAGTCTTTTATTTTTAGGAAAATCACGAATCAACCTAGTGGAATCAAATCTAAATTAGTTGTGAAACTCAAGAGCAACTGGCGCTTTTACTTACTAGCTATCTGAGTTACCAGCAGTCATCAGTTTTTTTAGGAGCAGGACTTTATTTTTCTTGTATTTCCTAGCAATTTCAGTCTTGGTTTTGAATCTATTCAAGCCATCTTACAAGAAAAAGGAGTCCTTCAATCACCCATTCCCTTATCTTCCGTGGTCTTGATTCAAATACTAGCTAGTTTGACCTACGCACCTTTTCTTAATAGTCTCTTTGCATTGGGGGAAGAAATTGGTTGGCGTGGTTATCTTTACCCAGCTCTAAGAGAACGCTTTTCACTAGTACAGACTCATGTCTTGCTTGGTCTCATTTGGAGTTTATGGCATTTACCAATCAATTTGCAAGGCTATAATTATGGACTAACTTATTTTGCTTATCCTGTTTTGGGAATTGTTGCCATGTTCCTATTTTGTTTTAGTGTAGGAATATTGTTGAGCTGGTTGATGGAAAAGACAGGTTCTATCTGGGCTTCAGCACTATTTCATGGGGCAATCAATGCAACTGCAGGTCTTGGATTACTCTTTCAACTACCAGGAGAAAAAATGTCTAGCCTCTTAATTTTTGGTCCATCACCAGCCGGAATAATAGCAGTTCTACCTTGCTTATTCCTTGCCTTACTAATCTTGCGGAGAGAAAGAAAGCACCATGAGTTTTGCAAATAGCTTTAAAGCCTTATCCCATCCAGTCAGAAGAGAGTTTTTGAATTTGCTCAAAACAGGCAGATTATCCGCAGGAGAAATTGCCAGTCATTTTGAGTTAACTGGTGCAACGATTTCACACCATCTCACGATTTTGAAAGCAGCGGATTTGATTCATGAAATGAAAGAGAAAAACTTTATTTACTATGAGTTAAATACATCGGTTTTAGAGGATATAATGGTGTGGTTAGCAGATCTGAAAGGAGATTATTTTGATGAAGATAAAAATCAATAAGAAATTGGTATTATATACTAGCATTCTTATCCTACTGCCTACCCTTGTAGGTTGTATTTTCTGATTTCAATTACCAGAGAAGATGCCGACTCATTTTAATCTACTGGGCCAAGCAGATGGCTACGATCATAAAATGTTTGCTATCTTTGGATTACCGGCTCTCATGCTTTTTGATGCATTGGTTGATTCTATTCTTGATGATCAAGGATCCTAAGTCCAGCAATATTAGTTCAAAAATACAACTTTTGATTTACTGGATTATTCCTTTTGTATCTTGTCTATCGATGATTTCTACCTACGGAGCATCTTTGGGTTATTCTATGATGAGTGGAATTCTAGCTCAGATTTTTTATGGAGTCGTCATGATTGTAATTGGAAATTATCTACCAAAAACACGCCGAAATTATATAATCGGTATTCGACTTCCGTGGACTTTGGAGAATGATGAGGACTGGAGCAAAAACGCATGCCTAGCTGGAAAAATTTGGGTATTAGGAGGCTTGCTATTGTTTCTGAATGCCTTTGTTCAACTATATGTTTACTGGGTCTTTTTCTTAACATTTTTTTCCTTGTAGTGCTGATTCCTAGTATTTATTCTTATCAATTATCAAAATCAGAATCTTGAAATAGGTATTTGAATCATTAGTTAGAGATGTTGGTCTGATAATCATATTTCCCCAGCGTATGGTTTGAAAAAAATCCAGGTCATTCCTATATAATAAAGAATGATTTATGTGAAAGATTGAAAAATAAATGAAATGTTACTCCTTTGAGTATCTTTTATTGCTGAATATGACAAAGTTTAAGTTAGTGTCATCACCTATGAATAGGAAAAACCTGAGGTAGTCGCCTCAGGTTTCCATTTGTCATTAGAAAGGAATTTTATGTCCATCATCCAAAAACTCTGGTGGTTTTTTAAATTAGAAAAACGGCGTTACCTAGTTGGAATTGTAGCTTTGGTTTTGGTTTCTGTACTAAACCTCATCCCACCTATGGTCATGGGGCGCGTAATCGATGCCATTACTTCGGGACGATTAACACAAGATGAGCTCCTGCTCCATCTCTTTTATCTCCTGCTGGCAGCTTTCGGGATGTATTATCTGCGTTACGTTTGGCGTATGTATATCCTAGGGACTTCCTACCGACTTGGACAAATCATGCGTTCAAGACTATTTGAGCACTTTACAAAAATGTCTCCCGCTTTTTATCAGAGTTATCGGACTGGGGATTTGATGGCTCACGCAACCAATGATATCAATGCTCTGACTCGTTTAGCAGGTGGTGGTGTCATGATGGCAGTGGATGCCTCTATCACAGCCTTGGTGACTCTCTTGACTATGTTCTTTAGCATTTCTTGGCAGATGACCTTGGTTGCTATTCTACCTTTGCCGTTTATGGCCTATGGAACTAGTCGTCTGGGGAGAAAGACCCATAAGGCTTTTGGCGAATCCCAAGCAGCCTTTTCTGAACTTAATAATAAGGTTCAGGAGTCAGTATCAGGTATCAAGGTAACCAAGTCCTTTGGCTATCAATCTGATGAATTGGCATCTTTCCAGGAAGTCAATGATTTGACCTTCCAAAAGAATCTGCAAACCATGAAATATGATAGTCTCTTTGGCCCCATGGTTCTGCTATTTGTTGGTTCTTCCTATGCCTTAACTCTCTTAGTCGGTGCCTTTATGGTGCAAGCGGGACAAGTAACTGTTGGGAATCTGGTCACTTTTATCTCTTACTTGGATATGCTTGTCTGGCCCTTGATGGCGATTGGTTTCCTCTTTAATATTACTCAAAGAGGGAAGGTTTCTTATCAACGAATTGAGAGTCTTTTGTCTCAAGAATCACCTGTCAAAGATCCAGAATCTCCACTTGACGGGATTGAAAATGGGCGCTTGGAATATGCTATTGATCGTTTTGCCTTTGAAGACGAAGAGACGCTGAGAGATATACATTTTAGTCTCGAAAAAGGGCAAACGTTGGGCTTGGTTGGGCAAACTGGTTCAGGGAAAACTGCTTTGATTAAATTGCTCCTACGTGAGTATGATGTTGACCAAGGAGCTATTTATCTAAATGGTCATGACATTCGTGCCTATCGACTAGCTGACTTACGTAGTTTGATGGGATACGTTCCACAGGACCAATTTCTCTTTGCTAGCTCTATCCTAGATAATATCCGTTTTGGAAATCCCGACCTACCTTTCTCAGCAGTAGAAGAAGCGACTCAGTTGGCTCAAGTCTATCAAGACATTCAGGCCATGCCTGAGGGATTTGATACAGTTATCGGGGAAAAAGGTGTTAGTCTATCTGGTGGACAAAAGCAACGTCTGGCTATGAGTCGGGCTATGATTCTAAATCCTGATATCTTGATTTTAGATGATTCCTTGTCAGCAGTGGATGCTAAGACAGAGTTCGCGATCATCGATAATCTCAAGGAAACTCGCAAAAGATAAAACGACCATCATCACTACCCATCGTCTCAGTGCAGTTGTTCATGCAGATTTGATTTTGGTCATGCAGGATGGTCGCATCATTGAACGAGGTAGGCATGAAGACTTACTAGCCTTGGATGGTTGGTATGCCCAGACCTACCAGTCTCAACAGTTAGAAATGAAAGGAGAAGAAGATGCGGAATAAACAAGAACAATGGGCTGTATTGAAGCGTTTGTTGTCTTATCTCAAGCCCTATAGTCTCCTAACCTTTTTAGCCTTAGCTTTTCTCCTTGCGACGACTGTTGTTAAGAGTATTATCCCCCTGGTAGCTTCTCACTTTATCGACCAGTATCTACATAATCTCAACCAACTTGCCGTTACAGTCTTGCTAGCCTACTATGGACTCTATATCCTTCAAACTATTGTCCAATATGTAGGGGAATCTCCTTTTTGCGCGCGTGTCCTACAGCATCGTTAAAGATATCCGACGTGATGCCTTTTGCCAATATGGAGAAGCTAGGCATGTCTTACTTTGATAAAACACCTGCAGGTTCCATCGTTTCTCGTTTGACCAACGACACGGAGACCATTAGTGATATGTTTTCGGGAATCTTATCTAGCTTTATCTCGGCAGTCTTTATATTCGTGACGACCCTTTATACCATGTTAGTTCTGGACTATCGTCTGACTGCTTTAGTCTTGCTCTTCCTACCTTTAATTTTCCTTTTGGTCAATCTCTACCGTAAAAAATCGGTCAAGGTCATTGAAAAAACCAGAAGTCTACTGTCAGATATTAACAGTAAGCTGGCAGAAAATATCGAAGGAATTCGTATTATTCAAGCCTTTAACCAAGAAAAACGCCTGCAAGAAGAGTTTGATGAGATAAACCAGGAACACCTAGTCTACGCTAACCGTTCAGTAGCCTTGGATTCTCTCTTTTTACGTCCAGCTATGAGTTTGTTGAAGCTGTTAGGATATGCGGTTTTGATGGCTTACTTTGGCTATCGCGGACTTTATCTAGGAATAACGGCAGGAACTATGTATGCCTTTATCCAGTACATCAACCGTCTCTTTGATCCGCTCATAGAGGTGACACAGAACTTTTCTACTCTTCAGACATCCATGGTGTCAGCAGGTCGTGTCTTTGCACTCATCGATGAGTCCAACTATGAACCGGTCCAAAAAAATGGACAAGCCGAGATTAAAGAAGGAAATATCCGTTTTGAACATGTGTCCTTCTCCTATGATGGGGAACACCAAATTCTCGATGATATTTCCTTTACCGTCAATAAAGGTGAAACCATCGCCTTTGTCGGGCATACTGGCTCTGGAAAATCTTCTATCATTAATGTTCTTATGCGTTTTTATGAATTTCAGTCTGGTCGAGTTCTCCTAGATGGTGTGGATATTCGTAAGTATAGCCAAGAGGGATTGAGAAAAAATATCGGTTTGGTCCTACAGGATCCCTTCCTCTATCATGGGACCATTAAGTCCAATATCGCCATGTACCAAGATATCGGCGATGACCAGGTTAAGACAGCAGCAGAATTTGTCGATGCAGATTCTTTCATTCAGGACCTTCCATTTAGGTTATGATGCTCCTGTATCTGAGCGTGGTTCGAGTTTTTTTCAACCGGTCAACGTCAGCTCCTTGCCTTTGCTAGAACTGTTGCCAGTCAACCTAAAATCCTGATTTTGGATGAAGCGACAGCCAATATCGACTCTGAGACAGAAGCTCTGGTCCAAAATTCCCTAGCTAAGATGAGACAAGGTCGGACAACCATTGCCATCGCCCATCGCCTTTCTACCATTCAAGACGCTAACTGTATCTATGTTCTTGATAAAGGGACGTATTATTGAGAGTGGCACTCACGAGGAACTTTTAGCCTTAGGGTGGAACCTATCACAAGATGTATAGTTTGCAGGCAGGAGCTCTTTCCTAAGGAAGAATTCCTTTAAAACATAGATTTCTTGCACTGCCTCTTTCATTTTGTGGTATAATGTAGAATGTTAATAAAGATTATATATAAAAATAGAGGAGAATGTGCATGCTGAAATGGGATGAACTACCTCAAGAAATGCAATTGAGCGAGGTAAAACCATACTACCAGCTTGTGTCTAGAAGAAAAGGCTCACTGATTTTCAAGCGTTGTCTAGATTTGTTTCTAGCCGTAGTCTTGTTAATCTTGACCTCCCCCTTATTTCTGATTCTAAGCATCTGGATCAAGCTAGATAGCAAGGGTCCAGTTATTTACAAGCAAGTGCGGGTAACCCAGTACAACCGTCATTTCAAGATATGGAAATTCCGGACTATGGTAACCGATGCTGATAAAAAAGGAAGTCTGGTAACTTCTGCAAATGACAGTCGCATCACCAAGGTTGGAAATTTCATTCGCCGTGTTCGTTTGGATGAATTGCCGCAATTGGTCAATGTCCTCAAAGGAGAGATGTCCTTTGTAGGAACACGCTCAGAAGTACCACGCTACACAGAGCAGTATAGCCCTGAAATGATGGCTACCTTGCTATTACCTGCAGGGATTACATCGCTTGCCAGCATTAATTATAAGGATGAGGATGCCATCATCAGTCAAATGACTGCAAAAGGTATGACAGTTGACCAGGCTTATGTAGAAAGAGTCCTTCCAGAGAAAATGCACTTTAACCTAGCCTACCTACGTGATTTTAATTTCTTCGGAGATATCAAGATCATGTTCCAGACTGTAGTTGAAGTTTTAAAATAAAGTAGTCACAAGAGTGAATACAGTAAAAGGAGTAAATCAATGACAAAGTATAATATTCCATTTTCACCACCCGATATTACCGAAGCTGAAATTGCTGAAGTAGCCGATACCCTCCGTTCTGGTTGGATCACAACAGGTCCAAAGACAAAAGAACTAGAGCGTCGTCTGTCCGTCTATACTCAAACGCCTAAGACAGTCTGCCTCAACTCTGCAACAGCAGCTCTTGAATTGATTTTGCGCGTGCTTGAAGTAGGGCCTGGCGATGAGGTCATCGTTCCAGCTATGACCTATACAGCATCATGTAGTGTCATCACTCACGTAGGTGCGACACCAGTGATGGTTGATATCCAAGATGATACCTTTGAAATGGACTATGACAAGCTTGAGCAAGCAATTACTGAGAAGACAAAGGTTATCATCCCAGTTGAACTTGCAGGGATTATCTGTGACTATGACCGTTTGTTCCAAGTTGTAGAAAAGAAATGCGACCTCTTTACAGCGGCTAGCAAGTGGCAAAAAGTCTTTAACCGTATTGTGATTGTCTCTGATAGTGCCCATGCTTTGGGTTCAACCTACAAAGGGCAACCAGCTGGTTCAATTGCAGACTTCACATCATTCTCTTTCCACGCAGTTAAGAACTTCACAACTGCTGAAGGAGGAAGTGCTACTTGGAAAGCTAATCCAGCTATTGATGATGAAGAAATGTACAAGGAATTCCAAATCCTTTCCCTTCATGGTCAAACAAAAGATGCTCTTGCCAAGATGCAACTGGGTTCATGGGAATACGATATCGTAACTCCTGCCTACAAGTGCAACATGACAGATATCATGGCTTCACTTGGTCTGGTTCAGCTAGATCGTTATCCTGCTTTACTACAACGTCGTAAGGATATCGTGGAACGCTATGACCGTGGATTTGCAGGAACTCGTATCCACCCATTGGCTCATGAGACAGATACTGTTGAATCTTGTCGTCACCTTTACATCACCCATGTGGAAGGAGCTAGTCTCGAGCAACGTAATCAAATTATCCAAGAATTGGCCAAAGCAGGAATCGCAAGTAACGTTCACTACAAACCGCTTCCACTTTTGACAGCTTATAAGAATCTTGGCTTTGACATGGCAGATTATCCAAAGGCTTATGCCTTCTTTGAAAATGAAATTACATTACCGCTTCACACCAAATTAACGGATGAAGAAGTAGACTATATCATTGAGACTTTTGTCAGAGTTTCTGAAGAAATTCTAGGTGCTTCACAAAAATAATTAAAAAAATTAGTAAAAAAATTAGTGAAAACGGTTGACAAAGGAAAAAAACAATAACATATAATTAACTCAACAAATCAGAAAAGTAATTATTTTTTTAATCTTCAGGGAGCCTGTGGTTACTGTGAACAGGTGGTTGGAACTAGTGAAATTGGGCTGATTTTAAAAGTGAATTTGAAACAATGAAAAATTCGGTAGGCACACCTTACAGTGCAACTTGTTGTTGAGACAAGGCAGAGATGTAAAGGGATATTCTCTTTACAATTGAGGTGGTACCGCGTTACGAACGCCCTCACATGGAAATAGATTCCGTGTGTGGGCTTTTTTCTATCCGTCATTTTATTTATCTTTTTATTAGGGCGTTAAGTCGCTTTGATGAACTTGAGTTCTATCTACAGCTCCTTGCCTACTACTAAAAGCAAATAAAAAGCCGGATTCATATAAAAGGAGGAAAAAAATTTATGACAACTAAAGGTTATTTTTGGACAATTTGGTGGTAGTTTTGTACCCGAACCAATTCAGGCTTTATTAGATGAGTTGGAAGTGACTTTTGATAAATACAAGGATGATCCAGAGTTTTTGGCAGAATATCGTCATTACTTGAAAGATTATTCAGGCCGTGAGACTCCGCTCTATTTTGCAGAAAGTTTGACGGATTATCTAGGTGGTGCTAAGATTTATCTCAAACGTGAAGATCTTAACCATCTTGGGTCACACAAACTTAACAATGTCCTTGGACAAATCCTTCTTGCTAAACGCATGGGTAAAAAACGTGTGATTGCAGAGACAGGAGCTGGTCAGCACGGTGTTGCGACAGCTGCAGCTGCAGCCAAATTTGGTATGGCATGTGATGTCTACATGGGGGCAGAAGATGTGGAACGTCAACGTCTCAACGTCTTCCGTATGGAGATGATGGGAGCAACTGTTCACGCAGTTGAAACTGGTACTCGTACCCTTAAAGATGCGGTTGACGCAGCCTTTGGAGCATGGATGAATGACCTTGATGCTTTCTACGTTTTAGGTTCGGCTGTAGGTCCGCACCCTTACCCAACGATTGTCCATGAATTCCAAAAAGTAATCAGTGAAGAATCTCGACGTCAAATTTTGGAAAAAGAAGGACGTTTGCCAGACTACGTCCTTGCCTGTGTGGGTGGTGGATCTAATGCCATCGGTGCCTTTTCACAGTATGTAGCTGATGAAGAAGTTAAATTGGTTGGGGTAGAAGCTGCTGGTCACGGTTTAGATACCGATAAACACGCGGCAACAATGACCAAGGGTAGTGTCGGAATTGTCGACGGAATGAAGACCTATGCAGTCTTTGGTGAAGATGGAAATGTTGCACCTGTTTACTCTATCTCTGCTGGTTTAGACTATCCAGGGGTTGGACCAGAACACGCCTTCTTTAAAGACTCTGGTCGTGTAGAATATGTTGCAGCGACTGATGAAGAAGCTGTCCAAGCCTTGCTTTTGCTTAGCAAGACTGAAGGAATTATCCCAGCTATTGAAAGCTCCCATGCTATTGCAGAAGCAGTCAAACGAGCACCAAAACTAAGTAAAGATGAGATTATCGTCATCAATGCCTCTGGTCGTGGAGACAAGGACGTAGCTGCTATTGCAGACTACCTTGAAGCTAAAAAAATAAAAAGATGGAAAAAGATACAGAGATTTCTCTCACAGAGAGCTTGTGGTTGCTGAAAACAAGCAGAGAAAGCTGTAAGATTGGGTCCATCTGAAAATGAGAGAAGAAAACATGATTCTCAAGGGAGTGCCCTTTATCGCACAGCCTGTTACAAGAAGGTTCTGAGACAGGAATGAGAGATAGGAGAAATCCTATAATTGAGGTGGCACCGCGAATTTCGTCCTCACGCAAGTTATTTTGCGTGGGGATTTTTTGTAGAATCAACACGGGATTTAAGAAGAACTGAAAGGGAAATTACAATGGAACGAATCATTCATGGAGATGTTTTATCACCAATCTTGGCGTATATGCGCTTGAACGGACAACACAAGGTCATACTTGAAAGTATCCCAAGAGAAAAGGAAAATGCTCGATTTTCTATCTTGGCCTATAATCCAGTTTTTGAGATTAAGTTCGAAAATGGAGTCCTATATCAAAATGGCCAAGTGATTGATCGTGATCCTTTAGTTTCATGTATGAAGTGACTCATAAAAAGTCATCACCATTCAGATTTACCCTTTTGGTGGTGGAGCCATCGGCTTTGTTGGTTACGATATGATTTCTCTTTATGAAGAAATTGGCCAGCTCCCTGAGGATACGATTGGGACGCCAGATATGCATTTCTTTGTTTATGAGAGTTATACAGTTTTTGACCATAAGAAAGAAAAAATTCATATCATAGAGGATGCTCTCTACAGTGAACGTAGTAATGAAGAACTAGAAGTGGCTTTGGATCAAGTTTTAGGAGAGTTGAAAATCTCTGTTTCGAATGAATTTGAAGATTTGGATGTTTCTCCACTTCAGTTTAGACCACATATTGCACCTCAGAAATTTGAAGAAATGGTAGAAACAGCTCGCGACTTGATTCGCAATGGAGATATGTTCCAATGTGTGCTTAGCCAGCGCTTCTCCGCAGAGGTAACTGGAAATCCTTTTGACTTCTACAGAAATCTCCGAGTGACCAATCCATCAAATTACCTCTACTTTTATGATTTTGGAGATTATCAAATTATCGGTGCCAGTCCTGAGAGCTTGGTTTCCGTCAAGAATGGTATCGTGACAACCAATCCAATTGCAGGTACGCGACCAAGAGGAGCTACGGATGAAGAAGACAAGACATTGGCGACAGACCTGCTTTCGGATGAGAAGGAAACAGCAGAGCATCGAATGTTAGTAGACTTGGGACGAAATGATATCGGTAGAATTGCTGAAACAGCAAGTGTCCAAGTAACCAAGTATATGGAAGTGGAACTTTTCCGTTATGTCATGCATTTGACCAGCGTGGTTAAAGGACGTTTATTATCAGAATTAACTGCCATGGATGCCTTGAAGGCGACTCTTCCGGCAGGAACAGTATCAGGAGCACCAAAGATTCGGGCCATGAAACGCATCTATGAACTAGAAACAGAGAAGCGAGGCGTATATGCAGGAGCTATCGGTTACCTATCAGCAACTGGAGATATGGACTTTGCCATTGCAATTCGAACCATGATTCTAAAAAATAAAACAGCCTATGTGCAGGCTGGAGCAGGAATTGTTTATGATTCTATCGCTCAAAACGAATACCAAGAAACCATTAATAAAGCTAAATCTATGACTAGAATGGGAGAACTAAGACCATGATCTTATTGATTGACAATTATGATTCATTTACCTATAACCTGGCTCAATATATCAGGGAATTTCTCAGAGTTCAGGTTTTGAGAAATGATGACCCAAATCTTTATGAAGAAGCTACAAAGGCAGATGGATTAGTTTTCTCTCCTGGCCCAGGTTGGCCAGCTGATGCTGGGAAAATGGAAGAAATGATTCGTGATTTTGCAGGTAAGAAACCTATTCTAGGGATTTGTTTGGGGCACCAAGCCATCGCAGAAGTCTTTGGTGGCAAGTTGGGCTTGGCTCCAAAAAGTCATGCATGGCAAGCAGAGTCAGATTCGATTTGAGACTCCGTCAGTTCTCTATCAAGGAATCGAGGACAATCGCCCAGTCATGCGTTACCACAGTATTTTAATTGAAGAGATGCCTGAAGAGTTTGAAGTGACAGCTCGTTCGATAGATGACCAAGCTATTATGGGGATTCAACACAAAACCTTGCCGATTTATGGCTTGCAGTATCATCCAGAAAGTATAGGAACACCAGATGGCCTATCTTCTATTCAGAATTTTATCGAGAAAGTTGTAAAGTGAGGAAAATAAAATGAAAGAAATTATTGAAAAATTAGCGAACTTTGAAGATTTATCAAGTGTTGAAATGACAGATGTGATCGAACGCATCGTGACAGGGCGAGTGACAGAAGCGCAAATCGCTTCTCTACTGTTAGCCCTTAAGATGAAGGGAGAAACACCTGAGGAAAGAACAGCCCTCGCTCAAGTTATGAGAGGACATGCTCAACACATTCCAACCAATATTCAAGATGCTATGGATAACTGTGGTACGGGTGGAGATAAGTCATTTAGCTTTAACATTTCAACAACTGCAGCCTTTGTCTTAGCAGGTGGTGGCATCCACATGGCTAAACATGGAAATCGCTCTATTTCTTCTAAATCTGGTTCAGCAGATGTCTTGCAAGCTTTGGGAATCAATATTGATCTCAAGCCAGCACAATTGGGTAAGGTATTTGATCAAACAGGTATTGTCTTTCTCTTTGCCAAAAACATGCACCCAGCTATGAAATATATTATGCCGGCACGTTTGGAGTTAGGAATTCCAACCATCATGAATTTGACAGGCCCACTGATTCACCCAATGGTCTTGGAAACACAGCTTCTAGGAATCAGTCGTCCTGAACTTCTGGAAAGTACTGCTCAGGTTTTGAAAAACATGGGTCGTAAACGTGCTGTCGTAGTAGCTGGTCCAGAAGGATTGGATGAAGCTGGTTTGAATGGTACTACCAGCATTGCCCTTCTTGAAAATGGAGAAATCACTTTGTCAACCTTTACTCCAGAAGATTTGGGAATAGAACGCATTGCCATTGAGGACATTCGTGGTGGAAATGCTCATGAGAATGCAGCCATCCTTGTTAGCGTTCTTAATAATGAACCAAGTCCATTCCTGGAAACAACAGTCTTAAATGCAGGCCTAGGATTCTACGCCAATGGTAAAGCAGACAGTATCAAGGACGGAGTTGAAATGGCACGTCAAGTAATTGCAAGTGGTAAGGCTCTTGAAAAACTCAGACTATTACAGGAGTACCAAAAATGAGTCAGGAATTTTTATCAAGTATCTTAGAGCAGAAGGCGCGTGAAGTTGAAACGATGGAGAGAGAGGAGCTTCAGCCCTTGCGTGAAAGCTATAGCTTAGCTGAATATTTGAAAAACCATCAGGACCGCTTGCAAATCATTGCGGAGGTCAAGAAGGCGAGTCCAAGTATGGGTGATATCAACCTGGATGTGGATATCGTTCAACAGGCCCAGACTTATGAGGCTAACGGCGCTGTTATGATTTCTGTTCTGACAGATGAAGTTTTCTTCAAAGGTCATTTGGATTATCTTCGTGAGATTTCCAGTCAGGTACAGATTCCGACGCTGAACAAGGATTTTATTATCGATGAAAAGCAAATCATTCGTGCTCGCAATGCAGGTGCGACAGTTATCTTGCTTATCGTAGCGGCTTTATCAGAAGAACGCCTCAATGAACTGTATGACTATGCAACAGAGCTTGGTCTAGAAGTGTTGGTGGAAACTCATAATCTAGCTGAACTAGAAGTGGCTCATCGCCTGGGAGCTCAAATTATTGGTGTCAACAATCGCAATTTAACTACCTTTGAAGTTGACTTGCAGACTAGTGTGAGACTTAGCCCAATACTTTAAGGACGATTGCTTCTACATTTCTGAATCTGCTATTTTTACAGAAGCAGATGCGAAACGAGTTGCCCCCTACTTTAACGGAATTTTGGTAGGAACAGCCCTCATGCAAGCGGAAGATGTCGCCCAGAGAATCAAGGAGTTGCAGATTGACAAAGGTTAAGATTTGTGGACTATCGACCAAAGAAGCAGTGGAAACAGCCGTGTCAGCAGGAGCCGACTACATTGGTTTTGTCTTTGCTCCTAGCAAAAGACAGGTGACCTTGGAACAGGCTGCGGAGCTGGCAACACTCATTCCTGTTAATGTGAAAAAGGTTGGTGTATTTGTTTCACCAAGTCGGTCAGAATTACTAGAAGCGATTGAAAAGGTCGGTTTGGACTTGGTACAGATTCATGGTCAGGTGGCGGATGATTTGTTTGAGAATTTGCCTTGTGCCAGCATTCAGGCAGTGCAGGTGGGTGGGAATGGCCATGTGCCAAGTTCTCGGGCAGACTATCTCCTCTTTGATGCACCTGTGGCAGGAAGTGGCCAGACTTTTGATTGGGGGCAACTGGATACGACAGAACTATCTCAGCCTTTCTTCATCGCAGGTGGGCTCAATGAGGATAATGTAGAAGAAGCTATTCAACACTTTACCCCCTTTGCAGTAGATGTATCAAGTGGGGTAGAGACAGATGGACAAAAAGATCAGGAAAAGATTAGAAGATTTATAGAGAGGGTAAAGAATGGCATATCAAGAACCAAATAAAGATGGATTTTACGGGAAATTCGGTGGACGTTTTGTCCCAGAAACATTGATGACAGCAGTATTGGAGTTGGAAGAAGCTTATCGTGAAAGTCAGGCAGATCCAAGTTTCCAAGAAGAGTTAAACCAACTTTTGCGCCAGTATGTAGGACGTGAAACTCCCCTTTACTACGCAAAAACTTGACCCAACATATTGGTGGAGCCAAGATTTACCTCAAACGTGAAGACCTCAACCATACAGGTGCACACAAGATTAACAATGCCTTGGGACAAGTTCTTCTGGCTAAACGCATGGGCAAAAAGAAAATTATCGCTGAAACTGGTGCCGGTCAGCACGGTGTTGCAACTGCAACTGCTGCAGCTCTCTTCAATATGGAATGTACAATCTATATGGGTGAGGAAGATGTTAAACGCCAAGCCCTCAATGTCTTCCGTATGGAACTTTTGGGAGCCAAGGTGGAAGCTGTAACAGATGGTTCGCGCGTGCTTAAAGACGCGGTCAATGCAGCCCTTCGTTCTTGGGTGGCCAACATCGATGATACCCACTATATCCTTGGTTCTGCCTTAGGACCCCACCCTTTCCCAGAAATTGTTCGTGACTTCCAAAGTGTCATCGGACGGGAAGCTAAAGAACAGTACCGTGACTTGACAGGGCAAGATTTGCCAGATGCCCTAGTAGCCTGTGTTGGTGGAGGTTCTAATGCTATCGGTCTCTTCCATCCATTTGTGGAAGATGAGTCAGTGGCTATGTATGGAGCTGAAGCAGCAGGACTTGGTGTGGATACGGAGCACCACGCAGCTACCTTGACCAAGGGTCGTCCAGGTGTCCTTCACGGTTCCCTCATGGATGTTCTCCAAGATGCTCATGGGCAAATTCTTGAAGCTTTCTCTATTTCAGCAGGTTTGGACTATCCTGGTATCGGTCCAGAACACTCTCACTATCATGATATCAAACGTGCCAGCTATGTGCCTGTGACAGATGAAGAAGCCTTGGAAGGATTCCAACTCTTGTCTCGTGTGGAAGGGATTATCCCAGCCTTGGAGTCTAGTCACGCTATCGCTTTCGCAGTGAAATTGGCCAAAGAACTTGGACCAGACAAGTCTATGATTGTCTGTCTATCAGGTCGTGGGGACAAGGATGTGGTTCAAGTCAAAGACCGCTTGGAAGCAGACGCAGCAAAGAAGGGAGAAGCTCATGCCTAAGACTTTAACAGAAAAATTGACAACTCTTAAAGCAGCAAAAAAGGGAATTTTTGTTCCCTATATCATGGCTGGAGACCATGAAAAAGGTTTGGATGGACTTGCTGAAACAATCCACTTTTTAGAAGATTTGGGTGTTTCTGCTATTGAAGTTGGAGTTCCTTTTTCGGACCCAGTTGCAGACGGTCCTGTTATCGAAGAAGCTGGCTTGCGCAGTTTAGCTCGCGGAACCTCTACCCAGGCTTTGGTTGAAACCTTGAAAACCATTGAAACAGAAATCCCGCTTGTTATCATGACCTACTTTAACCCCCTCTTTCAGTACGGTATTGAGAGATTTGTCAGAGATCTTGCTGATACAGCGGTCAAGGGATTGATTATTCCAGATCTACCTCATGAGCACGCTAACTTTGTAGAGCCCTTCTTGGCAGGTACAGACATTGCTTTGATTCCACTTGTCAGCTTAACGACAGGAATGGAGCGTCAAAAAGAACTCATTGAGGGAGCTGAAGGTTTTGTCTATGCTGTTGCTATTAACGGGGTGACAGGGAAATCAGACAATTACCGAGCAGACTTGGACAAGCACTTGGCACAATTGCATCAAGTGGCCGACATTCCAGTTTTGACAGGTTTCGGTGTGTCCACACAGGATGATGTGGAACGTTTCAATGCAGTATCAGACGGTGTTATCGTCGGATCCAAGATTGTTAAGGCTCTACATGAAGGACAAGTAGCAGAAATCGCTGACTTTATCAGACAAGCAGTAGCTTACCAAAAATAATCATACAAGCAGCTAGTAAGAGGAAAGGCACGAAAAGGAAGCCTTTTCCTTTTCTTTAGCAGGAGAAAGGCTAGGATGCCTGTTGTGGAAGCAAATTGAATTAAAAATCAGCATTTCGGTTAGACTAAAAACAAGGGCACAAGAAGCCAGAAAGAGAAAGTCACCTGCTCCTATACGGATATCGATAACATGAGTCATAAATCCAAGAATCAAGAAGAAAGCCATGGCTAGATTCCAGCCACAACAAACCATGAGGATTAAGTGAAAAAGTCAGCCAGACTAACAAGGGATATTCTTGATGACGAAAGGTCATAAATGCTTAAAAGTCAAGCCAGCAGTGATTAGAATGACTTGTCCTAAGGGAAGATAGCCCAAAAAAACCAAGCGAGAAAAGAGCAGCTCCCAAACATAACTCAAAGAGGGCATACCAGACAGGATAGCGGGCCTTACAATAGCGGCAACGAAAGCTATGAACAACTGAGAAACAATTGGAATCAAATCTAGGGACGCAAGCGAGTCTGACAGGAATCGCAGTGACTGGCTGGACTGATAATGGATTGTTCAGGGAAGCGATCAATGACTAAGCCCAGAAAGGAAGCAAGAATAGTTCCAACAAGAAAAAAAGTAAAAATGAATCATACTTATTAATTCGTGAAAAAAAGGAGAAATAGTATAATAGTTGGATAGAAAAAGGAGTTTTAGGAGCAAATATGAAAATTTACTTTGAAAAAAAGACCTTCAGTTAGAAAATGCCCAACTCATTTGTCAGTGGTCAAATGCCTTTGGGAGAAAGTTTTTCAAAAAGCAATGGATGGGGCCGAAGATTTCATATCCCTTGATCCCTCAATCCTTGCAAAAGCTGGAAGGAATCTTTTTCAATCTTTGATGGACAAGAGTTTGTCAGGGCTTATCCAGAAAATCAGGCTAGAAGACAGAAATCTTCATATCAGGAGATTCTTTATCAACCCCCAGAAACAGGGGCGAGGATTAGGTAGTCAGGCATTAAGGAAATTTGTTAGTTTGGCCTTTGAAAATGGAGATATAGATAGTGTTTCTCTCAATGTCTACGAGGCAAATCAAAGAGCTCAGAAACTTTACCAAAAAGAAGGATTTGAAATCGTTCAAATGGTTGAAGTACCTGTACGAAAAATATAGAATGATAAAAATCTAGATAAGAACTAGATTATACTAGAACTTGTCCCCGTACAATTTTTGGTTTTCAAACTTGTTACAGAGAAATTTTTCTTGATAAAATAGATACATGACTAGATATAAAGCTATCATTTCCTATGATGGATACGCCTTTTGCTGGTTTTCCAGAGACAGCCACACGCGCGTAGTGTCCAAGAGGAAATTGAAAAAAACTTTAACCAAAATTAAATAAAGGGCAGGCCATTACCATTCATGGCGCTGGGCGAACGGATAGTGGTGTCCATGCCTTAGGGCAGGTTATCCACTTTGATCTTCCTTATCAGATGGATGAGGAGAAACTTCGTTTTGCTCTCGATACCCAAAATCCTGAAGACATCGATGTCATTTCGATTGAGATAGTGGCTGATGATTTTCATTGTCGTTATGCCAAACACAGCAAGACTTATGAGTTTATCGTGGATAGAGGACGCCCTAAAAATCCTATGAGACGTCACTATGCTACTCACTTTCCCTACCCACTCGATGTGGAACGGATGCAGGAGGCTGTCAAAAAGCTTGAGGGGACCCATGATTTTACTGGTTTTACAGCATCAGGGACTAGTGTGGAGGACAAGGTCAGGACGATTACGGAAGCTAGTCTTAGGGTTGATGAAACAGGTCAGTTTTTGACCTTTACTTTCTCAGGCAATGGCTTCCTCTATAAGCAGATTCGAAATATGGTTGGAACCTTGCTGAAAATTGGTAACAACCGTATGCCAGTTGAACAGATTGACCTGATTTTGGAGAAAAAAGACAGACAGTTGGCAGGTCCAACTGCAGCACCCAATGGTTTGTATTTGAAGGAGATTCGTTATGAAGAATAATCGTATTTTAGCACTTTTCAGGAAATGATATTTTTTTAGTGGTGGTGGACTAGCTGCTGACCTTGCGACTTATACTTTGAATGGTTTGCATGGTTTTGTAGCTATGACTTGCTTGACTGCCTTGACAGAAAATGGTTTTGAGGTCTTCCCGACGGATGAGACTATTTTTCAACAACAGTTGGATAGTCTTAAAAGCGTAGACTTTGGAGGGATTAAGATTGGTCTCTTGCCGACTGTTGGTGTTGCTGAGAAAGCATTGAATTTCATCAAGGAAAGATCAGGAGTCCCTGTCGTTCTGGATCCTGTATTGGTTTGTAAGGAAACGCATGATGTTGCAGTTAGCGAACTCTGTCAAGAGTTGATTCGCTTTTTCCCTTATGTATCTGTGATTACTCCTAATCTTCCTGAGGCAGAGTTGCTTGCAGATCAAAAGATTGAAAGTTTGGATGATATGAAAGCTGCAGCTCAGAAATTACATGGCTTAGGAGCGCCAGCAGTCATTATCAAGGGAGGAAATCGTCTCAGTAAGGATAAGGCTGTGGATGTCTTTTATGATGGAGAGAATTTCACTATTCTTGAAAATCCAGTCATCCAAGGACAAAATGCAGGTGCAGGATGTACCTTCGCATCAAGCATTGCCAGCCAGCTAGTCAAGGGAGAAGAACTCTTACCAGCAGTAGAAAGTTCTAAAGCCTTTGTTTACCGTGCCATTGCACAAGCAGATCAGTATGGAGTGAGACAGTATGAAGCAAACAAAAACAAGTAAAATCGCCCTATTATCTATACTTACTGCTCTATCAGTAGTTTTTAGGTTATATTGTAAAAATCCCAACTCAAACAGGAATCTTAACTCTTTTAGATGCTGGTATCTTCTTCACCGCTTTTTTTATTATGGGCGTCGGGAAGGAGCCGTTGTCGGAGGGCTAGGAGGTTTCATTATTGACTTGATTTCAGGTTATCCTCATTGGATGTTCTTCAGCTTGCTTTTCCATGGCTTGCAGGGTTACTTTGCAGGTTTTAAAGGGAAATGGCAATGGCTTGGATTAGTTTTGGCAACTTTTTGTCATGGTAGCCGGTTATGCATGTGCGACTTCTTGGATGAAAGGTTGGGGTGTAGCTCTGACAGATATTCCTCACAATTTGTTGCAGAATTTTGTTGGAATGATTGTTGGGTATCTTCTCCATCAGAGTATTAAGAAAATTAGTAAGCAGTAAAAAAGGAATCTTCCCTGGGAACTATTGAAAAAGCTCTGATTTTTTTGCTAAAAATGGAAAGTTATGAAAACACTCTACGATGTGCAACAATATCTAAAACAGTTCGGTATCATTGTCTATATGGGAAACGTCTCTATGATATTGAACTGATGAAGATTGAACTATCACGGATTTATGATGCAGGCTTGATGGACAAGCTGGATTATCTTGAAGCGGAGGCTGTTCTGCGTAGAGAGCATAAGTTAGAATTAGACTATTTAGAAAAAAATGGAGATTAGGGATTATGGTAACTTGGGTATTATGGGGACTTATTGTAGCGATGTTGGCTTGGATGGGATACAACTATCTTCGTATTCGTCGTGCAGCAAAAATTGTTGATAATGCAGAGTTTGAGTCTTTGATTCGTACAGGTCAGTTGATTGACTTGCGTGATCCAGCAGATTTCCATAGAAAACATATCCTCGGAGCTCGTAACATTCCTTCAAGTCAATTGAAGACAAGTCTTGCAGCTCTTCGTAAGGATAAACCTGTCCTACTATATGAAAACCAACGTGCACAACGTGTTACAAATGCAGCACTTTTCTTGAAAAAACAAGGTTTCTCAGAAATTTATATCCTTTCTTACGGATTGGATTCTTGGACAGGAAAAGTGAAGACTAGTTAACAATGTGAAAAAGTTGTCACATACGTTTAATATAAAGTTCCAGCTTTTTTTATGATATAATTGTTAGTATAAAAATTTAAGGAGTTTTTTTGAAGATGAAAGAAAAGAAAAAAACCATCACTTGTTTTTAGGTGTCCTATCTATCGTTCTTGGTTTGCTATCTCCAATCGTAGGTCTCGTTTTTGGGGATCATTGGTCTAGTCTTGGCTAATTCACATCAAAAAGAATCTGAATTAGACTATAAAACAGAACGAATTCTCAATATTGTAGGGATTGTAATTTCTGTAGTTAACTGGATTGCAGGACTTATCTTAATGATGCATTAATCAGGGTTCTAACAAAAAGCTTTAGTTTTAAAGCTTTTTTTGTTTTATCCACTTTTCTCTAAGTAATTTTTAATGATTTTTCAATTCCTCTTGGTTCAAGGACCGGTATTGACCCTCTGCTAGGTTTGGGTCTCAAAATGAAATCCCCGAACTGAACTCGTTTTTAGAGCTGTGACCTTGACACCAACCGAAAGGAACATTTTTTTAACCTGATGAAATTTCCCTTCAGAGATGGTGATGGTGGCTCTGCTGAGGCTGGGGCTTGACACTTGAATCTCAAGTTGAGCAGGTTTACAGGCAGTCCCATCTAAAAAAGATAATTCCATCTTTGAACTGTTGGATATGGCTGGATGAGAGCAGCCCATTGACTTCAACTTGGTAAGTTTTATCTACATGATATTTAGGATGGAGAAGTTGAAAACCTAGAGGCCCATTATCTGTCAAGAGAAGAAGGCCTGTTGTGTCTCGATCCAGTCGACCAATCGCATAGAGCTGATTCAACTGGAGCTGTTGAGGTAGCAAGTCCATGACCGTTGGGAGTTTCTTATCCTTGCTTGCAGTCACGACTCCATTTGGCTTATGGAGCATGAGGTAGGTGTGTTCATATCCTTGAATTCTTCTGCCTTGGAAAATCAGTTCTTGCAACCCTGTATCAGTATTTTGTGCAAGGGAAGTAGCAGGGAGCCCATCAACTAAAATTTCTTTTTTTCAGGAGAGCCTGTTTCATGGTTTTCCGGCTGATTTTTTCCTGGGCCAATAAATTATCTAAACGCATATCAGCTTATCTTATCACAAGTTGGGATTTTTGAAAAGAAAAGAGAAGTCATGAATTTTCTTTTGAAAACATTTACACTACTTGAGTTATGCCATTTGCTTAAAATTGTGGTATAATCGTTCAGTTAGAAAATAAATTTTTTGAATATAACAGAGGAAATCATGACAAAATTAAGAGAAGATATCCGTAATATCGCGATTATCGCCCACGTCGACCACGGGAAAACAACCCTTGTTGACGAATTACTAAAACAATCTGAAACACTTGACGCGCGTACAGAGTTGGCAGAACGCGCAATGGACTCAAACGATATTGAAAAAGAGCGTGGAATTACAATCCTTGCGAAAAACACAGCAGTTGCCTACAACGGAACTCGTATCAATATCATGGACACACCAGGACACGCGGACTTCGGTGGAGAAGTTGAGCGTATCATGAAAAATGGTTGACGGTGTTGTTTTTGGTCGTAGATGCTTACGAAGGAACTATGCCACAGACTCGTTTCGTATTGAAAAAAGCCTTGGAGCAAGACCTTGTACCAATCGTTGTGGTCAACAAGATCGATAAACCGTCAGCCCGTCCAGCAGAAGTAGTAGATGAAGTCTTGGAACTTTTCATCGAGCTTGGTGCGGATGATGACCAGCTTGACTTCCCAGTCGTTTATGCGTCAGCTATCAACGGAACATCTTCATTATCAGATGATCCAGCAGATCAAGAAAAGACCATGGCGCCAATTTTTGATACCATTATTGACCACATTCCGGCTCCAGTTGATAACTCAGATGAGCCCCTTCAATTCCAAGTGTCACTTCTTGACTACAACGACTTTGTAGGCCGTATCGGTATCGGACGTGTCTTCCGTGGTAGTGTAAAGGTTGGGGACCAAGTTACCCTTTCTAAATTGGACGGTACAACCAAGAACTTCCGTGTTACAAAACTTTTTGGTTTCTTTGGTTTGGAACGTCGTGAAATCCAAGAAGCCAAAGCTGGTGATTTGATTGCCGTATCAGGTATGGAAGATATCTTTGTCGGTGAAACCATTACTCCAACAGATGCAGTTGAGGCATTGCCAGTTCTTCACATTGATGAGCCAACTCTTCAAATGACCTTCTTGGTCAACAACTCACCATTTGCTGGTCGTGAAGGTAAGTGGGTAACTTCTCGTAAGGTTGAAGAACGTTTGCAAGCAGAATTGCAAACAGACGTTTCTCTTCGTGTTGAACCAACTGACTCACCAGATAAATGGACTGTATCAGGACGTGGGGAATTGCACTTGTCAATCCTGATTGAAACCATGCGTCGTGAGGGCTATGAGCTTCAAGTATCTCGTCCAGAAGTTATCGTAAAAGAGATTGACGGTGTCAAATGTGAGCCGTTCGAGCGCGTGCAAATCGACACACCAGAAGAATACCAAGGATCTGTTATCCAAAGTCTCTCTGAACGTAAAGGGTGAAATGTTGGATATGGTCTCAACTGGTAATGGTCAAACTCGTTTGGTCTTCCTTGTTCCTGCGCGTGGTTTGATTGGATACTCAACCGAATTCTTGTCAATGACTCGTGGTTACGGGATTATGAACCATACATTCGATCAATACTTACCATTGATTCCAGGTGAAATTGGTGGACGTCACCGTGGTGCCCTTGTTTCTATCGATACTGGTAAGGCAACAACTTACTCAATTATGTCTATTGAAGAACGTGGAACTATCTTTGTTAACCCAGGAACTGAAGTATACGAAGGAATGATCATCGGTGAAAACTCTCGTGAAAACGACTTGACTGTTAACATCACAAAAGCGAAACAAATGACCAACGTTCGTTCAGCTACTAAGGACCAAACAGCAGTTATCAAGACTCCTCGTATCTTGACTCTTGAAGAATCACTTGAGTTCTTGAACGACGATGAGTACATGGAAGTAACTCCTGAATCTATCCGTTTGCGTAAACAAATCCTTAACAAGGCAGAGCGTGAGAAAGCAAACAAAAAGAAAAAATCAGCTGAATAAGAGCTAGAAAGAGCAGAAAATGGTCTATTTAATCATAGGGATTTTATTACTTTTACTCTATATATTTGCGACACCTCAAAGTATCAAGGGACGGTTAATGTTGTAATTCTAGTTTTTGGTCTCGTTTCCCTCGTGATTTTTGCTTATGTTGTCCATCCTGCAAATCTTTCAGCTACCAACAGAATTCTTTATTGCAGTAGCAATGCTGGCCCTCACTTACTTTAGTTTGCGAGATATCAGTCTCATGTCGGTTCGAAAAAAACACTAATCATCAATTCGATTCCTAAACTAACAAAAAACTTCTATTAGCAACTAGTTGGCTGATAGAAGTTTTTTTGATTAAGATAGATTGCTTTTTTCTTCAGAATAGCGTTGGTAGAAGTCAACTTTCAGTTGGATAAAGTTTTCAATTCGCGTAGGAGTTGAAGCAAGGTTGCACGTGTTTCAAATTCTTCCCTTGTTTTTAGGGAAGACTACGATTGCGAAATACCTGCAAGTAGCTTTCAATATCATTTAATAAATCGTTGGCTGGATTGGTCTGACTGAGTTGATCCGCAATTTTTGCGAATAGCTGAGCAAGGATTAGGCTTTCGCTTGCCGCCAACTGGCAGGTGTTGATCTGTTGGGCCATATTACGAAGAATCCGACTCTGTCTTTGTCTCATTTCGAAATAGTGGATATGATAGTCGGTCTGGTGAAAGAGGTGGTCGGAGTGATCAAGATAGACCAGTTTGAGAGCTTCTTCGAGGAGTTGATCCAGTTCTTCAACGAGTTGGGCATGGTTGCGACCATCGCCCTTTCCCAGATAATATTCAAAACGTTGCAGGATGTGTTTGAGTTTTTCTTCTACCTTGAGATGATAGAGATGGATTTCTTCTTGCCGAGAAGGTATATAGAGATTGACAGTCAGGGCAAATCCCGTACCAATAAGAAATAGGAGGAGCTCATTTACTAGAAGTTCTGGTGATATAGACTCTTGAACTAAGAGATGACTGACCAGGACACTACTCGGGGTAATGCCAATTTCCCAGCCGAATTTATAGGCAAGGGGAACATAGAGGCCAAATAGAGACCAAAACTCCAGATATGGTAGCCGGTGAGGTGAAAGGAAAGGACACCAATGAAAAGAGCAAGAAGGGTTGAGAATAAACGATTGCGAGCTAGCTTTATGGTGCTTCTACGGGTATCAGACAAACTCAAAAGGGCAATGATACCAGCTGAAACTGCTGACGATAAATCAAGAAAGTAGGCTAGAGCACAGGCCAAACAGGTTGCTAGAACGAGTTTAAAGGTACGTTGGGTGATAGACATGAGACATTTCCTATAATGAATGATTGAAACCAGATAAAACAGGCCCTAAAAAGGCTTGTCTTGATTATTTTTTGCGAGTAGAGGAAAATTCTGCTACTGCTGTAAAGAGGACATCTGTTGAAGAATTGAGGGTTGTTTCGCAAGAGTCTTGGATAACACCGATGATAAATCCTACCCCCACAACCTGCATGGCAATATCGTTTGAAATACCAAAGAGGCTACAAGCGACAGGAATGAGAAGGAGTGAGCCACCAGCAATACCAGAAGCACCACAGGCTGAGATAGCTGCAACGATACTGAGCACAAAGGCAGTTGCAAAATCAACAGAGATTCCAAGTGTATTGACTGCTGCGAGGGTTAAGATGTTGATAGTGATAGCAGCGCCAGCCATATTAATGGTTGATCCCAAGGGGATAGAGACAGAGTAAGTATCAGGATTGAGCCCAAGATCTTTACAGAGTTTCATATTAACTGGATGTTGGCCGCAGAGCTACGTGTGAAAAAGGCGGTGACTCCGCTGATACGCAAACATTTCCAAACAAGTGGATAAGGATTTTTCTTGATAAAGAGAAAAGCAATCAGAGGATTGATCACTAGGGCAACGAAAACCATAGTGGCAATCAAAAGTCCGAGTAAGATTCCGTAATTTGCTAAACTCGCAATACCTTGGCCAGAGATGGTTTCGAAGACTAACCCGAGGATACCAAATGGCGCAAGGTTAATGATCCATTCGACGATTTTTTTGAAGTCACACTGGCCATTGTTTTGAGTAGCTCCTTGCTATTTTTGCTAGCCTCACGCATGGCAACTCCAAAGACGATAGCCCAAGACAAAATCCCAATATAGTTAGCTTCGATGATGGCATTGACAGGATTGTCTACTATTTTTAGTAGGAGATTACTGAGTACTTGTCCGATGCCGTCTGGAGCAGTAACTTCTGTACTAGCACTACTCAAGACCATCTGAACAGGGAAGAGAAAGCTAGCCAAAACTGCTACAAGAGCCGCAGCAAAAAGTCCCCAGCAAATAGAGGAAAATGACTTTTTCATATTGCTATTTTGGCCTTTCTGGTGTTGGGAAAGGGCATTAGCGACTAAAAGCAAAAAAACCAGGATAGGAGCGATGGCCTTTGGTCCTCCTACAAATAAATCTCCCAATAAACCGATGCCAGTTAGATTAGGAACGAGTAGACCTAGAATTGCTCCCAAGGTCATTCCGATTCCGATACGTTTGATCAGATTTGTTTTGTTCCAAGCACGAATAATTCTTTTTCATAGAGGTCTCCTTTTTTGTGTATTGTTTATGATTATAGTATAAATATACTTGAAAAAGCAAGTGAGTTATAAGTTTTGTTGGAATAAATGAATATTTATGAAAAAGGATGGCGAGGAAGGATTTATGGTATAATGAATAGAAAAGGAGTTTTTATATGCAAGAATTTTTTTCAACGTTACCTGGATAAATTAGATGTAACAACTGTTTTAGAGAATCTCTTAACCAAGGTGATTTCCCTTTTGCTACTGATTCTTATCTTTTATATTGCCAAAAAGTTTCTCCATGTTGCTGTAGGAAAGATTGTTAAACCTTCACTTAAGTTTTCAAATCGTGATGCAGGTAGACAAAAGACCATTTCTCGTTTGCTTGAAAACATTTTTTTAACTACACACTTTATTTCTTTTTGATTTATTGTATTTTATCCATTCTAGGTTTACCTGTCTCTAGCTTGCTTGCAGGTGCAGGGATTGCTGGGGTAGCTATCGGTATGGGAGCACAAGGCTTTCTATCAGACGTCATCAACGGCTTCTTTATTCTCTTTGAACGTCAGTTGGATGTGGGAGATGAGGTTGTTTTGACCAATGGTCCCTATTACCGTATCGGGGAAAAGTAGTTAGTGTCGGAATTCGAACGACTCAACTGAGAAGTGACGACCAAGCCCTTCACTTTGTTCCTAACCGTAATATTACTGTGGTTAGCAATTTTTCAAGAAAAGAAGAGAACTGAAATTTTACTTGATTTATGGTACAATAGAAAGAGTTTGGTAAAGGAGAAACGATGTTTTTAGATAAGCAGTTAGGAAATGGTTGTACCTGGATTAATCTAGATGTGGAAATCATTACAAAAATCTCGAAGACCTATCAGAAATCTATGGATTGGATAAAGAAACCATCGAGTATGCGCTGGATAGAAACGAACGAGCCCACATGGATTATAACCGTGAAAACGGGACAGTCACCTTTATCTATAACGTTCTTGACTTAGAAAGGGACAAGGAATACTATGAAGCCATTCCTATGACCTTTATCGTGGAAAAGCAACGAATGATTACCATCAGCAACCATAAGAATGCTTATGTCATTGATCAGATGCTAGGCTATCTTGAAAATCATGAAATCATTTCAATCTACAAGTTTCTATTTGCCGGTTTAGAGCTTATCAGCAATGCTTATTATCCTGTCATTGAACAGATGGATAAAAGTAAGGATGAAATCAGTGCCTTGTTACGTCAAACAACCACTAAAAAAAATCTCTTTGCCCTCTCTGACTTGGAAACTGGTATGGTTTACTTGACGGCTGCGGCTAAACAAAATCGCCTCCTCTTGGAACATATCCAAGGACACGCGCTTTATCGGAACTTTAACGAAGTGGAGAGAGAGCAGTTTGATGATGCCATGATTGAAGCCCATCAGTTGGTGTCCATGACAGATTTGATTTCTCAAGTCTTGCAACAACTCTCCGCTTCTTACAACAACATCCTAAACAATAACCTGAATGATAGTTTGACAATTTTGACTATTATCTCAGTCTTGTTAGCAGTCCTTGCGGTTATTACAGGTTTTTTGGAATGAATGTTCCTCTACCATTTACAGAAGAGCCCAATGCTTGGATTTATATCTTAATAGCTAGCTTGATTTTATGGGCAGCCTTATCTCAATGGCTGAAGAAAATTACTAGAAAATAAAAGAGAAGGAGCCAGAATGGCGATTGAAAATTACATGCCAGATTTTGCTGTGGAAGCAGTTTATGATCTGACAGTCCAAAGCCTGGAGGAGCAGGGCATCAAGGCTGTTTTGGTTGATCTGGATAATACCTTGATTGCTTGGAATAATCCAGATGGAACAGTAGAGATGAAGCAATGGTTGCATGATCTGCGTGATGCTGGGATACGGATCATTGTAGTATCCAATAACACACCCAAAACGTGTCAAACGAGCAGTTGAAAAAAATTTGATATTGACTATGTTTACTGGGCACTGAAGCCCTTTACTCTAGGAATTAACCGTGCCATGAAACATTTCCACTATGAAAAAGACCAAGTGGTCATGGTTGGCGACCAGCTAATGACGGATATTCGAGCAGCCCATCGAGCAGGTATTCGCTCGATTTTGGTTAAACCATTAGTTCAACACGACTCTATTAAGACTCAGATTAACCGAGCGCGTGAGCGTCGTGTCATGAGAAAAATCGCTGAAAAGTACGGCCCTATCACTTATAAAAAAGGAATCTAATTATGGAAGAAATTCTCTGTATTGGTTGTGGAGCAATCATTCAGACGGAAGATAAGACTGGTTTAGGTTTTACACCTCAGTCAGCACTTGAAAAAGGTTTGGAAACTGGAGAAGTTTATTGCCAGCGTTGTTTCCGTCTTCGTCACTACAATGAAATCACTGATGTTCAGTTGACAGATGATGATTTTCTCAAACTCTTGCACGAGGTTGGAGATAGCGATGCTTTGGTGGTCAATGTGATTGATATCTTTGATTTCAATGGCTCTGTTATCCCAGGATTGTCACGCTTTGTGTCAGGTAATGATGTGCTCTTGGTTGGAAATAAAAAAGACATCCTTCCTAAGTCTGTTAAGCCTGGTAAAATTAGCCAATGGCTCATGGAACGTGCCCATGAAGAAGGACTTCGTCCAGTCGATGTCGTCTTGACTTCAGCGCAAAATAAGCATGCCATTAAGGAAGTCATTGACAAGATCGAGCACTATCGTAAGGGACGTGATGTTTACGTAGTTGGTGTGACCAATGTCGGGAAATCAACCCTTATCAATGCCATCATCCAGGAAATCACGGGTGACCAGAATGTCATCACAACTTCACGCTTCCCAGGAACAACTCTAGATAAGATTGAGATTCCACTTGATGATGGTTCTTATATCTATGATACACCAGGAATTATCCATCGTCATCAGATGGCCCACTACTTGACGGCTAAAAACCTCAACTATGTCAGTCCTAAAAAGGAAATCAAGCCAAAAACCTACCAGCTTAATCCAGAGCAAACTCTATTTTTAGGTGGCTTGGGACGATTTGATTTCATTGCAGGAGAAAAGCAAGGATTTACAGCTTTCTTTGACAATGAACTCAAACTTCACCGTACCAAGCTTGAAGGAGCGAGTGACTTTTACGATAAGCACCTTGGAACTCTTCTGACGCCACCAAATACCAAGGAAAAAGAAGATTTTCCAAAATTGGTCCAACATGTCTTTACTATCAAGGACAAGACTGACCTAGTCATCTCAGGACTAGGCTGGATCCGTGTAACAGGAACTGCCAAAGTCGCCGTCTGGGCCCCAGAAGGCGTCGCCGTCGTCACACGAAAAGCAATTATTTAAAATAAAATCACTGAGCGAACAAAGTGAGCTCATAAAAAGATAGTTATTGTTGTGGTGTGATTGCCAATCCATAGATTGGCAAGGGGCACAATTGAGACCTAGGCTCAATTGTGAGGTCCGAAATCCATTTTTTTCAAAGATGAAATCTTTGGGAAATTAGTTCCGACCGTCCCCCACCACCTAAAATAACTATCAAAAAAGGAAGAAAGAATATGTCATTAACATCGAAACAACGTGCCTTCCTCAACAGCCAGGCACACACCCTCAAACCCATTATCCAAATCGGGAAAAATGGACTCAACGACCAAATCAAAACCAGCGTTCGTCAGGCACTTGATGCCCGTGAATTGATCAAGGTTACACTCTTGCAAAATACAGATGAAAATATCCACGAAGTAGCTGAAATCTTGGAAGAAGAAATCGGTGTGGATACAGTCCAAAAAATCGGCCGTATCTTGATTTTTATATAAGCAATCAAGCAAGAAAGAAAAATCGTAAGATTTCTAAAAAAAGTTAAAGAAATCTAAGAATATACTCCCAAAAAAACTGTTTTTACAGAAGACTAAAGGAGATTAGCCTATGGCAATCGAACTATTAACTCCCTTTACAAAAAGTGGAGTTAGAGCCAGAAATCAAGGATAAAAAAACGTAAGCAAGTTGGAATCTTGGGTGGAAATTTTAATCCCGTTCATAATGCCCATCTGATTGTTGCAGATCAAGTTCGTCAACAGTTGGGATTGGATCAGGTTTTGCTCATGCCCGAATATCAACCACCTCACGTAGATAAAAAGGAAACCATTCCTGAACACCACCGTCTCAAAATGCTTGAGTTAGCGATTGATGGGATTGAAGGTCTAGCTATTGAGACCATCGAGCTAGAGCGTAAGGGTATTTCTTACACCTACGACACCATGAAGCTTCTAACAGAGAAGAATCCAGATACAGATTACTATTTCATTATCGGTGCAGATATGGTAGACTATCTGCCTAAGTGGTATAGAATTGACGAATTGGTCGATTTGGTTCAGTTTGTAGGTGTTCAACGTCCACGTTACAAGGCAGGGACTTCTTATCCAGTTATCTGGGTGGATGTGCCTCTCATGGATATTTCATCCAGCATGGTGCGTGATTTCATCGCCCAAGGACGCACACCTAACTTTCTCCTACCTAAGCCTGTACTAGACTATATCGAGAAAGAAGGGCTTTACTGATGGCATACCAGGACTATATAAACTGTTCCCGTGAGGAATTATTGGAAAAAATGGCAGAGCTTCTACCCGAGAAGCGGTTGACCCATTGTTTGGGTGTGGAGCGCGCAGCCATTGAACTTGCAGAACGATTCGGAGTGGATGCCGAGAAAGCAGGTCTAGCAGGTCTTCTTCATGACTATGCTAAAAAGCTATCAGATCAAGAATTTCTAGACTTGATTGATCGATATCAACTTGACTCTGACCTTAAAAACTGGGGCAATAATGTTTGGCATGGTATGGTCGGCATTTACAAGATTCAGGAAGATTTGGATTTACAGGATCCTGAAATCCTACGAGCTATTGAAATTCATACAGTCGGAGCTAGTCAGATGACAGACCTTGATAAGGTTATCTACGTCGCAGACTACATCGAGCACAATCGTGCCTTTCCAGGAGTGGAGCAGGCGCGTGAAATTGCTGAACTATCGCTAAATAAGGCGGTGGCCTACGAGACAGCTCACACAGTAGAGCATTTAGCTCACCAAGGATTTCCTATCTATCCCCAAACCCTTGAAACCTATAACGCCTATGTGCACTATTTGAAAGAGGACTAAATGAAGACGGCTTTTATAATCATTGATGTTCAGAATATTTTAGTGGAAATTGGGTTTCAGACAAAAAGTCTATTGGAAAAAATTTCTTATTTACAAAACCAGGCTAGAAGCAAGAATATCGAAATTATCTATGTTCAACATATTGAGAACTCTGAGCTCAAACATCAGAAGATTGGCAGTTATCTGAGCTTTTTAAGTCGAAAAACCCTAATGAAAAGGTCTTTCAGAAGAAGTATAACAGTATTTTTCAAAAGAAACTGGTTTAAAAGAATACTTGGATAAACAGGGGATTGAAAAATTAGTTTTATGTGGTATGCAGACAGAATATTGTGTGGATACCTCTGTCAAGGTTGCCTTTTGAATATGGCTACCAGCTTATTATTCCAGAAGGAACTTGCACAACGTTTGATGGCGATGACATTCCAGCAGAAACGATAAATGAATTTTATGAGGGCATTTGGGAGGGGCGCTTTGCAGATGTCCTAGATTACAAACATATTTTCTAGAAAGAGGACTAAATGAACGAAAAAGAATTATTAGAACTAGTCGTGAAAGCGGCTGATGAAAAACGCGCGGAGGATATCCTCGCGCTTGATGTACAAGAATTGACCAGTGTGACAGACTACTTTGTTATCACTAGCTCAATGAATAGTCGTCAGTTGGATGCTATCGCTGACAATATTCGTGAAAAAGTAGCGGAAGCAGGCTTTAAAGGCAGTCATGTCGAAGGTGATGCAGCTGGAGGCTGGGTCTTGCTAGACCTCGGCAGTGTCGTTGTGCATATCTTTTCAGAAGAAATGCGTGCCCACTATAATCTAGAAAAACTTTGGCATGAGGCTGCCTCTGTAGACCTCTCAGAAACTTTATAGTCTTTTCCTTTATCTTTTATTACGGCGTTAACTCATTTTGCCTAACTTTAGTTATGCCTGCAATTCGTTGCCTAGTACTAAAAGCAAACGAAAAGACTATAGCGTTACAATTGAACTCAGTTGCAGTCAACTGGGTTTTATTTGCTTATTTTAGAAAAATTGATTGAAAGGTAAAGGGCGAGTGGTGTTTGCCATGGACGCTCTTGGTATCATGATTATGGCAACTTATGAAACCTTTGCGGCGGTCTATGATGCAGTCATGGACGATAGTTTATATGATAAATGGACGGATTTTTCTCTGCGTCATTTGCCTAAGGCCAAGGAGAGAAAGAAACTCTTGGAATTGGCTTGTGGAACAGGCATCCAGTCCGTTCGCTTTTCGCAAGCTGGTTTTGATGTGACTGGACTTGATTTGAGTGCGGATATGTTGAAGATTGCTGAAAAGAGAGCGGCTTCAGCCAAGCAAAAGATTGATTTTATTGAAGGCAATATGCTGGATTTATCTAAGGCTGGTAAATACGATTTTGTCACTTGTTATTCGGACTCTATCTGCTACATGCAAGATGAAGTGGAGGTTGGAGACGTCTTTAAGGAAGTGTACAATGCCCTCAATGAAGATGGCGTCTTTATCTTTGATGTGCATTCGACTTACCAGACAGATGAGGTCTTCCCAGGTTATTCTTATCATGAAAATGCGGAAGACTTCGCTATGCTCTGGGATACCTATGAGGACGATGCTCCTCACTCAATTGTGCATGAATTGACCTTCTTTATCAAGGAAGCAGACGGTTCCTTTAGTCGTCACGATGAAGTGCATGAGGAGCGTACTTATGAAGTCTTAACCTATGATATTCTGCTGGAGCAGGCTGGCTTTAAATCCTTTAAACTCTTTGCGGACTTTGAAGACAAGGAGCCAACAGAAACCAGTACCCGTTGGTTTTTTGTGGCGCAGAAGTAGGAGATTACCATGACTATCACAGGTATTATCGCGGAGTTCAATCCTTTTCATAATGGACACAAATACCTGCTGGAACAGGCGGAGGGATTGAAAATTGTGGCCATGTCTGGGAATTTCATGCAGCAGGGGCGAACCAGCTATTGTTGACAAGTGGACACGGGCTCAAATGGCGCTAGAAAATGGGGCGGATTTAGTTGTAGAATTGCCCTTTTTAGTCAGTGTCCAAGCGGCGGACTTTTTTGGTCAAGGTGCAGTGGCTATCTTGGCACGGTTGGGGATTGATAGTCTAGCTTTTGGGACAGAGGAAGTTCTGGATTATCAGAAAATTGCAGACCTATACTCAGAACGTGGTCAAGAGATGGAGAAATTTGTGGATAATTTACCTGATTCTCTTTCTTACCCTCAGAAAACGCAAGCTATGTGGAAGGAATTTGCAGGTCTTGATTTTTCAGGCAATACGCCTAATCATGTCCTTGCTCTCGCCTATGCCAAGGCAGTTGCGGGACGAAACATCAAGTTGTACCCGATTCAGCGTCGGGGGGCAGGTTACCATTCTGTGGATAAAGATGTGGACTTTGCTTCAGCGACAGCTCTTCGTCAGCACCAGAAGGACCCAGACTTCTTAGACCGCTTTATGCCTTCGGTTGCTCTTTTTGAAAATGCTAGCAAGGTAAACTGGGAAGATTATTATCCTTTGCTTCGCTATCAAATCTTGTCAAACCTAGACCTAACCACTATCTATCAGGTCAATCAAGAAATGGCAGTTCGTATCAAGGATGCTATCAAGACAGTTCAGTCTATTGAAGAATTAGTTGAAGCAGTTGCGACCAAACGCTACACCAAAGCGCGTGTACGTCGCCTCTTGACCTATATTCTGGTGCATGCTAGAGAAAGTGACTTGCCAGAAGGCATTCACGTCCTTGGTTTCACCGAAAAAGGCAGGCAACATCTCAAGCCTCTGAAAGAGCAGGTCCATCTAGTCAGTCGAATCGGCAAAGAGCCCTGGGATGCCATGACTCAAAAGGCAGACCAAATTTATCAACTGGGACTCCCAAGTATCGCAGAACAAAATTTTTGGTCGAGTGCCAATTAAAATCGAATCAAACTAAGTCTACTGAGAGGTAGGCTTTTTAACTTATTTTTCAAAGAAAAAAATAGCATAAAAAAATCTAGTTATCCGCATAAAAACTGGACTTATCACACTTTATCAAGGTCAAAACCACTCAATTTACTACTAATTTACTACTTATGAATGAGCTTTGATACGACGATTTATCCTTGAAAAGTGAAGATATAAAGATACTTCCAATAAAATTTGAATATTTAATAGGTAGACACTTCAAAAATGAGGTGTCTATTTTTTACCGATTTTTGAAAGGAAGTGAACTTATGAAAACAAAAAAATCAAGAATCAAAAGGTCGTTCCCCACTCTTTAAGACCATCAAACATTCATTCAGCCAATAAAAAAAGAAAAGGATAGGTAAAAAAATATGGAACTTAAATTTGTGATTCCCAACATGGAAAAACATTCGGCAATTTAGAATTTGCTGGCGAGGATAAAAGTCGTTCAGCGAAGAATCAACGGACGGCTAACTGTCTTATCAAGAAGCTATAATCTCTATTCTGATGTTCAAAAGAGCAGATGATATTGTGGTGGTGCTTCCTGCTGAAGCTGGCGAAAAACATTTCGGCTTTGAGGAACGTGTGAAGTTAGTCAATCCACGTATTACCGCAGAGGGCTACAAAATCGGCACTCGTGGTTTTACAAATTACCTTTTACATGCTGACGACATGATAAAAGAATAAAGAAAGAGAGGAAAAATGATGAGATTAGCAAATGGCATTGTATTAGATAAAGACACGACTTTTGGAGAATTGAAATTCTCTGCTCTACGTCGTGAAGTGAGAATCCAAAATGAAGACGGGTCGGTTTCAGATGAAATCAAGGAACGTACCTATGACTTAAAATCCAAAGGACAAGGACGCATGATTCAAGTAAGTATTCCTGCCAGCGTGCCTTTGAAAGAGTTTGATTATAACGCACGGGTGGAACTTATCAATCCCATTGCGGACACCGTTGCTACTGCCACCTATCAAGGAGCAGATGTTGACTGGTATATCAAGGCAGACGATATTGTGCTGACAAAGGATTCTAGTTCATTCAAAGCTCAACCACAAGCAAAGAAAGAACCGACACAAGACAAATAGTCGCTAGGTAGAAAGGAGACTTTTTCGCATGAAACAGCGTGGTAAAAGGATTCGCCCATCTGGTAAAGATTTAGTCTTTCATTTTACGATAGCGTCACTCCTGCCTGTTTTCCTGCTGGTTGTCGGACTGTTTCATGTGAAGACAATCCAGCAGATCAACTGGCAGGATTTTAACCTATCACAAGCAGATAAGATTGACATTCCCTATTTAATTATCAGTTTCAGTGTCGCAATTCTTATCTGCTTGCTGGTAGCGTTTGTATTCAAACGGGTTCGCTATGATACGGTTAAACAACTTTACCACCGTCAAAAACTGGCAAAGATGATACTTGAAAACAAGTGGTATGAATCTGAACAGGTCAAAACAGAGGGTTTCTTTAAAGATAGTGCTGGTCGTACAAAGGAAAAGATAACCTACTTCCCTAAAATGTATTATCGACTTAAAAATGGCTTGATACAGATACGGGTGGAAATCACGCTGGGAAAATATCAAGACCAACTCTTACACTTGGAAAAGAAATTAGAGAGTGGCTTGTACTGTGAGCTGACGGATAAAGAGTTAAAAGGATTCCTATGTGGAATATACTTTTGCTCTATGACACCATAGCCAGTCGTATTTCTATTGATGAAGTAGAAGCTAAAGATGGTAAACTTCGCTTAATGAAAAACGTATGGTGGGAATATGATAAGCTCCCTCATATGTTGATTGCTGGTGGTACAGGTGGCGGTAAAACTTACTTTATACTGACACTGATTGAAGCCTTGCTTCATACAGATTCAAAACTGTATATTCTTGACCCGAAAAAAATGCTGACCTTGCGGACTTAGGTTCTGTGATGGTAAATGTCTACTATAGAAAAGAAGACTTGCTTTCTTGCATTGAAACATTCTATGAAGAAATGATGAAACGTAGTGAGGAAATGAAGCAGATGAAGAACTATAAGACTGGCAAAAATTATGCTTACTTAGGTCTCCCGGCACACTTCTTAATCTTTGATGAATACGTCGCTTTCATGGAAATGCTGGGAACAAAAGAAAACACCGCAGTTATGAATAAGCTGAAACAGATTGTCATGTTAGGTCGTCAAGCTGGCTTCTTTCTAATACTGGCTTGTCAACGTCCAGACGCAAAATATTTAGGCGACGGAATCCGTGATCAGTTTAATTTCAGAGTGGCTTTAGGTCGTATGTCTGAAATGGGCTATGGCATGATGTTTGGCAGTGACGTACAAAAGGATTTCTTCTTAAAGCGAATCAAAGGTCGTGGCTATGTTGATGTAGGAACAAGTGTCATATCAGAGTTTTATACTCCCCTTGTACCAAAAGGATATGATTTCTTGGAGGAAATTAAAAAGTTATCCAACAGCAGACAGTCCACGCAGGCGACGTGCGAAGCGGAAGTCGCAGGTGTGGACTGATCTTGCTGGCTGGTGTGGCAATAGCCACGCCAGCACTTAACCCCCGTATCTAACAGGGGGTACAAATCGACAGGAAACAGTCAAAAAAACATTAGAAAAATCCTTTTGGTTACAAAGGATTTACAAAATTTCAGCGTATGTCAAATGGGCTTTAAAAGTTGACATACGCCTTTTTGATTGGAGGGATTTTTACTGAATGAACAAACTTGGTTACAGCATTTAAAAGAAAAACGCTTGGCTTATGGACTATCTCAAAACCGTTTAGCTGTTGCGACTGGTATTACAAGGCAGTATCTAAGCGATATTGAAACAGGAAAAGTCAAGCCATCAGAGGATTTACAGCAGTCCCTTTGGGAAGCTCTGGAACGCTTCAATCCCGACGCTCCCCTTGAAATGCTGTTTGATTATGTAAGATTCGCTTTCCGACAACAGACGTACAGCAGGTGGTCGAAAACATCTTACAACTGAAACTGTCCTATTTTCTTCATGAGGACTATGGTTTCTATTCTTATTCAGAGCATTATGCTTTAGGCGACATATTCGTCCTTTGCTCCCATGAACTGGACAAAGGAGTTCTGGTGGAATTGAAAGGTCGTGGGTGCAGACAATTTGAAAGCTATCTTCTGGCACAACAAAGAAGCTGGTATGAGTTCTTTATGGACGTTTTGGTGGCTGGCGGTGTGATGAAACGCCTTGACCTTGCCATTAACGATAAGACAGGGATTTTGAATATCCCTGTACTCACTGAAAAGTGCCAACAGGAAGAATGTATCTCCGTCTTCCGCAGTTTTAAAAGCTATCGCAGTGGCGAACTGGTACGCAAAGAGGAAAAGGAATGTATGGGAAACACCCTCTATATCGGTTCATTACAAAGTGAAGTTTATTTCTGTATCTATGAAAAGGACTACGAGCAGTACAAGAAAAAAATGATATTCCCATTGAAGACGCAGAAGTAAAAAAACCGTTTTTGAGATTCGATTGAAAAAATGAGCGTGCCTATTATGCAGTCCGTGATTTACTCGTCTATGACAATCCAGAGCATACCGCCTTTAAAAATTATCAATCGGTATATCCGTTTTTGTAGATAAAGACGATTCCAAACCTCGTTCTGATTGGAAACTGAATGAAGAATGGGCTTGGTTTATTGGGAACAATCGTGAACGATTAAAACTAACCACAAAACCAGAGCCTTACTCCTTCCAAAGGACGCTGAACTGGCTATCTCATCAAGTTGCCCCTGACCTTAAAGGTTGCGATTAAACTTGATGAAATCAACCAGACGCAGGTTGTAAAAAGACATTCTCGACCATGCGAAACTGACAGACCGACACAAGCAGATTTTGAAGCAACAGTCAGTAAAAG
>BNJU01004167.1_pt1 | contig 93627 bp, 118 predicted proteins | sample 8539281 | NCBI WGS metagenome assembly BNJU01 (sample SAMD00202456, study PRJDB9452) | human saliva metagenome | isolation source: human saliva | place: Japan
TCAACGATCCTCTTTCTTCGGCTCCGGCGCGATCCGGCCTTGTGGCAGATTTGGACAAACGAGCTGCCGCCGCGGGCCCGAGGTCGACGCGGGCCCCTGCACGGACGGCGGCCGCGATCACCCTCGCTCTCCGGGCCGGTCCGCTCCGCCCCCGGGCGCCGAGACGTGCACTTCGCACTCGAAAGTGCAGTTCCAACCGTCATTCTCGAGTGCAAATGCACGTCTCGGCGAAGAAACGGACCGGTCGCGGTCGGCGCGGATTGCGGCGCGGCCCCGCCACGCCCGCCCGCGCCCGCCCGCACCATCATGACCGGTCTACGAGCCGCCGACGCGCCGGTGAGAAAGGCTCACTGAGCCTTTCTCGTCAGGAGTATCCGGGGTGGGCCGAGCGAGTGATGACGCGGGAGGATGGGTGCGGTGCGGGATGCGGGTCCGCGTGTCGGGGCGGGTGCTGCCGGGCTCGGGTGCGCGAAGCGGTCGACAACCGTCTGCCAAGAAGGAGGATGCGGGCCGCAGCCGGGCGGGTGTGCGGCATCGGGGCGGCCTGGGCGGTGTTGCACATTCGGCCGGGACCGGCTGGCGGCGGATCGGCGGAATCATGTGGAAACGCCTCGGCGCTCAACGCCGTTGAAGTCCTCCCATGTGCAGAGGGATCCGCTCTGCACATGCGGAACGTCCACTAAAAACCGACGTTCTAGTAAGAGCCCCGGAATCGCAGGGAAAAGCCTGAACCGACCCGCGCGGGAGGCTCTCCATGGCAGCACGCGCACGGGCCGGAGGAGCTCTTCGGCAGGCCCGCTCCCGTCAGATGAGCAGCATTCCCGCAATCGGCCGGGAAGACCCGGCCCGCCTGGCGGCAGTCCCTACGCCGGTCCGCACGCGCCGTCTCGCGCGTCCACGCCACGGCAGAGCCCGTCCTTCTGGCCGAAGCGCGTCAGACGGGTACCGACGGCCCGCTCCAGGCGCTCCAGTTCGAGCGTCGGTCGCCGTCAGGGGTCATAATGAGCGCCCCTTCGCGGGCGAACTCGACGACGCGAGCTCGTCTGACCCCCGCGCGAGACAAGGCGTCACCGGGTGCGAGTGCGTCTCGGTGGGTGCGTCGGCCCCCGCGCGCGAGACAGGCGGCGTCGGCGGGCCACCCGGGCGCCGTCGATACCTGGCCCCGTGCGCGAGACGAGGCGGCCGGTGGCGGCGTCCCGTGGCCGCGCCCGTTCCTCCTCGACTGCTCCAGGTCATCCGCAGGATGTGCACTCCGCCGGTCTCGCGTGACTTTTCCGCCGGTTTCGGCGAGGACAGGAAGGGCAGGGCGTGCGGTTGACGCGGCGTCGCCGGCTACGCTGAGCCCCCGCAAACAGAAAATGAGCGTTTCTCATGGGGCGTACGGGTCCCCGGACCCGCCGCCCCGGACCCGCCGACCCCGTCTACGAGGACCGATATGTTCACTCGCATCGGCGCGCCGTTCCCGCCACCCCGTGAGCGTCGTCGTCGGGTGGGCGCTGCTGGTCGTCGTCTCGGGCCGCCCTGGTCTTCCACGGCTGGGGCGCCGGAGGCCTGTTCGAGCGGCTGGCGAGCGGCGACGTCTCCACGCCCGACAGCGAGTCCGGCGTCGTGGCCTCCATGACCACGTCCGACGACAGCGTCGGCGAGAGGATCTCCATCGTCGTCCAGGGCGTCGACGTCGCCGGCGACTACGCGAGCGCCGCCGCCGCGTCGGCGCCGCGCGCGAGGAGCTGTCCGGCCTGGACGGCGTCGCCTCCGTGGCGGACGCCTCGCCTGCCCGACCCCGCTCGCAGCAGGCGCGGGCGATGCTGTCGACCGGCGGGGACGGCTACGTCGAGGTCGTCACCCTCGACGCGGGACTGTCCGACAAGGAGATCGACGCTGCCAACGAGCGCGTGGTCCGGGCGGCCGAGGGCGCCTACCTCGACTCCTGCGCCAGTACGCCCCGGAGGCGAGGGTCCTACGCCGTGCCCCCGAGCTCATCGGGGACTCCATCGGCGAGCTCGTCCAGCAGGACCTCGCCCGGGGCGAGTCCGTGAGCCTCCCGTGGCCCCTCGTCCTGCTGGTCATCGTCTTCGGCGGCCTGCTCGCCGCCCGGCCTGCCGCTGGGCGCGCTCGTCTCCATCCCTCATCGGCATGGGGTGCTGGGGCCTGACCTTCGTCCTGGACGTACTCCTTCATCCTCAATGTCATCTCGATCCTCGGCTCCTGGCCCTGTCGATCGACTACGGCCTGCTGCTCGTCAGCCGCTACCGCGAGGAGGTCGCCATCCAGCTGGACGAGGCCGGCCACCGGGACGGCGACCTGCCCGTCGGCGCGGACATGAAGGAGCTCGTGCGGCGGCGTCGTGCGCACCGTGGCCACCGCGGGGCGCACGGTCTCCTCCCTCGGCGCTGACCATCGCCTGCTCCATCACGGGACCGCTCATCATCGCTCGCCCATATTCAAGACGATCGCGGTCGGGGCGATCAGCGTGTCACTGGTCGCCGTGGCCTGCACGATCACGCTCGTGCCGGCGATCATCACGCTGCTGGGCGGGCGCCTGGTGCGCCCCAGCGCGCTCAGCCGGGTGCCCGGCGTCGACCGCGTCCTGCGCGCCGTCGGCGACTCCTCCTCCGACCACGGCGTGTTCAGCGGCTCTCCCACCGCGTCGTGGCGCACCCGTGGATCGTCATGCTCGTCATCGCCGCGGTGCTGGGCCCTCATGGCCGCCCCATCGGTTCGCTGCGCATGCGCACCAATGTCGTCGAGTACATGCCGCAGGACTCCGCGGTGCGCACCGGCTACGACGTCTTGCAGAACGACTACCCGGCGCTGGCCACGCCCACGATCAGCATCGTGGCCCGCACCGACGTCGAGGGCGCGTCGGGCTCGTCTCGGACATCGGGGCCATGGACGACGTCGCCCACGTGAACGCCTCGGATCTGACCGGCCACGAGGGCATGGTGCTCATCCGCGTCCTCATGGACGTGGACGACCCGGTGGGCCGGGGAGGCCGTCGACGCCGTCGAGCGGATCCGGGCGCAGGACACCGGCTACCGGTTCTGGGTGGGCGGCGCGGCCGCGCAGCAGACCGACCTCATCGACTCCATGGTCGAACGCGCGCCGTGGGCCGCGCTCATCGTCATCACGGCGGTCTTCGTGCTGCTGTTCTGCATGACCGGATCGCTGGTGGTGCCGCTCAAGGCCCTGCTCATCAACGGCTTCTCGCTCATCGCCTCCCTGGGCGTCACGTCCCTGGCTCTTCGAGCACGGGCCACCTCGGCCTGCCGCAGACGCCGGGGCTGCAGACCTTCATCGTGGCCTGCCTCGCGGCCTTCGGCTTCGGGCTGGCCATGGACTACGAGGTCTTCCTGCTGGCCCGCATCAACGAGTACTGGGAGGCCGGGCACGACAACGACGAGGCGGTCGCCCGCGGCCTGCAGCGCTCAGGGCGCATCATCACCTCGGCGGCGGTGATCATCATCGCCGTCTTCCTGGGCTTCGTCTCCGGGAGATGATCTCCATCAAGGAGATCGGCGTGGGCCTGGCCGTTATGGTCGCCGCCGACGCCACGCTGGTGCGGCTGCTGCTCGTGCCCGCGACCATGACGGTGCTCGGCCGCTGGAACTGGTGGGCGCCCGGTCCGCTGACCCGCCTGTACGGGCACTTCCGCCAGAAGGTCTGAGGGCTGCGGCGGCCCGGGCCGTCGGAGGTTCAGCGGTTGTCGAGTGGAGTCGAAGGCGGCCCGGGGCGGGTCGTAGACGTGGTCGCGGGCGTACTTCAGGCCGGGGGCGCCGGCAGCTGGTGCGGTGGATTCTCCAGGACTTGATGCGGGCGATGGTCCGCTCTTCCGGCCCGGCGAATCCGGCTGATGCTCGATTGGCCTCCTTCGCGGCCTCGCCCAGCGTTCGCCGTTGAGGGCTTCTTGTACGGGATGATCATTCCCATTCCCACGTATCCCCTGTCGTCGATCCATCCGGAGGGTCGATTCCGTCGAGCAGTCCGGAGGCGCCTTTTCCGCGGTGAGCAGCAGTCCATTCAGGGTCCGGGTGAAGTCTCCGTCAGACCCTGACGGCCCGCGAAACAGTGGGCTGCGACATGCCCGGGAACTCTCCGATAGCCGCCTGCACAATGTTATGGCGCAGGTATATCAGAGTCGCCCGCAACGACCCGGACAGGGCCTGGATCGGCCGTGGATGAAAGCGCGGAATATCGATGACTCCTCCCGGCGCTTCGGCACGATCCGGGTCTTGCAACAGATTTGGACAAACCGACGGCCGCGGACCCCTGCACGGACGGCGGCTGCGGCGATCACCGGTCCTCGGCCGACCCATACCGCCCCGGGCGCCGAGACGTGCACTTCTGCACTCGGACGGGCACTTTAACTGCACATCTCGAGGGCGAAAATGCACCTTTGAGAGCAGAATGCACATCTCGACGAGCACAGGACCAACCCGCCCCCGCAACCCCGGACGGCCCCTGCCCGCCGCCCCTGCGCGACCCCGGCCCGCGGACCACGACTCCCGGCGAGAAGGGCTCAGTGGACTGGGCGAGGACGTCAAGGGGTCGACCCGCATGCCCTCACGATGGGGGCGCGCCCGGGACGGAGGGACGCGCCTGCCGACGCCGGGAAGCAGCTCAGTAGGGTGCGCCTTCGGGGATGGAGAGGCGCGAGGTCTTGACAGTGAGGCACCTCACGGAGCATCCTACCAAGGGCATCCACCCCGCCATCCTTCACCATCCTTAACCTCTCATCCTCATACCTCCGGAGGTCCCGATGCACTCCACGGGCCCGGTGCGCTCCTCGCGCGCCGTCGTACTGATAATTGTCTCCGCCCTGTCCCTGAGCGCCTGCTCGCGCGGACGCCCGCTTCCGGCGGAGGGGCAGCTCGGGGACAGGGCGTCTTCAGGGGCCAGGCGTCGGCGCCCGTGGCCCCGACGAGGTCCTGGGAGTCAAGAAGGATCCGACGACGTGGTCACTGCCCTTCGACCGGGTCTACGGCGGCCTGCTCCTGCGGCTTCAGGTCTATGCATCCGACATCTTGGTGGACCAGTGCATGTCGAATGCGGGATTCGATGACTTCGAGGTTCTGACTATATCCTCGGCGCCCTTCCCGGAAACTCAGCCCCACGGGAATGCGACGCTGTTCAATGTGGAGATCGCCCGAAGTACGGGTACTGGATGTCCCTGGATCCGGGCTACAAGCCCTCCCGGGAGAATATCGACCTCCATGGCGGCGGCTACTACGACAATAAGCCGGAGGCGTTCAAGAATCAACTGTACACCTGTCAGGACGAGGTTCAGCTGGAGCTGTCCGGGCCGCGGCCGACGCCGAGGTGCCGGTGGACGAGCGGGAACATCCCCATCGAGTCCCAGCTCAACCGGTTCACGGTGGACACCTCCTCCCCCGCAGCTCCAGGAGGCCGCGGCGCAGTGGCGCACCTGCATGGCCCTGCAGCGGGATCGCGGACCTGCCCCAGGAGCCCTGGGCGACCGAGATCCGCCGCGAGATGCCCTGAGTCCCTCCAGACGAGGCTCAATTTCAGTTGACCGGCCAGCCCAGCGCCGATGAGATCGCGTGGCCACGGCGGACGCCCAGTGCCGGGAGTCCTCGGGCTGGACGAGTCTTCTGTACGAGGCCACCTGGAACCAGCAGGCCGCCTTCATCGCCGCCCACAAGGCGGAGATCGACACGGTGGTGGCTAATAACGACGCCGAGGCCGAGCGCATGCGCGGGAATCATCAGGAAGCGGGCGGAACCCCGTGAATCCGGTGCGCCGTCTCCCTGCCGTGGGCGGCGCTCTCGCGGGCGCGGTGCTGATCGCGGCGGGCACGTGGGTCGTCGCCCTCCGCTTCCAGTCGCCGGCCCAGCGGGAGGCCGCGGCCTCGCCGCCGCCGGCCGGGCCGGTGACCGTCCAGGTCACCCGCGGCGACCTGACCGAGCAGACCACGGTCCTGGCGACGGCGGCCCGCTCCGAGGCCGTCTCGGTCGCCGTCCCGGCCCCGGCCGAGGGCCGCGGCGTGGTGACCCGCTCCGGCGCGATCGCCGGCGGCTCCGTGTCCTCGGGCGGGGCGGTCCTGTGGGTCAACAGCCGCCCCGTCATCGCCCTGGCGGGGCAGTTCGCCCTGTACCGGGACCTGTACCTGGGCGCGCGGGGCGACGACGTGCGCATGGTCCAGCAGGCCCTGGCGGACCTCGGCTACGACGTCGGCGTGGACGGGGGAGCTCGGGGCGGGCACCGCCGACGCCGTCCGGGACCTGTACAGGAGCCTCGACGCGCAGGCCCCGCAGGACGCCGACGCCGGGCAGGCCGCCCCCGCGCCGCAGGCCGCCTCGCCCGCGCCGTCCGGCGACCCGACGGCGGCGCCGGGCCCGTCCGGGCGCAGGCGCAGCCGACCCTCGTCCTGCCCGGCCGCCGAGGTCATGATCGTGCCGACGCTGCCCGCGGTCGTCACCTCCGTTCCCGCCGTCGGCGCGACCGTGGACGGGCAGGCGGCGGTTGTCTTCGGCGCGCAGGAGGTCACCCTCTCGGCCTCCATGCCGGCGGGCGTCCAGGCCCGGATGACCCCCGGCCTGACCGGCACCGCCGACCTCCAGGGGCAGTCGGTGGACGTCGCGGTGGCGCAGGTGCGCCCCGCGTCCGCGGAGAACCGGCCGCAGGGGGCCGGGGAGACGGCCGCGCCCACCGCCGAGGCGGGCGTGGTCCTGCGGGCGAGCAACGGCCAGATCCCCGCCGAGTGGGTCGGGCGCAGCGACGTGCTGATCACCCTCAACCTGTCCCAGCCGGTGCTCGACGCGCTGCTCGTCCCGCAGCGCGCCGTCTCCGTCGACGCCGGCGGCACCGCCTCCGTCCTCGTCGCCCAGGAGGGCGGGGCCTTCGCGCAGGTGGTCGTGACCGAGCTGGGCTGCACCGCGGGCACCCTGCGCCGTCGCCTCCGAGGACGGCCCGGCTCGCCGAGGGCATGAGCGCGTGGTCGATGGTTGAGCTCAGGCTGAGCGGCGTGGGCAAGACCTACACCGGCGAGGTCCCCTCGAGGCGCTGCGCGACGTCACCCTGACCATCCGCCAGGGCGAGTTCATCTCCATCCAGGGCCCTCGGGCGCCGGCAAGTCCACCCTGCTCAACCAGCTGGCGCTGCTGGACACGCCCACCAGCGGCGACTACCTGATCGACGGCGTCGGCGTGCGGACCCTGGGCGAGCGGCGGCGCGCCGTGGTGCGCTCGGAGAACTTCGCCTTCATCTTTCGAGTCCTTCCACCTGCTCCAAGGGCCGCAGCGTGGTGGAGAACGTGGCCCTCGGCCTGCTCTACCGGGGCCTGGGCCACCGCCGCAGGCTGCTGGCCGCCAGGAGGCGCTCGACTTCGTCGGCCTGGGACGCAAGTCCTCCCAGCGGGTGGAGAAGCTCTCCGGCGGGGAGCGCCAGCGCGCCGCCATCGCCCGGGCCATCGCCTCCGGGGGCGCCCGTCATCGTCGCGGACGAGCCGACCGGCAACCTGGACTCGCGCAGCAGCGACCAGGGTCATGGAGCTGCTCTCGCAGCTGAACCGGCGCGGGCTCCACCGTCATCGTGGTCACCCACGACGACCGCGTCGCCTCCTACGCCTCGCGCCACCCTGCGGGTCGAGGACGGTGTCGTCGAGAGCTGGACCGCACCGCGCCCGCCCTCACCGCGAGCTCCGGCCCGAGCCGATGCGAGGGCGCCCTCCCGCCTGCGCGTGCGCGACGCCCTGGGCGACGTCTGGCAGGGCTGCGCGCCAGGCGGCCCGGTCCGCGGCCCTCATCGCCTGCGTCGCCCTGGCGGTGGCGCTGGCCACCGCCACCACGGGCCCTGTCCACCACCGCGAGGTTCCAGGTGTCCGACGTCTTCGACTCGCAGCGCAACCAGCTCGTCGCCCTGGCGGCGTCCACGACCAGCGCGAACCTGGCCGAGCAGGCCCTCCGGCGCAGTCCTCCGAGCGGCTGCGCGGCCTGGCCGGGTGCGCGACGTCGCCGTCCTCGCCACGCACCCGTCGGTGGACGTCACGGCGCGCCCGTCCGCGCCGGGCGGCGCCTCGCTCCAGCTCGTGGGCAGTGCGTCGCAGACCCTGCCGGAGTCCCTGTTCACGGTCAGCTCCCGCGCCCCCTGACCTCCTGTCCGACAACGAGGTCATCGTCGGGTCGCGGGCCGCCCAGACCCTCCAGCTCGGCCCCGTCATCGCCTCGCCCGTCGTGTGGGTGGACGGCCGGCCCAGGACCGTCGTCGGCATCCTGACCGACGCCGGGCCTCGACGTCGGCCTCCTGGACTCCGTCATCATGGTGGAGGCCCGGGCCGCCGACTACCCCAGCCCCAGTACGCCCTCGGTCAAGATCCGGGTCAGCCCCGGCGCCGCCCAGCAGGTGGCCGCGCAGGCGCCCGTCGCCTGGCTGCCCTCAGCCCCGCAGTCGGTGACCGTCGACGCCCCGCCGGACCCCCATGACGCTGCGCGCCGAGGTCGAGGCCAGCATTCAGGCCGTCCTGTACACCCCTGACCGTCGTGGCCGCCATCGCGGCCCCTCACGCTGGTCACCACCATCATGGTCTCCTCCGTCATGGAGCGCACCGGCGAGATCGGGCTGCGCCGCGCCATCGGGGCCAGGCGCGTCCACATCCGCGTCCTCATCGCCTCCGAGGCGGGCCTGACCGGGCTGCTCGGGGGAGCGGCCGGCGCCTACTGGGATCCTGGCGATCCTCGCCATCACCATCGGCCGGGGCTGGCAGCCCGTCGTCGATTGGGCCGCCGTGCCCGCCGGGATCGCCGGGGGCGTGGCGGTCAGTCTGCTCGGCGCCGTCTTCGCCACGCACCGGGCCTCGCGCGTCGAGCCCTCCGAGGCCCTGCACCAGTAGCCCCGACCGACCGAACCGTTCCACGAAGGAAGGAGCGCCATGGCGGACCCCCAGGTCAGGAGGACGCAGCAATGGCTCAACGCCACCTACGCGTCCCGCGCGGGATGGGTGCCCCTGGAGGAGGACGGACTGACCGGATGGGGCACCATCTACGGTCTGCGCCGGGCCCTGCAGGCCGAGCTCAGGATCAGTCGGCTCGCCTCCGGCTTCGGCCCGGCCACCACGAGTGCTTACAAGAACAAGATCGGTACGATCAACGCCTCCTTCAAGGGACCGCAGAACATTCTGTGCATCCTCAGCGGAGCCCTGTGGTGCAAGGGTACACCGCCGTCACGCTCAATTCGGGCGTCCTTCGGCTTCGACGCCCTGGCGGGCTCCGTCGCCTCCGTCTGCGAGGCCCTCGGGCTGGGAACCGGCGCCCCGGGCGTGGACGTGAAGGTCCTGGCCTCCCTGCTGTCCATGGACGCCTACGAGGTCCTCGGCGCCTACGGCGGAACCTCCGCGATCTGCGAGGTCCAGCGCTGGCTCAACGGCACCTACCGCAACCGGGAGGATTTCGCACTCGTGCCCTGCGACGGCGTGCACTCCAGATCCGTCCAGACGGCGCTCCTGCTCGCCCTCCAGTACGAGCTCAGGGATGGCCGACGGCGTCGCCAACGGCAACTTCGGCCAGGGCACCAAGAGCGGTCTGAGGGTGAAGGCGAACATCTCAGTCGGCAGCACGGACATCTCCAACCGCTTCGTCAGGATCTTCCACGCCGCCATGATCCTCAACGGTCTGGACATCTCCTCAGCATGGGTTTCACCAGCACCACCAGCTCGGTGATCCGGGAGTTCCAGTCCTTCATGGAGATCCCCAGACCGGGGCCGGCGACTACACGACCTGGTGCACTCTGCTGGTCTCCTGCGGAGACACCACCATCGCCACCACGGATTCGACACCAGCCACCAGCTCCTGGGCGGCAAGGCCGCCGCCGCGGTGCAACGGGGGTATACGCATGTCGGCCGGTACCTGGTGGGCGAGAACGGCAGTACCTCTGCGCGCCCGAGATCGCCGGAGCTGCGCACGGCCGGTCTTCGACTCGCGCCGATCTACCAGCGATTCAACGATGAGGTCGCGTACCTGACCCGGGTCAATGGCATGACCGAGGGCCTCGAGGCCCTGGTCCGGGGCCGGGTGCTCGGGCTCCCCGCGGAGAGCATCATCTACTTCAGCGTTGACTTCGATGCCACGGGGGACGTCGTCTCGGGCGCCGTAGCCGAATACTTCGGTGGAGTCAAGGAGATCATGGATGCCGTCGCCTTCTACAACTTCAGGATCGGGGTCTACGCCACTCGGAACGTCTGCCAGGTCATGATCGACCGCGGCCCGGCGGTCGCCGCCTACGTTTCTGGAATGTCCACGGGTTACTCGGGAACATGGGATTCCCCATGCCCCGGGAATGGCACTACAACCAGATCATCGAACTCACCGACGATCTGGGATCCACCACCATAGACCACGTCGTGGTCTCGCGGCGGGCGCAGTCCGTCGATCTCGCCGCCGTGTCCGGTCCGCCCGTGGAGCAGGACGGCTCATATTCGGAGACGGGGTTCAATGCGCTCTTCCAATGGTACGTCGAGGCGGAGGTGCGGTGCGAGAAGCTGCTGAAGGCAAGTTATGGTTCGAACTCGATCTACATTCCGATGTCCTGGCAGTTCATTCTGGGCTGGATGCGCAAGCCCACTTACTGGGGCACCAACAGTTACGGCCTGTGGTTGGTTTACACTCCGGAGGCTGACGATGCCATCATGCATGATGCTCGAGCTGCGTGCGAGGGTGCTCTTAGTCTCAATATGACCATGCCCGATACTGTGACGGATGCGGCCCACTGGGCGGTCGCCACCCTCGCCTACGCGATGTGGGACGTCAATATCGAACCTTCGGACTACACGTACGGCGACCTCGGCGGCTGGGCCCTCGACCTGTACTCGCTCTTCGGAGAATGGCAGACGAAGGCTTCCGGAGATGATCTCTTCACCTGGGTCTTGAGTCATCTGGGAACGAATGAGAAGTCGTCGTTCGGGAAGGCGGATCTCCTGGCGGACGTGGATGCGTGGTTGGCGATCAAAGTGGACCCGAACCAGCCGGGTTTGCCTTTCAGGGAGCACCTGCGATCCATCTCTCCATGTCGCCCGATGAGAGACTTACGGCATTTTTTGAAGATCGTTTCCAATCGAGTGCGGCCAATGTGGAATCCGCTTTCTCGGGAATAGCCGACGGGTCGGTTCCGGTATTTTTAAGGAGATCGGCCTGCAACTGATGAAGCAGGTTGCGGGATTCACTTATCCTCCGACGGAAGCGGAGCGTCAGGCGCTGGCGTCCGCGTTCGTGGAACGACTCACTAGGGGAGTGATGTAGCAATGAAACTAGTGACGCCCTCTCGTGATACTGCGGTGCGCGGAGCCCTCGCCATCCTCCGTTTCGGAGCCGTTGCTGTCGGATGCATTCTCCTGCTGCATGCTGTCGCATGGATCGCCATGGGATATGGGCTGTCGATGGTCCGAGCCGTTGAGTCTGTTCATAACAGCATTGAGGCGCGCACCTTGAAGGGCGGTGGTGTATTCGCCCCGGAGTGGTTCTGTCGTGCGGCGGAGTATTCTCTGGGGTACTGCTTCATCCCCAAGGGCAAACCGCGCGGACGAATCGACGGAATGACCCTGACGGTGATGTTGGTGACGTTGGCCGCCATGGTTTTTCTTATCGGTTTAATGGCCGGGGCAGAGACCGTCATGCCTGACCGAAAGTGCGTATATGCGCATTGCTGGCCGCATATCTGGCAGGGTCTGGCCCTGGCCCTTCCTCTTATCGCCGCCGCAACGGTCATGATGGCTATGTCCCGCTTCGCGGACCGCATCGACGTCTGGGTGCGCCGTATCGTCCCGGCGGCGATCCAATTCGTGGGCCTGGTCCTACTCGCGCTCCTGTGGGACTACTGGTTCCTCCCCTTCTTCGCCGGGCCTCCGCCCTGGTAATCCTCTCCGACCCTGATTCGCACGAGGACAACCCGCGACGCGCTGCGCGCCGCTCAACCCCTTCAATCAGACGAGGAACCATCGTGCACTGCATCACCGGTCTGCGAACCGCGCGCCTCATTCACCTTTCCCGCCGCAGCCTTCTGACCGGGCTCGGAATCGGAACGGTCGCGCTTCTCGCCGCAACCACACCCGCATCGTGGGCCGCATCCGGCGTCACGGCAGGCCTCACCCCCGACCCCGAGACCATTGACGTGGCCACCACCGACGGCACCACCGTGGCGGTACCGGTGCTCCTGGGCGGCATCTTGACCGTATCCGGGGCGGCCTGCCCGCGGGGACCCGGATCGCCGTCACCTGGGCCTCCGCTCTCTACGCCGTCGAGGCCGCCCCGGTGCTCACCCGCGGCACGGACGCCTTCGCCTGCTCCTTCGATGCTCCACCCTCCGATGACGGCACCACCGGTGGCGTCACGGTCGTCCTCGAAGCCGACCTGCCCGAGGGCGACTACACTTTGGCGCTCGGCTCGGTGCGGGCCCTGACCTACCCCGACGACGTCATCGACCCGCCCGCCGCCACCTCCCTGACCCTGTCCCTGCCCGACGGCGACGAGCAGGTCGCCCAGGAATCCGTCGACACGGGCACGAGCACCGACTCGCTGTGGGGAGCGACCACCGGCGTCATCTGGAGCCCGGCGCGCTGGGGCGCGGGCTACCACCTGTGGAACCCGGTGGCGGTCGCCATTACCGCCACCGGCCTCGCCCGTGCCCGCGGGCACAATGATCGACGTGCAGGTCGATGCGGGCGCCTTCACCGGCCTGGCGGTCGGTCCGGACGGTGCGGCGGTCCAGGGCTCTGCCGTCGGCGAGGTCCTGCGAGCCTCATACCCGCTGCCGGACGCCGTCGGCGCCCAGGACGTCCTCGCCATTCCAGTGCTCGCCACGCTCGCCGACCTGAACGGCGAGCTGCCCGCCTACGAGCCCCCGCTCCTGGCCCTGACCAACGCAGAGGCCTCCAGCACGCAGCGGCTCACCGGTCTGGAGGCCGCAACCCGGGAGGACAACGCCTTCGACACCGCCAGCCGCGCCCGCTACGGCATGTGACCCGACTTGGCTCATTGTGGGGCGTTTGGTGGGCCGGGGGCTGATTCTCGTTGGAATTGTACGGGTTGCGTGGACGGACTTGCGCACTGGCGCGGGGTGTGAGCCTCGTACGTCCGCACGGTCAGGACGGCGTTCCGGGCGGTGCAGATCGCGCACTCCTCTTCCTGCTGGGGTCGCGCAACATCGAGCACATCGGCTCGGCCCATGACGACGCCGAGCCGGCGGCGCTCAAGGAGGTCGCCGGGCAACGGCTCAGCCCCGGCCCGTTCGTGCGTCTTTCCGGCGCCACCAGGAGTATCAACCGCGACCCGGGGGAAACGGGCCCGGACCCTGGCCGGCTGGAAGGGACACGTCGGGGCCTGCCCGACCCCGACCCCGAGACGGTCATCAGCGCCTACCACCGCCTGTGCAGCATCGAGAAGTCCCTTGCGCATGTCAAAGTCCGACCTGAGAGCACGCCCCATCTACCATCACCTACGCCAGTCCATCGAGGTCCACCCAACCTCACCCAAGCCCTCAACAACATCCACCACGACGCTGAATGAGCCGAGTCGGGCGCGTCGATCCTCCGAGGCCCCTGCACCAGTAGCCCCGACTGACCGAACCGTTCCACGAAGGAAGGAGCGCCATGGCGGACCCCCGGGTCAAGAGGATGCGCAAGGACTAGACTGACGCTGTCAACGCCTCAAGGGGCCGCCGAATATTCTGCGCATCCTCGGCGGAAACCCGTGGCGCAAGTACTGCAAGGTCTGATGGCCGGTGCGCTGTGAGACCGACGCGATGGGTGCGGGACGGAGGAGTACAGGAATATCATGAGTAAGAGAAGGGCGTCTTCTTGAAGAGCATGGTGCGAACTTGCGTGACATTCGCACTGATCATCATCGTGAGTCTCGGGGGTCGGGGGGCCGCGCTCTATTTCTTGTCCATTGATCCTATAATGATCGTGTTCGGCATTTATGTCACGCTGTGCATTGCGGCGATCGCGTGGAGAATCTTCAAGGAGGAGATCATATGAATAAGAAGTTCGCGGCTCTTTTGAAGAGCCTGCTGCGGACGTGCGCGACATCCGCGACGACAGTCCTTGTGATGTTCTGGGGATGGATTGCCGTGATCTACTTCTCGGGCCTCGAACTCATACTGGGGATTTTTGGGTTTTATGCCCTCGCCCTCGCGCCGGTCGTCGTCATCTACGCGGACCCCCGACTAGATGGAGGAATCATTGGGAGTCGCCTGGATGATCCGGTCGACGGGCGTGTTCTTGGGATTCTGCCTGGCTTCGACCCTGCTCATTCCGCCATTTGATTTGGATAACATCCAGGAATTTATGATCTATATCATGGGGTTGACGGCCTTTTACATAGTGCTGTGCGCCGCACTCATAGGGCCGCGGCGGATCTTCAGGGAGATACTCGAATCCGACTACCGTCATCGGGGCAGACGATTGAAGCGCATTCGGGGGAGCGGTGCGGACGTGGTGTACGAGGACCACTTCGATGACGTGTTCGAGGGCTTCCAGGAGGCGTCCGCGGTAGAAGTCGTGGAGGATCTTCCCGATCTCGATGCGGACGGTGGGTCGTGAAGGCTGTGCGGCGGGCGTCCGGTCGCATTTCCAGGATCGACCGGGGCGGTGTCCGGGGTCCCGGCGGGCTGAACCCCCCCACTACCCGACTGACCCGATGGAGTCGTCCCACAGCAGCAGGTGCGGTGTGATGGAGGCCAGGTCCTTCACGACGATCAGGCCCGGATCGCCGGGGAAGTGCTTGGTCTTGCCGCCCACCTGGATGACCCGCAGGTTGTTGGAGCGCGCCGAGGCCGCCCCCGTGGCGGAGTCCTCGACGACGACGCACCTCGGGGCTCAGGCCGAGGCGCTCGATCGCCGCCGCGTAGGGCGCGGGGGTGGGCTTGCCCGGCAGCCCGTCGTCGCCGGTGACCAGCTCGACGAACACGTCGCCCAGCGCGTGGGCGACCGCCTCGACAATGGGGCGCGGGGACTGGGTGACAATGACCTGGGCCAGCCCGATCTCGTTGAGCGTGGCGGTGATGCTCCTGGCGCCGGGAAGGATCGGGGGATCGGCGCGGACGGCCGCCTCGACCCGGGCCGATATCTCGGCGAAGACCTCGGCGGTGGCGGGGTCCTGGGGCGAGGCCGTGGCGCCGGTCTCGGCGATGAGCTCGCAGGTGCGCGCAATGGACGCCCCCGCAATGCCCGCGACCTGCTCGGGGGTGACGGTCCCGCCCCGCTCCCGGCAGCAGTTGCGGAAGGACTCGTCCCACAGTGGCTGGGAGTCCATGAGCGTGCCGTCCATGTCCCCACAGGACGGCTCTGATGTAGCGGCCGGTATTGGTCATGTCTCCTCCTGCGGGGACTCGGTCTGCGAGGACCTCTTCTGCGGGGACTCGTCTGCGAAGATTCCTTCTCCGGGGACTCGTTCTCCGGAGGCTCTGTCTCCGGTGCGCGCTCGGGAGCGCCGTTGCGGCGGCGCTTGCGGGCCTTCTTGGCCGCCCGCTGCTCGTGCTTGGCCGTCTTCTCCCGGGCCCATTCGATCTGCTCGGCGAGCCACGCCTTGGCCGGGGCGGTGAGCATCTTGTTGTCCCGGAGCAGGCCGGAGGCGCGCAGATCGATGAACTGGAGGTACTCCGGGTTGCGGGTGCGCCCGTACTGGCGCCGGGCCTCCTGGAGGTCCGAGACGACGCCGGCCACCTGCCGCTCGATCATGTGGCGCCCCAGCAGCAGGAAGACCGCCAGGGCGAGGGCGACCACGCTCCCGTACCCTGGTCAGCGGGTAGAGGATCCCGGCGAGCACCGACAGGCCCATGGCCGGCCCCATCATGCCGTAGGTGTAGCCCTCCGGGCGCTTGTCGTCGTAGCCGCGCGCCCACTGGCGGATCTTGGCGCGCCCGTCGGGGTCGCCGCCGTTGAACCAGTCGCGGATCCTGGTGCCCCAGCCCCGCCATCAGCGCCCCTCCCCGAGAGCGCTGGCCCGGGCCCCGGGCCCGAGGATGGAGTCGACGAGCTCGGCCAGGGAGCCCGCGGTGCGCTCGCACACGGCGGTGACCTCCGCGGGGGACCAGGGCAGGGCGACGGCGTGGTCGGCGACGGCGTGCATGGGGATATCGTTCCACGAGTCGCCGATCGTCCAGGTCTCCACGCTCTCGCCCGGATGGGGACCCGTCGGGTCGGGTGAGCCAGGCGATCAGGTCGTTCAGGCCCGTGCCCTTGGTCGCCCCGGCGGGAATGACGTCGAGGAACTCCCTGGTTGCGCACCACCTCGAGCTGCTCGCCCCAGCGCCCGGCGAGGTCGGCGACGATGCGCTCGCGCACGTCGTCGTCGCGCACCCGCATGGGCACCCCGATGAAGCGGTGCCCGCTCATCTCCCCGGGCGTCATGGGGACGAACACCTGGAGGATCGGGGAGATCTCGTGGTAGGTGTCCGAGATGATGTAGTCGGTCTCCAGGGTGGTGGCGAAGACCGTCAGCCCGTCGATCCCTGGAGGGACATGACGATCTCGTGCGCCAGGCCGTCGGGCAGGAAGCGGGATGTCAGCACGCGGTAGTCGCCGTCGGCGAGCACCGCGCCGGTGAAGGCGACCGCGTAGTCGAAGGCGACGCCCTCGGGTTCGAGGGTGTCGCGGGTGGCGAAGACGGACTTGCCGGTGTCCACCACGAGCAGGTTCCCGGCCGCCCTCCACCGCCTCGCGGCGTCGAGGTCGGCGGGGGAGACCTTCCGGTCGAACAGGATCGTGCCGTCGAGGTCGGTGGCGATGAGCTGGGGCATGGGCGTTCCTCGGGTTTCCGGCGCGTGCGGATGTACGGGCCGCTGCGGTCGTGTCGAACGGCGGGCTGCCGGGGGAGTGTCCCCGGCGGCCCCGCATCGGCGCTCGCGGCGCGGCGCGGCGTCACCCCAGGAAGCCGCTCCAGGCGCCCAGGATGCCGATGGCGAACATGCCCATGATGATCCACAGGGCGTTGATCTTCTTATTGAGCAGGTACATGCACGCGAAGGTCAGGCCGAGCGCGGCGGCGCCGGGCAGCAGGTTGTCCAGGATGTTCTGGAGGGTCGTCACGGTGACGATGCCCGGTCGTCTGGTCGGTCGCCGTGGAGACGACGAGGGGGAACTTGATGGTCGTCCACTTGGAGACCAGGGCCCCCATGACGAACAGACCGGTGATGGCCGCGATCTGCGTAATGCGCTTGAGCTGGCCGCCGCCGACCTCGGTGACCATGGCGGTGCCGCGCTCGTAGCCCAGCCTCAGGCCGTACCAGCGCACGAGGACGCGGATGACGTTGATGCCGAAGAAGTAGACGAGCGGGCCGAGCCAGGAGCCGGTGGCCGCCAGGGATGCGCCCGAGGGCCCCCAGCACCGGGCGGGCGGTGCCCCAGAAGATGGGGTCGCCGACGCCGGCCAGCGGCCCCATGAGGCCGATCTTGACGTTGGTGATGGTGTCGTCCTCGATGCCCTCGCCCTTGGCGCGCTGCTCCTCCATGGCGGCGGTGACGCCGAAGACGACCGAGGAGATCCACGGGTGGGTGTTGTAGAACTCCAGGTGGCGCTTGAGCGCGGCCGCCTGCTGGGTCTTGTCGTCCGGGTAGAACTTCTTGATGGCGGGCATGAGGGTCAGGCAGAAGCCGATGGCCTGCATGCGCTCGAAGTTGAAGGACCCGAGCAGGAAGGTGGAGCGCCAGTACATGCTCCGCAGGTCCTTGGTGGTGAGCATGCGCTCAGGGGGCGGAGGTGTTCGCCTCGGTGGTCATGATCGTGCTTCCTTCCGCGTTCAGTCGAGCTCGTCGTCCAGGTCGTCATCGAGGTCGTCGTCCGAGCCGCCACCGCCGCCCGCGGCGGCGGGCTGGGGCAGCCGCACGGCCTCGTGGAACTCGGGGTTGAGCTGGACGTAGATGAAGGCCAGGCAGAGGCCGAGGATGCCCAGGGCGACGAGCGTGACGCCGGTGGGGACGGTGCTGACGACCCACTTGGACAGATCGCCCCACTGACTCAGGTCGGCCCGCCCTTCGGGTCGGCGATCGACCCGCCCCGGCCATTGTGGTGGAGAAGGTGGCGACGACGAAGCCGATGAAGAAGAACGGCATGAGCTTGCGCGCCTTCATCATATTGATGACCATGGCGTAGCCGACGACGACGATGAAGCCGCCGGCGATATGCAGGCCGTTGGTGATGACGGCCGGAATGGCCTCGAGGGCTTTTCCACGCTGTCGCCGGAGGCGAAGAAGGCGACAGCGGCGGTGGGCACGGCCACGCGCAGGCCCTGGAGGGACAGGGCGATGAAGTGCATGACCTCGATGCCCCGCATATTGGCCCGGTCGGCGAGCCTGTCCACCCGGTGGGCGAAGAAGACGTTGACCGTGCGCACGAAGATGGTCAGGGCCCTGGCCCGCGACGGCCAGCGGAACCGCCACGGCGATGGCCCTCGTCCCTGGACTGCCCGCCGGCGATGACGATGACGGTGGACACGGTCGAGGCCAGGGGCGGCGTCAGGGGCCATGGCGGCGCCGACGTTCATCCAGCCCAGGCTCAGCAGCTCCAGGGCCCCGCCGACCATAATGCCGGTGGTCGGGTCGCCCAGGGCCAGGCCGGTGAGGGTGCAGGCGATGATCGGACGGTAGAACATGCGCTCGTCCAGAACGGAGTCGCAACCGGCCAGGAAGGCCACGAGCGTCACGAGGATGATCTGGACCATGCTGATATCTTGCATGAGTCTGCTTTCTGCGGATATGACGGGAGAGGGCGGGAGGATGATCACCGGACGGGCCCGGGAGCTCTCGGCGTCGGCGCTCCTCCTCGAGCGCCATCGCCGCGGCCCGGTCGCGGCGATGGCGCCACGACCGGGCGGGCGTTTTTCAGGAGATGAAGCCCTTGGACTTCAGGGCCTCCATGAGATCCGAGCGGCCGGTCGAGGGGACCCTGCTGGATGTACTGGGTGATGCCGCGCTTGTCGATCTCCTGGAAGGCCTTGGCGTCCTCGTCCGAGATGTAGACGGCCTGGGACAGGGCCTTGGTGCCCTGCTTGAAGGTCATGCCGCCGACATTGACCTCGTCCGCCTTGACGCCCAGGTCGAGCAGCCGGACGACGTCCGCCGGGGTCTCCACGACGATGACGGTCTTGAGGCTGGCGTACTTCGGGTTCTTGTAGACGCGGGCGGCCTTCTCCACGCCCAGGACGTGGACCTTGACCTTGCCGCCACCGGTCTGGAGCATGAGCGTCTTGCGCAGCTCGTCATTGGCGGCGCCGTCGGACACCGCGAGGATGGCCTCGGCCCCGAGGGTCCCCGCCCAGTTGTTGGCCACCTGGCCGTGGACCAGGCGTGAGTCGATGCGCAGGAGCTTGATATCCATCAGAGCTCGTCTCCTTCGTCGTCGGATTCGGTGGTGGTGGGGGTGAAGATCTCGGAGAGGACCTTGACGCCGCCGGCTCCGGCGGTCCGGGCCGTCTCGACCAGCTCGGGCAGGGTCCCGCCGATCATGCGGCGGCCGAGGACCTCGATGAGCATGGGCAGGTTGACGCCGGTGACCACGTCGGCGTCCTCGCGCTGCGCGGCGAAGCGGGCCGCCGCGTTGTACGGGCTGCCCCCGAGCAGGTCCACGAGGATCAGGTAGTGGTCGCTCGAGGACTTCTCGACGGCGGCGGCGTACTTTGGCGAGCAGGTCGTCCGGGCCCTCCGAGGGTCGAAGGTGACGGCGACGAGGTCCTCCTGGGGCCCGCGATCATGGCGGACGAGGCGATCAGCCCCTCCGCCAGATGACCGTGGGCGGCGACAATGACAGCGACCATGGGCGCCTTAACCTCGATCTTTCATCGTCTGGTTGGGTGGGGTTGGGCGGCGTCGTTGCCGGTGCTGCGGGGTTGATTGTGGCATGGGGGTGTGGTGGTTCGCCGCGCGTGGTGGGGGCGCGGTGGTCGGTGGTGCTCGGGGGCGGGGCGGCCGGCCTCCGGGGTCAGGGGGCGTCCTCAGGGGCGGGGGCCGGGCTTATGGGGCGGGCAGGGTCTGGAGGCGGCCGATGCCCTGGAGGAGGAGATGGGTCCAGGGTGGTCGGCCCTGTAGCGGATGAGGTGCGGCGGGCGTGGCGGGCGATGGTGGCGGGGATGTGCATCAGCCGGGCGCGGATCGTCCTGGGCTCCCACCGTCTGGCGCGGTGGCCGGTCAGGGCGAGCAGCTGGGACCAGGCGAGCAGGTCGTGGGCCAGGGCCACGATCTGGCACCAGATGCGGTTGGGCGCGAAGCCCTGCAGGGGGAAGGAGCCCAGGCCGGTGTCCTTGGCGCATCTGATGCGGTCCTCGCACCTGGCCCGCAGCCGGTGCCTGACTTCGAGGTCGGCGAGCTGCCCGGTGCGCGTGTTGGTGGCCAGGGCGGTGAGCCGGTATCCGCCCACGTCGTCGAAGCGCAGCCGGGCCCCGGGGTGGGGTCGTTCGCGGCGCATGATGACCCGCATGCCCTCGGGCCATCCGGTCAGGTCCAGCAGGTCGGTGATCTCGGCGACGTCGGCGCCCTGGCGGGGGTCGCCGTCGGCGTTGTACGCGGGCGCCCAGGTGCTCTCGGGGATCTTCGCGTAGATGTCGGGCGTGCGGTCGGGGAGCTTGAACCCCACCGAGTAGGACACCCTGCGGCGGGCGAGGAACCCCACGGTCTCCTTCGTGCCCCCGGCCCCGTCGATGCGCACCAGGGACCTTTCTGCCGGGCCTGGATCCCAGTCCGGCCTGGGCCAGGGCCCGCGAGATCACCTCGATGTGGTCGGCGGCGGTGTTCGCCCCCGCGTTGCCCGGCCGCAGCATGATCGCCGCGCACTCCCCGGCCCCGTCGGCCCCGTGGTCGAACCAGGCGGTCAGGGGTGGTAGCCGAAGCCCCCTGAACGTGGGGGCCGCGCCCTCCCTTGGCCGAGTGCGCCTCCACCAGGGTGGCGTCCACGTCGATCACCAACGGGGACGCGGCGCTGATCCCCGCGGTGGGGGCGTGCTCCCCGGCCAGGTCCCACACCCTGCGCCGCACCTCCCCCAGGCCGCCTCCACGGCCGCCTCGACCGCGTCGGCGTCCCCGGCCAGGGTCTTGATAAGCCGGCACACCGTGGGGTCGGAGGCGACCGGCCCGAAGAGCTCCCCCTGGCTGCAGCACGGCCCAGGTCCGACAGGTGATCGCCGCCCAGGGCCGCGCACAGGGCCAGATCCGCCACGATCTTGCCCGGGTCGTGCACCGCCAGGGCCTGCGCCAGGGCGCCAGGGGCCCCCGACAGCGGGTGTCCAGGCCTGTGGCCCGCACCGTCCCGGTCAGCAGCCTCGCCCCGGCCGGACCCACCGCCGGAACCTCCCCGCCTCCGCGCCCGCCTGCGGGTACAACCCGGTACCATTCGTCACGAGGGTGCCCTCCCCCTGAGAATCTCGGATGTCAGCAACCCGCATTATCCCAGGAGAAGGAGCACTCACCCACCCCCGGCACCCCACGATGAAAAACCGAGGTTAACCTCCGGGTGTGTCGGTGCGATCCGGGATCGATCGCACCGCGGCGCGCGGGGCCGACGGAGGCGCGCTGACCGCGGGACACTGTGCATCTGATGCTAGAACCTTTATCTGCAGCGCATCCCGCGCCATATATACGTCACATCCTGCCGCGTCGCACCTCCGAACGGGAAGTCAGTAAAAATCGACGGACAAGTCATCTGACGTCAGAAGGGGTGGAGTCCCGGCGGAGTCGTCCTGCGGCCCGACGGCGTCGGACCACGGCGCCCGGCCGTGCCCGCGCCCGCGGCGGTGGGGCGATCAGGGCGTCCGGGCGGCGGCGACGGCCGGGGTCCGTCTGCGCCCGCGGCGACGGCGGAAGGGCGGTCCGGACCGCCGTGCGGACCGAGGGCCGGGGCGGTGCGCCGGAAGAGGATGACGGCCCGGGTACCGCCGTGCGCGGACCGGGGGAGCGGCGGCGTCGATGCGCTCATCCGATGGGTCCACCCGGCGCCGGGGCGGACCGGGATCCTCCGCGGGACGGGGCGTCGCCAATATTATGACCGACCGGCGGACCTCCGATCGGCCGATTGACGCGGATCGGCCCGCGGGTCATGGTAATGCCATTATTACTTCCTCTCCGCATCGACCCCTCGCCCTTCCTCATCCCGATTCTTCGGAGGTTCTCGTGAAATCCACTCGCGCGGTGCGTATTCTCGGCGCCGTGACGGTAACTATTCTTCTCGGCTGGGTGATGATTTCGCCCGCTCCGGCCGACGCCGAGCCCGTCGTCCCGGGCCCGCAGTCGTCGCGGTGCAGCAGGACAGCCGCATCACCGTCAATGAGAATGCGCTCGACCACAGGCGCTACCCCGACACGCTGTGCTCCTACCGCCGGGTCGGGAGATGGACCAAGTGGTGGTGCGTCTGGCTGCGCTGACCGGGTCGGGGAAGCGGGCCGGTCCCATCCCTCGCCCGGCGCCGCCCTCCGGTTCCGCCACCCGGAGGGCGGCGCGGGCGCGTCCTGGCGGCGGCGGGCGATGAGTGGGCGATGAGTGCCGCAGCGCCCGCAGCGGCACTCCCGCCCGCCTGAGCCTGCCATGCCCCGCGCCCGGCTCTCACGCGGGGGCTCCCGTCCACGATCGGCACACCCCTCACACTGGCCGGACGGCCTCAGGGCCGCAGGGGCGACGGGCGCGATGCCCGCGTAGGAGGCCGCGGCGCCCGCGGACAGGACCGCCGTCGAGCCCGCGCGCATGCCCTCATTCACCGCGTCGGGAAGCCGTGGCCCGCGGCGAGCGCCGCCGCGAGCACGCCGACCGCGGCGTCTCCGGCTCCCGTCGTGTCGACGACCGGTCCCAGGTCGATCGCCGGGACGTGCACCGCGCCCTCGTCCGAGGCCCGCGCGGCGCCGTTCCCGCCGAGCGTCACGAGCACGCGGGGATGCCCTGCTCGTGCAGCGCCACCGCCGCGGAGACGGCCTCCTCGGCCGTCTCGGGCGCCGGAGCCCCCAGGACGAGCCCGCACTCGCTCTCATTGACGACCAGGACGTCCACGCTCGCCAGCGTCTCCGCCGGGATCGGGTAGACGGGGGCCAGGTTGAGGACCACCCTCGCCCCGGCCGCGTGCGTCCAGGCGATGACGGCCTCGTTGACGGCCGGGGGGATCTCGCCCTGCAGGACGACGACGTCGTCGGGCGCGAGCTCGACCTCCGCGGCCGCCTGCTCCCCGGCGACGCGGCCGTTGGCCCCGGCGTCGAGGATGATCGTGTTCTCCCCGGCCGCGCTGACGGTGATGAAGGCGATTCCGCTGGTGATCTCCTCGTCCGTGCGCAGGGCGGAGACGTCCACGCCGTGCTCGCGCAGCTCCTCGCGCAGGGCGATGCCCGACGCGTCGCCGCCGACGCGGCCGACGAACAATGCGGTGGCCCCTGCGTGGGCGGCCGCCGCGGCCTGGTTGGCCCCCTTGCCGCCCAGGCGGTAGGTGGTGGAGGTGCCCGAGAGGGTCTCGCCCGGCTGGGGAAGCGGTCGACCGTGACCGTGATGTCCTGGTTGATGGAACCGACGACGATGACGCGTCCCATGATGAGCTCCTTCGCTTCGGCGGGTGAGTCGTCACGGGTGGATCGTAACCGCCGGATCCGGACACAGGATTGCACATGCTGTACATGTGCGATATAAACAGTGTGCATATCGTCCTCTCCCGGACGTCCGGGACGCCCATGTACGAGCAGATCGTCGACCAGATCCGTCAGGCCATCTGGTCCGGCGACCTGCCCGCCGGGACCCGCTGCCCTCGCTGCGCCGGCTCGCGAGGGACCTCGAGGTCTCCCTCATCACCACCACCCGCGCCTACAACGACCTCGCCGCGGCCGGCCTCATCGCCAACCAGGCCGGCCGCGGCAGCTTCGTCCTCCCCAGGACGAGGCCGAGACCCGCGAACGGCTCCTCGCCCGGCTGGACGCCCAGCTCGACGACGCCGTCGCCACCGCGCGCCTGGCCGGCCCTCGACCTGCCCGACCTCCACGAAAGGACCGCACGACGATGGACCGAGAAGAAGCAGACCGGCGGGAAGCCGGCCGAGAAGGAGTGAACGGCCCGGCGCCCTGCGGACGCGGCCCGCCCGGCGCCCGCCGGCGCCATCCGCCTGACGCCGTCGTGCGCCGGCAGGGGACCTTCACCCTGGGGGCCCCTCGACATGACCGTGCCCACCGGCCTGGTCACCGGCTTTCGTCGGCCCCAACGGGGCCGGGCAAGACCACCGCCATCAAGGCGATGCTCGGCATGGTCGGCATCGACGCCGGTTCGATCAGCGTGCTCGGCGGCGCCCCCGGGGACCCGCCACGGGCGCATCGGCGTCGTCCTGGACCGCCTGGCCCTGTCCCTGGACTGGACGGCCGTCTCCGCCGCCCGCAGCCTGGAGCGCTTCTACCCCGACTGGGACCGGGACCTGCTCGACGACCTCCTGACCCGCCTGGACGTGCCGGCCCGGGTCAAGATCAAGGACCTGTCGCGGGGCAGGGCGTCAGCTCCAGCTCGCCCTCGCCCTCGCCCACCGCCCCGAGCTCCTCATCCTCGACGAGCCGACCTCGGCCTGGACCCCGTCGCGCGCCTGGAGGTCCTCGACATCCTCCGCGACTTCCTCATCGCCGAGGGGCGGACGGTCCTCTTCTCCACCCACATCACCTCCGACCTGGAGCGCATCGCCGATCACCTCCACATCATCGGGGCCGGCCGCACCCGCTTCGCCGGGACCCTGCCCGACCTCGTCGAGCAGTGGGCGATGGCCCGCGGCCCCGTCTCCGCCCTGACCCCCGAGGCCGAGGCCGTCCTCGTCGGAACCCGGCGCAACGGGGCGGGCGCCTTCGCGGGGCTCATCAGGACCGCAGACACCGCCGTCTTCGGCCCCGACGTCCTCATCGAGCCCCCGTCCATCGACGAGGCCGTCGTGGCCATGACCCGCGGCCCGGAGCCCGACCGCCGCAGCGCCCGCTGCCCGCCGCGGAGCACCTGAGAGAAGCACCGGAAGAATCATCGAGAAGGGCACCGACATGCACGTCATCTGGAACCCTGCTGCGCGCGGAGCTGTCCGCCCACGCCGCCACGCTGTGCAGCTTTCGTCGTCGTCGCGGCCATCATCTCCACAGCGAACCTCGTCATGGGCGGGCGACGCCGGCCATCGCCGTGTGCGTCCTGACGGTCGCCTTCCTGCCCAGCGCCCCTGTTCGCGCAGGACGAGCGCGCGCACCTGGACACCATGTACTCGGTTCTGCCGGTGACGCGCGCGCAGTTCGTCGTCGCCCGCTACCCTGCTCGTCGCCCTGATCGTCGCCGCCGCAACCCTTGCGGGCCTCATCGCCGCACGGGTCGACGACGCCGTGCGCGGCCCCTGGACCGGACCTCCGCCCTGTCCACGGTGGGGGTCGCGGGCTGGCCGTGGGGGCGGTCGGCGTGATCGTCGCCATCCAGCTCCTCCTCTTCTTCTCCCTGGGCTATGCGCGCACGGGAATGTATCGCCTACGGCGCGACCAGCGATCCTCATGTTCGCCTTCGGGCTCCTGACCCGAAGCTCCCCGATCTGGCCGCCACCATTATCCGGTGGGCGGGCTCGCCGTGGACCGGGGCGGTCGGGTCGGGGATCGCGGCGGCGGTGCTCGCCCTGTCCGCCATGAGCTCAGTTCGCCTCTACCGGCGCCGGAGCCTGTGACGCCCGTCGGCGCTCCGCGCCTCCTCATCGGATCGCAGCGCACCGGGCAGGCCCCGACTCTGACCGATCGGGCCCTCACGGGCTGCACGATCAGCCGAGGACGTCAAGCACCGCCCCGGATCAACCGCTGGCACAGAACCCGACTCCACCCCACCATCACAACGGAAAAACCGGAACTTGACCAACGCATCCACACCTATAACCCGCCGCATCTCGACGTCGAGCGGCGTTCCCGCGGGTACCGCCTGGTCGTCGACCCCTGCTCGTCGAGGTGTCCGTCATGGCCTTCATCCGCTCCGCCGCGGGTGATCCCCTAGTGCGGTGGTGATTCCCGCGAGGCTCCTCCGCCGCGGACTCGGGCGCGGCTGCGAATGCTGCTGCGCACCACCTCATCCGCCCCATTCGTTTTCGCTGCGGGCGCAGGCGGACCCGTGGCGGGAGGTCCGGCGGCTCAAAAAAAGGTGGCTGTCGCATATCTTTCACCCTTCGTCCCGCGCTCCTCCCATCACGAAATGGCGCAATGACGCCATTCCCCCATGAGCGCAGGAGTCGCCGCGCACCCGAAAGTTAAGCGCCGGCCACGCTTTTTCCCGCCCGCCGTCGCCCCGAACCGCGATGGCGAGATCGGCCGGGTGATCGTCGGGGCAGCCCGGGCGGCATCGGGCGGTTCCGGCGCCCCGCTTCGCCTCGATAGCGCATCCCGCATGGTGGGACGGCGTCTCGCATGTCGTGACGCGCCCCGGCTCGCGAGATCGTCACCCAACCCGCGAGCATCGTCACTTAACCCGCGAGATCGTCACTTAACCCGCGAGCACGTACTCGGCAGACGTGCTCGCGGGTTGCGTGACGCTCGGCGGTCACCCGGCGATCTCGTGGACCGCGGCGCCCAGCGCCGCTGCGCCCGGACGCCGAGATCGCACTCCGCCCTCGGGAACGACGGTCGGACCGCCGTGGTCCAGCGGAACGCAAGTGGTCCAAGGAGAGCGCCACCATGAGCCCACTGAATAACCTTCGGGGCCCCACTCCCGCCCACCTGACCGGGCCTCAGGACATGAGCGGCAGGTCGAGGTCGTAGGCGAGGACGATCGCGCGGGCGAGGGCCTTCTCCTGCGCGGGGCTGAGGAGGCCGAGCGTCCGGCCCAGGCGGCTGCTCAGGATCGTCAGGACGTTGTCGAGGCTGATCGCGCAGGCATGGTCGAGCCCCTCGGCGGGGCCCCACCGACCTCGGCTTGAGACCCCTTGACGGTCGAGGTGATGGGCGCGACCGTCACCTTCGTCATCGCCTCGCGTGCCGCTGCACGGGTGAGGACGACGACGGGGCGGGTCTTGTCGAGCCTGGCCAGGCAGACCTCGCGCACGTCAGTCCTCAGGGGCAGGACGCTGGTCGGTGCTCCAGGCGACGAGCTCATCGAGGTCGTCGGCGGGGCCCTCGCGGTGCAGGATCGTGAGGTCGCGCAACGCGGCCCGGCGGCGCATCTCGCGCTCAAGGGCCTCGGTGACGAGAGGCCCGGCTCGGAGCGACCCCGGCGGAGACGGCCTCGTCGAGGAAGGTGACGACGTCGTCGGGCAGCCTCACGGCGATCTGGGTGCTCATGAGCTCAGGATAACGTCATGCATCCCGAAATGGGATTCGTAGGAGGTGCCGCGCCGGCGGAGCTCAGCGGTCCTGCTGATGAGCAGAAGACCGGCGCCGATCGGAACGAGCGCACTGCGCACGCTCGGCTCGGCGTCGACGAGGGCGCGAAGTCGGCCACCTGGTCGGCGTGCGAGACGCAGTTGTCGACGACGAGCAGGCCCCGCCGGGGGCGAGCGCCCGCAGGAGGTCGGCCCAGTAGGAGGCGTAGAGGCCGCGCTCGGCGTCGAGGAAGATGAGCGGCCAGGAGGCGTCCGCCTGATCGGCCAGGACCTGGCCCGCGTCGGCGACGAGCTGCTCGACGACGTCGCTCACGCCGGCGGCGGCGAGGTCTCGCGGTCGCCTCGGCGGCGCGTCCGGGGTCGAGATCGACCGTGGTGACCCGTCCGTCCGGCTCGACGGCGTCGGCCAACCAGATCGTCGAGTAGCCGTTGGACGTGCCGAGCTCGAGGACGCGGTCGGCGCCGGCGGTGCGCACGAGGAGGGCGAGCAGCTCCGCGCTCTCGGGCTCGAGGTTGCGGCGGCGGTCGAGGCGGTCGGCTGGGCCGCGTCGAGACCCGGCCCTCGGACCACAGGCGGTCGAGGAGGACGCGGCGGCCGGTGTCCATGGCGGGAGTCTTGCAGCGCCGGGCCCCGGCGGCAATTGCCGCGGGTGCCGCGGACCCGGTCGCCGGCGCGCAGTGCGAGGCGCTGGAGCCTGTCTGCACGCCGCATACCGCGCTTCGTCGTCGGGATGCGGCGGTGCGCCGTCACCACCGTCGAGGACGGCGGGGAGGTCGCCATCGACTATTTGGCTGGGGCGGCTCGTTACGCCCTTTTCTCTACGCCCCTTCACCCTCCACTGTACGAGGAAAAGGGGCGTAGCCGAGGGTGAAGGGGCGTAGCGAGATGAACCGGCGTAGTAGACGAACCCTGCGGACGCCCGAGCTATCCAGCAGGGCGCGCACCATCCGCCGGTCTCGCGTGCATTTTTCGCCGTGATACCTCATGACTTCCGGCAGTGCCGGAAGCCATGAGGCATCCACAGTTTCGGTCGGTCTCGGTGAGCTCTCAGTTGCGGGCGTCGGTGCGATTGAGCGCAAGGGTCGTGGCGGCGATGACAATGCCCGTGAGGATCGCGGCCGTCCCGACCGTCGCCGCGGCACTGCCCCAGGTGAGGTCCTGGACGGTGAAGCCCGTGGCCGATCCTCTCCAGGGCCCCCGATCTGGGTGGTCCGCGTCACCAGTGCGTGGGGCAGCAGCCAGATCCCCGGCACGTGCGCCAGCAGCATCGTGGTGCCGACTCCCGTCAGGCACAGTCCCGCGGCGACGGGCAGGGCGAAGGACCGGGTGAAGGCCGAGATCGCCGACTGCAGGGCGCACACCGGCGCGCAGGCCACGGCGGTCAGAGCGCCGGCGGCGAGGCAGAGCCCCGGCGGCGCGCCCGGAAGGCCCAGGGCGCCGACACCGACGGCCGCCACGGCCAGGACCAGGACGAGTTGCATGCCCGATGCGAGCAGCCAGATGGCGGCGGTCTTGGCGACCACCGTCCGCCACGTGGGCACGGGCGTGCTCATGAGGACGTTCCAGTTAGAGCCCCGGTGCTCCACGCGCCACACGAGAGAGGCCAGCACCGCCAGCCCGACCGGGAGCAGGGCCATGCCGTAGAAGCCGACGGACCGGATCCACAGGAGCCGCCAGCCGTCGGGCCGGACGAAGATGCAGGCGCTGACGACCGAGGCCACCGGCAGGAGCACGACCACCGCCCAGCTCGTGGAGCCGCGCAGCTTGAGGATTTCAGCGAGAACGGGTTTCATCTCAGACCTCCCGACGGTCCAGGTGCGCGGTGACGGCCAGGAAGAGCGCGGTGCCGGCCACGGCCAGGGCGGCCAGGAGCCCCGGTGCGCGTCCAGATCGACCAGGTCCTCGCCGACGAAGTCGGCAGGGGGCGACGAGACCGTAGGCGGTCCACGGGCTCAGGCACCGCACCCAGGCGGGCATGATCTGGGAGAAGAGGCCCAGAAGGGTCCCGATGATCCCCAGGGCCAGCGGCCGAGCTGGTTGTCCGCCCTGGCGGAGGCCAGCAGCTGGACGGCGAGGACGGCGAGGTCGATGACCATGAGGGGAGACCACGAGCCCGACAAGACGGGCCGCTGAAGGGGCGGCTGCCGATCGCCGTGCCGAGGGCCGCCACGATGGCGCCCCAGACCGCGGGCACGGGCGCGTGACGAGCAGCCCGAGGGCGAGGAGCTTGGCCCGGCACAGCCGCCCCGGGGCGGCGCCCGCGGGGCGGAGGCCCCACCCGCCGCCGCCCGAGTGCTCGATCTCCACCTGGCGGCTGGCCGCGACGGCCAGAAGGACCGGGGCGACGAGCATGGCGGAGGAGTGCAGGAGACCATGAGCAGCCTCCACCCGCAGCCGTCGGCATCCAGCCGGTGGTCGGGCAGGCCTGAGCCCATGGCCCAGGCCACGGTGAGGGCGGCCCCGCCGCCCAGGAGGAGGGCCACGACGGCCCCGATGCGCAGGTGGCGCATCTTGGCGAACTCGTTGCGCAGCGCGCGAAGGCCGAGGGCGGTGTTCACAGTCCGCCTCCCGGGTGAGGGCCATGAAGACGTCCTCCAGGCTCCGCTCCTCCTGGCGCACCGCGTACACGCCGATGCCCTCCCTCACGAGGACGGCGACGGCGTCGGCCGTGGCCCGGCGCGTCAGACCGGGGATCCGCAGCAGGTCGCGGTCGCGGACCGGCGCGGCGCCCCGGGCGGCCAGAAGGCCGGAGGCGGCCGCCGGGTCCGAGCACTCCAGGAGCGTGTCCGGCGCGGAGGCGCCCGCGAGCTCGGCGCGAGTGCCCTGGAAGATCAGGGCGCCCCGGGCGATGATGCCCAGCACGGTGGCGGTCCGGTCGATCTCGCCCAGCAGGTGGGAGGAGACCATGACGGTCACGCCGTCGGACGCCAGGTCGCGCACCAGTCGGCGGATCTCCTCGATGCCCGCCGGGTCGAGGCCGTTGACGGGCTCGTCGAGGATGAGCAGCGAGGGCGGCGCGAGCGCCATGGCGATCCCCAGGCGCTGCTTCATGCCCAGGGAGTACTCGCGGACCCTCTTGCCCATCTGCCCGCCCATGCGGACGGCGTCCACCGCGCGCGCACATCCCGGTCGGGCAGGTCGAGCAGCCGCTGGAGGATCCGCATGTTCTCCGCCCCGTGAGATGCCCGTAGCCCGGCGGGGACTCGATGAGGGCCCCGATACGGGCCAGATGACGACGGCGGGTGCGGCGGGTCATGGGCTCGCTGTCGATGAGACCCGCCCGCCGGTGGGCCGCACGAGGACAGGAGCATCTTCATGGTGGTGGACTTGCCCTCGAGCCGTTGGGGGCCGAGGAGCCGTAGACCGCGCCCGGGGGATGCGCAGGTTCAGCCCGTCGACGACGGTCCGCCCCCTCGTAGCGCTTGGTCAGGTTGAAGGTCTGGACGAGATCGTTCATGCCCTCGAGCATTTCTCGGGCGTCGGCGTCCGGGCCTCCGTCCCGCGGGACCAGACGGGCCTATGCGTATCGCATACGCCCGCGCGCCCGCCTCCTCCCGCTCGGCCTCCGCCACCCGGGGCGAGTGGCGATCGCCGCCGAGCTGCAGGTCGCAGCTCGATCCTCCGCCACCCGGGGCGAGCGGCGGAGGCGGCTACCGTCTCTGCCCGGGGCGAGCGGCGGGGCGGCTACCTCCTGCCCGGGGCGAGCGGGCTGTCGTCGGCGCCGCGCCCGCGCCCCGGGCGACCAGCCCGACTCGTAGGCCAGCACGACCGCCTGCGCCCGGTCCCTCAGCTCCAGCTTGCCCAGGATCCGGCTGACGTGGACCCGCACCGTCCCCTCGGCGACCGACAGCTCCCGGGCGATGCCCCCGTTGGTCAGGCCGCGGGCCAGCAGGAGAGCACCTCGCGCTCGCGGGCGGTGAGGGACTCGAGCATCCGCGCGTCCCGTCCCGGCCCGACGGCGGGCGGACGGACGGCGAAGCGCTCCAGCAGACGGCGGGTCGTCGAGGGCGCCATGACCGCGTCGCCGGCGTGGACATGGTGGATCGCGGCCATGAGCTCCTCCAGGAGGCGTCCTTGAGGAGGAAGCCCCCGGCGCGGCGCGGATCGCCTCGAAGGCGTACTCATCGAGGTCGAAGGTCGTCAGCACCAGGACCCGGGGTCCGGGGGCCCGCGCCGCGATCCGGCGGGTCGCCTCGATGCCGTTCATCCGCGGCATGCGCACGTCCATGAGGACGACGTCGGCCTCCCACGCGGGAGATCAGCTCGACGGCCGCCCGCCGTCCTCGGCCTCGCCGATCACTCCCACCTCCTGGCGGGTCTCCAGCAGCATGCGGAATCCGAGCCGGTACATCTCCTGGTCGTCGACCAGGACGATCCTGATGGTCATGCCCCTCCCGGTTCGGACCGGCAGGACGCGCGCAGGGCGAATCCGCCGCCCGGCCGCGGCCCCGCTCGAGGGTGCCGCCGTGGGCGGCGATCCGCTCGCGCATGCCCGTCAGGCCGTACCCCGGGCGGCGACGGCGGATGACCGCCCGTCGGGGCGGCGCGACCCCGCCGGGGTTTCCTCCCGACGCCGCGGCGGGGGAGCGCCGTCGCCGTCGTCGAGCACCTCCACCACGAGATCCTCCCGGCCCCTGTCCACGCGCACCTCGACCCGGCCGGGCGCGCCGGCGTGCCTGCGCGCATTGCTCAGCCCCTCCTGGACCGTGCGGTAGACGGTGAGGCTGAGCCCGGCGGGCAGGTCGAGTCCGCCGAGAACCCTCGAGGCGGACGGGCAGACCGGTCTCGCGGGCCTCGTCGACCAGCGCCTCCAGGTCCTGCGCGCCGGGCCCGGGCGCGAGCCCGGCCGGCTCATCGTCGCGCAGGACGGCGAGCATCCGCCCTCATCTCGCCCAGGGCCTCACGCCCGGTGTCCCGGACGCGGAGCATGCGGCGGCGGCCCGCCTCGGGGCTGGAGGAGGCGGTCGCGGCGGCGCCGTCGGCGACCACCACCATGACCCCAGGCCGTGGGAGACGACGTCGTGGATCTCGCGCGCGATCCGGGAGCGCTCCTCCCGCTCCAGGACCCGGCGGCGCGCCCGCTCTCGCGCAGCCGGTACTCGGCGGCGTCGACCAGGGCGGCCAGGCGGTCGCGGCGCGCGCGGCGAAGGGCCCCTGTGGTCCAGGCCCAGGCCACGGCGATCATGGCCAGTCCGGGAAGGCTGAGCCGGCTGTAGCCCATTCGGAGGGCCGGGGCGAAGGCGATCGGGACCCAGGCCATGACGAGGGCGGCGGCCGTCAGGGAGACCGCCCGGCGGGTGTCCGCGAGGTGGTGGACCATGAGCCCCAGCAGGAGGTCGACGGGGAGGAACCCGCCGAGGGGGCGGCGAGCAGCTGGGCCCAGGTGAGAAGGAGCATGACCGCGAAGGCCGTCAGGGGACGGCGTCGCCTGAGGAGGTAGGCGAGGCCAGGCCCGGGCAGAGCGCCTCCAGCAGCCACGGGACCGGGCCCTGCGCGGGCACGGGACAGGACGAGCTGGTTGTAGGCCAGGACTAGGGCGACGACGGCGAGGTCGATTCCCCTGCGGTGGCGCTCCGGCCAGTGCTGCGGCCCCGGGGCGAGGGCGGTCCTGCACCGCCGTCCGCTCCATCACCGCCACCCGGCTGCGGCCCCGGGGCGAGGGCGGCCTCGGAGGGCGACGGGTCCGACGGCTGGATCGACGGGGACTCGCAGGGGCGCTTCATGCTCTCAGGCTAAAACGCCATCGGCGAGGAGTACGGCATCCGGATCGGCTTCGAGATCCACGTCGGCCTCGGGCGCCGCGGCCCGCGAGCGCGTCCGCCCCGCCGGCGGGGCTGTGCGCCCCGCTTCCCCGCCGTCGCGCCGAACCGGGCCCTCGCGCCCTCCCTCTCCTCTGGTAGAGTTCGCTGGGTTCTAAAGGGAATTGGTGGAAGACGTCTGTGAAAACCGTACGCACGCTCATGCGCAGCCTGCGCGAGTACCGGGGGCCGTCGCTGCAGGCACCGCTGTTCATGGTGGGCGAGGCCGGGCTCGAGTGCATCCTGCCCCTCATAATGGCCGAGCTCATCGACACCCTCACGGGCGGGGCTATGGGCCCGATCCTGCGGATCGGCCTGGCCCTGGTCGTCATGTCGATGGTCTCGCTGGCGTGCGGCGTCATGTCCGGCGTGCGCGCAGCCACCGCCGCCGCCGGCCTGGCCCGCAACCTGCGCCAGGACCTGTTCTTCCGGGTTCAGGAGTTCTCCTTCGCGGACATCGACCGCTTCTCGGCGTCCTCGCTGGTCACCCGCATGACCACCGACGTCACGAACATCCAGAACGCGTACCAGATAATCATCCGCGTCGCCGTGCGCGTGCCCTCTCATGGTCGTCTTCTCGGTCATCATGACCCTGATGATCAACCCGCGGCTGGCGCTCATCTTCATCATCATGCTGCCGCTGCTCGGCGGCGCGCTCATCGGCCTGATCGCCTACGTGTTCCCGATCTTCCGCCGGATCTTCGCGAAGTACGACGCCCTGAACAATTCCGTGCAGGAGAATCTTCCGCGATCCGGGTCGTGAAGTCCTTCGTCGCGGAGGACCATGAGAAGACGAAGTTCCGGGCCGCCTCCCAGGAGGTGCGCGGGGACTCACCCGCGCCGAGAAGATCCTCGCGCTCAACGGTCCGATCATGATCTTCTTCATCTACGCGGCGCTCATGCTCGTCAACCACCTGGGCGCCCGGGTGGTCGTGGACAGCGGCGCCACGGAGCTGACGACCGGCGAGTTCTCCTCGCTGATGACCCTACGGCGTGCAGATCCTCGCCTCGATGATGATGCTCGCCTTCGTCTTCGTCATGGTCTCCATATCGGCGGAGTCCGCCAACCGCGTCGCCGAGGTCCTCGTCCACCGCCCCTCCCTGACCTCCCCGCCGACGGCCCGACCGAGGCGGCCGACGGCGAGGTCCGCTTCGAGGGCGTCTCCTTCCGCTACTCCCGGGAGGCCGAGGCCGACGCCCTGTGCAGGGATTGACCTGACGATCCCTCGGGCACGACCCGCGTCGTGGGCGGCACCGGCTCGGGGAAGACGACGCTCATCCAGCTCGTCTCGCGCCTGTACGACGTGACCGCCGGGCGCTGATGGTCGGCGGCGTCGACGTGCGCGACTACGACCTGGCCGGGCTGCGCGACGAGGTCGCCGTCGTCCTGCAGAAGAACGTCCTGTTCGCCGGCACCGTCAAGGAGAACCTGCGCTGGGGCGACCCCGACGCCACCGACGCCCAGCTCGTCCGCGCCTGCGAGCTCGCCCAGGCCGACGAGTTCGTCCGGCAGTTCCCCGACGGCTACGACACCGCATCGAGCAGGGCGGCACCAATGTCTCCGGAGGCCAGAAGCAGCGCCTGTGCATCGCCCGCGCCCCTGCTCAAGAGGCCGAAGATCCTCATCCTCGACGACTCGACCTCCGCCGTCGACACCCGCACCGACGCCCTCATCCGCCGGGCCCTCGCCCGAGAGATCCCCTGGCACCACCACGATCATCATCGCCCAGCGGCTGAGCTCCGTGGAGCACGCCGACCAGATCATCGTCCTGGATGAGGGCCGCATCCTGGAGCGCGGCACCCACGACGAGCTCATGGCGCTGGGCGGGGAGTACCAGCAGATCCACGCCTTGCAGAACCGCACGGGCCGGAAGAGGAGGTGGCGTGACCATGGCGCGCACCCGCACCGGCGCCGCCGAGGACCGGCGCCCGGGGACGCCCGCGAGCCCGCCGACGACGACGCCCGGCGGGAGTCGGACGACCTGCCCCGCGTCGAGCACCCCGCCCGCCGCCTGCTGGCCTACGTGTTCCGCCACTACCCGTGGCGGCTGATCGTCGTGGCCATCAGCATCGTCATCGCCTCCGTCGCCTCGACGGTCGCCTCGATCTTCATGCAGAGGGTCGTCGACGAGGTCATCACCCCCGGGCTGAGCGCGGGACTCGACGCCGTCATGCCCGTGCTCGTGCGGATCATCACCATGATGGGCGCCGTCTACGCCCTCGGCGTGCTCACGAGCCTGCTGTACTCGCGGATCATGGCCGTGGTCACGCAGGGCTCCCTCAAGCACATGCGCGACGACATGTCGACCGCATGCAGTCCCCTGCCGATCAGAGTACTTCGACACCCACGCCCACGGCGCGGTCGTGTCCACGTACACCAACGACACGGACGCCGTCCGCCAGCTCATCGGCCAGTCGGTGCCCACGCTCATCCAGTCCGGGCTGACCCTGGGCGCCATGCTCGCCATGATGCTCTACTACAGCCTGTGGCTGACGATCCTCGTCGTCGTCGTGGTCGCCGTCATGATCGAGGTCACCCGCAGGCTGGGCGGCGCGTCCTCGCGGTACATGGTCGCCCAGCAGCACTCGCTCGCCACCGAGGAGGGCTTCATCGAGGAGATCATGGGCGGGCAGAAGGTCGTCCAGGTCTTCAACCACGAGGAGGCCGCGCAGGCCGACTTCGCCGCGCTCAACCAGCGGCTCTTCTCCGATTCGGAGAGGGCCAACCGGTACGGCAACCTCCTGGGCCCGGTGGTGGGCAATATGGGCAACCTGCTCTACGTCCTGATCGCCATGGTCGGCGGCCTGCTCATCCAGCTGCGGGTCACCAATATCGGATTCGCCGGCATGGGCGCGATCACCGTCGGCATCATCGTGTCCTACCTGACGATGGTCCGCCAGCTCTCCCAGACCATCAACCAGGCCTCCCAGCAGGTCGCCCTCATCGCCATGGGCCTGGCCGGCGCCGGGCGCGTCTTCGCCCTCATCGACGAGGAGCCCGAGCACGACGACGGGTACGTCGGCCTGGTCGACGCCGTCGAGACGGCCGACGGCGGCGTCGAGCCCGCCGACCGAAAGACGGGCGTGTGGGCCTGGCGCCACCCCCACCGGGCGGAGGGCACGGTCACGTACACGCGGCTGCGCGGCGAGATCGTCATGGAGCACGTCGACTTCTCCTACGACGGCGTCAAGGAGGTCCTCCACGACGTCTCCCTGCGGGCCGAACTGGGCAGAAGATCGCCTTCGTCGGCGCGACCGGCGCCGGCAAGACGACGATCACGAACCTGATCAACCGCTTCTACGACCTCGACGACGGCAAGATCCGCTACGACGGCATCAATATCACCAAGATCGCCAAGGCGGATCTGCGCCGCTCGCTCGGCGTCGTCCTCCAGGACGTGCGGCTGTTCACGGGCACCGTCATGGACAACATCCGCTACGGGCGCCCGGACGCCACCGACGAGGAGTGCATCGAGGCGGCGCGACTGGCCAACGCCGACGGCTTCATCCGCCGCCTGCCCCACGGCTACCGGACGGTGATCTCGGGCGGCAGTTCGAACCTCTCGCAGGGGCAGGCGCAGCTGCTGTCGATCGCGCGCGCCGCCGTCGCCGACCCGCCGGTCATGATCCTCGACGAGGCGACGAGCTCCATCGACACGCGCACCGAGGCCCTCGTCCAGGCCGGCATGGACAATCTCATGAAAGGACGGACGGTGTTCGTCATCGCCCACCGCCTGTCCACGGTCCGCAACTCCGACGCCATTATGGTCCTCGACTACGGGCGCATTATCGAGCGCGGCGGCCACGACCGGCTCATGGAGCGGCGCGGCACCTACTACCGGCTCTACACCGGGGCCTTCGAGCTCGAGTAGTCTCGCGGGCCGCCAGGGCCCCGGCGCCGATGACTAACGAGGTGAAGAACATGGCGGGCCCCTCGATCATGAGCACGACGCCCGGCGGGATGTTCCCCGATGAACATCCTCGTCCGCGCGTCGTGAGTGACGAATATCAGCGCCTTCCCGCCGGGAGTCGTGCACGGGCGGGCGTGGTCGTGGGCAAGCGCCGCGGGTCGGGCGACGACCGCGGGAGCGGGTCGGTCCTGTGCTCGTCGAGATGTGCATTCTGCATTCGAGAGGTGCGTTTTGCACTCGAGATGTGCGGTTAGAGTGCCCGCTCGAGTGCGAAGTGCACGTCTCGGCGCCCGAGGGAGTGGACTGGACCGGGGACTGGGGGTCGGTGACCCCGCCGCTGCGGCCCGGGCGTCGGCGGGGAGGAAAAAGGTGGCCGGCGCATATCTTTCGGGTGCACGGCGGCTCCCGCGCTCACGGGAATGGCGTCATTGCGCCACTTCTGGATGGGAGGGGCGCGGGGCGAAGGGTGAAAGATCCGCGTCGGCCACCTTTTTGAGTCAGCCGTGCCGCCCACCACCGGTCCGCCCGCGCCCGCGACGAGACGGGCGGGTGAACGGGACGGATGTGGCGACGGCCCGCGCGCAGCGGTGTTCATGGGTCCGCCCAGCGCCTGCGGCGGGTGCCCAGTGACGGTCGGGTTCGGCCGCGGGGCCGGAGCGCGGAACCGCGGCGCGTCGTCAGCGCGGAGGAGGGCGGAGGGCGCCGCCAGCCGGCGGGCGTGGTCGAGACCGGCGAGGACCGTCGGATCGGCCTCCAGGCGGGCCGCCCGGGCCGCCAGGCGCGCGACCCGCTCCTCGGCGCCCGGGTCCCGGGCCGCGCGAAGACGCTCCAGCGCCTCCGGGCCGCCGTCCGGCCGCGCCCAGGCGCCGTCGGCCCCGCGGACGTCGTCGTGGGCGACGCCCCCGGAGCGGTCGACGACGGTCAGCCGGTGCAGCTCGGGGCAGTCCCGCGCCGCCGCCAGCGTCCGCTGGGGTCCCCGGTATCCCCGCGTCGTGCGCGGCCAGGGGCGTCCACCGGGCGGGCTGCCCGACTCCAGGGCGCTGAGGTACCGATCGATGCAGCCGGTCCACGAGTCGACCTCGGGCACGCCGAGGATCACCAGGTGCGTGGTCGCGCCCGCCGCGGCGAACTGGCGGATGGTGCCCAGCGTCGTCTCCGGGGAGCGCAGCGTGCCCTCGACGATCGCGCAGTAGCGGTGCCGGGCCGCGTGCTCCAGGGACCGCCTCACCAGCCAGCCGGCGAGCTCGGCCGTGACCGCGGGCATGAGATCGGGGTCGGGGAGGACACCAGGCCCGGTAATCCGGGTGGTAGGGACGGAAGTCATCGCCGATGATTGGGACGAAGGACCGACCTGCGTAGAAGGATCTCCTCGTCGCCGCGGTCGCACGGGTCTTCCCCGCGCCCGGCTGCGCGCCGATGGACAGGAGAACCGGATGCAGGGACGGCGCCTCGGAGCTGAAGACGTCCACCTCGACGTCCTCCCAGATGCTCTCCCTGTGCTCGTCGGTCAGCGGCGACATCATGCTGCACTGGGGGCGAGTGCCCGAAGCCTCTGGATCTGCTCGCGAGTGCGCTGCCAGTGCTTCATCGTCTCGATCATGGCGTTGCGATCGTCCGGGTCGACGTCCGAGCGCTCGCGACGCAGGTCCTGTATCTGCCTCTCCAGAACACGGCCTCGTCGCGGTCGCCGTCGTTCTTGGCGCGATCAACGAGGGCTGATGTACTCGGCGGCGAGGATTGTGCCCTGCTCGTAGAAGACGTCGTACAGGACGTTGATGTCGGTCTCGCTCCAGTCGAAGTCGCTCACGGTTCCTCCTCTCGCGGCCGCGGACCCCGGCACCAGGGGCGGCGGGCCGGGCCGTCCGCGGTCCCCGGCACCAAGGGTAGCGGGCGGGACCTCAGAGCACCACGTCCTGCGCGGGCCGTGACCGCCATAATGGTCAGCGCCGGACCCTCCGTCGAACCGGTCGGGAGGAACGCGGCGTCGGCGACGAACGGGCTGGGCGCGTCCCAGGCCTGGCACGCGCCGTTGAGGACCGGGGCGGCCGTCGCCGGGGAGCCCGCCGGGGACCGGTCAACCGCTCGTGCAGCGCCAGGCGAACTCGTGGATGAGGGCGCTGGTTCGCGCCCGCACTGCACTCGTCGCCCGCCCGGCGTGCCCGCCCTCCGCCGTCTCCAGGTAGAAGACCCGGCCGCCCAGCTCCTCCAGCCGGTGCGCCATCGCGCGCGCGTGCCACGGGTGCACCCGGTCGTCCTCTGCGAGGTCACCAGCAGCACCGGCGGATACTCCACGCCCTCGCGCAGGCGGTGCAGCGGGGAGTGCCCCGCATCCACGCCCACTGCTCCGGGTCGTCCGGGTCCCCTGAACCTCCACCCACGACGCCCCCGACAGCAGCCGCGAGTAGCGCCCAGATCCGTCAGCGGCACCTCCATGACCGCGGCCCCCAGCAGATCGGGCCGCCGCGTGAGCAGCTCGCCCACGAGCAGCCCTCCCGCCGAGGAGCCGTGCACCGCAATGCCCGGACGGCGCCGCCACCCCCGGCGGATCACCGACCCAGCACCGCCACCAGGTCCTCGACCACCAGGCGCCGCCGCGCCCCAGGGCCTGGCGGTGCCACGCGGCCCGTACTCGCCGCCCCGCGCGTATTGGCCACGATGAGCGTGCCTCCTGCTCCAGCCACCCTTGCCGACCACTGGTCGTAGCCCGGGTCAGGCTGACCCCGAAGGCCCCGTAGGCCACGACGAGCGTCGGAGCCGCCCCTCGGCGGCGGCCGACCTGGAAGTAGGGCACGCGCGCTGCCGTCCGCGCTCGTGGCCAGGTGCTGGCTCACCCGCACGCCCGCGGCGTCGTAGCGGGCGGCGCCTGGCGCACCACCGTCATGCGCGTCCACCCCGCCGGACCGCGTCACCCGCCCCACCGCGAGGGTCGACGGCGTCGTCCACCCCGACGCGCAGATCCACAGGTAGTCCGTGCCGCGCGCATCCAGGGCGGACACGGACACGTCCAGCAGCGCGCGCCCGGCCGCAGCCGGGTCCCACCGCCCTCCGGCCGGCCCGGCGGGTCCGCCGCGCCCGTCAGATCCACCCTGGCGGCGCCCCCACCGCCGGTCCCCGGCGGCCGTGCGCCGCGCCGACGGCGGCGTGCACACCTCCAGACGGCTGACGACGTCGTCGAGGATCGTCAGCACCAGGTGGTTGCGGGTCCAGGCGGCCGAGGCCAGCGACGTCGTCGCCGTCGGCTCGAAGAGCACGACGAGTTCGCGGCGCCCCTCCAGCAGGCCCCTGCAGCGGCGCCGCCAGGAGCGTGCCCCGGCGCGTAGGCGCGTCCGTCGACCTTCCCACGGGCGGCGCAGCTCGATCGTCGCCCAGTCGCGGCCCACGCCCGCCGACGCCGACTCGGGCACGTCGAGGCGGACGGCGCCGTCGGCACCCACTCGCGCCCGGCCCCCGGCAGGCCCGCCCGACGCCGGAGGGCGCGGCGACGTCGTCGGCAGCAGCCAGACGCGGGTGGCGTAGAAGGTCGGCATCGTCATCACCCAGGTGCGGCCCCACGGGTCCCGGGCGGCGCGGGCGGCGACGGCGTCCGGGGCCGCGCACACGAGGACCCCGCCCTCCACGGCCCGGCCGCGGCGCACACGGCGCACCTGGAGCGGGTAGCCGGCCGCGGACAGCGAGCCCGGGCCCAGGTCCGCGGCGACGATGACGCACTCGCCCTCGTCGTCCCCCCAGGACATCGAGCCCTTGGAGAGCCCTGCGCTGGAAACCGCCTCGCGGGGCGGGACGAAGCGCCGCTCGGCCAGGTCGTACCCCTGCGTCCACGACGCGTCCGAGCCGCCCTGCGACAGGTTCACCAGGGCGCGGCGCCCGGCGAGCGCCCCGGTGGTGAGCACCTGCGCCCCGCCCCAGGTCAGGGCGCGGCCGCGCTCGCGGGCCAGGGCGTCGACGTCGAGCAGCCCTCCCACTGGGCGGGGCGGGTCGCGGTCGAGCGCACGGGCGCCCTGGAGGATGTAGGGACTCCCAGGTGGTGCGGCGCCACACGCCGCGGGGCGGGCGGCGTCGGTCCAGAAGTTGTAGAGCATGCCGTGGCGCGAGGCGACGGCGGGATGCGGTCCGGTCGTCGAGGAGCGCCTCGAGGTCGCGGGCGCGGGCCTCGAGGGAGGGGCCGGCGTGGGCGGCCCCTGGTGGCGGCGTTGTGCGCGGCGACCCAGGGCCCGGGTGCGCTCGTCGTCGGGGGTCCTCGAGCCAGTCGGGTGCGAGCGGGAGGCCTCCCCGTCCGTCCCGGCCGGGGCCGGTGCGAAGGGCCCCCGGGCGTCGCCGGGCCGGGGCGCACGGGGGTCGCGCCGTCGGGCATGTCCTTCATCCCATCACGAGCGGCGCCGGCGACGCGAGATCGGCGCCCGGTTCGCGCCGGGCGCGGGTCGGGGCGGCGGCCGGCTTTGCGCCCGGATCGCGAAGAGGACGAGGACCTTCGAGCAGACAGGGGCGCACCGTCATGGCCTCACACTGCCCTGAAGAGCCGCAAGGGCTCCGGAGGATCTCAATGAGGAGTGGACATGGCACTGAGCATCGGTGTGGACGTGGGCGGCACGAAGATCGCCGCCGGGGTCGTGGACGAGGAGGGCGCCGTCCTGGAGCGCATCCAGAGGGCCTCCCCGGCCAATGACCGCGCGAGCATTCTGGACACCATCGTCGACTGCGCCCTGAGCTGAAGGAGTCCCGCCCGAGGCGGTCGCCGTGGGCATCGGCGCCGCCGGCTTTCGTCTCCTCGGACCGCAACACCATGGCCTCGGGCACCAACCTGGACTGGACCGGCGTGCGCATCGGCGACGTCGTGGCCGAGCGCGTGGGACTGCCCGTCGTCGTCGAGAACGACGCCAATGCGGCCGGATGGGCGGAGGCGCGGTTCGGCGCGGGTGCCGGCAAGCGCAATGTCCTGGTCGTCACCCCTGGGGACCGGGGTGGCGGCGCCATCGTCATCGACGGCCGCCTCGTGCGCGGGGCCGCCGGCTTCGCCGCCGAGATCGGGCACATCAACGTCGAGCCCGACGGGCGCCCCCTGCGGCTGCGGTCAGCGCGGGTGCCTGAGCGCTACGGCTCGGGCACCGCCCTGGGCGTCAACGGCTGGGAGCTGGCCCGGTTCCAGCCGTCCCACGCCGCCCGCATCATCGAGCTGTCCGGCGGGAACCCCGAGCACATCTCCGCAAGGCCGTCACCGCCGCCGCCCGCGAGGGCGACCCCTGCCGCCCTGGAGTGCTACGCGCGCCTGGGCCGGGCCCTCGGCAGGGGCTGGCGGACCTCGCCGCCGTCCTGACCCCGAGGTCATTGTGATGACCGGCGGCATGACCGAGGCCGGCCCCATTCTGCTCGAGCCGGTCACGGCTGCCTTCCGCGCGCACCTGACGGCGCACGCCCGGCGCCCCTGAGATCCCCGTCCTCATCTCCTCCGCCGGGCAGGACGCCGGGGCTCGTGGGGGCTGCGGACCTCGCCCGCCAGGCCGACTGAGGGGCTGTCGGGCGAGGAGCGCCGGAGCCGCCGGCCCGGGCCCGAGGCCGGGTCGGGGCCGGCCCTCCATCGGGAGGCGCTGGAGCCGCCGGCCCTGAGGCCGGCGGCCCCGGCGCCTGGGGCCCAGCGGCCCGCCATCTGGGACTGGCGGATCAGCGCGCGGCGCACCTGCGCCAGCGAGCGGGCGTAGGACGGTCCTATGCGGGCGGGGGTCATGGGCACGCCGTCGAGGCTCCACTCCAGGAGGTTGTCCAGGCTGAAGCCCGCCCGCACAGGGCGCAGGCCAGTGGCCGGGTGGGGCGGCGCATGCGGTCGACGGTGTGCCCGGCGGGGCAGGTGCCCACCCAGCGGCCTGTGATCCGCGGCGAGCGCGCCGACACCAGGCGCCGCCCGGTGGAGCTGAGGCGGCGCGCCTCCGCCGCCCAGACGGCGTCGTGGCTGTGGGCGGCCCCTGACCCGGGCGTGGGCTATCTCGCGCAGGACGGTCTCGCGGACCTCGTCGGGGGAGTACAGCTCCATGAGGGCCCGGGACAGGGTGATCCGACGGCGGGTGTGGTCGGTCTGGCCGGCCCGCCGCCTCGCCCGGTCCAGGCCGAGGTCCCAGTCGCCGACCCCGTTGGCGGCCATGAGGTCGTGCGCGAGGTCCATGACGGCGGGTAGCGTCCATGGTCGGCAGGGTAACGGGTGCGACCGGCGCGGCGGGAGGGCGGCGCATGGGCATGTTGACCGGGTGCGCGACGATGGCGCCTCGCCGGGGCCCGCTGGCCCCGCTGTCTCGCACCCGCCGGGCCCGCGGGACGGCTCCGGCGTGACGGGAAGCATATATAGGTCTTGTCACGAAGACGCGGACGGCCGAAAGTCTGGCGACACGGAATCCGCTGGTGTGGAAGAGTTGCACCGATGTCCCACCGCCCCGGTCCCCGCAGCCCCCTGTCCCTCGGCGGGCTCGTCCTGCGCCCCCGCGCGAGCGCGCGCCGCCGGACCGCCTCGCCGACCGCGCGCTCGGGCGGAGTGCGCACGGGCGGGTCGCGACGGGCGGAGGCGCACGGGCGCGTGCGCACTGGGCGCGCAGCGCTGCGCGCCGCCGCCGCCCGGCCCAGTTCGCCGCGAGTCCTGCCGGCCGGCGCCCCGCCCCGCGCCGTCCGATCCTGCTCAACCCCGTCGTCGTCACCCCTCGTCTCCTTCGTCGTCACCGTGCTCGTGTGTTTCATCGTCGCCTCCCGCATGGGCGGCGGCGGCAGGTCGACGCCCGGGTCGTCTGACCGAGATGGGTCCGGCGCCCGTGGTCCTGGACACCGAGGGCTTCGATCCCGCGCACCTCATCGACGACGACGTCTTCACGACTCCACCACCATGACCCCGGCGGAGATCGCCGCCTTCATCGCGCGGGTCAACGCCGGCTGCCGACCCGGCCCTCGACGGCACGCCGTGCCCGGCCGAGGCCACCTTCACCTCGGTCGACCGCGAGCCCACCGACATGTGCCCGGGCGGCTACACCGGCGCCGAGGAGGAGAGCGCCGCCCAGATCGTCTCGAAGGTCGCCACCGCCTGCGACATCAACCCGCAGGTCCTGCTCGTGCTCATCCAGAAGGAGCAGGGGCTCCTGACCGCCCTCGGGCCGGAACCTGACTGCGCGCAGGTACGAGGCCGCCGCCGGCCACGCCTGCCCTGACGCCTCGCAGTGCGACCGGAAGTGGGAGGGCTTCTCCTCCAGCCTCACGGCGCCGCCTCCCAGTTCCAGCGCTACCGGCTCAATCCGGCCCTTACGACGTCGTGGCCCAGGACCCCACCCGGATCGCCTACTCCCCGGACCAGGCCTGCAGGCGGCGCCGAGCTGACGATCGTCAACCAGGCCACGGCCGGCCTCTACAACTACACCCCCTACCAGCCCAATGAGGCCGTCAAATCCGGGGCAAGGACGAGTGCTCGAGCTGGGGAACTGGAACTTCTACGGCTACTTCCGCACCTTCTTCGACGATCCGACGCCGTCGACCGCGGCCTGAGGCGCACGCGCGCGCCGACTGCCGGGCCGCCGGGCCATCCGGATCCCGCCCCGCCGGGCCGCGGGGCGCCCGGGTTCCCAGTACTCTCCCAGGCGCGCGGGTGGTGACCTCTCAGGAGGCTCGATCATGATGATGCCGCCGCCGGACGGTGAGGGCCACGAGGTGCTGGGAGCGCTGATGAGGGCCGGAGCCGAGTCCAGGCCCGTAAGGCAAGGGAATTCGGGTCGGACGCCCGGCGAAGGAGGACCCGCTCCCGCATGGGAACCGGTGAGCGGCCTCGACGCGAAGGGCCCGACCCGGCCGATCCATTCCGGGCGGGCCTTCGCTCTGCCCGGGGCCGACGGCGGCCGTCGATGCCGTCCGGGATGCCCGCCGTCGATGCCCGGCCGTTCGAACGGCGCCGGCCGCTCCGACCGGCCCCTGCGCAGGGCGGGCCCTCCACGGGGCGCCGAGCCGCCGTGGCATCATGCCCGTATGAGATGGGAGCCGTTTCTGGCGACCTCGTGGGTCGTGGTCGAGTACACCATTAAGATCGCCGCACTCGGGACCGTCCCGGAGAATCGGCGCCCCTCGTCGTCGACCGCCTGGCTGCTGCTCATCTTCCTGCTGCCCGTCGTGGGCTTCCCCTCTACTTCTTCCTCGGCAGCCCCTGGGTGCACGGGCGGCGCCTCCAGCAGCAGGTGATCGCCACCGAGGCCGCGCTGAGGATGACGCAGAGCCTGCCGACCGTGCCCGCCGGCGCCTCGCCCTCGGCGCACCTGGACTCGGTGCTGCGGATGAACCGCCGGCTCACCGGGCTCCCCTGCGTCACCGGCGAGGTGGTCGCCCTTCACGGCGACTCGACCGCCACCTACGCGGCCATGGCGAGGGTCATCGACGCCGCCGAGCACCACGTCCACGTCGAGTTCTACATCCAGAGCTGGGACGAGGTCACCGACGTCTTCTACTCGGCCCTGGAGCGGGCCGCCGCCCGGGGGTGACGGTGCGCCTGCTCGTGGACCACCTCGGCTCGCGCAAGTACCCCGGCTGGCGCCGTCTGGGCAGGCGGTTCAGCGAGGCGGGCATCCAGTGGCGGCTCATGATGCCCCTGCTGCCCCTCAGGCGGCGCTTCCGCCGGCCCGACCTGCGCAACCACCGCAAGATCCTCATCGTCGACGGCCGGCGCGCCTTCATCGGCTCGCACAACATCATCGACCCCACCTACAGGCTGCGCTCCAATGTCAGGGCGGGCCGGGTCTGGCAGGACCTGAGCGTGGAGGTGACCGGGGCGATCGTGCTGGAGGCCGAAGCCGTCTTCGCCATGGACTGGTACTTCGAGGCCGACGAGCGCCTCGACGTCCTCGACCCCGCGCGGATGCCGCCGCGGTCGTTACCGATGCCGCCGCCGCGGTCGCCGGCGCTGACGCCGGGCAGGTTCGTCCCGGAGTCGGGCGCCGTCGTCGGACACAGCGCACCGCGTCCGGGGCGGCCGGGCGCCGTCGTCAACGCCATGCAGCTGGTGCCCTCCGGCCCGGGCTACCCCACCGAGCCGAATCTGCGGATGTTCCTGTCCCTCATTCAGAACGCGACCAGGCGGATCTCGATCACCAGCCCCTACTTCATCCCCGACGAGGCGCTGCTGTCGGCCATGACGACGGCGGCCTACCGGGGTGTGGAGGTGGAGCTCTTCGTGGGGCTGGAGTCCGATCACCTCATCGTCAATCACGCCCAGCGCTCCCTACTACTCGGCGCTGCTCACCGCGGGCGTGAGGATCTACCGGTACCCGGCGCCCACCGTCCTGCACGCCAAGTACATGACGGTCGACGACGAGGTGGCCGTCATCGGCTCGTCGAACATGGACTTCCGGTCACTTCGCGCTCAACTACGAGGTGATGCTGCTCGCCTTCGGCGGGGACCTCGACGACCTGCTGCGCGACAACGACGCGTTCTACCGCTCGGTGTCCAGCGAGCTGACCGCCGAGGAGTGGGCGAAGGAGCCCTGGTGGCGGCGCTACATCGACAATGTCTTCCGGCTCATGTCCGCTCGTCCTGTGAGCCCATTCCCGCCGGAATGGCCCTGGGCCCCTGGCCGCGGCTGGAGGGAGTTCCGGCGTCCGTCGCTCCGGGCCTGTGCGCCTTTTCCGCCTGGGGAGTCGTGGACGCGGCCCGCGCGCGGGGCGCGCCGCCGAGCGCCCGGCCGTTCAAAAGGTTTATCGGCCGTCGTGCCCGGCGCCGTCAGGACGGGTCGTTGATGACCGCCTCGAACAGGGCGAGACCGGTGGACAGGTCCCGCAGCCGCAGGACGTAGGGGTGGTCGACGTGGAAGTCCGTGGTGGGGCCCGGATTCGCGGCGCCGGCCATCCCGCCGTGCTCGGAGACGCCGGCGGCCACGGTGCCGTCCTCGCGCACAATGAGCCGGACCTGCTGGCGGTAGACGGTCGTCTCGAAGTCCGGGATTGATGCGTCCCATCGGGACGGATGTCGGCGCCCAGGGAGTCCCAGGACCGGCAGGACGTCGACGCCGCCCGCCGGGGTCGACAGGTCGATGCGCGGCAGCGTCAGATTCACCTCGGGGAGGATCCCTCGTCCTGCGCCTCGTCGAGCAGGGCGCTGGCCGCGCCCACGTGCCGGCGGGCAGGGCCTCCGGCAGGGTCCCCTGCTGCGGCAGCACGATGTCCAGGGCGAAGTCCTCGGAGTAGGGCACGCGCAGGACCTTCCAGGTCACGGCGCCCGTGGACCCCTCCGTGCAGACCATCGCGCTGGTCTGGCGCATCGTCTGAACGCGGACGACCTTCCCGTCCGCGCGGGTGAAGTCCGCCTCGGCGGTGGCGTCCTCGTCGAAGAGCTTCTCCACTGCGCGGCGAAGAGCACGACGTTCTGCATCGCCAGCTCGATCTGGTCGGCCTGCAGCGCCGAGGACTTGATGAGGCCCGCCGTGTTCTGATCGACCCACGTGTCCAGCACGTCCTGGGCCTCGTCGACGCCGACTCGCCGCAGATCCGCCGAGAACCAGTGGCGCACGCCGTCGACGAACGCCTGGGCGATCTCGGCCGGCTTGTCGTGATCGATGATGACGATCTGGTCGGCGACGTGCGCAGCGGGTGCTCGGGAGCCCTGTCCGCGGGATCGAAGTCCGCGACGTCGCTGTCGTGGACGAGCAGCGCGCTCTGGATCGCCGACCAGGTCGTGCTGCGGGCGTCCTCGTCCTTCGCCCCGAGGAGCCCGTCGAGCCCCTGGGCCGCCGGATCCGTGGCGCCCAGCGACACCGCCGCCAGGTTGAGGGCGAGGGACGCCGGGCTCGCCAGGGCGTTGGCGTGGGCGCCGTCGGCCAGCTGGGCGGACAGGGAGCGCGGCGCCCAGGGCGTCGCAGGCCCCGACGGCGGCCTTCAGGTCGGGGCCTGACTCAGGGACAGGCCGGCGCGGGTCTGGTCGCTCGTCAGCTCGGTGCCGCCGAGAGCGGCCCCTGCCCCGGGACAGGTGGCTGCAGCCGGCGAGGGCGCTCGCGGCGACGGCGGACAGGAGCAGCATGGTGCGGCGGCTCGCGCCCTGGCCGACTCGGCCGTGAGCGGCGGGGGCGGGGCGGGAGGCGTGATCGGCGGCGCTCATGGGCGGAGTCTGCTCTCGCGGAGCGGAATCGAGGGGAGCGGTCCCCGGGCGGGCCGGGCCGCGCCGCCCGCCGTCCAGCGGGATGCTGCAGCGGTTTCCCGGGCGCGGGCTGCCGCGCCCGGTCGAGGGGCTCTCCGGCGGGGCAGGGCGTCGCCCGGTCGGACGCGCCCGGGCGGGCCCTGCTCGACGTCGGGCGCGACGCGCTGCGCCCGGTCCGGACGCGCGGGGCGGGCCCGGCTTTGGCCACCGGCGCGGACACTGTCACCATGACCCATGGCACGACGCTGGCAGATCATCACCGTGGAACTCCTGTTCGGGCTCGACAGACCTTCATCCCGCCGCCCGGCCGCGACCTCATCCTGCCGCCCTCGACGACCTTCGAGCAGCTGGGCCTGGCCATCGACCGCGCCCTGGGCCGCTGGGACCTGGCCCACCTGCGGGAGTTCACCCTGGCGGACGGCACCCGCATCACCGACGAGGAGACGCGGCGCATGCTCCACCTGGGGGCTTCGGCGAGGGATCCTCGTGAGCGCACCGCGGACCTGGGGAGCGGGTCAAGAAGCACGTCTCCGTGGACGACGTGTTCCGCTACGTCTTCGACCTCTCGGACGAGTGGACCTGCCGGTGCACCATGACCGGCTTCGGGGACCCGGAGAGCCTGTACGGCGTCGTCGTGTCCCAGCCCGTGCCCATCTGGGGCTGGGGCCGCCTGCCGGACCAGTACGGACGGGACCGGCGCGACAGCGACGAGCAGCCCGACGCATCCCTGTCGACGCAGCAGAAGCGGGCCATCAGGAAGGAGACGACCGCCTTCGTCATGGACTTCGGCCACATGGATCCCGAGCGCCTCGACCCGAAGGACCTCCGGACCGCCCGGGCGGCAGGGGGACATCAGGGCCCTTCTGGCCGCGCTCGCCGGAGTCGAGACCGGCCACGTCCTCCAGCAGGTCGGCCAGGCCTTCGCCGAGGTCTGGGAACACGGTGCGGGCCCGGTCAAGCGGCGCGGGCGCCGCGGCGTCGAACAGGGAGCTGGAGAGCGCGACGATGGGCCTGAGCAACGCCCTGAGCTGGCGCGACAGGGCGGGCGACGCCCAACTCGCGGCCGAGCTCGTCGCCCGGCTGCAGGGGCGCGAGCCGGAGGGGCGCCCTGCCGGTCGACCTGGGGTGCTCGCCGAGACCATGGCTCTCCGCGACGACGCCGGCGACGGCGCCTCACCTCGACCTGGACACCGGCACGGTGCTGCCCGTCGCCGTCATCGCCGAGCACGGCGGCGACCCCGAGTCCGGCGTGGAGGAACTGGGGATCGAGCCCGGGCACGAGTGGATCGTGCTGAGCGACCCGCCGGGGCGGCCGCCTCCGACCGGAGGGACTTCGTGCGCTCCTGTCCAACGGCCCCACCCCTGAGCGATTCCTCCGCGGGGAACGCCCTGGACAGGGCCATGAAGACGCGCGGCACGAAGATTCTACGACACCCTGGACGAGCTGGACCTCGTCGCGGTGTGGCGGGCCTTCCAGGACGACCGGCGCTGGGGCCGGGCGCGGGCGGCCCTGGCCGAGCGGGGCCTGCGGCCCTGTGAGCGCCTGCGGAATCCGCGGGACCCGAGGTCCTGAGGGGTCCTCGGGGTCGGCGGGAGCCCGTGGGATCGGCAGGGGTCTGAGAGGCCTGCAGGGCCTGAGGGTCCGAGAGCCCTCAGGGACCCGAGGGGTCTGCGGAGGCGCCGCGCAGTGACGCGGAGGCCGCCGAGCAGGCGGGACCCGGCGGGGATTTCTGTCCGAAATCTGTTGCAAAGGCGCCCTCGAGCCGGGATCGGCGGCGAGAAGAAGCGCGAATATCAACGATTCTCCTCCGGCACTCCGGCTCGGTCCGGCCTTTGCAACGATTTGGACAAACGGCGCCGCTGCGGGCCCCGCCGGGGAAGGCCCGCCGACCCCGGCGACGGGTCGCCGGGCGGGAGTCCCGCGGGAATCGCCGCCGCGCCAAGGGGCTCACCCTGGAGTCCCACGAGCTCGACTTCCTCGAGCGCCTCACCCCGCCGGCCGGTCCCGGTGGAGACGAGGGGCGGATCAGACCTTGGCCAGCAGCTTGCCGATCCGCTGGAGGCTCACCTTGCGGCTCGTGCCCAGGGTCTGGGCGAACAGGCTCACCCGCAGCTCCTCGATGAGCCAGCGCGCCTCGACCAGCACCGCCTCCCGCCCGGCGTCGGGGGGCAGGGCCTCGGCCCGCGCACGGGCCGCCGACAGCATCTCCTCGGCCCGACTCACCTGGTAGGACAGCGCCGCGTCCCGGCTCGGCGAGGGCGCGCCTTGTCCACGCGCGCCACCAGGGCGCGCAGGAACCGCGGCAGATGGGCCAGCTGGTCCGCCGGCGTCGCCGCCACGAAGCCGTCGAAGACCAGCGCGGCGGCGTGCTCGCGCACCTCCTGCAGGGTGCTCAGCAGCGCCAGGCTCGTGTGCTCGGCGACGGCCCGCTCGACCTCGCGCTGCGCGGCTCAACGCCGCGGCCGCCATCCGCGCCACGCGCAGGACCTCATCCTCCAGCCCCTGGCGCATCGACGCCACGAGCTCGTCGAAGACGGCGCGCTCGCGCACCTCGTCCCAGAGCGCCGGGCCCGAGGCCGCCGCCCAGCGCCCGGCCACGATGCGCGCCGCCGCCAGCTGGATGTCGACGACGAGGGCCTCGGTGCTGCGGTAGGGGCTCGCCGCGAGCGCCAGCGACTCGGCGGGAGCCCCACCGGGAGGTCACCCGCCCGTGGGCAGGATCGTGCGCGCCAGGGCCAGCGCGACCACGCCCTCCCCGTGCGCCGCGGCCTGGGCGTTGGCGTCGGGCAGGATCGTCAGGTCCGCCGCCGTCGGCGAGACGGCCCGCGAGCGCGGGTAGCCGCGCACCACCAGCCCCGCCGTGCCCGTGGACTCCACGGTCGCCGGGATGGTCGAGGCGTCCGGCTCCCCAGGCCCCGGCACGCCGCTGGGCCAGTCCGTCAGGCCCCGCCTCTCGGCCAGGCCCGCGCGGATGGAGCCGGGGCGGACCGGGGCGCCCGCCGCGCCCGGGACGGGGCCCGGCACGAGGGCGCCGCCGGCCGGGCTGGCCGTGCCGCGCCCGGGCCGCTCGAGGGCCGTGCCGGCGCCGCTGACCGCGCCGGCGCCGTCCCGGGCCGCCGAGGCCGCTGGGGTCGACCGCGCCCGGACCGCCGGTCGTCGACGCCGCTCCCGCCGCGTCGGCGCCCCGGCCGCGCTCGCGGCCCCTGGCCCTTCCGCCCGCCCTGCGCTCGCGGTCGGACTGGCGGTCCCGGGCCTCGGCCATGGCCTGCGCCAGCGCCCCGCGCACCGCCGAGCGCACCGCCTGCTCGGTGCGCCCCGACAGGCGCTTCTGCAGGGCGACGAGATCCGTGCCGCGGTCGATCTCCGGCCCCGGTCGTCCAGGGCGACGAAGGCGATGCGCAGGTGGTCGGGCAGGCGCTCGACGGCCTCGGCCCAGTCGGCGTCGGTGATCTCGACGTCCCGCAGCCGCGCCACGGCCTCGGTGAAGGCCTGCCGGAAGGGATCGACGGCGCGCTCGCCGCTCGGCGCCGGCGCCGTCGGCCCCCGGGACCCGCTCGCGGATGGCCTGCCCACACCTGCGCGCCCACGTCCGGGGCGGGCACGAGCCGACGGCGCACCCGCTTGGGCAGGGCGCGGATGGTGGCCACCACCAGCTCGGGGCGTGCGCCCGGCACGAGCCAGTCGAAGCCGTCGGGGCGCAGGCGCCCCAGCACCTCGACGGGCACCCGCACGGCGACGCCGTCGTCGGGGGCGCCCGGTGAGAAGACGTAGTCCAGTCCCAGGGTCAGGTCCCCCTGCACCCAGGCGTCGGGTAGCCGCCGGCGTCGTCGCCGCCGGGCAGCAGCAGCTCGCGGGTGAAGTCCAGCAGGTCGGGGCGGCGGCGCTCGCGCCTCCACCAGGCGTCGAAGTCGTTGGCGCCGTAGACGTCGTCGGGCACCCGCTCGTCGTAGAAGCGGAAGAGGGCCTCGTCGTCGGCCAGGAGCCCGTGGACGCGGCGGCGGCGCTCGACGTCGCCGAGCTCCTCGACCAGGGTCGCGGTTGCGCGCCGCGAAGCCGTGGCGGGCGTGCCAGTCGCCCTCCACCAGGGCGGAGCGGATGAACATCTCCCGGGCCACCTCGCGGGCCGCCTGCGTGCCCACGCTCGCCAGGGTGGCGGGGCGGTCGGCCACCAGGGTCATGCCGTACAGGAGGACCTTCTCGTGGACCATGGCGGCGCCGTGGCGCGTGGACCAGTAGGGCTCGCCGTACACGCGCCGGCTCAGCCTGGCCCGCTCGGCCGTCTCCTCGATCCAGCGGGAGTCGACCTTTGGCGACCGTGCGGGCGAACAGGCGGGAGGTCTCCACCAGCTCGGCGGTCATGACCCAGTCGTAGGTCTTGCGACGCAGCCCCGAGCCGGGCCAGATGGTGAAGCGGGTGCCGCGCGCCCCCGCGTACTCGCGCCGCCGCTCGTCCCAGCTGCCCACGTTGGACAGCAGCCCCACCAGCAGGGAGCGGTGGATGGCGGCGGCGTCGGGGGTGTCGGCGGAGCGGCCGAGCGCCACGACGGCGGCCGCCACGCCCCCGTGGGCGATCGTGGCCGCCTGGGTGCCCGGCTCCAGGGCCGCCGCCGGCGGCCCGGATGGAGCGGGCCGTGGGCAGCTCGACCGGCGGGGCCGCCAGCCCCAGGGGGCGGGCGAGCTGGCGCAGCTGGGCGTGGACGTCCTGCCACTCGCGCACCCGCGCAGGTAGTGGAGGAACTCGGCGCGGCACATGCGGCGGAAGGCCGAGCCGGACAGGTCGCGGCTCTGGGTGCGCAGGTAGCGCCACAGGTTGAGGTAGGTCAGGAAGTCGGAGGTCGGGTCGGCGAAGCGGCGGTGGAGGGCGTCGGCGGCCTCCTGGCGGTCGGCCGGGCGCTCGCGCACGTCCTGGATGGACAGGGCCGCCACGATCACCATGACCTCCCCGGCGCAGCCCAGCTCCCCGGCCTGGAGCAGCATGCGGCCCAGGCGCGGGTCGATGGGCAGGCGGGCCAGGCGCCGACCGATCGGGGGTCAGGCGCGGGCCCCGACGGCGCTGGCGGGCCCACCGGCGTCCCGGCGTCGGGGCGCGGGCCGGGCCTGAGCCGACGTCGCGGGCCGGGCCGGGGCCGACGTCGTGCGGGCCGGAATCGGGCCCGGCGCCGGGGCGGGCGGGCGCGGCCCGGAGCCCGATCGGGCGGTCTCGATGGCGCCGATCTCCGACAGCAGCTGGAGCCCGTCGCGCACGGCGCGCGGGATCGGGGGCGTCCAGGAAGGGAAGTCCTCCACCGCGCCCAGCCCGAGCGCCGCCATCTGCAGGATGACCGACGCCAGGGAGGTGCGCAGGATCTCCGGCTCGGTGTACTCGGGGCGCGAGAGGTAGTCGGCCTGCGAGTACAGGCGGATGGCGACGCCGTCGGCCACGCGCCCGCAGCGGCCCGCCCGCTGGTCGGCGCTGGCCCGGCTGACCGGCTCGATGGGCAGGCGCTGGACCTTGGTGCGGGCCGAGTAGCGGGAGATGCGGGCCAGGCCCGGGTCGACGACGTAGCGGATGCCGGGCACGGTCAGGGAGGTCTCGGCGATATTCGTGGCCAGCACGATGCGGCGGGCGGAGTGGGCCTCGAAGACGCGGTGTTGCTCGGCGGCGCTCAGGCGCGAGTACAGGGCGACGACCTCGACCGCCCCGGGCGTGCGGGCCCGGCCGTCCACGACGTGAGCGGGGGCCGAGGTGGTCGATGAGCGCCGCCTCGGTGTCGCGGATGTCGCGCTCGCCGGCGAGGAAGACGAGGATGTCGCCGGCGCCCGGTGGCCATGAGCTCGTCGACGGCGTCGAGGATGCCGGTGACCTGGTCGCGGTCCTCGTCGGGGAGGCCTGGGCGGGGTCGGCCCTCGGGCTCCAGCGCGGCGCGGCGGGGCGAGGGCCGGGGCGGGGGAGGGCGGCGGGGGACCCGCGTGGGGCCGGCGGCGGCGCGATCCCGGCCGTTCGAGGGCTGGCCGTTCGGGATCTGGCGGCCCGGGCGGCCTCGCGGCGCTCGCGGGCGGCGGCGCGCACCGCCGGGTCGGGGAGGTCAGGGCCTCCAGCTCGGCGTCGGTCAGCTCGTCGGCCGGGGCGGGGCCGGGCGGCGCGGGTCGGGCCGGAGCGAGGTTCGCTCCCGGCGGGGACGGTGTCGCCGGGGACGGACCGCCGGCGCCGTGGGGTGTGCCCGGGCCCGGCGGTCAGGGCGTCGTCGGCCAGCAGCGGCCGGTAGCGGATCTCGACGGGTAGGTGCGCCCCGACACCTCGATGACGGGCGCGGGCGCCCAGGCGGCGGGAGGGGCAGGGGTCGCGCCTGCTCGGGCCCGCGTCCGTGCAGGCTGCTCGCGTCGGCGCTCGCTCCGCCCAGGGGCCCGCTCCGGCCCGGCGTCGGCGTCGGGGACCTGGGAGACGGCGCGCAGTGCTCGGCGAAGCGCGCCGAGTCGATGGTGGCCGGTGATGATGACCTTGAGGTCAGGGCGGCCGGGCAGCAGGCGCGCAGGTAGCCCAGGATGAAGTCGATATTGAGGCTGCGCTCGTGGGCCTCGTCGACGATGATGGTGTCGTAGCGGGCGAGCATGGGGTCGGACTGGATCTCGGCGAGCAGGATGCCGTCGGTCATGAGTTTGACGAGGGTGCGGGGGCCGGTCTCCTCGGTGAAGCGCACCTGGTAGCCGACCACCCGTCGCGCCCGATGGGCGTGCCCAGCTCGTGGGCGATGCGCTCGGCCACGCTCCGGGCGGCGATGCGCCGGGGCTGGGTGTGGCCGATCATGGCGGTGATGCCGCGGCCCAGCTCCAGGCAGATCTTGGGCAGCTGGGTGGTTTTGCCGCTGCCGGTCTCGCCCGCGACGATGACGACCTGGTGGTCGCGGATCGCCTCGGCGATCTCCTCGCGGCGGGCGGAGACGGGCAATTCCTCGGGGTAGACGATCGCGGGCACGGACGCGGCGCGCTCGGCGAGCTGGTCGGGGGTGAAGCCGGGCCACTCGGCGCGCCGGGGCGCTCGACGGCGGCCGGTCCGGTGCGCGCCGCGGCCGCGACCGCGGGTGGGGCGGGGCTGCGCTCGGGGCGGTGGGCGGAGTCGGGCTCGGCGTGCTCGGCCCGGCCGGCGGACCGGGGCCCGCTGCAGCGCTCGGACTGAGACTCGGGTTGAGGTCGGCGCGGTGCGCGGCTGGTGTGTCCTCCATAGGCGGACCATTGTCCCCATATGTCCCCGCGCGCTCTTCGGGCGTATCCCCGCGCGCCCCCGGGCGGTGCCCCTCTCTCGACCGGTCGGGTGAGTCTCCTGTGGCGCGGTGGTGGTCATTCCGTGGGGTTCCCGCCCTGTCCCGGCGGCCCGCCGTCGCGGTTGGAGGCGTCGGCGTGGGCCGCGCAGGGAATGATCTCTGCTGCTGGCGGCCCCGCCGTCGTGGTCGTGAGGCGTCGGCGGGGCTCAAAAAGGTGGCTGGCGCATATCTTTCGGGTGCGCGGCGGCTCCCAGCGCGTCCGGAGAATGGCGTCATTGCGCCATTTCGTGGCGGGAGGGGCGCGGGGCGGAGGGTGAAAGATCAGCGACGGCCACCTTTTGAGCCGCCAGACCGCCCTGTCCCGGCACGCCCAGCCCGCAACGAGGCGGACAGGGGCGAACGGGACGGATGTGACGACGATCTCGCGCACAGGTGTCGTCCACGGGCGCGCCCGCGCCCGCGTCGGAGAAGTCCCGCGGGAACCTCCCACCGCATAGGGGAGGCAGAGGATGCGCGGCGGCCTACCACCCCGGTGAGAAAGACTCGATCAGGGGACTACGGTGAAGACATTGGCGGAGGCGGACGATGACCGATGGCGAGCGGCTTGGCGATGAACGGGTCCGACTGGGCCCGATCCAGTGGGCGGTGGTGACGAGGTGTCTCGGCGCCTGCGGGTTGTTCGTGCGCCTGGAGGACAGCGGCGAGAAGGCGTTCATGGACATGGTTTCCGTGGATGATCACTCGGTGCTGCAATCCCGAGTACTGGCCGGATCCGGGCGAGCGCATCCGGGTGCGCAGGCTGCTCGTGCCGGGCCTGAACGAGATCCGCGTGACGCGGCGGGAGAGCGCACTGAGGGGCTCGTGCGCGGGTTCCCGACGCGCCACTTCGCCATGCCGCCGGGTCTGGGGCCGATCGAGCGGGCGGTGGTGGTCGCCCACCGCGAGGGGGATCTGCTGGTGCGCCTGGTGGAGTCCGGGCGCGTGTGCACCTGCCGGCGGCCCTCGTGTCCCGACTGATCAGGCCGAGTGCGCCCAGGAGCACTGGCCCGCGGTGGGCGAGCGGGATCCGGGTGCGCAGGCTGGGGGTGTGGCCCGGGCGTGAGGTGCGCGTCAGCTGCACCATGTTCACTCACAGGCCGGTGACACCCTCCCCGCCGCCGGGATTCTTCGCGTCCCGAATCAATTGGGCCTCCGAGTCGACGGTCGCCTATACGCGGACCCTGCCGGAGGCGGTGGTGGGCCGGGTGACGGAGGCGGCCGACGCCGTCTCGGCGCGGGACTGGGACCGGGCCGAAGAGCTCACCAGCGGCAATCGCCTGGACTGGGAGGAGGTCGACGACTTCGATGACCACCTACGGGCCGGCCCTCCCTACACGCCCACTGCCCGACGGCTTCGAGACGGACATGCACGCCGCGCCCGCTCCGGGGCGGCGGCGACTGGATCGACTGCCTGCTGTGGACCGAGACGGAACGGCCCGGCGACGTCGAGATCTCCCTCAAGATCACCCCCGCACCCCGATCGACCCCGACCACCTGAACGCCGCCATCGTGCGCATGCGCGCCATCGGCTTCCGCCACCCCTGACGCCACGACCAGCGTCCCAGACCCGCAGGTCCCGCATGGACCCTGCCGTGAACGCAGTCGATCGATGAGTGGTCGAGCGCGGTCAGGGGCTCGGCGGCCCCTTGTCGCCCTGACCCAGAGCGTCGGCGGGGCTCAAAAAGGTGTACGGCGCATATCTTTCGGGTGCGCGGCGACTCAGCGCGTCCGGAGAATGGCGTCATTGCGCCACTTCGTGGCTGGAAGGGGCGCGGGCGGAGGGTGAAAAGATCAGCGACGGCCACCTTTTGAGCCGCCGGACCGCCCTGTCCCCGGCACGCCCCAGCCCGCGACGAGAGGCGGACGGGGCGAACGGGACGGATGTGACGACGACCTCGCGCACAGCGTCGTCGACGGCGCGCCCGCGCCACGACGACGGACGGGCCGGGTGGGGTGGGGCGGCGACGGGACCGCTCGCATCCGTGCAGCGGTGCGAATCATCGGAAGGTTATTCTGGTGTGTCGTCATTTCCGGGAGGCGATGGATGATGGCACTCGTGGGGTATCATGGATGGAAGAAAACCCCCATGACCCCGGAAGGAGTGGCCATCATGATGGAGTGTACCACGAGTTGACCGATGACGAGTTCGACGGGCTGCTCGCCTGGCTGCGCGAGGAGGGGTCGAGGGGTATCCGCCGATCCTGGGCCTGTCCGGGTCTCTGAGGGCGACTTTTGGATGTACCTGCGTCAGGGCATCGTGCAGGCGGTGATCGGAGAGATCCTGGGCGTGTCGCAGCCCACTGTTTCGCGGGCCATCAAAGGCGATCACGGCTATCTCCCGGACCCCTGGCGGTCCTGCTGCTCACGGCCGAGGAGGTGCCCGGGACTGCGACTACGTGGTGGACGGCACCCTCTTCCCCGCCTGGACTGGCGCAAACGCCGCGATCTGTGGTCGGTCAAGCACGGGAGCGCGGGCATGAACGTCAGATCCTGGTCCGGCTCAACGGAGAGTTCATGTGGGCCTCGGACCCCTACCCGGGGTCCATGCACGGTGATGGCCGCCTGGACATCGGACTGCTCGACGGAATCGATCCTCCCGGATGGATCGGCGACAGGGATACGTGGAAGGAATGATCACCCCGCACAGAAAGCAACGGCGAACTGAGCGAAACCGAGAAGGAGGAGACAGGAAGCGTCAACAGGATCCGCCAAGTCGTCGAGCGACCATCGCCCACATCAGGTCCTGGAGAATCCTCCACACGCCTACAGGAGACTGAAACATTCGAGCAGACCATCACCGGCACTCGCACTCTATTCCTTCAAGACCACTGAATAACCTGTCGCAACGGCGCGCTCAGTGGTGACAGGATGATCCCCACGAGGTGATCGTTCCGATAACGTACGAGGCCACCGCGCGCATCGCCGTGGACCAGCCCGTCAAGAGCCCCCTGAGCGCAGCGCTGCAGCCCGAGGAAAGGAGATGACCGCGGACGATCCCGAGGATCAGGAACTGGATTACCGCCGCGAGGCTGACGCCATTCACGTCGCTAGCTCATCAGAAGACATGAGGATACTCTTATGATGGTGCAGGAGGCATGGCCGATCGATGTCAGCGTGATATTGCGGATCATGTCCGCCCCTCCGGCAGCCGGGCGGCTGCGGGCTCGTCGTCGGGACCCGGTGGACGATCGCGAGATGGGTCGTCATCGGATGGCCGTCTTGGTCGTACGAGGATCAGTGATACGGCGGATCCGGGCAGCAGGACCGCCGCCTCGGCGGCCAGTACGGGAAGGCTCACGTTCATGACCTCGAATAGAAGAACGGGAGTGAGGACGACCGTTCCGATGATGTACGAGATCGTTGATAGCACCGCCGTGGACCAGCTCGTCAGAAGTCCTTTGAGGCGCAGGAAGAGCAATCCCATGGAAGAGATGACGCCGCCCTGTACGAGTTCAATGACCAGAAGATGAGTTCTCGCGGCATTGTAGTCCCAGTCGCGGTGCGATCGATAGGGCGATCCGCGCCGCCACCGCGACCTGATGGTATGACTGACCGTCGTCAGCACGATATTGCGGATAATGCCTATTCGTGGCGGATCGGCGCTTTCTGATCCGCGTCTCGACCCGATGGGGAATCGCGATCCTGACGGTTCTTTCTGCGGGAGCCGGTCTCAGATGCACGAGGGTGAGGGGGATGAGGAGCCGACGCCAGACATGATGGCCTCGAGTGCCGCGATGGAGTAGAGGCTGTCCAGGACCGGGGACAGGAGCGACGGGGTGAGGAAGGAGGTCCCCGCGATGTAGGACGCCGTTGCGATCAGCGAACTCCGCCAGCTCTGACAAGAATCCCCTGGACCGCAGTGCGAGCAGCCCCGAGAGAGGAGATCGCCGCCCCTGGATGATTCCGAGGAACATGAATGTGAACATCGTCTCGCCGGTGTCCCATCCACTCATGAGCTGCTGCGATGAGAAATATTATCGACGCCGCGGCGCAGAGGCTGTGGCAGATCGTCGTCAGCACGATATTGATGATCACGTCCTCTCCTCCGGTCTGGGGAGGCGCTCGTGGATTCAGTGCCGGGGCCCGGTGGCGGAGGGGTGCGGGCGTCCAGGTGGAGGTGGGGTCCACCGAGGGGATCGAGGGGAGGCGGTCTCCCATTCAGGGGACGACGCGGGTGGCGCGCGGATCCGCCTGAGTGGTGGGGCGGGATCCGGATTCCGTCGAGATCACGACCCCTCGTTCTGCATTGTCTTGTCAAACAAATACCAAGCCGCCATTGAGCGGTCATGCAGATAAACGCTGTCGACATCGATCTTTGATGATGGAGTTCAGCCCGACGATGCGAAATGGATTCTTTTCTGTCAGTTCTTGAGCTCTAGGGTAACTCACGGGCTGATCAAAGGCGATCGATGCGGAGAAACAATCATCGTATCCGCCGTCACTGCGAGAGACTGATTTCTAGAAGGGAGAGAGTGCTGCCGCCGCTCTCGACTCCAAGTTGTTCGACGAATCGTCCGAGTTGGACTTCGACCGCGGCCTGGTAGTCCTCAATGGTCTGGCGCTCCTCCAGGGCTTTGGTCCCTCGACCCAGTCGAACATTTCACTGCCCTTTCGTGTGCTGCACGCCGTCGCCCCCAAAAGCCAGGACGGCCCCCTAGTGCGATAGCTCCCCACCGACGTCTTGATATTTTCTGCATCATGATGTCCTGTCCGCAACAACCTTAGTTATATCCATCAGAGTGTCCGCATCTTTCCATATTTGCGGATAATGTTTGCCCGGTCTGCGTTTTCAATCCGATGGGGTATCGGGATCCTGGCGGTTGTCATGCGGCGCCGGCCTCGGGCGCACGAGGGCAAGGGGGATGAGGGAGCCGATTCCCAGGAATATGGCCTCGATCACCATGGTGGAATAGGTGTCGTCCAGGACCGGGGCCAGGACGACAGGGGTGAGGAAGAAGGTTCCCACGATGTAGGACGCCGTTGCGAGCAGCGACTTCCACCGGTTCGGCAAGAGCCCCCTGGATCGCAGTGCGAGCAGTCCGAAGGAGGAGATCACCGCCCCCTGGATGATTCCGAGGAACATGAGTGCGGACAGTGTCTCGCCGGCGCCCCATCCGCTCATGACCGCTGCAGTGAGAAATATTATCGACGCCGCGGCGCAGAGGCTGTGGCAGATCGTCATCATCACGATATTGTTAGTCACCTCCTCTCCTCCGATCCGGGACGGCCCCCAGCGCGATGGCCCCCCATCGGCGCCTTGATATTCTCCGCATCATGGTGTTCCGCCGCCCTCCCGGAGGGTCTTCGGAAGAGTTCCGCCTGGCCGACGCGGCTCTCCGGGGCGTCGTCCGATTCGTCCCCGATCCCGGGCGCGCGGGTTGAAACGTGCTCGGCCGTGTCCACGCCCCGGGCGCCGTCGGCCGCGTCCGCCGTGGCCATCTGGGCGACGAGGCCGCGGTCTCCGTGAGATCGGCGATGGTCCCAGTGAAGGATGTCGCTCCAGGCGGGCACGGCCCACTCCATCCTCGCGCGCATCCGGCCGCGCCGCCCCGCCGAGGGCCGGTCCGCCGGCGGATCGACCCCGGTCGCGGCGGCGACATCGCCGATCGAGTTGGACGCCCTCTTCGAGGCCGTCCCTCGACGATCTCAAGGCCGCTCATGCGGACTCCCGGTGTCTCAGTGGGCTTGGGACACGGGGCAATTTACCGGCCGCGCCCGGGCCCGGACAAGAGGCGCGGGAAGACGCACTCGGGCGCGCCGCGGAATAAGGGCGGGCGCAGCATGACGGCGGCGAGGCCGCGGCGGACGCGCCGCGGAATAAGTGAGGGCGCGACGGGCCCGGCGACATCCCGGCGCCGTCGGCGACATCGCCCGGCGCCGTCGGCGATGCCCGGGGTCAACACCCCGAGCATCCGACGAAGACGCCGTGATCGTGGCAGACTCGACCATGAGCCGGTGCTCCCGTAGCCTCGGGCGCAACCGCATCCACATCCACCGCGAGACAGGCAAGGGAGCTGGGATTTGGACCTCAGTCGACTCGGCACCGCGCTCGTCACGCGCTGGGGCGCCGCCACCGACGCGGGTCCCGTGCGGCGCCGGAACGAGGACTCCTGGCTCGCCGAGCCGCCCCTGTACGCCGTCGCCGACGGCATGGGCGGTCACGCCGACGGCGCCGCCGCCTCCGCCACCGCCCCTGCACCGGCTCGCCGCGGGCATGCGCCCCGGGGCCGTGGCCGGCGCCAGGGGCCGACCTGGTCGACCTGGACCGGGCCATCGCCTCCGCCGCCGCGGACGTCGCCGCCCTGGCGGACCCAGCCTCCCGCTGACCGCCCCCGGCACCACCCTGACCGGCGCCCTCGCCCTGGACTCCCGCCCTGACGGGCCCCACTGGCTCGTCTTCAACATCGGGGACTCGCGCACCTGCCTCGTCGCCGACGGCGAGATCCGCCGGCTCACCCGCGACCACTCGCTCCTCCAGGAGGCCAGGGACCGGGGCGAACGGGACGCCGGCTCCTCCGATCCCCCCGACGCCGACGCCCTGGCCGTCGCCCCCAACGTCGTCACGCGCGCCCTGGGCGCCAGGGGGCGGGGGCCTGCCCGAGCCGGACTACACGGTCGCGCCCCTGCGCAGGGGCGACCGGCTGATCCTGTGCTCCGACGGCGTCCACGGCGTCGTGCCCGACTCGCGACCTGGTGCGCGTGGTCGAGACTCCACCCATCCGCAGGCGGCCGCCGGCGCCCTCGTCGATCTCGCGATCGCCCTGGGGACGCAGGACAACGCCACAGCCGTCGTCGTCGAGGCCACCGTCGCCGCGCACTCGAGGACGACCCCGTCGGGCGCCGCCCACCGCGAGGTGCGCACGCCCGCCCCGCCACCGTCCGGACCGCACGGCGACGACACGAAGGTGAGGACTGATGCTTCAGATCGGCAGGTACTCCTACCGCGGAACGGGCGCCGTCATGGTCGCAGGACCCCTCGGCGTCGCCCTCGTGCCCCCGGAGTGGGCGAAGGGCGCCCGGGAGGCGCTCATCGGGCGCGCGGAGATCGTGGCCTGGCTGACACAGGTGTCCCAGGCGGGCGCCGACGCCGCGGTCCTCGACCTGGCCGGCCCGCAGGCCCACCTCAGCCTGCTCGGCAGGGGCCTGGGTCCCGGGCCCTCGCGCCCGGGCCTGGCCGAGGCGCAGGAGTGGCAGGCCCCCGTGTGGGGCTGGGCCCTCAACCCCGGCGACTGGGAGTGCCTCGACGTGGAGCTGGGCGTCGCCGAGGCCGAGAGGACGGTCGGGGAGTGGCGGCTGGCGACCGAGGACCTGGTGGACGCCCGGTCGCTGCGGATCGGACGCGCGCTGCGCGAGGAGACGGACCGCTTCGAGCGGCCGTTCGAGCTCCCTGCAGGCCGGTGCGTCCAGTGAGGCGCTGAGGGCGTCCCTGCCTGGCCGAGTACCGGGACGGAGTCCCGGGGCCCTCGGCGGGTCGCGGCGCGCGGCCCGGATCCGCGCCGGCGAGTCGCCCGGGGGCCCCGGCGCGCAGGCGGGCGACGCCGAAGTGGTCTGGAGCGCGGCCGACGGCGAGGCCGGGCGCGAGCCGGCCGGCGCGAAGCCGCGGCACCTGTGGGTGCCCCCGACCCGACGCAGCCGTCGGGCCTCAGGCTCCGCAGCCGCACGCGGGCCGCGGGGACCGCGGCACCAACGGGTGTCCGAGCCCGACGCCGAGGCGCTCGTCGAGCCCAGTGCCGCCTCGCCCGAGAGGGCGCTCAGAGAGGCGGGGCAGGCGCGTCGCGGAGCCCGGTCGCCCGGACGCCCGAGCAGGCGTCGGGCCGTCGCCCGCCCCGGTCCCCGGGATCCGCCGCTCGCCCGAGTCCACCGATACGCCCGTTGTCGGGTGGGATCGGGCTGGCCGCCTGCGCCCCGCCGCCGAGCGGGCCCGCCGGCGGGCCGCCGTTCCCCGGACGCCGGGTCGCCGGGTGAGCCCGCCGGAGCGGCCGGGCCCTGTCGCCGAGCCGTTCGCGAGCTGGTCGGTCCGAGTCCGGCCCGCCGGGCCGGCTGGTCGTCGGGCGCCTGAGCGGACCGAATCCGCCGGAACGCCCGAGAAGGCGGTCGAGCCCGTCGGGTCCGCCGAGGTGCCCGCGCCCCGTCGGGATCGGCCGGGTCGCCCGAGCCGGCCGTGGAGCCGGGGCGGGCGGCGGGCCCTGTCGTGTCCCCCGGAGGCCGGGTCGTCCGAGCGGGTCGCCGAGCCGGCTCGGGGCGTCGCCGGAGCCCGCCGGGCGGTCGGCTCGAGTCCGCCGTCGGTCGCCCTGAGCGGGTCGGGACGCCCAGGTTCCGTGACTCCGCGGGGACGCCCGAGGGATGCGGTCGGGCCCGTCGGGTCCGCCGAGGTGCCCGCGCCGGTCGGATCGGCCGGGTCGCCCGTGCGCGCGCGGTCGAGACGTCGGCCGGGTGCGAGCCGGACTGGTCGGCCCGGGACGCCCGGACGGGCGCCCTGAGGCCCGTCGAGTCGTCGGGCTCGCCCGGGTCCGCGGGCCGAGGCGGCGGCCGGGCCCGTCGTCGAACCTCGCTGGACGCCGGGTCGCCCGAGCCGGTCGGTCGGGTCGGCCGGGTCCGCGGACTCCGCGGGACGCCCGAGGGGGCGGTCGAGCCCGTCGGGATCCGCCGAGGTGCCCGCGCCGTCGTCCCCGGCGGGTCGCCCGAGCCGGCGGTCGGGTCGGCCGGGTCGCCTGAGCCGGCGCGGAGCCGGCGGTCGGGACTGCGGAGCGCCCGAGCCGGGTCGCCCGAGCCGGGGTCGAGCCCGGGTCGAGCGGGGTCGAGTCCGCGGGACGCCCGGACGGGCGCCCGAGCCTGCTGGAGCCTGCTCGAGTCGCCGGGCTCGCCCGAGCCTCGCCGCCGCCGTCGAGCCGGGCCCCCGACGCCGCCGAGTGGTCCGCGCCCGAGCCCGACGGCGCCGCGAGCCCGCCGTCGGGGCGCTCCTGGGACGCGGCCGAGCCGGCCCCGGAGCCCCTCGTGGAGTGGACGCCCTTCAGCCCCGCGGAGCCCTTCACCAACCGGCGGACCGGCTTCTTCTCCCAGGGCCTGACGTCGTCGGAGCCGCCCGCGAACATGGGCCCGGCGGCCTACGACAGCCCCGAGGACAACCCCGAGCTCTACGAGGCCACCCTGACCCCGAGGCCCTGGCCTGCATGCGCCAGGAGCAGTCCGCCACCGGCGACACCATTATGCGGCGGGTCCCGGACGCCGCCCCACGACCCCCTCGGCCTTCCTCATCTACGCCGGCTCGGCGCCGGTGGAGGTCGTGCGCGACGTCATCATCGGCCGCGACCCGAACACCCGCGTCCTCACCGGGCGCCCCATGGCCGCGCCCCTGCGCGTGCCCAGCCCCGGCCCGAGATCTCCCGGTCCCACTGCGCCGTCATGGCCACCGCGCCGGGCGTGTGGTCCCTCGCGGACCTCGCCTCCCGTCAACGGCTCGATCCTGGTCCACCCGGACGGGTCGAGCGAGACGTGCCCGCCATGGTGGGCGTGCCCCTGGCCGACGGCGACCCTCATCGACCTGGGCGAGGGCGTCACGGTCGAGTTCCGCGTGCGCTGATTCCGCGTGCGCCGAGGCGCGCGGATCCGCTGCGCGCGGGGCCCTGCGGCGGGCGGCGCTCGGCGTGGACGGTCGGCGGTGGACGGCCGTCCACCGATCGGTTGACGGCGGTGTGGCCCGTCCGACGGCTGTCGCAGGGCGGGGGCCGGGAGCCAAGACTTGGGGGCCATGACGACGAACCCGGCTGTTCTGATCAGCTCTTGACCAAGTCCTACGGCAGCAAGCAGGTCCTGCGGGGACTGGACCTGCAGGTCCCGACCGGCGGCGTCCTGGCCCTGCTGGGCCCAACGGCGCCGGCAAGACCACCACCGTGGAGATCCTCCAGGGCCTGCGCCGGCGCGACGGCGGTTCCGTGACGGTGCTGGGCGACGACCCCCAGCGCTCCTCGCGCGCCTGGAGGGCCCGCATCGGCGTCGTCTCCCAGGCCTCCACCGACATGGGCGACCTGACGGTGAACGAGGCGGTGAGCCACGTGGCCCGCTTCTACACCGAGCCGGCCGACGTCGCCGCCACCATCGGGCGGGTGGGCCTGGCCGACGACGCCCGCACCCGCGCCTCGCGCCTGTCCGGGGGGCGCCGCCGCCGACTCGACGTGGCCCTGGCCATCGTCGGCCGCCCCGAGCTGCTGTTCCTCGACGAGCCCACCACCGGCTTCGACCCCGAGGCCCGCCGCGAGTTCTGGACGCTGGTGGAGGACCTGAGCGCCGACGGCACCACCGTGCTGCTGACCACCCACTACCTCGACGAGGCCGCCCACCTGGCCGACGACGTCGCCATCGTCCTGGGCGGGCGCATCGCAGCCCAGGGCTCGCCCGAGGACCTGGCCCGCGGCGAGGGCGACCTGACGGTCTCCTGGATCGAGGACGGCGCCGAGCGCACCGAGCGCACCACCGCCCCCACCGCCGTCGTGCGCGCCCTCACGAGCCGCCTGGCCGGCCCCGGCGAGGAGGTCCCCGGCCTGCGCGTCACCGCGCCGAGCCTGGAGGAGCGCCACCGAGCTCGTGAGCGCCCACGAGGCCGCCGCCCTGCGCCGACGCCTCGCGGCCGCTGCCTGCGCCGCCTGCGCCCCTGCCGCCTGACGCCCGGGCCGCCGCCCCGCACGCCGTCGAGCACCGAAAGACCCATCCACTTCCCCGAAGGAGTCCACCATGACCACCGCCGTCCCCGCCTCCGCCTCCCCGTCCGCCCTGCTCTTCTGCGCCCCTGGCCCCGGCCGCCCCGGCCCCTGGCGGGCCCTGTCGCCCCAGGCTCGGCCGGCGGCTCCCAGGATCGTGGCCGCCCTGGTCCGCACCACGCTGCTCGGCTTCGTGCGCGAACCGGTCAGCTTCATCATGCAGTTCCTCTACCCGCTGTTCATGCTCTTCATCTTCCACGCGGTCTTCCCCGGCGAGCTCCTCGCCGGCGTGTCCTACGCCCAGTACCTGCTGCCGGCGATGATCACCACCGGCATGCATGACCACCTGCCTGCAGAACCTGGCGGTGACCGTGGCTGGGAGCGCGAGACCGGCGCGCTCAGGCGCCTGGCGGTGCTGCCCGCCCCGTCGTGGGCCCACGTGGCGAGCAAGTGCGCGTCCAACACCGTCCTGGCCCTGCTCAACGCCGCCATGCTCATCCTCGTCGGCCACTGGGCCCTGGACATCGACCCTGCCCGGCACCGCCCGCGCCTGGGGGCTGCTGGCCGACCATCGTCCCTCATGGTCGCCACCCTGCACCGCCCTGGGCCTGGTGATCGGCCGCACCCGCCCCACCCAGCGGGCCGCCTCCGGCCTGGTCACCCCGTCGTCCCTCATCCTCCAGTTCGTCTCCGGCATCTTCTTCCCCTGGCCCAGCTGCCGACCTGGATGGTCGACTCTTCTCCGTCCTGCCGGTGCGCTGGTCAGCCGAGCTCATGCGCGAGTCCTTCCTCCCTCCGCCTTCCAGGCGGTCGAGCCCACCGAGCTGGGAGACCGGCAGGGGCCTGGTCATCGTCGCCGCCTGGCTGGTGGCCGGCGTCGTCGCGGCGATCGTCGTCACCCGCCGCGATACGGTCGACCGATGAGCGAGTCCGCCATGAGGGACGAGATCCCCTGACGCCCGCCCTGCCCCGGCCCGCCTCCGCCCGGCGCCGGCGGGGCGGGCCTGCCCTCGGCGTGGCTCGACCCTCGTCATCATCCGACGGCGCATCAACCTGCTTCGACCTCGCGCGCGCCCCGGCCGCCCCGCCCGCCACGGGGCCGCCCTCGTCATCATCTGGGCGGCGGCCGGGGCCGTGCTCTGGCGGCGGCGCGCCACGTCACCTGGGCGAGCATCCTGTTCTTCGTCGTCTACCCTCCCTCCTGTGGATCGTCCACCGCACCCGCCGCTCCGGGGTGGCGGCGACCGCGGTCTTCTCGTCGGCATCAGTGCGGCCTTCCTCGCGCGGCCGGAGCCCGACTGGGTCGGCGCCATCGCCAACGGCGGCCTGTCCTGCCTGTTCTCCCTGTTCATCGGCCTGTGGTTCTGGCGCGTCTACGACATCTCCGCCGCCCTGGCCTCCGCCCTGACAATGAGCGCGTCGCCCGCGAGGGCCCTGGCCGCCGCCCAGGCCGAGCTCGCCGCCGCCGAGCGCGCCGCCGGCCGGGCCGCCGAGCACCGGCGCTGGGCCCGCGAGGTGCACGACACCCCTCGCCCAGGGGTTCATCTCCGTCATCACCCTGACCCAGGCCGCCCGCGCCGAACTGACCCGGGACCGCGCCGACGAGGCCGCCGCCCGCCTGACCAGATGGAGGCGCTCGTCCCGCGACAACCTCGCCGAGGCGCGCGCCCTCGTCGCCGGGCGAGGGGCCCCTCCGCCCTGCGCTCGGGCGACCTCGTCCAGGCCCCTGGCCCGCCTCGTCGACTCCCGGAGGGGCCTGGGCTCACATCGGGCCTCGACGCCCGCCCGCCCCGGGACCTGGCCCGCCCCGTCGAGGTCGTCGTCCTGCGCACCGTCCAGGAGGCCCTGTCCAATCGTCGCCGCCACTCCCGCGCCGCGCGCGCCGAGGTCGTCGTCGCCGTCGAGCGCCTCGGAGCGGACCGCGAACTGGCCATCACCGTGACCGACGACGGCATCGGGCACGGGCGGCGGGCCCGGAGGGCACCGGCCTGACCGGCATGCGCTCGCGCGTGGAGTCCCTGGGCGGCACCTCACCGTCGACCCCGCCCGCGCCCCCTGACGCCGACGGGCGCACCGGAACCGTCGTGAAGCGAGAATCCTCATGAACACCCCCGCCGCCCCTCCGACTCCTGTCCGGCCCTGCCCGCCCCGAGCCGACTCGTCCGACCCCGGACCGACCCGGGCCGGAGCCGGGCGGAGCCCGCATCAGGCTCCGTCGTCGACGACCACCCGGTGGTGCGCCTCGGGGATCGTCGGGCATGCTCTGCGGCGAGGAGGACCTGGACGTCGCGGGCCAGGCCGCCGACGGCGCCGCGGCCGTGGAGCTCGCCGGCGACCTCGCCCCCGACGTCGTGCTCATGGACCTGCGCATGCCCGGCCTCGACGGCGTGGAGGCCACCCGGCGCATCCTGGCCGCCCCTGCCCCGCCCCGCGTGGTGGTGCTGACCACCCACGACACCGACGGCGACATCCTGCGGGCCGTGGAGGCCGGGGCCATCGGCTACCTGCTCAAGGACTCCCCGCGCGAGGACATCCTCGCCGCCGTGCGCGCTGCCGCCGCGGGCGCAGCGCGCTGAGCCCCACCGTCACCACGCGCCTGGTGAGGGCCGCCCGCGCATCCGGGCCGCGGCGCGCGGCGACCCGGCTGCGACCGGGCGCGCCGAGGCGCCGGTCACCCTCTCCCCGCGCGAGCGGGAGGTCCCTGGCCGCCGTCTCCCCGGGGCCGGTCCAACAGCCAGATCGGCCGCGAGCTCTACATCACCGAGGCCACCGTCAAGACGCACCTGCTGCGCGCCTTCCACAAGCTCGGCGTCGACTCGCGCACGGCCGCCGTCACCGAGGCGCTGCGCCGGGGCTGCTGGACCCGGCTGAGGCCGCCGGACCTGGCCGGTCCGCGCGGGCGGGCGGACCCGCCGACGGACCCGGGTCGAGCGGGCGAGGCGCCGTCAGTCCCTGCGGATGCTGGGCGATCCACTGGTCGATCGCGGCGTCCAGGGTGTTCAGGAAGTTCTGCTCGCCCAGGGTGTTGACCTTGAAGAACATGGCCTGGCTGCCGCCCAGCGAGACGCCGGCGATGTGGACGTAGGGCCCGTCCTGGACGGAGGTGACGGTCATGCCCACGCGGTTGGAGCCGGTCCAGCTGTAGCGTCGTACCCGCGCGACGGCCACACCGCCGCTCTGGGTCTCCAGGTCGACGGCGGCCTCCATGGAGGCGGAGGAGGACTGGGCCATGACGCTGTGCTCGATGAAGGCGACGACCCGGCAGGGATCCGGTCAGGGTGCGCGTTGTTGTTGCCATGAGAACCTCCAGTCGGGCGGGAGCGGTTGAAACGTTGCAGATTATGCCCGACGGCGCCGGTCGCGCCGTGGCGAACGGCCCTGAGCGGGTCCCGGCTCAACTCTGACTCACGCCCACTGCGAACAGGGGCATGGGCCCCCGCGTCCCGCCGTTAGCCTTACCGAGCACGTGCCCCGCGCCCCTGCTTCAGGCATTATCGGCCTCCCCTGCGAGATCCCTGATGGCGGAAGCGGGCGCACCGACCGACCTGCACGTGCCGAGGAGAAGAAACCAGCGATGTTCGAACGCTTTACCGACCGCGCCCGCCGCGTCGTCGTCCTGGCCCAGGACGAGGCGCGGGCGCTCAACCACAACTACATCGGCACCGAGCACCTCCTCCTCGGCCTCATCCACGAGGGCGAGGGCGTGGCCGCCAAGGCCCTGGAGTCGATGGACGTCTCCCTGGACGCCGTGCGCGCCCAGGTCGTCGAGATCATCGGCGAGGGCCAGGCCGCCCCTCACGGCCACATCCCCTTCACCCCGGGCCAAGAAGGTCCTCGAGCTCTCCTGCGCGAGGCCCTCCAGCTGGGCCACAACTACATCGGCACCGAGCACATCCTGCTCGGCCTGCTGCGCGAGGGCGAGGGCGTGGCCGCCCAGGTTCTGACCAAGCTGGGCGCGGACCTGTCCACCGTGCGCCAGACCGTCATGCAGATGCTCTCGGGCTACGAGGGCAAGGAGACCGTCACCGCCGGCGGCTCCGTCCAAGGAGGGCGTGCCCTCCGGCTCGGCCATCCTCGACCAGTTCGGGCGCAACCTCACCGCCGCGGCGCGCGAGGGCAAGCTCGACCCGGTCATCGGCCGCCACAAGGAGATGGAGCGGGTCATGCAGATCCTCTCCCGGCGCACCAAGAACAACCCCGTTCTCATCGGCGAGCCCGGCGTGGGCAAGACCGCCGTCGTCGAGGGCCTGAGCCAGGCCATCGTCCACGGCGACGTCCCCGAGACCCTGCGCGACAAGCAGCTCTACTCCCTGGACATGGGCTCCCTCGTGGCCGGCTCGCGCTACCGCGGCGACTTCGAGGAGCGGCTCAAGAAGGTCCTCAAGGAGGTGCGCACCCGCGGCGACATCGTCCTGTTCATCGACGAGATCCACACCCTCGTCGGGGCCGGGGCCGCCGAGGGCGCCGTCGACGCCGCCTCCATCCTCAAGCCCATGCTGGCCCGCGGCGAGCTCCAGACCATCGGCGCCACCACCCTGGAGGAGTACCGCAAGATCGAGAAGGACGCCGCCCTGGAGCGGCGCTTCCAGCCGGTGACCGTCGAGCAGCCCACCATCGAGGAGACCATCGGCATCCTCAACGGCCTGCGCGACCGCTACGAGGCCTTCCACCGCGTCGTCATCACCGACGAGGCCATCGAGGCCGCCGCCAAGCTCGCCGACCGCTACATCAACGACCGCTTCCTGCCGGACAAGGCCATCGACCTCATCGACGAGGCGGGCGCGCGCCTGCGCATCCGCCGCATGACGGCCCCCCCCGAGCTGCGCGAGATCGACGACCGCATCGCCGAGGTCAAGCGCGAGAAGGAGTCGGCCATCGACGACCAGGACTTCGAGCGCGCCGCCGCCCTGCGCGACGACGAGCGCCGCCTGGCCGAGCAGCGCGAGACCAGGAGAAGGCCTGGCGCTCGGGCGACCTCGACCAGGCCGCCGAGGTCGACGAGGAGCCCGGTCGCCGAGGTCCTGGCTCAGTCCACCGGCATCCCGGTGGTCAAGCTGACCGAGGCCGAGTCCGCCAAGCTGCTCAACATGGAGTCCGAGCTCCACAAGCGCATCATCGGCCAGGACAAGGCCATCGCGGCCCTGTCCAAGTCCATCCGCCGCACCCGCGCGGGCCTGAAGGACCCCTGCGCCCCGGCGGCTCCTTCATCTTCGCCGGCCCCACCGGCGTGGGCAAGACCGAGCTGGCCAAGGCCCTGGCGGAGTTCCTCTTCGACGACGAGGACGCCCTCATCCAGCTCGACATGTCCGAGTTCGCCGAGAAGCACACGGTCTCGCGGCTGTTCGGCGCGCCCCCGGCTACGTCGGCTACGACGAGGGCGGCCAGCTCACCGAGAAGGTGCGCCGTCGGCCCTTCAGCGTGGTCCTGTTCGACGAGGTCGAGAAGGCCCACCCGGACATCTTCAACTCCCTCCTCCAGATCCTGGAGGACGGGCACCTGTCCGACGCCCAGGGCCGCGTGGTCGACTTCAAGAACACCGTCATCATCATGACCACCAACCTGGGCAGCAAGGACATCGGCAAGGCCGTGGCCACGGGCTTCCAGTCCACGGCGGGCGGCACCATGGACTACGAGGAGATGAAGGCCCACGTCAACCGCGAGCTCAAGAGCCAGTTCCGCCCGAGTTCCTCAACCGCGTGGACGACCCTCATCGTCTTCCCGCAGCTGACCAAGGACGAGGTCCGCCAGATCGTCGACCCTGCATGATCGCCCGCCTGGACAAGCGCCTGGTCGAGCAGGAGATGACCATCGAGCTGACCGACGCCGCCAAGGAGCTGCTGGCCGAGCGCGGCTTCGACCCGGTGCTCGGCGCCCGCCCGCTGCGCCGCGCCATCCAGCGCGACATCGAGGACGCCCTGAGCGAGAAGATCCTCTTCGGGGAGATCGAGCGCGGCCAGAAGGTCATTGTCGACGCCGTCGGCGAGGGCGTCCTGGGCGAGTTCACCTTCCGCGGCGAGCCCTGGGACCCCCGGGTCGGCTCCGACCCGCTCAGCGCCGAGGTCGCCGCCCAGCAGGACGCCGAGGGGTCGTCGCCGCCGTCGGCGGTCCCGCCGTGGGCGGGCGCGACGGCGGGGCCTGCGCCGCCGCCCAGGCGATCTGACGGCCGGCGATCCTCCCGCCCTCCGGCGCATCCGCTTCGGCCCCGCCGCCCCGATCCGGGCGGCGGGCCGGAGGCAGTCGGGCGCCGCCGCGCCGCCCGACCCCTGCCGCGCGTCCGCCCCAAGAGGGGACCAAGGGCCTGTTAATCGTTGAATATACTGGGTGGATCATGTTCCGCCCCTCCTCGAGCGCCCCTGCCGCCCCGTGCGGCGCCCGCCCGGGAGGGCGCGGCGCCCGCCCGGGACCCGGACGCCGTCGACCATCCCCGCCTGCCCAGGACAAGGACGACCCATGGCACAGTTCTCCCACGACGGAAAAGTGGATCTGGCGCATAGCCTCATGATGACCACGCCCCAGATCCTGCTGATGAACGTCGGCTTCTTCGGCATTCAGTACTCCTTCGGCATGCAGCAGAACGTCATGTCGCCCATCTACCAGTTCCTCGGGCCTCCCCGACGAGCTGCCCATCCTCAACCTGGCCGGTCCCGTCACCGGCCTGCTCATCCAGCCGCTCATCGGGGCGCTGTCGGACCGGACCTGGTCGGACAAGTGGGGGCGGCGCAGCCCTTCTTCCTCGGCGCCGTCGGCTGCCCGTGTTCCTGTTCCTCATGCCCTCGTCACCGCCGTGTGGATGGCGGTGCTGTGCCTGTGGCTGCTGGACGCCCTCGAACAACACGGCTCATGGAGCCCCTACTGGCCTTCATCGGCGACCGCCTGCCCTCCAAGCAGCTCGCCAAGGGCTTCTCTCCCAGTCCCTGTTCATCGGCGCCGGCTCGGCCCCTGGCCGCCGGGACCCCGTCGTTCTGGAGAAGACCCTGAGGGCGCCACCGCCGCCGGCATCCCCTACTGGGTCTTCGGCGCCTTCACGGTGGGGCTCGGTGTGCTCCATCGGCTCGGTCCTCATCTCCGTGCTGTCCATCAGTGAGCCGCCGCCCACCCATGAGGACCTGGCTGAGCTCGAGCGCAAGAAGCGGGAGGAGGGCCCTTCGGCTTCGTCAAGGACGTCGGCGTCGCCATCGTCGAGATGCCCCTGCGGCCTGAAGAAGATGGCCCTGGTCTCACCTCTTCCAGTGGTACGCCATGAACGTCTTCTGGCAGTACCTGAGCCTCATGTGCGCCGTCACCTACTTCGGCGTGAACCTGTCCGACCCGGGGTACGCCGAGACCGAGGCCTTCAACGACGCCTCCGGCTTCGCCGCCGGGCTCATGGTCGTCTACTACGTCTCCTGCACGGTCGTCGCCCTCTTCCTGGCGCGACTGGCCAACCGCATCGGCCCCAAGCACGTCCACACCGCGGCGCTGTGCCCGCCGCCGTCTGCCTGGTCCTGCTCACCCGCATCGGCAGCCCCGCCACACCGCGGTCCTCTACCCGCCCATGATCGGCATTGGTGTGGCTCTGGCTCTATTACGGGCGTACCCTACATCGCGGCCATTGAGATGATCCGCAAGGAGCGCCGAGGCGTCTACATGGGCGTCATCAACATGATGATCGTCATCCCCCAGCTCATCCAGACCCTCACCTTCGGTCCCATTTACAAGCACCTGCTGGGCAACCACCCCGCCAACGCCCTGCTCTTCGTCGCGGCGCTCCTCGTGATCGCCGGGCTGCTCATCGAGTGGATCGATACGAAGAAGGACGCGGACCCGCTGGTGCGCGGCGCCGTCGCCGCCACCACCGAGACCGCCGTCGCCCTGACCAGTCCCAGAGAGGATGACTACCGTGACCTACACGACCATTGTCGCCGGAGTCGGCGACCTGACGGACAACGCCCACGTCATCGACCGCGCCTGCGAGATGGCGCGCCTGAACGACGCCGTCCCTGCTCCTCGTCGCGGGCTTTCGACCCGGTCGCCCCCGGGACCGGGCGCGTCGACCGACGCCCCTGCCGAGCATCCGCCCTGCCGAGGCGCGCCTGACCGAGGACGAGGCCTACGGGGTCGTGAGAAGGCGCGCGACATCGCTGTCGAGCGCGGCGTCGACCTGGCCCAGGGCGTCGTCGTCGAGGGGAGGCCGTCTCCGCCCCTCACCCTCGTCGCCATTGAGACCCAGGCCGATCTCGTCGTCGTCGGATCGCGGGGCGTGGACTCCTCTGGGCAGGCTCTTCGGGGCGGTGAGCATCCAGGTGCTGCGCAAGTCCCGGTGCGACGTGCTCGTCGTCGTCGAGCCCTGACGCCGCGATGGACCTCGCCGCTGCCGCCGCCCCTCAGGGCCGCCGCCATCCCGTGGCTGCCGCCGCCGTCGACACCCGCCGTGGCGCATGTCGTGGCCACCGACGCCGCCGCTGCGGCGGAGTCCGCCGCTAAGACCGACGGGAAGCCGCCGACGCCGACGCCGGGAGCTGACCGACGCCGACGCCGGGGAGCCGACCGACGCCGGAGCCGACCGACGCCGACGCCGGGAAGTCGGGCGTCGCCAAGATCGCCGGAAGTCGGGCGTCGCCAAGATCGCCGGGAAGTCGGCCAAGATCGCCGGAAGCTGGGCGTCGCTAAGATCGCCGGGAAGTCGACCGACGCCGACGCCGGGAAGCCGGCCGACTGAGCCGGTCCCGACTCGGCGGCGGGCGGTCCTGCACGGACCGCCCCGCTGCGCTGCGCGGGCCGATGCGGGGCGCTGCCGAGCGCGCCCCGCCCCGAGCGCGGCGCGACCGATCTTCTTCGGGCGAACCTCGGCGGGCGGGGCCGGTTCGGGCTAAGGTGGATTGTTCGATGCCGAATCGTGACCTCCGCCGCGGGGCGAGCTCGGTCCGATGGCGCTGAGGGACGAGCACCCCGCCCGGGTGCGCGACGAGCGGACGCGAATGGAACCGAGACCAGTCACCAGGCACTACCGGAACCCCGCGGTCGCGGCGAGGCCCGCGCCGCCGCGGCCGAGCGAGCGCGTCATCCGCGCCGAGCGCCGGGTCGAGCGCGCCCGGCGCGAGCAGAGGCGGCTGGCCCACCTGCGCCGCCGTCGGCGCCTGCGCTACGACGACGTCGTCGTCGTCGAGGAGGCGGCCCTGCGCCGGGCCATCCTCGGCTCCGTCGTCGGCAACATCATGGAGTGGTACGACGTGGGCGTCTCACGCCTACGTCGCCAGTCCTTCATCGGCCGGCCTTTCCTGCCCGGGGCCTCCGACACCGCCCAGAACCCTTCTCCCTGGCTGTCTTCGCCGTCACCTTCGTGGCCAGGCCCCTGGGGGCGTCAGTCCTGGGCCAGCTCGGGGACCGCCTGGGCCGCAAGGAGGTCCTCGCCTTCACCCTCATGATGATGGCGCTGGCGACCTTCGGCATCGGCGTCCTGCCGCCGGGCGCCGTGCTCGGCGTCTGGGCGCCCGTCCTGCTCATCTGCCCTCAAGCTCGTCCAGGGCTTCTCCACCGGCGGGGAGTACGCCGCGACCACCTTCATCACCGAGTACGCCCCGGACAAGCGTGGCTTCACGCCGCCCTGCCTCGACTGGGGCTCCCACATGGGCAACGCCCTGAGGGCCGGCCTGGTCACCGTCCCTCATGATCATCCTGCCCCGAGGACGCTCATGTCCCAGTGGGCTGGCGCATCCCTTCCTCGTGGCTCCCGCGCCCATGGGCGGATCGCCCTGTACCCTGCGGACCCGCATCGAGGACACCCCGGCCTTCCGCGGCGCCCGGGCCGAGGTCGACGACGAGGAGCCCGCCGACCTGGCCGCCGTCGAGACCGACATCATGCGTGCCCGAGGCCGCCAGGGGTCGGGGACATGGTGCGCACCTACTGGCGCGGAGCTCCCTGACCGCCATAGTCCTGGTCGCCGGCGCCAACACGGTCGGCTACGCCCTGACCTCCCACATGCCGACCTACCTGACCGCGACGCTCCACTACGACGCCGAGCACGGCCCGCTGCTCACCCTGCCGGTCCTCGTCCTGGTCGCCTTCCTCGTGCCGGCGATCGGCTGGATCTCGGACCACGTGGGGCGCAGGCCCGTCCTGTTCTCCGCGGCGGTGAGCACCATCGTCCCTGTCCCGTGCCCGCCTTCAGGCTCATGGAGCACGGCGCCGTGTGGTCGACGCTGCTGGGCCTGGGCCTGCTCGCCTCACCTGGTGGCCGCCTACGTCGGCAACCTCGCCGCCTCCCTGCCGGCCATCTTCCCCACCGCCTCGCGCTACGGCGGCATGGGCATCTCCTACAACATCGCCGTCGCCGTCTTCGGCGGCACCGCGGCCCTCATCATGGAGTCCCTGGTCAAGCTCACGGGCAACAGCCTCGTGCCCGCCTACTGGCTCATCGCTACATCCCTCGGCCGCCTCGTGGCCATCTTCGCTGCGCGAGACCGCGCGCCGCCCGCTGCCCGGCTCCATGCCGGGCGTCGCCTCCCGGGAGGAGGTCGTCGAGCTCGTCCCAGACCCAGGAGGAGAACCCGGACCTGGACGTGGGCGATCTTCGCGGGCGGCGCCGGCCCACCCGGTGGACACACCGAGCCCACGGTCGAGGAGGCCCGCGTGAGGCCGAGATCGCCTCGCGGAGGAGGAGGCCGCCTGGAGGCGCCTGGCCCACGCCCGGCGGGCTGCCGCGCAGGCCTCGTCAGGCGCTGCTCGCCGCCCGCCAGCGGCGGGAGATGCGCGATGCGGAGGCGTGCGAGGGCGGCGGCGGCGGTGCGGCGGCCGGGCCGTTGGTCGGATCCGGCACCGCGGTAGCCGCCCCGGCGCTGCGCGTTTGGTCTAGGACCAGTCACATTACAGTGGCTCGGCATGACGCGATGTCGCGTCGTCACCCACGCAACGAGATCCGAGAGAGACGATGATGCCCAAGCACGTGTACCGCTCGTCAGTGAGGGAGACAAGGACCAGAAGGACCTCCTGGGCGGCAGCAGGGCGAACTCGCCGAGATGACCCGTCCTCGGCCTGCCGGTTCCCCCGGCTTCACCCATCACCACCGACGCCTGCCGGGCCTACCTGCGCGACGGCGCTGTGCCCGACGAGCTCGCCGTCCAGGTCACCACCGCCCTGCGCGAGGTCGAGGAGGAGCTGGCCGCGAGCTCGGCGCAGCGAGGACCCGCGCTCGTCTCCGTGCGCCTGGCGCCAAGTTCTCCATGCCCGGCATGATGGAGACCGTTCTCAACATCGGGCTCAACGACGCGTCCGTCGTCGGCCTGGCTGCCGCCAGCGGCGACGAGCGCTTCGCCTGGGACTCTACCGGCGCCTCATCCAGATGTTCGGCAAGACCGTCCTGACATCGACGGCGAGCACTTCTGGCCGCCCTGACGCCAAGAAGGCTCGAGCGCGGCGTCAAGCTCGACTACGAGCTGGACGTGGACGCCCTCAGGCGGCTCGTCGAGCAGTACAAGGCGATCGTGCGCGAGCAGGCCGGCATCGACTTCCCCCAGGACCCGCGCGCCCAGCTCGACATGGCCACCGAGGCCGTCTTCCGCTCCTGGAACACCGAGCGCGCCCACATCTACCGGCGCCGCGAGAAGATCCCCACGACCTGGGCACGGCCGTCAACGTGTGCACCCATGGTCTTCGGCAACATGGGCCAGACCTCCGGCACCGGCGTGTGCTTCACCCGCGACCCCTCCACCGGGCAGTCCGGCGTCTACGGCGACTACCTGGTCAACGCCCAGGGCGAGGACGTCGTCGCCGGCATCCGCAACACCCTGTCCCTGGCGGACCTCGAGCGCCTGGACAAGACCTCCTACGACGAGCTGCGCGCCGCCATGCGCAAGCTCGAGACCCACTACCGGGACCTGTGCGACATCGAGTTCACCATCGAGCGCGGCAGGCTCTGGCTCCTCCAGACCCGCGTGGGCAAGCGCACGGCCGCCGCCGCCTTCCGCGTGGCCACCCAGCTGGTCGACGAGAGGCTCATCACCATGGACGAGGCCCTCACCCGCGTCACCGGCGACCAGCTCAACCAGCTCATGTTCCCCCAGTTCGAGCACACCGACGGCAACGACCTGCTCACCCGCGCCATGCCCGCCTCCCCGGGCGCCGCCGTCGGCCACATCGCCTTCGACAACGCCGAGGCCATCGCCCGCTCCGAGGCCGGCGAGTCCGTCATCCTCGTGCGCCGCGAGACCAACCCCGACGACCCGCCCGGCATGGTCGCGGCCGCCGGCGTGCTCACCGCCCGCGGCGGTAAGATCCTCCCACGCCGCCGTCGTCGCCCGCGGCATGGGCAAGACCTGCGTGTGCGGCGCCGACCAGCTCGAGGTCGACGCCGTCGGCAAGACCATCACGGTCCACGGCCGCGACGACCTGGTCCTGACCTCCGACGACGTCATCGCCATCGACGGGCGCACCGGCGACGTCTTCCTCGGCGAGGTCCCCGTCTCCGACCTGCCCGTCATGACCTACCGGCTGCGGTCTGGAGGCCGCCCTCGACGCCGCCGGCGACGTCGACGCCCGCGAGCTCGTCACCAGCGTGGACCGCCTCATGAGCCACGCCGACCAGGTGCGGCGCCTGCGGTGCGCGCCAACGCGGACACCCCCGACGACGCCCGCCACGCCATCCACCGCGGCGCCCAGGGCGTGGGCCTGTGCCGCACCGAGCACATGTTCCCTGGGCGAGCGCAAGCAGTACGTCCAGAACCTCATCCTCGCCCGCACCGACGAGGAGCGCCGCTGGCCCTCGCCGCGCTCCTGCCCCTGCAGAAGGGCGACTTCGTGAAGATGTTCGAGACCATGAACGGCAAGCCCATGACGGTGCGCTCCATCGACCCGCCGCTGCACGAGTTCCCTGCCCGACCTGACCGAGCTGGAGCGTCAAGGTGGCCGTGGACCGCGAGCGCGGCGAGCTCGACCCGGCCGACGAGGCGCTCCTGGCCGTGGTGCGCCGCAGCCACGAGGACAACCCCATGCTCGGCCTGCGCGGCGTGCGCCCTGCTGCCGACCATGCCCGGGCTCATCGAGCTGCAGGTGCGGGCCATCGCCGAGGCCGCCGTCGAGCGCCTGCACGCCGGGGGCGACCCGCACCCGGAGATCATGATCCCGCTGGTGGGGTCGGTGCGCGAGCTCCAGATCGCGCGCGCGAGCGCACCGAGGCGGTCCTCGCGGAGGTCTCCGCCGAGTCCGGCTTCGAGCTCGACTTCCCTGATCGGCTGCATGATCGAGCTGCTGCGCGCGGCGGTGTCCGCGGACACGATCGCCGAGGAGGCGGACTTCTTCCTTCGGCACCAACGACCTGACCCAGACCACGTGGGCTTCTCGCGCGACGACGTCGAGGGCGTGTTCTTCAAGGAGTACCTCGACGAGGGCGTCTTCGGCGTCTCCCCCTTCGAGACCGTCGACGAGCGCGGCGTGGGGCGCATGGTCGAGATGGGCGTCGAGCGGGGCCGGGCACCAAGCCGGGCCTGAAGATGGGCGTGTGCGGCGAGCAGGGCGGCGACCCGGACTCGATCCAGTTCTTCCACCGGACGGGCCTGACTACGTCTCCTGCCTCGCCCTTCCGCGGTGCCGGTGGCGCGCCTGAGTCGGGCCGCGCGGCGATCTTCTTCCCGCAGGCCGCCCGTGCCGAGGAGGGCTGAGCGCGCGTCGGGCTCGGCCCTGCTGCAGCTCCGCTACGCCCTGGTGCTGGTGGGCCCTGCCCTGGTCTCCGCTGACGCGGCCCGGGACTCGCGCCCTCGCCGGACGCGGGGGTGCCGGGGTCCGCGAGTCCCTTGCCGAGCACGTCACTTCATCGCGCGAGATCGTCGACTTAACCCGCGAGCACGTACTCCCTAGCAGACGTGCTCGCGGGTCAGCTGACGTGCCTGTCACCGGTCACCTCCCGCGAGACTTCTCGCGGCTGCGGCCGAAGGGCTCGGAGCCGTCACCGCCGCGCGCGGGACTCTGCGCGAGGCCTTCCCGGCGGGTTGCGGGAGGCGCTGCGCGTCGAGGGGCCTCGCCCGCCCATCGGCGGTGGAAAAAGGTGGCCCTGCGTACTTTTAGGGGTGCCCGTCGGCTCGGCTGCTCCGGGCGAACGGCGTCATTCCGCCATTCTTCAACCGGGCGGTCCGGGGACGGGCGTCGAAAGATATGCGCCGCCACCTTTTCGCGCCGCCGGAACCATAACAATGAACCGCGACATCCCGCCGGGCGAAGGAGCCGCGCGGACGATTGCGCGCGGTGCCGGGCCGATTGGGACGGGGCTCACATCGTCGCCTTCGCGTCGGCCTCCGCGCCGGAGGCCGGGGCCGCCGGGGCGACGCTCACCCGCCGCGGAGCCGGTGCACCGTGCCGGCGGCCGTGACCGCGGCGTCGGACTCGCCCTCACCGCAGCCGCCGCGGAGTCGATGTGCGCCGCGACGCCGACGGTAGGGTCGGCCCATGGGCGACCCGCGCCTCCTTCATCGTCACGCAGGCTGACCGCTGGCCGGCCGTCATCAGCAACCTGCGCAACCTCGCCGATCAGGGCCTGTCCTCCGGGTGAGGGTGATGATCAACGGACGGCGATCTACGCCGTGCAGGGCGACAACGACTGGACGGAGGCGATGCGGGAGGCCGCGCAGGACGGCGCCGCTTCGAGATCTGCTCCCTGCTCCGTCGCCAACCACCGCCTCCCCGCAGACCCTGCCGGAGTGGCTGACCATCGTCGATGCGGCGATACCCGGCCATCGCCCGGTACACCGCCGAGGGGTGGACCTACGTCAAGCCCTGACGGCGGCGCCTTCGGGCGAGGAGCGGCGGCTGCGGGCGGACGGGCGCGACGACGGCGAGCGGCCCTGGCCTGGCCGCGGCGCGCTGACCCGCGACGATTCCAGTCCGGGGTGCGGCGCCCCATCGCAGGCGGGCGGACGAGCCGGTGCCCGGCGCGGCGAGTTCGCCGGACGGCGGAGCGTCGGGCAGGATGAGGTCAGCGAGCATGCTGACGACGCCTTCCAGCAGGGGAGCTCCGGCAGGGAGCCGTGCCCGACGGCGCGCACCGAGCCACCGCGGCCTCGGCCGCCCCCACGACCCGGGTCCCCACTGGCCCCTACGCGCCGCCCGGTCCCACGGCTTCGTCGGCGCCTCGGCCTCCTCGGCCCCCGCGCCTCCGCGACCCTCCGCCGCCTCAGCCCTGCGGGCGCCACCGCGCCGGCCGCACCGGGTCGGCGCGCCGGGCCGCCTGCCGCGCCCGCGCCGCACCGCCGTGCCAGGACGCGTGCGCTGCAGACGCCGTACCAGCGCCGCGCCGCAGACGCCCCGATGAGCGCGTGCTGCAGACGCCGGCCCTGCTGGCGCGCGCCCTCGTCGAGAGCATCGAGAGCGTCGTCGTCGGCAAGCGCGAGGCCGTCGAGACGACCGTGCCACCTTCCCGCCGGCGGCCATCTCCTGGTCGAGGACGTCCCCGGCGTGGGCAAGACCACTCGCCCCTGGCGCTCGCCCGCCGCCTGGAGCTGACCGCCAGCCGCATCCAGTTCACCGCCGACCTCCTGCCCGCCGACGTCACCGGCGTGAGCGTCTACGACCAGTCCACCCGCACCTTCCGCTTCCACCCCGGGCCGATCTTTCGCCGGCGTCGTCGTCGCCGACGAGATCAACCGAGCCACCGCCCGCACCCAGTCGGCGCTCCTGGAGGCCATGGGGAGGGCATGAGCGTCGAGGGGACACCCTGCCCCCTGCCCGACCCCTTCATGGTGGTCGCCACCCAGAACCCGCTCGACATGGAGGGCACCTACCGCCTGCCTGAGGCCCAGCGCGACCGCTTCATGACCCGCCTGACCATGGGCTACCTGGAGCCTGAGGAGGAGGCCGCCACGTTGCTGGCCCGCGGCGGCGCTGACCCTGCTCGACGCCCTGCGGCCCGTCGCCACCCAGGACGAGGCCCAGCGCGCCCGCCGCACCGTCGCGGGCCTGCACCGTCGACCCCGCCGTCGCCCGCTACGCCGTCGAGCTCGTGGCCGCCACCCGCCGCGACCCGGCCCCTCCTGGGCGCCAGCCCGCGCGCCGCCTCCAGCCCTGGCCCACGCCCGGGCGCGCGCCGCCATGGACGGGCGCGGCTCGTCCGCCCTGACGACGTCGCCCGGGCCGCCCCCGGCGGTCCCTGACCCACCGCCTCATCCCGGCCGAGCGCCACGTCCCCGGCTCACCCACGAGGCCGCGGCGCAGGCCCTGGCGCGGGTCGTGTCCGCGACCGCGGTGCCGGGCCGGCGATGACCTCCGACGGCTGCGCCCTCGCCGTGCCCCTGGTCGTCCTGACGGTGCACGGCTGGTGGCTGCTGGCCCTGGCCCTGGCGCTGGGCGTGTCCTGGCGCCTGACGGACCTAGGGTGATAGTGCTCGGCGGCGGTCCCTGCTCGCCTGCGCTCGCCGCCGTCGCGGCGCTGGGCGCCCTGCTGCTGGGGCGGCCAGCCGCTCGCTCGTGCGCATCGCCGGGCCCGACCAGGGTCGTGGCGGGCGAGTCTGGGCCGCTGGCAGGCCGTGTTGGCGCCCCGCATCCCGCCCTGGGTGCAGGGCGAGCTGCGGATGCGGGTGGGCGGCTCGGCGCGAGCCTGTCGCTGTTCGCGCCCCGCCCGCGCCGACGGCGCCCGACCCCCGGCGCCCCGGGCCCCAGGCGCCCGGCCCCTGGCGTCGGGCGGCTGCCCCTGCCCCGCGCGCCGGCCCGTCGTGAACGGGTGGACCCGACGTGAGGGTCGACGACGCGGCGGACGCGGCCTGCTGCCCTGGAGGCCCTGGACCTCGTCCCTGCACGAGCCGCTGGGACTCATGAGCGTGCGCCGGCGCGCCGTCGGCGCCCTCGACGTCGTCGTCCTGCCCGAGCGCGTGGAGGTTCCTGGCCGCCCTGGCCCCGGCCTCGACCGCGGCCCGGCGCGCGAGAGGGACGAGGAGCAGGGAGCTGCGCGACTACCGCCCGGCGACTCCTGGCCACGATCCACTGGAAGCAGTCGGCCCGCACCGACCGGCTCCTGGTCACCTCCCGTCAGCGCCTCGGGCCGGTGCGCCGCCGCCCTGGTCTCGACCCGCGTCCGGGCCTCACGCCGACCGGGCCGAGCAGGAGCTCGCCCTGCCGCCGCCGCGGAGCGTCCTGACTCCTGGAACGACGGCGCTGCCAGGCTCGAGCTGCGCATCGGCGCGCGCGCCCACCGCGCCGCCCCCGGCCGGGCCGTCGAGCTCGTCCGGGTCCTGGCCCTGCTCGACCTGGGCGCCCTGCCCGCCGCCGCGGCCGTGGAGGCGGCCGACGCCGACCGGTCCGCGCCCGAGGAGGCGGCCGAGCGGACGGTCGAGCTGCTCGTGACCGGCAGTGGCTGGGAGCCCGCGGGACCGATGAGCAGTCCGACGCCGACGGCGCTGGAGTCCCTGGCCCGCGCGACCCGCGCGTCGTCCTGCGGGCGCGGGCCGGCGCCGTGGAACTGGTGGAGCAGGGGCGCGCGCATGAGCCCCTCGCCCGCCCGCACTCGCCCCCCGGCCGCACCGGCCTCCCGCCGCCCCGCCCTGTCCTGGCCTGCCGCCGCGCCGCCGCCAACCGGCCGCCCGCCGCCGATCGCCGCCTCCCGGCCGGGCGCCCTCGGTCGGCCGTGCAGCGGGCCGCGGTCGTCGTCCCTCGGCGGACCGCGAGCCCCCGAGCCCGGCGCGCTGGCAGCCGCCAGCCGCCGCCCTCATCACCCTGGTCGCCTGGTGGACCGCCCCTGGTCGCCCTGGAGCCGCTCTTCTCCCCGGGCCCGTGGCGCGGGCGCACGCTCGCCCTGGTCGCCGTCATCATGCTGACCCCGGCCCTCGTCCGCGCCGTCCGCCCTCGCGCGGACCCTGGTCGCGGTGGTGGCCGCGTTCCCTGGCGGGGGCGCGGCCCTCGCCCTCCTCCTCAACGACCTGGGCGCCCTGGACGGCTGGCTGAAGGACCCTCGGCCCAGCTGCACGCCATCGGCGAGGTCCTGGTCAGCAGCGTCCCCGCCCGTGGACGTCGGCGCGGTCCTGGGCGGGGCGTCCTCATCGCGGCGGCCCTGCTCTCCTGGCCTGCGTCCTCATGTCCGACGGCGGGGCTGACGTCGTCGGCGCGACCGCCCTCGTGCCGGGGATCGCACTGCTGGCCCCGACCTCATCCTGGGCCGGGCGCCGCGCGCGCACCTGGTCCTGACGGTGGGCCTGTGCGCGCTGCTGCTCGTCGTCGTCTCCAGCGCCGCGCGGCGCGCGGTGCGCGGGCTCCCGGCTGCGGGCCGCCGGGACCGCCCCTGGCGGCGGGCCTCCCGCCTGGTCACGGCCGCCCTGGCCCTGATCCTGGCCAGTCGGGGTCTCGGCGGGCGCTGCCGGTTCCCGTCCTGCCCTGGTCCCAGCCCGGCGGCGCCTCCGCCCCCGAGGTCAGCCTCACGCTCAACCAGGACCTCGTGCGCGGTTCGAGCGCGCCGGTCCTGCAGTACCCGGCCTGAGTCGGGGACCCTCGGTCAGACTCACCGCCGTCATCGCCGACCTCGGCGGCGACACCTGACGCCTCTGGACGACGCGCGCGGACGCCGCCGTCGACGAGCCGCAGCCCGGCACCGGGCGCCGGGGCGGGGCGCTGACCCCGGCGGGCGCTGCACGCGGCCGGCGCCGGCGCCGCGGACATGGAGAAGGGCCTGCCCGTCGTGGAGGTGAGGGTCACGGGCATGCGCTCCCACTGGCTGCCCGTGCTCCAGTCCACCCTCACGGTCGACGACGGGCAGGGCGTCGACCTGGGCGACTGGTCCTGGGTGTCGGGCACGTCGACGGCGCTGAGCGGCGGCTCCGAGGTCACCGCCGGCGCCCGGTACCGGGTGCGGGGTGGAGCGCTGTCGCCGACGCCCAGGGCCATCCGCAGACGCCCGTGGGCATACCGGCCCCTGACCCCGGACGCCGGGACGCTGGACCCTGTACCTCGAGCTGCCCGCCTCCACGCCCTGGGTGATATCCGACACCGCCCGGGCGGTCGTCGACGCCGCCGGGGCCGGTTCCGACCCCGTTGCCCGGGCGGCGGCCCTGGCCGCCTGGTTCCACGGCAACGGCTTTCGTCTACGACGAGCGGGTTCCCCGGCTCCTTCGACGGCGCGGCGGGCCTCGGCCTCGCCTGCAGGTCGTCGCCTCCTTCCTCAACGAGCGCACCGGGTACTGCGTCCACTACTCGGCCGCCTTCACGCTCGATGGCCCGCAGCCTCGGCCTGCCCACCCGCATCGCCGTCGGCTACGCCTCGACCTCGACCGCCGCCTCGGCGGGCGACTGCGACCGTCGGCGGCTCCCAGCTCCACGCCTGGCCGGAGGTGTGGATCGACGGCGTCGGCTGGCTCGCCTTCGAGCCCACGCCCGGCGGCATCGGGGCAGGTCGGCGCGGTTCAGGGCGCCGACGACCCCGGCGGCCCCGCCCACCGCCACGCCGTCGGCGCAGGCCGAGCCGACCGCGCCGGCCGGGGAGCAGGAGACGGGCGCTCCGGCATCGGCATCGGCACCGGCGCCGACGGCGCGGCCGAGCGCCGCGGCGCCGCGCTCCCTCGCGGACCGGGCCGGCGGGGCGGGCGATCCCGACCTGCGGATCCCCGCGCTCGTCCTGCTGGTCCTCCTCCCTGGCGGCGCTCCTGGGCTGGTCCGCGCCCGCGCTCGCGCTGCCGGGCCGCGGTGCGGCGCGGGCCCCGGGCCCGGGGAGGCGGCGTGGCGCGAGCTGGTCGCCACCGCCGTCGACCTCGACCTGCTGCGCCGCAGCACCCGGCTGCGGGCGCGCACCCCCGAGGCCCTCGCCGAGCACCTGGCGTACGAGCTGGGCGGCGGGCCCGGGGCCGGGACAACGGACGCGGACGGCAGGGCCGGAACTGGCGCGGCGGGCCCGGCCTGGGCGGCGGGCCCTGACGGACGCGCTCGCGGCGCTGACCCTGCCTGGCCGGCGACGTCGTGGCCGAGCGCTACGGCACCGCGCTCGGCGGATTCCGGGCGGCGCCGTCGGATCGAGGACGACCTGGGCCTGGTGACCGCGGTGATGAGCGCGACGGCGCCGCCCGGCCGACGTCTCCTGCCAGAATTGTGCCGAGGAGGCATGGTAGGTGGGCGGTTCGCGGAGCGCGATGGCACCGTGACGTGAGAAGATGATGCTGCAGACGGGTCTACCTGCGACCCGGTCACCGCGGATGGATGGGAGAAGGGGCGACGATGACGCTGTTCGAGCTCAAGGACGGCCGGCTCGGCCCTGCCAGTCCCGGACGTCCCGCCGACGACGGCGCAACGGGTGGGCCCTGGCCGCCGTGCGCCACCAGCTCACCGAGATCCTGGGCATGGCCCTGTGCTGCCCATATCCTGGTCGCGAATCGAGGGCGGGGACGCCTCACCGCCCTGGACCCCATCGGGCAGGTCATCCACCTGGAGGTGCTGCGGACGCTGGACGCCTCCGCCCTCCTGGCCGCCATGGCCCTGCCAGGCCGAGGCCAGCGCCCTGAACCGGACCGGAGCTGAGCGCCCCTGTACCCGGGGGCGCTGATCTTCCGCCGACTGAACGCCTTCGCGCCTCGGCCCCGAGGGCGCGCGCGGCCGGGTCCGCGGCTCGTCATCGTCACGGCCTTCCTGGCGGCGGAGGTGCGCGCGGCGCGGCGCTGCTGGCGGCTCCCGGGGTCGAGATCCGCGTGCTCGACGTGAGAATGGTCGGGGACGGCAGCGGCCAGGAGCGGATTCTGGTGGGCGGGAGCCCCGCACCGCCGGCGCCGGCGCCAGCGCGAGCGCCGGGAACACCGGGAATATCGGGGAACGCTGGAGCATGGGGAGCGCCGGGAATGTCGGCGGTGCGCCGGTCGAGGCCGGCGGCCGTCACGGACGGGTCCTGGTTGCGGAGCCCTCGCCCCGGCAGATGCCCGACACGACGGTGATGGCCCCGGCGACCCCTCGTGGTCCGGGGCCCTCGACGGGCCGACGGGAACCGGGTGTTGCCTCGCGATGACGGGGTCCGACCCCTGGACGCCCGACGGGTCGACGCCGCCGGGGGCAGCCCCATCAGCCCCTGGCGGGCGCCCGGCGGCGCGCCTGGGCGGGCCCGGGGTGCCTGGTGCTGCCTGAGGGCCCGGGAGGCCCCTGGTCGGCCTGAGCGGTCCGGGAGGCCGGTGGCCCGAGGCTGGGTCCTCGGGAGGCCCGGGGCGCCCTGTGACTCAACTGGCGACGGTGCCGGTCAGGGCGGGCCAGCGGCCCTCGTGTCGCCGTCGCATGTCATTCGCATGCCGGTGGGTGCGACGTCGCCCGTGCTGAGCCCGTCCAGCTCCGCGTCCGTGGCGAGCCCGTCGCCCGCCGCGCCGCCCCTCCGCCGCCGGCGCTTCCGTCCGAGGCGTCGCCCCACGCGGCCCCGGCGATCTGCCGACGGCCCCCTACCGGTGGCTCTCGCCCGCGCGCGCGCGCCCTCCATGCCCTGCCTTCTCCCCTCGTCGGCCGCCCCGTCGTCGATCGCGCCCCCGCGCACGACGACGCCGTCGCGGCCGCTCACGCCCCCGCGGCCGATGGCGCAGGTGGCGCTGGCGCCTGTCCGCGCCGCCGGCCACGGGGCTCCTCCCGGCCCCGGCGGCCCTGTCCCCGATCGAACGGTCCCGAGACCTCCTTCGCGCCGTCGGTGGTGCCTCCCGCGTGCCGACGTCGTCGCGGTCAGCGACCCCGTCGCGGCCCGCTCACGCCCGCCCGAGCCCATGCCGCCGGTGGAGCGGGCGTCCTCCTCCCCGGCCGTCGCCTCCTCCCCGGCGACCGCGTCCCTGACCGAGCGGTTCGCGCCCTCCTTCGCGCCGTCGGTGGTGCCCCCGCGCGTGCCGACGTCGTCGCGGTCGGCGACCCCGTCGCGGCCCCTCACGCCCGCCCGACCCATGCCGCCGGTGGTCGCGCCGTCGGCCGTGACCTCCCCCTCCCCCGGAGGGGTCTCTCCCGTCCGAGCTGTCCGCGGCCTCCTTCGCCCCTGACCATGCCCGATGACGACCTCGTCGGCATCGTCGGCGGCCCGTCATCCCTGCCGTCGGCCCCGTCCATCCCGCCGTCGGTCTCATCGGCGGCCGCATCCATCCCGTCGTCGGTCCCCGTCCGCCCCTGCCGTCGGCGTTCGCCCGCGCCCCCGACCCGCGTGGGCGCCTTCTCCGATCACGGGAGCGCCGTCGCCCACCGGTCGGCAGGCCGTGTCCTGGCTCGACGAACGGCATGAGTCGAGGGTCCCTGGTCGAGGACTTGCGCGGTCCGCACGCCGTCGTCGACAACGTCGACAGCAGGGATTCGATCGAGAGCGCGCTCTCATCGCTCGGCGGCGCCCGTGCTGGGGGCCAGGCCCACCGTTGCGCCCGGCGCGCTCGCCGCGCGGGCCCCTGGCCGTCGTCGCCTCCAGGGTCGAGACCCCGCGGCTCGTGTGGCGCAGCGCCCGCCGCGGCATCAACCACGAGGCTGTTCTCAGCGCCGACGGGTACCTCACGCTGGCCGACGGCCGTCGCTTCACCGATCCCTCGCGCGCCGCCGATGAGGCCCAGCACCCAGGACACCGACGGGTGGCGGGTCTGGCGCCTCGGCCCCGGCGGTCCGAGCCTCGGCGAGATCCTCCAGTCCGAGTCGCAGGCTCCGGCCGAGCCGCGCCCGCAGGCCGAGTCCCGTCGTGCGCAGGCCGAGCCGCGGACCCGCGCCGAGCTGCGGGCCCGCGACCAGTACCGGGACCGCGACCGGATCGGCGCCTGACCCCGCTGCCTCCCTGCCCGCCGTCCTGGCCGCTGACTGACGGCTGGCCGGTGGCCGGTTGAGTGCCGACCGACCGCTGGCGAACCGTGCGCGGCGGCTGCTTGACGCCGAGACGTGCATTTTGCACTCGAGATGTGCACTTCGCACTCGAGAACGACGGTTGGAACTCTTGGTGTCAGGGGATGGTTGCACCATTACGGGTTCGGAGGAGTGGTTGATGTGCCTCGTGGGTGAGGGTCGCTGATGAGGTGCGCCTGCGGGCGATGGAGTTGATTGCGGAGGCTCGGTCGGCGTGCGCGGCGGCTCGGGAGCTGGGCGTGTCGCACACGGCGGTGGGGCGGTGGGCTCGGGAGGCGGGTGTGGGACTGGCGATGGGGGCCGTGGGTGGAAGCGCCCTGGCGGCCGCCCGGCGCAGGCGGGCGGTGTTCGAGGCCCTGGGCGGCGGGGCTGGGCGGGCCGGGGCCGCCCGGGCCGGGGCGTGTCGATCAGGACCGCGGGCAGGGTGGTTGCACGATACGCGTATGAGTACCGCCGTCCGCCCCGTTGCCGCCGTCGAGTCCGCGCATGGCGGTGAGGTTCTGCGCCGAGGGCGGCGCGGGGCGCCGTGCGGCCATCGGATCACCGGGGACCCGACGCGCGGGTGTCGGGAGCGCGTCGGTCAGGGGCCTGCGCCTGGGGGCCGGTGAGCGGGCCATGATCGCCACGGGCCTGGCGCAGGGGATTCGGCCGCCCTCATCGCCCGCCGGATCGGCCGGTGCCGGCAGACCGTGTCGCGCGAGATCCGCCGCGGGGCGGGCGTGAGGGCAGGGTCTACCGCCCGCGGCGGCGCAGGCTGCGGCCCAGGGCGCGGTTGGCCCGCCCCAAGATCCGCAAGCTGGACGCCGACCCGGCCCCTGCGCGAGCGGGTCGTCGACCTGCTGGAGGATCAGGGTCGGTCCCAGGGCAGATCGCCGCCCGCCTGCGGTTCGAGAACCCCGATGATGAGGGGCATGCGCATCTGTCACGAGCAGATCTACCAGGCCCTGTGCGTTCAGGGCGCCGGCAGCCTGCGCGCCCAGTTGCGGGTGGAAAAGGCCCTGCGCACCGGACGCACCCGCCGCATCCCCTGCCCCCGCTGGCCGGAGCTGCCCGAGCCCAGGGCAAGAGCTGGATCCGGGGCGCCACCATCAGTCTGCGCCCGCCCGAGGGGCCGACGACAGGGCCGTCCCCGGGCACTGGGAGGCAGACCTGAGTCATCGGAGCCGGCGGGCGGCAGCGCCCTGATCACCCTGGTGGGAACGCACCAGCCGGTTCGTGCTCATCAGCCGCCTGGGCACCCGCCACGACTCGGCCACCGTCACCGACGCCCCTGCAGACCATGGTCGCCGACCTGCCCCGGGCCGTCTACTCCACCATCACCTGGGACCAGGGCGCGGAGATGGCCCAGCACGCCGCCTCACCGCCATCACCGGTATCCCGGTCTACTTCGCCGATCCCCACAGCCCCTGGCAGCGTCCCACCAACGAGAACACCAACGGCCTGATCCGCGAGTACTTCCCCAAGGGCACCAGCTTCACCGACGTCACCGACACCCAGGTCCAGGCCGTCCAGGACCAGTCAACCGCCGCCCACGAGAAGTCTTGAACGGACAGACCCCCACCGAGATACTGGACACCATCATCAACGGTGCAACCACCCCCTGACACCACCCTGCACCTCCGAGTGCAAAAGTGCACGTCCGGCGAAGAGGAGGAGATCTGACCCGCAGACGTCACTCAACCCGCGAGCACGTCACTTAACCCGCGAGCACGTCTGCTAGTACGTGCTCGCGGGTTAGCGACGATCTCGCGGACCGCGGTATCCGATCCTGCGCGCGCCAGCGGCGTGACGATGGCGGCGGCGTCGGGGATGAGGGCGGCCGGGCGCTCCGGTGCGTTGGCGGTGTCCGGCGGCGGGCGCGTCGAGTACTGCACTGGCGCTGGGCGCCGCCGGGCGCGTCGAGGGCGTGGAAAAGGTGACGGCGCTTAACTTTCGGGGCGCGGCGGCTCCCTGCGCTCATGGGGAATGGCGTCATTGCGCCACTTCGGGGCGGGAGGGGTGCGACCGGGGTGAAAGATACGCGCTGGCCACCTTTTTCGTCTCGCCAGACTGCCCGCCACCGGCCCCCTGCCCTGCGGTACGCCGTGGAGGAGGTCGGCGAGAACCACCGCCGCACGGGGAACTCGCCCGGGCACCGCCGCACCGGGGAACTCGCCTGGGCACCGCCGCACTGGGGAACTGCCCGATGCGTCCGCTACGCCCTTTTCCCTCTCTACGCCCTTTGACCCTTCACTGTACGAGAAAGGAGCGCAACGAAGGCGGAGGAGCGCAGCAGAGGGAAAAAGAGGCGTGGCAGACGACCGACGGCGACCTCGTGCCCGGCGCGTGCCGGCGCCCGGGCCCAGGTCAGGGCCCGCGTCCGCGAGCGGAGCAGCGCCGGCGTCCGCCCAGGGCCCCATCGCACTGGGTCTCGCGCCGGGCTGTCGCACCGGGACCGTCACACCAGGCCCAGCCGCTCGCAGCCAGTCGACCTCATCCGCCAGCGCCGCCGACCACACGGGCCCACCCGTGCCCGCCCTCACTGCGGCGCGTATCGACCTCGATGCCGGCGCCGCGCGCCCCGTTCACGAGCGCCGGCACCGCGGACGCGTACTCCTCGTCCTGCGCGCCGATCGAGATCAGGCCCGAGACGCCGTCGTACCGGCTGGGCGGCGCCGCGGCCATGAGGCTGAGCGGGTCGTTGGCCCCGTAGGCCGCGCGGTCCCCGCCGAAGCCGCGGTCGATCGTGCGCTGCTCGCCGCCCAGGGTCGGTGCTCCTCGGGCTCATCGCCAGGAAGGTGCGGTAGGACTCGGGGCGCGGGTGACGACCTGGAGGGCGCAGGTCCTGCCGTTGGACAGGCCCGCGATCGCCCAGTGGGAGCGGTCCGGGTCGACCGCAGGTGCGTGGTGATCCACGTGGGCACGTCCTGCCGCAGGTAGTGGCCGCCCGCCCCCGCGCGGGTGTCCGGAGCACAGCGGGTTGCGGTAGGACTGCCCAGGGGTCGACGACGACGACGACCGGAGCGAGCCCCGCGTGCGCCGCCGCGATAGCGTCCATCGTCTCCTTGAGCCGGCCGATCTCGAACCAGTCCCTGGGGCTTCCCGGGCTGACCAGCTATGAGCACCAGCACCGGCAGGGCGGGGCGCTGGGCGGTCAGGCAGGCGGGGCGGCAGAGGAAGGCCTGGCGCGGCTTGAAGCCGCGCGTGCCGGACTGGTCGCCCGCGGGCACCGTCGCCGTGACCACCGCGCCCTGCGGCGGCAGGTCCGACGGCGCCGTCCAGTTCGCCAGGGCGGCGGCGCCGCGCTCGGGGCGCGGGCGAGCGCGCTGCGGCGCAGTGGCCCAGGGCGTCGTCGGCACGCCGAGCCCCAGCACGGCGGCGAGGGAGGGTAGGCGCCGGAAGAGGCGTTGATGGCCAGCAGGCGGTGCCAGCGGGCGCGGCGCCAGGCCCGCGCCCGAGCCGCCATCCGGGCGAGCGGGGTGGCGGGCGCGGGCGCGCTCCCTGGGCCGCCGCGGAGTCCCCACGCGTCGTCGGAGTCATCGCGGGTCCGGCGCCGCCGCGGGCCTCCTGCCCAGGAGGATCTGGCACGCCACCAGGATGACCCGCCCGTCCAGGCTACACGGCGCTCCTGGCGCCCTCGGCCACCGCGTGCCGATCACTCGACGATGGGCCAGGCGACGGCGGTGACCGCCAGCGCCGCGGCCGAACCGCCGCCTGGCGCAGGGGGCAGGTGCCTCGTGCGTCCACCACAGGAGGGCGACGACCACCGCCAGCGCGCCCAGGCAGGCCCAGGGGACCCACGGGCTGAGCAGGCGCACGTGCTGCGTCACGGCCGCGATCGCCTCAACCACGGGCGGCCACCACCTGGGCGAAGCGGGCGGCCTGCGCCGCCGTCAGCTTTGGGCATCGTAGGCGCGGGCGATGGCCACCCGACGGCCGGCAGGTGGACGACGTCCGGGCACCGCCAGAACATGGGCACGGTGCGCGGCAGAACTTGCGCTGAAGGAGTGCAGGGAGGCGAAGCCGTGGGCCGGCTCCAGCAGTCTGGGCCAGCAGGTCGAGCATGTCGAAGCGGGCGGCGCTGACGTCGTCGGTCCCGTCGCCGCTGAGGTCCCCGAGGCCTGAGCGCGCCAGAGGGCGCCCCCGACAGCGACAGCATCTTCCAGCCCGCGCGCCTGGGCGTCCTGGGCGGCGCGGGCGATGAGGAACTCGATGGCGGGGCGCCACCCGCCCCTCGCGGCGGCGCATCACGTCCAGGGTCAGGCCGATGACCCGCCCGTCCCGGCAGACCGGCATCCAGGAGGTGACGGCCTGGACGGTGCCCCTCGGCGTCGACCGCCAGCAGGAGGCGGGTCTCGTCGTCGTCGATCTCGGTCAGGCCCCGAGGGTGAAGCCCATCTCCGGCAGCGCCTGTCCCGCGCCCAGCTCTGCGAGATCGCCCGGATCTGGTCGCGCTGGCCGCCGGGCGCCCTCGTCCCAGCTGGTCCACACCGCGGTGATGCCCTCCCGGCCGGCGTGGTTGAGGGCGGTGCGCACGTCCTGGAAGGCCTGCCCCGGAAGGCCAGGTCCGGCAGGTCGATGACGGCCTCCTGCGCGACCTGGTGGACCGTCCACCCGAGCTTGAGGCGCGGCGAGCATCGGGGCTCGTGGACGGAGTGAGGGCGGGCACCATCCCCGCCTGGTGGGCGTAGTGGGCGAAGGCCTCCACCGTCCGGGGATCCTCTCGGGTCGCGGCAGGGTCGCTCAGGTCAGGGCCACGCTGAGCCGGCGCGGGAAGGCGAAGCCCGACCCCGTCCGGGCTCGTCAGGAAGGGCCTCAAGCAATACGTGGT